>Ga0209064_1000049_pt1 | contig 258265 bp, 204 predicted proteins | sample Inofromicrocosms_FD_187498 | JGI IMG/M metagenome (GOLD analysis project Ga0209064, IMG submission 187498) | Mouse cecum microbial communities from Vienna, Austria - Inoculum for glucosamine and mucus D2O microcosms (SPAdes) (version 2) | ecosystem: Host-associated > Mammals > Digestive system... | reverse complement strand
ACGTCAACAAACTCATCCGACAATACATCCCCAAAAAGTCGAATTTCAACGATTTCTCCGACAATTACATTCGGAATGTCGGAAAGAAACTGAATCTCCGTCCACGCAAAAAACTCAATTTCTCAACTCCAAAAGAAGAATTCTTCAAACAAATCGCTATTTTTGCACTTGCCAGTTGAACCTGCGAGTATAAATAAAACATCTAAAAGCATGCTTTTAGCATATAAAATATTGGCGGATTGGAAAATAATGGCTATCTTTGCAAAAGAGTTAAGTTTACGAAGGATAATGGATTCTGACACCGCACAGATGTCAGAATCCGTTATTTTCTTTACCATTTGAAAAACTGAAAACACAATAAACAGTTATGGCATACATGTCACAGGAAGGCTATGATAAGATGATAGCCGAACTTCAGCGTTTGGAAAGTATCGAACGCCCGAAGGCTTCTGCCGCAATAGCAGAGGCAAGAGATAAAGGAGATTTGAGTGAGAACTCGGAGTATGACGCGGCAAAGGAGGCACAGGCTCATCTGGAAGACAAGATAAACAAGATGAAACTTGCCATTGCCGAGGCAAAAATCGTGGACACTTCGCGCCTCAGCACCGAATGCGTGCAGATCCTTTCCAAGGTGGAAATGACCAATATGGCGAACAAGGCGAAGATGACATACACCATTGTAAGCGAAAACGAGGCAAACCTGCGCGAGGGAAAGATATCCATCAAGACGCCCATTGCACAGGGACTGCTCAACAAGAAGGTCGGCGACGAGGTTGAGATAACAATTCCGCGCGGAACGATAAAGCTGCGCATAGACAAGATAACGATAGAATAAACGGTCATGGCAGGAATATTCTCAAAGATAGCGGCGGGCGAGATACCCAGTTACAAGTGTGCGGAGAGCGACAGGTTCTATGCCTTTCTCGACATCAGCCCTCTCGTAAAGGGACACACTCTTGTAATACCGCGCCGTGAGGTTGACTACATCTTCGACATGGAAGATGATGAGATTGCCGAGTTTCAGGTGTTTGCCAAGAAGGTGGCAACGGCTATAAAGAGAGCTTTCCCGTGTATAAAGGTGGGACAGGCAGTGCTCGGTCTCGAGGTGCCCCATGCCCACATACACCTCATACCGATGCAAAGCGAGAAGGACATGCTCTTCTCCAACCCCAAGCTGAAGCTCGATGAAGACGAGATGAAGGCAATTGCCGGGAAGATTTACGATGAGTTCTGCAAGCTGTAAGCACGTCTTACGAAACGCAAAATACAAAAGGCGGGTGTGTCAAAATAAGCCGACACACCCGCCTTTTGTATTTTGCGTAACAGTCTAAATGAACTCATCACCGTATTTTATCTGCACTTCATTGATATACTTACGTATCAGTGCCGATGAATCTCCTTTCTTGCAGATAAGCAAGACATTGCCTTTCTCAGCCACAATATACCCGTCAAGCCCGTGTATCACGCCGAGGTGGTCCTTCGGAAGCTTCACAATGTTGTTGCTGCTCTCGGCAAGAACCACCTTCGAACCTATCACAACATTGTCGTCATCGCCCTTGCTCATGCTCTCGTATATGGAGTGCCACGTACCGAGGTCAGCCCAGCCGAAGTCGCACCGCATAACATAAACGTTGTCGTTCTTCTCCAATATACCGTAGTCTATCGACAGGTTGGGAAACGCAGGGAAGTTCTCCTCAATGAAATCAAGCTCTTCTTCAAACGTAACCGGATGTCCTCCGGTATCTATCTTGCGGAACACCGGAGGGAAGATTTTCTTCATACACTCGCGGAGATACTGCACGTTGGCAAGGAAAAGACCTGTGTTCCAGTAGAACTCGCCGCTGTCCATGAACATGCGGGCAAACTCGCGGTCGGGCTTTTCGGTGAATGTCTTAACCTTGTATACATTCTCTGCCTTCGCCTTCTCGCCCATCTGGATATATCCGTAGCCGGGTTCCGGACGCGTGGGCTTTATCCCCATTGTCAGAAGAGAGTCGTTGCTGCCTACGAAGTCAAGTCCTGCAAGGACATTCTCCCTGAACTTATCTTCATTGAACACAGCCTGATCCGACGGCACCACCACAATGCGCGCATCGGGATTTACATGCACTATGCGGTATGTTGCCCATGCCACGCTCGGCGCGGTGTTGCGGAATATAGGCTCACTTAGTATTCTTTCCCTGCTTATCCCCGGCAACTGTTCCTCTACAAGATGCTCATACTCGTGGTTTGTACTTATATATATGTTTTCCTCGGGCACTATTCCGGTCATCCGCTCGTATGTCTGCTGCAACAGAGTCTTGCCCGTTGAAAAGAAATCAAGAAACTGTTTGGGACACTTCTCCCTACTGCACGGCCACAACCTGCGCCCCTTTCCACCGGCAAGTATCAGGCAAAAGTCATTCTCGTTGTATTTCATAATATATCAGTTCATGATTAATGGTGCACTAATATACATATTATTACCGACACTGCCAACGGTTTTTAAGTTTTTTCATACAAAAGTTTGCCGTTTAAGAAATTATCAGTATCTTTGCACCGTCTTATGAAAAGGCATCTGAAAAGCCCAGATGGCGGAATCGGTAGACGCGCTGGTCTCAAACACCAGTGGAGCAATCCGTGCCGGTTCGACCCCGGCTCTGGGTACAGAAGCAAAAGCCAAGAGTTGGATTATCAACTGCTTGGCTTTTTATTTTATCATATAATCAACCGCTTTTTACCTGCATTTACGAAATAAGAAGCATAGAAATGGATGCTTTGCTTGGTGGAATGAAGTAAAAACAGTACCTTTGAAAAAGTTAAACAAATCAAACATCGACCGATGGAACATGATATATGGCAAGAAACAGAAGCACTGCACCGGACGTTTGTAAGGCTCGGTATCAGTAATGCCGTGGACTACGAGAAGTACTACCTGTATTCTCTTATTGCCCACTCAACCGCCATTGAAGGTTCAACACTGACAGAAATGGAAACCCAGTTGCTGTTTGACGAAGGTGTTACTGCTGGCGGCAAACCTCTTGTTTATCATCTGATGAATGAAGACCTGAAACGTGCCTACGAGCTGGCAAGGGAAAAAGCCGTGCAAAAAGCACCCATTACTACTTCTTTTCTAAAATCACTTAATGCCTCTCTGATGCACTCCACCGGAAGCATACATAACGTCATGGGCGGCTCCTTCGACTCATCCAAAGGCGAATTCCGCCTCTGCGGTGTTACAGCTGGCGTCGGCGGACATTCTTACATGGGTTATCAGAAAGTCCCGACGAAGGTCACAGAGCTGTGCCGTCTGCTGCAAGAACGTATCAACACGGCTTCTTCTTTCCGTGAACGATACGAGCTCAGCTTCAACGCCCATCTGAATTTGGTAACCATTCATCCATGGGTCGATGGCAATGGGAGGACCTCCCGTCTGCTGATGAACTACATCCAGTTTGTCTATAACCTTTTCCCTACCAAGATATTCAAGGAAGACCGGGATGAGTATATCCTCTCCTTACGCCGGTCACAGAATGAAGACAGCAACCTGCCTTTCCTCTCTTTTATGGCAAATCAACTAAAGAAGTCTCTCACATTGGAAATAGAACGGTTCCATGCTTTGCAAAAAAGAGGATTTAACTTTATGTTCTGAAAGTTCCCACAACACTGACTTTTCATATAAGAGCCACACCTTATATATTATAAGGAATTAGCATCCTGTGTCCCGTCCTTGCTACGTGAATATATAAAAGCACGTGAGCTGGGGATAAAAATCAGTATCTTTTTTATCGGAACCTCATCCATTACCAAGATATAAAAATGAGTTCCCGTTTGCCAATAAATCATAACCGGAGGGTCATTTAAGCATTTTTTCGTTATTTGCATGCAAGGTTTATGGCAAAAGGGGTTACATTTGTAGATGCCGTTGATAACATACAGGACAACGGCAGGAGATATAAATAAATGAAAGAAACAATAAGAAAGAAGGAGAAAGATTATGAAAGGACTAAAGACTATTGCAGTAATTTTCACCGCCGCACTTGCCATGACGGCATTGCAGTCGTGCGACAACGACAATGAATACATCTACACCGGCGCGTATCCCAACGCAATGGTAACGGTTAAGAAAACAGCTGACGGCGGCGTATACCTGCAGCTGGACGACAAGACCACGCTGCTGCCCGTCAACATGAAGAAGTCTCCGTACTATCTCGACGAGGTCAGGGCATTTGCATCCATAAGGTTCACCGATGACGACAGTAACGGATACACCAAGGCGGCATACGTTCAGTATCTTGACAGCGTGCTGACGAAGTTCACGGCTCCCGACCTCGGCACAGGCAACGACGAGGCATACGGTAACGACCCCATAGACATCGTGCGCGACTGGACCACCGTCGTAGAGGACGGATTTATCACCCTGCGCATACGGGCACCATGGGGAAACAGCAGCAAGGCTCACTATATAAACATGCTCAGAAACACCAACGGCGAAAATCCGTACGAGGTTGAACTGAGACACGATGCACGCGGGGACATATACGGACCGTCGCGCGATGCCGTCGTGGCGTTTAACCTCAAGGACCTGCCCGACACCGGCGGCAAGACGGTGAAGCTGAAAGTGAAATGGAAGTCGCCCGCAGGCACAAAGACACACGAGTTTGACTACCGCAGCCGCGGCACGCAACCTGAAGAATAAGCACGGAAGAAGACACATAACGCCCTTACAAAGGCAATGCAGGAACACGGAGAAATAAGCGGGCAGGACCTGCCCGGACTTATAAGACAGGGAGATACCCATGCGATGAAGGTTCTTTACCTTCGTCACATAGGGTATCTCAAAGCCGTTTGTTCGCGCTACGTCACAACCGACGACGACGTAATGGACATCCTGCACGACAGTTTCATAAAGATAATAATGTCCATAGGCAGGTTCACCCCACGTGGCGAAGGCTCTCTGCGCAGCTGGATGGCACGCATTGTCGCCAACGAATCCATCGACTTTCTCCGCAACAACGCACGGCTGCTCATTGTCGACGACGAGAGCAGCGCCATGTCCATGGAGAGCGAAGAGCCTCCGGAGACCGACGACATACCGCCCGACAGGCTGCACGAGATGATAAGACAGCTGCCCGAGGGCTACCGCACGGTGCTCAACCTCTACGTCTTCGAAGGAATGAGCCACAAGGAGATAGCGGCAATGCTGGGCATAAAAGAAAGCTCGTCGGCATCACAGTTTCACAGGGCAAAGAGCATATTGGCAAGGAAAATCAAGGAATATCAATCATCAAGACATACGGTTTATGAAAGAAGAATGGACAGACAGGCTTAGGGACAGGCTCTCGGGATATGAGGAGAGCGTGCCCGAGGGATTGTGGGAAGACATCGAGTCCGCTCTCTCAAGCCGTATGACGGCAGGCACACCGCAACGAAAAAGCCGGGCGGCAGCAGTATTACGGCGCACCGTGGCAGCCGTCATGGCTGCGGCTGCGGCAGTGGTGACAGGATATATGCTGATAACGGGCGGCAGCATGTCCGGCGTAAAAAAGGCGGAGACAGATGTCGTGACGGGAAGAAACAGTCTTGGTGGCGGCAGCGGAAACGGCGCAAAAGGCACAGCGGTGGCACATGAGGCTGGTTTACTGGCGGCTGTCGCTGACGAGAACACACACGCCGCTTCCACAAAAGAGCCTGAGACATGGACACCGGAGAATGCTACGACAGACGCCGCGGGCACAATTACGGGACAGCATACGGACACCCAAGAACCAACTGAGCACAGGGGCAGCAACAATAAAAGCGGCTCAAGCACCATCGGCAAGGGCAAGGACAACAGGCAAACGGCGACATACGGCACTATGCCGGAGCACGCAGGCAATGGCGGCGGGCGCATATCGCTTTCCCTGTATGCACAGAACAGCACAGTGTCCACACAGCGCACGGCGGCACAGGGCACTCCCCTGCTCTTCTCATCGCCAACGTCATCCGCGCCCGGAGGCAACGCCGAGGGCATACAGCAGGACATGCTGAGCATACTGTACACAAAGCAATATACGGACATACAGAGCACAAAGCATCATTTTCCCATACGTGCCGGCGTGTCCATCCGCTACGACACGGGCAGCAGAACAGGCATAGAGAGCGGACTGACGTACACTCTGCTGAGGTCTGAGATAATATCCGGTAACGGGAAAACACTTAGAAAGACACGCCGCAGGCTGCATTATATCGGCATACCGCTCAACATTTCTTACACCGCATGGCGCGGCAGGCATCTCGAAGCATACGTGTCGGCAGGCGGCGAGATACAGAAGTGCGTGTCGGGAAAGGACGACACGGAGACCGTAACGAACGGCATGGTAACGTCTGCAGAGAGCACCGCCACGAAAGAAAACCGTCTGCAACTGTCCGCAGGTGCCGCGGCAGGCATACAATACAACCTCTCCCCCTCCATAAGCATCTATGCCGAACCGGGCATCAACTGGTATCCTGACAACGGCAGCAGCATGGAGACAATATATAAAGACAAGCCGCTGAACTTCAGCGTAAAGGCGGGAGTGAGGGTAAGAATTACGAATTAAGAGTTAAGAATTAAGAACTAAGATGGGCGGGGAATTAAGAATTAAGAGCATAGAAATTAAGAATTAAGAGTTAAGAATTAAGAAAATATGCTTTGGGCGGGCATCTATAGGACCTATAGGACTTATAAGACCTATAAGACTTATACAACCACCAAGGCATATTTTCTTAATTCCCCGCCCCTCTTAATTCTTAATTCTTAACTCTTAATTCTTAATTTCTCCGTATCTTTGCACCATGAACAGATACACACAATGCGCCCTTCTGTCGGCATCGGCACTGCGGATGATACCCCACATACTGTTTTACATGTCACGCAGGCACACTTTCGACGCCGACCTTGCCCGATACGGGGAGGGCAGCGGAGGAGTGCTCACCTTCATAAAGGTATGCACACGGCAGAAGTCGTTCCGCAACCTATTCTATTACAGGCTGGGCGAATACCGCTCGGTGTTCATAAAATGGATGCTGCCTGAAGACGGCTCGCTCCACATCTGGTGCCCGCACATAGGCTCAGGATGCCACTTCGAACACGCCTACTCCACCTATTTGAATGCCGAAGCCATAGGCGACAACTTCTACTGCCTGCACCTCGTGACACTGGGCAACGGCAAGGGCGGACGCCCAACCATTGGCAACAACGTGAAGATTTATACAGGTGCCACCGTCTTCGGCGGCGTGAAGATAGGCGACAACGCTACCATCGGAGCCGGAGCAGTGGTGTTCTGCGACGTGCCCGACGGATGTACGGTGGTGGGCAATCCGGGCAGGATTGTTGCAAAAGACGGCATTTTGCAGTCTGAAACGCCACCTCTTGGCGTCTGAAATGCCATGTTTTGGAAGCCAAAAGACGGCATTCTGGAAAGCGTCAGGTAACATTTTGAATGTCAGTACATTACAATATTCAATATCAGAACCCTATAACCACACATCTTAAAACCTCAAAACAATGAAGACAGAATTTGAAAAGATGCGTAGTCAGGAGCTTTACGACTTCTCCGACAGCGAAGTATTGGCAAGCGTGGAACGTGCAAACAAGCTCTGCGCCAGGCTCAGTCTGCTTACAACAACAGACGGGGACTATCGCGATACCATAGAACGGCTCATACCGGGAATACCCAAGAACAGCACTGTCGCCCCGCCGTTCAGGTGCGACCACGGTCATGGCATAGTCATAGGCGAGAATACCTTTATAAACTACGGCGGCATATTCCTCGACGGCGGCATGATACGCATAGGGCGAAATGTGAAGATTGGTCCCTCGTGCCGCATCTACACCCCACAGCATCCCGTAGACTATATGGGGCGGCGCGAGCCGAAGGAGACGGCATATCCCGTAACCATAGGCGACGACACATGGATTGGCGGCAGCGTGACGATATGCCCGGGAGTTACCATAGGCAGCAGATGTGTGGTGGCGGCGGGCAGCGTTGTCATACGCGACATACCCGACGACTCGCTTGCAGCAGGCAATCCTGCCGTAATTAAAAGGAGGCTCGGACAATGAAGAACGGCAAGGACATAAGGAAAATACTCTTTGTATGCCTCGGAAACATCTGCCGCTCGCCAGCCGCCGAGGGCGTTATGAAGAAGATGCTCTGCGATGTTGATGCAGAAGAGGATTTTATCATCGGTTCCGCCGGCATAGGGGCATGGCACGCCGGAGAGCTGCCCGACATACGCATGCGCAGGTGCGGAGCCTGCCGCGGATACTGTTTCAACAGCCATGCACGGCAGATATGCCGTGAGGACTTCAGCCGTTTCGACCTCATCGTGGCAATGGACAACGACAATGTGAGGGCGTTGCGCCCGCTTGCACGTAACGACGGCGAACGCAGGAAGATTGTCTGCATGGCAGATTTTTTTACTGGTAACAGCCATTACACCACCGTTCCCGACCCGTATTATGGCACGGAGCGCGATTTTGAGACAGCTCTTGACCTTATTGAAGACGGATGCCGGGGACTGATAAAGCGGATTTATGACGATGTCTGACCGTTTTTCTCCGCTTTTTTGAATGCAGGATGTCATATCCAAAAGAAAACAACGGCTGGCACCATACCTATTAATTGCCATACACATAATACCGAACAATCGGTATCATAATGGCATTTCCACACGCAACAGACGCATAAGACAATCCCGGAGACCTGCAGCGGCACGTCCCGATACCCTAATATAATTACAGGAAAGTTGCAGTTTTTGTTATCGCTTTTTACCGATTTTTAAGTATTGTACACATTTAATTATTACAATACTTTTGCATGCGAAAACAAAAACTGCAATGAAATGAAAAGAAATCTGATATCATTAATGATGTGCGCGGCAGTGTATTCCACAGCCACAGGAACAGCCCGTGCGCAAGTGTCGGCAGCGGACAGTGTGATGCAACATGCCAAGGGAAACCGCCTGAGCATAGGAGGCTACGGCGAGGTGGCTCTGTCACGCAACTTCTACAGCGACAACGTATACCGTTACTCACGCCCCAACCAGTATAAGGACGACCCTGCCCACGGGCGTTTTGACATACCGCACGCAGTGATATATATCAGCTACGACTTCGGCAAAGGCTGGACAATGGGAACCGAGATAGAGTTTGAACACGGCGGTATGGGCGGTGCCGTGGAGCGTGAGTTCGACGAAGCTGCCGAATGGGAACAGGAAACGGAGAAAGGTGGAGAGGTCGAGCTGGAGCAGTTCTGGATACAGAAGTCGTTCGCCCGCTGGGCTAATGTGCGCATGGGTCACATCGTCGTGCCCGTAGGTCTTAACAATGCCCACCACGAACCGCTGCACTATTTCACCGTCTACCGCCCCGAGGGAGAAAACACCATCCTGCCGTCAACATGGCACGACACGGGCATCAGCTTCTGGGGACGGTACGGCGACTTCCGCTACGAGCTTCAGGTTCTTGCCGGACTGGATGCCTTTATGTTCGACCGTGACGGCTGGATACACAACGGTCCGAAGTCGGTATTCGAATATAAGGTAGCCAACAAATACGGCTTTGCGGCACGCATAGACAACTACACAATACCCGGCTTGCGCATAGGACTGAGCGGATACTACGGCGAAGCGATGCACAACACGTTCCCGCATGACATGGAGAACACCTACGGACACATCAAGGGAAAAGTTGCTATAGGTGCCGTTGACTTCACATTCAACCGTTACAACTGGATTGTACGCGGCAATGCAGACTACGGATATGTGGGCGATGCCATGACGATAAGCAACCTGAAACGCAACATCACGTCCAACGACGCCCCGTACAGCAGCACGCCGGTAGGCAAGAATGCCGTCGCCGCAGGCATAGAGGCAGGATATGACATCTTCTCACAGATACCCGGATTGAACGCCGACAACCAGAAGCTGTATGCTTTCGGCCGCTTTGAGTATTACAACTCATACATCCCCGACAAGGTACAGGCGGACTATTCGTACACTGCGAAGAAGAGAATAGCAGCCGGACTGAACTATTATCCGCTGCCGCAGGTAGCCGTTAAGGCGGAATACTCGCACCGTTTCCTCAAAAGCGGATACAACAATGAGCCGTCGGTATCGATAGGCGTTGCATACGAAGGATTTTTCTTATAAACAAATTAATATACAGACAATGAAAAAACTATCCAGTATTTCCAAGGCACTCATGATGGGAGTGCTCTTGACTTTCAGTCTATCATCGTGCAGCGATGACAACGGCGGAGGCGACGACTTCTCCGCAAAGGACTCCGAACTGTCCGCCCTTACAGGCAGATACGTAAACGACGTGATATACGTTACGTACGGCGAGCTTGCCTCGCAGACCGAAAGGCTTTACGAACAGCTTGATGAGGCAAAGTCAAAGTTCAGGGCAAACACCCTTACACAGAATGACATTGACAATATCTGCACGACGTTCCTCGCAGCGCGCGCCGCATGGGAGAAGTCTGAAGCGTTCCTCTTCGGTCCGGCAACGACATTCGGCATCGACCCCCACATCGACACATGGCCTCTCAACGTGACACAGCTTGCCATAGACCTGAGCAACAGCGAGAAGGTAAACACCCTTGACGGAGAAGACGGCATAGAGTATGCACGCACCGGACTCGGCGAGAGCCTGCTCGGCTTCCACGGCATAGAGTTCATCATCTTCCGTGACGGACGCAACCGCACGCTTGCCGAGCTCCGCAGCAACGAGACCGACAACGCCTTTGCCGGCAGGACGGTGACGGGAGAGCAGGAACTAATCTTCGCCACAGCCGTGGCAGGAGACCTGCGCGACAAGTGCTTCCAGCTCGAGGTTTCGTGGATGGGCGACAAGGCACCTGCAAGCCACATAGACCGTGTGGAGGAATGTGAGTTCAACACAACGGTGAACGGCAACGGGCTCAGCTTCGGCGAAGACATGCTCAATGCGGGCAAGGCGGGAAGCACATACACCACATGGCGCAATGTGACAACGACAATTCTCGTCGCCGGATGTGCCAACATCGCGCAGGAAGTGTCAGACCAGAAGATGGGTCAGGCATACCGCGGCGATGACGTAAACTACATAGAGTCGCCTTACAGCAAGAAGTCGTTCCTCGACTTCTACGACAATATCATCAGCATAAAGAACAGCCTTTACGGCAACATCGACGGCACAACGTGGCACCGCGAGTCGGTAATGGCATATCTTACGCAGCACAATCCTGACATTGCCGCAGAGCTTAATGCAAGGCTTAACGGCGCACTGACAGCACTGACGGCATGCCGCAACAGCGGAACGGCATTCGTGGACGCTCCCAACGCGGCATACGTAAAGACGGCAATGGACGCCATCGGCGACCTCGACGAGAAGCTGAACGAGGCTGCGCAGTGGATTGCAAGAAACTGACACGGATATCCATACCGGTCATTTGCAGGGTGTTTCAAAATTCAACTCTTCCAACCTGTAGGGACATATTCTTGTATTTGTCCGTCAAATAAATACTGAAAATCAATCTGTTATAAGCGGACAAATACAAGAATATGTCCCTACAGGTTGCTGTATGAGTATTTTGACACACCCTCATGGCTAATATTCCTTATCAGACAAAAGAACATATAAATAAACCAAGGAAACATGAATTTAAGAAAAGGAACAAGCCTTCTGCTTGTAGGCGGCATGCTGGGCATGTCGCTGTTGTCGTGTTCAGACGACGACAACATCAACCCCGGTGCCGGCAATACGGACGACGTAAACTTCATAGGCAAGGCTGTGGGAAACTTTGAAGCGTCTGAATGGTATCCCGGAGGCGAACTCGGAACGACCGGCAACGTAACGGCGGGATGCTATGAGGACGAGACTCCCGCCGTGACGCAAATGGGACTGACGGACCACTTTAACCGTGGCGAACTGTTCTTTGAGCGCAACGTAACGACAGACACGCCGCCATTCAACGGCCTCGGTCCGGCGTATGTCCGCAAGTCGTGCCTTGACTGCCACCCGGGATACGGGCACGGGAAGCGTGTGAACAAATATACGGCAGAATGGGGAAACGGATATCTGCTCGTGGTATATCATCCCGCAGACGGCGACAACAGCGACGACGGTCCGTACATCACGGAGGTTACGGGCATGCCGCAGACAAGGGCAACATCGCCTTTCCTGCCTCCTATAGAGGAAGAGCAGATACAGCTGGAATGGAAAAACATCACGGCAATGGAGAGCGGCATACCAATGGCATTCCCCGACGGCGAGAAGTATGAGCTTATCTATCCGGAACTGAACATCCCGGCAAGTGCCTTCAATACAGACCCCGTGCCGACCAATCTTGCCTTCCGCCTTGAGTCTACAATCGGCATCATCGGTACGGGACTGCTCGACGCCATACCCGAGGAGGATATAAAGAAGCAGTATATGGAAGAGGCAAAGTATGCTGAACTGAACCCTAACTTCTGGGACAAGGCTGCAAACGACTGGGCGGCAGGGGCATGGTACACGCTTGCCGACGGACAGAAGAAGATAAAGCGTTTCACATACGCCATGACACGTGCCTCGCTGCAGGACGGTGCCGGTGCAAACGCCATCTGGAACATACCCAACGTGAGCCGCAGCGACCGCCCGTATCTTTACACCACCGACGCGTGGGCAAACGCAATGTCGAAGAACAGCTCGGTGATAAGCAGCATAAAGGCAAACCCCGCGTCTCCATATTATGCCGACGGAACGGACGAGGGAATAGCCGATGCGGTGAAGAACCTGCTCTCTCCAAAGACCAACCAGTTTGACAACCGCTGGCACAACTTCACCCCTGACATGTCTGACGACAACTACTACTCGTTCCTTGTGTGGCACCGCGGACTGTCAATACCGCGCGCACGCAACCTCAACGACAGCGAGGTACAGCAGGGAAAGAAGGTCTTCATGCAGATAGGGTGTGCCACATGCCACCGCCCGTCATGGACAACAGGCAGCGACGACTACTGGGCACCGGCATGTATCGGCGGACGCGAGCTTCCCAAATATCCCAGGCAGAAGATATATCCGTATACCGACATGATACAGCACCGCCTGTTCATGAAGAACGGCATACACGGCTCATGGTGCCGCACGACACCGCTGTGGGGACGCGGACTGTCAATGGTCAACACCGGAGCTGAGGACCGGCTGCACGACTGCCGCGCACGCAACGAGATAGAGGCAATAATGTGGCACGGATACAGCAAGAACTCCGATGCCTATGAGTCTACGCTGAAATTCTACAACCTAAGCAAGCGCGACCGCGACGCTGTCGTGAAATTCCTGAGGTCCATATAACCATGATGACATGCCGGGATATATATACATGCCAGCAAAGGCATCTTTATATATTCCGGCATATCTCTTTCATAACCACACAAGCCAGATATATATGATCCGGAAGACTGTCATTTCCCTATATTGCCTTATTATAATATGTATGGGCACTGCAACTTTCATTGAAAAATGGTACGGTACGGAGTTTGTACACCTGCGCATATACGGTGCATGGTGGTTCACGGCGGCATGGGGGCTGCTTGCCGCTGCCGGAATAATATATTTTGTCAGGTCGCATGTGAGACGCCGCTCCGCTACAGCCCTTCATCTTTCGTTTGCCATAATACTGCTTGGAGCCATGCTCACCCGCGTGTCGGCACGGCACGGAAGCCTGCATCTGCGCTGCGGCGAAACAGCCGGCAGGTATTATGCAGACTGCGGCAACGGAAATACGGAAGAACTGACGTTGCCGTTCGAGATAAGCCTCGACTCGTTCTACATTGACTATCACGAAGGGACGGAGGCTGCCGCAGACTATGTGTCTGTGGTGACCGTCAGGGACAACGGCGGCAAGACACGGCACAAAGTGTCGATGAACAAGATATTATCGCACAATTCCATGCGGCTGTATCAGGCATCATACGATGAGGACGGGCAAGGGAGCGTGCTCGCCGTCAGCTCCGATCCGTGGGGAATACCCGTAACCTACACGGGATATGCCCTGCTCTTCCTTTCGCTGGCATGGATGCTTGCCGACCCCAGGGGCGGTTTCCGCCGCCTGCTGCGGCATCCGCTGCTGCGCAGGGGCGCGCTCATCATGATATTGTCTGCCGCCGGAGTCCATACAGTGTCTGCGGTTCCGGCACGGCCCAAAGACGTGGCAGGGAAGTTCGGGCAGCTTAACATCCTCTACAACAACCGCATCTGCCCGATGCAGACATTCGCCATAGACTTTACCAAAAAGCTGTACGGTGACACAAGCTATAAAGGATACACGGCAGAGCAGGTGCTGACAGGATTTATATTCTATGGCGACGAATGGAGCAACGAACCGGTTATAAGGATGAAAGGCGGTGCAATGAAGTCGCGGCTGCAGCTGCCCGGTTATGTCAGCGTGAACACTTTCTTCAACCGTGATATGGGCGGATATACCATAGGTCCGTATCTTCAGGAATATTACAAGGGGGCAGACGACGAGTTCCACAGAAACGTTGCTGACATGGACGACAGGCTGCAACTGGTAATGAACCTGCGCCGCGGCACGCTGCTGAAGGTATTCCCGTGCACGGACAGCAGCGGGCACACGGTGTGGCATGCACCAACAGGCAAACTGCCCGCCGGCATGGATGAGACGCAAAAGGCATATATACAGAATGTGTTCACGCTGCTCTACCAGTATGTCATGGCGGCAGACACGGCAGGCTTCCGTGCCGTGACAGACAAGATGATAAGATACCAGCACAAGAACGGCGGCAACTCCCTGCCAGGCAAGAACAGGATAACGGCAGAAAGGATTTACAACGCCATACCGTTTGCAAAAATCCTCTTTATGGTAAACCTCGCCATGGGGCTTGTCACGCTTGCTGCCGCCATATTCCGGCTTACGCACAGAAACACGGAACGCTACAGGCAGAAGCTGTACAGCCATGCCGCAACGGCTGTAATGGCTGCATCTTTCGCCGCGCTGACCGTCTGCGGGGCACTGCGCTGGATTGTCAGCGGCACGATACCGATGGCTAACGGATACGAGACAATGCTGCTCATGGCATGGTGCATACAGTTTGTGTCCATAGTCACTTACCGCCGTTTCAGGATAATGCAGACATTCGGCTTCCTTCTGTCGGGCCTCTTCCTGCTCGTGGCGCATATCAGCGGCATGGACCCGCAGATAACCCACGTCATGCCCGTGTTGTCGTCGCCGCTGCTCAGCATACACGTATCCATGATAATGATGGCGTTCGCACTGCTGTCGCTGACATTCGTCTGCGGCATGACGGCACTCACGCTGCATGCCGCACGCAAAGGGACCGGCGTGGAGACAGCCACGGACATGGAGGCACTGCGCCTGCTTTCACTCCTTTTCCTCTATCCCGCACTTGCGACGCTCGGTGCGGGCATATTCATAGGTGCCGTATGGGCAAACGTGTCATGGGGCACCTACTGGAGCTGGGACCCGAAAGAGGTATGGGCGCTCATTGTCTTCATGGTCTACGGATGTGCCGTACATCACCGTTCCATACCGCAGATGCGCCGCCCCATGTTTTTCCATGCCTTCATGACTGCCGCGTTTCTCACCATACTGATGACATATTTCGGCGTGAACTACTTTCTCGGAGGCATGCACTCTTATGCTTAAACTTGCCTGTCAAGGCATCTCCCTGCACACATTCCCGTACCGGGCGTTCATGCCTCATTCCTGTTGGCAGGGTTACAACAGGCATGAACGGGCACGGATGTTCCGGTCTGTTACATTTCAGGTGCTTTTTCTTACGGTTTTCTGTCACGGCAGCCCGGTTTCCAAAAGGCGGTCTTTTGGCGTCCAAGAGGTCATCTCTTAGCTTCCAAAAGACCGCCTTTCAGAGCCTCAAAGACCATGTTTCAGAATGTAAGACATCTGTAGGATGAAAATATCCTGCATTCTGACACACCTGCGTTGCCGCTTCCGGAGCAACTGCCGGGGTATATATTTTTAATACAACAGAATGATAAAAAATGGTAAATTGTCAAAAAAATACCATTCTCCAAACTATGATTTTTGTATTAAAATAATGGTAAAATAATTCAAACGGGATTTTTATTTACATACAAATACATTCGTTAACACTCATTAACGGGGGGGGTAATTGAATGTTATTCCTTTACTTTACATTTGCAGCGGTATAATCAGGCAATCTGGTTTAAGTGATGTAATTATAACTTTTCTATTAACAAAAAATTAACAAAAACAAAACCTTTTATGTTTAAGTTTTTACGTATTTATGTCTTTTCTGCACTCCTGCTGTGCTGTAACAGCATGATTAAGGCAGACTCTGAGACTTTCAGGGTAAAATTCATAGGTACAGCAGATGCCTCTACAATTCCGTTTGGTACTGAAAATGTGAAAATGTTGTTTGGCAATACGTATACCACAGGCAATGTGTGGAGAAGCTACACACGTACAATTAATAAAACAACGGTGTATACTGTAAACTGTGGCGACGACGCAAAGCTGGCAGACGGAGTTTCCAACCCCAACGGAAAAATCCCGGCAAAAGGATGTTATTATCAGTTCACTCCGCTGAAAGACGGAACTCTTGATGTGAAGCTTGTTATAAAAACCACACAAGAACGTAATTTGTATATAATAGACGAAAACGGAAATTCAATATATAATGCTGTTTGTGTGCAGGATGACAATACGCAGTTGCCTTATAGCAACAATGCCTTTACCATTCCAAATACCACCAATGCATATCGGTCGATTAACTGTAGAGTCAATGTAAGTGCAGGCACTACATACTATATATATGGAGGCAGCACAAGACCGGGCTTTGCAGGCTACGACTTCTATCCGGCAGGAGCGACGGAGACTTTGGCTTTTACCAAGACCGATGATGCAAATAAATATGTAGGTACTACAAAGACATTCGACAATACGAATGTAACGCTGACACTTGGCGAGGACGGAACGGCAGATGCAGCAAAACAATGGAAATGGGAAAACAGAGTGGGTGATTATGTTTCATACCTTTCCGGAACCAACGCATCTTTAACTGACAACGACATACCTGCTTCAGGATGCTATACCCGATATACGGCAAAGACCGACGGAAAGCTGGTTGTAAGGCTGATAACAAAGACGGGAGCCGGAAAGAGTTTTAAGATTATCGACAAAGACGGCAACGGGATGCCTGCCGTATGTATATATGAAGGAAAGAGACTTGAAAGTACAGAAGCTGGAACTTTCACCCTGCCGAATGATAATGTATATCACCTTATCTTATGCGAGATTTATGCAAAAATCGAGGGCGACTATTATATATATGGTGTAGGTACAAGGCTCGGCTTTGCCGGATACGACTTTATGCCGGCAGGAACTGCCGAGAGCCTTGAAGTGGACAAAGACCAGAAGCCCGGAAAAACTTATCAGACACTTTCACGCTCTGAAGAGAAAAACGCCGAGGACAACAGCGGAACGCTTCAGGCAAGCCTGTCTCTCACGCCGGCATTGTACATAACACTTGGAAACGGAACATGGAGTGCCCCTATGACGATAGAATCACAAAAAGAAGACGGGTATAAACTGGCATCCCACTTTGAGTGGGAGATTATTCCGGACAGCAAGTCGGTACCTACGGACGGCAAGGATCCAAACAGCTATTTCTTCGATGGCAACGAGAACAAATCACTGCCTGTAAAAGGAGCGTTCTATACCATTACGGCAATGAAGAGCGGCACAATATACCTGTATTTTGACAAAGATGACAAGACAAAGTTCGGACAACTGTGGATAACCGACTCTAAAGGCAATCCCGTTGAGGACTATCCAAACGGTATTTACGACAACAAGGCAGAAGGTGGCATAGCATTATATAATACCACACAGTCGTTCATGTTCCATGCTACGGCAGGCACTACATATTATATATTCAACAGCCAGAGAGAATGGGACGGAAAATCTTACAATAATCCTAACCGCATTCGTCTTGCCGGAGTAATCTATTCAGACGGTGAAACAAACATCACCGACACATATTATAACATAATGAGCGGCAACGTACATGAGGTCGGCGACCAGATAAAGATTCCGGGCATGGTAATGACATTCGGCGGTCAGGACAAGAAGAACAACATATACACCATGGCAAAGCAGGATGATGTATTCATTGCCTATAAAGCCGATGACAATGTGGAGCTTCGCTATGGATATGCCACGGCAGGAAACGAGATTCCGACAAACGAACTGAGGAATATCTCGGGCATGGGCAGCAATACGTTCAGCCCCAACACAAACACCCACAGCCTGCCATTCTATGGCACATACTATAAGTTTGAACCTCAATGCAGCGGAGAACTTACTGTACACGTACTGCAGAACGGCGCGCTCGACCTTGACGAGAACGGAGTACCGAATAATGATGTAGTAACAAAAAAAGAACTCAAAGTCCGCCCGCTCTATATTGCCGATGAGAAGGGAAACACCATAAATGCAAAAGAGGTGAAAGTAAACGGGCAATTGAAGTTTGAGCACAACGGAGAATATGATTTCACGAGTTATGAGAACTATAACGTATATAAGGAACAATGGGAAAAGGCTTCAAAAGGCAATAACTTTGAAATATCAGGAAACGGTGACGGCGGATATGTTCTTATAAACAAAGCATACTGCAAATACATATTTGACGTAAAGCCGGGCAAGACATACTTTGTATTCACAAACTCGAGCAAACTGGGTTTCTGCGGACTTAAGTTCATACCAAATGAAAATAACACGGCAACGCCTGTCACTCTTTACGAGAAATCGACAACAGAACCGTTGTTCACAAAGGATACAGATGTGACAATAACATATAATAGGAGTTTCAAGGCTGACACATGGATGCCTGTAACGCTTCCGTACAGTATGACGGAGACACAGGTTGAAAGAACCTTCGGAGAGGGAACAATGGTTATATACTTCGACGGCATAGAAGGAAACACGATAAAGTTCAAGAAGCATGGCTATCAGATGATAGTTGCAGGAAGACCTTGTTTTGTGAAGCCTACTAAGAGCGGGACGGGTTTCGGACCTGTTTCTGAAACGGATGAAGCTCATAATGTTGAAATAAACAAGGCTGTAACGAATTTCAACTCAGGCTTGGCATACGTTACCATAGATGGTGAGACCATCGAACTCGACAAGAACGGCAAGAAGGACGGCACGCTTAACGGCAAGTTCAACTTCACACTCAACGCTTCTTACATAAAACAGGAAAAGGCACTTCTTCCGAACGACTACTACTTTGGAGGCGACGGCAAGATATACCGCACACAGGAAGGTGAGAATTGGGACATCAAGGGTTACCGCTCTTTCTTCAAGTGTAGCGACAACACATCGGGAGCCAAGGCAATTCTTAACGGTGCTGACTTCGGAGAGGACAGCGGCACAACGGCGATAGACCATGTTACAGCAGACAACGGCAACGTAATCTCTGCAAATGCAGTAATCTACGACCTAAACGGAAGGATTGTGAAGACAAACACAGAAGGACTTAAAGACCTCGTAAAGGGTGTGTATATAGTAAACGGAAAGAAAGTAACGGTTAAATAAGAGACAACGATGAAAGAATTAAAAGGATATATTGCCCCGTGCATAAATGTATTTGAGATAAGCACAGAGTATATGATGATGGCAGGTTCGGGACCGGATACGGAGACGACAGATCCGGGAGGGGGCAAAGTTCCTGGCGGTCCGGAGACAGGCACGGGCACGGGCGAAGGTCCCGGAGCAAAGCCTTACACGCCGTGGGAGAATGACGGAGAGTGGTGAGGCTCATTCAAGGACGATAAATACATTTGACCAATAACCCCAAGGCGGGTGTATAAGAATCTTGTGTTCTATTAAGTGTAGGGACTTTTTCTTGTAAATGTCCGGCATACAGTCACTGATTGAAAAGCTGTTACATGCGGGCACTTACAAAAAATGGTCCCTACTCTTGGATTTCTGCACATATCCACGATACGCCTTGCCATGACATAAAGACCTTAAAGAAACACTATGATACGAAAGATATTAACTACGATACTGCTTGCCATAAGCGTCTGCACACTTGCACAAAGCGTAAAGGTACCGGCATTTCCCGGAGCCGAGGGCTTCGGACGGTATACTACGGGCGGACGCGGCGGAACGGTATATCATGTGACGACGCTAAGCGACGACAACACTGCAAACCCGGCAGCCGGAACCTTCCGCCATGCGTGCAGGCAGAAGGATGTGCGCACGATAGTTTTTGACGTTTCCGGAACAATATATCTGAAAGCAGAGCTGAAGCTACAGAACGGCAATGTCACCATAGCCGGACAGACGGCACCGGGCGACGGCATCTGCATTGCGGGCTATCCGTTCGTGATAGCGGCAGACAACGTGATAATACGCTTTGTGCGCTTCCGCCCCGGAAATGAGAATGTGGCTTTTCATGAGGGCGACGGACTGGGCGGAATGGACAGGGAAAACATTATCGTAGATCACTGCTCGGTTAGCTGGAGCATAGACGAGTGTCTGTCGGTATACGGCAGTAAGAACACTACTGTGCAGTGGTGCATCGGCGCGCAGAGCCTTGTAAGTTCCGGACATGCGAAAGGCACGCACGGATATGGCGGCAACTGGGGCGGCAGCGGCGCTTCGTATCATCACAACCTGCTTGCCCATCACGACTCGCGCGTGCCGCGTCTCGGTCCGAGAACGGGAACACAGACCGACGAGCGCGTAGACCTGCGCAACAACGTGTTCTACAACTGGGCTGGCAACGGATGTTACGGCGGCGAGGGCATGAACGTAAACATTGTGAACAACTATTACAAGCCGGGACCTGCCACGCAGACCCGGGGCGAGAACATACGCAAGCGCATAGCGGCAATAGGCGTGAGGACAACAGAATATACAAAGCACGACACGGATACGCCCAACGGCTGGGACGCGATGTGGCACGTATGGGGCAAATACTTTGTTGACGGAAATTTTAACCCGTCGTACAGCGACGTGACGAACGACAACTGGACGTATGGCATATACAACCAGACGGCGAACGATGCCAGCGTTGACTACACCTATACGCAGGAGACAAAAGATGCCATGCGCCTGAGCAATCCCATTGAGTTTGCCGGAGTGACCACACACACTGCCTCTGCGGCATACGAGAAGGTTCTGGCATACGCCGGGGCGTCTCTCCACCGTGACGCGCTCGACAAAATGATAGTGGACGACACACGCAACGAAAAGGCGACATGCACGGGAGGGCAGTATACAGACAAGAACGGTAATCTGAAGGAAAGCCTTCCGGGACTGATAAACAGTCAGGATGATGTTGTATATTCCGACGGAACAAAGGGCTGGCCCGTCCTCAACAGCACAGCCGCGCCCACGGACACCGACGGCGACGGCATGCCCGACAGCTGGGAGAATGCAAACGGACTTAATCCGAATGACAAGACTGACGGTGCCCTTGTGACCGTTAACGGATATACTAATCTTGAGGTTTACATGAACAGTCTCGTTGAGGACATCACGACATCACAGAACGCCGGCGGAAGCATCGAAGGAGATACTGATACAGACAAGGAAGAAACAGAGGTGGCGGATGAGTATGAGATATCCGCCGTGACGCATGTGGGCAGCGACGGCTGGGACTTCAACGGCGGCTTCAGCATAACGACAGGGAAAGGCTATGCCTCTGCGGCATCAAAGTATGTGAAATATTCGGCTGGCGAGACCTTTGTTATAAACATACCGGAAATGATGTCCATAGAGAAGGTGAGGATTATCGGCTACGGAAATGATGCCAACACGGATACATATCTCCATACGCTTGGAACGGCGACATACGGAAGCACCGACTATGTTTTCCCTAAAGGAAAATCGGAAGCGAACAACCGCGACTATACAATAGAACTCACATCGCCAGTCTCAAAGACTCTTCCATTTGTGTTTAAAGGCGGGCAGGCATGTATGCGCATCATACTTTATCCTGTCAAGAACGCCGTTACACAGGCTGGAGGGGAGTATACAATATCAAAGGCAACCAATACAGGCACAAACACATCGGCTATATGGAACTTCAACAACGGCATAACCGTTACCAACGGAAACAACAAAGGCTACAACGCAGGAGACAATGACTGTATAAAATACTCAGCCGGAACTCTGTTTACAATAAATCTTCCTGAAGGCATTAGCGTCAGCAAAGTAAAGATAAACGGTTATGACAATTACGCCGACGGTGACTCTTATCTTGCTGAGCTGAACGGAAAGACATTCTCCAATACTGATTATGTGTTCCCTAAGAAAGGTACAGACGGCTCGGCTGTGATGAAAGAATACACCATAGCCCTTGACAATCCGGCAAGCGGAAAGCTAACCTTTAAGGCAGCAGGCAAGCAGGTTGTATGGGCTATAACGCTGTACACACTGCCGGAAATAACGCTCAGCGAGCACAGCGTGGCACTTGGCGTACCGGCGGGACCGGCAAACATAACGCTTGTACGCACGCTGTCGGACACATATTGGAATTCGTTCTGCGTGCCCTTCGACATATCCGCCGACAAAATAAACAATGTACTTGGAGATGCAAGGGTACTGCAATTCAGCAGCGTTAACGGCAACACAATGATTTTCGAAGAGACAACAGAAGGTATCAAAGCCGGCATACCATGCCTTATAAAGCCCAACAGCACGATTAAAAACCCGCGTTTCGAGAACGTAACCGTAGTGACGGAAGCACCGAAAAGCGTGACAATAGACGGATGCAGCTACATCGGGACGTACACAAAATATGCCATGGAATATGGCGGGACAGAGCTTATGTTCAACACCCGCAACGGTCTGTCGCGACCAAAGCAGGCACCGGACAACGTAATGAGGGGACTAAGGGCATATTTCAGACTGCCGGCAACGCAGGCTGCAAGTGCAAAGGTGATGATACCCGGCGGCACGACAGGAATAGAAGAGATACCCTATGAGCCATGCAAGGCATCGCACAAGGGCATTTACAACCTTAACGGGCAATATGTCGGCACATCCGCCAAAGGATTGCCAGAAGGCATATATATCGTCAATGGAAAGAAAATGGTAATAAGCAACAAATGACGGAACAGAATGATGAAGAAAAAAGATTATATCAAACCTGAAATCAGCGTAATATCGGCAGAGCCGATGATGCCGCTTGCCGAGTCGTTTACACCCCCGGACAAGGATAACACCGAAGAAGATGCAGACGATGCCGCGGCAAAGCCAACGTTTCCTATACCTGACATTTGGGATGAAGACTTCAACTGACTCGTGCATAGTCACGCACGCAGTCAGAAGCTGTATACCACAATGTAATATATTTTAGTTGTTTTTTTCAGGAGGGTGTGCATAGTTCTTAATACGAACGGCACTCCCTCCTTTTTTATCGGCTTTGCAGAAACATAACTTCGGTGAACTTACGTTTTCTAACAATGAACAATCAACGGCAGCCGCCGTGATTACTTATAAGAAAACAAAAGACACCATTCAATTCTTGAATGGTGTCTTAAATATTGTGGGCGTTGACGGATTCGAACCGCCGACCCTCTGCTTGTAAGGCAGATGCTCTAAACCAGCTGAGCTAAACGCCCTTACTTATCGTAAGCGGTTGCAAAGATAACAACTTTTATTAAAACGACCAAACTTTGTCCTTGTTTTTTATTGTTGATGCAATAAAAATATGTCTTTAACATGTTATGGGCACCACAACAGCCATAAAAAGAGTGTGCGTATCATCGCAAGCGAAGATACGCACACCTTAAACATTATTCAGTCTATGCTGTATTATTCTACAATCTGAACAGTAGCACGGCGGTCGAATGAAACAGGTGACTCAACACCGAGTTCCTTAACACCACCCTTGGCAGCTGTTGAAATCTTGTCGCGGCTTACGCCCATCTTAACGAGCTCTTCAACAACCTGGTTTGCACGGTTCTCAGAAAGTTTCTGGTTGATTGCGGGAGTACCTGTAGAGTTGTCTGCATAACCTGTTACGAGGATATTAGAGTTGTTCTCCTTAGCATACTTTGCAAGAGCCTTAACGTTAACAAGGTCTTTCGGGTTAGCAACGTCGGTCTTTGAGATGTTGAAGAATACAGAAACCGGAGTTGTGATGAATTCCTTGATAGACTTTGTCACTGCAGGAGCAGGAGCCGGCTTCTGGTTTGCAAGCATGTTCTTCAGACGGTCGATTTCAGCCTTTTCGTCAGCGAGCTGAGCGTTAAGAGCGTCAATCTGAGACTGTGAGAGAGCCTTGATTGCGTCAACATCCGGAGTCTTGTTCCATGTTGCCTTGCCTAGGTTGTATGTCAAACCAACCTCTGCATAAAGGATGTTAGCATGGCTGTCCCAGAAACGCTTGCCCTCATTAACCTGTGATCCGGGGAACACGAGGTCGTTCTCCATACGGTTCCAACCAAGTTCGAGGTTTACTGCAACCTTCTTTGAAAGATAGAACTGGTTAAGAATACCTACGCTGAGACCCATTGCGTAAACATTGTCTGAGCAGTTACGGCCGATGCCACCACCTATGAAAGGAACAAGGTTGTAGATACGGTCAGGGTTGTAACCGCAAATCATGTTGCTCAGATTGAACAGAGCCTGTCCCTGAGCATTCCAGTATTTATAGCTATGCTCTAGAGCCTTACCCCATATACCTGAAGCCTTAACACGAAGACCGAGACCCGGAGTAAACCACTTACCAAGAGCTATGGAAGCCTGAGGATTTGAACGGAAGCTCTTCAACGGATTCTTTGTAAAGCCAAAGCCGTGTTCCTGTGCACTGTAAACAGCTGAATACTGTGCACCAGCCTGAATGAACCAATTACTCCAAAAAGAGTTTGTTGCAACGCTGTACTTCTCAGTAGCGTCTGCATTCTGTGCCATAGAGGCAACAGAGATACCGGCAAAAGCCAGTACGAACAATAATTTTCTCATACGTTGTTTATTATTAAATAATCAATAATTTGTTTTTTAATGTTGATTAATTTTGGGTACAAAGATACACTATTTTTTTATTATATATACCTTTTTATATAGAAATATTTAACAAATATAAAAATATACTATATTATGGCACAGTGTTTTACCCCAACAGCCGCTCCATTTCCGACTGTCTGAAAATTGTCAGTATGCTTTTTCCGTCTGGAGTATAGTTTACATTGGAACATGCGAAAAGCTCGTTTACAAGATTTTCCATTTCATTGTTGTTAAGGACTTGTCCGTGGGGTATTGCCGCATTGCGTGCCAAAGAGACAGCCAGGGAGTGGTTGATGTCAGACGCGACGCCTACACCGTTCTCCGCCGCCGTCGCCACCATGTTGCATACAAGCTCAACAACGTTTATCCCTTCTATTCCCGACGGTATACCATTCACAGCATAGCTGCCGCCTCCAAGATCGGAAATATCAAAGCCGAGCTTTTCCATTTCGGGCTGCACTTTTTCCATGACGATAGCTTCCTTGTGGTCAAGCTGGACAATCTCGGGGAACAACACTTTCTGAACACTGCCGGTCCTGCCGTCAAGCTGCTGCATATAATTCTCATACAGGACACGTATATGAGCACGGTGCTGGTCGATTATCATAAGCCCGGATTTTACTGCCGTCATTATATATTTGCCCTTATACTGATAATGTACAGGGGACTTTTCATCTACGGCATCCGGTCTTTCATCATCCGGTTTGTCTGCAAACAAAGGCATTTCTTTTATCTGTGAGGCATCAGGAGTGGTGTATAGCTGCTCCCAGTTTTCGGGAACATAGTTGCTGACTGGCGTTTCCTTAAACGGATTATAAACGGGATTTATGTCTATCTTTGGGACAGGCACTCCCATGCTCCCTGCCTCAAACACCGGAATTTCAGGTTTTCCCTCCGTGTCGAAGTCAATTGAAGGCACATCGCTGAACTTGCCTACAGCCTCTTTTACGGCAGCCATGAGGATTTGCCAGATGGTATGCTCGTTCTCAAACTTTATCTCCGTCTTTGTTGGATGTATGTTTACATCTATGTCGCGCGGCTCAACTTCCATATATATAAAATAAGGTATCTGTTCGCCGACGGGTATCAGACGCTCGTATGATGCCATCACTGCCTTGTGAAAATAAGGATGCTTCATGTATCGCCCGTTGACAAAGAAATATTGCTGCACATTCTTCTTTTTTGCCGACTCAGGCTTTCCTACAAATCCGGAAATCCTGCAAACAGTCGTATCTACGCTCAACGGAAGAAGGTCGTGATTTATACGCTTGCCGAAAATATCAACTATTCTCTGACGGACACCGCCGGCACGCAGGTTGAACATCTCCGTGCCATTGCTGTGCAAAGTGAAGTTTATCTGCGGATTGACAAGCGCAATGCGTTCAAAAGCAGCTACAATATTACTCAGTTCGGTTGAGTTTGACTTGAGGAACTTACGCCGTACAGGCACATTAAAGAACAAGTTCTGAACAAGGAAGTTACTCCCGACGGGACATGACACAGGCTCCTGCCCCGTAACCTTGGATGCCGAAACGGACAGCATAGTGCCAATCTCTTCTCCCGGCGTACGCGTCTTCAGTTCCACCTGTGCCACTGCTGCGATTGATGCCAGTGCCTCGCCACGGAAACCCATTGTCTGAAGCGCAAACAAATCACCGGCATTACGTATCTTCGATGTGGCATGGCGTTCGAACGAAAGGCGTGCATCAGTCTCCGACATACCTTTTCCGTCGTCGATGACCTGTATAGATGTCCTGCCGGCATCAACCACCAGAACATTTATGGTCTTCGCTCCGGCATCGACAGAGTTTTCCACAAGTTCTTTTATCACCGATGCCGGACGCTGTATGACCTCACCTGCGGCAATCTGATTTGCCACCGAATCCGGCAGAAGCTGTATTATATCGCTCATTATTTATTTCAATTAATTATTGTCCGGCATCCCCTTCTTATCGTCTTCAGCCGTCACACTGACCGAACTGACCTGTCCTCCTGATATCTGCTGTAGCGGAGCCGCATGACGCGTTACGGTCTTCAGTGCCGTCCCGTCTTTCTTCCCGCGCCAGTTGAATATATCGTGTTTGTCCACCGGACGTATATAGTCGAACCATGCAAAATTAGGAAGCTTATAACGTGAAGGCGGTATCTGCGTCATCGGATACATCGTACCGCTGTTCTTCGGAGTCCATATACGCTGCAGCTGACGGTCTTTCATATACATGCGCAGCGTGTCCGTCTCAAGATACACAAGCCCCATAAGCGTGCTGTCCTTATCGTCCACAGGGTAGAAGACCACCATCACATTGCCGCGTGCCTCGGTTCCGGTAAGCTCTCCCTTGTCAAAATAGGCAAACATCTCACGCGATGCCACCTGATTGTAATGCTTTCCGTCATGAAGAAGTTCCGCAGACAATGCCTGGTTTATAACATGTGCACGGTCCAGCGTGGAGTCTTTCATATAAACCTTTATCACCTCTCCAAGCAACTGACGGTCGCCATTCCATGTTATCGGGTCCTTGTACATAGTCATGCACGAGTCCTTCGAATTATACACAAGCGAGTCGCATACAGCCTGGACATCGGTGCGGAAAGCCCTCACCCTGTTATAACAGTGCAATGTACGGTACACCGAGTCCGTCTCAATGTCGTATGTATACATTCTTATGGTGTCCGAATGTACAAAGAGAGTATCTTTCTGCGAATAGTCCTTCATCACGGCACTATCCGTAGCGAGCGCCATTCCGGCTTTGTCATTATACCAGAAATAGTTACATGTCAACTCATTCTTGTTTTCACTATCCTTATACACCACATTATCATACCCTCTGCTCACACCTGTCTTTTCATCATAGAACAGGCTGTCGCCCGTAAGTTCCTTTCCTTTATTGGTCAATGTTGCACGCCCGTACAATCTTGCCACCTCCTTATTGGTATCATAAAAGCCGTCGGTGGTGTTTATCACGCTCTCTCCGGACGTGATGCGCGAAGGTCCCACCACATGTGCAAGCGATGTCTTCGTGTCATAATAAAGGGTATCGGTGTTAAGAAGAAACTTCTTGTTCTTAAGACTTACATCATAATTGAATATCGCCTCGCGCGTTTCCGTATCATATTCTCCCCAGTCCGACACCAATACATTGTTCTTGTCTACCATACGTCCGCCTTCAAAAAAATATCCTATGCCGTAAAGACGGTCGTAGTTAAGACTGTCCGTATACAGTTTCGTCCCGCGATGAGTAAGCACAACATTGTTTCTTGCCTCTGCCATTTGGTTGTCACCGTCATAAAAAGCATAGTCGCTGAAAAGAGACAAAGTATCTCCCTGCAACATCCTTACATGCCCGAACGCCTTGAAAGAGTTCGACTCCTGATAAAAGTATGCACTGTCGCACGTAAGCTTTGCCCCCTTGTGACGGAATGCTACATTGCCGTTCAATATCTGTGCATTGGGATTACGTCCGTACTGGTCATAGTGCAGAACATCCGCATGAATAAGATATACGCGCTCATTTGTCTTGGTACGCGGTTTCTTCTTCGGCGCCATTTTAGACTGTACCAAACATAGTCCAAACAGGCATAGAACAATTACAAGAATTATCCTATGCCCGCCGTATTTTCCTTTATTGTTATTTCTTATTGTCATTTAATCCAGCCCTGATATTCAAAATCACAGTCCTTATAGCGGTTGTTCATCCTGACGTACGTGGTTTTAAGCTTATCCTGAATCCATTCCTTGATAAAATCTTCCCTGCGTTTGGCAAGCACCTCATTCTTCAGAACTTGGAAATCCTCCGTTATGGTGGCACGGTGCGCCTCCACCCGGCTCTTCAATTTAGCTATTACACACACACGTTTGCCACGGCTGTCTATCATGTTGAAAGCATGCGAAACCTCTCCAACCTTCAACGTGTCCACCACCTTGGCTATTTCAGGCGGCAGATCCTGCATACGGAACTTGCTGGTACGTCCTGCCTCAGACGAGTTTGCCATAAGTCCGTGATTGTTGCGGGTATCCTTATCATCCGAGACATACACCGCAGCATCGTCAAATGTATACTTTCCTTCACGTATGCTTGTCGCCACAGAGTCAAGAACAACCTCAGCCTCGTCAACTGCCTCCTGAGATATATGCGGCTTGCGCAATATGTGGCGTACCTTTATCTTGTCACCGCGCTTGTCAACGAGCTGTATTATATGATAACCGAACTCGGTTTCAACTATCTTCGAAATCTTCTTCGGATCTGTCAGATTAAAGGCAACCGCCGCAAAAGCAGGGTCGAGCAGTCCGCGCCCCACATAGTCGTCAAACTCTCCTCCAAGACGTGCTGTTCCCGGATCTTCCGAATACAGACGCGCAAGAGTAGAGAAAGAGGTCTCTCCGTTGATAACACGATCGGTATAATTCCTAAGCTCATCCTTTACACGGTTTATTTCCTCCGGTGCTACTTTGGGAGATTTTGTGATTATCTGCACTTCCACTTCCGTCGGGACAAGCGGAATGCTGTCTTCCGGCATATCCTTGAAAAAACGGCGCACATCGGCAGGCGACACGGTTATGTCCGACACCAGTTTGTCTTTCATCTTCTCTATCAGCTGACGGTCGCGGAAATCATCACGCATGCTTTGACGCATTGCCGTGATGCTTTGCTTTTTGTATTCCTCAAGCTTTTCCTTTCCTCCGGCAGCCTGTATCCAATAGTTTATCTGTTGGTCCACACTCTGCACCACCTCAGACTCCGTCACCTCGATACTGTCTATTGCAGCCTGATGCAGGAAGAGTTTCTGTACGGCTATCTGTTCCGGTATTGCACAGTCCGGATTACCGTTCCATTTAACTCCTTCCACCTCACCCTGCATACGGATAGCCTCAACGTCCGATTTCAATATCGGCTCATCTCCAACCACCCATATAACCTCGTCTATTATGCTGTTCTCATCTACCGCCGCAACCGTATCCGTCAAAACCTTTACAGTATCGGTATTCTCAGCAGTATCGTCTCCGTCATGCTGCGCCTTTACACCAAGTCCGCCAAGCAGCATCAGCGAGACAGCAAGACACAAGGTTATTATTTTTCCGTATTTCATCAATCGTGTTTATTTACCGTTTCCAACACTTCCCTGTTAACAACAACAGGATATTTCTTCCGGAGTTCCGCCACCCACTGTTTTTCGAGCATCTCCTGATAGTCGGCTGTTACAAGTCCGCGTACATCCTCATAACATTCCGGTCCTTTCTTCAAAAGTTTTCCGTATGTGGCATCGATGGGATATCCTTTCACACCGTTCACCGTCGTATCTTTCTTGAATATCACCTTATCTATATAAGCATTGTCTCCTTCCTTGAATATACCTTTCTCCACACGTATCCTTATTATGGTGTCGTTATTAAACGTGGTACGCAGTTTTTCTGCCCAACCGTTGAACGGCACCCCCTTGACACAGTCCTTTACAGCTTTCACGTCATCCTTTACCTTGACATGGTATGCCATACCTTTGAAACGCGGACGGTCCCAGTTATACTTTTTCTTGTTTTTCTTGAAATACGCGGCAAGCCCCTCATCGTCCTTCGCGGCCTTGTCCCATACGTTGCGGTTGCTTATCTCGTAAAGCAGCAGACCGTCATGATACTCACGTATAAGATTCTTCATATCCGAGTCGGTTGCCTCAAGTTCAGCCGCTCTTCTGCTCATTATGTCGTCTTTCGTAAGCTTTCCTTCCGACTGTGCCACAAGCTCCTCTATTTTTTTGTCTGCCACCCTGTCACGCACATTGCGGTTCTCCAGAAAACGTATTATATCGCTCTTGAGTGTGTCAAACGGCTCAAGCTGCTTGCGGTCTTTCATCAAGATTATATGATATCCGAAAGGAGAAAGCACCGGTTCCGACATTTCCCCCACCTCAAGGGCAAAGGCAGCATCATTGAACTCCTTTACTGTCTGATTGGATTCTATCCACGGAAGCAGTCCGCCATTACGTGCAGTACCAGGATCCTGCGATAAATTCTTTGCAAGTTCCGCAAAATCGGCTCCGCCCTTCAACGCCTTATAGATAGAATCTATGCGCAGTTTCGCCGCTTCCTGTTGTTCCTTTGTGGCATCTTGCGCCAAACGCAGCAATATATGTGCAGGCATTATAAGTCCGGCAGATCCTATACGCTTCACCGTCTCATCGTATACTTTCTTTGCTTCGGCAAGGATATCGGTATCTTCAACAAACGACGGACGTATCTGCTGGTCACGATACATTGCAAACTCCGACTTGAACGACGATAGCGTGTCAAGACGTGCGGCATACGCTTCAACCACTTTCAACTTATAGTTTATAAACAAGTCCACATACTCTTCTACGCTTTTCTTGTCTATTACGCCTTCCGAGTTATTCTTATTATACGAATATTCAAATTCCGAACGGCTTACCGGCTGTCCGTTGACAGTCATTATGGTCGGATCATTCTGCGCCTGTGCAAATGCGGTGCACAATAACAGAAAAGCCAACAACAGTCTTATTTTCATCTTCACCTTATTATATTATATAGATATATTCTCTTTTTATACGTGCAGCAACAACTATTCGGGTCTTGAATAATTCGGAGCCTCGCTTGTTATGGAAATATCATGAGGATGACTTTCCATTACACCGGCATTGGTTATACGCACGAACTTGGCATCATGCAGTTTATCTATGCAGCCTGCACCGCAATATCCCATGCCCGAACGCAGACCACCTACAAGCTGGTATACAACCTCCTGAAGGGTTCCCTTATAAGGCACGCGTCCGGCAATTCCTTCCGGAACAAGTTTCTTTACATCCTTCGTTCCTGCCTGGAAGTAACGGTCTTTGGAACCGTTCTCCATGGCCTCAAGACTGCCCATACCGCGATAACTCTTAAACTTACGTCCGTTAAAGATTATCGTATCGCCCGGGCTTTCTTCCGTTCCGGCAACGAGTGAACCAATCATCACACTGTATCCGCCGGCAGCAAGAGCCTTCACTACATCTCCGGAATAGCGCAAACCACCGTCGGCTATCAACGGAACCCCCGTTCCTGCAAGAGCACAAGCCACATCATACACCGCACTAAGCTGCGGCACCCCGACTCCGGCAACCACACGTGTTGTGCATATACTGCCCGGACCTATGCCCACCTTTATTGCATCGGCACCATGTTCCACAAGCATTTTAGCCGCAGCACCCGTAGCAACATTGCCCACAACGATATCCACACCGGGGAAAGCAGCCTTCGCTTCGACAAGTTTCTCTATCACCGACTTCGAGTGTCCGTGTGCGGTATCTATGACAATGGCATCGGCACCCGCCTCAACAAGTGCTTTCATACGGTCAAGCGTATCTGCCGTCACACCAACTCCGGCTGCTACACGCAGACGTCCTTTCTCGTCCTTACATGCCATAGGCTTATCCTTTGCCTTGGTAATGTCCTTGTATGTTATAAGTCCCACCAACTTGTTGTCACCATCGACCACCGGCAGTTTCTCAATCTTATTCTCCTGCAATATCTTTGCCGCAGCAACAAGATCTGTCTGAATATCTGTTGTCACAAGATTCTCGGAAGTCATTACCTCATCGATTTTCCTGTCAGGACAAAGTTCAAAACGCAAATCACGGTTGGTAACGATACCTACCAGACGGTTATCGTCGTCAACAACAGGAATACCTCCGATGTGGTATTCTGCCATCATGTCAAGAGCTTCACGCACCGTTGAACCGCGACGTATTGTCACAGGATCGTAAATCATGCCGTTCTCGGCACGTTTCACGATAGCCACCTGGCGTGCCTGCTCCTCTATCGACATATTCTTGTGTATCACACCGATACCTCCCTCGCGTGCTATGGCTATTGCCATTGCAGCCTCAGTCACGGTATCCATCGCTGCCGTAACAAACGGAATATTAAGTTCTATGTTACGCGAGAACTTGGTTTTCAACTCTACCGTGCGTGGAAGCACCTCTGAATAAGCGGGAATTAAAAGGACGTCGTCAAACGTAAGACCGTCCATCACAATCTTGTCTGCAACAAATGATGACATATTATTTTGGAATTTATTGCGTGCAAATTTAGCAAAAAAAATCCATTCGATAAAACATTAATTCCTTTCATTCGCCTTATTAATTCTATTTAACGTGCGCGCGTGAGAGTGCAATGCTCTTGTATACATGGAAATCAGTATTTAAAAGGCAACACAACGACGGCAAATGACGGTAAAACAAAAGTGCCGCCCTTATTCACATAAGAACGACACCAAATCAAGTAATTATTATTTTTTGATATATTACTACACACGGGATACACTATCCCCATTATCTTTATCTCATTACAATTTTCGAAACAATCTCTCTTCCCTGTGCATCCGATATCTTACGTATATATACTCCTTTTTCCGGAGCGTTCACACGCACACCGTCAAGTGTATAATATGCAGTATTTGCCACACTGCCGGAAAAGACATCGTCTATCGCTGTGGGAACATCGGTTATCTTGTTTCCGTCTTCATCATAAGCATCACCTGTCAGCTTATCCTTTACGGCATGTGCAAACTCATTTATATCCTCACCGGGAAGATTATCCGTATAGGTCTTGTATATTTCTATTTTTCCGGCTCCGGCATACTTTTTCAGCAGTTCCGGCACATCGGCAGTCTTGTCAAGAGTGTTCACCCTATATGACGAAGCAGACTGCGCCGGTGTCCAGTTTGTCGATGTTACAGGATAGTTTTTGCTTATCTTGTGACCGTCTGTATTTGTGTATCCCTCCATCAGGTTATTGCACCCTTTATATATAACGTCATATCCGGATATCTTGTTGACATTCAGAGAGCCGCCGCGATCCGAGCGGACAGGCGACTTGGTGTTCTCAAAATAACTCGCCTCAAGACAACCTACCGCTCCCGGACGTACATCCCAGCCGTCCTGGCACCCCAACATGTAATTATTGTAGAAGTGAAGATTGCCGCCACGCTGCAACGGAAGACGAGAGCCCTCTATATTTTCGAAGAAATTGTGGTGAAAAGATATTGTACGGCAGTTTTCATACACATCGGTATCTCCCTTACCGAAAAGACACGACTTGTCATGATTATGGAAGTGATTATAGCTGAAAGTCATCCACTGAACGTTGTTTTTACAGTCTAGCAACCCGTCATAGCGATCCTTGCTTGCCGCATTGCCGTTGAAAAACTCGCAATGGTCTATCCATATATGCCCACCCCAATCGGTCTTCGCACTTACCTTATCAGCCTGTATGCCTATACAATCGGGGTCTCCAACTTCCGCCTGCACACCATTACGGAATGCCACAATTTTGTTCTCACCACTTTTCAACACCGGTACGCCGTTCATGGTGAAACGGCAATTGCGTATGATGATATTATCAACACACTGCATAACAAATGTTATACGTGAGAAAAGAGGAGCCTTGCCTGTTGTCGGGTCTACCACACCGATAAGAGTTTTGTTCGGCGCCACCATAATGCGTTCCCCATAAGTTGTCGCCACACCCTGCGAACCATCCTGCGCATCGCACAGTTTTCCCGTATCAAGCCCGTCTACATAACATGTTATACCGGTTGTCATGTCTTTGTCTACAATGACTATATACGGGTCTTTTGCCTGAAGATATGCCTGAAGCTGAGAGAAATTGGCGGCATAAACTACCTTTCCACCTGCACCGCCGGTAGTTCCGCCGGCACGATAATGATTTGTACCGGCATTACCGTCAACTGCCGCAAAGCCGTCTATAGAGAAGTCGCGCCCGTCAATGACCTGCGCATTGACTGAAAAGCACGACAGGCACGAAACAAAAACTGCAGCGGAAAACAACCTTCTGCATGAACACAAAACACCCGACATAGGCTTTAACTCTAAATTCATTGTCTTTATCAATTTGATTTTATTGTTTTAAGTAGATTATGCAACAACCGGAAGAATGACACGCCGTCATTCCGCGAATAAACACATGTCATGAAACCGACATACAGCCGGCAGACATGATGATTGAATGTATTACGTCTTTTTTATTTCCTTTAGTAGTCTTTCGAATGCAAAGATAACAAAACAATATATTAATGCAATGGTATCATACCATAAAAAACTAAAATTACACATCACATCAAAAGAAGATAGAAGAAGATAGAAGAAGATAGGAGAAGATAAAGTAAGATAAAAGACAAATGTCAGGGAGATGTAGAACAAGGAGATAAGAGAAAATTGGAGAAGATATGTGACTTGCGCCATAGGAGATAAAGGACAATAGTCTTGGATTAAAGAACTCGACATTTGTCTTTTATCTCCTCTTTTCTTCTCCTAACTCCTCTTATCTCCTTTTGATGCCCCCTTATCTCCTTATTATATATTCCACATTAGTTCGCCATTTCCGAGAAGAACTTTATGCGCACAAGCCGTACTTCGTCCTCGGTATAGTCGCTTCCAAGCTCTTCCATCGCCGTTTCAAGGTCATCGGTCTCGCTTGTCTTGAAATATTCGTATATGTCATCGATGTGGTCTTCATCCATGACCTCGTCCAAGAAATAGTCTATATTAAGTTTCGTACCGCTGTATACGATGGCCTCCACCTCGGTAAGAAGGTCCTCGAAATCTATGTTCTGCGCATCGGCAATGTCGTCAAGGGGCACATGACGGTCTATGTTTTGTATTATCTTTACCTTAAGCATGGACTTCTTTGCTACCGTGCGCACACGCAGATCTTCGGGACGCTCGATACCGTTCTCTTCACAGTGTGCCTTTATCAATTCTATGAACTCCCTGCCGTAACGTCTTGCCTTGCCTGCTCCTACGCCCTGTATGTTCTGCAGTTCCTCCATTGTCACCGGATACACGGTTGCCATCTGATCTATTGACACGTCCTGGAATATGATGTATGGCGGCAAACCATGCTTCCGACTCACCTTACGACGCAGTTCTATAAGCATGGCGCAAAGCGTGGGGTCAAGAGCGCCACCGTGTTTTTCTCCTATTTCATCGTCGCCGTCTTCATTAAACTCGATGTCTTTCACAATCATGAACGACGACGGATTTTTCATAAAAGCCCTTCCTGCCGATGTAAGTTTGAGCAATCCGTAATTCTCAACATCTTTCTTTATATACCCTGCAATAATGGCCTGCCGTATCACTGGGTTCCATATATTGCCGTCCATATCCTCGCCGGTGCCGAAATCATCGAGTTTATCGTGCTTGTGCGCCGCGATATCGTCTGTGGGATTACCCTTTACGAAATCGATGACATAATCGGTTCTGAAATCTTCTTTGAGCACCGTTATTGCTTTCAATACGACGACAAGAGCGTCTTTTGCTTCTATCTTTGTCTTGGGATTAAGACAGTTATCGCAATTTTCACAGTTGTCCGGTTCAAAATCCTCGCCAAAGTAGTGCAACAGCAATTTGCGCCGGCATACCGACAACTCGGCATACGCCGCCGTCTCTTGAAGCAACTGCCTGCCTATGTCCTGTTCGGCTACAGGCTTGCCCTCCATGAACTTCTCGAGTTTCCGCAAGTCTTTCGATGAATAAAAGGCAATACACTTTCCTTCTCCGCCGTCACGTCCGGCACGTCCTGTCTCCTGATAATATCCTTCAAGACTTTTCGGTATGTCATAGTGTATGACAAATCTCACATCGGGTTTGTCTATACCCATTCCGAAAGCTATCGTCGCCACGATCACGTCTATGCGCTCCATAAGGAAGTCGTCCTGAGTGTTGGATCGTGTGGCAGAGTCAAGACCCGCGTGATATGCGGCAGCCTTGATGTCATTGGCTTTAAGAACCTCTGCCAGTTCTTCAACCTTCTTACGCGACAGACAATATATTATACCGCTCTTGCCGGAACTCTGTCTTATGAATTTTACTATCTGCTTGTCGATGTCCTTTGTCTTCGACCTTACCTCATAATAAAGGTTCGGACGGTTGAAAGAACTTCTGAACTCCACGGCGTCAAGTATGCCGAGACTCTTCTTGATGTCGGTTCGCACCTTGTCGGTGGCTGTTGCCGTGAGCGCAATAACCGGCGCCTTGCCTATCTCGTTTATTATCGGACGTATGCGGCGGTACTCCGGACGAAAGTCATGTCCCCACTCCGAGATACAGTGTGCCTCGTCGATTGCATAGAAAGAGATAGGTACTTTCTTCAGAAAACCCACATACTCATCTTTTGTAAGCGACTCCGGTGCTACATACAGAAGTTTTGTTCTGCCTGAAAGAATATCGGTTTTCACCTGGTCTATGGCAGACTTGTTGAGCGAAGAGTTAAGATAATGCGCCACGCCTTCATCCTCGCTCATGCCGTTTATGACATCTACCTGGTTTTTCATAAGGGCTATGAGCGGTGATATGACTATGGCGGTGCCTTTCATTATGAGCGAAGGAAGCTGATAGCATAAGGACTTGCCGCCACCCGTAGGCATAAGCACAAACGAGTCCTTGCCGTCAAGAACGTTGCGCACAATTGCCTCCTGATCGCCCTTAAACTTGTCGAAGCCGAAATACTGCTTCAGTTTTTCTATTAGATTAATGTCATTTGCCATAAACAACAGGCATTCTTGTTCTTATGTTATTAGGTTGTGTTTTCAATGGGAGCATCTCTCGGTCAGGCTTGGTCAAGCTTACTGAGGTTGGCTTTTTCGAGCTGGGAGCGTGCATATTCGGCATCTACCTCAAACGCATCGACATTCTGCGACGGTATGTCGAACATGGCGTCTATCACCACACTCTCTACTATGGAGCGCAGACCTCTTGCGCCGAGTTTGTACTCCATGGCCTTGTCTACTATGAAGTCGAGTGCCCCGTCGGTGAAAGTAAGCTTTATACCATCCATCTCAAACAGCTTTATATACTGCTTAACGATAGAGTTCTTGGGTTCTACAAGTATCGACCGGAGGGCTTTACGGTCCAACGGATTAAGATATGTAAGCACCGGCAGACGACCTATAATCTCCGGAATAAGCCCGAATGACTTGAGATCCTGCGGCTGTATGTACTTCATAAGGTTGTTTTTGTCTATGCCGCGCACATTGTCTACCGAGCTGAAGCCCACCACATGGGTGTTGAGGCGCTGGGCAATCTTGCGCTCTATGCCGTCGAAAGCACCTCCGCAGATAAACAGTATGTTCTTTGTGTCCACATGGATATATTCCTGATCGGGGTGCTTGCGCCCGCCCTGAGGCGGCACATTGACGACAGAACCTTCGAGAAGTTTGAGCAATCCCTGCTGCACACCCTCGCCGCTTACATCGCGGGTAATCGACGGATTGTCGCTCTTACGTGCTATCTTGTCCACCTCGTCGATGAACACTATACCCCTCTGAGCTGACTGTACGTTATAGTCGGCAACCTGAAGCAGACGGCTGAGGATGCTCTCCACGTCCTCGCCAACATATCCGGCCTCGGTAAAAACCGTTGCGTCCACAATGGTAAAAGGCACATCGAGCAGACGGGCTATAGTCCTGGCAAGGAGCGTCTTGCCCGTTCCGGTGCTTCCCACCATTATTATATTACTCTTCTCTATCTCTACACCGTCGTCTTCAGAAGCCTGCTGCAGACGTTTGTAATGATTATAAACAGCTACGGAAAGATAGCGTTTTGCCTCGTCCTGACCTATCACGTACTGGTCGAGATGCTCTTTTATCTGATGCGGTTTGGGTACTGCTTTCCAGTCTAATGCCGGAACGTCCTTTTCGTCTTCCTCCTCTGCAAATCCCGCCGAGCAGGCTATGTCGTATGCCTGTTTAGCACATTCCTCGCAGATGTGACCGTTAAGCCCCGTTATCAACAACTTTACCTCATTTTCACTTCTACCGCAGAAGCTGCAAGTTTTCTTCATCCTGTCCTGTCTTTTCTTTACTCCTGCACCGCGGCATCGTCTTGTCTGTCGTTGCCGACGGTTGTTGCAGGTTTGTTCTTTCTTACCATCACGGCATCTATCATGCCATATTCCTTTGCCTCATCGGCTGTCATCCAATAGTTACGGTCCGAGTCTTTCCATACTTTTTCGTATGGTGTATGCGAGTGTTCGGATATTATCGTGTAAAGTTCTTTCTTGAACTTCATTATCTCCTTTGCCTCGATCTCTATGTCCGAAGCTTGTCCCTGAACCCCTCCGAGAGGCTGGTGTATCATCACACGGCTGTGAGTAAGAGCGGTGCGCTTGCCTTCGGCACCGGCAACGAGGAGTACCGCCGCCATGGATGCAGCCATTCCGGTACACATCGTGGCAACATCGCTCGTTATGAATTGCATGGTGTCATAGATGCCGAGACCTGCCGTGACGCTGCCTCCGGGACTGTTGATATATATGGAGATGTCCTTTCCGGGGTCGGTAGAGTCGAGATACAGCAATTGCGCCTGCAACGTGTTTGCCGTATAGTCGTCTATCTGGGTTCCGAGAAATATTATACGATCCATCATCAACCTCGAGAATACGTCCATCTGAGTGACATTGAGCTGCCGCTCTTCCAATATATAGGGATTGAGATACTGTGCCTGGGCTTTCATCACATTGTCAACAACCATGCCGCTGATACCCAGATGACCTGTCGCATATTTTCTAAAATCATTCATAATCGTATGTTCGTTTTATTAGAAAGAAAAGAGGTTACCGGCACTTTCCGGTATCTTCTAAACACAAAGATACTAAAAAAAGCCGACAACCTCCTTGTATAAGAAAGTTTTTTCAAAAAAATGTACCTTTTTACTCGCTCATCATCTTGTTGAATTCGTCAAGGCTGATGTTCTTGCCGTTAAGTTTCACCACGTTCTTGAGCACCGATGTGAGTTTGCGGTCTATGCTGCGGTCAACCAAAGAATCGGTATATTCCTTCTTCTTGAGCATGTCTGTGGCATAATTCTCGATGTATTCTTCAGGAATATTGTTCATGCCATACTGTGCAAACTGTGCGCGTGCAGCTTCCTTGGCAGTGTCCATTATATCCTCGTCGTTAATCTTTATCTCGTTAGCGGCAACAAGCTGTTCCTTGATGAGGTGCCATGTCAGTTCCTTGATGCTCATGTCGTAGTTCTTGTCAACGAACTCTTGTCCCTTGTCCTTGTTGTTGTTAAGCATTATACGCTTAAGCATGGCATCGGGATATGTAAGCGCACCGACTTTGTCTTCGAGGTATTTGCGCACGTCTACAATGAACTTATAGTCCGAGTCGGATGCAAGTTGGTTCTTCAACCCTTCTGATATCTTCTCACGGAACTCCTTCTCGTCTTTCACTGTGTCCTTGCCGTAAACCTGATCGAAAAGTTCCTGATTGACCTCAGCTTTCACAAAGCGTGATATTTCGATGATCTGGAAGCTGAAATCGGATGTGAGTTCTGCCACGTCCTCTTTCTTCATCTTAAGCAGTGAAGATACTTCCACGTCGTTCTCGGGATATGCTTTCTTGGGGTTGAACGTGATTATGTCACCGAGTTTTGCACCTTCGAAAAGCTTTTTCTGGTCTTCAACCTTTATATATTCGGGCATCATCACAGCACCTTCGACCGTTATTCCGCCTTCCTTGGTATTTCCGTTCTCGTCAAGTTCGCGTATATCACCCTTAAGCATGTCGTTGGGCTGATATTCTTCTGCCTTGTCATAATGACCGCTGCGCGATGTAAACATATCTACCTGACGATCTATAAGGGCATCGTCAACGTCTATCGTATAATAGTCTATCGTATCGTCGCCTGTCAGAGACACATTGAAATCCGGAGCAACGGCTATGTCAAACATGAATGTATACGGTGCAGCGGCTTCCATATCCACCGGAGTCTGCTTGTCGGACGGCAGCGGCTCGCCAAGCATCTTTATGTTGTTGTCGTTTACATATTTGTAAATCTGTTCACCAAGAATCTTGTTTATCTCATCAACCTTCACTGATGTTCCGAACTGACGCTTAACCATACCCATAGGAACCTGTCCCGGACGGAAGCCGGGGATATTGGCTTTTTTACGATAGTCTTTCAGTGTTTTCTCGACTTTATCCTTATAATCGGCTTCTTCTACAGTCAAAGTCAACAGACCATTAACTTTGTCGGGATTTTCAAATGAAATCTTCATCTCTTGTATTTTTATGTTAATTATTAATTCAAAATTGAGGTGCAAAATTAAGGAATAAAGCCGTAAATACCTAATATAATAAGGAAAAATATATCAAAAGTTTATTTTTTTAACCATAACATGCATACTTACATATCGACATAAAGCTGAAGACAAAACAATAAAAAGCAACGGTGTCGCGGATGTATGAGAACTGCCGTTTTGCAAAAGGGCATCTTTCGGCGTCTAAAAGGTGCCCTTTCAGACGCTAAGAGGCGGTCTTTCGCACTGCAAAAGACCGCCTCTTATAACGTAGTGTATTTCAAGTGTTTACAAGGAAGGTGCTTTATGGCATTCTAATATGACCCAAAACAGCATCTGTCAGTCGTTTCCCTCGTCGTGAAACTGACCGGTATTAAAACGGAATTCTTTCTTTTTCAACTCGAAATCGCGCCCGAGATATTTCTCCTTTACTATCTTGTTGGCAGCAAGTTCTTCGGGTGTTCCCTGGAAAAGCACACGTCCCTCAAAGAGAAGATAGGCGCGGTCGGTAATGGCAAGGGTCTCGTCCACATTGTGGTCGGTTATCAGTATTCCGATGTTACGGTATTTAAGCTGTCCCACCACTTTCTGTATCTCGCCCACGGCAATAGGGTCTACGCCGGCAAAAGGTTCGTCGAGCATTATAAACTTAGGCTCTATCGCCATGCAACGGGCAATCTCCGTGCGGCGACGCTCGCCTCCGGAAAGCCTGTCGCCAAGGTTCTTACGCACCTTGCCAAGACTGAATTCGGTTATGAGACTCTCGAGTTTTTCCAACTGATACTTTCGCGGCTTGCCTGTCATTTCAAGAACGGAAAGGATATTGTCTTCCACACTCATCTTGCGGAAAACACTCGCCTCCTGAGGCAGATAGCCTATTCCCGCACGGGCACGCTTGTACACCGGATACTCCGTAATGTCCGTATCGTCGAGGTATATATGACCGGCATTGGGCACGATAAGTCCCGTAGTCATATAGAACGATGTTGTCTTACCTGCCCCGTTGGGACCAAGCAGACCTACAATCTCGCCCTGTCTCACATTAATGGAGACATCGTTGACAACGGTGCGTTTGCCATATTGTTTTACAAGACCTTCGGTACGAAGCATCATCCCTTCGCTCCCTACGCCGGAGCCTGTCATTTCGTTTCCGTCCATACAAATATTTTTTTGATAAGGTTTTAAGGTTTTTAGATCTCAGGTGACAGATTATTAGGTTTGAGGTTATAAGGTGATAATTGTCCGGATGATAGTTTGTTCATCGTGTCAAGAGTATTTTCACCTTATGACCTGAAACCTCACACTTGTCACCTCAAGACCTGAGACCTCACAACCTGAAACCTCTAACTAACTGCAAAAGTAGTAAATTTGTCTCTAATAAAGGTTGTTATACTAAAAAACTCTTAACCCCTTTGTAGTTTTTTGGCTATTTTTGGTTACTTTTGCAACAGATTTATCCGTCAAGGAAAGTAATATTTTTTATTTTGTTAAAATGCTGATAGACAAAGGACTTACACTCTTCGGACGTTATATTATACTCATGGGACGCGCTTTTTCACGTCCGGAACGCATAAGGATGTTTGCCAAGCAATATGTCAAGGAGATGTCTTCACTTGGAGTAAACTCGATAGGTATAGTGCTGTTGATATCGTTTTTCATCGGTGCCGTTATATGTATTCAGATGAAACTGAACATCCAAAGCCCGTGGATGCCACGCTGGGTGTCGGGCTATACAACGCGCGAGATTATGCTGCTCGAGTTCTCATCATCCATAATGTGTCTGATATTGGCAGGCAAAGTGGGGTCGAACATCGCCTCGGAACTGGGTACCATGAGGGTGACACAACAGATAGACGCGCTCGAGATAATGGGTGTCAACTCCGCCGGATACCTCATAATGCCTAAAATTCTGGGACTTGTAACGCTTATGCCGTTCCTTGTCATATTCTCGTCTGCCACCGGAATACTCGGAGCATACGGTACGGCATACATTGGAAACATACTTAGTCCGGAGGATCTGACGCTCGGGCTGCAACACAACTTCACGCCGTGGTTCGTATGGATGAGCATCATCAAGAGTCTGTTCTTTGCCTTCATTATATCAAGCGTGTCGTCTTTCTACGGATATACGGTAGAGGGCGGTTCGGTAGAAGTGGGCAAGGCAAGCACCAACGCCGTTGTATGCTCGAGCGTGTTGATATTGTTCTCGGACGTATTCCTCACAAAGTTGCTGTCGTAAACGGCATGGGCGGAAACGATCAACAGCATCAGCCGTAACTACGGTCATCCGCCGATAAAGAAAGAAACATCATGATAGAGATAAATCATTTATACAAATCATTCGGAGATAAGGAGGTGCTGAAAGACATCAGCGCAACCTTTGAGAATGGAAAAACAAACCTCATAATAGGTCAGAGTGGAAGCGGAAAGACCGTGTTGGTGAAAAATCTCGTCGGACTTCTTGATCCCACGAGCGGCGAGGTATTATACGACGGGCGTAATTTTGTGCTTATGGACAAGAATGAAAAGGTTGCCATGAGACGTGAAATGGGAATGATTTTCCAGAGCGCAGCGCTCTTCGACTCGCTCAACGTACTCGAAAACGTAATGTTTCCATTGGATATGTTTTCATCTATGAACTACCGCGAGAGGATGAAAAGGGCACAGGAGTGTCTTGCAAGGGTCAATCTGATAGACGCGGAAAAGAAATTTCCCGACGAGATATCGGGCGGAATGCAGAAGCGCGTGGCGATAGCAAGGGCAATAGCGCTTAACCCTAAATATCTGTTCTGCGACGAACCAAACTCGGGTCTGGACCCTAAGACATCACTTGTGATAGACGAACTGCTGCATGGCATCACACACGAGTTCAACATAACGACAATCATCAACACCCACGACATGAACTCCGTAATGGGCATCGGAGAAAAGATTATCTACATATATGAGGGAAAGAAGGAGTGGGAAGGCAAGAGCAGCGACATCATGATGTCTACAAACGAGAAGCTCACCGACTTCGTTTTCGCAAGCGATCTGTTGAAAAAGATGAAACAGAACGAGATGGAAAAGATGCGGAGGAACAACAGTTGAGAGAAAGACAGATACTTCGTTTGATGTAAGAAGGAAACAAAAGGATATAAAAGAAGATAGGAGAAGATATGTGGCTTGCGCCACAGAAGATAAATGACAATAGTCTTGAAACAAACAACAAGGCATTTGTCTTTTATCTTCCCTTTATCTTCTCCTATCTTCTTTTATCTCCTTTCATCTCATAAACCATTTGCCGTTGTGTTTCGTCATTGGCACTACGATTTCTTCTTTAAGACTGTCGCCATAGCATAAAAGGAGGAATGCCTGTGCTGTAGACGACAGACTGTCGGTCTTGGAGCCAATTATGCGCACCTCGCGCACGCCGTTATGCATTTCTTTCTGCCGTGCTGCAAACATAGCAGCATTGGCTATAAGCTGCCGGTGGTATGTCTCGGGAATACTGTCCGGAAAGAACATGGCAGCGGTAAAGCCGGCATAGTCGCCGGCAAAAAGCATGTCATAATATTCCTTCGCGGCATGTTCTGCCGTAATCTCCGCCTTCTGTTCCGAACAGGAAAGGCACAATGCAGCAATCATACAGATGCATGAAAGGAGACCTTTCCTCATCACTTCTGACGTATAAATATGTTTATCGGCGAACCGGTGAGTTTCCAGTTGTCGCGTATCTTGTTCTCAAGGAAGCGTCTGTAAGGCTCTTTGATATACTGAGGTAGGTTGGCATAGAAGACAAACGACGGTATCTGCGTGTTCGGCAACTGAGTACAATACTTTATCTTTATATACTTTCCCTTTATTGAAGGAGGCGGATAAGCCTCTATGAGCGGCAGCATCACCTCATTGAGCTTTGATGTTCCGATCTTTGCCTTACGGCTCAGATACACATCCTTTGCCGTCTCCAAAACCTTGAAAATACGTTGCTTCGTAAGAGCCGAGGCGAAAACTATCGGAAAATCGGTAAACGGTGCCATGCGGTTACGTATCGCGTTCTCGAACGTATCGATAACTTTCTGCGTCTTGTCCGCCACCAGATCCCACTTGTTTACCACCACTACAAGCGACTTGTTGTTCTTCTGTATGAGCTGGAAGATGTTCATATCCTGTGCCTCTATTCCCCTCGTGGCATCTATCATAAGAATGCAGACGTCCGAACTCTCTATGGAGCGTATGGAGCGCATTACCGAATAGAACTCCAGATCTTCGGTAACCTTATTCTTGCGGCGTATGCCGGCCGTGTCAACGAGATAGAAGTCGAAGCCGAACTTGTCGTATCTTGTATATATACTGTCACGTGTCGTGCCGGCAATCTCCGTCACAATGTTGCGGTCTTCACCGATAAATGCGTTTATGATACTGCTCTTTCCGGCATTTGGACGTCCCACCACGGCAAAGCGGGGGATGCCTTCCTCTATCTCATCGGTCTTGTCAAACGACAAGGTGTCTACCACTATGTCAAGCAGGTCGCCTGTTCCGCTGCCCGTGGCACTGCTTATGCAGACCGGATCACCCAGCCCAAGCTTGTAGAACTCGGCGGCGGCATAATGTTGATAGTTGTTGTCCGTCTTATTTGCAACAAGCACGACAGGCAGGTTGGAACGCCTCAGGATAAGGGCAACGTCCTCGTCCCAGTCCGTAAGACCTGTCGCAACGTCGACCAGGAAGAGCACAAGGTCTGCCTCTTCCGTCGCTATTATCACCTGCTTGCGTATCTCTTCCTCAAACACATCGTCCGAGTTTACGACCCATCCGCCCGTATCCACGACGGAAAACTCACGCCCGTTCCACTCGCACTTGCCATACTGGCGGTCGCGCGTGGTGCCTGCCTCATCGCTCACAATGGCACGGCGTGTCTTTGTTAGGCGGTTAAAAAGGGTGGACTTTCCTACATTTGGACGTCCGACAATTGCTACTAAATTTGCCATTTGATTTATTTTTAGGTGAAAGGCCGCAGACAGTAAGTATGCCCGGACATGTCTTCACCGGTTGTTTTTAATATTGTCCGACAGTTATCAGCCGTGTTGCGACAACCGCAGCCGTCACATTCTATCGTCTGTACGGCTAATCGGGATTATACCCGAAACTGTCAAGTTCTCTCTTGGAAGAGCGCCAGTCCTTGTCAACCTTTACGAAAGTCTCGAGAAATATACTCTTGCCGAAGAACTTTTCGAGCGCCTTGCGCGCTTCGGTACTCATCTTCTTCAACGCATATCCCTGATGTCCGATGATAATACCTTTCTGCGAATCGCGCTCAACATATATCACAGCATTGATGTGTATGCGTTTTTCGTCTTCCTTGAACGACTGCACGCTTACCTCCACCGAGTATGGTATTTCCTTGTCATAGTAAAGAAGTATCTTCTCACGGATAATCTCGCTGACAAAGAAACGTGCCGGTTTGTCCGTCAGCTGGTCCTTGTCGAAATACGGCGGAGAGTCGGGCAGAAGCTCTTTGATGCGCTTCAGGAGAATGTCGGTACCAAACCTGTTAAGTGCCGATATGGGTAATATATCGGCATCGGGCAGCAACGAGTGCCACTTGGCTACGATGTCACCAAGCTTTTTCTGATCGCTCATGTCTATTTTGTTTATAAGGAGGATGACAGGTATTGTCATTTTCTGTACCTTACCGAGAAAGTCGGCGTTCTTTTCGGGGTTCTCCACAACATCGGTTACATACAGAAGAACGTCTGCATCCTGCAGTGCCGACTCCGAGAATGCCAACATGGACTCCTGTAATTTATAATTAGGTTTGAGCACACCGGGCGTATCGGAGAACACAATCTGCATCTCGTCGGTATTCACTATGCCCATTATGCGGTGGCGCGTGGTCTGCGCCTTGAACGTGGCAATGCTTATGCGCTCGCCCACGAGCTGGTTCATGAGCGTCGATTTTCCAACGTTCGGATTGCCAACTATGTTTACAAAACCTGCCTTGTGCATCTGTTTAAGGTTTTACTTTATATTATATAACAATGTAAGTCTGCTGAAAAAGAACAGCAAGTATCGGGCGTCAGCACGGCTTGCGGTGGCGAAGCCTATTCTTTAATGCGACTGTATCAATTCTTTGATGCAAATATACTAAAAAAATCCGTTTTCCTCAAAAACGCCATATTTTACCTTGTTGAAAATCAAAACAAAAACGTTTATGTCTCATCAAACACCTGCAGGCAACCGAGATGCCGCGACAGAACGTGAAAAGACAAAAGAGACGCACCACATAAAACAACGTGATACGTCTCTTTCGTATTCAACTTGAGTTTCTTCTTATTTGCCCGAACCGGACTTGCATCCGTCGTAAGCCCACTTGTAATACGAAGCTCCGTGTACGAAACCGGCACCGAAAGCCGTCATTATCAGATTGTCACCTTTCTTTAACAAATGCTCGTTTTCCCAAAGCGCAAGCGGTATGGTTGCCGCACTGGTATTACCGAAGTGCTCAATATTGACCATCACCTTGTCCATGGGCAGGTCGAGTCGCTTTGCAACAGCCTCTATGATGCGTATGTTTGCCTGATGAGGAACGACAAATCGTATGTTGTCCTTGTCCAGATTGTTACGCTCTGCTATCAGCGCACAGTCATCGCTCATGCTCGTAACGGCATAACGGAACACTGTGCGACCCTCCTGATAGAGATAGTGCAGACGGTGGTCTACGGTGAAATGTGACGGAGTACATACAGAACCACCAGCCTTTACATGAAGGAAAGGCAAACCTTTGCCATCGGCACGGAAGTAAGAATCCATCACTCCGATGTTTTCTTCCGTAGTACCTTCAACCAATACTGCAGCTGCACCATCGCCGAAGAGTGCGCATGTGCTGCGGTCCTTATAGTCTACGACCGACGACATTTTGTCCGCACCTATGACTATTATCTTTTTATAGCGACCGCTCTGTATCATGCCGGCCGCAACATCGAGAGAATAAAGGAAGCCACAACATGCAGCCCAAAAGTCGAATGCGAAAGCATTCTTCAGTCCGAGCTTTCCGAGAACCACCGATGCCGTTGAAGGGAACTGATAATCGGCTGTCGAAGTGGATACAATCACCGCGTCTATAGAGTCGGGATCGGCTCCTGTTCTGGCAAGAAGCTGCTTGGCAGCCTTGCGCGCCATATATGATGTACCCAGTCCCTCTTCGGTCAGGATGCGGCGTTCTCTGATGCCGACACGCGTCATAATCCACTCATCGTTGGTGTCTACCATTCTGGAAAGCTCCTCGTTGTCAAGGACATAGTCCGGAACGTATCCGCCGATACCTGTGATTATTGCGTTTATTTTCTCCATTATTCAGCCGCTTCCTTTACTATAGCTACTTTTCCTCTGTAATAGCCACATGTAGGACAAACCGTGTGATAAACATAGTAAGCACCACAGTTAGGGCATTTTGCCAATGTTGGAGCTACAGCCTTATCATGAGTTCTTCTCTTAAGTGTACGAGTCTTAGACTGTCTTCTTTTAGGATGTGCCATTTTCTTTTAATCTTTAATTATTGTTTTTAATTTCTCTAATTCACTCCATCGGGGGTCTGTCGCCTGCCCGTCGTTATGTTCCTGAGAGCCTCCGGACATGTACCCGCCAAGCACCTTTACCATTTCCGGGTTGCATTCTCCATCCTCGTGTACATGCTTTATCGGTATGGCAAGGGCTATAAACTCGTAAATGAACCACGACACGTCGACAATGCCTTCGTTTTCATCAACAACAACAATGTCTCCGCCGTCCGTATCGCCGCCTGTCTGCACTGCTTCCACGTCGCCGAAACGCACTATCAGCATGCCGTCGGCAATTATCGGCTGGTCCATATCGTCAAGACACAAGTCGCACGAAACCACAGCCGTACCCTCTGCATGAAACTGCAACTCAAAGCTTCCATGCGTAACGGGACGCACTTCCACTGTTGCCTTGAGGTCGCCGCCTCTCACTTCGGACGCGTCGAGAGCTTCAAAAAACGAGTTATCAAGGTCAAAATGAAAGGTTTCACCACTCTCATCCAACCTATGCAAATCAATTTTGAAAAGCTCTAAATCGCACATTTACAATAGTTTATATGCAAAGTTGTGACATCACATACATGCAGCGATATGCTTGCATGGCTGAAACATGCACATACTTCGGGCTGCAAAGTTACAAATTATTTTTAATTTCTGCACGACAAATGTAAAAAAATCGCTCTTAATTAGTAATTTAGAATGATTTATAAAGATGTGGGATGACAAATTGAAAGACATCCGTCTTTTTCTCGGAGATGACATATCGGTTTCTAAAAGGTGGCATTTCAGGCTCTAAAAGGCGGTCTTTTAGCGTCTAAAAGGGCACCTTTTGGAAGCTAAAAGGTATCATTCTGGTTTTCAAGGGGTTACAGAACGGGATTTTAGATGCAAGGAGATAGAGGGAGACAGGGGAAGATAAAGGGGAGATAAAAGACAAATGTCGAGAGTTATTTGGTAATGATATAAAAGAAGATAAGGGAAGAGATGCGGCTTACGCCACGAGAGATAAAGGAAGATAGTCTTGTATTGAACAGCCCGACATTTGTCTTTTATCTCCCCTTTATCTTCCCCTATCTCCCTTTATCTCCTTATTTACACTTGGTTTTCCTCCGCCCGGTAGGGCTGTACCATGGTGCAGCCGCCGTCATGACGAATGATAAAAGCCATGCGGTTTAGGATACTCCATGGAGCATCCCTACGGGCAAACAGTCTATATCTCCCTACTACATAAACCATTACATATATGAATGTGTACGCGCCCGAATGATATTTTTATATCTCAAAGGCTCGTGTCTCGGTTTTTATTTATACCTTTGCGATAAGATAAGCGGCGTCTCTGCAAGTCAAGCAAGCTTGATTGCGTTCGGCTTGCATTATCTTTGTAAAGTGATGACGCAAACATGCGGGCATACTAAGGTTTGCACGTCACGGAAACAAACTACACCGGAAACACGTTTTTCATTAACTTAAATACTATAATATGAGAAGTAATCCCAACGAGTGTCTTTACTGTACAAACAACGAGACACTGCACAATCTGATGATTGAAATAGCTACACTCAGCGTTTCGAGGGTTTTCCTGTTCAAAGAGCAGACCTACCGCGGACGTTGCCTGGTTGCCTACAAAGACCACGTTAACGATCTTTTCGAACTGAGCGATGACGAACGCAACGCTTTCATGGCTGATGTCACACGCGTTACACGTGCCATGGACAAGGTATTCCACCCTGAAAAGATAAACTACGGGGCATACAGCGACAAGTTGTCGCACCTGCACTTTCACCTGGCACCTAAGTATGTGGACGGTCCCGACTACGGAGGAACATTCCAGATGAACCCCGGCAAAGTTTATCTTACCGACGAGGAATATGCCAAAATGATTGAGGACATCAAGGCTGCGCTGTAATCCGGGCGTGGCTTCTGCGACAGAGCATAAACAAAAGAGACAGGGAAACCGCTGCGTACAGTTGGTGATATGTCACCGAAAGAGTACATACGTAGCGATTTCCCTGTCTCTTTTATATTGTAACCGAACGCAACGCCATTCCTTGGCGACGGAATGACGGATGTCGGAAACTATCGTCCCAACCACACCTCGGGGTTCAGTTTGGCTGTTCCCTGACGCAACTGGAACTGGAGAATGTTGTCGGCCCCGACGGTTCCGAGCACCTGACGTGTGCTTACCTGTTGCCCCTTATGAACACTTACGGTGCGCAGGTTGCAATAGACAGATATGTAGTTGCCGTGACGAACCATGACAAGTTTCGTCCCTCCATATTCGAACACGGCACTCACCTCACCGTTGAAAATAGCCCGTGCACATGCCCCGGCACTTCCGAGGATGTTAATTCCCTTATTGTCGAGTGTCACATTCTTAAGTCCCTCCACTGTGTATTGCCCGAAATGGCTCACAATGCGGTACGAACCTGTTATCGGCATGGGCAGCCGCCCACGGTTGTCTGCAAAACGACGGTTAAGTTCGCGGTCAACAGAACTTACCGACAGTGCCTCGTCAGAACGCGTCTTAGCTTTCGCAACCTCCTTTTCATGGCGCGACTTGTCCACTTCCGCCTTTCTTTCGGCAGCCACACGGTTTGCCTCAGCCTCACGGGCTGCCCTCTCCGCACGTTCTCTTTCCGCACTGCTTTTCTTCTCGGCAGCACGGGCTTCAGCCTTCAGGCGCTCCTCTCTTGCCTTCGCTTCTGCCACTCTGCGCGCGTTCTCACGTGCTGCAGCCTCTGCGGCTGCTTTCTTACGGGCAAGTTCTTCCTCTCTCTTTTTCTTCGCGGCAGCTGCAGCCTCCGCCTTGCGCTTCGCTTCGGCGGCAGCCCTTGCACGGGCTTTCGCCACCTCTATGGCTATAAGACGGTCTATCTGTGCGTTCAGTGCGGCGTCTTTCTTGCGCTGTTCACCGATAATCGACTCTATCGTCTTTTGCTGTTTCTGAAGCGATTTTACCACCTTTTGCTGTTCCGCCTGCTTATCCTGCAATGCCGCATGCTCCTGCTTGCCTTTATAAAGAAGAGTGTTTTTCTGTCCTTTAACCATCTCAAGCTCCTCATGCTTACTGCTCACCTGCCGCTGCTTTGCCTTAAGCATCTCGCCCTGAGCCTGCTGATACGCCGCATATTCACGGACAAAACGCATGCGGCGGTACATCTGCGTGAAGTTGTCTGCACTGAAGATGAACATCAGACGATCCTGCACCGAGCGCTGCTTTGCCATGTAACGCATGGACTTTATATACTTAGCCTTACGGTCGGCGAGCTGCTGTTCGAGAGTGGAAAGCTGCGACTTAAGCAGACTTATGTTTCCTTCTATATGAGTAATGTCATCCTGTATTACATCGATTGATTTCTTGTGACGGTCTATATCGCCGTTTATCGCCATCAGATCTCCGAGCCGTTTCTTCACGTCTGCCCTGTTGGCACGCAGTAACCGTTCCTGTTCCTTTATCTTGCGCTGTACCGCAGCACGCTGGTTCTGCAACCCCTTGATTGATTCGTTGGTATATACCGGCTTCTTACCAACGTTTTTTTTCTTGAGCTTTCCAGTTGCTCTCTGCTTTGTTCCGCCTTTTCTCACGGTGGTTGCAGTACGTTTCTTTACAGTCTGCTTTCTGTTTTGTGCCGGCGTAGAGAGCACAAAAGACAACATAAAAAGTATGGTTAAAAATCTTCTCATTTACAAACTCAAAATTCTCTTCATAACATCGTCAACACCCACTTGCCTGTATTTACCGGATATATTGGTACGCGGTTCCCAGTCTGAGTCCGTATTCAGCGAGTTCATCTGTATGCCCATGCCCATTTTCCTGCCACCTTTCAAGGCGTCGGTCTTCATGTTCAGTATAAGAGAAGATGGGAATTTTTTTGCGCCGAGGGCTTTGAAAGCCGAGTAAGAGCATTCGAGCGATGTGACGCCATGTGTGCCGCTCTTATACGACACGACAACGTTCTTTATCATGCCGCTTGCCTTTTCCGCCGTCCAAAGACAACTCAGCTTGCCTTTCGACAGTTTTATATTATTGTCTGACATGTTATCCGACATCTCGACATCATATATTTTAAGCGATGAATCCTTGACTTTCTGCTCTCCGGGAATAAACAGTTCGTTCCAGAACAGGGCTTGAAGAGCGTAGAAATCTATGCCGTTGTCGCGCAAGAAATCAACCTGACTGTAGTCTGCCTTTATATATTCCTTATTTATACGGTCCATTATAAGAACATAATCCTTTGTAAACTCGAGCCGTCCCGCCTCTATCAACCCCAGCGGAGTGAGCTGTATGCGTATCACGTCGTCCTTTCTCATGTGCAGAGAACCTGCCACAGAGATGTTCTTGGAACCGGAAGAGATATTGAACTTGATTTTAGACGTAATGTTCCGGGCATACGTTGCGTTGTCCAGAACTTTCTGAAGATATTTCATCTTTGCCTGTTCCTTCCTGCCGGAATCTTTTTCCACGCCCGCACCAGAACCTGCACTGCCGGCAATGTTCTTGCCCGAGCCGCAAGAATACATGATAAAAGGTATCGCAACAAGAGCGATACGTATGAGCCACTTATTTGTTTTCATCTTTTATATACTTCTTTTGTCTTATCTTCCTTATAAGCACCTTGCTTTCGCTGCCTGCTTCCTTTGCCTTCCGCCAGTATTCAAGCGCCTTCACGACATCACCGTTCATGGCATGGATATCTCCCGCATGCTCGAGTATAACATCACTTGCGAGAGAGTCGGACGCCACCGCCTGGTCTATATACAATTTCGACTCGGCATACCGCTCCTGCATGAACAGTATCCAGGCATACGTATCCAGATAGGTACTGTTTGACGGTTCTTGTTTCACTGTGCGGTAACTCATCTGCTCCGCCTTTGTCAAATCACCTCCATGAAGACTCAGGAAATAGGCGTAGTTGTTAAGACATCCCATGTTGTCGTCCTTCCATTGCAGACAACTGTCATACGCGGCGAACGCCTTGACATAGTCATCCTTCTTGCAAAGGATATCCCCCATTATGGCATAAAGGTCGGAAACCATGTCAGGATTGGCACCTTTCTTGTCCAAGGACAATCCCTTCCTTACCACATCAAGCGTCTCGTTCTCCATTCCTTTATCCGTATACGCAATGCCAAGGAAGTAATAAAACACCATTTCATCGGGATTATATTCAATTGCCGGACGACAAAGTTCTATCACTCTATCGGCATCCTGCATGCTGAAAGCCTTTCGCACAAGTTCCATGCGCACCGGTGCATAATCCGGGAAATCGGTCAGGAACTTCTCTTCAAAAGCCTGAATGGTATCCTCGGGCATTTTCTTCAAATTAAGATAGGCAAGATACACAGCGGCTATATCCGGTGTTTTCTGCGGCATGTCGAGCATCCTTTCAAGCAGATTGAGCACATACGTACTGTCACCTCCGTTTTTCTCGCTTTCATCGACAATCTGACGAATGAGCGTAACCTTTGTATCAACGGCGTTGTCCGGATTAAACAACATCTTCTCTCGCAACGTTCCGGCAAGCGTATCTTTACCCACAGCCCTGTAATAGTCGAGCATCGACATCTGCGCCATGACATTATCGGGTTCCGCCGCCAACACATCGGCATACTCGCGGTGCGCTCCGTCATTGTCACCGTTCTGCAACAGCCAGTTGCCAATCATCACCCTATAGTTCATATCGTAAGGATGACCGGCGGCAAGTGCTCTCAGCACCTCTATCTCCTTGTCCTTCTTGCCTTGCATCGAGTAAACGTTCATCTTGGCAAGAGCCGTCTGCTCCGTCACGCCGTCCTGCTCTTCAAGTCTTTCAATGGTTCCGATCATGTTGTCATAATCTTTCTCGACACCATACAACTTCAAAAGAATCTGGAGCACATCGGTTCTCGACTGATCGCCGGCATAAAGTTTTTCATATACCTTACGTGCCTCTTTATAGTCGGCAATTCCGATATATGCCACGGCAAGACGTTCCTGGAAAGTGGCATTTTCCGGACGCAACTCGGCAGCACGTTTGATTTTCTGCAATGCCGCAGAGTCTCCGTTCAAGACTCCTTCGTAGCCGGACAAATAATAATATGCCTCCGCCGAATTGGGATTGATGCGAAGACAATTTGACATCAGTTCATAGGCAGCACCATAGTTGCCTTTCATCTGCTGTTTCAAAGCCTCATAATAGAAATATTTGAACCGCAGACTGTCGTTGCGACTGATTTCCGGAAGCGCGGCACGAACAATTTTTGCCGGTTTCACCGATGAACCGACAACATTTGTCCCACCACATCCCTGCAACACGGACACGACAGACAAAACCGCTGCAACATACCCAAAGAACCTGTACATTTATCTTATTAACGTATACATCAAGATATCACAAAATCATAAAAATCACTTCACGCCGGTGTGCCCGTAACCACCTTCTCCTCTTTCCGTGACATCCAGTTCCTCAACAAGAGTAAAATCCGCCTGTCCGTGGCGCGCTATTACCATTTGCGCAATGCGCTCGCCATCGTTCACGACAAAGTCTTCGGAAGACAAGTTTATAAGCAAAACGCCGATTTCACCGCGATAATCGGCATCTATGGTGCCGGGAGAATTAAGCACGGTGATACCGTGCTTAAGAGCCAAACCGCTACGCGGACGCACCTGTGCCTCGTATCCTGCAGGAAGGGCTATATGCAATCCGGTGGGTATTAGCCGCCTCTCCATGGGGTGCAGGACCACCGCATCGTTGATATTTGCCCTTAGATCCATTCCGGCACTTTGCTCTGTGGCATACGCGGGCAACGGCTGATGCCCTTTGTTTATGACTTTAACCTGTATCATTGTCTTGTTTTTAGTTTCATACATGCCTCCGACAGAAAGCCGGAACTTACATATTTAGAATTGCAAATGTAGCCATTTATATTTATATAATTGTATTTTTTAGAGCCAAAATGCAAGAATTTAGCCAAATTTAGACTACTTTTGTGCTGACTGCAAGGCACATATACAATACTCCGCCACAACCGCAAGGCAGATATTGCACAAACAATAATAATGCAAGAAACGAACAAAAATAAAACAAGAAACATCATGAAGTGGGAAAAACTCATATCAAACAAACGTTTGGGACAGGAAGACCGCCACGCCGAAAGGCACGACGACCGCAGCGAATTCAAGCGAGACTACGACCGTCTGATATTCTCCGCCCCGTTCAGACGGATGCAAAACAAGACACAGGTGTTCCCTCTTCCGGGCAGCATCTTCGTGCACAACCGGCTGACACACAGCCTCGAGGTGGCAAGTGTGGGCATGTCGTTAGGCAACGACGTGGCAAACGCGATACTGAAAAAACGTCCGGAACTTGCCGACACGCTGTTTCCTCAAATCGGAACGATAGTAAGCGCCGCATGCCTTGCCCACGACATGGGCAATCCTCCGTTCGGACACTCGGGCGAAAAGGCGATACAGACGTTCTTCACCGAGGGCAAAGGAGCTTTCCTCAAAGGCATGCTCAGTCGCGAGATGTGGAACGACATAACACATTTCGAAGGAAACGCCAACGCGTTCAGACTGCTCGCCCACCGTTACAAGGGTCGACGTGACGGCGGATTTGTAATGACCTACTCCACGCTTGCTTCCATTGTGAAGTATCCCTTTGCATCGGAGTGGACGAGAGATAACCATTCCAAGTTCGGGTTCTTTCACACGGAGAGCGACATTTACAGGAAAATCGCCGATGAATTGGGCATTTTACGCAAATCAACGGAGGGCGAACCGCCGGCATACGCACGTCATCCGCTGGTATATCTTGTGGAAGCAGCCGATGATATATGCTATGAAATAATGGACCTTGAAGACGCCCACAAACTGAAGATAATATCGTTTGAGGAGACCAAAGACCTGCTATTAGGTTTCTTTGACGGCGAAACAAGACAAAAAATAGAGAAACGCATAATCGACGAAGGCATAACCGACGACAGCGAAAAGGTGGTATACATGCGTGCATGTGTAATAGGCAAGCTGGAAAACGAGTGCGCAAACACTTTCATCAAGCATGAGGAAGAAATTCTGAAAGGCTCTTTCGAAGGCTGCCTTACGGCAAACATGGCGGAGCCTATGCAGAACGCATACAGACGGTGCACGGATGTCGCCGTAAGAAAGATATACAAGAGCAAGCCCGTGCTCGACGTGGAACTGAGCGGTTTCAAGATTATGGAGACACTGATGGAGGTAATGACAGATGCCGCCGTGCACCCCGACCGTTTCTACTCACGCCAACTTATAAGTCGGGTGAGCAGCCAGTACGACATAGACTCACCCGACCTTGACACACGCATCATGGCTGTCATCGACTATATAAGCGGCATGACGGATGTATATGCACTCGACGTATACCAGAAAATCAACGGTATAAGTCTTCCGATAATATAATTTACGGGGTGTTGTAACAACCGTTTAAAAGGCATAAAAACGCCTCGAACAGTCCCATCTGTAACACACTGAAAATCAAGATAATACCTTTTACGTTCCAAAAGGGCACCTTTCAGGCTCTGAAAGACCACCTTTTAGAAGCCAATATGCCGCCTTTTAGAAGATGAAAGATTATATATGAGAAGGAGATAGGGGAAGATATGAGGAGACAGAGGGAAATAAAGGACAATAGCCCGGTTGTTTAACCCAAGACCATTGTCCTTTATCTCCCGTGGCGCAAGCCACATATCTACCCTTATCTCCCTATATCTCCCTATAAAGAACTCCCCTTTCAGCTTTCCTTATATATTATGTTATTGGCTCCGGAAGTAATCTTCAGAGCATCGGGATTTTCCTTTATAAACGAGTCTATGTGGCGTATACGCTTCTGTTCAAGTATCTCATCCACGGCTATAAGTATTCCCGTTTCCTCCACATCGCCAAATCCGTAGTTGATAGCCGTACCGAACATCTTCATCGTAGGGCTAAGACTCATGTACGCATTGACCAACGGCGGAATGTTATATCCCATCTTGCGTATCTCTGTATTCAAGATGCGATAGTCCGACTTGAATGTCTTTTCACAGAAAAGAGCCTCCAGTTCGCTGCTATCGGTCTCTATTTTCAGCGGTTTCATCGGTATAATGAGATTTTCCGGGTCGTCAAAATGCTTCTTAAGGAAGTATAGTATCATATCCCTTCCGCGACGTACATACGACGGATACATTGTCATCTTGCCGAAGAAATACTTCACATTAGGCATCACAACGGTAAGCGCACCGAGCCCGTCCCAAAGGTTGTCGAGTGCAAAAAGGCTTTTCGAACCCATTCGCGAACTCTGGTATTCCACCGAAACAAACGAGCGTCCAAGCTCTATCGTACGCGGAAGATATTCTTTCATAAACTTCTCCGAGAAATGAAACATGTGGCTCGTGGCAAGTACCGGCTGCCCGTTGGCATCCACCTCAACGTCGGTACCAAGCAGATAGCGATAGCCTCCGATAATCTCTTCTGCCTCCGGATTCCACACGATGAGCTGCTTGTAACAGTTGTCCATCGTGTCAAAATCATCGATATCCATGCTTTTTCCTGTGCCTCCGCCTGCCTCGCGGAAGGCTATCTCACGCAGACGACCAATCTCCCTCATGACATTCGGCGCGTTATGAGCCGTGATGACATATATCTCGTTATGGCTTTTGTTGGTCATTCGGAGCTGCTTGTCCGGCGTAAGCTCGCTTTTAAGCAGTTCTTTGTCCACAGGTTTAATTATCTCTTGTTCCATCTCTTATTATGAATGTTATTGTCCTATATAAAGAATCTCAAACTAATCTGCCCTTTCACCGGACGCTTTCCACTACAGTCCGTACACCCGTTCGCGCACAAAAGCAGCCCATTCCAACGGTGTTTTCGTCTTGTCGAACGTCTGCCAAGGTATCGGTTTCCCTATTGAAACACGGAATGTCTTATGCACGTTTTTGTACATTTCATCGACAAGAAACAGCATTGCAATATTGAATTTTATGCCTGCCGCCTTACATATATTGGCAAGCCGATAGAAGAAATCGGAGTTCTGCCCTCCAAAGTGTATGGGCACAACATCGCGTTTAGTCTCCACGCTCTTTGTTATAAAAGTCTTCTTCCACTCCAGATCACGTATCTGTCCGTCTATGCGACGCGAGCATATACCTGCCGGAAACATAAGCATATGAGTGTCGCTCTTGAACCCTGCCTCTACCATTGCGGGGAAACTACGGCTCTGACTACCGGTCTTGTTTATCGGTATACACACGGGGGCAAGTCCCGGGAGATTCATCAACAGATCGTTGACAAGATATCTGAAACGCCCGTCGTAATGACGACCGATAATGGCACCGAGCGCCACTCCGTCGATACCGCCGAGCGGATGATTGCTCACAAAGGTATAAAGTCTGCCGTCGTTCTTGTCCGGAAGGTTCTCCAGACCCTCCACCTCAAGATGCATGTCAAGATATCTCACACACTCCTCAAGCCAATCAACGCCCGTAAGATGACGGCTGTCAAAAAGATAACGGTTAACCTCGTCCTGATGAATAATCCTCTTAAGCCAGCTGACAACAGGCTTCGGGACAAGACGCGCCTTATCACCCATCTTGCTCTTCAAGATTTTTTCGATGTCAATCGTTTTCTCTTCAATATTCTTCATATTCCCGTTTAAAAGACATGCAAAAATAAGCCATTTTTTCTAAAACGCCCTCTTTTTAGCCAAAAGATATCTGTTTTTTACACTTTTTACTACAAATATTTGAGAATTTAGCGTCATAAGGTTTCAGGTTGTAAGGCAGACGGGGATGTAAAGAAGTACCGATGCACCATGATAAAGAGCGCTTTTCCGGAACATCCTGCCACATTGCAGGAAAGCACTGCACCCTTGACAAACATCAAAAAATAAGAAAATGCAGTGTGATTTGATATTTTTGTGGAGTAAAGTGGTGAAGTGTGGTGAATTTTAAGTACCTTTGAAGCCACATTCTTTATAAAGATGTACGTATGCGTTTTTTAGGTAACATAGAGGCAAAAACCGACTCCAAAGGGCGTGTATTTCTCCCTGCGACATTCAGAAAAGTGCTGCAGGTGTCGGGAATGGAAAGACTGGTGATGCGAAAAGATGTCCACCAGCCTTGTCTCGTGTTGTATCCCGAAGCGGTATGGAACGAGCAGATGGATCTGCTGCGTTCGCGTCTAAACCGTTGGGACCGCGAGCAGCAAAAGATATTCCGCCAGTTTGTATCGGATGCCGAAGTGGTGACGCTCGACGGAAACGGACGTTTCTTAATTCCTAAAAGATACCTTAAGTTGGCAGACATATCACAGGCGATAAAGTTCATAGGCATGGGCGACACCATAGAGATATGGAGCAACGAAAAGACCGAAGTGCCTTTCATGGAACCGGACGAGTTCGGTATGGCACTGGAAAGGATTATGGACACCGGAAACGTAAATACGGAAATACAATAAAGACACTCTTTGTGAAACACACCGGATTACTTTTTTACAAGAAACTTCATCAAGGACAGACAATATGGCAATCAAAGCTGAAACATATCACGTACCTGTATTGAAAGGCGAAAGCATTGACGGACTGTGCATACGGAAAGGCGGAATATATGCAGATGTGACTTTCGGTGGCGGAGGACACAGCCGCGAAATACTCGCAAGACTGGAAGGAACAGGACATCTGTACAGTTTTGACCAAGATACCGATGCGGAAAGAAACATTGCAAATACAGGAAACGGCATGGATGATACAATGGAAGAGAGGGAGATAACGGCTCCGGAAAACTTTACATTTGTAAGAAGCAATTTCAGATATATAAAGAACTGGATGCGCTATTATGACGTGGAAGGTCTTGACGGACTACTTGCCGACCTCGGAGTGTCAAGCCATCATCTTGATGATGAGACGCGCGGATTTTCTTTCAGGTTCGATGCGCCGTTGGACATGAGGATGAACAAAAGAGCGGGAATGACAGCTGCCGACGTGCTGAACCAATACGATGAGGAAAGGCTGGCAGATGTATTATACCTGTACGGCGAGCTTAAGAACGCAAGGAAAATCGCATCTGCAATAGTAAAAGCAAGGGGTGAAAATCCTGTTGCCACGACACAAGACCTTACGGACATAGCCGCCGCACTGTTCAGCCGTGAGAGGGAGAAGAAAGAAATGGCCAAGCTTTTCCAGGCACTGCGCATAGAGGTGAACCACGAAATGGACGCATTAAAGGAAATGCTGACTGCCGCCGCAGATTTGTTGAAACCCGGCGGACGCCTATCGGTAATCACCTATCACAGTCTTGAAGACCGTATGGTGAAGAACATAATGAAGGCCGGCAATGTAGAGGGCAAGGTGAAGCAAGACTTCTTCGGACGGATAGAAGCACCATTCAGACCGGTAAACAACAAAGTAATTGTGCCGAGAGCAGAAGAACAGGAGCGTAATCCGAGAAGCAGAAGCGCAAAACTAAGAATTGCAGAGAAAGTATGAAAAAAGAGGAAATAAAGGAAAAAAAAGAGCTGGAAGAGTTGAAAATGCGCTCCGAGCTGCAGAATGCCATAAGAGAACAGGCAAGAGAGGACGAGCAGGAGCAATCCAGAAACTTCACACTGCGAAAGATACTCGGCGGCGACTTCCTTACGGCAAGGATGATAAGGCAGCAGATAGGACTGATACTGCTCATCGTCTTCTTCACCATCATCTATATATCAAATCGCTACAGTTGCGACAAGAACCTGATAGAGATAGACCGTCTTAACAAGGAACTGCAGGATGCAAAGTTCAAGGCTTTGTCGAGTTCGAGCGAACTTACGGAAAGATGCCGTGAGAGCAATGTACTGCAAATGTTGAAAAACAACAAGGACAGCACACTGAAAATACCAAGTCAACCACCATATATAATAAACATTCCGGAAAAATGAGCAACCAGTTTGAACGAAAAAAGATAATTCCACGGTATAAGATATTTGCATATCTGATGCTGATAATAGGCATAATAATATTATGCAAGGCACTGTGGATTGCAACGGTGGAACGCGAATACTGGACGCAAGTATCGTCGAGACTGAAGAAAGACAGTGTTGAGATAAGTCCGGTAAGGGGAAACATACTAAGTTGCGACGGAAGGCTGATGGCAAGTTCGCTGCCCGAGTTCAAGTTGTTCATGGACTTCAAGGCGGGAGGAGAGAAGAAAGACTCTCTTTGGAAAGTGAAAGTTGACAGCATCTGCGAAGGACTTCACGAGATATTTCCGGAGAAATCGGCATCCGAATTCAAAGCACATCTTGAGGAAGGACACAAGAAAATGAGCCAGAACTGGCCTATATGGCACAAGCGCGTGCCATACGACATCTATTCGCAGGTAAAAAAACTGCCCGTGTTCAACCTGTCAAAATTCAAGGGGGGATTTCACATAGTAGAGTTTAACGCCCGCCAACGCCCGTTCGGCTCGCTTGCCCGGCGCACCATAGGCGACATGTTCGGTGCAAAGGACACGGCGCGATGCGGTCTGGAACTGTCATACGACTCTATTCTGAGAGGCAAGAAGGGACTGCTGAAACGCCGTAAGGTGATGAACAAGTATCTGAGCATAACCGAAATGGAAGCCATAGACGGAGCAGACATCGTGACGACAATAGACGTCGGTATGCAAGACCTGGCTGAACGCGCAGTGATAGACGAGCTGAGAGAGATAAACGGTAACGTGGGCGTGGCTATAGTAATGGAAGTGCAAACGGGCGACATCAAGGCGATAGTGAACATGACAAAATGTAGCGACGGAGAATACCGCGAAGTGAAAAACAATGCCGTGGCAGACTTGCTCGAGCCGGGGTCGGTGTTCAAGACGGCATCGCTCATGGTTGCCTTGGACGACGGTGTGGTAGACACCACATACATGGTGGAAACCGGCAGCGGCATATGGGATATGTACGGGGCAAAGATGCGCGACCACAACTGGCACAAGGGCGGATATCAGACAATATCGCTTCCAAGGACGCTGGAAGTAAGTTCCAACATCGGAGTGAGCCGAATAATAGATCGTTTCTATGGAAAAAATCCGGAAAAGTTTGTAGAAGGCATCAACCGTCTGGGGCTTTCTGCAAACCTGAATCTGCCGTTAGTGGGAGCAACGGCACCGAGAATACGCATGCCTAAGAAAAACAGCAGAGGACAGTATATAAACTGGAGTAAGACTGCGCTGCCGTGGATGAGTATCGGATATGAGACACAAATTCCCCCTATATCGACACTTACGTTTTACAATGCGATAGCAAATAACGGGAAAATGGTACGCCCCAGATTTGTACAAAGAATTGTCAAAGACGGCGAGGTGATACAGGAATTTCCGACGGAAGTGATAAAGGAAAAGATATGCAAGGAGAAGACTCTGCGCGAAATGCAGACAATATTGGAACACGTCGTCAGCCAGGGACTGGGCAAGAAAGCCGGTTCGCCATCATTCAAAGTTGCAGGAAAAACCGGAACGGCACAGGTCTCAAAAGGTGCCGGGGGCTACAAGACGGGTATGACAAACTATCTACTGAGTTTTGCAGGATATTTCCCGGCAGACGCTCCGAGATACAGTTGCATAGTGTGCATACAGAAGTCGGGACTGCCGGCATCGGGAGGAGGAATGAGCGGACTGGTGTTTCATAACATAGCAGAAGGAATAATGGCACAAAATCTGAAGCTTGACGTTGCAGACGCACGGGACAGCATGTCGATATTCATGCCCGACGTGAAAAACGGCAACATACTGGCTGCGGACTATGTACTGTCGCATCTCGGCATAACCGCAAACAAGAACTGGAGCGGAAGCTATCTCGACGGCAACCCTATATGGGGCACGGCAAAAAGAGAAAAGAATTCCGTGGTATTGGCAAAGGCTCCGGTATATGCCAAAAACGTTGTCCCCGACGTAAGCGGCATGGGGGCAAGAGACGCCGTATATATGCTTGAGACACGAGGCATAAAAGTGCGGATGACAGGAAGAGGCAAAGTGCACGAACAGAGTCTGGCACCCGGACACGTAATAAGAAAAGGTGAGACATGTGTGCTGAAACTGGATTAAGAAAATAAAACGATATACTATGATACTAAAAGATTTACTGAAAGACATCTGCCCCGTATGCATAGAGGGCAATGACTGCATTGACATAACAGGAGTAAACATTGACTCCCGCCGTATAGAGAAAGGGCATCTGTTTGCCGCAATAAAGGGAACACAAACCGACGGGCACCGATATATCGGCAAAGCGATAGAGCTTGGAGCCGCAGCAATACTGTGTGAGAACATGCCGGAACAAAAGGTTGAAGGCGTAACATACATAAAGGTAAATTCTACGGAAGAGGCAACAGGAATGGCTGCCACGGCTTTCTACGGCAACCCGACAGAGAAATTCAAGTTGGTGGGAGTGACAGGAACAAACGGAAAGACAACCATTGCCACCTTATTATATAACATGTTCAGGAAACTCGGATACAAGTGCGGACTGTTGTCAACGGTATGTAACTATATCGAGGACGAAGCAATACCGGCATCGCACACAACCCCCGACCCTATCGAACTGAACAGACTGTTGGGAAAAATGGCAGACAGCGGATGCGAATATGTATTCATGGAGTGCAGTTCGCATGCCATAGCACAGAAGCGTATATCCGGACTGAAGTTCGCAGGAGGTATCTTCACGAACCTTACCCGGGACCACATGGACTATCACAAGACATTCGAGAACTACCGCAACGCCAAAAAGGAGTTCTTTGACAACCTGCCCAAGGGAGCTTTCGCCATAACAAATGCGGACGACAAGAACGGCATGGTGATGGTACAAAACTGCAAGGCAGACGTGAAAACATACTCCACACGCGCCATGGCAGACTTCAAGGCAAAAATTCTTGAATGTCATTTTGAGGGGATGTATCTCGAAATAGACGGCAAGGAAGTGGGCGTTCAATTTATCGGCAAATTCAATGTAAGCAATCTGCTTGCCGTATACGGTGCAGCCATAATGCTGAAACAGAAAGCGGAAGACATACTCGTTGTGATGAGCACTCTTAAAAGTGTAAGCGGCAGACTGGAACCTGTGCACTCGCCGACGGGCGTCACCGCAATAGTGGACTACGCCCACACGCCGGATGCAATAGAAAACGTTCTGAAAGCCATACACGAAGTGATGAACGGCAAGGGACAGATAATAACCGTATGTGGGGCAGGAGGAAACCGTGACAAAGGCAAGCGACCGCTAATGGCACAGGAGGCGGTAAAGCAGAGCGACAAGGTGATCATAACGAGCGACAACCCGCGATTTGAGGAGCCGCAGGACATAATAAACGATATGTTGGCAGGACTTGACAAGGCACAGATGAAGAATGTGCTGAGCATTGCAGACCGCAAGGAGGCGATACGCACGGCATATATGCTGGCGCAGAAAGGAGATGTAATACTTATTGCCGGAAAAGGACACGAAAACTATCAGGAGATAAAGGGCGTAAAACATCACTTTGACGACAAGGAGGTAATAATGGAGATAATGAACGGCTAAGCATGCAACAGACCGTGAATAATCGTCATTAATTAAATATTTTACTTGTAATTTAAACTTAAAAATAAAAATGTTATACTATCTGTTCCGCTTTTTAGAGCAATTCGGAATACCCGGTTCACACGTATGGGGTTACATATCGTTCCGGGCATTGCTGGCAATGATACTTGCTTTGGTGATATCTGCATGGTTCGGAGAGAAATTCATAAAGTATCTCAAGAAGAAACAGATAACCGAAGTGCAGCGCGATGCAAAGATAGATCCGTTCGGTGTAAAGAAGATAGGCGTGCCTTCGATGGGCGGTATCATATTGATCGTAGCCATTCTCGTTCCCGTACTGTTGCTGGGACGCATGCGAAACATATATCTCATACTGATGATTATCACCACAGTGTGGCTGGGATTTCTCGGCGGACTGGATGACTATATAAAGATATTCCGCCACAACAAGGAGGGACTGCCGGGCAAGTTCAAGATAATAGGGCAGATAAGCATCGGTCTGATTGTAGGCATGATGTTGTGGTACAGTCCTGATGCAAAGATAAACGAGAACCTTGCCATACAGAAAAACGACAACCAGGAACTTGTAATAAAACACAGGCAACAGGCAACAAAGTCTCTTAAGACGACAATACCGTTCGTGAAAGGACATAACCTCGACTATGCCGACATTATGTCGTTCTGCGGAAAATACAAGACTGCGGCCGGCTGGATACTGTTTGTGGTGATGACGATAATAGTGGTGACAGCGGTCTCGAACGGTGCGAACCTAAACGACGGAATGGATGGCATGTGTGCGGGAAACTCGGCAATAATAGGCGTGGCGCTCGGAATATTTGCCTATGTGAGCAGTCATATAGAGTTTGCTGCATACCTTAATATAATGTATATACCGGGATCACAGGAACTGGTGGTGTTCTTATGCGCATTCATCGGTGCCCTGATCGGTTTCCTGTGGTATAACGCTTATCCCGCACAAGTGTTTATGGGAGACACCGGCTCACTGACAATCGGAGGAATAATAGCCGTAAGCGCCATAATAATACACAAGGAACTGATGCTTCCGATACTCTGCGGAATATTCTTTGTGGAGAGCCTCAGCGTAATATTGCAGGTGTGGTATGCAAAACTGGGAACGCGCAAGGGTATAAAGCAAAGACTTATAAAGCGTGCTCCGCTTCACGACACGTTCAGAATTACACAGGAACAACTTGACCCGGAGATAAAATATGTATTCAAAAAGCCAAAGAATGTAGTGCACGAATCGAAGATAACAATCCGCTTCTGGATTGTCACAATACTTTTGGCGGCACTGACAATAATAACATTAAAGATAAGATAAGGAAAGATATATGGGAAGAATTGTCATATTGGGAGCCGGCGAAAGTGGAGCCGGAGCTGCCGTACTTGCAAAGAAAGAAGGATTCGACGTATTTGTTTCGGATATGTCGATGATAAAAGACAAATACAAGGAACTTCTTGACAGCCATGGTATAGAATGGGAGGAAAAAGGACATACAGAGGAAAAGATACTGAATGCCGATGAGATAATAAAAAGCCCCGGCATACCGGACAATGCCCCGATAATAAAGAAATGCGTGGCTAAGGGCATCGGCATAATAAGTGAAATAGAGTTTGCAGGAAGGTATACTACGTCCAAGATGATATGTATAACTGGTAGCAACGGCAAGACAACGACAACTTCGCTGATATACCATATATTCAAAAACGCCGGATATAACGTGGGACTGGCAGGCAACATAGGCAAAAGCCTCGCACTTCAGGTGGCTGAAGACCCGCACGAATATTACATAATAGAAATCAGCTCGTTTCAGTTGGACAATATGTACAACTTCCGTGCCAACATTGCCATTCTGCTTAACATAACCCCGGATCACCTCGACCGCTACGACAACTGCATGCAGAACTATGTCGACTCGAAGATGAGGATAATACAGAACCAGACAAAGGACGACACGTTCATATACTGGAACGATGACCCCATAATAAAAAGGGAGTTGAAAAAGTATAACATAAAGTCTGTACAATGCCCTTTCTCCGACCTTAAAGAGAAAGGTTCAATTGCATACATAGAGGAAGGAGAGTATAAAATAGAAGTGCCGACACCGTTCAACATGGAACAAGAAGCACTGAGCCTGACGGGAAAACATAATATATACAACTCGCTCGCAGCCGGCATTGCATCAAGGGTTTCAGGCATAAAGAAAGAAGACATACGCAAGAGCTTAAGCGATTTCCCAGGCGTGGAACACCGTCTGGAGAAAGTGACGACCGTAAGGGGGGTTCAATATATCAACGACTCGAAAGCCACTAACGTAGACGCATGCTGGTATGCGTTGGAAAGCATGAAGACACCTACAATCCTTATAATAGGAGGAAAAGACAAGGGCAACGACTATAACGCGATAAAAGAACTTGTAAAGAAGAAATGCTGCGGACTGGTTTACCTTGGTGCCGACAATGCAAAGCTGCACAATTTCTTTGACGGAATGGGCATTCCGGTACGCGACACACACAGCATGAAAGAATGTGTAGAGGCATGTTACGAAATGGCAAAACCCGGCGAGACGGTGCTGCTAAGCCCGTGCTGCGCAAGCTTCGACCTGTTCAAGAACATGGAAGACAGGGGTGAGCAGTTCAAGACACTGGTAAGAAACTTATAAAGACAGAACCGGAAGAAATCAAGACATAATGAACGAAAATGCAATAAGCAACAAACTGAAAGGCGACGGCATCATCTGGATGGTGTTCTTCTTTCTGTGCATCATAAGCATAATAGAGGTATACAGCGCATCAAGCGGACTCACCTACAAGGGAGGATACTACTGGGGACCTGCACTGAAACATACCTCTTTCCTGCTGATAGGCGTATGCTTCATGGTCGGCGTAATGAATATAAAGTGCAAATATTTTAAGATAATAACACCATTTGCACTTCTATTGTCGATGATAATGCTTATTATGGTGCTTGTATCCGGACACGCTGAAAACGACGCAACACGCTGGCTGTCGCTGTTCGGAATAAAGTTTCAGCCGTCAGAACTGGCTAAAGGCTCTCTCATTCTGGCAGAAGCACAGATACTGAGTGCCATGCAGACAAAGGACGGGGCCGACCCTCGCGCATTCAGATTTATATTGTTCATCAGCATTCCGACGATAATGCTCATCTTCTTTGAGAACTTTTCAACCGCCTTTCTGCTTGGCACGGTAGTTGTGATGATGATGATAATAGGCAGAGTGCCCGGAAAGCAGATCGGAAGACTTGTCGGAATAGTGGTTCTTGCCGGTGCAATGGCTGTCGCTGCGGTAATGATTTTCGGCACGGACAAGCAAAAAGAGAAGAACAGCACGACAAATACCGTGCTTGTAGAAAATGCGGACAAGAATGCCAAAAAGAGCGAAAAGAGCGCACTCAGCAAGGTTACGCACCGCTTTGACACATGGAAAACGCGTATAGACAAGTTCATTGACAACGAGTATGTGGCACCGAACGACTATGACTTGGACAATGACGCGCAGGTGGCTCACGCCAACATTGCGATAGTTTCGTCGAACATTGTGGGCAAAGGACCGGGAAACTCTGTTGAACGCGATTTCCTTTCACAGGCATTCTCCGACTTCATATATGCCATTGTCATAGAAGAAATGGGCATATTAGGGGCATTTGTGGTGTGCATGCTGTATATAATACTGTTATTCCGCACTGCAATCATCGCAAACAGATGTGCAAACACGTTCCCCGCACTGCTTATCATGGGCTTTGCCTTGCTTCTGGTTACTCAGGCAATGTTCAACATGGCTGTGGCGGTAGGACTGGCACCGGTGACCGGACAGCCGCTTCCGCTAATCAGCAAGGGCGGAACATCAACGATAATGAACTGTGTATATATTGGTATTATATTAAGTGTAAGCTACTCTGCCAAGAAAAACGACAGCACGGAAAGCAATACCCCGGTGACCGTTAAAGCAAAGACGGCATGACATAAAATGTAATATAAAATAATAGGAAGATAATTTTTTTATTTAATTTTGCGAAACAAACAAATCTCATACAGTATGGATGAAGAACTGAGAATTATAATAAGCGGCGGTGGAACAGGAGGACATATCTTTCCTGCCATATCCATTGCAAATGCCATTAAAGGAAAAAGACCCGGCACCAAGATATTATTCGTAGGTGCAGAAGGCAGAATGGAGATGCAACGCGTGCCTGCGGCAGGATACGAGATAAAAGGTCTTCCGATATGCGGATTCGACCGCAAGAACATGCTGAAGAACATCTTGGTTCTTTACAGGATCTGGAAAAGCCAGCTGATAGCAAAGAACATCATCCGTAAATTCAGACCGATGGCAGCCGTGGGAGTAGGCGGCTATGCCAGCGGACCCACCTTAAACAAATGTGCGGCAATGGGAATACCCTGCCTTATACAGGAACAGAACTCGTATGCAGGCGTCACCAACAAGCTGCTTGCAAAGAAAGCGACGAAAATATGCGTTGCCTATGAGGGCATGGAAAGGTTCTTTCCCGCCGAGAAAATCATAATGACGGGCAATCCCGTAAGACAGGCTTTACTCGAAACCACAACAAACAAGGAAGATGCAATAAAGAGTTTCGGACTCGACCCTTCAAAAAAGACCATACTGATAGTGGGAGGAAGCCTCGGAGCACGTACCGTAAACGAAAGCGTGATGCAGCATCTTGACCTGATAGAGACATCGGGTGTACAGTTCATCTGGCAGACCGGAAAGTATTATCACAACGAAATAAAGGAACGATTGAAAAGCCACAAGGATATGCCCATGCTGAAAGTGACCGACTTCATATCGGACATGGGAGCCGCATATACGGCAGCCGACTTGGTGATAAGTCGTGCCGGAGCAAGCAGCATATCCGAGTTCTGCCTCATAGGCAAGCCCGTAATACTTGTTCCCTCGCCCAACGTGGCAGAAGATCATCAGACAAAGAACGTCATGGCGCTTGTCAACAAGGATGCGGCGCTATACGTAAAAGACGCCGAGGCTGCCGATGTTGTGATAAAGCTTGCTATCGACACCGTAAAGAACGAAGACAAGCTGAAGTCGCTCAGCACAAACATCAAGAAGCTGGCACTGCCCGATTCTGCCGACATCATTGCCGATGAAGTCATAAAAATGGCAACAGCGAGACATTAAGCACATTCATTACGAGTCATCGAAAAACTTAAACAGCAAATGGAACTTAAAGATATTAAATCCATATATTTTATCGGTGCAGGCGGCATAGGCATGAGCGCCATTGCCCGTTACTTCATGAAAAAAGGCAAAGAAGTTGCCGGATACGACAAGACTCCTTCTAACCTGACACGCCAATTGGAACAAGAGGGAATGAACATTCACTATGACGAGAATATAGACAGTATCCCTCAAACCTGCAAGAACAAGGAAAATACACTCGTGGTATATACTCCCGCCATACCCGAAAGCCACAAGGAACTGGCTTATTTCCGTCAGGAAGGCTTCGATATAGAGAAACGTGCACAAGTGTTGGGCATGCTGACACGCACCCACAAGGGACTTTGTTTTGCCGGAACTCACGGAAAAACAACCACATCAACAATGTGCGCACACATCATGCACCAAAGCAAACACGACTGCAATGCCTTTCTTGGCGGCATATCAAAGAACTACTCTACAAACTATATACTAAGCGAGGATAGCGACTACGTGGTGATTGAGGCAGACGAATTTGACCGTAGCTTCCACCAGTTGCGCCCGTGGATGAGCGTGATAACGTCTACAGATCCCGACCACCTTGACATCTACGGCACCAAAGAGGCTTATCTCGAGAGCTTCCGCCACTACACCACGCTCATACAACCGGGCGGAGCACTCATCGTACACAAAGGTCTTGAAATGAAAGCCGACGTCGACAAAGACGTGAAAACATACGAATACGCGCTGGACGAAGGCGACTTCCATGCCGAGAACATAAAAATAGGCAACGGTAAAATCACCTTCGACTTCATCTCACCTATAGAAAACGTTACAGATATAGAGCTTGGACACCCCATACCGATAAACATCGAGAACGGCGTTGCAGCAATGGCAATGGCACAGTTGGCAGGATGTACGGCAGAGGAACTGCGTAACGGAATGAAGACATACCGTGGAGTAGACAGGCGGTTTGACTTCAAAATAAACAATGAGAACATTGTTTTTCTTAGCGACTACGCACATCATCCAAAAGAAATATACCAAAGTGCCAAAAGCATACGCGAACTTTATAAAAACAAGAAAATAACGGCAATATTCCAACCGCATCTCTATACAAGGACACGCGACTTCTATAAAGACTTTGCCGACAGCCTCAGCTTGCTGGACAGAGTGGTGCTTTGCGATATCTACCCTGCCCGCGAAGAACCCATTCCGGGAGTTTCGTCACAACTGATACTTGACAATCTGAAGCCGGGAGTGGAGAAAAGACTGGTCAAGAAAGAAGATATTCTTGACTTTGTAGCCACCGACAACTTTGAAGTGCTGTTGGTATTGGGTGCCGGCGACCTTGACAATTACGTTCCACAAATAGCAGAAATACTCTTAAACAAATACAAGTAAATGCGCATCAACGTAAAGAAATCAATAATAATAACACTTGATATAATCCTTGCCGTTTATATCATACTTGCCATGACATCGTTCAACAACCCGGACGAGACGGCAAGGGTATGCACAAAAGTATCGATAAACATAGAGGATGACAGCGCAAACGGATTTCTTAGCGTAAACGAAATAAAGAAGATTTTGCAACGCCGACATCTGTATCCGCTCAACAAGATGATGTCCGATGTCAATCCCCGGGAAATAGAAGAACTTCTCAAATCGAGTCCGTTTGTAAACGAAGTGCAGTGCTACAAGACCCAAGACAACAACGTCCATATCAGCGTTACACAGCGACTTCCTATCATACGAATAAAGAACATACGGGGAGAGGACTACTATCTTGATGACAAAGGCGGCATAATGCCTAACTCCAAATATACCTCCGACCTGATAATTGCAACCGGATATATAAATAAGAATTACGCAAAAAGCACCCTTTCGTATCTTGCCAAAGCACTTATGGCGAGCGACTTGTGGAAGAACCAGATTGTACAGATAAATGTTCTGCCCGATCTCGGAATAGAGCTTGTTCCGCGAGTAGGAGAACATGTAGTGTTCATGGGCTATCTGCCACAACACGGCAACAGATCAAAAAGAGAACAGGAAATCACGGATTTCGTAAACAAGAAGATGAAACGACTCGAAAAGTTCTATAAGTACGGACTGTCACAAGCCGGCTGGAACAAGTATCCGTATATCAACATAGAGTTCGACAATCAGATAATATGCAAGAAAAGAGAACAGTAAACAGAATAAATATATAATTGTATGGCAGCAAAAGAATTTATAGTAGCAATCGAGCTTGGTTCATCCAAGATGACCGGAATAGCAGGAAAGAAGAACGTAGACGGAAGTATTTCCGTACTTGCCGTAGTAAAAGAAGACTCATCATCATTCATACGAAAAGGTATAATATTCAATATAGACAAGACAGTACAGTGCATATCAAACATTGTAAAGAAACTGTCGAACAATCTCAAGACCGAAATATCACAGGTATATGTAGGCGTTGGCGGTCAGTCGATACGCAGTATCAAAAATGTAATAATAAAAGATCTGCCCGAGAACACCATTGTCACACAGGACATGGTGAACGAACTGATGGACACCAACCGCAATATGATATATCAGGATCAGGAAATTCTGGATGCCGCCACACAAGAATATAAAGTCGGAAACCAGTTACAGTCAGACCCGGTGGGCATACAGTGCTCACGCCTTGAAGGCAATTTCCTCAACATCCTGTGGCGTAAATCGTTCTACCACAACCTCAACAACTGCTTCGACCATGCCAATGTGGCAATTGCCGAGATGTATCTTGCACCGCTCGCCATGGCAGACAATGTCCTGACCGACGCCGAGAAACGTTCCGGTTGTGTACTTGTAGACCTTGGAGCCGACACCACCACCGTATCCGTTTATTACAAAAACATACTTCGCCACCTTGCCGTAATACCGCTCGGAGGCAGCAATATCACCAAGGATATCGCTTCGCTTCAGATGGAGGAAAGTGCAGCCGAGAACATGAAGATAAAATACGGATGCGCTTATACGGACAACAACGATATCGACAATACGCTTATGTTGCCGATAGACACAGACCGCAGCATCGAAAGCCGCAAGTTCATAGAGATTGTCGAAGGAAGGTTGCTCGAGATAATAGAGAACGTCTGGTCACAGGTTCCGGGCGAATACGCAGACAGACTGTTAGGTGGCATCATCCTTACCGGCGGCGGCTCGAACATGAAGAATATCGAAACCGCATTCCGCAACCACACTCACATAGACAAAATACGCATCGCCAAATTTGTGACACACACCATAACATCAAACAATCCCGAAATAACAGCACACAACGGAATGATGAACACCATTCTCGGACTGCTTGCCAAGGGAGACATGAACTGTGCCGGACAGGAGGTAACTCAAAACGGTGACCTTTTCAACGCTGAACAGAAACAGGGCACCACACCAAAGACAGGCGACCTGCACCAGAACCCCAGACGTCCCGACGAGCTCGGAAGCGGTATCGTTCTCACTGCGGCAGAAAAGGCGGCGGCAGAAGAGAAGAGACGTAAGGAGGCAGAAGAGGCTGCACGCATAGAAGAAGAAAGACTCAAGAAAGAGGAGGAAGAGAAAAAGAAAAAGAGCATGGGAAATGTCGGCAAGAAAGTGAAGAACTTCATATTCGGACTCCTCAAAGAACCGGAAGACGAATAACAGCAACCCCATACACGGCATATTAAACGACAACAATATAAAGAATACAGATATGGACAACAACTATAAGAAAAACGACATACTCGATTTCGGCGAACCCGAAAAGGAAAACAGCATAATAAAAGTCATCGGTGTGGGTGGCGGAGGCGGCAATGCCGTTAACCACATGTACCGCGAAGGCATACACGACGTATCGTTCGTGCTCTGCAACACCGACAACCAGGCACTCAACGACTCTCCCGTTCCCGTACACCTGCAGCTCGGCAAAGAAGGACTCGGAGCCGGAAACAAGCCAGCCAAAGCACGTCAGGCAGCGGAAGAGAGCCTTGACGACATAAAGAACATGCTGTCCGACGGCACCCGCATGACATTCATCACTGCCGGCATGGGCGGCGGCACCGGCACGGGAGCAGCTCCGGTGATAGCCCGTATATCAAAAGAAATGGGCATACTTACCGTCGGCATCGTGACAATACCTTTCCGTTTCGAGGGTGACCGCAAGATAGACCAGGCTCTCGACGGCGTTGAGGAAATGTCAAAACATGTCGATGCACTGCTTGTCATCAACAACGAAAGGCTCCGCGAGATTTATCCCGAGCTGACGGTTCTCGATGCTTTCGGCAAGGCAGACGACACTTTGAGCGTGGCTGCAAAGAGCATTGCAGAGATAATAACCGTTCACGGACTCATCAACCTTGACTTCAACGATGTGAAAACCGTACTCAAAGACGGCGGCGTTGCCATAATGAGTACAGGATACGGAGAAGGCGAAGGACGCGTAAAGAAGGCTATCGACGACGCTCTCAACTCACCGTTGCTCAACGACAACGATGTCTTCAACTCCAAAAAGATACTACTCAGCATCTCTTTCTGCGGACAGAAAGACGGCAAAGACTCGCTCATGATGGAGGAAATGAACGACGTAAACGACTTCATGGCAAAGTTCGGCGGCGACTTCGAGATAAAATGGGGACTTGCCACCGACCCCGAACTGGGCAAGAAAGTGAAAGTGACAATCCTTGCAACTGGCTTCGGTATAACCAATGTGGACGGCATGGACAACCATATAAAGCGTCATACACAGGAAGAAGCAAACCGCATTGCAGAGGCACAGGAAAAGGAGGCACAGCGCATAGAACGCCGCAGCCACTACTATGACAAGGGCGACCACAACAAGAAATACAAGCGCCGCCCGCACATATTCATATTCAGACAGGAAGATCTTGACAACGATGACGTCATCTCGGCAGTCGAATCCACTCCCACATACAACCGCACACGCCAGATACTCGACGAAATACGCAATCAGGCAACAGGCGAAACAAAGAAAGAAGAGGAAGAGAACAACGTGCAAGGAGTAATAAGTTTTCTTTAATACAAGGTTATAAACACTGCATATATCAGTGTTCCTACGTTGAAACAAGCAACGGAGACGAAACAAAAATATATACAATAAGAATTAAAAACAACAGTCATGGCACTATTCGATCAGATAAGCAACGACATCAAAGAAGCAATGAAAGCGCGCGACAAGGTACGACTTGAAACACTGCGCAACATCAAGAAAGTATTCATCGAGGCAAAGACAGCTCCCGGAGCGGACGATACACTTGAGGACGCCGACGCGTTGAAGATACTCTCCAAACTCGCAAAACAGGGTAAGGACGCAGCTGTAACCTTCGTGACACAAAACCGTCAGGACCTTGCAGACAACGAATTGGAACAGGTGAAGGTAATAGAGGAATATCTTCCCAAACAGATGAGCGAGGAAGAAATAAAACAGGCTGTAAAGGAAATAATCGCCGCCACCGGAGCTACAAGCATGAAAGACATGGGTAAAGTGATGGGAACGGCAAGTAAACAGCTTGCCGGCAAGGCAGACGGAAAAATCATATCAGGCATCGTAAAGAAACTGCTTGCCTGATCTAAGGTATCAATATTAAACACAGCGCCCCGTAAACAGAATTTGTTTACGGGGCGCAACGTTTTATCCGGTACAGCCCTTACGGGCTATATTCACTTCAATCACACCGTTTGACGCATACAACGCCACGGTCTTTACATATTGTCGGAAAAACAAAATAATTTCTTACACTTTTTAAAAATCGTGCTCTCTATATTTGCGATATTTCAGAATAAAAATATTCCGGGCGTAAATATCGCGAAAATGCGCGTGCAACGGCAAGACATTATATCACAACGCATTATGTGATATGCAGCAAAAATGTGCAATAAAAGATAGTATCTTAAATGAGAAAATACGCCACTTTCGTATAGAAATCAGGCAACTTTCGTGTGGTAAGTGTGGCACTTTAGGATGCAAAATGCCGCATATCGGAGTCTGAAATGCCACGTTTTGCATTGCAAAAGACGGTCTTTTGCATAAAGACACACGTCCCGAGGTGTTTTTTGACACGTGCGTTGCACGTTCCGAAACGTAGTTGAGGAAAAATCACGGCACTTTTTTGAAATCACAATGACACGTGAATGGCGATATGGCTTTCATTTTGTCAGATTTCAGGCGACAGGTTTTGAGACAGCCGCTTAGCCGTTTCCGGTTTGAAATTTTGAAGTTTTAGATTGCACACTAATAACATTAAAAATTTCACCATGTCGCGTTTTTTTCGTATATTTGCATGTTAATTATTTCTTAATCAAGACATGGCAGAAAATAAGATAAACGAAAACAACTATTCCGCCAGTAACATCCAGGTGCTCGAAGGTCTCGAGGCGGTGCGCAAGCGCCCTGCGATGTACATAGGCGACATAAGCGAGAAAGGTCTGCACCACTTAGTAAACGAGACAGTGGACAACTCTATAGACGAGGCAATGGCAGGCTACTGCACGCACATAGAAGTCACCATAAACGAAGATAACTCGATAACCGTCCAGGATAACGGTCGAGGCATACCTGTAGACGAACACAAGAAACTGCACAAGTCGGCACTCGAGGTGGTAATGACCGTGCTGCATGCCGGAGGAAAATTCGACAAAGGGTCGTACAAGGTATCGGGCGGACTGCACGGTGTCGGCGTGAGCTGTGTCAACGCCCTGTCCACACACATGATGTCGCAGGTGTTCCGCGACGGAAAGATTTACCAGCAGGAATACGAAAAAGGTAAGCCGCTATACCCGGTGAAGGTTGTAGGCGAAACCGAGTTAAGGGGTACACGCCAGCAGTTCTGGCCCGACCCGACGATATTCACCACTACCGAATACAAATACGAGATAATAGCAAAACGTATGCGCGAGTTGGCATATCTCAATGCAGGCATACACATCACGCTGACCGATATGCGCCCCGATGAGGAGGGAAAGACAAGGACCGAGGTATTCCACGCCAAGGACGGACTGAAAGAGTTTGTACGCTATGTGGACCGCCACCGTACCCACCTGTTTGACGACGTGATATATCTGAAGACCGAAAAGCAGAATATCCCCATAGAAGTTGCCGTGATGTACAACAACGACTATTCGGAGAACATACACTCATACGTAAACAACATCAATACCATCGAAGGCGGTACGCATCTTGTAGGTTTCCGCATGGCGCTCACACGCACGCTTAAGAAATATGCCGATAACGACCCGGCAATATCCAAGCAGATAGAAAAGGCGAAGATTGAGATTGCCGGCGAAGACTTTCGCGAGGGGCTTACAGCTGTCATATCCATAAAGGTGGCAGAGCCGCAGTTCGAAGGACAGACAAAGACAAAGTTGGGAAACAGCGAGGTGACAGGCGCCGTACAGCAGGCTGTGGCGGAAGCCCTTACATACTATCTCGAGGAACATCCGAAAGAGGCAAAGATGATATGCGACAAGGTGATACTTGCCGCAACGGCACGAATAGCGGCACGCAAGGCACGCGAGAGCGTACAGCGCAAGAACCCGATGACGGGTGGCGGACTGCCGGGCAAACTTTCCGACTGTTCGAACAAGGACCCGAAAGAGTGCGAGATATTCCTCGTCGAGGGAGACTCTGCCGGTGGTTCTGCCAAACAGGGACGCGATCGATACACACAGGCGATACTTCCGCTGCGCGGAAAAATCCTCAATGTTGAGAAAGTAATGTGGCACAAAGTGTTCGAGAGCGAGTCGGTAATGAACATCATACAGAGCATCGGCGTACGCTTCGGCGTTGAAGGCGAGGGCGACAAAGAAGCCAACATCGACAAGCTGCGCTACGACAAGATAATAATAATGACCGACGCCGATGTCGATGGCTCGCACATCGACACGCTGATAATGACTCTTTTCTACCGGTTCATGCCACGCGTGATACAGGAGGGACACCTCTATATAGCAACACCTCCGCTGTATCTGTGCACATACAAGAACCGCGTGAAGGAATACTGCTATACCGACCAGCAGCGACAGGCTTTCCTCGACAAGTACGGAAACGGCGTGGAAGACGGCAAGAGCATACACACGCAGCGCTACAAAGGTCTTGGAGAAATGAACCCCGAGCAGCTTTGGGAAACGACAATGGACCCGAAGACACGACTGCTGAAACAGGTCACAATAGAAAACGCCGCCGAGGCAGACGAGATATTCTCAATGCTCATGGGCGACGATGTGGAACCGAGACGGCAGTTCATCGAACAAAACGCGACATACGCAAACATCGACGCATAACAAACAGGCATCCGGAAGCCGTCGAAAGACGCTTCCGGATATTTTTTAATCAAACTCCAAGAGTCAGCATCCACAATGAACGGCAACATAACGGAAATATCCATATCCGAAATGAAGAAACTGTATAACGGCAGTTATATAGACGATGACATAATGGTCTTCAACGAGATAGGATCCTTACCGCTGCCAAACGAGCCGCGGCGCATGAAGTGTATACTGCTCGCCCTGTGCCGGCACGGTAAAGTACAATATTCCGTGGACACGGAAGAGCGTATGGTTGCCGCAAACGACGTTATCATAATAAGCGAAGGACAGGTAATAGACAACTACATGCTGAGCAACGATCTGAGTGGAATAGCTATCCTTATATCGCAGAATTTCTTCAGCGAGATAATAAAAGACATACACGGCATATCATCCCTGTTCCTCTTCTCACGCAGTCATCCGGTATTCGGACTGCGCCAGGATGAGGTCGGCAATCTCATGACTTACTTCGACCTGATATGGAATAAGATGAATGACAACGAGCATCATTTCCGCAAAGATGTGGTCCGTTCGCTCATAGCCACCATGATTTACGACCTTAGCCAGGTTATATACCGCATACAACAGCAGAAAAACAAAAGGTCGGGCAGAGCCGAATCGATATTCACCGAATTTATAAAACTGGTGGAACAGAACTTCAGACACGAACGCAGGGTGAGTCATTATGCCACCCGTCTGTGCATAACCCCCAAGTATCTTTCGGAAACAGTAAAGCAGGTCAGTCACCGCACACCTAACGAATGGATAGACAATTACGTGGCTCTGGAGATACGGGTAATGCTCAAGAACACCACAAAAAGCATAAAGGAAATAGCCGAAGAAATGAACTTTCCCAACCAGTCTTTCCTCGGGCGCTTCTTCAAAGAGCATGTGGGAATGTCGCCTTCGGAATACAGGAAGAGTTAAGAATGAGGTTAATTAAGAATTAAGACGTAAGTTCCGAACAATTATATTTAAATATATCCGCCCCTGTTGGAACAAATTCTTGTATTTGTCCGCACGCCTCATAGAGGCGTTATTTGCTGCATACACACGTATAAAACAGATGAAACAATAAAGATATTCGTATTGAATATTTTTAATTTATTGTGCAAACGCCTCTTCGATGCGTGCGGACAAATATAAGAAAAATGTCCCTAAATGAAAGGAATACAACGCAATACAAATACCAAAAAACAACAAACGTCACCCTCGCAACATACCGGAAAACATCCGACAACAAACGAAAACGGGTTGCAACCGACATGGTTACAACCCGTTTATACTTTCAAACAACCGGTAACTATTAACCCAGCTTGTTGATGTGGTTTGCCAGACTTGACTTGATATTGGCTGCCTTGTTCTTGTGAATGATGTTTGTCTTAGCCAACTTGTCAAGCATCTTCTGTACCGAAGGATACATCTTGACTGCTTCTTCCTTGTCTGTCAGAGCGCGCAGCTTACGTACTGCGTTACGCATTGTCTTCGCGTAGTACTTGTTGTGAAGAGTCTTGGTCTTTGTCTGACGAATTCTCTTTACCGATGATTTGTGATTTGCCATTTTGTTCTTTTGATAATTAACTATTATTTTCACTATACGGAACATGCCATACGGCTGCTCCTGAAATCCGGTGCCTTAAAGACACAAAATTAACGTCATCTTTTCCCGCAGCAGGTTCATCCTGCCTTGTTAGCGCATCACTGCGCAGATGACGTTCAACGGAAGTAGTCCCTAGGAGAGTCGAACTCCTCTTTAGAGAATGAAAATCTCTCGTCCTAACCGATAGACGAAGGGACCGTATCGCTACTTTTTGCGGTGCAAAGGTATGACTTTTATTTTATTCTTCCAAATTTTACGGCATATTTTTTCATTATCGTGCACTTTCACGGTGAAAAGAAGCGGTATAAGGATGTGCTACAAGCATGGAATGTAATAAAAGCAGGATTGTTTTTGTATTGTCTTCGGTATGGACTATCTTTGCAGACATGTTGATAAAGACAAAGGCTATAGTGTTGCATTCGTTCAAGTTCGGCGAGTCAAAGATGATAACGGACCTGCTTACGGAGAGTAACGGAAGGCTGTCGTGCATAACACATATATCCGGTTCGGCAAAGGCAAAGGTGAAGAAACAGTTTTTCCAACCGCTGACAATACTCGAAATGGAAATAGACATGCGGCGACAAAAGAATCTGCACACCATAAAGGAGGCAAGGATAAGCGTGCCGTTCTTTTCCATTCCATTCGATGCCTACAAGCTGTCGATAGCTCTTTTTACGGCGGAGTTCCTGTCTCGTGCCACACGTTATGAGCAGTCAGACGCCCTATTATATAAATATGTGGAAAACAGTGTGCGCTGGCTTGACGGCGTGAGCGACAGGTTCAGCAACTTCCATCTTGTCTTCATGATGCGAATGACAAGGTTTGCCGGCTTCTTTCCAAATCTTGACGACTACGTGCCGAACTGCTGTTTTGACATGCGCAACGGCTGTTTCACGCCCTCTCCTCCCCCACACAACGATTTTCTCGGTCCAGAAGAATCTATGAAAATACGCCTGCTCATGCGAATGAACTATGAAACGATGCACCTTTATGCCATGTCGAGGACAGAGCGCAACAGATGTGTGGACGTGATATTGGACTTCTACCGCCTGCATGTTCCCGATTTCAAGGAGATAAAATCGCTTGACGTACTTAAAGAACTGTTCTGAGAAAATGAAGAATGAAGAATAAAGAATGAAGAATTTAAGTTACTTGGGAGTGGTGCTCAAAAATGGTATCAGAAGGAGATAAGGGAAGATAAAAGGATATAAAGGACGTATGCTTTGTTTTGTGTAATAAGAAGACAAAAGGAGATAAAGGATGAATGCCTTGGATTAAACAACCATACATTCATCCTTTATCTCCTTTTTACTTTCGGTTTTCATACTCCTGGTAGGGCTGTACCCTGGTGCAGCCGATATGATTATGAATGATTATTCGCCGTGATTACAATTGATGCAAGCCATACGGTTTCGGATGCTCCGGGGAGCATCCCTACAAATAAACAGGCTCTGTTTTATTATCATTCATCGACAAAGCATTTGTCCTTTATCTCCTTTTATCTTCCCTTATCTCCTTCTATCTCCTCATTATAAATCATAAATTAATATCATCGCTCCTATTTCACGATCTTCTTGCCGCCGATGATATATATGCCGCGCGGAAGGGCGTGCATATCCGTTCCTATATAACGACCGTCAAGACTGTATATGCGCTTGTCAACGGGCTTCGCTGTCGTGTCCGAAGTGATGCCTTTTACTGCCGTGGTGGAAGGAACGAACGCCTTGACCTCATCGAGGAACATGCGCTTGCCTGGCGTAAAGGTTACCGTTACGCTTCCCTGACCTTTTATGGTAACAGTGAACGGAGTCCAGGTATGTGCCTGCATAACCAGTTCCGAAGGGCTTATTGTGGCATTGCCGCTTACCGAAAGGTCGAGCAGTTCGCTGTCCTTGTCCCACGGAGCGGCAAGGAATGTAAATGTTGCCTCACCATTTACAGTGAATGGAGGAGTGGTTACTACACCCGGTTTGCTGCTGTTCCCGAATTTAGCACACCTGTCGGCACCGTATTTGTAAGAAGAAGTCCATCCCCGTTGTCTGAGTTAAATTTTGCATTAGCTACGTTACCGCTCCACAGACCATCGTTACCACCGGATCCGGAACATCCGTCAAACGACTCATAGAACAGGTATTCGGACGGATTGACATCACCGCCGCCACCGCCGTTGCCGCCGGTATCATCATTGGCGATATTGAACGACACCGTGCCGTCGGCATTCTGCGTTATGCCCGTCACCGACTTGTTCATGCGCTTGGTGCCGTCGGTATTGGCATTGTAAAGCGCTGCATGTCTCGTCGAATTTGTTATGCTTGTCGCCGAACCGTAGGGAAAGGCATCGTGATATGCGTAGAAATACTTGTTACCCATATACGACTGATAATTGTATACACCGTCTGCCGGTATTATGGTGCACCTCTGGTGGTTGTTGCCGGAATAAGCGTTTGTGGTGGTGTTCACCTCATTCCAGTCCCACACGTTGGCATCATAGTCCACATGTATTGCTATCAGACCCTTGTCTTCCAGTCCTTCGTCCCATCCTGTGAGCTGACGATTCTCCAAAAGGAAATACTCGTTACGGTTGCCTTCATTATATAATATGTAGGCATCTCCACCCTCACTGTACGGCTTGAGGTTCTTCACCTCCATGTCTTCCGTCAGTTCCACCGGCTGTTTCCAGCCTACAGCCATCTTTTCATAACTGGTATAGCATGCCGGGATAAAGCCGTCGGCATTATAACTGCCGCCGTCCATAAGGCTCCACGAACACATGCCATAGTTCCCGCTGTACTCCGTATCATACATGTCGGGCAGTCCGAAACAATGTGAGAACTCATGGCAGATGGTGCCTATACCGTCTATCTTCTCACCCGAGCCAAGTTCACTGCCGCAGGCATACGAATTGACAAGAATACCGTCGAGCCGCAGTGTAATGCCGGCGCCGTCCTTTAGATACCACGCATGGGGCCATATTGTGTCATCATCATTATAAGAAGCCTCGCCATGACCGGCATAGAGCACGAACACCTGTTCCATCTCGCCGTCGCCGTCCCAATCGTACTGCGTGAAATCCACTTCATTATCCACCATTTTGCATGCCTCCACAATCATCTCTTCGGCACGCACGTCATTGCCGTCGCTGTCATTTGCTCCGTAATAAGCATAATTATGGGGCATTGTAACCGGACCAACAACATCGATATCGAAGTCAAACTGTCCATCACTCTGGTCGCGGAAATAGTCACGCACGCTGCCTTTGAAGCCAAGCGCCGCATTGGAATAGTTGGTTCCGCTGACCACCTGACGGTACAATTCGAGATTATTTGAAGCCTTGAACTTCTTGTCGCTGAACTGTACAAGTATAAGAAGCCCCTTCTTGCTGCCGGTGTAAAGTGGAGCCTTGGATGCCGCCTTTGACTTCCTCATTCTTGAAACCGAACGGGCTTTGGCTGCTGTACGACGGCGCGCCGATGCCTTCTCGGCTATCAACTGCATATCGGCAACCTTGTATCTGCCTGATGTCTTGTCTTCAATATATTTCACTCCGTCCTGAGACTGCCAGAAATGTCCGAACTCATCGCCTCTCAATTCGACCTTTACTTCTGTTCCATCAGCCAGACGAACAGTCTTCCAAACACCGCGCTTTGCGGGAACAGCAAACGCCACTGCCGTAACGGCAAGCAGCGAGAATGTTGTCAATAGTTTTCTCATATAATAATAGTTAAATAGAAATAAGCCTACAAATATACACAAAACATCTGTTTCAAAGAGCATAATTATGCGTTTTTTATAAGGGCGATAGTTGCTATAGATACTATAGAGGCTATAGAAGCTATAAATATTATGGAAGGACTTTGCCGCAAAAACAAAAAAGCCGGCATTGCTGCCGGCTTTATAATAAGATGCATCCCTGTCATCGTAGACACGTGACGGGAGCGATATGTCACTTAATAACAACCTTTCGTGTTGTACCGTCGGCATACTTGATGATGTTCAAGCCCTTCTGCGGACCTTCTATCATCTGACCTGCGGCATTATAACGTGCCACCTCTTCGGCACCGTTGCTGCCTGTCACTGTACCCGCGATGCCTGTAGCATCGGTCAGTTTTGCCTGTGCGACATTGATTACACGACCGGTATTGGCATCGAGCATCATGCAGATAACACTGCAGTTGCTTATTTCGTTCACCTTGGGCATATCGAACACGATGTTTCCCGTATACTCCTGTCCGCCGGTGATGCTTGTCGGCAGATAGCCGGTATAGCCGTAATAAGAAGAACCGGCGATACCACGCACCACATGGTTCTGAGTATAAGGCGCAACAGGATTGCTGCCATACTTGCCGCCCTTGCACCAGTCTTCTATTCCGATAAGGTTTTCCGGACTTTGGTTTGCAAAGTAATTCTCCTGATAACCCATAAGATTGTCTTCGGTAACGATGAGGAACATACCTATGTTCTGCTTGTCCATGTCAAGTGCGAAACTTGCACTGTAAGGCACGGTTATCTTGGATGCGGCCACATCGTATGCTCCGCTTATCGTAAGGTTGGCATCGGCATCGGTCTCAAACTCCTTTGATATAAGATCTGACCAGTTGGTGCCGTCAGGCGAGTTGAACGTATAATAATACTTACCCTCGCGTACTTCATAATACATAGGTGACGATACGTCGCTGCCACGGTTTATCTTCGCCGTCGGGGCGCCGTTCAGTCCGAGGAAATCTGTATACGTAGTCATTCCGCTCTCGTAGATATCGCCGGAGTATGTATGATATGCAGCCATAATAACTTTGTCGCCATAGATGCCCGACAGATGCTCCCATGCAAAATGTCCCTGCGGACAGAACTGACAGCCCATGCCCGTCTTCTCTTCGATGAGCACGCGTTTTACAGGCTGGAATGCAAGGTCCTTGACCGTATATTTCACCTCGTCGCTATATGCACCGAGCTGTGTGGCTATATACATAACGTTCTCCTTACCGACGGTAAGCGGCAGTTTCTTGCTGAATGTAAAGTCGTACTTGTCGTCTTTCTTGAGCGACAGACCGCTTTCCGAAATCTCGTCCACCACGTTCTTCTCTGCATCGAGCAGCTTGATGCTGATGCTATTGAATGTCTCCGTGACAGAGTTTACGATGATGCGTCCGCTGACAGGTGTGCTCTCCTTTGCCACAACCGTTGTTTCGGAGGTCAGCGCAGTGATAAAGCCGTTGTCGCGTACAATCTTTACGTTGTCTACAAACACAAGACTCTGGTCTTCGTTCTCGTTGACAAATGCCACATATATGCTCTTGCCCGCATATTTGTCAAGTTTGAAAGAGAATGCCGTCCAGTCGCCGGCAAGATTCTCATCGCTGTTGCCCGGCAGAACGACCTGATCAAGAACAACCTCGCCTTCTGCACGCATCTTGGCGCAAAGCTCGGCGCTGAGATAGTTGTGCACTGTCTCATCGGCATATACAATGACCTTCAGTTTGTCTTGCTTGTTGCTCCGGAAGCCCTGTGCGTCGAAATCGAGACGACATTTTGCGTCCGGAATATAAACCTGAGGAGTAACCATCCAGTCGTCTGCCTTTCCTGCGGGATCATATCCCGATGTGGAAGCAGCGGCAAAGTCGGTGCTGCCCTCATCACGAACCGGCACCCAGGCATAGGCATCGCCTGCCTTGAAGTCGTATCCCTGCATCTCTGCGTTGGGAGTTTTGCCGTCGCCATCACGCAACATCATGTTTGCCACACCGGTGTTGAAGTCCTCACTGTAGAGATTTTGGTCGTCGGCAACGATAACCCTCTCATAAAGTCCTTCGTAATTTACTGTATACTCCGTTGATGCGTTGTCACCGTTGACATCGGTTACGGCACCTGCCGGAACTACAATCTTATATTTGCTTCCGAGGAAGAGATACTGTGTCGTTGCGGGATAAACCATCACCATCTTAGACTGCTCTGCCTTGGTAGATGTAGCCAGGTTAAGTTCTGCCAAAGGCTCTGTCTCCTCATCGCGGTAGAGCTGTGCCTTTGCTCCTTCAGCCAATTTCACGTCTGTGTCGTATGTAAGCAGAACAGGATTTGTGGTTGCAGAGAGGCGGCTGAGAGAGTTTCCAGCCTCCGGTGTCACCGACACCACCTTTACCGGCGATGCCGCACGTCCCGTGTAGTGGAGCACAATCTGTTCGTTTGTGCGTGACGCGTCTGTCTTCAAAGCCATCATGCCCGCCGGAATAGTCAGCGTATAGTTCTCGCCGGATGCGAGAGAAGTAGAGCGGAAGGTTATCTTCAGCACTTTGTCATTATTGCTCTGTAGAGCTGCCGACACTATTCGTCCGAAGCTGTTGCCGTCTTTGTCGGTGAGCTTTATGTCCGCCGCCTTTCCAAGAAGCTGTATGCTGTAGTTGAAAGCAATCTCAACGGTTCTAAGCGATGTTACGGCTGCTCCGTCGGCAGGTGTCGCCCTATAGTTTTTCAAAAGGTTCACCTTGCGTGCCGCATCGGCAAACGTCTCGTTCATCTTTATGGCATAGCTCTTGTAAGGGTCGGGAAATGCCACCAGCACTTTGCCGTCGCCCGACACGCCAATACATGTACCGGTGTTGTCATAACCGGTCTTTACGTAATAGTCTATGCCATAGCGCATACTCAGAAGGTCGTCGAGCGGATACCAGAAACCGTCTACAAAGATATACAGGGTGCGTACCGGTGAAACTTCGGAAGAGGGACTACCGTACATCACACCATTGTTGTCAACTGTAATGAAAGAGTAGTTCTGACCTGTAGCGTCATTGTACAACTTGTATTCGCCTGTATCCATGTTGTATGTAAACGGGCAACGGTACTCGTCGGCAGCGGTATAAACAACAGCCGAACCGGCAAAGAACTTACCGTTGGGGCTGAAAGTGCCCTCAGCCACATAGGCATTGTCAAACACAGAAGTGCCGTCATCCTTGAAGCCGGGACGTATACATGATTTCTTTTCGCGGTCGTATATAAAGTTCACAGTATTCCATGTATAAGAGAAGTCACCTACACCGCTGATGTAACGACCGTCGGCGGTGATGCTTGTAAACCTCATCTGTTTGAAATCCTCGCCGGCAGAGCCTTTGACAGGTATACCCGGAGTATCAAGCAGTTCACCGGTGGTGAGGTCATACAGCAACGGCGACTCGTTCCAATCCAAGGTCGCCCTACCCACGGCATATCTGCCGTCGGGAGTGACACTTTCCAGAAAGCCGCCGCTCCAGCCTATCGGCAAATCCAACATCTTCCAACCGCCGTCCTTTGTCCATGTTGCAGGCATGCCTTTATATTCGCCCACAACCATTCCGTCGTCTGTAACATCGCTTGCCATACAGTAAAGTGGTGTTGTCTCATCGTTCTCCAGTCCAATTGCCGTAACCTCGCCGGTCTCTATGTTTATAAGCCGGGAGTTCGTTGACATGGAGGAGTTGGAGACAGCCGAGCCGAACGACACAGCCCACTTACCGTTGTCTGACACCGTTTTTATACACGATTGGTCTTTAAAGTCGTAAGCGGTTATTGTCGGCGGAGCCACCTCTTGAGCAGATACATTGACAAACACGAGCATGCCAATGATGCAAAAAATAAGTTTCTTAATATCCATATTTTTCATTGTACATAAGTTAAGAAAGATTTAAGGTTGCGGAGCGACTGTCCCGCAACCTTAAATTACATTAGTCACAAATTATTTCTTGATAACCACCTTCTTGCCGTCGATGATGTAAAGACCGCTGTTGAGAGTCTTCACGGCAGCAGCATCGGCATTGCAAAGAACGTTTGTTCCATTGATAGTGTAAACGTCTACCTTACCGCCGGCATTGGCTACAATGTTGTCAATGCCTGTAGCATTTTCTATAATATAGGTGATGACAATGTCTTTGGTGAAGGTGTCGGTCTCGTCGTTACCATATACCGAACCGGCAGGGATTGTAAGGGTATAAGTACCTGCGGCATTGATGGCACCGCCTTCAAGAACAACATTCACCTCATTCCATCCGGTACCCCACTCATAGTGTGCGGCGTATGTGTTGCTCTTGTCATCTGTCAACACCGGAGAAGTACCATCGGCGAAATTAGCTGTCTCGCGTCCTTCTGCCGTCAACACTATTGTTGCAGGTATCTCCGTCACTGTGCCACCGGCGGGGTTGACCGCAATAACGAGTTCTTCCTTCGGCTCTGCTATCTCATAGTATATAACCATGGCCTCGTTAAGGTCATTGCCACTTTCGCCAAGTGAGAAGAATCCGGCGGGAACAGTAACCTCGTAATTACCGGCTGCAGTAATAGGCTCAGTCAGTTCCACCCTTACATTGGTAACATCGAAGAAATCTTCCGGAAGCTTGACATCATCTTTTGTGAACGATGCAACCTCGGTACGCGACGCTTTATTATAAATGGTAATCTTGTCATCGTTACCGCTATTCCAGTTGACGTTGATACCCGGTTCGTAAGTGAATACGATCTTGTCAATGCTCTCAAGAGTTGATTCGCTTTCAGGAGTAACTGTTATCTTTACACCCGTTGCAGCCTTAACCTCATAGTAAACAGATGTAGCCTTGCTTGCATAGCTTGAGAATTCTTCTCCGAGTACAAAGAATCCTGCCGGAATTTCAACCGTATAGTTACCGGCAGCGGTAATCGGTTCGTCAAACACTACACAAAGTTTATCAGTGGTGTCTTCACCTTCCGGACGTTTCAGTTCGCCTTGCTTAATCTCCTTCACCAACTGACGGTCGCACCAGATGTTTATCTTCCCGCCATCATAGCTGACATTGATACCGCCGTTATAAGAGAAAGTTATCTTGTCGATGCTTTCAAGAACAGACTCGCTTGCAGGCTCTACTGTGAAGTCTGGCTTGTTGAAATCGCAAGAGAAAGGAATGGTGAGCCATGTATTGTCTTCCGAACCCATAGACGAGGCATCCGGAGCCTTGTTGATTGCATGATGTTCTTTGTCTTCCGCAAACACATTGAGGTCGAATGCGTCGAACTGATTGAGAACTGATGGAGCCAATGTCACTACCCATTGTTTGTCGTCACTACCCTGTACGGCTTCAAAAGCACAATCTGCCGAAGAACCCATACCGGTGTTGATTACAGCTTTTTTCACTGTAGCAGGACCGCTGAATTCGAGAGTATAGGTGTTCTGATCCTTGCTTACCAATGGATATGGCTTGCTGATATGGTTCAGCAGAGTAACGTCACTGTAGACATACGGAGTCTCCGTACCGGTAAACGTAAATGTTGCGGTACCTATGTTAGGAGCTTTACCACCGCGAGAATCATCCTCGGTAGTCCATGCTTTCAGTGTAAAAGTATAGGTCTTGCCAGCCAGGAACTTTGTTGCAGCACCACGTATTGTAATATCAAATGACGATGCATTCGGAGTTTGATAACTGTTTTTTATGTAAGGGGATTCCGGTTCGTCGATAGACCACGTTATATAACCTACTTCTTTGTTTAACGTGATGGTTGCAATTGCATTGCGTGCAATAGTCCCTATCTGACCGTTAACCATCTCCACATCACCGCTTTCCGTTTTCAGCACCGCGCTGATAATCTGCAGTTCATCGGCAGCAACAGCCTTTCCCGTACAGTCGAATGTTCCGGATAGCGATTCGGGAACAACTCCGCTTGGAGTCTCAACACCGGCAAGCGAAACCGTAACCTTGCTGTTTGCATCGATGCTCACGTTAGGAACAGGGATTGTGATGATTTTAGCGGTTGCCTCGTCCGGATCATCTGTTATGGTGAGCGCCTTTGCCTCGACAACAGCTGTCTTGTCTGTGCCATTGTCTTTATATGCAAACTCAACACCTGTAAATGTAGCCTTGTCACCGTCCTCTTTCAACCATAGTTCTATGTTCTTGGTGTCTGAGTTTATGGCGTCGCCGTCAACAACAGCCCAGTCGGCAACCGGGTCGTATGCAATATCTTTATAGTTGAAGTTAAATCCATAAGTGCCTATAGTACCCTGACCTGCTGAATAAGCATAATTGCCATTGACATCTTTCACGCCACGAACCAAGAGGTTAATGGTTGAATACGTTGTTGTAACACCCGGCAACATATCGGCAGGGCGACGAAGCTTGCCCTTGAGGTTTAACGCAACCGTATTACCAAGAATGTTGGGGGGGGTAATATCCTCCTCATAATATTCCGATGCTTCGGAATCACCGACAGGCTCCGCACTACCGTATTGCAACTTTACTGCTTCGATAGACCCTACCTCGCCGCTGAACGTAAGCATAATCATGCCTGTGGCATCCGATGACATATAATATGACTTAAAGTCATTAACAGGAGTCTCGCTCGCCGGAGTATTGGTGCTTGACACAAGCATCAGAGATTTTGGACCGACCTTATAGGCAAGTTCGAGTACGCCATCTCCATTATATAATGTATTCTTGTCTGAAGCGGCAGAGATACCGGTGAATTTAATCTTAATATCATCGCCTTCCTTTATCGAACCGTCATTATACCATGTCACAAGCTGGTTTTTGATATCCACACCAGCGTATGCCAGAGTGACCATTACTTCAGGATTGACAGTCAGGCTGCCGCATGTCATGGTACATCCGCCTACACGCACCGACTGATTGAAAGCCAAGTCGACTTTTCCAGTCACTGCGTTTATCACACTGCCTTCTTTCGGAGAGCATGACTTCAGCTCAACCGGTTCTGCACCACCGGTAATGAACTTGAAAGTGGCAGTACCGCCATTCATTACAAAATTGTTTCCTACATAATAGGTCTTGCCTGCCTGACATTCAAACGTATAGGCTATATTTCCATAATCACCGTTGAAAGCCGGGCTTATGCTCTCATCTATTGTTCCAAATGTCTCATCGGTATAGACCGAATAAGAGTCTACTCCCCCAAGTTTGAACGTACCTGCGGAAGGTGCTGTAAACTTGGCATAGAAGCCTTTATACTTGACTACCTCATAGGTAGCACCGTCTTCCAACACATACGGGTCTTCCTTTGTGCCGGCACCCACTGCCGATGCCGTGGTACTTCCGCACCACAGAAACAGCAATGTCAACATAAGTACATGGAACGTGTACCCCACATACCTGTGTAAAGTCTTGTTTTGTTTCATAATTAAACAATTAATAGATAAAAATATATAAACACATTTTGTGTTCTCTTTATTCAACGGCAATCTTGCGTGTCTCGCCATTGCTCATCTTCACGATGTTCAAGCCTTTCTGCGGAGCACCCAGCTTCTTGCCGTTGGCATCATAACGTGCCGTTTCCGTAACGTTCTTGTCAGCCTCCGTGCCGGCAATGCCTGTCGGATCGGCATAGATGCAACGGATTGTAACTTTCGGTCCAACGGCTTTTTTGTCGCCACTGAGAATTGTCAGAGACACTGTTTCTTCAGCATATTTGCCTTTTTCGAAAATCCATTCCGAACTTAAATCTCTAACCTCATTTGCCATCATATCACCGGATGCAGTAGTAAATGAACCTCTGTCATGTGAGTCACATGAAGACGGGAAGCAGACCTGTACCTTACCGGAAACAGGGTTTAAGGATGCATCAACCTTCAGAGCAACCTTTGCTGTAGCACTTGTGTTGTTCTTTACCTTCAAGTCGAACTTTGACTGCACTTTGACTCCGAACATTGGCATTCCCGGTACGACCTCCTCTTCCACGGCATAGAATGTCACGGTACTGCCGTCCTTCACCTCGTTGCCGTCGGCATCGACAAAACCGAACGTGTTGTCTGTCTGTGCGCAAAGATTGCCTGCACCAAGGAACATGGCTGCTGCCAATGCCAAAAACTTTATCTTTTTCATACTTATCTTTTTGTTTATTCTTCGTTATCGTTTATAATCTTCACCTTAGCCGCCTGCATCACGCCGCTCTCGTTATATACAAAAGCAACGACAGAACAGTCTTCCGGTTTCCAGTTTGCTTTGAGCGCAGCCGAAGCCGTAACACTCTTTTCCTCGCCCTCGGCAATGTTGAAGCTCTCGCCCCATGTGCCGTTGACGGCAGAGCGGAATACATGGTTGTGCACGTAATCAACTTTTGTCGAACCGTCGGGCTGTCTCTGCGGAGCCACAATGTTGTCTTCTACAATCCAAAGCTGCAGCTTTCCTGCAACATTTCCGTCCACACCATTCGCTCCGACGGTAACATTAACCGTACGTGAGCCGGCATCGTAAACGGCAGCAAGGCTCAGCGACAGGGGTGCAGTCTTCTCGATTTCAGACGTAACAAGCTCCTGCCATGAGTCTATTGTCGACGGTTCTCCCTTACGGTTGATACGTCCCGACGGCTGCGACGGAGCACCTGCACTCTGATAGTATTCCTCGCTCTCTGCGGTTGCAAGTCCCAAGTCACTCAGACTGCTTGACAGTGACAGGCGTCCGCCGTGTATGCCGACGGCAATGATGTTGTCGCCATAAACTTCATGTATCTGATTTATCACGCCTACAGCTTTGGGACAGTTCACACATAGTTGTCCGGTATAGTCTTCGAGCAGCACGCAGCGTGCCACCGGAGCGGGCTTCACGTAGGTGAAACGCTCGTTGTCGTCCATATCGCTGCACGAAGCGACAAGCACGCCCACACACATTATTATATATATATATAAGAACTTTCTCATGACGTTTTAGAAGTTATAGTTGTAAGACAAAGTGAAACCTTTGGTCTGCGGGATGTACCGGCACACGCCGCCGGAGCAGTTGTAGCCCGCACGCGTGCGTCCCCAGCCGAGCTGTACGCGGTGCGACTTGATGTTGTATGTCACGTATGTCTGCCAATAGTGAGCCTGTGTCTCGCCGCAGTTGTACATGTCCGAAGCCGTGAACATCCAGTGCGGAGCCAGCGACAGTTCGGCAAGAGCGAACGCCCAGTCGCCCTCATCCTCGCCCGTTGTGAGGTATTGTCCCTCCACACGGAGCTTTGTCTTGGGGCTGAGGCTTATCAGACCGTCGGCAATGAAGATGTTGCTGTGTATCATTCCGCCCTCGCCCTCTACAACAGTCTTGTTATAGAACTGGTTCATGTACATAAGGTTGAGTTTGAAGCCCTTGGTCAGTCGGCGCTCTATCTGTATGTTCAGATCCTGATAGAATGTCTCGTCGCCCCATTTCCAGAAAGCCGAGCCGTAACCGTCGGTTCCCCATGCGCCCGGTACAAGTCCCGGAAGAGCCGTGCTGCCCTTGGGTGTCATGTCGATGGCATGCACATGCGAGAAGTTCACCTTCACGTTCATGCCATACCTTCCGCCTATCGCCGTGCGGCGCTTGAAATTGTATCCGAACTGTGCCTGATAAGCCCATTCACCGTTTTTGTTGGTGTTATAAGGATAAAGGGCAGCAAGTGCATATGTATGGTCTTCGGTAAACGCCGGCAGATGGTTTATTGCCGAGCCGCTGCCGCTTTCCGTGCGGTCGCTCACCGATGTGAAGTTGTCCGAGCGTTTTGCCTGCAACAGCAACGACGCGCCCTTCTTCGAGTATGACGCCGAGAGCATTCCTACATATCCCTTGCGATAGATGTAATTGTTCTTGAACGACGGATCCGCGTCTTTCTGTGCATACTCGGCAAGGATGTTAAGCCCGCCTTTGTTGAAGTTTGCACGCAGGTCATAGGCATTGACGTTCTTCGGGAAATTGAGACGATGTGTCGCATCCGCATTTCTCACAGCCTCGTCATCGCCGTGTTTGTTCACCCACGAACCGCCCAGGGTGAGGCTTGCGCCCCGGTCACCCAGTGCCTTGAACCAGCGGTCGAGACTGAATTCGACGTCGGCACCCGACACCAGAGCGTCGTTATAGCTCCAGTAGTGGCGTTGATAGCCGGTGAGTGCCTTTATCTGAACACCGTTGAACGGGCGTACGACAACACGCGCACCAAGCAGCGAGTTGTCTATGCCGAGACTTCTCTCCTCGTATGTGCGGAGGATGAAGCCCGAACCGAACTGCTCATAATAGTTTCCGAGAGTCACCTCAAGGTTCTTTGTGTGGATTTTAGCATATATGTTTGCCAAGCCCCAGCCTTTGAAACCCTTGTCGGTCTCAAAGCCCGGCAGCGGGTGATCGAGGTATTCGAGCCTTACGCCCAAGTCGATGTTCTTGCTCATCAGACTCATGTCGGCGTATGTGTTTGTGCGGAAATCCTCGTGAGAGCCGTCTTCCTGCTTGCCCATAGGCACAAGCATGTCGCTCTGCAAACTTCCCGTCACCGACACGCCCTTGCCGATGTCCACCTGCGCGTATGCCGCAGACGACAGCATAGCCGCGGTAATAATGGTATATATTCTTCTCATATCACTTTACAAGTTCTCTTACCTTCTCTATCAATTCATTCTCCGCACCGTCGGTATAACCGTTGTGCTTGTACACAATGTTACCCTTGCCGTCGACAATGAGCACGTATGGTATCATCTGTATGCCGAGCGCGCGCTTGAAATCGCCATTAGGGTCGAGGAGCACCTCATATTCCCAGCCTTGTTCGTCGACCATGGGCTTCACCTTGTTGATGTTCTGTGCCTGATCTATCGACACGGCGATGAGCTTCACGCCGGTTTCTTCCTGCCAGTCGGGATACACCTCGTGTATTGCCTTCAACTCGCGGTTACAGGGTTTGCACCACGTTGCGAAGAAGTCGATGATGAACGGTTTGCCGCCGTTGGACAAAGTGTCCGTTCTCACGGTCTTGCCGTTGATGTCTTTAAGCGTCACCGACGGCAGTTGTGCCAATGCCTTGCCGCCGAGGCAAAGGAGCACGAATGCAATTGCTAAAACTTTTCTCATTATATCTTGTATTTTTTAATTATCGGTATCACACAGTTTTATTTAACCACCTTTCTGCCGCCTACGATATACAGTCCCCTGGCAAGAACGTCGATGTCGGTGCCCATATAGCGACCGTCGATGCTGTAGATGCGTTTGCCGGCAGACGCCGACGGCGCAACGACATGGTCTATACCCGTTGCGGAAGGAGTGCTCACGCGCAACTCGTCTACAAAGAACGGACCGCCTGTAGTGAACGACAACTGTGTATAGCCTTCGCCTGAAAGGGTTGTCTTGAACTCTGTCCACGCACCGTTGGTCATGGTGAACGTTGTCTGTCCGAGCGTTCCCCTGTCTGTGCCGAGGGTCAGCGTCTCGGCATATCCGTTGCACGGAGCAGCCTTGAACGTTATCACCGCTCCGTTGTCGAAATAGAACATCGGGCTTTTCACCGTTCCGCCGGTAAACTTGGCGCACTTGTCGGCAGGGCGCAGGTTGTTGGCGTTGTCGCTCTCCCACCCTGCATTGTCGGTAAGGAAATCTTGCGGAAATCCACCCGTAGAGGCATTTCCCCATTTACCGTCGTTACCGCCGATACCGGCACACTTGTCAAACGACTCGTAGAACCAGTTGCCTTCGACATCGGGCTGCGGCTTTTCGTCTACCACTCTGAACGCGAACGACATGGTACCGTCTTCGTTTTTCGTTATATCTTCAACCGACTTGTTCATGAAATAAGAGCCGTCGGTGTTCTTGTTATACAGCGTTGCCGCTGGCGTGGTGGTGTTTGTCAGACTGTTGTTGCCGTTGTACGGGAACACATCGCCTGCACAGTCGGCGTCTTCTGACACGTATGAGTTGTCGGCGGCAATGGGTGAGAGGTGCGGATGACTGCCTTTGCTGCTGTTGACGGTATTTTCCGCCCACAACTTGGCATCGTAGTCTACATGTATCACGAGCAGACCTTCGCCCGGAAGCGCCGCATCCCAGCCTGTCTTGCGACGGTTTTCCAGAAGATAATACTCATTCCTGTCGCCATCGTTATATATAATGTACGCTGTGCCGCCCTCTTCCAAAGACTTCATGCCGCTTATGTCGGTGTCTTCTTTCAGTTCCACCGGCTCTATCCAACCGGCAAGCCAACGCTCGTAGCTTGTATATGCGGCGGGTACAAAGCTGTCGCCGTTGTAGTTGCCATAGCTCATGATGTCCCAACGGTACATGCCGTAGCCTCCGCTGTTGGACGTGTCGTACATGTCGGGAATGCCGAGACAGTGGGAAAATTCGTGACAGAATGTTCCGATGCCGTCGATGGTTCCTTTCTCGCCCAGTTCGCAGCTGAGTGCGTAAGTATCGACCTTCACTCCGTCTATCACCACGTCTTTGCCATATCTTGTCAGCTGTCCCTCGTGAGGCCAGATAGTGTTGGCATCGCCTCCCGAAGCCTCGCCGCGTCCGGCATATATGATACAAACCTGATCTGCCTCTCCGTCACCGTCCCAGTCGTAGTCGGCGAAATTCACCTTGCCTGCCACGGCTTTGCAGGCATATTCAACCATTTCATCGGGATGTGCATCGCTTCCGAGAAGCCCGGTGTTGGCTCCGTAATAGGCATAGCCGTTGGGCATCTGCACCGGACCCGTCACGTCGAAGTCTATAAGCAGCCGACCGTTGCTCTGATCGCGGAAATAGTCTCGCACGGAACCTACGAAACCTTTGTCATTCTTATAATTTTCGGCATTAAGGATATCGTTGTAAAGCGGCTGTGCGTTGTCCGAAGAGAACTTGGTGTCTTTAAACTCCACCAATATGACAAGTCCCTTAACGGTTCCTCCGACACGCGCTCCGGCACGTGCCTTTGCGCCCCGTCTTAGGCGCCTTTCATCCGACACGGCACGCTTCTCCCCTGCCGCGGCTTTGAGGGAAGCGATGTCGGCAACATCATAAAAACCGTCAGCGACAGGAACATAGAACGTTCCTGCCGCTGACTTATAATAATTCAAACATTCATCACCAATAAGTTCTGCATGAACCTCGCCGCCACCGACAAGAGGCAGAGTACGCCATATACCGCGCTTGGCAGGCACGGCAGACGCGCCCAACATTACGAAAAGTAATGATATGGACAAGAAAAGTCTATTCATCTATTGTGTGTATTATGATTGTCACTTATTATTGAAGTTACGATAAGACACGTCCTCCAATATGGAGAATGTTGCATGCAATACCGGCATTACATCGTCTTCACGACTTTTAGCTTATTTTTGCAAAATTAATCGTATTACGATTATTAAACAATTCTGGGGGGGGTAATTTAAGGATGTTTAATTTTGCAATACGTAAATTAAATATAATTTAACATCCATTTGCTATATTTTACCTGCTTATATACATCTTTTCGGCTGTAGGAAGAGACTATCCCAGAAGCCTCCGGTCTGGTGTCCGACCTGCTCTGCAGGGTGTCGTGATACAATAAGGAGATAGATGGAGACAGGAGAAGATATGTGACTCATGCCACAGGAGATAAGGGACAATAGTCTTGTAAAAAGCAACAAGGCTATTGTCTTTTATCTCACTTTATCTTCTTATATCTTCTTTTATCTCCCCTTAGCTCCCATTAGCTTCTTTCCGCACGTGTCCTTATCCGGGCAACGGATACATACCCTATTGCAAAACATGGCAAATCGCATTGCAAAAGGTGCCCTTTTGGAAGACTAAATGCCGTCTTTCAGCCTCCAAAAGGGCACCTTTTGCAACATCGGAGGTATCATCTTGATTTACAAGAAGATACAGGCAGCCATCACAACATGAGGGTGTTGCAAAACAAGACGCCAACTTATCTCAATACCCTCATCATCCTGTCTATACATTTACGCTTCTGGTCAATGCCCGGATGCACGTAAAGGTTCATCGTGGTGGATATGTTTGCATGTCCCAGGATTATGCTCACCGTCTTGTAGTCGCACTTGCTCTCTATGCAGCGTGTGGCAAAGCTGTGGCGCAATCCGTGAAAGTTTATCCGGGGCAGGTTGTGCCTCCTTATCATGTTGTTGTAATAATTGTGGTAAAGGCGCGGTTCAAGTGGTTTGGTGTCGTTGGTAAGTATATACGCATCGTGGTACACAATCTTCATTATAGGGCGCAGCATCTTTATCAGCTGCATGCCGATGGGTATCTCCCTTATGGAGTTTACCGTCTTAGGAGGTCCCTCCGCAACCTCGGTATGTCGGTGGTCGGCATCGGTAATGTATATTCTCTCTATTGTGCGCTGCACGTTTATCACGCGGTCGCTTATGTTTATATCGCTCCACTTCAGTGCACATATCTCACCGATACGCATACCTGTGCTGAGACAGATGTATATGCCGAGATTGCGGTATGACATGTGCTGCGCCAGAAAATCCATTATCCGCCTCTGCTCCGAAGTGGTAAGCACCTTCAGTCCCTGCTTGCGGTGCTCCTTAGGATACTTTATGTCCCATTCCGTGTTGACAGCCCAACCGGTCTTTATACCGAACCTCATTACCATCTTTAGCACAATCATTATATCCTTGACGCTCTTATGGCTCAGTCCCTCGGATATCTTTTGCAGCACAAGGGTCTGTGCGTCATCCTCGCGTATATCCGTCCGCTGACCGAAGGTCGGCAACAGGTGTTTTTCCGCCAGCAGGGTATAGACGGACAGTGTGGAACGCTTTACAAACTCTTTTTTCGCTTCCTTCCATGATGAATACACTTCACCGAATGTTTTCTCGTTCATAAGTCAAAATGATTTAAATTGTTTATAATAAGGTACTTGACCCTGTCTGAAACATTTATGACGCCAAGCATCATGAACAAAAGAGCCTGTCCCGGCATAAGGACATACGCGGGGACGGGATAAGGACATAAAACTTTATACTGCCAAAGAAAGTGCCGACATGCCACACATATCATCATGAAAACGACGATAAAGATATGAATGGTTTACTTATCTGCAAAAGACAGACGGTAAAATTACATTTTTTAAACAAAAAGAGAGGGAGATAAAGAAGGAGATAGAGCCTGCTTACAGGTAGGGATGCACCCCGGTGCATCCGAAACCGCATGGCTTGTGTCATTCGTAATGACAGCGGATTATAATTCATAATCACGGCGGCTGCACCATGGTACAGCCCTACTCGGAGGATGAAAGCCCAATATAAAAAGGAGATAAAAGAAGATAGGAGAAGATAAAGGGAGATAGAGGACATATGCTTTGTTGTTTGTTTCAATACAACTGTCCTTTATCTCCCGTGGCGCAAGCCACATATCTTCTCCTATCTTCTTTTATCTCCTTATTATATTCATTTCACAATCTTACGGCCATTCACGATATATATTCCTTTTCCCAGCACGGACGCATCCGTACCCATATATCTGCCGTCGATACTATATATACTTTTTACACCGGTTGAAGGCGACACCTGTATTCCCATGATATCCGTAGAAGTGCTTTTCTTGACGATGACTTCATCGAGGAAGAAATGCTTTTCGGGCTTGAAAACTATACGTGTGTCGCCTATTGCGGTGAATGTTGTGTGGAACTCCGTCCACTTGCCGGCTTCCATGACAAAGTCGGTTTGCTCCATGTCTCCGGTTCCGTTCAACACAAGTGTCAACTCCGTTTCGTCTGTATTATACGGTGCTGCCTTGAAATAAAGATCGTATTCACCATTGAGTTTAAGTACCGGAGTGGCTGTATTACCGTCTTTTGCCGTTTTTCCGAACTTTGCACACCGGTCTGCACCATATCCGTACTGATAGTACCAGCCTTCATTGTCGGCACGCATGTTGGCGAATGTCACTTCCGTTCCCCAGAAGTTATCGTTGCCTCCCTGTCCCGTACACTTGTCGAAAGACTCGTAGAACACCGCATCCGTCGGGTCTGTCGAAGGACCGTTAAAGTCCGAAATAACCTCTGCTGTTCCCGCCTTGAAAGAGATAAGACCGTTTTCCTGCTTTATATCGGTTATGGGATAGTTCATGTAACGCTTGCCGTTATTATAATTGAACAGCGTGGCTGCCGGAGAAGACGTATCCGTCAGCTTGTTGTTGGTGCGGTAAGGATAAGGTACACCGGCATCATTGGCTATCCCGTTGTCGGCATGGAAAACCGTACAACGCTGATGAGCGGGGTCGTTGTTCACATTGTTTGTCGCCCACGAATACCAATTATAGTCCACATGGGTTATGACAAGTCCGGATGAGGGAAGAGCCGCATCCCAACCCGTAAGCTGGCGGTTTTCGAGCATGTAATACTCATTACGGTTGCTCTTGTTATAGATAATATATGTTTTGCCGCCGTTGTCGAGAGCCTCCATGCCGTTCACCTCAACCTCGCCCGTAAGTTCCACAGGCTGCTGCCAGCCGCTGAACACCCGTTCATAGGCAGTATAGTTTGCCGGCAGCATGCTGTTGCCGTTGTAGCTGCCCTGGTCCATGGGGCTCCACGGACCCATGCCGTATGCTCCGCTATAGTCGGTGTCGTACATGTCCGGAAGACCTAAGCAATGGCTGAATTCATGGCAGAACGTGCCGATACCTCCGGCACGCCCGTGCACCAGCTCGCTTCCGCAAGCGTATGTATACAGCCTTGTATTGTCGAGAGTTATGGAGGGCTGCAGCACAAACTCGTGCGGCCAGATGGTATTGCTGTCTCCTCCGCCCGCTTGTCCGTTGCCTGCAAAGAGAACGTATACTTGCTCAACCTCTCCGTCACCGTCCCAATCGTATCTTGAGAAATCAACATCCTTGTCGGCGGCGCGGCACGCCTCGGTTATCATGTCATAGGCATGTATGTCTTTCGACGTACCGTCTTCACCGTAGTATTCATAGTTTTTTGAGAGCGTGTACGGACCGGCAACATCGAATGTAAGGTCGAACCTGCCGTCGCTCTGCGACAGGAAATAGTCATGAACGCTGCCGCGGTAACCCTCAGAGTTTGTAAAGCCCACGGTGTTTGCCACATTATTATAATAGGCATTGTCATGACCCGTCCTGAATTTCAGATTTTGGAACTGCACAAGGATTATCAGTCCCTTGTGCGAACCGCTGTTCACGGACGATGCCGTGCCCACTGCCCTCTTTGCCGCACGCTTCATCCTGCGCTCGCTGTTGCTCTTTCTCATCTCCTGCGCCTTGGCATTTACAGCCTCGGGAGTTGTTTTCACGAATATGTCCGCCCCGGCTTTCTGCACGTAGGCATCGCCTTTGGCTGTACGCCAGAAGTGTGCATACTCATCACCGTACAGCTCTGCCCGCACCGACGTCCCGTCCTCCAAGATTATTGTCTTCCATGTTCCGCGCTTGGCGGGGATAGCTGTTGCAGACAATGCACATAGAGCAAGAATAGACGACATTAATATCTTTCTCATTTGTTGTTGTGTTTTTAATTAATATTTTATAGTAAGTTCGATGGATTTATCTTTCTTGTTATACTACCAACCACCCCTGCCTCACGTTCGGGTGGATTTGCAATCCGCCCGCATTCAATATTCAATTATTAATGAATTTGCAGTCCGCAGGCATTTCAAATGCCTTCAATGCGCTATATTTTTTATCGCGTTCAACCTGCACATGCGGGCGGATTGCAAATCCACCCGAACGTAAGAGGATGTTTATTAATAACCTACAGAGTTGATACAATTTGTCGAAATCACGTTATTTTATAGTATACGATTTATCAGCATAAGATAAAAATGAGGGTGTGCCGTTATATATCCGGCACATCCTCATCAATGTTTATTCCGTAATATCAATTATTTATTGATAATCTTCTTGCCATTCTTTATAAGAATACCCTGTGTATTTTCAGAAACTCTCTGACCGTTCAGGTTGTAAACCTTGTTGTCCTTAACTTCATCCTTTGTAACGATAGCATCAGATATATCTGTTGTTCCGTTGCCCTGTGTAACGTAGATAGGCGTTTCTGCTGTTATTCCACGTCCTTTGAGATAAAGCACCGCAGCTTCTCCGTCCTTGCCGTTGAGAGGCTCAGCTGTGAAGCTGACAACGTAATAACCATTTTCAGCATAATAAGAATCATCAACATTCACTGCAGTAATCCATTCGGGAAGATTTTCAAAATAGTAATATTCATTACCGTCTGCATCTTTCCACGGTGTCGCAGTTTCGATTATAACACCAGAAAGATTTGTACCGTTGGTCTGAGCACATGTTGTTCCATCGTCAGAAATTTTCAGTACATTGCCATTAGAATAGTTTGTACCACTGGCTGTAAGGTCTGTCCAAATATGGATTCCGTCAAACAGACCATTGAAAACAACATTTATAGCCAATGGGCTAGTATATTTCAAAGATGCTATTTTGCCTGTTGTCGGGTTGAGAAGGAGTACACCTGCTTGTTCAAGCATACCACTCTCTTCTTTATTGACAACTCCTCCTAATCCAAAGTTTACACCGGCCTGTTCCATACCTGTTATCATCACAGTGAAAGGTTCGTCTATAACAAAAGGTTCTGCTATATCTACACCCAGAATAGGATCCTTAACTTTATTAGAGAAAACAAGACTACCTGAATATATTTGACCATAGGTTGTATTTGTATAGGATCCATATCCAACCATATCTTCTGCCTTTGCAGTAAGTGTTGCTATTGTTTTTTCTGTTTCCGTGCCAACTATAGCCATGGTTATTGTCGTTCCTGCAGGTATTGGAGTTGTTTCTTCAAAAGAGAAAACTTCTATAAATGCATTCTCAACATAGAGAGGTGAAGCTGGCTTTTCATAATTCTGAGCAGCTCCAACGCTTGTATAGGTAACATCACCCTGTGTAAAAGTTCCGCTTCCAAACAAATAATGTGTACTCAATACTCCCCAGCCCAATTGATTTTCGTCGAAATCATGATCATTAAAATATGACATAGGAGAAACTGTACCTGTACCTTGCATACGTGTATAACCTGCACCTTTATCGTTATACATATTATTTTCTCCTAAGACAAATTGCGTCTCACCGTTCTCCAAAGTCGGAACAGGCCATACATGCTGACCATCTACTTCAAACCCCCAATTACCAGAAGCATCCGCATATTCTGTATAGTCATATTTCCCATTAGTATTTATAAGATACCATTTAGATTCTGTTGGATTGGCAGATTTATTCATAAATGTACATTCTTTGAATGCTGGCATATACAAATATATTGTATATGAACCACGTCCCTCTTCGTTCCATGCCCTAAAGAATGTACCTGCAGGACGTGTGTAGTACGTTCCGTCTGCCACAGCACGTGATATTACATTTGATTTCCCCAGTGTGAAAGGCTTCAAGTCTGTAACTTCCGTATAAGCCTTCGAACTTGTCATTGCAGCCTTGTTCATCTTTACCAGTGGCTCGCTTACAGTTGCTTCCTGTGCGAACGCTGCCATACCTATTGCAAATAAGGCACCAGTCAATAGTAAATTCTTTTTCATAACTATAAATTTTAATTAATTAATGTAACAACAAACCAATCATTTGGATTTGCCGAAGAAGTAAGTTTTGTTTTTGTCAAATCAAAGCCTGTCTCTGATTTCGATGCAGTGAAACTGCTGGAAAGCGCATTCAACATGTCCAACAGACTCGGTATTGTATTCAGCACATTGCCTGATGTTCCTACAGGCTCTATATATTTAAAGGTTACAGCTCCGTCTGACAGTTCCATAGAGAACTTATAATTAAGCGTGGCAGATGTACCACGGTTTGTACGATAACTAACCCTGCACACCAGTCCGTTGTTTACATCATTCAAAATCTGTACATTTGAAAGAGTATAGTTAAGCTTTCTGAAACCTTGATATACATTTTCATAAACGTCTTTCATCTGTCCCGCACTTTCGCTCTGCCTGTCCCACTGTATCTTGTGCTTATCTGTGATATATGAATAAACAAAGGCATTGGCATCCGGTCCGGCAATTGTGAAGTCATTATTTTCCAAGCCGTGGAACACATCATCTTCCTCATTATATGCAAACTCCTGTGCTGTTGAGCCGTCTTCAAGCTCTATTGCGTCACGGAAACGCAGGCGGAACTCGCCGTTGTGGACAAACGTCAGGAACGGACGGATTACGGCATCGGCAACTTCGTCGCCGCCTACAGGCCATGTGGTGATAAGACCCGTGCCGGCATCCTTTACGTTCATAGCCGTCTCGCCGAGTGTCATTACAAGGTTGTTTGGTGCCGACGGGTTGAAATACTTGCCGTTGAGGGCATCAAGATTGCTGTAATATGAAGCAAAATCGGTGTCGGCATCGAGGCGCGACATACGCACGTATGTTCCGCGCTTCTTGCCTTTCAACATTATATATTCAGGATTTTCGGGCACATCGAGCATCATGAACTCATAGTCACCCTCAAGCCCCTTACCCTTGTCCGTATCGAGCACGCCGCTCTCTTCAGGCTGGGCAAACGGGTGTATGCAGTTGTTGTAAGTACTGAACGAGAGCACCGGACCGAGGTCGGTTATCACATCCCATGCCGAACGGTCACTTATGAACCTGTTTCCTGACACGATGTTCTTCATTCCCATATTCACCGATCCGTCTTTATTGAAGTCGGCAAGCAGCAGATAGCCCTGCACCTGATATTGGTTGTCTACAGTTGGATCGAAGTCTTCAATGATTGTGGGATAGTATTCTATAGCCCATCCGCCCTCCGAAGAAGCCAGACGTTCTGAATAAAGCTCACTCACCTCATTGAGGATTTCGGCAGCCGACTTGTCAAAAATATCGTCTTCCTCGTGTGTACATGAGGAAAATGTCAGCGCGGAAGCGACAAGCAGTGAGAAATAAAATATCTTTTTCATTCTTGATATAGTCTTTTAGATGTTATTGCTGTAATGCTTTATACTGGTTGACCTCATCGAGCAGCTCGTCAATGAACATGCGCGTAGGATCGCTTTCTGAAGGTGAGGTAAAACGGTTCACGTAGTTCCCCTTTGCATCGAACACAAAATTTCCGTCCGCATCAGTAAGGAACTGGCGGCGCTGCACCTCCATACGCAGTTCTTCAAGGTCTACATTGAAGTTCTCTTTAAGCCACTTACGCGCCATTTCCAGCTTCTGCAATATGATGGCACGTCCGTCCACGCCATCCTCAAAGCGGAATATCGGCTTCTGGTTTTCATCGAGCACGGCAGAACCGTCTGCATTGCGCTGTATCAGCTTGCGCTGTATCTTCCATGTGGCAATCTCTCCATTCTCCCTTGAACCAACTTCAGGGCTTCCTCCAACGGTACGTATGATGTAGTAGCCCAGTGTATCACGGTCAGCCCCGCGCGCTATTGCCGCGTCAAAAGCCTTTGCGTTATAGTCCAGTTCTTCCCAGTCGTAATGCGCAGACTCAAGCGTGGCATCCCAGCTTTTCATGTCCATCGTCACATACTTTGCAATGATTTCCACCCAGTCCTCGCGCGACTGAGACGAAGCATAGGGAGAAATGAAGCCCTTTGTCACTGCAAGCGAGTCGGCAGTATTGTTCCAGTCGATAGGGTTGTAAAGCGACTTGGATATGGCATCGAAAGCTGTCGGTGTTATCACATTCTGCTGGAGGATGTGCGAGAACTCATGGTGCATGGTGCCGAAGAAGTACTCGTTCATGTACTCTATGTTGTTTACGTCAAGGAAGTTGCCGCGTATCAGCGTAACCTTCACGCCACCCTCGGCAACACCAAGTGTCTCAGTGCCCGATGTCGGGTTGAAGCTGTGAGAGCCAACAAGATGTATTATGCGCGGACTATACTGCTTGAGAAATTCTTCTCCGGTAATCTTCTTATATACATCGAACCACAGATACTTTGAAAGAACAGCCAAGACGGTGGCATTCTCATAGTTGATGGGCACAAGGTTCTTGTCAAGGTCGGAACCGATGTCTTCCATCTTGTATATGTACTTGAGGTTGTACGGCTCGAGGAAGTTCTTCTTCAGGAACGTATCCAGCGGGAATGTATACGAAGCCTTGTCAAGCGAATACTCGGTAGTATCGAATATAGATGCCGTAAAATCATCATCGGTGCATGCCGTGAATGCAACTGCATTCACGGTGATAAGCACCCCTGCTAATATTTTTACTATAGATCTCATATATCTTCTTGTTTATTTTTTAGTTACTATAGACCTTCTTCTCCGTACTCATTTTCAGTTCGGAGTTGTCCGGTTGCTTCTCCAACTTGGTATATGAAGATTCCAATCCTGCAGAAAGGGCTTCTTGCGGAACCTCTATGGCACGGCGTGGATCATTCCATACAAGTTTGTTTTCCTCGTTGTTCGGACCTATAAAGTGAGAGTATTCAATGCCGTAGCGCTTCAAATCAAAGAAGCGTGTACCCTCCATCACTGTCTCAAAACGGCGCAGGTCGTTGACTGCATTCATATATATCACCACATCCTGAGGAACAACAAAGCTGCCGCTCATGTTCTGTGTGAAGTTCCAGTCGGCAAAACAGTTGGGGTTCTTCACATCTTTATAATGCTTCTCTATAATGTCGCGGGTAAGCGGATTAAGAGCGTTGTTTGCCGTATACGTAGCCTTGTCGGCAGCTGCAAACGACTGGCGGCTGTTGTCATACGCAATGATATCTGCTATTGCGCCGTCTATGTCACGGTTGGTCTTGGACAGGAGCTTGGCTTCAGCACGGTCGAGCAACAGTGATGTTGCGGTAAACTCGCGGCGTATAATGTGTGCGTAGCCAATTCCGGCAACCTTGTCGGTATACTCAAACGACTCGCCCACTTTCATCGGGAAATATCCGTAGTCGGAGTTGCCTGAATAGAACAGGAAGCCCGACGCGTAGCAATACGGATTGACATACCATCGCCACCATGTGTAGCCCGAGCCCATTGCCGTATGATAGACAGTCTCGTCAAGCGCCTTGCCGTTCCATGCGTAACGATAACCGCGCAAATGGAGCTGGAATGTCGACATTGTAGATATCAGCATAAGATTGTTATTATCTTCCGGATCAATCCACTTGTTCACATAGTCTGTTGATGTTACGCACGACTCGAAAACAGAGAGCTTCATAAGTTTGTCGGGCAATATCGACGGGTCGGTGCCAAGCACGGCATTGGCATGCTCTATAACCTTGTCATATTCGCGCTTGTAAAGGTAGAAGCGCGCTGCAAAGGCATGTGCGGCATTCACATTGAAGTGGTATTTGGGCATCTCATAGTTGTTGTCATTAATGTCCTTAAGTCCCTCTTCAAGGTCTGCCTGTATCTTTTCATACACATCGGCAACGTTACCGCGGTCGTATGTAACATGCACCTTGTCCTCCGGTTTTGTTACATACGGCACGCCGATATCATACTTGCTCGCCTCAGCATCTTTGTATGCCTGAGAGAAAACGTTTACAAGTATGAAGTGACTGTAGGCACGTATGAGAAGTGCTTCGGCACGCGCCGACTTCAGTTTGTCGGACATTACGCCACCGTTCTTTGCCACAATCTCGTCAATAGCCTGCAATGTAAGATTTGCAGTGGCTATCGATTCGTAAAAACCGCCCCATACATACGATGGAGAATCTTGCTGGTTTCCCGACTTGGCAGGCTCAAATGCAAATATCTCATCGTCTATACGCGAGTAGCTCGGACGGTTATAATAGAACGTGCCGCCCTTTTTATCAGGACCGGCTTCCTGATGAGGGGCATTGTTGTCTATAATGTTATCAGAAGAAAACTCTGTAAGAAGTGCATAGTTTGCCGTAGGATATGCACTCACAAGCAACTTGGTTACCTTGTCTTCGGTGTCTATGTCGACACGCTGGTCAGGCTCCGTGTCAAGGAAGTCAGAACATGACGAAAGGGCAAATGCAGCCAAGAACAGCGACAAAGCTATATATTTATATGATTTCATATCTTCTTTTATAATATGGTTAGTTATGTTAAAGTCCCAGACGCAATGTAAACGTAAACTGCTTGGGCAGCGGCGTGGCAACACCTCCGGCGTTGACAAACTCCGGATCCTGTCCGTTCAGCTTGTCGTCAGCATAAAGCAGGAACAGGTTTGTGGCGTCGAGCTTGAGCGATGCCGTGGTGAGTCCGAGCTTCTGCAGGAATGTATGAGATATGTCGTATGTAAGCGACACGTCCTTCAGACGGATGAAGCCGCCGTCGGCAACACGCGCTGTAGAATAGTTGTACGCGTTGTATGCGTAAGAAAGATACGGGTCGTTCTTATACTGGCGCACGCTGGCAATAGCCGGGATGTTCGTATAGTTCTCGTGTCCTGATATCACGAAGCGGTTCTTGAACTCCTTCGGCATAGCCGACATGTCCGAATAAGCCGATGCGAAAACGGGGTCGAGACGCACCTTGTTGCCGAAGGCGTAAGTGATGAACACGTTCAGACGCCAGTTCTTGTACGTAAACATGTTGTTCAGACCGCCGGTGATTGTAGGCTCCGTAGGACCTTCATACTTCAGGAAGTCAATCTTTTCGTACTCCTGGAAGTTGATGTCAGATGTCGTAACCTCGCCGTCCTCATTAATGATAAGCGGCAGACCCTCATCGTTGAGACCTACGAAAGGTATTGAGAACAACGCCGACACCGGATATCCCTGACGGAAGTGACCTGCCGAGCTGGCACTTGTTCCCGACACAAGGCTTATCACGTTTGAGTGGGAATTGAGGTCGGTAATCTCGTTCTTGGCGTATGCAAACGTAAGGTCGGATGTCCAGTTGAAGTCCTTCGTCTGTATGTTGCGCGTAGAGAGCGTAAGCTCCACACCGTTAGACTTCATCGTTGCCACGTTGGCATATTTCGTCAGCGCACCTCCGCCACCCTGTGTCTGGGTAATACCGATAAGGTCGTAGTTGTTGCGCCAGTATATGTCGAAGTTGAGATTGATGCGGTTCTTCAGGAAACCTGCGTCAAAGCCGAGGTTCAGCTCGTGCTTCTTCTCGTATGTAAGCTCGGTGTTGGCAATGTCCGACAGATATATCATCTGCTCCACCTGGCTTCCCTGCGGGCGCCATACGTTCTGGCTGTAGAACACGGGGCGCGCATTTGTAACCCACGACGGACCGCGATCGGCTGTCAGCGAGTATGATATACGTGCTGCAAGGTGCGATACAACGCTGTTTGTCTTCTCCATCCACTTCTTGAAGAACTCCTCTTCGTGGGCGTTCCACAGTCCCGACACGTTCCATGTCGGCAGCCAGCGCGCGTTGCGGCTCTTGCCCAGTTTGTTCGTTCCCTCATAGCGTCCGGTGGCGTTAACGGAGTAACGTCCCTTGTAAGAGTACGACAGGTTGGCAAAATAAGCAATGTTGCGGTAGAACGACTTGCTGAAGCTGTTAAGCTCGGTACCCTGCTCCTTCGCCATCTTATAGAACTCGGGAACAATGTTTATGACATCGTTGTTGTCATAGTCACGACCATAAACCGATGCGAAAACAACCTCCTTGTCGGTCTTGTTGACCTCCATACCGCCGAAGGCGTTGAAGATATGCGTATCGTTCCACACCTTATTATATTGTACGGTGCCACGGAAGTCGAGCTGCGAAACGGTATAGTCGTTTCTTGTATATATACCACCAGTCGGCATCACACTCATCGGCAGGGAGTTTGGTTTGTCCGGATCCTTGTACAGATACGGGTTGCTGTTCATCACGTTGGGGTTGTCAACACCGGCGCGGTAAGCCTCAGCCATGTTCGACGAGTTCTTTATAAAGTGCTCGTTCGTGCTCTTCTGCGTACGGTATGCACCGAGCAGGCGCACCTCAAGACCCATGAACGGCTTCCATGCCAGCTCGCCCTGGAACTTCATGTCCATCACCGACAAGCCGATATAGTTGTTCTCAAGCTCGCGGAAGATGTTGAACGGGGCATAATTGCGCGTGTATGTCTCATCAGGGTCGAGCGTACGCGACGTGTTCATCGCATAGCTGTAGGGGTTGATGTCGAAAGAGCGGCTCACCGAACCGTCAACCGTGTTGGTAGACTGGCTCAAAGTTCCCGGCGCTCTCTGCTTGCGGTAAGAACCGTTGGTAAGAATCATCGCCGTAACGTGCTTTGAGAGGTTATACGATGCGTTCATGTTTGCCGTATAACGCTCCACCTTGCTCTGCTCAGACCACCCCGGGTCGTTCATTGCCGAGATAGAGGCATAGAGGCTTGCCTTGTCCGAACCGGTAGAGATGCTTACCGAGTGGTTCTGCACGATGTTGTCGTTGAAAAGCAGGTCGAACCAGTCTGTGTTGCGGAACTCCGCCTCCTGAAGGTATGCGTTCATCGCTGCCGTGGTGTTGGGCAGTCCGAACTGACCGTTCGTCTTGTCATACTGAGCCATGAGAGAGTACATCTTTCCGTACAGACCCGATGAGCTTCCGTTGGCAAGAGCAGAGAACTCAAGCCATCCCTTTGCAGCCATTTCCTTGTATATACCCATCTGCTCCTGCGAGTTGCTGACGTTATAGTCGTTGTACGAAGGCTTCAGACGATAGGTGAACTCACCGGTATAGTTTACCGAACTGCGTCCCGCCTTGCCTCGCTTGGTGGTGATTACAACCACGCCAGCCATGGCTCGCGCACCGTAGATAGACGTCGCCGAACCGTCCTTGAGGACTTGGAAACTCTCTATATCGTCGGCGCTCAAGCCGGAAATTGCATTTGAAATAAGCGTCACGGCGTCACCTGACGACAAGTCGTCGGCACTGACATCGACAGCGTCTTCCTGTATAACGCCGTCAATAACCCACAATGGTTTTGAGTTACCGTATATAGATGTGGCACCGCGCACACGTATCTTCGGCGCCGTACCGAATGTTCCCGACACGTTCTGCACGCTTACACCCGACACACGACCTTCGAGAGCACGACTCACGTCGGCAACTCCGTCGAGCTTGGCTTTCTCTGCATCAATCTTCGTCGTCGCACCGGTGAACAGTCGCTTGTCCATCTTCTGCATACCGGTGACCACGACCTCGTCGATGACGTGAGAGTCGTTCTTAAGCGTTATCCTCATGTTTGCGGCACCCTTCAGCGTCACCGTCTCCATGCCCACGTAGCTCACCGTGATGTAGGAGCCCGCCTTCGGGGCATTGAGGCGGAAATGGCCGTCGACGTCGGACACCACGCCTGTCTTCGTACCCTTGAGCATGACGGACGCGCCGATCACGGGCTCGCCGTCGTCCTGGGACACTATGACACCTGAAATCTCAGTCTGCGCCATGGCAAGCCCTACGAACAGAACGAGCATGGACGCGATCATAGTAAGTCTTTTCTTCATAAAATCTCTCTCTAATTAAATAAATAAATTATACTTTTGTTACAAATTGCAAAATTAAGGACATTTTTTATCAAAACCAAAATAAACATACAAAAAACGTTTATTTAACCTAATATTTTAACAAACATCGCAATTAAAAAGGGTATGTAACGTACATTATGAAAGTTTAAAGGCTTTATTTCTTTCATTTTTATCACTTGGCGGGAAACGTCATACTGCATATAAGATGTATAAAAATAGATTTTTCGGAGTGTGAAAGAATATTTATTCTATTATATGCTATATATAATAAGGTGTAAAAGGAACGTATTATAAAACCCGCAGAAGTTCTTTTATAAAATAACGTGAGTTCGATGAATATCACAAACCACCCTGGAGGGTGTGTCAAAATTTCTCATGCAGCGCCAAGTAGGGACATATTCTTGTATTTGTCCGTTCGTAACATCCTGATATTCAATGGCTGTTTGGCGGACAAATACAAGAATATGTCCCTACAGGTTGGAAGAGTTGAGTTTTGACACACACTCCAGGGGTGGTTTGTAATATGACAAGAAAGATAAATTTGTCGAACTAACGTTATATATAATATCATCCCAACAGCTCTTCCGCCGCCTTTTCAAGCTCCCGATACCACTCCTCGCCGAAGCGGCGGATGAGCGGCTGGCGCAGGAACTTGTACACCGGAAGGTCCAGTTCGGCACCCTTCCGGCGTGCACACTCGCATATTTTCCACCGGTTGTAGTTCAGTCCCACGGTACCGTCCCTGAACGTTTTTTCGCGTATAGGGTATAGCGAGCAGCTCATGGGCTTGCAGAACGAGGTCCTGCCGTTGCGCCATGCACGTTCGAGGGCACAGAGGCAACAGCCGTTTTCGTAACATGTGAAGACGCAGTCCTTGCCGTTCACGATGCTCGTGACAAGGTCGCCCTCCTCGTCGGTGTATGCCACGCCCTGCCTGTCTATCACCGCCTGCGCCCCGGCAGACAGCTCGTTCCACACCGTGTCGAGAGCATCCTCAATTCCGGCAATCTCGTCGGGCGTCACCGGCGCACCTGCATCGCCCTCTATGCAGCATGCTCCCTTGCAAACGTCGAGGTCGCAGCAGAAACGCTCGGTAAACAGTTCGGGCGACACGAGTACGTTGCCTATCTGTATTATGGGAAGATATTTGTTTTTATCTGTCATGTCTTGAAACAATGATAATTTGCATTCCGTCTACCAATCTATAGGTTCTATGCCGTTGTCCTGCAAGTATTTGTTGCACTTTGAGAAGTGTCTGTTTCCGAAAAATCCCCTGTGCGCCGACAGCGGCGACGGATGTACGGACCTAAGTATGAGATGCTTGGAGGCATCGATGAGTTGCGCCTTGCTCTGTGCATAGCTGCCCCAGAGTATGAACACGATGTGCTCGCGCCCTGCAGAGAGGGCACGTATAGCCGCATCGGTAAACTCCTCCCAGCCGCGGCGCTGGTGACTGCCCGCCTGATGTGCCCTCACGGTGAGCGTGGCGTTGAGCAGCAGCACGCCCTGCTCTGCCCATCTCACAAGGCTTCCGCTCTGCGGCACGGGCTTTCCGAGGTCGCTGCTTATCTCGCTGAAGATATTTACGAGCGACGGCGGGAACCTTACTCCGTCATTCACCGAGAAGCAAAGTCCGTGTGCCTGTCCCGGCTCATGATAAGGGTCCTGACCGATAATCACCGCCTTTACCTTGTCGAACGGGCACAGGTTGAAGGCATTGAAGATAAGTTTCCCGGGAGGGTAACACGTGCCGGCGGTATATTCCGAGCGTACAAAAGCCGTAAGGGCTGCAAAGTAGGGCTTGTCAAACTCTGCGGCAAGCTGCGTGTGCCACGACGGCTCAATCCTGACATTCATGGTCTGAAGTGTTTATATGAAACGTCCAAACATCAGAAACAGTGACAAAAAACGCGAGTCCATGCTGACCGATTACACCGCGGTCTTCGCCCCGTTACCGATGTGATAAAGTGCAAAAATACTAAAAACGCCACTTTCTGCCAAATATATTTGGCGATAAGAAAAGACTTACTTATTTTTGTAAGAAAAAGAAAGGAGACATGAAAATGGACGATACGATAACATTACGGCAGTCTGTCATGCAGGATGTGGTATCCCTTATGGACGACAACGATGCCATGATGAAGCTCAAGAAGTATCTGCGCAAGCTCATAAGCGAGAGCGAAAAGGAAATGAGCAAGGCGGAGAAAGAAGAGGTTTTAGACAGTATAAGGCAGGGACTTGTCGAGGTGAGAGAAGCCAGGAGAAACGGTATTAAGTTACAAACTGCAAGGGACTTCCTGAATGAGATACGAGGTTGAGGCGGGCAAACAGTTCAAGAAAGATTTCAAGAGATTATATAAGAAGTACCGCAATATAAGCAATGACCTTGAAATCCTTATCGAAGATTTGGAGAATAATCCCTATATCGGCGTAGACCTCGGCAACAACGTGCGCAAGATACGCATGGCGATAAGCGACAAGGGCAGGGGCAAGAGCCACGGCGCGCGCGTCATCACCTACACTATCGAGCTTGACGAAGAAAGCGGAACGGTGACTTTGCTTGCCATTTACGACAAGAAAGACCGCGACACTATCACCGAAAAAGAAATTAAGGAACTCATAGATACATTATAAAAAGGTATAAGAAAGCCTCAGGGAGGTGTGCAGAAATGTTGATATATCATATTTCTGCACACCTCCCTGAGGCTTTTTATATTTAGTCGCAAATCAGGTTCTCGCCCGTCATGTCCGCCGGTTTCTCCAGTCCCATGATGTGCAATATCGACGGAGCCACGTCTGCAAGGCGTCCGTCCTTCACCGTTGCGCTGTTGTTGTCGGTAACGTAGATAAACGGAACGGGGTTCAGCGAGTGTGCCGTGTTCGGCGTTCCATCGGCATTGATGGCGTTGTCGGCGTTGCCGTGGTCGGCAATTATTATCGCCTCATAGCCGTTAGCCTTTGCCGCCTCGATAACCTCTCGCACACAGTTGTCAACGGCATGCACCGCCTTTGCTATGGCGTTGTACACTCCCGTGTGTCCCACCATGTCGCCGTTGGCAAAGTTTACCACGATGAAATCATATTCCTGAGTGTTTATCGCACCCACCAGCTTGTCCTTCACCTCATATGCGCTCATCTCGGGCTTGAGGTCGTATGTCGCAACCTTCGGCGAAGGCACCAATATGCGGTCCTCGTTCTCATACGGCTTCTCGCGTCCTCCGTTGAAGAAGAATGTCACGTGGGCATACTTCTCGGTCTCGGCTGTGTGCAGCTGTTTCTTTCCCTGCCTGCTCAGATATTCGCCCAGGGTGTCCATGACGTTCTCTTTCGGGAAGAGGATGTGCACGCCCGTGAACGATGCGTCATACGGCGTCATGCAGAAATATTGCAGTCCCGGAACGGTGTGCATGCCCTGCTCCGGCATGTCCTGCTGCGTGAGCACCTGTGTAAGCTCCTTTGCACGGTCGTTGCGGAAGTTGAAGAATATCACCACGTCGCCCTCCTCAATCTTTCCGTTGACGGAAGAATTGACGATAGGTTTTATGAATTCGTCGGTCACGCCTGCCTCATAGCTCTCTTCCATTGCCCTGACCATGTCGGCGGCTGGCGTTCCCTTGCCCTCCACTAACAGCGAGTAAGCCTCGTGCACGCGGTCCCAGCGCTTGTCGCGGTCCATGGCGTAGAAGCGTCCCACGATGCTTGCAATGTGCGCACCGTTTTCCTTGCACACGCCGTCGAGCTGGCTTATGAAGCCCGCACCGCTCTTCGGGTCGGTGTCGCGCCCGTCCATGAAGCAGTGTACGTATGTCTCTTTAAGCCCGTATTCCTTTGATATCTCGATGAGCTTGAACAGGTGGTCGAGCGACGAGTGCACTCCTCCGTTGCTCGTAAGACCCATCAGATGCAGCTTCTTGCCTGTCTCCTTGGCATATCCGTAAGCCTTCTTTATCTCCGGGTTGTCAAGTATCGAGCCGTCCTTGCAGGCACGGTTTATCTTCACGAGGTCCTGATACACTATGCGTCCGGCACCGATGTTGAGGTGACCCACCTCCGAGTTGCCCATCTGTCCGTCGGGAAGACCGACGTCCTCGCCCGACGCGCTGAGGTGAGAATGCGCCGAAACGGCGTTGAGATAGTCAAGATAAGGTGTGGGAGTGTTGAATATCACGTCGCCGGCACCATGTTTTCCGATACCCCATCCGTCGAGTATCATCAATAAAGCTTTCTTTGCCATAATCGTTATAGTTGTTAAAGTTATTATTGTCACATCTGCCCCTGATCCCTCCGGGGCACCATAAAGCTGTATGGGTGTTGCAAAGTTCTGTTCTTTTAGTGGGATGATTTCATGTCTTGCAACACCCTCGGCATGCAAAATTAATAAGATTTGCACGAAGTACAAAATATATCTTACGGTTTGTACGCACCGCTGTTCTTTTGCGGCATGCAACCTTCCGCCTTCCAAAAGACCGTCTTTCAGCTTCCAATATGCCGTCTTTTGCATCCTGAAATGCCATCTTTTAGAGCCCCAAAGATATCATCTTGATTATCAAGAGCTTACAAACGGGATTATGTGTCCTATATGGCTTATTAGTCTTATAAGACTCATCAGTCTTATATCACTATCCTCTTTGCTGACGAAAAAACATAAAATTATCCCTAATTTATTTAATTAGAGAGAGATTTTATGAAGAAAAGACTTACTATGATCGCGTCCATGCTCGTTCTGTTCGTAGGGCTTGCCATGGCGCAGACTGAGATTTCAGGTGTCATAGTGTCCCAGGACGACGGCGAGCCCGTGATCGGCGCGTCCGTCATGCTCAAGGGTACGAAGACAGGCGTGGTGTCCGACGTCGACGGGCATTTCCGCCTCAATGCCCCGAAGGCGGGCTCCTACATCACGGTGAGCTACGTGGGCATGGAGACGGTGACGCTGAAGGGTGCCGCAAACATGAGGATAACGCTGAAGAACGACTCTCACGTCATAGACGAGGTCGTGGTCACCGGTATGCAGAAGATGGACAAGCGACTGTTCACCGGAGCGACGACGAAGGTGGACGCGAGCAAGGCTAAGCTCGACGGAGTTGCCGATGTGAGCCGTGCCTTGGAGGGCCGTGCAGCCGGTGTCTCGGTGCAGAACGTGTCGGGAACATTCGGTACGGCACCGAAGATACGTGTGCGCGGTGCAACGTCTATATATGGTTCGTCCAAGCCTTTGTGGGTTGTAGACGGCGTAATCATGGAGGATGTGACGGAGGTGGATGCCGACGCCCTTTCATCGGGTGACGCGGCAACGCTTATTTCAAGTGCCATCGCTGGTCTTAACGCCGACGACATAGAGAGCTTCCAGATATTGAAGGACGGTTCGGCAACGTCTATCTACGGTGCGCGCGCCATGTCGGGCGTCATCGTCGTTACCACCAAGCGCGGTAAGGCGGGAGCAACGAAGATAAGCTATACGGGCGAATACACCATGCGCCTCAAGCCGAGCTACAGCCAGTTCAACATCATGAACTCGCAGGACCAGATGTCCGTGTACAACGAAATGTACAACAACGGCTTCTTCTCGTTCGAGAACTCATACCGTGCGGCAAGCAGTGGTGTGTTCGGACGCATGTATCACCTCATGCACGACTACGATTCGTCGACCAGCAGCTATGGTCTGCCTAACACGATAGAGGCTATGGAGGGCTATCTGCGCGAGGCGGAGTACCGCAACACCGACTGGTTTGACGAGCTGTTCAGCAACAACATATCGATGAACCACTCCATAAGCATGTCTTCGGGTACGGAGAAGGCACAGTACTATGCTTCGTTCAGCTACATGAACGACCCGGGATGGTCGCGCAAGAGCAAGGTGGAGCGCTATACATCGAACATCAACGCGATGTACAATCTCAGCCCGAAGGTGTCATTGAACATGATCGGAAACGCCAGCTACCGTAAGCAGGAGGCTCCCGGAACAGCAAATAGAAGTGTTGACGCTGTAACAGGAACTGTGTCGCGCGACTTTGACATCAACCCCTATTCGTATGCGATAAACTCTTCGCGTACGCTCGACCCGAACGCCTACTACATGAGAAACTATGCCGCGTTCAACATCAAGAACGAGCTTGACAACAACTATATGGACCTTGACGTTGTGGACCTGAAGTTCCAGGCAGAGCTTAAATACAAGCCTATAACAAAGGTTGAGCTGTCGGTTTTGGGAGCATACAAGTTCTCTACTACTACACAGGCGCACAGCATCACAGAGCACTCCAACCAGGCACAGGCATTCCGCGCCATGGAAGATGCGACGATACGCGACAACAACCCGTGGCTCTACACCGACCCGGACAATGCGAACTCGCTGCCCGGAACAGTGCTGCCGGTGGGAGGTTTCTACCGTGAGACAAAATACAAGATGAACAGCTGGGACTTCCGCGCCACCGCAAGCTACAACGATGTGTTCAACGACACACACATACTGAACGTCTACGGAGGTCTGGAAGTGAACAACACCGAGCGCAGCCGCTCTTACTTCAACGGCGTGGGCATGCAGTATGACATGGGCATGCTCGGCAGCTACGACTACAAATATTTCAAGCAGGCGAGCGAAGAGAACTCCATCTACTACTCGCTGAACAACGGCTACAGCCGCGAAGCTTCTTTCTTCGGCACCGCCACCTATTCTTATAAGGGACGCTACACCGTCAACGGAACAATGCGCTACGAGGGTTCTAACCGTCTGGGCAAGGCAAGGAGCGCACGCTGGCTGCCCACATGGAACATATCAGGTGCATGGAACGCCCACGAGGAGACATGGTTCAACAAGCAGAAGGTATTGTCGCACGCAACACTGAAGGCTTCTTACTCGCTTACGGGCGACAAGCCGGCGGTCACAAACTCGCAGGTCATCATACAGAGCTACAACCCGTGGCGTCCGTTCACGACTGACAAGGAATCGGGTCTGGAGATATACGACCTTGCCAACCCCGACCTTACATATGAGAAGAAACATGAGTTCAACGTCGGCGTGGACCTCGGTTTCCTTGACAACCGCATCAACTTCTCGTTCGACTGGTACACACGCAACAACTACGACCTTATAGGTCCGAAGCGTACATCGGGCGTAAACGGAAGCATCCTGCAGTATGCCAACGTGGCAAGCATGAAGTCTTACGGTGAGGAGTTTACCCTCAGCACGAAGAACATCGTGAAGAAGGACTTTACATGGACAACCGACTTCATCTTCTCACACACCAAGAGCGAGGTTACCGACCTTGACGCACGCAACCGCGTCATCGACCTTATCTCAGGAACAGGCTTCACACAGAAGGGTTATCCCTACCGTGCACTGTTCTCGATAGACTTCCGCGGACTTAACGAAAACGGTCTGCCTACATTCATAAACGAGAAAGGAGAACTGACCGTAAGCGACCATAACTTCCAGTCGTATGTAACCGACCACCTTATTTACGAAGGTCCTACAGACCCCACCATCACGGGTTCTTTAGGCAACGTGTTCACATACAAGGGATGGCATCTTAACATCTTCATGACCTACTCGTTCGGAAACGTGGTTCGTCTTGACCCGACTTTCGCATCGTCTTACTCTGACCTGACGGCTATGCCCAAGGAATTTATCAACCGCTGGGTTGTGCCGGGCGATGAGAAATATACTACGATACCGGCTATCGCAGACCTCAGACAGTTGCAGACGGACAGGTATCTGAACCGCGCCTACAACGCATACAACATGTCTTCAGAACGTACTGCAAAGGGAGACTTCATCCGAATGAAGGAAATATCACTCGCATACGACTTCCCGAAGTCATGGGTAGGACACATCGGACTGAGCAATGCCAGCGTGAAGCTTCAGGCTACAAACCTGTTCCTGATATATGCTGACAAGAAACTCAACGGACAAGACCCGGAATTCTTCAACTCTGGAGGTGTTGCCGTGCCTATGGCAAGGCAGTTCACGTTCACACTGCGCTTAGGTATTTAATGGAACATACAACAAAACGGAGCATTTAAACATGAAAAAAATCAAATATATAGCACTGTCGGCATGCGCGGCCTTATCGCTGACATCATGCAACGACTTCCTTGACAAGTTGCCAGACGACCGTGCAGAAGTAAACTCAAACGAAAAGATAACCAATCTTCTTGTTTCAGCTTATCCCACTGCATCAAACATCATGATAAACGAAATGAGTACAGACAATGTCAGCGATAATGGCAAACAGTACTCAACAGGGTTGCTTAAAGAAGAGCTCTATCGTTTCAACGATGTAACAAATGAAGGGAACGACTCACCGCGTCAAATCTGGAACGGATACTATTCGGCAATAGCCTCTGCCAACCAGGCAATCGAGGCAATAGAAAGCATGGGCAGCCCTGCATCGCTCAAAGCGCAAATGGCAGAGGCTAAGCTGTGCCGCGCATTCTCGATGTTCCAGCTTGCCACGACATTCTGCATGGCATGGAACCCTGAGAAGGCAGACGAATATCTCGGACTGCCATACCCGAAGAACACCGGAAACAGCGTTAACGACATGCCGCGCGGAACACTCCGCGAGCTTTACGATAATATCAACACCGATATTGAAGCGGCACTGCCCGATGTAAGCGACGACATCTATTCCGTGCCGAAGTACCACTTCAACCTGAAGGCGGCATACGCGTTCGCTACACGGTTCAACCTATACTACATGAACTACGACAGGTGCATACAATATGCCAACATAGTGCTCGGCACCGTGCCTACATCAGTCATGCGTAACTTTGCGCCATACACCACATTCGGACGTGAAGACATAGGCAACCGATACGTAATGACAAGCGAGTCGGCAAACCTTCTGCTCATTCCGGCATATTCAAATGCAGGAAGTACATTAGTAGGTCTTGGCGAACCGCGCTTCGGCCATAATCAGGCAATGGCTTCATACGAGACCTACTGGGTTTCAATGCCATGGGGTTCGGGCAGTAGCAACAACACGCTCTATTATGCAACTATGCTTTATGGATCCAACCAAAGCGTTGCTTTCCCTAAATTGGAAAGATTTGTTGAATGGATAGACAAGGTTCTACAAACTGGATATCTGCACATTGTAGACCCCGTATTCACAGGCGACGAGACACTGTTATGCCGTGCGGAGGCATACGCCCTGAAAGGCGGCGAGGACAATTTGAAGAAGGCAGTGGACGACATGAACGTATGGATAGGCACCCACTGTAAGGAAACAGAAGGACCGACAAAGCGTCCCACGCTCACCGTGGACAACATCTTCAGTTTCATCGACGGTCTTGACGTGGCTCCGGCACTGCCCGACGGCAACCGCGACCGCTCAATGCGCAAGGCTCTCCACCCGCAGGGCTTCACCGTGGCAGAGGGCCGTCAGGAGAACGTAATCGTGTTCCTGCTCCACATGCGCCGCCTCGAAACCATATTCCAGGGCTTGCGCTTCATGGACATCAAACGTTACGGAATTGAGCACAGCCACCTGATCGCAGGCGAAGATGCCGTTACTTTCACGGCAGGCGACCTGAGAGGAGCAATACAGTTGCCGAACGATGTGACAAATGCAGGTCTTGAGGCAAACCCACGTTAAACATCTTTTAAAATGCAAATGATTATGAAACACATAGGATTAGTTTTACTGTTCGCCGCAACGGTGGCATTCACCGGATGCAGCGAAGACGACCTGAGCCCCACAAGTGTGATAAATATCAACAACCCGCAGGACAACGAAGACAGCGAGGAAAGCAAATCCTTCGACGCGTGGCTTGACAAGAACTACACCCAAGAGTACAACATCAGGTTCCAGTACAGGTACAACGACAAGGAAACCGACCTTACATACAATGTCATCCCGGCATCTTTCGCCGAGTCGAAGGCACTTGCAAGGCTCATCCAGCACATCTGGCTGGAGGTTTACGCAGAAGCTGTGGGCAAGGAATTCATCAAGACCTACAGTCCGCGCGTAATCCAGCTGATCGGCTCATACGAGTATAATGCCAACGGCTTCATTATCAAGGGTACGGCAGAAAAGGGTCTGAAGATAATGCTCTACGGCGTGAACAACCTCGACATTGACAACCCGCGCATCAACGTTGACAACCCTTACGAGGAGAAAGAGGCAAAGCCCATCGACCTCAACTACGGGTTCTTCAACACCATGCACCACGAGTTCTGCCATATCCTGACGCAGACCAAGAACTATTCGCCCGACTTCCAGACCATCAGCTCAGGACGTTACCACTCTACAGACTGGATAAACGTGAAGGATCCTGACGCTGCAAAGGAAGGCTTCGTGACAGGTTATGCCAGCGGCGAGTACAACGAGGACTTTGCCGAAGTGTATGCCAACTACGTCACTCTGTCGCCAACGGGCTGGCAGACGATACTTACCCAGGCGGGTCCTGACGGTGCTGCGATAATAAACAAGAAGCTGTCCATGGTAAAGGAATATTTTCAGAACAGCTGGGGAGTAGACCTCGATGACCTCCGCGCGATAATACTGCGCCGCTCGGCAGAGGCTCCTACACTTGATTTACGTAACTTCAACATAAACGAAAATGAATAAGTTATATAGCATATTTTCACTGCTTGTGGGCGTATTCGCGTTCACGGCATGTACGCCTGAGGTTGATGACAAGTTCAGTGAGACTCCCACTGAACGTGTAGAAGAAACCGGCAACAATACAAGAGACATACTCAAAGCAGCCCCGAACGGCTGGAGGATAGAGTATTATGCTTCCACCACGTATGGCGGATACAACGTATTCGCAAAGTTCGAAGACAACAACGTTACCGTTGCAAGCGAGAAAGTCGGAAGCAACCACAATGCAGGCTTCGGTCCGGACGGCAAGCTCATCACGACTACATCTCACTACAAGATAGAAGCAAGCCAGGGCGTCGTACTCTCGTTTGACGAATACAACGACATATTCCACTACTTCTCGGATCCGGCAAACCCCGATTATGGTACAAAGGGCGAGGGCATGGAAGGAGACTTCGAGTTCCGTGTACAGTCGGCAACTGCCGAGAAAGTGGAGATGATCGGCAAGAAACATCAGGCAAGGATAGTAATGTATCCCGTAGAAGAAGGCAAGACATGGGAGGACTGCGTAAACGAAGTAAATGCCACGAGAGACTTCATGGCATCGCGCTCGTACCAGTTTGTTGTTGACGGTTCGGAACGCGAAATAAGCGTAACGACATCTTACCGCCGCCTTGTCTTCACATGGCTCAACGATAAAGGAGAGAAGCAGCAGGTTGTTGCGCCGTTCATAATAACCAAGGACGGCTACACGCTATACAGCACTGTTGATGTGGACGGCACCGAAATATCAAGTATCCTTAAAGGAAATACCGAGGAATATTTTGTAGTCGAAGGCAACGAGAATGCCCGTCTGTATACATACGTGCCTACTCTGAAAGAGACTCTTGAAAGCGGAGTATGGTTCATCACATACGAAGACCTCAGCCCGTTCGCACGCCCCTATTGGGACACTATGCGTAACAAGCTGGCAACAGCTGGTCCGAACAACAGCAGAAACCGTCTCTATTGGGCTTTGATCGGTACTTATCTCAATCGTTTGGCATTCCACATGCAGGCAGGTGGTGACTACTGCTACCAAGGAATAACCATTACGCAGCTTGATGAGGACGGCAATGAGGTATTTATCAAATGGGATTCTAAAACAAATAATGCGGCAGGAAAACTGTATTACAGAAGCTATGGAATGAACCAAGCTATGATTCCCTTTGTCGGAACAGGTTCAACAGGACGTACTTTCACTTTGTCTACCGATGATAAACGACATCCGTCTTATATCATTCTCACAGACAAGAAAGAACCTACTAACGTCATAAAGCTTTGGGCGGAAGAGAAGAACTATCCGTACGGAGATCTCGATGCAGATGAGAAATGAAATTAAATTACAGCCATAAAACACATAAAAAACGGCAATATGTAATAACACAATAATCTATAGTAGGGACATCTTCTTGTATTTGTCCGCATGTTAAGAAATATCTGATATTACTTTTCATTGAACATATAACAATAACATGTCCCTACTCTAAGATTTGAATAACATCAATATCATACAAACAAGCATCAAATATAAGCCAACATTTATATTAACATTAAAAATTTATCAGTTATGAAAAAGTTATTACTTTTTGTATGTGCAGCTATCACGGCAATATCCGGCAATGCACAGTCTACACTTATCGGAAAATCTTTCACTGTTGAACAGTTGAAGAAGAACGTTGTAAACAAGGTTGTCTCCACAACAAATACAAATGAGACTGCAAACCTGAACAATTCAATAGCAAAAGCACCAGAATTGAATAAACTTTCAGGAAACTATGTAGAAGCAAGCTTTAATGAAATTTACAATTGTTCTGAGGCAAACATCACAGCCAACGGTGAGAATGTACAATTTAGTATTTCTAGTGGTTCAGCAACATTCACCGGAGCATACGATGCAACATCCGGTATCATAACAGTAAACCAACAGAATGCAGGAACATATACTGACGCACGTGGTACATTTACCTTTGAATTCGTAGGTCTCCTGGAAAACGCCCAAACAGGACAAATCAATGTAGTAAACGGAGCAACATTCACTGCATCAGATGCAGGTGAAATATCTTGTAACCAAAAAGGTTATGGAATTGCTATTTCTGATTTCGAACCGGCTGTAGGCTCAAGTTATACAAAAAAAGATTTGGTCGGCAAATGGTGGACATTAAGTTGGGAAACACGCTTCATGCCCGTAAACGGTACAAATGAATGCACTGCTAATTTATATAGTGAAGGTTATAAAGATCATAAATTTAATGTATCTATAGAAGACTATGAATACGCTGTGAACGTATATGGCTTCTGTGGATTAGGCTGTGTTGCTCTTGACATAGACGACGAACTCAATGTTTCTATTTCTGCAGGACAGCCTATATACGTTAATCCTAATGTAACGACAGAGGAAGATATCGCTACTTATGGTCAATATTTTTATGTTGTAGGATGCAACATTGTAGGAACGTCACTCATTCCTGATTACAATAAAGTTGTGCCAGGTAAGCTTTCAGGAAACACTATCACTCTGTCTGAATATTTACTGTTCCGTTCCAGAAATGATGCAGAGGACATGGGATACTCGTTGGGTGCTGTTGCAGATGGCTTGACAATAACGCTTAACGATGGTAACTTCCTTGCAGCCGGAACAACAGGCATTGAGGAAATCGGAGTTACACGTGAGGAGAAAATAAAGAACACCAAGACATACAATTTGATGGGTCAGCAGGTGAACCGCGCTACGGCTAAGGGTCTGCTTATCCGCGACGGCAAGAAGTATATCAAGAAGAACTAATACGGATTGTCTTAACACCACAAAGGTGTGACAGGATAAAAGTATTCACTCTTAAAGTAGGGACTTATTCTTGTATATGTCCGCACGCAAGCACCGTTAAATCAGGCTGCCAAGGATGGACATATACAAGGATAGGTCCCTATAAAGGTGAATAAAGAATGTATTACAACATATATTTGCAGGTACATTAAATATCTCAATGCACCTGTATTTTGCACAAGATATCTATGAAACGACAACTTATTTTATTCTTATTCGTTACCGGCGTGAGCCTGTCCCTCCACGCCATTCCCGCCAAGCCGGGCAAGACAACCGTCCGCCAGGCTGACGGCACATACGTGACGGTGGTTCTCCACGGCGACGAGCACTCGCACTTCACAACCACCGACGACGGCTATACCCTCATCTTCAACGGCGGCTCATGGCAGTACGCCACGCTCAAGGACGGCAGTCTCGTGGCATCAGGAATAACGGCACACGACGCCGCGGAGCGCACTGGCAAGGAAACGACCTTCCTGAGCGGTCACAAGAAGATGCTCCGCGCCGAACCTACAGCGGCACAGCAGGAAGAGGCGAAACGCTCGCGCAGCCTGTGGAAGGCACCCGCAGGGGGCACGGCACCGGCAAGGGCGACACGCTACGACTACAACAACTTCCGCGGGCTGGTGATACTCGTGGAATGGAACGACCTCGGCTTCACCCGCACCGATGCCAAGGAGTTCTTCTCATCAATGATGAACGACAAGGGCTACGGCGGATACTACACGCAAGGCACGCCGCGCCAGTGGGTGGAGTGCACGGGAAGCGTGCACGACTACTTCTCCGACAACTCCGCGGGGATGTTCCAGCCGACGTTCGACGTGGTCGGTCCCGTAAGGATAAACCGCAGCTGCACCTACCCCGCCGGAACGTCAAACGGCTGGCAGTGCGCCGTGGATGCCATAAATGCAGCCAACCCGCTCGTAGACTACAGCAAGTACGATGCCGACGGCGACGGCGTGGTGGACATGTTCTACATCATCTATGCAGGCTACGGCAGCAACGTCAGCGGAAACAACGGCGACTACATCTGGCCGTATGCCAGCCAGTATGCCTACCCTTATCAGAGGTACGACGGCGTGCGCATGGGGCGCTATGCCTGCAGCACCGAGCTGTGCGACAGCGAGGTGCGGGGCGGCAAGACGCTCGACGGCATCGGCACGATATGCCACGAGTTCAGCCACGTGCTCGGACTTCCCGACCTTTACGACACCGACTACGAGGAAAACGGGCAGAGCAACGACCCCGGCGTATGGAGCATAATGGCAGGCGGAGGATACAACAACAGCAGTCGCACGCCTACGGGATACGGCGCCTACGAACGCTATGCGATAGGTTTCATGCAGCCGGAACTGATAAAGGAAAAGGGCGGTACATACACCCTCGGCGCCATGAACGAGACAAACAGTGCCTATAGAATAAACTCGGCGGTGGACAAAGAGTACTTCTTACTGGAGAACAGGCAGCGCACGAGGTGGGACGAGTACCTGCCCGGAAACGGCATGCTGGTGTTCCGCGTGGACTCGACCAATGCAAGTATATGGACAAGCAACAAGGTGAACTGCTACCCCACGCACAACTACTACGAAATGGTGCGTGCCAACCCGCGCACAACCGGAAATGTGATTACCGAGTCGGGATACGACCCGTTCCCCGGACTGGGAAACATAACGGAACTTAACAGCGAGATGATAGAACAGTTCAAGTCGTGGTCGGGAGAAGCGGTACCTCTGTCACTAAGCAACATAAGCGAGAAGAACGGCATCATAAGTTTCAGCGTAGGAGGCTCGGAGATAGACCGGAAGATTGAAGACTTCGAGAACATGGCACTGACACAGGAGGACGCCACGGGAGTGAAAGGGGTGTTCTGCAACTGGGACATGGTGAAGACAAGGGTCGTGGAAACAACCGACAAGCATGGAACAGGCAAGAAAGCACTGAGCATAGTAAGAGGCGGAAGCCTTACATCATCTGTGATTGAAAAAGGCATCAGCAACATAGAGTTCGACTTCTGGAACGCCTCGCCCGTACAGTCAATCATCCGCTGCTATAGTTCCACCGACGGCGGCAATACCTGGACACTAATGAAAAACATCGACGGGCTGACACAAATAAACGTAACCGCAGGCAAGAACATACACACCAAATACGTCGCCAACCTGCCGGCAGGCTCGATGTTCCGCATACAGCAGGACTCGGGTCTTCCCACGGTGATAAACTATATAGACGACATCTCGATGATTTTCAACGGCAACACTGCCACCGGCATCGGCGAAATAAAAGCTGAAAACGGTGCCGACACAGTGGAAGAGACCGCATACAACCTCTCGGGACAGCGCGTATCGGCATGCAGCAAGGGCATTCTGATTGTAAAGAAACGCACTGCCGACGGCAGAGTGATTACACGTAAGGTGGTGAGACGTTGACACACCACAAAACAACATGCCGTCTTTTGCGTTCTGAAAGACGGCATATTGCATGCTAAAAGACCGCCTTTTGCACTCCAAAAGGTGGTCTTTTAGATTGTAAAAGGTATCATTCTGATTATCAGGATGTCTCCAACAGAGTAGGGACACATTCTTGTATCTGTCCGCACGCCTCATAGAGGCGTTCCTTATACCGTTCATACAGATAAAAATGACCAAACGACAAGGCATTTGTATTGAAGACCTTGACTTCTTATCTGAACGCCTCTATGAGGCGTGCGGACAGATACAAGACGTGTTGTTGAACGAAGTGAAAAATGTGTCCCTATGAGGAGGATATGTTTGGATGTCCGTTATCCCGAACTCGCGTCATATAAGAAGGAAACAAAACGCCCATCAACGGCATACCATTCGCATGATTTTATCCCTGAGATACGCCTTGAAATCATCGTCGCCAAGCACCTCTATGTCTTCGTAAAGCCCGAGCACGAACCTGCCTATGCCGGCATGGCTGCACACGTTAAGAGACAGATGCCAGCGCATGTCACCGGCGGGAGTTATATGCTTGGATGCCGACGGGTATTCCTCTTTCAGGACATTATACGACAGCGAACCGAGGGATAGGCTCACGGGAAACAGCTCCTCGCCGCTAAACATAAAGATGTCGGTATACATGCGGCGATGCCCTGCTTCATGTTGCCACGGCTGTTCAAGAAGCGTAACATCCTCCATGCGCGCCACCTTGAATGTCTTGTTCATGCCCGACGCCGGTTCGTGACAGCGCACCTCGTTGTTGCCGTTCATCAGCATAAACGGTTCTACAAGACGGTCACGACACGTATTGCTGTGAGGCGACGAATAGTTGCGTAGCAACACCTGACGCTTTGTCTTTATAGCCTCGTGCAGAATGCTGACATTGTGGGCTGTCTGCTCGCGCATCTCGCCACTGTCAAGAATGTCAAAATCGTAAAAACGGTCCATCTTGCGCTTGAGGTTTTCCACTACGGCATTGTTGCCCGAAACCTTGTCGAGCAACCGGCGCATCAGCACCGCCTCGTCATCGGTAAACGACACACGCTCCACCAGACGCCCGAAGAAAGGCGAAGAGCGGTCGATGCAGTACACCTTGCCGCGTTTGTAGACCTCAAAGCCGGTGTCGCGGAAGAACTCGAGATAGTAGTAAAGGTTACGGCGGGATATGCCAACCTTATCACACAGCTTTTCTATTGTCAGCGTGTGGTTGTCTGTAAGCAGCAGGAGCAGATGTAGCTCGCGTTCAAGTTTGTCGTGTCGCATGGTGGGAGGAATTGGGGTTGGGGCAATGCTTTTTAGGGGCTTTAAGGTCCTTAAGGTCTTTAAAGTCCTTAAAGATCTTAAACGCCAGCCTCTTCGGCAAATGGCAACATCGGTTCGGCATCGCCAAGAAGGTTATAGCTCATACGATGATACGGCGTCACGCCGAAACGGCGTATCGCCTCGCGGTGGTGACGGGTGGGATAACCCTTGTTGCCTTTCCAGTCGTATTGCGGATATTCGGCATGCAGGCGTTCCATATAATCGTCGCGATATGTCTTGGCAAGGATACTTGCCGCCGCTATCGACAGATACTTTCCGTCGCCCTTGACAATGGTGGCATAGGGCAATGTATGATAGGGCTTGAAGCGATTGCCGTCTACTATAACCGCTTCCGGACGCACTTTCAGTGCGTCGAGGGCACGGTGCATGGCAAGAAAACTGGCGTTGAGGATATTGATTTTATCGATTTCATCGGGCGTAACAATGCCCACAGCCCACGCCACGGCATCTCGTTCTATAACGCTGCGAAGTTCGTTACGCTTACGCGACGTCAGCTTCTTCGAGTCGTTCAGTTCGGCATTCTCATATCCTTCCGGTAATATCACCGCCGCAGCATACACGCTACCGGCAAGACATCCGCGTCCTGCCTCGTCGCATCCTGCTTCTATCACGCCGTCGAAATACTTGTTTTTTAACATTTATATATTGTTTTGGGAATTCTCAAAGATATTTTTACGTTATTTAACTAATAACGTTTCAACGTTGAACTTATTGTGCACAAAAGGACGTTTATTTTGCAATCAGAAACAATAAACTCATAAAACAACAGATCTATGGAAAAGAATATGGTGCTTGAAACAAGTTTTTCGGACAATAAATTCACTACCGAGACCATGAAGTATATAATAAATAAGGTGAACGCACCCATGCGTATCGTATGCCGCTACTATTCTCAAGTGCTCGAAAAGAACGTGAGCGTGCGCCAGGGATGGCTGCTAACAGAGGCTCAGACGACATTTCTTGCCGGTGTGCTGCCCATGGAAATGCCGTTTGCAGTGCGCGCGCTGATGTTTGCATGGTTTGTCGTGGCGGTGAAGAAATGCAAAAAGAGTGGGGTTTAAGATAAAGGGAGATAGGAGGAGATAGAGGAAAATAAGTGGAGATAAAGGACAAATGTCCGGTTGATTGTTACAAGAGTATTGTCCTTTATCTCCCGTGGCGCGAGCCACATACCTTCTCCTATCTTCCCTTATATCTACTTTATTAACCCCATATACCATCTCTCAACAGACAATAACTATCAGAACATGCGGCTGACGCGCTCTATTCCGGCTATAAGGGCGTCTATCTCGTCTTTCGTGTTGTACAGTGCGAAAGACGCACGGACGGTGCCCTGTATGCCGAGACGATGCATAAGGGGCTGCGCACAATGATGACCGGTGCGCACGGCAATGCCGAGACGGTCGAGCAGGGTCCCCATGTCGAGATGGTGTATGTTGCCGACAAGGAATGAAATGACGGCGTCTTTATGCTCGGAAGTGCCAAAAACAGCCATTCCATCGATGTTTTTCATCTTCTCCATGACATATTTTGTAAGCTCGCGTTCATGCTTCTCGATATTGTCCATGCCGAGAGCAGTGACGTAGTCTATGGCTTTTGCCAGCCCGTTGGTGGCAACATAGTCGGGCGTTCCTGCCTCGAACTTGAACGGGAGGCGCTCGAACGTAGTCTTTTCAAAACTTACATTGTCTATCATCTCGCCCCCACCCTGATACGGCGGAAGTCTGTCGAGCCACTCTTCCTTGCCATAGAGAACGCCCACACCCGTGGGACCGTAGAGTTTGTGACCGCTCAGTGCAAAGAAATCGCAGTCGAGCTGCTGCATGTCAACGGCAAAGTGAGGAGCGCTCTGGGCACCGTCAAGCATGAAAGGCACACCGTGAGCATGGGCGATACGTGCCATTTCCTTCACCGGATTGACCGTTCCGAGCACGTTGCTGACATGTGCCACGCTCACCATACGTGTCTTCTCATTAAACAGTTTCTCATACTCATCGAGCATGAGTTCTCCCCTGTCGTCCATCGGAATGACGCGTATTACTATTCCCTTGCGTGTTGCCTGCAACTGCCAGGGCACGATATTGGAATGGTGTTCCATGACGGAGACAATCACCTCGTCACCCTCGTTCATGAACGCATCGCAGTAGGAAGACGCCACGAGGTTTATGCTTTCGGTCGTACCGCGCGTAAATATTATCTCGCTTGTCGAACGGGCGTTGATAAACCGGCGCACCGTCTCGCGCGAAGCCTCGTGCAGGTCGGTCGCCTGTTGCGACAAATAGTGAACGCCGCGGTGAACGTTGGCATTCACATTATAATACTCTTCCATTATCGACTCTACGACCACACGTGGTTTCTGCGTGGTGGCGGCATTGTCGAGATATACCAGCGGACGATCGTAAACAGTCCTTGACAATATCGGGAAGTCTTCTCTTACCTTATTTATATCGTACATAATAAATCTTTTATCGGATGTATCGGTGTTTTATATTAAATATACGAAGATAAAAGAAGTCAGGGGAAGTTATGTGGCTAAAGCCACGAAAGATAAAAGACGAATGTCCCTGAATTTGTAATAAAGCATACGTCCCTTATCTTCACGTATCTCCTTATATCTTCACGTATCTCCTTTTAACAAGCCTCCGGCTGCCTTGCGCCATCACTTACACAGCTTGCAGCCCTCGCAACGGCTCAGTTCACCACGGAAACGCTTCTCCACCAGATAGTGCAGACGGTCGCGCAGAGGCTCGAGCCTGATGCCGTCTATCACTTCATTAGCAAACGCGAACTGCAACAGCAGACGGGCTTCCTTCAGGCTGATGCCACGCTGGCGCATGTAGAAAAGAGCCGCATCGTTGAGCTGTCCCACTGTACTGCCATGGGCACACTTCACATCATCGGCGTAAATCTCAAGCATGGGCTGGGTGTACATGCGTGCTTCTTTCGTGGCACACAGGTTCCGGTTGTTCATGACAGACGATGTCTGCTGCGCCCCGTGATGCACGAGCACACGACCGGCAAATGCTCCCACAGCCTTACCGTCAAGCACATACTTGTACAGTTCGTTGCTTGTGCAGTGGGGAACACGGTGCTCTATGAGCGTGTTGTTGTCCACATGCTGTTCCTTGTCGGCAATTACGCATCCGGATAAGTTGCACTCCGCGCCCTCACCACGGAAGATGAGGTCGGTACGGTTGCGTGTTACACCGTTGTGAAGGGTTATGATATTGTGGTTTACACGGCTGTTTGCCTGCTGCTCTATGTACACGTTGCTCACACGGGTATTCTTTGCATGGGTTTCCTCAAGGCAGTACAGGTCGAGCGAGGCATTATCCGCCACATACGCTTCGATGACCTGTGTGGTGAGGAAACGGCGGTCGTCCATAGCATGGTCGCAGAAGAGCAGCTTTATCTCGGCGCCCTCTTCCACAACGATGAGCACACGGCGGTTTATCATCAGGTCGACATCCGAACGCAGGATGTTTATAACCTGCACGGCACGGTCTACCTTCACACCGCGCGGAACATAAATAAAAAGACCGTCTTGCGCCAGCATTGTGTTGAGCGCAGTTATCGGATCTTCAGTCGTTTTGGCTATTTTAGAGTAATATTTTGCGATGAAATCGGGATTTTTTGCTGCTTCCTTGCAAAGCGAACCGATGATCACTCCGTCGGGAAGAAGCCCTCCCTTGGGCAGTGCCTTGTCGTAAAATCCGTCGTTAAGAATAAAGTAAAGCGATGTACTGAGATTGGGAACATCGCACTTGAAAGCCTCGTATGGATTGGCAGGAATGTCCAGCCGGTTGATGTTCAGACCGTAGTCGGGAGCGAACAATGATTGCATGTCGGTATATTTGTAGCGTTCCACCTTGCGAGTGGGCAGCCCCTGTCTGCTGAAATCGGCAAAGGCTCCGTCGCGCACGGCGTTCATCACGTCCGCACTGTGACTGAACAGCATGTCACGGCAACTGCCGTAGAGGTCTATATATTGTTTCTCGCTTTGCATCTTATATTCTCCATTGATAAGGAATACGTCTTCCCGGGACGAAAAAGAAGTCCTTCGGACCACGGGAAATAGGTATTCGGACTATGAAAATCAGCTCTCCGACTCGGCTTTTATCCAGTCGAAGCCACGCTGCTGTATCTCTTTCGCAAGCTCGGGACCTGCCGTCTTGACGATACGACCCTTGTAAAGGACATGCACGACGTCCGGACGTATCATGTCGAGAAGACGGTCGTAGTGGGTTATGACAATGCAACTCGATTGCGGCGTGCGCAGTTTGTTTACACCTTCGGCAACGATACGCATCGCATCGACATCCAGACCGGAGTCCGTCTCGTCAAGTATCGCGAGCTTAGGCTCAAGCATTGCCATCTGGAAAATCTCGTTTCTCTTCTTCTCTCCGCCACTGAAGCCCTCGTTGACCGAACGGTTTGTGAGCTTGGTATCAAGCTCCACAATCTTACGTTTCTCGCGCATCAGCTTAAGAAAGTCCGCCGCATTGAGCGGTTCAAGACCTTCGTAAGCACGTTTCTCGTTTATAGCAGCGCGCATGAAGTTGGTCATCGACACGCCGGGGATTTCCACCGGATACTGGAAAGACAGGAAAAGCCCCTCGTGTGCACGGTCTTCGGGCTTCATGTCAAGCAGGTTCTTGCCGTTGAAAGTAACTGTTCCGCCTGTCACTTCGTAAAGGGGATTGCCCACAAGTACGGCGCTCAGCGTCGATTTACCCGACCCGTTGGGTCCCATTATGGCATGAGTCTCACCGTCGTTTATCGTCAGACTTATGCCTCTCAGTATCTCTTTGTCGCCTATTTTGGCGTGAAGGTCTTTTACTTCTAACATCTTTCTGTAATTAAGAATTAAGAGTTAAGCATTAAGAAAATATACTCTTTATATATATAAGACAATGTGCAGTACTGCCAAAGGTGTCATCCAACCGTTCCTTCCAGCGACACAGACAGGAGTTTCTGCGCCTCCACGGCAAACTCCATGGGCAGTTTGTTGAGCACATCCTTAGCATATCCGTTAACGATAAGCCCTACAGCCTGTTCCGTAGGAATGCCCCTCTGATTGCAATAGAAAAGCTGGTCCTCGCTGATTTTGCTCGTAGTGGCTTCGTGTTCCACCACCGCAGTGTCGTTGTGTATGTCCATATAAGGGAAGGTATGCGCCCCGCAGTCGCTGCCGAGCAGCAGACTGTCGCACGAACTGTAGTTACGGGCGTTGTCGGCGTTCGACGTCGCGCGCACCAGACCACGGTAAGAGTTCTGGCTGTGACCGGCACTGATACCCTTGCTTATAATCGTGCTCTTTGTATTTTTCCCCATGTGTATCATCTTGGTGCCCGTGTCCGCCTCCTGCCAGTTGTTCGTCACCGCCACGGAATAGAACTCCGCCTGCGAGTTGTCGCCGCGCAACACACACGAAGGATACTTCCATGTAATAGCCGAACCTGTCTCTACCTGAGTCCACGAGAGCTTGCTGTTGACGCCGCGAAGCTCTCCCCGCTTGGTCACGAGGTTCAACACACCGCCCTTTCCGTTCTCATCGCCGGGATACCAGTTCTGCACCGTGGAGTACTTCACCTCCGCATTGTCCTTCACGACAATCTCCACAATGGCGGCATGAAGCTGGTTCTCGTCCCTCATAGGTGCCGTACAGCCCTCGAGATAGCTTACATACGAGTCGTCGTCGGCAACTATCAGCGTGCGCTCGAACTGCCCCGTATTGCGCGCATTGATACGGAAATAAGAGCTTAGCTCCATAGGACAGCGGACGCCCTTTGGTATATATACGAACGAACCGTCGCTGAACACAGCGCTGTTGAGTGCCGCAAAGAAGTTGTCACGATAAGGAACTACCGACCCGAGGTATTCTTTCACCAGATCGGGATGCTGCTGTATGGCATCGCCGATGGAACAGAATATGATGCCCTTCTCCGCCAGTTTCTCCTTGAAAGTCGTCTTCACGGACACCGAGTCCATAATGGCATCCACGGCGACACCGCTCAGTGCGAGCCGCTCTTCAAGTGGAATGCCGAGCTTGTCGAAGGTCTTCATCAGTTCCGGGTCTATCTCCTTCGGCTTTCCATCGTCCTTTTTCTTCGCCATGGGGTCGGCATAATACGATATTGCCTGATAGTCTATCTCCGGCAGAGTGACATGCGCCCATGACGGCTGCTCAAGTGTCTGCCAGTATCTGAATGCCTTAAGGCGGAAGTCGAGCATCCACTCCGGCTCCTGCTTCTTTGCCGAAATAAGGCGCACAACATCCTCGTTCAGCCCCTTGTCTATAATCTCGGTATGCACATCAGTAGTGAAGCCGAACTCATATTTCTGCTCCGCCACCTGCCTTACAAACTCGTTCTTGTCGCTGCTTTTGGTCTCCATTACTTTCTTTCCACTGTTCGAAGGTATGCCAGAATAAATAATCATCCGTGCCATGTAGGGACATATTCTTGTATTTGTCCGGTATATAGCCACTGATTTTTCAGATTGTTACAGGCGGACAAATACAAGAATATGTCCCTACATGGCACAGCTGTTGAATTTTGACACACCCTCCTTTAAGTTGCAAAGTTACGAAAGAATGGGCGTAATGCAAAGGTTTTAATTCAAAAATACAGTTATATTTTACAAAGGAACATGACATGCCGCCACACCTTATTATATAGCGTGAGTTCTATTTAACGAGAAACAAGATAAGGATATAAAAGAAGATAGGAGAAGATATGTGGCTTACGCCACGGGAGATAAAGGACAATAGTCTTGAAACAAGCAACAAGGCATTTGTCTTTTATCTTCCCTTTATCTTCTCCTATCTTCTCTTATATCCTTTTCACAAACAGGCGGAATGAATGCAACCGCGGTCTGTCCTGCCTTTAGGCACAGGTATTACAATTTCTGCTTTACCTCTATCTCCGTGAATGTCTCTATAATATCGCCGGTCTGTATGTCATTGAAATTGACCAGGCTGATACCACACTCGAAGTTGACGCCAACCTCCTTGACATCGTCCTTGAAACGCTTCAGAGCGTTTATCTCACCGGTGTGAACCACAATACCGTCGCGAACCAGACGTGCCTTGTCCGAACGATGCACCTTGCCTTCGCTCACATAAGCACCTGCAACGGTACCGACCTTGGATATGCGGTAAACCTCGCGCACCTCAACCTGTCCGGTGACAACCTCTTTGACAACCTTGTCGAGCATACCTTCCATTGCCGACTTCACGTCTTCAATGGCATCGTAAATCACCGAATAGGTGTTTATCTCAACACCCTGCTGCTCCGCCAGCTTGCGTGCGGCTCCCGAAGGACGAACCTGGAAACCGACGATGATTGCATCGGAAGCGTCGGCAAGCGTAACGTCGCTCTCCGAAATCTGTCCCACTGCCTTGTGTATCACGTCCACCTTTATCTTCTCCGTAGAGAGCTTGATGAACGAATCGCTCAGCGCCTCGATACTTCCGTCGGTGTCACCCTTAACGATAATGTTAAGTTCCTTGAACGAACCAAGGGCTATACGGTGAGAAATGTCGCTCAGAGTCAAGCGTTTCTGAGTACGCAGACCCTGCTCGCGCTGCAATTGCAGACGTTTGTTGGCAATGTCACGTGCCTCCTGTTCCGTCTCAAGCACATGGAAAGAGTCACCGGCGGTAGGTGCTCCGTTAAGACCGAGGATTATCGCCGGTTCTGCCGGACATGCTTTCTCTATGCGCTGGTTACGCTCGTTGAACATCGCCTTGATGCGTCCCCAACTTGTTCCGGCTATCACGTTGTCGCCAACTTTCAGCGTTCCGTTGCTTACAAGCACAGTCGATACATAGCCGCGACCCTTGTCGAGCGAAGACTCGATGATGCTTCCCGTCGCCTTGCGGTTGGGGTTTGCCTTCAAGTCAAGCATCTCCGCCTCAAGCAGCACTTTCTCCAAAAGGTCGTCTACGCCCACGCCTTTCTTGGCGCTTATTTCCTGACACTGATATTTTCCGCCCCATTCCTCGACAAGGAGGTTCATGTTTGCCAAGTCCTCACGTATCTTGTCCGGATTAGCACCGGGCTTGTCAATCTTGTTGATAGCAAAGACCATGGGCACGTTTGCCGCCTGGGCATGAGCTATCGCCTCGCGTGTTGTCGGCATGACGCTGTCGTCAGCCGCTATTATTATTATGGCAATGTCCGTAACCTGGGCACCGCGTGCACGCATGGCAGTAAATGCCTCGTGTCCTGGAGTGTCGAGGAACGTTATCTTGCGACCGTCTCCCAACATCACGTTATATGCTCCGATGTGCTGCGTAATGCCACCTGCCTCGCCGGCAATGACATTCGTATTGCGTATATGGTCGAGCAGCGATGTCTTTCCGTGGTCGACATGTCCCATCACAGTAACGATGGGAGCACGCGGTATGAGGTCGTTCTCATCGTCCTCCTCCTCTGTTATCGCCTCGGAAACTTCGGCACTGACATACTCTGTCTTGAACCCGAACTCGTCGGCAACGATATTTATCGTCTCCGCGTCGAGACGCTGGTTGATAGACACCATTATGCCCACGCTCATACACGTACTGATGACCTGGTTTACCGATACGTTCATCATGGTTGCCAACTCGCTCACCGTTACATACTCGGTAAGTTTCAGTATCTTGCTCTCCGCACGTTCCTCGGCGCGCTGCTCCTTAAGGTGTTCCTGCACCGCCTCACGCTTCTCCTTACGATACTTGGCACCCTTCTTGTTCTGGTTCTTGCTTGTAAGACGTGCAAGCGTCTCCTTTACCTGGCGTGCCACATCTTCCTCGTTAACCTCGAGCGGCTTATGATTCTTCTTACGGTTTTTCTTCTTTCCCGCTCCCGCACCTGCACCGGACTTGCCGGCGTTGGCGTTTGCGCCGTGCTGCTTAGCCGCAGCATCAATGTCCACGCGCTCCTTTGTTATACGCGCGCGTTTCTTTTTCTCTCCGCCATGTGCCTGTGCGCTCTTTTCCTCACGCTCCTTGCGTCGCTCCTCCTTGGTCTTTTTCTTCGGACGCGTGCTCTGGTTGAGCGAGTCAAGGTCTATCTTGCCCAGCACGTTTACCTTCGGTGCCATTTTCTTCTCGCTGTTGAGCGTAAACACCTTGGAACCCAATGTTTCGGAGGTTTTGACCTCTACCGGTTTGACAGTTTCCTTTGCCTCCGTTACCGCAGGCTGTGTCTTTGGTTCTTTCTTTACCGCAGGCTGTACAGGAGCCGGCTTAGACTCCTTTACAACGTGGTTTGATACCGGTCGTTCCGGCTCGGGCTGTACCGTCACCGGCTGTGTGACAGGCTTGGATGCGGCTGCCGCAACATTATGTTTCTCCGCTTCCGGGCTTACGGCAGAAGTTTTTTCCGGTTTTGCTTGCGGTTTCTCCGACGAGACATCAGCCTTCACCGGTTTCTTTCCGAGACTGTCAAGGTCTATTTTGCCCAGCGGCTTGTACTGCTGTGCGGGGCGTTTACCCACTGTTGCCTCGACATTTTTGCCTTTTGCCTCGACCGGACGTTTCTTTTCTTTCGGATGTTTCTGAAACAGTTTCTCCGCCTGATTTCTCACTTCCTTGTCCGACTGAAAAGCCTCAACGAGCGCTTTGTGCTGCGCATCGCTCAACTTGAAGCTGAGGTCTGCCCTGACTTCACCCAGTTCGGGTTGTTTCTCAAGGAATTCAACTGCCGTCTGAAGTCCTATGTTTAACTCACGTATTGCTTTATTTAATCTGATGCTCATCTGCTTTATTTAATGAAGAATGAAAAATGAAAAATGAAGAATTTCACATCAACATACTTTCATCCGCATATCTTCGTTTTTACTTTTATGTTATTATTTATACAGAAGAACAGAACTTGAGATGAAGCGGCGAACATCATGCCGCCTTTATTCTTCATTCTTCATTCCTCATTCTTCATTTTATTCGAATTCCGCTTTCAGTATCCTCAATACATTGTCAACGGTCTCTTCTTCAAGGTCGGCTTTTTCAACAAGCATTTCGCGCGGAGCGTTTATCACAGCCTTTGCCGTGTCAAGACCTATGCTCTTTATGGCATCGAGTATCCACTGGTCTATCTCGTCCGAGAACTCGTCAAGGTAGATATCCTCGTCTGCCTCGTTTTCGTCTACTTCACGGAACACGTCTATGGTGAACTCGGTAAGCATGCTCGCCAGTTTTATGTTAAGACCGCCGCGACCTATGGCAAGCGAAACTTCCTCGGGGCGAAGGAACACCTCCGCCTTGTGGTTCTCCTCGTCTACGGTTATACTCGAAATCTTTGCCGGACTGAGGGCACGCTGTATAAAGAGCTTGATATTCGCGGTATAGTTTATCACGTCTATATTCTCATTACCAAGTTCACGCACGATACCGTGAACACGGCTTCCCTTAACGCCCACGCATGCTCCGACAGGGTCTATGCGGTCGTCGTAGCTCTCTACGGCAATCTTGGCTCTTTCTCCCGGCATTCGGGCAATACGCTTTACGGTTATCAGTCCGTCGGCTATCTCGGGCACCTCAGCCTCGAGCAGTCTCTCAAGGAACATGGTGCTGGTGCGGCTCAATATTATCTTGGGATTGTTGTTCTCGTTGTCAACACGAAGTATTACGGCACGCACGGTCTCGCCCTTGTGATACTGATCGGACGGTATCTGCTCCGACTTCGGGAGGATAAGTTCGTTGTTCTCATCGTCTACGAGCAGAACCTCACGCTTCCACACTTGATATACCTCGCCGGCAATAACCTGTCCCACACGGTCCTTGTACTTGTTGTAAAGACTGTCGTGTTCAAGTTCGAGTATCTTCGAAGCAAGTGTCTGGCGCAGGTTCAATATGGCGCGACGACCGAATTGTGCAAAGTTAACCGGTTCGCTCACTTCCTCGCCCACCTCATAGTCGGGTTCTATCTTCTGTGCGGCAGTAAGCGCAATCTCCTTATTTTCGTCTTTCACCTCGCCGTCTGCCACAACGATACGATTGCGATATATTTCAAAGTCGCCCTTGTCGGGGTTTACGATGACATCGAAATTCTCGTCGCTGCCGAATATCTTCGCTATGACGTTGCGGAAGCTCTCTTCCAGAACGCTCATAAGTGTGGTGCGGTCAATATTCTTGGTTTCCTTAAACTCTCTGAAAGTGTCGACCATGCTTATGGTCTCTTCATCTTTTCTTCTTGCTGCCATAGCTTATTTGAAACTTATTAGGTATTTTGTATATTTCACTTCGTCCATATTGAAAGACTTGTCTACCGGTGTCAGCACGGGGCGTTTCTTGCCTTCGGGCTTTATCTTTTCCTCCACCGTCACCGTGAAGTCTCTGCCGTCCACCACTTTAAGCACACCTCTCAGTTTCTTGCCGTCGGCAGTAAGCACCTCCACGTCCTTGCCTATGAAATTGACATACTGCTGCGGAACCTTGAAAGGCTGCCCCAAACCGGCGCTGCCGACCTCAAGTTCGTAATCTTCTTCATCACGACTGAGGTTTTCTTCTATGAACCGGCTCAACTGTACACAGTCTTCTATCCACACACCATCGGCATGGTCTATCTCCACGACAATCTTGTCCGCCGGACTTATCTCTACGTCAACAAGGAAGTAATCCTTTCCCTCAAGCCACCGATTAACTAAGTCTTCAACTACGCTTTTATTTATCATACTAATGTTTTTAAAATGAAAATGAGGAGCTTTTGCAAGCCCCTCATTCCACTGAACGCTGCAAAATTACTAATTATTTCGCATGCGCACAAGTATTTCCGCCTTATTTTATATAAAAAAGAAGATTATGCGGTTTCTCCCCATACATTATTTAATAACGCAAGCCATGCGGTTTTGGATGTTCCATGGGACATCCCTACCGGTAAGCAGGCTTTATTCTCTTTTAACTTTCAACGTTCATCCTCCACATCCCCACCCTATGCCACACTAATGCAAAAGGAGACCTTTCAGGCTCTAAAAGGCGGTCTTTTACACTGCAAGAGATGCCCTTTCAGACTGTAAAAGGGCACCTCTTGAAAAGTAATATAAAGCACATTGATTATCAACAGGTTACAAAAACAACTGTTTAAAGGTAAAAAATACGCCCTTACCAGCACCGGATTATGCGGAAAAAGGCGTGGTATAAAAACAAGTCCTGCCCCATTTTGATATGGAGCAGGACGTTTATAACATTGTAGTGTTACTAAAAATTTGAGAGAATTGAGGCTTCACAGTCTCATAGTGTTTTACAAAACGTTTTTTTATTGAGAAAGCATTGAAAATTATCTTACTTTATTATTACCACCGACTGCATGGCTTTTTTCATCGTGTCAACCTTAACCGAATCTTTCATCGCCACCGACGAGCCACTCACGGGCATCCTTATTTCTGCCGTGCCGGGGGCGTCTGTTGCCGTGCCGTCGTTGAAAAGGTGTTGCGAGGCGTTGCCCAGCGTGAGCACCAGTGCCACCATGGCGGCTGCCTTGAACAGCGGCATGAGACGCGTTGTCATCCTTACGGTCTTAGCCTTGACGCGAACCTGTCCTTCGGTTTGCTCCAATATACGTTCATCGAAGTCTTTGCCGAGAATGCAATCCGTCTTTTCCGTCTGCTCGTAAACAAACAGGTCTTTATAGCGGAGCAGTTCTGCCGGGATGTTTTCCTGACTGAAAAACGCGCGCAGTATCGTCTCTTCTTCGAGCGATGTCTCGCATGTCCAATAGCGTTCCAGCAACTGTTCGATGTATTTATAGTCCATATTTGTCTATTTCAACGTATTTTTGTTTGATTGTCTGACGTGCCCTGAATATACTGACTTTCACCTGTTCTTCCGTGATATTCATCACTGCGGCAATGTCTTTGTAGCTTTTCCCCTCAAAGTCGCGCAACTGCATGCAGGTGCGTTGTTTTTCGGGAAGGGCATTCATGAGACGTCTCACCGTGTCGAACCGGTCCCTCTGCACTATTCTGTCGTACGGGTCGGCACCCGTTCTGTCGGCTGCTTCCGTTCCCGTTTGCTCCAACGAGCCTGTGCTGCGGCTTGCTTTTTTCACCTTGTCGAGCGACAGATTGCGGCACACCGTCATGCAGAAAGCCTCAATGGAGTCTATTTCGTGCCAGTCGTCACGTTTGTTCCAAACCTTTACCAGCGTGTCCTGCACCACGTCTTCCGCGTCTTCACGGTTCAGCGTTATACGCAAGGCGAGACGGAAAAGCACGTTTTTAAGCGGCAGGATGTCGTTTCTGAAGCTGATATTGTTCATTTGTCTCTGTTTAATAGACGAGCCGTAAGGCAGGAAGTTACACTCGGAAGTGTTTTAATTCGATTTTTAACGTTGTTTAATACTTATCTCCACGCCGGGCACAACTTATCTTATCACCGTTCCGTGCTTGCCGTCTATGGCGTCGGCAAGGGTTATTATCACGCGCTCCACGCCGGCATCTATGGCTCCGAACGCATTCTCCAACTTTGGTATCATGCCACCCGCAACAGTGCCGTCCGCCACATACCGCCCGAAGTCGGGACGTGTAATCTCTGCTATCACGCTGTTGTCATTATCGGGGTCGGCAAGCACCCCTTTCTTCTCGAAACAGAAAATAAGCGTCACATCATAGTGTGCGGCAAGCGCCTTAGCCGTCTCTCCGGCAATGGTGTCGGCATTGGTATTGAGCATTGTGCCTTTTCCATCGTGCGTAAGTGGTGCCATAACGGGTGTCACACCGCTCTCTACAAGCATTCGGAGTTTGTCTCCGTCAACGCGCTCCACATCGCCCACAAAGCCATAGTCGATGTCCTTAACGGGGCGTTTGTGCGAGCGTATCACGTCCATGTCGGCACCTGTCAGTCCCAAGGCGTTGACACCGCACGCCTGAAGACGTGCCACGATGTTCTTGTTGACAAGTCCGCCGTAAACCATCGTCACCACTCCGAGCATCTGCTCATCGGTGATGCGGCGCCCGTTAACCATTTTGCTTTCTATGCCGAGCTGTGCGGCAACCTGCGTGGCGCGTCTTCCGCCACCGTGGACAAGCACCTTTCTGCCCTCTATGTCACAAAAGCCGCACAACAGACGGGCGAGTTTCGCCTCGTCTTCCACCACTGCACCGCCAACCTTTACTACTGTAATCTTTTCTCTCATGTCTTTTTTGCTTATGAAAAAGGTCCGTACCTGCCTTTTCAGACCGGCACGGACCGATTGTCAATTGTATTTTTCCATCGGCAGACCGAACGTATGTCAGCAATAAACAAATTGCCTGTCAGTCTGCCGTATGTATCCTTCGTCTCCCCGGATTATTCAAGATAGGTATATCCGTAAAGCCCCGAGCGATAGTTAGAAAGGAACTCCTTGCCTTCTTCAAGCGATATCTTGCCTTGTTTCACGCTCTTCGTAACCCAGCGCTCGAGCTGTCTCACCAGTTTCTTGGGGTCGTACTGCACGTATGCCAGCACCTCCTCGACAGTCTCACCGTCGAATATCTGGTCGATGTGATATTGCCCGTCGTTCACAGATATATGCACGGCATTGGTGTCGCCAAAGAGGTTGTGCATGTCGCCAAGTATCTCCTGATATGCCCCGATGAGGAATACACCTATATAATAAGGCTCGTTCTTGCGCAGTGCATGCACCGGCAGGATGTGCGAGATGTTGCGGTTGGTAACGAAATTGGTTATCTTTCCGTCGCTGTCGCACGTTATGTCCTGTAGCGTTGCGCTGCGTGTGGGTCTCTCGTCGAGCCGCTGTATCGGCACGATAGGAAAGAGTTGGTCTATCGCCCACGAGTCGGGGAGAGACTGGAATAGCGAGAAATTGCAAAAATACTTGTCCGCCAAGAGCTTGTCAAGGCTCTTAAGCTCTTCAGGAACATGCTTCAAAGTTCGGGTAAGACTGCTTATCTCGCGGCACACGCTCCAATACATACGCTCTATCTCGGCACGTGTCTGGAGGTCTATCATACCGTGGCTGAACAGGTCGAGAGCCTCTTCGCGTATCTGTTCGGCATCATGCCAGTCCTCGAGCATCGACCTCTGACTAAGGTTATCCCATATATCATAGAGGTCTTTCACCAGTTTGTGCGCTCCCTCCTGCGGCTCGAACTCCTCGTTCATCTCGGGCAACGACGCAGTTTCAAGCACGTCTATCACCAAAACGGAGTGATGGGCAGTGAGCGACCGACCGCTTTCGGTTATTATATTGGGGTGTGCTATGCCGTTGGCATCAGACGCTTCAACAAACGTGTAGATACAGTCGTTGACATATTCCTGTATCGAATAGTTCACACTACTCTCACTGCTGGGCGACCGCGTGCCGTCGTAATCTACTCCGAGTCCGCCTCCACAGTCTACAAAATCCACGTTATAACCCATTTTGTGAAGCTGTATGTAGAACTGAGACGCCTCGCGCAGTGCCGTCTGTATACGCCTTATCTTCGTTATCTGACTGCCTATATGAAAGTGTATCAGCCTCAGACAGTCTTTCATGCCTTTCTTTTCGAGTATCTCGAGAGCAGTGAGCAGTTCCGAACTTGTCAGTCCGAACTTGCTTGCATCGCCTCCGCTCTCTTCCCACTTGCCGCTTCCAGACGAAGCAAGTTTTATTCTTATGCCCAGATTTGGACGCACATTAAGCTTCTTCGCGGTCTTGGCAATGGTCTCAAGCTCGTTCAGTTTCTCCACAACGATGAATATGCGCTTACCCATTTTCTGTGCAAGCAACGCCAGTTCGATGTAGTTCTGGTCTTTATAACCATTGCAGATGATGAGCGACTCGCTCTGACACTGAACGGCAATGACAGCATGCAACTCCGGCTTGCTTCCCGCCTCAAGTCCTAAATTGAACTTCTTGCCATGGCTGATGATTTCCTCCACCACCGGCTGCATTTGGTTTACTTTAATCGGATAGATGATAAAGTTCTCTCCTTTGTAGCCATATTCCTCCGCCGCGCGCTTGAAACAGCTCGACGTTTTCTCAATTCTGTTATCCAGGATATCGGGAAAACGCAACAGCACGGGCGGCGTGATGTCACGCAAGGCAAGCTCGTCCATTATTTCACGAATGTCCACCTGCACGTCGCTCTTGCACGGTGTAACGTAGGCATTGCCCTTTTCGTTTATTCCGAAGTAGGATGTGCCCCACCCGTTCATGTTATACAGCTCCTTAGAGTCTTCTATAGTCCATTTCTTCATGTGGCAGATTGTTTAAATATTAAGCAATTCCCGCAGTCGGGCTACGGAGGTCTTTATCTTCTCATAATTGTCCATGAGACTTACATCTATCACGTTTTTCGCCTCAAGATAGTGCGTCTCGCGCTGTGCCAGCTGTTCTTCTATGAACCGGTACATTTCTTCCTTCGTCTTGTTTTTCAGCAAGGGTCGTTCCGTCTTGCCCATTTTAAGATGCTTGTACAGCACATCCGGAGTTGCCTTAAGATACACGGTGTCTCCCTGTCTGTTAAGATATTCCATATTGTCGAAGAAACACGGGGTGCCGCCACCGCAGCTCAAGACAATGTCCTCAAACTCCGCCACCTCGTGCAACATGGCATTCTCAATCTTACGGAAGCCTTCCTCGCCCTTCTCGGCAAATATTTGTGGGACGGTTTTACGCATCCGTTCCTCTATATACCAGTCCAAGTCATAGAATGTCAAGCCAAGTTCCTTGGCGAGAGCTTTGCCTACCGTGGTTTTTCCGGCTCCCATATAACCGACAATGATGATTCTCGTCATCGGCTTATTTCTTCTTTGTATTGTTCACAATATCCATACATTCGGCAAGCGTAAGCTCTCCCGCTCTGTCGTGCATGTTCTTCGGCAGACGATAGTTCTTGCCATCGTAGGCAATATAAGGTCCGTATCGACCGTTCATTATCTCAAGTTTCGGTTCCTCGTCAAACGCCTTCAGATGTCTTCTCGTCTCTTCGGTACGCTTCTTCTCGATAAGTTCTACCGCCCTGTCAAGCGTCACCGTGAGCGGGTTCTCGTTCTTTGGCAGTGACACATACTTCTTGTCGTGCATGATATACGGACCGAAACGACCTGCGCCTATCACCACCGGCAGATTTTCAAAGGTGCCTACCGTGCGCGGAAGTTTGAACAATTCGAGAGCCTCTTCAAGAGTTATCGTCTCCATACTCTTGTCTGACGGGAGTTGTGCAAAGCGTGGCTTTTCCTTGTCTTCGGCTGTTCCGATCTGCACAACCGGACCGAAACGACCTATCTTTACAAACACCGGTCTGCCGTCGGAGGGGTCGTTGCCCAGTTCGCGTTCGCCCGCCTTGCGCTCCTCACGGCTGTTCATGGTCTTCTCCACGGTAGGTTCGAAATCCTTATAGAAATTCTTCAGCATTCCCGTCCACGACTCGTTGCCGTCGGCAATGGTATCGAACTGCTGTTCCACCTTTGCCGTGAAATTATAGTCCATGATAGCGGGGAAGTACTTGATAAGGAAGTCGTTGACCACTATTCCTATATCCGTGGGCAACAGCTTACCCTTGTCGCTGCCTGCCATCTCGGCTTTTACAGACTGTACAAGGTCATCGCCTTCAAGACGGTCTATGGTATATTGGCGTTCATCGCCCTTCTTGTCGCCCTTCTGCACATATTCCCTGTGCTGTATGGTGCTTATTGTCGGTGCGTATGTGGAAGGTCTGCCAATGCCCAACTCTTCAAGTTTGTGCACGAGACTTGCTTCCGTATATCTAAGCGGTCCCTGACTGAAGCGCTCTGTTGCTGTTATCTCCATGCGCTCAAGAGTCTCTCCTGTCTTGACCGGAGGCAGCACGTGGGATGTCTCGTCTCGCCCATCGTCATCGTCGTCAAACGACTCGCGGTATACTTTAAGAAATCCGTCGAACTTCACAACCTCGCCCGTGGCAACGAACTTCTCGGCATGTGAGCCTGCCGAAGTCTTGCCGCCGTCACCGATACTTATCACCACCGTGGTCTTTTCGAGTTGTGCATCTGCCATCTGACTGGCAGCCGTGCGTTTCCATATAAGGTCGTACAGTCGTTTTTCTTGCTGTGTCCCCTCTATCTCCATGTCGCTCATGTATGTGGGACGTATTGCCTCGTGTGCTTCCTGTGCACCTTTCGAGTGGGTCTGAAACTTGCGTGTACGGCTGTACTCGGCGCCCCACATCTTCGTTATCTCTTCCTTGCTTGCCCCTATACACAGCGACGACAGATTGACACTGTCGGTACGCATGTATGTTATACGTCCGTTTTCATAAAGGTGCTGGGCAACCATCATGGTCTGTGACACCGTGAAACCGAGCTTGCGCGCAGCCTCCTGCTGAAGCGTGGACGTGGTGAACGGAGGCGCGGGAGTGCGCTTGAGAGGTTTCTTGGTAACCTCGGTTATTGTAAATCCGGCATTGCGGCACTTGTCGAGAAATGACAAAGCCTCATCGTGGGTCTTGAATCTTGTATCAAGCTCTGCCTTTATTTCCGACTTCTGCCCGTCTTCGTCCGTATATCCGAAGACAGCAGTCACGCGATAGTAAGGCTCGCTCTTGAATGCCTGTATCTCGCGTTCGCGCTCTACGATGAGCCTTACGGCCACGCTCTGAACACGTCCTGCCGAAAGCGCCGGTTTCACCTTGCGCCACAACACGGGTGACAACTTGAAGCCGACAAGCCTGTCGAGCACGCGGCGCGCCTGCTGTGCATTGACAAGATTCATGTTCAAGTGGCGCGGATTGTTGATTGCCTCGAGTATGGCAGGCTTCGTAATCTCGTGGAACACGATACGATTTGTCTTTTCTTCGTCCAGTCCCAACACCTCGCAAAGGTGCCATGAAATGGCTTCTCCCTCACGGTCTTCATCGGATGCAAGCCACACTTTGGCAGCATTTCCGGCGCAACTCTTAAGTTCTGCCACCAGTTTCTTCTTCTCCTCGGGTATCTCGTAGTCGGGTTCAAGACTGTCAAGGTCTATGCTTATCTCCTTTTTCTTCAAGTCACGTATGTGTCCATAACTTGACATCACCTTATAGTCCTTGCCCAAAAACTTCTCTATCGTCTTCGCCTTTGCGGGGCTCTCCACTATAACAAGATTTTGTTGCATTTCTGATTGGTATTTACTTTTAGGGCGCAAAAGTAAATAAAACTTTTACATACACCTTATATAATATGTAAATTTTCTACTTTTTTAAGTTTTTGAGTTTTCCTTGCGGCTCATATACTCTTTCAGTCCGTGGCGCACCGAGCGCAATCCGAACAGCTCGGTATGTATGTCATCCATGGGCATCCACAGGCATTCCGCCGCATCATCGCCCGCCTTCAACACATCAGTATCTTTCACCTCACACTCGAAAAAGAGGTCGAGTGTGTTCAGGTCTATACCCGAATAGCGGTAGACATTGGGCATGGAGAACAGATAACGCGCAGACGTTACCTCAAGCGATGTTTCTTCCAGCACCTCGCGCGCCACGCTTTCCTCCGCCGTTTCCTGTGCATCGGCAAATCCACCTGGCAGATCGAGCATGCCTTTGGCAGGCTCAAGCCTGCGCTTCTGCACCAACAGTTCGCCACGACTGTTAGCAATAAACGCCACGACAGCGGCTGCAGGGTTCATAAAAAACTCAAAACCGCAATTGTCACACTTACGGCTCTTCTCCGAATTCACGGCAAACCGCGAGCTGCCGCATTTGGGGCAGAAGCCCAATAGTTCTAATGGATGCATATAAGTAGATGTTAAGTTTAAACGTATATATTACATTTATCCGTCTGCAATATTACGAAAAAAATGCCTATCTTTGCAAAACGGGTTGTAAATATTTGACTTATGTAATATTATTTTAATAATGAATAACCCGTAATTTAAATGAAAAACGTTATTGAACCATTTGATTACAGACTTATGAAAAGATTAAAGAAAATATTGTTTACCGCCTTTATGGCAGCGGTGCCTGTGCTTCTCCCGGCACAGAAAGTGTTTGACATGAACCTGTGGCAGGGCGGTGCGCCCAACAGCAACGGTGATACCGGCGACACGGCAAAGGTCCGCGTATATCTGCCCTCTGCCAAAGAGGCAACAGGCAGGGCGGTGGTGATATGTCCGGGAGGCGGATACCAGCATTTGGCAATGGAACATGAGGGATACCAGTGGGGACCGTTCTTCAACAACATGGGCATTGCCGCCATAGTACTGAAATACCGCATGCCGCACGGAAACCCCGATGTGCCACTGTCCGATGCCGAAGAGGCGATACGCCTTGTGCGCCGTAACGCCGCCCAATGGGGTGTCAATACCGGCGAGGTGGGTATAATGGGCTCATCGGCAGGCGGTCATCTGGCATCTATGGTGGCTACGCGCTCGGTAAAAGACGCACGTCCCGATTTCCAGATATTGTTCTATCCTGTAATAACAATGATGCCCGACATTACACACAAAGGCTCACATGACAACCTGTTAGGCAAGGAACCGAAGAAGAAAACGGAACGTGAATACAGCAACGACATACAGGTATCGCGCGTCACACCGCGCGCGTTCATAGCCTTGAGCGACGACGACCACGCGGTGTTGCCTGCCAACGGCGTGAGCTACTACACCGAACTTTATCGTCACGACGTGCCGGCATCGCTACACGTGTTTCCTTCAGGAGGTCACGGCTGGGGCATACGTGAGAGCTTCAAGTACCATGTGGAAATGGAACTGATGCTCCGGGCATGGCTGAGAAGTTTTTGATTGGAGCGGTAAACGTTCGATAATTAAGGAGATAAAAGAAGATAGGAGAAGATAAAGGGAAGATAAAAGACAAATGCCTTGTTGATTGTTTCAAGACTATTGTCATTTATCTTCTGTGGCGCAAGCCACATATCTTCTCCTATCTTCTTTTATCTCCTTCCTTTTAAAGCCCTTCCTCCCCTATCATCCCGGCAATATCCTCAAGACTGTTTGCCACCATTATGTGACTTGAATACGGCTCGCGCATCAGTCCGCGGTTCTGAAGACTGTTGAGGAGAGCAATAAGTGGTTGCCAGAAACCGTCCATGTTGTAAAGTATCACCTTCTTGGCGTGATAGCCGATAGTTGCCGATGCCGCCACTGTGAATATCTCGTCAAGCGTACCGATGCCGCCCGGCAGGGCTATCACCACGTCGCTGTGCGCCAGCATGAGATCCTTGCGGTCACTGAGATTGTCGCAACGAAATTCCACGTCAACGTATTTGCTGACGTGTCCGCGTTCCTCCACTTTCGTCGGTATCATCCCCATGGTACGCCCGCCGACATTGTGTGCAGCCCGTGCCACACATTCCATCAGTCCCATGTCGCATCCGCCGAAAACCACAGTGTGACCGTTTTCCGCCAACCATACACCCAGTTCCTCCGTAAAGTGGAAGAAACGAGGGTCTATGTCACTGTTGGCAGAACAGAATATCGCTATGTTCATAGTTATTTACGTTTTATTGTTATTGTCTGCAAACTTACATAAAAATACCGATATCACCGGCTCTTTGCACATAAAATAGATGTCGGGTATTATCACACCGCCGCGTTTCGGAACAAACGTCAACATATAATAGTAACGTGAAAAGGAAAGAATGGACAAATGGAGGGATAATATAGGAAAGAGATAAGAGAATACAGGGGAAGATATATGGCTTGCGCCACAGAAGATAAAAGACAATAGTCTTGAAACAATCAACAAGGCATTTGTCTTTTATCTTCCCTTTATCTTATTCTATCTCCTTATATCTTCTTATTCTATCGTCCCGAAAGCAAGCAACAAATTCATTTTGTTATTTGTTATAAGATAATATTTTCCGCATTATTATACATAAGCCATTAATTTTCATTACCTTTGCACCCGTCATTCCAAAGCTGCACATTTATTCATGTAAGGAAAAGATTTGGGAAGATCATTTATATTATAATCATTTTTAAATTGAAGACATTTGAAGAATTAGGCGTAAACGAAGAGATTCGCCGCGCCATTACGGAACTGGGCTTTGAAATGCCCATGCCCGTCCAAGAAGAAGTAATCCCCTATTTGCTCGGTAACAGAAACGACGTTGTGGCACTTGCACAAACAGGCACGGGAAAGACCGCCGCCTACGGCATTCCTTTGCTGCAAAAGCTCGATGCCTCGTCCAATGCCACACAGGCACTCATTCTTTCGCCCACAAGAGAGTTATGCCTGCAGATTGCAGATGACCTGAACGACTTCGGCAAGTACATCGGCGGACTGCATGTGGCGGCAGTATACGGCGGAACGAGTATACAGAACCAGATAAAGGAGCTGCGCCACGGCGCGCAGGTGATAGTAGCCACGCCGGGAAGACTCATCGACCTGATGAACCGCAAGGTGGCGCGACTGGACCGGGTGGGCAACATCGTGCTCGACGAAGCTGACGAAATGCTGAACATGGGCTTCTCCGATAGCATCAACGAGATTATGGCAGGGCTGCCCGAAGACCGCAACACGCTGCTCTTCTCGGCAACAATGAGCCGTGAGGTGGAGAAGATTGCGCGCAAGTATCTCAACAATCACAAGGAGATAGTGGTGGGAAGCCGCAACGAGGGAGCGGAACATGTCAACCACATATATTATATGGTGAACGCCAAAGACAAGTATCTGGCACTGAAACGGATCGTCGATTTCCACCCCAAAATATTCGCGATAATCTTCTGCCGCACCAAGCGCGAGACGCAAGAGATTGCCGACAAGCTGATACACGACGGCTACAACGCCGAGTCACTGCACGGCGACCTGTCGCAGCAGCAGCGCGACCTGACGATGCAGAAATTCCGCCAGCACCTCACCCAACTGCTTGTCGCCACCGACGTGGCGGCACGCGGACTGGACGTGGACGACCTGACACATGTCATAAACTTCGGTCTGCCCGACGACATTGAGAGCTACACACACCGCAGCGGGCGCACCGGACGTGCCGGAAAGAAAGGCACCAGCATTGCCATAATACACACACGCGAACGCAGCAAGATGCGGGCGATAGAGAAAGTCATCGGCAAGGAGTTTGTGGCGGGCGAGATACCAACGCCCCAGGAGATATGCAAGAAGCAGTTGTACAAGGTGATGGACCAGATTGTAAAGACTGACGTGAACGAGGAGGAGATTGCTCCGTTCATGCAGGACATCAACCGCTACTTCGAGTATATGGACAAGGAAGACCTCATAATGAAGATTGTGAGCGTGGAATTCGGCAAGTTCCTTGCATACTACGCCGATGCCCCGGAGATAGAGAAGCCGTCGGCAAAAGGCGGGCGCGACCGTGGCGAGAAGCGTGAGAAGACACGCGGAAAGGGCAGCAACAAACCTCAGGAAGGCTATGCCAAGCTTTTCCTCAATCTGGGAAAGACCGACGGTTTCTATCCCGGTGAGATAATGCAGTTCCTCAACAAGCATCTTCGCGGACGTCAGGAAGTGGGTCACATAGACCTTCTCGGCAAATTCTGCTATATCGAAGTGCCCGAGAAAGATGCGAAGAAAGTGATGCGCGCCCTCGACGGCACCACCTACAAGGGTCGTAGCGTGCGTTGCAACGATGCCGAAGACACCGGCAAGTCCTCAAAAAGTATGCAAAAAGTGCGCAATAGTATGCAAAAAGTGCGCACAAACACCAAAAACACCGATGAATTCGAGGTTTTTGAAAAAAAGTCTAAAAAACGTTCCGACAACGAAAACCGTGGCAGATCGCAGCGCGGAATGCGTGGAGAGGCACGCATGAACAGCAACAAGAAAAGCGATTGGCGCCAGTTTTTCCGCCACGATGACATACAGTTACACGGCGAAGAACCCGACTTCTCGGAAGAGGGGTGGGCACGACGTCACCCAAAGAAGAAGTAACTGTCTTTAATACCCAATCTGAATAAAAACACATCAAGCACCTTGGAACATAACAACAGCAAACGGTCGGACACGCAGTCCGACCGTTTTTTATACCCGTATGTTACGCAAGTTCAGATGTCCTTATCTCGAACTCATGTTAATTACATAGCCACAATAGTTAAAAATACCTTAAATTACCTCCCCCGTTTTGTTAATTAAGTTAAATATAATACCTTTGCCGCCACCTTAAGACAAGGTATATCAAGTACCTTTATTCTAAGGTTGAAAATCTTTAAAGGAGCCTTTTTATACAATAAATATATAAGAAGGATTTTAGTTGTTTATACTTGTGCGTGGCTGTCGCCGGCGTGATGCCGCCGTCACTTGCGCACAAGTTTTTTCTTATACCCGTTTTTTACCTGAAAATGAGGGTTGTCATACACTCGCGACGAAACATGTCCTGCGCCACTTCGTGTATCTGTTCGGGCGTCACCATGTCTATGTCGCGGAACAGCTTGGCGATATTGCGCTCCCAGCCGTAGTGTAAAAAACTCTTGGCAAAGCCAAGGGCAAAGCTTTCGCGGTTGTCGCATGCCACGCCTATCTGCCCCTTTATCTGCCTTTTTGCCTTTTCCGTCTGTGCCACGGAAAGCGGTTTCTGCGCCAGGCGGTCCAGCTCGCGGTATACCAGTTTCAGGCATTTTTCCGTGTCTTTCGGGTCGCAGCCGAAATAAGTGCACCACATTCCCGTATCCGAATAATTCACCATCGAACTGTCAACACTGTACACCAGCCCGTGGCGTTCGCGCAGTGCAATGTTAAGACGTGCGTTCATACCGGGTCCGCCAAGTATGTTGTTCAAAAGATAAAGCGGCATGCGGCGGCTGTCGTGCACGCTATATGCACGGTTTCCGATCATTACGTGCGCCTGATGCGTAGCTTTATCGCTTACTGTCTTTTTCGGAATATATGCGGGAACCAGCATTACCAGTTTTGCATCTTTTAACGGAGCGTGGGGCGGAAAATCGCTTGTGGCACCGTCTACCAGCCTCACGATACGTTTGAAATCAACGTCTCCGTAAACAAAGAATATGGAATTCTCGGGGCGGTAATACCTGCCTGTGAAGCGCAGCGCATGTTCCGTAGTATATCCGCGCAGCCTTTCGGTAGTGCCAAGGATGTTATGTCCGAGAGGATGTCCCTCGAATATAGCATTCTCGAACTCATCGAATATCAGCTCCGCCGGCGAGTCGTTATAACTCTCTATCTCGTCGCATATCACTTCTATCTCCTTGTCTATCTCCGTCTGCGGATATGTGCTGTGAAACACAATGTCGGTGAGCAGGTCTACCGCCCGTGCAAAGTGTTCTTTTAGAATGGCGCAGTGGTATACGGTATCTTCCTTGTTTGTAAAGGCGTTGATGTCTCCTCCCACTCCCTCAAGCCTGTTCAGTATCTGCATGGATGTGCGCCGGGCGGTGCCCTTGAATGTCACATGTTCGCAAAAATGCGCCAGACCTTCCTCGCCCGCGTCCTCGTCGCGAGTTCCGGCGCATATCCCGTAGCCGCAATATATCACGGGCGAAGCCGACGGCAGATGGATGATGCGCAGCCCGTTTGCCAGCGTGTGGGTGTTGTATGTTGTCATTTTCTCTCTTTCTTATAATATGTTCGACCTGCAAAGATAATGGTTTTGGATGAAGAATTGAGAACGGGGGATAAAGATTTTTGATACATCGGATGACACGGAACAAGCCGCCGAGATTTGACATGCCGCCTTTTGCATTGCAATATGCCACCTTTTGCACGCCAAAAGGTGCCCTTTCAGAACGCAAAATGCGGCATATTATAACGCAAAAGGTATCATTCTATTTATCAGATAGTTACAGATACGGTTCCGGAGGGCATTTTTTGAGGTTTATAAGTCGTATGAGGCATATATGTCTTGTAGGACTTCAGCCAACCGGCTTCCTTCCTTACGGGCTTATAAGTATTAATATGGCATATATGTCCTATAGGACTTATAGTCTTTCTGCAGCACCGTATTAAACGCCGTCCAATATATTCTCGCTCGACAAAAAACAAATAAATTTGTTGTTTTGTTCTCGACTTATCCGTATATTTGCATACGTTCTATCATTAATGAAACTAAAAAAACAATGCGTAAGATAATAGGTATAGGAGAGACAGTGCTTGACATAATCTTCCGCGACGACCTTCCCGTTAGCGCGGTGCCGGGCGGTTCTGTATACAACAGCGTCATTTCCTTGGGACGCGCCGGAGCAAACGTGGCATTCTTCGGAGAAGTGGGCGACGACAGGATTGGGCGCCGCACGATAGAATATCTGCGTGAGAACGGTGTGAATGCCGACGGCGTGAACATGTTCAAGGACACCAAGTCTCCCCTGTCGCTGGCGTTTCTCAACGAGAAAAACGACGCCGAATACATATTCTACAAGGATCATCCCAACGACAAGTTCGACTTTGTCCTACCCGACGTACAGCCCGACGACATCGTGCTCTTCGGCTCATACTACGCCGTAAATCCCGTAATACGTGCCCAGGTGGCAGCTTTTCTAAAGCATGCACACAACTGCGGGGCGATATTATACTACGATGTAAACTTCCGCCCGTCACACGAGGGAGAGGTGATAAAGCTCACGCCGAACATTCTTGAGAACCTCGAACTTGCCGACATCGTACGCGGTAGTCACGAAGACTTCCGTGTGATGTACAGGAAAGATGACCCCGATGCGGTGTACAAGTCGGAAGTGTCTTTCTACTGCCGCAAGTTTATATACACCCGCGGTGCCGAACCGGTTGAGGTGCGCGGCGAGAACGGATTCTCGAAGAGCTATGAAGTGGCTGTAACCGACACCGTAAGCACTATCGGTGCAGGTGACAACTTCAACGCGGGGTTTGTCTACGGAATGCTGAAATACGGCATACGCCGCGCCGACATTGAGTTCGGACTGACCGAAGGACAATGGGACAGCCTCATCGGATGTGCCCGCAACTTCTCGGCGGAGTGCTGCCGCAACATGGGAAACTCCATATCACGGGAGTTCGGCGAGAGTCTGGGAAAGATTGAAGAATGAGAAAAGTACTATAAACATAAAATATAAAAAACATGAAAGAGATTACAAACGGTGTGTTTTATGTCGGTGTAAACGACCGCCACAAGCATCTGTTCGAGGGTTTGTGGCCATTGCCCGACGGTGTTTCGTACAACTCGTATATCATAAACGACGAGAAGGTGTGTCTTGTCGACACTGTCGAAGGGGATTTCTTCTTCCAGTTTCTCGAAAACATACGCGATGTCATAGGAGACAAACCGATTGACTATGTGGTGATAAACCACATGGAACCGGACCACAGCGGTTCGCTGGCACTGATAAAGAAGTATTATCCGGGCGTGCAGGTGGTTGGCAACAAGAAGACATTTGACATGGCAGCAGGGTTCTATGGCATTACCGACAACCGTGTGGAGGTGAAAAACGGCGATACGCTCTGCCTGGGAAAACATACCCTTAAGTTTGTGCTTACTCCCATGGTGCACTGGCCAGAGACAATGGTAACATTCGACACTACGTCCAATATACTGTTTTCGGGCGATGCTTTCGGATGTTTCGGCGCGCTTAACGGTGCCGTGGTAGACTCTGACATGAACTGTGACAGCTTCTGGTTGGAAATGATACGCTACTACTCGAACATCGTCGGAAAATACGGCACGCCTGTTCAGAACGCCCTGAAAAAGCTCGCCGGCATACAGCTTGACTACATCTGCTCCACACATGGTCCCGTATGGCACGACAATATAGAGCGCGTTATAGGCATGTACGACCGTATGAGCCGCTACGAGACCGAAGACGGGCTTGTGATATGCTACGGCACGATGTACGGCAACACGGAGAAGATGGCTGAGACGATAGCGCGTGCGGCAAGCGAGGCGGGCATCCGCAACATAGCGGTGTACAACGTGTCGACCACCCACCACTCTTATATCCTTCGCGATATCTTCCGCTATCGCGGACTCATCGTCGGTGCACCGACATACAACGCCGGACTGTATCATGAAATGGATGTGCTGCTTAGCGAGATTGCCGGTCGCGACATAAAGAACCGTCACTACATAGGCTGGTTCGGCAGCTATGCCTGGGCAGGAAAGGCAGCCGGCAAGATTGCCGATTGGAACGAGCACCATATACACTTCGAGCCGGTGGGTGTGCCCGTGGAAATGAAACAGAACATGAACGTCGATGTCAAGGCACAGTGCGAGGCGCTCGGACGGGCTATGGCGGAGAAGATATTGAATAATTAAGAATTAAGAGATAAGAATTAAGAGAATATGCCTTGAGCGGTGTATAAGCTTTATAGGTCTTATAAGTCCTATAGGTCCTATAGATATCCGCCCAAGGCATATTTTCTTAATTCTTACCTCTTAATTTTTAATTTCCCTCCTCTTAATTCTTAATTAAAGAAGTTTCTGTATCTCTGCGTCCAGATCCTGTATCTGCGCATCGCGCTTATAAAGCACGTTACTGCGGTCTACGAGGAAGAATGTGGGCAGGCTTTGAACGTTATACGACGACAGGTTGCGGGAGTTCAATCCCTGCGGATCTCTCACGCTTATCCACGGCAGTGCCGCCGTCTGCGTCTTCCAGAAGTGCTCGTCGGGGTCGAGAGATACCTGATATATCTCCAATCCGCGGTCATGATACTTGTTGTAAATCTCGCGGAGTTTCATTATACGCTTTGTAGACTCCTTCGTGCCGAAGACATGGAAATCCAACAACACCACACTACCTTTAAGATCTGTTAGGCTGCGGGCTTTTCCCTTGTTGTCGAGAAGTGTTACATCGATGATATTCGACACCGTGATGCGGCTCGGGTCGATACCTTGCTTCGCCATCTTATTCTGCACTATGCGTATGTTCTTCATTCCCTCTATCGTTATGTTGTGAAGGTTCTTGCCTCGCACGGCATCCGGATGATATACGTCCCAACTCGTGGCAACCGCTGCAAAAACCTTTATGTCATCCTCATTCTGACGCGGGTTGAAGATAAGACTGTTGCCTATAGTCTGGAAAAGGGCAAAATATGACGACGACTTCATAGGATCCTTGAAGATATAGTTCATCTTCACATCGTTCTTATATGCGTCTATAATCTTCATGATGCTGTCTCTTGTAGCATCAAGCCCAAGCATGGCATTGTTCTGTATTGCAATGATCTGTGTCTGAAGAGCCATCTGCTTCATCGCAAGCTCTTTTATCACTGCACAGTTTTCAGAGCCTTCGACAGTGTAGTTTGCCGCCATTCCCGGCATCGAAGCCTTTATACTTACCGTCTCCGTCGAGTCTATGCTTATGTTGACAATGTCTCCCTCTATCCTCAGACGATAAAACTCGGGAGCCTGCGAAGCGTCTCCGGTAAACTCGAACGTACCCTCGGCACCAAGTTTCACCGAGTCTACAGCCACCGGACCGTCCAAACTGAGGTTTTCGAGATAAAGCATGGAGCCGTCCGCCCCGCTTATCTGTCCGTCTATGCGGAATTTCTTGTTTCCGCACGAACCAAGTGTAAACGCGGCAACCACTACGGCGGTAACCGCGAAAAGATTGAAAATAGTCTTTTTCATGTTATATCATTTTTGTTATCTGCATGCCTAAAGCCACCGCCGCCAGCCCCAGCGCCACGCTGACGCCGGCATAGAGAGCACCTGCAATGACACTACCCGAACGGAAGAGTTCAAGCGACTCTGACGCAAAGGTACTGAAAGTTGTGAAGCCGCCGCAAAAGCCTGTGGTGAGCAAAAGCGACATATTGCCGTCCATACGGCACTTGCCGGCACAAAGCCCATAGACAAAACCTATGAACAGGCACCCTGCGACATTGACAAACATGGTGCCTGAAGGAAACGACACTGCGACAAGTCCGTTCACGACACGCGACATCAGATATCTCACCACACTGCCTGCCGCACCTCCCGCCGCCACAAGTATTATGTTCTTTAACATTGTGCAAATATACGCATAAGTCGAGAGCAAAACAACAAATTCATTTGTTTTTTGCCGAGCGGGAGTATATTGGACGGAGGCAAAGACGACGTCAAATATAGCGATAAGACGAGAGCAAAACAACAAATTCATTTGTTTTTTGCCGAGCGGGAGTATATTGGACGGAGGCAAAGACGACGTCAAATATAGCGATAAGACGAGAACAAAACAACAAATTCATTTGTTTTTTGCCGAGCGGGAGTATATTGGACGGAGGCAAAGACGACGTCAAATATAGCGATAAGACGAGAGCAAAACAACAAATTCAATGCTTTTGTTTTCAAGAGACGATCTCTTGGCATATAAAAGACCACCTTTCAGAGTTCAAAAGGGCACCTTTTGGCTCCTGAAAGGTGGTCTTTTAGACGTCAAAAGGTATCATCTTGATTTTCAATAATTTACAAACCGTAATTTTACAAACGTAATACAACCGTTCGAGGTCATTCCGCTAACGTCTTCGGAAAGACGACACCACATCTCGTAAAGCCACATGTCACAACGCGCCAACGTTGTTACAAAACCTTAAGTAACACCCTCTTTTAGTATAAATTAAGTGTATATTTCGCATAAAACGCTCGTTTTTTAAGCATTTATTAAGTACCTTTGCCCCACAATTTTAGATGTAGAAACAATTTAGTTTTAATTTTTTAGATGAACGTAATTACGAAAACAGTCTCACTGCCCGATGGCAGAACCATCAGCATTGAGACCGGGAAAGTGGCAAAACAGGCAGACGGCTCGTGCGTGCTGCGTATGGGCAACACCGTATTGCTTGCTACTGTTTGTGCCGCAAAAGATGCAGTTCCCGGAACAGATTTCATGCCTTTGCAGGTAGAGTACAGAGAACAGTATGCCGCAGCGGGACGTTTCCCCGGCGGATTTACAAAACGCGAGGGTAAGGCAAGCGACAACGAAATACTGACATGCCGCCTTGTAGACCGCGCCCTGCGCCCCCTGTTCCCTTCAGACTTCCACGCTGAAGTGTATGTCAACGTTATCCTGTTCTCTGCAGACGGTGTAGATCAGCCCGATGCGCTGGCAGGTTTCGCTGCTTCTGCAGCTCTGGCATGCTCAGATATTCCATTCGAGTGCCCTATCTCGGAGGTACGTATTGCACGTGTAAACGGCGAATATGTGGTCAATCCTACATTCGAGCAGATGAAAGAGGCGGACATGGACATTATGGTAGGTGCCTCGAAAGACAACATCATGATGGTAGAGGGAGAGATGAAGGAAGTGTCCGAACAGGATCTTCTGCAGGCTCTCAAGGTGGCACAGGATGCTATCCGCCCGATGTGCGAACTTCAGGAAGAACTGTCAAAGGAACTTGGCACCGACATAAAGCGCGAATACTGCCACGAGGTTAACGATGACGAACTGCGCGAAGAGTTGCGCAACGCCACATACGACAAGTGCTATGCCATAGCAGAGTCGGGCGACCGTGACAAGAAGACACGCGGCGAGGCTTTCGAACAGATAAAGGCAGACTTCACAGAAAGCTACAAGGCTGCTCACACGGAGTTGACAGACGAAGAGCTGGAAGAGAAATGCGCGCTCATAGACCGTTACTACCACGATGTTGAACGCGACGCCATGCGTCGTTGCATCCTTGACGAAGGCAAGCGCCTCGACGGTCGCAAGACGGACGAGATACGCCCCATCTGGTGCGAGGTGAGTCCTCTTCCCATGCCTCACGGCAGTTCCCTGTTCACACGCGGCGAGACACAGAGCCTCACGACGTGTACTCTGGGAACAAAACTGGACGAAAAGATGGTGGACGACGTGCTCGACAAGAGCTACATGCGTTTCCTGCTGCACTACAACTTCCCGCCTTTCTGCACAGGCGAGGCAAGGGCACAGCGTGGCGTAGGTCGTCGTGAGATAGGTCACGGACACCTTGCATGGCGTGCATTGAAGGGTCAGATACCGGCAGACTATCCTTACACGGTACGTATCGTATCGCAGATACTCGAGAGCAACGGTTCTTCTTCAATGGCAACAGTATGCGCCGGAACGCTTGCACTGATGGATGCCGGCGTGCCAATGGCTAAACCTGTCAGCGGTATTGCAATGGGGCTGATAAAGAACCCGGGCGAAGACAAGTATGCGGTGCTCAGCGATATCCTCGGTGATGAGGATCACTTGGGCGACATGGACTTCAAGACAACGGGTACGAAAGACGGACTTACGGCAACACAGATGGACATCAAGTGCGACGGTCTGAGCTTCGACATCCTCGAAAAGGCGCTTCTTCAGGCAAAGCAGGGTCGTGAGTATATCCTCGGAAAACTCACCGACACTATCGCAGAGCCACGTGCAGAGCTGAAACCGCAGGTTCCTCGCATCGAGGTAATAGAAATTCCTAAAGAGTTCATAGGTGCCGTTATCGGTCCGGGCGGAAAGATTATCCAGCAGATACAGGAAGAATCGGGTGCCGTAATCACCATCGACGAGGTAGAAGGCAAGGGCAAGGTGCAGGTAAGCGCCCCCAACAAGGACAGCATAAACTCTGCAATGGCTAAGATAAAGGCTATCGTTGCCATTCCCGAAGTTGGCGAGGTATATGAGGGAACAATACGTTCTATCATGCCTTACGGATGCTTCGTAGAGATAATGCCGGGCAAAGACGGACTTCTACACATCTCCGAAATAGACTGGAAGCGCCTTGAAACAGTTGAGGCAGCAGGTCTGAAAGAGGGTGATAAGATTTCCGTAAAACTCATGGAAATCGACCAGAAGACGGGCAAATACAAGCTCTCTCACCGCGTGCTCATACCGAAACCGGAAGGATATGTTGAGCGCGAACGCCGTCCGCGTCCCGAGCGCCGTCCGCGCCAGGAGCGTGGCAACCGCTTCGGAAACGGAGAACCGCGCCGCTTCGAGCACCGCGAGAACAACGACTATCATGACCCTATGGCGGAACGTGAGCCGAAAGACTTCAACGACAGTCTCGACCACGGTTCGGATATAGACTGAATGAGATAATAAAAAAGCTCCCGATGCAGGTTGCATCGGGAGCTTTTTGGTTTTATATACCGGCGCCGACCGGCGTATTCACACCTCATCAAAGCGCCTCAAGACGCAACTAAACTCATCACACCTTCGAATCCTTCATTCTTAACTCTTAATTCTTAATTGCCCTAAGGCATCGCCAAACTCATCTCGCCATTGAAACTGATACGCTCGCGCTCTCTCGACGATACGTCGATGGTAGCATATCCGCTATCAGAAACATCTATTATATACAGATAGGTGTCTTCGTCGTTTTTGGCGGTCAGCTCTATATGCCTTACACCACGTCGGCTGCCACGGTCGTCATAACCGCTTATGGGAGCGGTGAAGTTAAGTCCCTTTCCGCCTCCGTAAGGTATGTTGTACGCCCGTCCGTAATACGGCAGATAGGATTTCAAGGTGTCTCCGGCAATCTCGAGCGAATAGCCGTAGTCTAACGGCACCTGCGTATATCTCTGAGGATTTGCCGTTCTCACCTCTATTACATACCGTCTGCCGTCCAGGGCATTTGTTATCATGTTCCGTTTTGCCTCCTTCCGCTCGGCACGCGTCATCCCGTCGCCCTCACGCAAGACACTGCAACCTGCCAGCACACACGCCGCAAGAACCGTAAAAACAAGTTTTTTCATGTCATCCTCCTTTCGTTATAAAACAAAAAAGGAAGTCACTCATGGTAACTTCCTTTATGCGCTTCAAGATGGGCTTGAACCAACGACCCCCTGATTAACAGTCAGGTGCTCTAACCAACTGAGCTATTGAAGCAGTGTGCGATTATCTCTAATTGCGGTTGCAAAGGTAAGAAGTTTAGCGGAAACTTCCAAACGATTTCGCAAAAAAAATGATTTTTCTCCTAAAAAACTGTTTTTTTATATGAAGAAAGGGCTTATTACGGCTATAAACATGTATTTTTGCATAACCTAAAAACAGTTATACCGCAAATGAAAAAAAGACTTTTCCAGACAGTTCTCCTGCTGTTGTTGCCGTTCACGGGTGCCGTGGCTCAGGACAACGGAGACCATAACTTCAATGCAGGGAAAAACATTGAGGTGTTCAACGAGATTTACAAGTATCTCGACATGATGTATGTGGACACGCTGAATGCCGACGAGGTAATCGGCAACGGTGTTAAATCGATGTTGCGCAGTCTCGACCCTTACACCGAATATTTTCCCGAAGAACGCAACAAAGAGCTGAAAGAGCTGTATACAGGAAAGTTTGCCGGCATCGGCTCGCTTATACGCTATAATCTGAAAGAAGGCAACGTGGTGATAGACGAGCCTTACGAGGGCATGCCGGCAGACAGAGCCGGACTGAAGAAAGGTGATATAATACTCAGCATCGACGACTCTACGATGGTGGGAAAAGATGTGAGCTATGTCAGTTCGCACCTGCGCGGAGACCCCGGCACGACATTCATGCTGAAGGTAAAACGCCCCTCTACGGGCAAGACAATGCAGATGCGGATAACCCGTAGGACGATACAGAACCCACCGGTGCCGTACTACGGACTGCGGACAGACAGCGTGGGGTACCTGCGGCTGTCGTCGTTCACCGAGAACTGTTCGAAAGATGTACGGCGCGCCTTTATCGAAATGAAGAACAAAGGCATGAAAGGATTGGTTCTGGATCTGCGCGGCAACGGTGGCGGATCGGAACAGGAAGCGGTGGATATAGTGAATATGTTCGTCCCAAAAGGTGTGGATGTGGTGTCGAACAGGGGCAAGCTAAAGCGCGTCAACCATGATTACAAGACAACGGCTGAACCTATAGACACGGTGATACCCGTGGTTGTAATGGTAAACGGCAGTACGGCAAGTTCGAGCGAGATAACGAGCGGAGCGCTGCAAGACCTTGACCGTGCCGTGATATTGGGCACGCGGACTTATGGAAAGGGACTGGTGCAGATGACTGTAGACCTGCCTTACAACGGAAACCTCAAGCTCACGACAAGCAAGTATTACATACCCAGCGGTCGGTGCATACAGGCGATAAACTACAAGCACTCACGCGGCGGATACCGCGAGCACATACCCGACTCGCTGACGCGTGTGTTCCACACGGCAAACGGACGCGAAGTACGCGACGGAGGCGGCATAATGCCCGACATAGAGGTAAAGCCCGACTCACTTCCGAACATCGTTTTCTATCTGGCATCGTCGGGAATGGACTCCACGGAGGTGATGCTCGACTATGTTGTGAACTATATTACAAAGCATGAGACCATCGCTCCGGCAGCCGAATTCGACATCACGGACGAAGAGTATGAAGAATTCAAGAAACTGGTGTTAAAGAGCGGTTTTACATACGACCATGAGAGCGAGAAGTATCTTGCAAATCTTGAGAAGCTGGCAAAGTTCGAAGGCTATTACGAAGAGGCAAAAGAGGACTTCGAGAGGCTTAAGAAAAAACTGACACACAATCTCGAACACGACCTCGACTACAACAAAGAGGACATTAAACAGATGCTTGCCGCCGAAATACTTGCCGCATATTACTATCAGGCAGGCGTCACGGAGTATGGACTGAGGTACGACACACAGATGAAAGAGGCGGTGAGACTTATCAACAATCCGGATGAATACAAGGCTCTGCTGACGCCAAAGAAGCAGTGAAAAACGGCATGTGTGGAGCCGTTTTGTAACACATTGTAAATCAGCATGATACCTTTTACGTTCTAAAAGGGCATCTTTCGGTTTCTGAAAGGTGCCCTTTTGCATGCCAAAAGGGCACCTCTTAGAAGGCAGGAGGTCGCCTTTGGAAAAAGGAGATAAAAGAAGATAGAAGGAGATATGTGGCTTGCGCCACGGGAGATAAAGGACAATGGTCTTGAAACAAACAACAAGGCTTTTGTCTTTTATCTTCCCTTTATCTTCTTATATCTCCCCCTTATCTCCTTCTTACATTCGATGTTTCTCCTCCCGGTAGGGCTGTACCATGGTGCAGCCGAAGTGACAATGAATGATAATCCACCGTCATTGCAAATGCCATAAGCCATGCGATTTCGGATGCTCCATGGAGCATCCCTACCGGAAAACTGGTTCTTTTAAATAATAAGACAAAAGGAGACAGAATAAAATAAAAAAGAAATAAAGGACAAAAGCCTTGTTGTTTGTTTCAAGACCATTGTCCTTTATCTCCCGTGGCGCAAGCCACATATCTCTTTATATATTCTCTTATCTCCTTTTTATTTACCTTCCCTGCCCCTCATCAAGCAACTCAAGAGCCTTGTTGACGATGTCGCTCGAACCGTTAAACACAGTGAAATACTCGTTCATATCCCAAATATCACGGGCAATAAGAGCTTTCAGCTGCATTTTAAGATACGGCATGGTACGCTCCGTCTCGGCATCGTCCTTGGGCTTGACGCCCTGCTCTACGCCTTTACCAAGCACGTCTTGAATCAAACTTTCGGGCACTTCGTAACGTCTGTTAAAATCGTCGAACGAAGCATATTCGCGCTTCAAGCTCTTGCGCTCGGCATCGACATACCTCAAACTTGAGTTTATAATAATGCCCTTGGCGGCAAGTTCACGGTGCAAGCGTGTATATTTTGTCGTGTCGAGCGGCACGAAAAAGTCAGGCATAATTCCTCCGCCACCATACACCGTGCGATGTTCCTTAAGCGTATAGTATTTCAGCGAGTCGGCAAAATGTATGCTGTCCGCGCTTGTCAGTTCACCGTTCTTGAGGCGTTTGTCAAGCTCCATGGCATAGTCCTTGCGGTCGCCTTTGGTATAAGGCTTCTGTATACAGCGCCCTGAAGGTGTATAATAGTGAGATATGGTGAGACGTATCATCGAACCGTCGGGCAGGTCTATGGGACGCTGTACAAGTCCCTTGCCAAACGTGCGGCGTCCTACCACCGTGCCACGGTCATGATCCTGTATCGCTCCGGTCACAATCTCGGCGGCAGAGGCGGTAAATTCGTTGACAAGAACTATCACCCGTCCGCTATTGAAACTGCCGTCCCTGCGAGCACGATATTCGTTGCGCGGCACCTTCTGCCCCTCGGTATACACTATCAGTTCGTTATTGTCGAGAAACTCGTTCGCCACCTGCACGGCGGCATGGAGGTATCCGCCGCCGTTGTCCTGGAGGTCGAGTACGAGGTCTTTCATTCCCATTTTCCTCAGCTGCACCATGCCTTCCATAAACTCATCGTACGTAGTTGCACCGAAATTGCCTATGCGGATATATCCCACTCCGGGACGTATCATATACACTGCATCGATACTCTTGATTGGTATCTTGTCTCTCTTGACCGTAAAGGTGAGCACTCCTCCCACACCGCGGCGAACAACTCCGAGCACCACCTTCGTGCCCTTAGGACCGCGAAGGCGCCGCATTATCTCCTCTCGCGGCATCTTCACTCCGGCAATGGCGGTATCGTTGACGGTAACAATGCGGTCGCCCGCCTGTATACCGACTTTCTCCGACGGTCCGTTGGTGGTGGGCTGTATAACAAGCAGCGTGTCCTCTGCCATATTGAACTGCACTCCGATGCCCTCGAAATTGCCCTGCAGAGGCTCGTTCATCGCCTTCACTTCTTTCGGGTCGGAATACGACGAGTGCGGATCGAGCTTCTCCAGCATGCCGCGTATCGCGTCCTCCACCAGTCGTGTCTCGTCTACCGAGTCAACATAAAGATTTGTTATCGCAAGCTCCGCTATCTGAAGTTTGCGCAAAGGGCTGTCCTTGTCCATGTTGATGCGCAGCTGAGAGAAAACTGCAAGCGGCATTAACACGACTAATAATAATGATGTAAGTCTGTTCATTGTCATAAAAAGATATTATCAGAACACTTCCACGTCCTCTTCCGGACGGTCTTCCTCTACCACAAGGTTGTCTATAATGAAGTTCTGACGCTCCGGAGTGTTCTTTCCCATGTAATATTCGAGCAGCTTCTGCACCTGGTCTGTCTTATGAAGAGTAACCTGTTCAAGACGCATGTCGGGACCTATGAAATTCACGAACTCGTCCGGACTGATTTCTCCAAGACCTTTAAAACGCGTTATCTCGGGGTCGGGACCGAGTTCGGAGATGGCGTTCAGACGTTCCTCCTCGCTGTAACAGTAGCGCGTGATGAAGTCTCCCTTCTTCTTTCCGCCCTCACTCTCCTTGTCGGCATCAGCCTGCAGAGTCTTCTTGTTCTTTATTTTCGTACGCTTGTTGCGCACACGGAAGAGCGGCGTCTGCAACACATAGACATGCCCCTTCTTGATAAGTTCGGGGAAGAATTGCAGGAAAAAGGTTATTATGAGCAGGCGTATGTGCATGCCGTCGACATCGGCATCGGTAGCCACAATCACCTTGTTGTATCTCAGCGTGTCCAGTCCGTCCTCTATGTCGAGGGCAGCCTGCAACAGATTGAACTCCTCGTTCTCATACACAACCTTCTTTGTAAGCCCGAAAGAGTTGAGCGGTTTGCCTCTGAGAGAGAACACCGCCTGTGTGTTTACGTCACGGCTCTTGGTGATGGAACCGCTTGCCGAGTCGCCCTCGGTTATGAATATGACGCTCTCTTCCTTGCGGTTGTTCTTCACATCGCTGAAGTGTATGCGGCAGTCACGCAGCTTGCGGTTATGGAGGTTCGCCCTTTTCGCCCTCTCACGTGCAAGCTTTGTCACACCCGCCATTGCCTTACGCTCCTTCTCGCTGTCGTGTATCTTCTGCAACATCACCTCCACCACGTCGGCATGCTTGTGCAGATAGTTGTCCACCTCGTTCTTTATGAAGTCGCCGACATACTTGTTCACCGTCACACCGTCGGGACTCATGGTCTGCGAACCCAGCTTTATCTTCGTCTGGCTCTCGAACATCGGTTCCTCCACATTTATCGCTATAGCTGCCACAAGACCGTTTCTGATGTCTCCATACTCGAAATTCTTTCCCGAGAACTCCTTTATCGTACGGGCTATATGCTCTTTGAAAGCACTCTGGTGGGTGCCTCCTTGGGTGGTATGCTGACCGTTCACGAACGAGTGGTACTCCTCTCCGTACTGGTTGGCGTGCGTAAACGCAATTTCTATATCCTCGCCCTTAAGATGTATTATGGGGTATATGCCATCGTTGGTCATAGTGTCGTTGAGCAGATCTTCAAGCCCGTTGCGACTGAGAATGCGCCTGCCGTTGTACATTATGGCAAGACCGGTATTCAGATAAGTATAGTTTCGGAGCATCGTTTCCATGAAATCGTCATGAAACGAGTAATTCTTGAAAAGCGTATCGTCCGGCTCGAAGAAGATATAAGTGCCGGTCTCGTCTTCGGTGGGCTCCGTAACGTCCGACACGAGGACGCCTCTTTCAAACTTTGCGGTACGCACCTGACCGTCGCGATACGACCTCACCTCAAACCGCGAGCTAAGAGCGTTGACGGCTTTGACGCCCACTCCGTTCAGTCCCACACTCTTCTTGAAAGCCTTCGAGTCGTATTTTCCACCCGTATTGAGCACACTCACCGCTTCGATAAGCTTTCCCTGTGGTATGCCACGCCCGTAGTCGCGCACCGACACACGCAGATGCTCGTCGAGATCTATCTCTATCCGCTTGCCCGAATTCATGCGGAACTCGTCTATTGAGTTGTCCACAACCTCCTTAAGGAGCACGTATATGCCATCTTCGGGCATCGTACCGTCGCCCAGACGTCCGATATACATGCCCGGACGGGTGCGCACATGCTCCATGTCCGACAAGTGGCGGATGTTGTCGTCATTATATTCCACGGCGGTGCCGGCAGCTGCCTGAACATCCACTTCGTCCGTTATATTCTTCTTGCTTTTCTCTTCCATATAATATATCAACGCCCGGCATGACGTGCCGACGGTCTTTCGTATTTACAATATCTTTCTGTAACAACGCCTGCGCTTGTGCATCACGTAGTCGAGATGCTGCCACTGGCTCTGCACATGCTCGTTGCTCTCCATCTCGACCTGGCTCTCTCCCCACTCAAAACCACGTGCCTGATAGCGCGGGATTAGGTCGGCAAACATCAGCGCGTTGGCGCCTTTCACTCTGTACTCGGGCAACACACCCATGAGAAGCAGGTCTACACCCTTGGTCCTGTTGAACTTCAACGCCCGCAGTACATGCCACCAGCCGAATGGAAACAACCGTCCGCGCCGGCATTTCTGCAACGCCACGGAAAGCGAGGGTATTGTTATGCCCACACCAACCATCTTGTTCCCGGCATTACGGTCTTCCACAACGGTAATCAGATCGAGGTCTACAAACGGGAAATACATGTCTATGTATTGTTTTATCTGCCGCTCCGACAGTTCCGAATACCCGTAAAGATCCTTTCCGGTGGCATTGAGCAGTTCGAACATCTTGTATCCGTATCCGCCCTGAAAGACATCCTTGCGCGTCAGCTTGCGCACATGAAGATTGTACCGCGTCTGTATCATGCGTGCTATCTTGTTGTATTTCTCCGGCACTTCCTTAGGTACCGTGAGCTTGAACTCAACGTAGTCGTTGTCCTTTTCATAACCTTCAAGGACCGAGATGTGCTCCGGATAATACGGATAGTTGTATATCGTGGGCATCGTACCGAGTTGGTCGAAGCCCCATGTAAGCATTCCTTCGGGATCCATGTCAGTAAACCCGAGCGGTCCCACAATCTCCGCCATGCCCTTTTCCCTGCCATATTCCTCAACGGCTTTGAGCAGTGCGGCGGAAACTTCCTTGTCGTCCACAAAGTCTATCCACCCGAAACGTACGTTACGGCGGTTCCATCTTTCGTTCGCACGATGATTTATTATGGCGGCGACACGCCCTTTCATCACTCCGTTTTCATCGAAAGCCATGAAATATTCGGCTTCGCAGAACTCGAAGGCCGCATTCTTTTCCTTGCTCAAAGTGTTGTACTCGTCGCCGAACAAGGCAGGAACATCAAACTTGTTACCCTTGTAAAGACTGTAGTGAAAATTGATGAAAGCCTTTAAATCGTTCTTGCTTTCAACCTTCCTTATTTTAACTGACGGCATTTTTTACCTCTGTATATTACGTAATAAAACATTACAAAAGTAATATTATTTGGTCTAAAAACCAAAGAAAAACGCTTTATTTCACTTTCATTTGGAATTGACGTAAAGCAACGGACATACATCCGCTGTTCATATTTTGGAACATACAAGTACCGCACGTGTACCGCAGGCGCACGTAGTGCCGAACACATAGACATCGCCGCCGTCTCCAAGCCGAAGTCTTTTGCGCAGTTCCGCCACGGTAAGGGGAAAGTTGCGCACGGCGACATTGGCTTTCGTCACACCTGCGAGCACGGTTTTCAGTTCTTTCTTGTTCATCGACGAAACGGCGGTAACGGCGAAGTGCCGACCGGGGAAGTCGTCCACCACTCTGTCCGACACGAACAGGCGGCTGTTGACACCCACCTGCCGCACACCGTAACGGTTGCAAAGCAGTCCGAAACAGCCTGCCTTCATCACCGAGGCATCGGGCTCGTAAAGGTATCTGCCGGCAAGCGATGTGTAAGGCTCATCCGACGTAAGCGTGGGCCTGCATGCCTCTTCAAGACTGCAACGCACAGTCCGTCCGTCGTTAATGCAATATATCTCCGGCTGCGAGGAACCTTTACGCGACAGGACGAAGAGCAGTTCCTTACACTCGTTGCGCACCGAAATGACATGTATCTCCCTCACCACGTCGGGACAGACGGCATTGAGTGAGGCAACAGCATCGTGCCAGTCGAGCATCGGCGACAGTTTCAGCATCACATTGTCTGCCTTCTCCGTCAGCTCGACAAGCATGCAGAGCACATCGGGCGTGCAGTCGCCAATGGCATAGGTGCGCCCTCCGCAGGCATCGCGGCGTGCCGGGTCGAGATATATAAGCGAGGCATGTTCTATGTTGTGAAGATATTCTGTGCCGTCGGCACAGACAACGTCCGCACCGTCAAGTGCCAGCACGCCGAAGTTGTTGCGTGCCGTCTCGCACAGTCGCTCGTTGCGTTCCACGTATATTGAACGTTCGAAAAAGCGCGACATAAATGAGAAGTCGACCCCGAAACCGCCGGTAAGGTCTACAAGCAACGATGCCTTGTCACTTGTTCCGCAACCGCATATACGCCCGGCGACGTCAGCCTTTATACGTGCCGCCGTCTCGCCGGAGCACTGCTCCATGGACAGATGCGGAGGGTAGATGATGCCATCGGTCTGTGCCCATGACGGCAGTTTTTCACATGCCTTCTGCCACCCGGCAATCTGTTCGAGCACGAATGGCACATCGATATCCTTGCGCCCGGCTATTTGGAATGCCAGTTTGCGAACGTCATCGTTGCGGTGATTGTGTATGAAAGTTGCTGTCATATCTCCCAACCAATTATAAATTATCAATTATAAATTATTAATTGTCGATTACAACGCCTTGTAGTATTTCCTCGCGACGGCTCTCGACACGAGGTTGAAGTGCCACCACTCCGTGCGCAGAGGCTTGAAACCGGCAGATATCATCACCTTCCTCAGCAGTTCACGGTTTTTCTTAGCCTCGGCGGTCATCTGCCTGCGCGCCACCATTCCCGCCTCATCGGTGATGTGTGAAAGGCGGCTCATGTGGTCTACCTTTGTGCCCATGGGTATGGAGTCGCCGTCAAGGGTGCATAGTGTTATATCCACCGCCAGACCATAGTTGTGCATTCCGCCGCCGTTGCGCGGGTTGCTGACGTATATACTTTTGGACGTATTCTTCACCTTGTCCCACATCTTCTGCTGTATGCTCATGGGACGCGCGGCATCGTATATCTTCAGACTGAGGTCGGGACGCAGCTCCTTCAGTCGTTTCTGCGCCTTTACCAGTGCGGCGGCAGCCTTGGGATGAAGGTAAGCATCGCGCAGGTCTCCGTATAGCACCGTACCCGTGAAATTGTCGGGACGAGCATACATGAGGCTCACGAATATCGAACTGTCGAGTTTCTTTATGTTAACCATGCCCTTACGCTCCATGTCACGGGCTGCGGCTGATGTTTTTTGGGCATGACATGGCGCGCCTGCCGCAAGAAACAGCAGTACAAAATATGTGGCGATAAAAGTTCTTTTCATAACCGGTAAATTATTCTTTGAAACATCGGTGACAATGACTTCAAGTGTCATACATGATCTTTCAGTTTCCAATATGCCGCCTTTTGCAGTCTAAAATGCCGTCTTTCAGAACGCGAAAGACGGCATATTGGAAACTAAAAGGTATCATTTTGATTTTCAAGGGGTTGCAAAACAAGGTTTATAAGACCTATAAGGCTTATAAGTCCTATAAACCCCATAAGTCAATAAAGATGCCTATTTCGCATTAATCTCCTTCAAAAGGCGGTCTGCGTGTCCCCACTTGTCCATCATGAAGAGCACGAAACGAATGTCCACACCTATACAGCGTGCCAGCGTGCGGTCGAAGAAGATGTCGCTCGAGAGGCTGTCCCAGTTGCCGTCGAAAGCAAGACCGATAAGCTCTCCGTTGCCGTTGAACATCGGTGAGCCGCTGTTTCCGCCCGTAATGTCGTTGTTGGTGAGGAAGCAAAGCTGCATCTTGCCGGTCTCCTTGTCCTGATACTTACCGAACGACGGTGCCGAGAGAAGTTCTTTCATTATAGGCTCTGCAACATAATCGATCATCTTGTCGCTCTTGTTCATCTTCTCCACGATGCTCTCCGCCGTGGTGTAATAACCCGAGGGGGCACCGTTCAAGGTGAAGCCGCCCACCTGTCCGTAACTCAGACGCATCGTGAAGTTGGCGTCGGAATAGTGCGGCATGTCTTCCTCCATGCGCAATTTGGCTGCACAGAGGTATTTTTCCTGAATGCCTATAGAGTCGTTAAGGCTGCGCATCTTGCCGAGCATGTCGCCCCACATCGTGACAAGGTCCATGCCCATCTGCACACCGAGGTCGTTTTTATACTCCTTCTTCGTGAAGTAGATCTTCTTGCCTTTCTTCATCAGAATGGAGTTTGACCAAAGATAGTCCACGTATTTGGCATAGTCGCCGTCGAACTGTGTGTCGATGGTCTTGTAGAACTCGGGCAGTGCCGCGGCGTCCACATGCTCGCGGTAGTTCTTCAGCAGCACGGCATACACTTCCTTGTCGAGAGCCTCGTCCCATGTGTCGCTGTTGTCTTTGAACTCAACATACTGCTTTGAAGGCTTGTTCTTGGGTCCTTTAACCTCTATTCCCTGGTTCACAAGCATGGCGCGTGTGGCAAGCTCGTTGGTGCGGCGGAAGGTCTCCATGAAGTAGTACAGGTTGCGCATCACGTCGAACTGCCTGTTGTAAAGGTTCTCCATTACGCTGAAATCAAGTTTGCCCTTAAGATATCCCGTGCTGTCCTGATATGCGCGGATGAGTTTTTCATACTGCTGCTTCTGGTTTATAATGCCGATGGAATCGATACATTTGTTCATTCCGAGTGAGTTTTTCCAGTAGTTGGAGCTTTGAGCGTACTTCGAATCGTACTTTATGCGCACGCCCTCGTCTGCCCTCATGTGGCGTATCATAACGTCCTGCTTCACACCGCGAACCTGTGCACGCGGTGTGTTCTGCGCATCGCGCATCTCCTTTATGCCGTATGACGACAGATAGCGGTTGGTGCTTCCGGGGTAGCCCATGGTCATGGCAAAGTCGCCGTCCTTATATCCCTGCAGAGAGACGGGTGCCCAGTGCTTGGGATGATACGGCACGTTGTTTTCCGAATAGGCAGCCGGACCGTTGGTCTTCGGGTCGGCATAGATGCGGAACACGCTGAAGTCGCACGTCTGGCGTGGCCACATCCAGTTGTCGGTCTCGCCTCCGAACTTGCCCATAGACTTCGGTATGGTGAAGACAAGGCGCAGATCGGTAAACGCCTGATATGTTGTGGCAAAATACTTATTGCCCTCATAGAAGGCGTCTATCTCCACGTGATACGTGCTGTCCTGCTTCTTGGCTTCCAGGTCAAGCTCTTTCTGAAGCTTTTCGATAAGCTCCGCCTTGCCGTCATTGTCCTTATAGTCGAAGCCCTGCTCCAAAAGACGGTCCGTAACGTCTTCCTGCTTTACCATGAAAGACACGAACATGTTCTTGTTGGGCAGCTCCTCGCTGTAAGACTTGGCATAGAAACCGTTCAGCATGTAATCGTGCTCAACCGTCGAATGGCTGCGTATAGCCTCGAAACCGCAATGGTGGTTGGTAAAAACAAGCCCGTCCGGCGACACTACAACACCCGAACAGAAACCGCTGAAGTTTACAACCGACTTCATGATAGCATCGTTTCCACTGTAAAGAGCATCGTACGGCAATTTGAATCCCTCTGCCTTCATCTGCTCATATACCGCCTCCGGCAGGTTGTAGAGCGTCCACATGCCTTCGTCCGCCTTTGCTTTGAAAAGCGAAAAGACGCACAATACCAATAATGTTAGTTTTCTCATATCGTTTATTTTAAATTATTGAATATTCTTTTATGGAGTCTATAAGTTCTATAGTGTCTATAGATACTATAGTCTGACGCCTCATCTCTTGAAATACCTGCCCACCACCGGCAGTCCCGAAAGTGGGAAATCACGGTGCACTGTATATGCCATGAACAAGGCGATAAGCAGCGTGTTCACCGCAACAGACGCCCACACGGAAAGCACCGTGCCGCCGGCACGCATGCCGAAGAACAGCACTGCGGCGAGAACAACGTACCGTGAGATATCGGCAAGAGGATAGTCGATTGGGTACTTCTTCTGTCCCACGAGATAGGACAGCGTCATCGCCGTGCCATAGCCTGCCACACCAGCCCACGCGCACGCCATATAACCGTATGACGGGACAAATATCACGTTGACAACGATAAGCACCGCGCAGCCTATACCCGAGAACCATGCGCCCCAGATGGTGCGGTCGGTGAGCTTATACCAGAACGAGAGATTGAAATAAATGCCCATCATAATCTCCGCCACCATGACTATCGGCACGACATCAAGCCCCACCCAGTAGTCACGCCCTATGATATGGCGCAACAAGCTTATATATCCCATTACGACAAGAAATGCCAAAAGAGTGAATATTATGAAGTATTTCATAGCTTTGGCATACGTCTCGCGGTTGTCCTTGTCCCTTGCCTTGCCGAACACGAACGGCTCGTAGGCGTAACGGAAAGCCTGCGTTATCATTGCCATAATCATGGCAATCTTGCTTGCCGCGCCGTATATGCCGAGCTGGGCATGGGCATCCGGACCCTTATATATGTAAGGAAAGAGTATCTTGTCGGCAGTCTGATTAAGTATGCCGGCTATGCCGAGAACGAGTATGGGCCAGCTGTAGGCGAACATACGCTTTATCAATGAAGAATGAAGAATGAAGAATGAAGAATGAAAATTACCGGAGTGCTCAGTATAATTATAAATCTCGGAGTGCTTAGAGTTCTCGGAGAACTCTGATAACTCGAAACTATCCGAGCCCCTCGAAAAACAAAAAGCGTCTTTCAACTCGCCGTAGAACGCCAGCATCACCGTAGCCGTGCAGAACAGGTTTATGTAGAAGGCGAAGCCCACATCGGCTGGTTTTCCGTTTATTTCGGGCAGCACAACGAAGAAGAAGAGGTTCAACGCTATGTTCATTACAATGAACAGCATCTTCAGTGCTGCAAACTTTATGGGGCGCTTCTTGTAACGTAGATAGGCAAAAGGAATACTCTGAAAGGCGTCTATAGCCACCGTCAGAGCCATTACCCATACGTATGAGGGATGGTCGGAATAGCCTATCGCCGCCGATATAGGCGTGATAAAAGCCAGCACAAGGGCAACAAACAGCAGCCCGACAGTGCCTACAAGCATGAGCACGGTGAAATAAACGCGCTGCGGATTCTCACCTTCCTTATTCGCAAAGCGGAAGAACGTGGTCTCCATACCGAACGTGAGAAGCACGAAAAGCAGTGCCACGTATGCGTAGATGTTGGTTATCACACCGTAACCGCCGCCCGATGCCGCGAGTTTGGCGGTGTAGATAGGAACAAGCAGATAGTTAAGAAATCTGCCGACGATACTGCTCAGTCCGTAAATAGCAGTGTCTTTTACCAAAGACTTCAGATTTGCCATTGTCTTATTATTTATTTTTCAAGAAGAAGAAACAGAATTTTCTCATCCCGATCTATCATCAGCCCATTTCTTTATACTTAATTAATCTGCCCCGATAAATCATCCTTTTATTCTTCATTCTTTATTCATCATTCTTCATTTAATCACGTTCCGAAGAACATATATGCGATGAGTACGGCGGCGATGACGCCCGCCAAGTCCGCCATAAGCCCACAGGCAACGGCATGACGGGTATTTCTTATACCCACGCTGCCGAAATATACGGCAAGGATATAGAACGTGGTATCGGTCGAGCCTTGGAAGATGCAGCTGAGACGACCCACAAACGAGTCGGCTCCATACGCCGTCATGGCGTCCACCATCATGCCTCGCGCACCACTGCCTGAGAGCGGTTTCATGAGCGCAGTGGGCAGAGCACCCACAAAATCGGCATTACCGCCACAAAATTCCACGCCCCGACGCACACCGTCTATAAGCATATCCATTGCCCCTGAGGCACGGAACACGCCGATAGCAACGAGTATAGCCACAAGATAAGGTATTATGCGCACTGCCGTGGAAAAGCCGTCCTTGGCTCCTTCCACGAAAGCATCGTACACGTTCACTTTCTTTCTCACTCCCGCAATGATAAATCCCACGATGATGCACATGAGCAATATGTTTGACACAGACGTGCTGACAACATTCATCGTATCCTTGTCAAGTTTCCCAAAGCCCCATATTATTCCTGACACTGCAAAGCACAGCGTACCAAGTGTGAGCATCATTGTGCGGTTGATAAGGTTGATGCGCTGATATAAGGAAGTGACGACTATGCCGGCAAGAGTGGAGAAGAACGTGGCGAGAAGTAGCGGCACGAATACGTCGGTGGGCTGTGCCGCGCCAAGCTGTGCCCTGTATACCATTATGCTGACAGGTATAAGTGTAAGTCCCGAGGTATTGAGCACAAGGAACATTATCATCGGATTGGTGGCGGTGTCCTTTTTTCCGTTCAACTGCTGCAACTGTTCCATAGCCTTGAGTCCCAACGGTGTGGCGGCATTGTCAAGCCCAAGCATGTTCGCCGAGAGATTCATGAAGATGGAACCGGTGACAGGATGCCCTTTAGGAATGTCCGGAAACAGTTTTACGAACACGGGACCGAGCAAACGGGAAAGCATGTTTATGACACCACCCTTCTCGCCGATGCGCATTATACCGAGCCACAACGACAGCACTCCAGTAAGCCCGAGCGAAATCTCGAACGCCGTCTTCGATGTCTCGAACGTGGAATTCATCATTGCAGGAAAAACCTCCATATCGCCCATGAAGACAAGTCTGAAGAGCGCTATAACGAAAGCAATGACGAAGAATGCCACCCAAATATAGTTCAATACCATTTACTTTGACTTAACTTTTTCTATTTTAATAAGACCTATAAGTCCTGTTTACCTTAATAAGCCTTATAAGACATATAAGCCCCATAAGACATATATCACTTAAAACCCGGCACCTAAAGATCTGACACCTCGCCCAGCATTGCAAGTGCGCGGTTTTCCGCCGCCTCCATTATCTCGCGTTCGCCGGGTCCCTTGTCGTCTATGCCGCACAGGTGGAGTATGCCGTGGATTATGACGCGGTGCAGTTCGTCATCGTACTGTTTTCCGAATTTATCCGCATTGGTACGCACCGTGTCGAGCGATATGACGATGTCACCGTTTATAACGTCGTCCTCGTCATAGTCGAAGGTTATGATGTCTGTGTAGAAATCGTGCCCCAGATACTCGCGGTTCACCTCAAGTATCTTCTCATCATTCACGAACATGTAGCCTATCTCGCCCACTTTGCGCCCATATTGAGCAGCCACAGCCTTTATCCATGCCGTGGTGGGACGTTTCTTTATCTGAGGCATGCGTATGCCTTCTGCACTGTATGTTATCACCCTTTGTTAATTTATAATTGATAATTTAAAATTTATAATTCAAGAATATATTGTCTTTCGGGAGTATCGCGACCTCAGAGTTCTCCGAGAGTTCTGATGTTTCAGAGAACTCTGAGAACCACAATAGCCCTAAAGCCCGGGCAACTCTCATTCTTCATTCCTCATTCATCATTCTTCATTTACCGAAGGTATAAAGCACGATACGTCCATGCCGAAGTGTGCCAGCTCGCGCACGACACTGCTGCTTATGCTCGCCAGATGAGGCTCGGCATAGAACAGTACGGTCTCCGGTCCGCCTATCATTCTGTTTATGTCTGCCTGCTCGCGCTCGTACTCAAAGTCCTTGACACTGCGCACGCCCTTTATGATAAAGCCGGCATTCTCCCGACGGGCAAAGTCGGTTGTAAGGTCGGAATACGCCCTCACCTCTATCTTCGGTTCGCCAACATATAGTCTCGCTATGCGGCACACGCGCTCGTCGGCAGACAGCATGCACTGCTTGCGCTCGTTTACGCCCACGCCTATCACTATACGCCCGAAAAGGGGCAGAGCACGGCGGACAATGGAGTGGTGACCGATGGTAAAAGGGTCGAAACTACCTGTGAAAACAGCTGTCGTCATAATAACTCCGTAAATTTTATATTATACCTCCCGTCGTCAGAAAAGTTCCGGTTCCATGATGTTGCCGTTGCATGGGTTGCGCCCGAAGTGGGTATATGCAAGTTCCGTCACCATGCGGCCGCGCGGCGTACGCTTGATAAAGCCCTCCATGATGAGGAACGGTTCGTAGACCTCTTCCACGGTTCCGGCATCTTCGCCTATGGCGGTGGCAATGGTGGATATGCCCACCGGACCGCCCTTGAACTTGTCGATGATCATAAGCAGTATCTTGTTGTCTATCTCGTCCAAGCCGTAGCGGTCTATGTTGAGCGCCGTGAGAGCAACCTCTGTAATGGCTACGTCTATGCGCCCGGTGCCCTTAACCTGCGCAAAGTCGCGCACACGGCGCAACAGGGCGTTGGCAATACGGGGCGTTCCGCGACTGCGACCGGCTATCTCCACTGCGGCATCGGTGTCTATGGGCACTCTCAGAATGCCGGCAGAGCGCTGTATTATCTTCGTAAGAGTCTCCGGCTCGTAATATTCCAGATGAAGGTTTATGCCGAAACGGGCACGCAACGGCGCCGTGAGCAGTCCGCTGCGCGTGGTGGCTCCCACAAGTGTAAAGGGGTTGAGATCTATCTGTATGGAGCGCGCCGAGGGACCTTTGTCTATCATTATGTCTATGCGATAGTCTTCCATGGCGGAGTAGAGATATTCCTCCACGACGGGCGACAGACGGTGTATCTCGTCGATGAAGAGCACCTCGCGCGGCTCGAGCGAGGTGAGTATGCCGGCAAGGTCGCCGGGCTTGTCGAGCACCGGACCGCTCGTCAACTTGAAGCCCACACCCAGTTCGTTGGCAATGATGTTGCTGAGCGTGGTCTTTCCCAGTCCGGGCGGACCGTGCAGGAGGGTATGGTCGAGCGGTTCACCCCTGTATTTGGCAGCCTCGACAAACACCTCGAGGTTCTCCACCACCTTCTGTTGTCCGCTGAAATCGGAGAACTGAAGCGGGCGGAGAGCATTCTCAAAGTCTTTTTCCGAAGCCGTGACCGTATCTCTTCTTATATCGAATTTATCATCCATAAAATGTCATGAAGTGACTTATATTATTGTTTGCAAAGTTAAGAAAAATATTCGTCAGTATACCGCTTTTTAACAATTTGTTGGATACGGTTTTTCAAGAGGTCATCTTTCGACCTCCAATATGCCGTCTTTTGCACTCTAAAAGGCGGCATTTCAGGCTCCAAAAGGGCACCTTTTGGAACGCAGGAGGTATCATCCTTGTTTCCAGCGAGTTACGAACACGAAAGAGAAGAGGCTGGGATTTGAAGGAAATACTATATAAAAAGGCATCGGATACGCCGTATTTTTTTACCACTGCGCCCTGACGATGTATCGGGAAAAAGGTTTATCTTTGCAGAAAGAATATTTTTTTGCTACAATAAAAAGCATAACAACCATGAGAATAAACATGACCGAGTGGATGCGCGACATCATCCGAAGGAAAGAAGTGACGGCTGTGCCGGTAATGACACACCCGGGCATAGAGATAACGGGGAACACCGTTCTCGATGCCGTAAGCAAAGGTGAGGTTCATCATAATGCCATTGCGGCATTGGCAGAGAAATATCCCACGGCCGCAGCAACGGTGATAATGGACCTGACGGTGGAGGCGGAGGCTTTCGGCGCGGAAATATCATTCACAGAAAACGAGGTGCCGGCTGTTATCGGACATTTGCTAAACGGTGTGGAAGACATAGACCGGCTGGAAGTACCGTCGCTGCATGCAGGTCGTGTACCGGAATATATCAAGGCGAACGTGCTTGCCGCACACACCATAACCGACCGCCCCGTACTTGCCGGCTGTATAGGTCCGTTCTCGCTTGCAGGGCGCCTTTACGACATGTCGGAGATAATGATACTTATATATCAGGACACAGAGGCTGCACACAAACTGCTCGGCAAGTGCACCGACTTCATCATGAAATACTGCATGGCACTGAAAGAGGTGGGTGCAAACGGGGTAATGATGGCAGAACCGGCAGCCGGACTGATGTCTGACAGCGACTGCCGCACATTTTCATCAGACTATGTCAAGAAAATTGTTGACGTGGTTCAGGACGACCACTTCAGTGTGGTGCTGCACAACTGCGGCAACACAGGACACTGTACCGGAGCCATGGTTGCAACAGGGGCGGCGGCATATCATTTCGGCAACAAGTGTGACATGGCGGAAGTGATACGCGAAGTGCCGTCTACGGCACTGGCGATGGGTAATATAGACCCCGTGTCGCTGTTCAAGGATGCCACACCGGAAGAAATGTACAAGGCAACAACCGACCTGCTCGAGAATACGCGCAGATATCCCAATTTCGTACTGTCGAGCGGATGCGACACACCGCCGCATACGCCGTTTGCCAACATCGACGCTTTCTTCAGCGCACTTGAAGATTTCAACAAATGACAGAACACGAGCTATCTTTCGACGACCTGAACATCAGCCCGCATGAAATATACGAGCAGATGGGATACGGAGAAAATATTCCGGATAACGATGTGGTTGCCGAAACAGAAGATATAATACAGGAAGTGAAAGGCCTGCTCCGCCCCCGTTTCTGCTTCTTCGTAAGCGGCGGCGTACTCGATACAGGTACAAGGACGCTTGCCGCCCGCGGCTTTCACTTCAACATAGGACGCATAATAACACGTCAGTTGCGCGACTCGCACGCATACGCCTTTTTCGTTGCTACGAGCGGAGCCGAATTCGAGGCATTCCAAAAAAAACTGAAAACAGAGAACGACATGGTCAGGATTTTTATTGCCGACGCCATGGGGAGCGTAATTGCGGAAAAGACGGCAGACTGTATGGAAACGGTACTACAGCATCAGATAGCAGGAAGAGGATGGAAACATACCAACCGATTCAGCCCCGGATACTGCGGATGGCATGTGTCAGAACAGCACAGCTTATTTTCCATGTTTCCAAAAAGCAATCCATGCGGAGTGACACTGACAGAATCGAGCCTTATGATGCCTATAAAGTCGGTAAGCGGGGTTATAGGTGTAGGTGAGAACGTGCGTAAATTGGAATACAGTTGTGGGCTGTGCGACTATGAGAAATGCTATAAAAGGAAAGCGAGGAAATTATCTAATTAATAAGTAAGAGCGAGGAAATTAAGAATTAAGAGTTAAGAATTAAGAAAATATGCTTTGGGGGTTGTATTGGTCTTATTAGACCTATTAGGACTTATTAGCCTAATTCCCCTTTCCCCAAAAGCATATTTTCTTAATTCTTAACTCTTAATTCTTAATTAAAGAACACATACAGTCCTATCATTACTATGGCAAGGGCTATCCAGCCGACGCGCACTCCGAGCGACGGTTTTTCCCTTATAACCGCCATTGCCGGACGCTCTGCGGAAACCTTGTCCGTAAGACTTACAATCACCATGCTTATTATAAGAATTACAAAAATATAGAAAGAGAGCATCATGAAGTGTATAGTCTCGGCTGCACCGGGTATAACCCAAAGATAGAGTATGCCGCTGCCTATGCTGAATATTGTTCCGAACGTAAGCGTAATGTTTGCGGCAAGAGTGGTGCAGCGCCTCCAGAAAACACCCATTACAAACACGGCTGCCATAGGCGGAGCTATGAAACTGAGAACCGACTGGAAGACATTGAACAGGTCCATACCCTTGATGTTGTCCACCGCAATGGTAATTACTATCGACACAAGGGCACCGACAACGGTGACGATATGCCCTGTGCGGACAATCTCCTGCTGCGAGGCGTTGGGACGGATGTTCTTGACATAGATGTCCATGGTGAACACCGTACTGAGTGCATTGAGCGCGGAACCGATTGTGCTGACGAGCGCAGCAGTGAGAACAGCCATGACAAGACCTACCATTCCGACAGGGAACAGGTTGGAGACAAGTGTCATATAGGCATTGTCCGCCTCTATTGTGGCACCGCCGAAGAAGCCCGTTTTCCAAAGTGCAAAGCACACGATGCCCGGGATGATGTATATTGCAACGTCGAGAATTTTGAGCCATCCGGTGAAATTGGCACCGCGCTGCCCCTCGTTGAGGTTCTTTGCGGCAAGTACGGGCTGCACCATCGACTGGTCGGTACACCAGAACCACAGTCCTGATATGGGATAGCCCAAAAGTATGGGGAGCCACGGGAAATCCTTGTCGGAATTGGGTTGGAACAGGTTCCAGTAGTCGGACGGGATTATATCCGGGTCTGCAAGTTTTGTAATACCGCCCGTAAACGACGAGCCACCGAGCGTATATATGCCCACAACGGTAAGCGTTGCCGAAACGAAAATAAGCAGCACCATTTGATAAACGTTGGTATATGCCACCGCCTTAAGACCACCAAGCATGGTAAAGAAAGCGGATATGGCAAGAAGTATGAACGCCGACATCCACATCGGAATGCCGAAGACCTGACGTATGAGTATGCCGCCGGCAAAAAGAGTTAGGGCAAGCCACGATATGAGAATGGTGACAATGGTATACCATGCAAGCATGTTACGGGTGGACTGACCGAAGCGCTTACCCATGAACTCGGGCAGTGTGGTGATGTTTTCGCCAAGGTAACGGGGTGCGAAGACAAAGGCAAGGAGAGCGATGAAGACAAAGGCATACCATGCGTAGTTGCCGGACACGATACCGGTGGTAAATCCGGCACTTGCCGAAGCGATGAGCATGGAAGGTCCGACGTTGGTTCCCCACATGGAGAAACCTATGTGGTGCCACTTCAGCGAGTGACCTGCAAGAAACTTGTTGCTGCCTTTCTTACTCTTTGAGCTAGCCCATACGCCTATTGCCAGCAATACTATGAAATAGCCGAACAATATGATCCAGTCGGGCGTCTGTAAAGATAAATCTTTCATTTTTTCAGGTATTAGATTGTTATTAAGTTTATTCTGTCATTAAACATAATGTTTCCTGACTTACAGGAAGCGGCTTCCGCCAAACGCGGAAGCCTTTTTCCATAATCCGTATAACGGGCATCAGCCGGCAACAACGCCCATAAGCTTCTTGGCAACAGCCACCGCCGTATTGGCATTGTCGCTGTAACCGTCTGCGCCTATCTCGTCGGCAAAGCCCTGAGTGACAGGCGCTCCGCCTACCATAACCTTGACCTTGTCACGTATTCCGGCTTCTTCAAGCGCGCTGATGACTTCTTTCATATATGTCATAGTCGTGGTGAGAAGGGCACTCATGCACAATATATCAGCCCCGTGTTTCTTCACCTCGTCGACAAAAGTATCGCTCGCCACGTCTATACCGACGTTTATCACCTCAAAGCCGCAACCCTCGAGCATCGACGCAACAAGGTTCTTGCCTATGTCGTGAAGGTCTCCCTTGACGGTTCCGATGACAACCTTGCCTATCGTCGTAGACGAGTCGCCGGCGAGCAACGGCTTGAGAAGCTCAAGTGCAGACTTCATGGCACGCCCCGCCATAAGCAACTGGGGCACGAAAGCTTTGCCGTCCTGGAACCGTTGACCGACTTCGCCCATGGCACGTATCATCTGTCCGTTGATGATGTCCTGCGGAACAACGCCTGCATCGACGGCTTTACGTGTGGCATCAGCGGCATCCTGAGCCTTACCCTGCAATATGGCGTCGAATATGGCATCGGCTGAAACTGTTTTATCTGCGGTTTCCGGCTGCTTCGGCTTGCAACATTCACACTCCGCCAGAACGCTCTTAGTACTGTGTGAGTGCTCTTTCGGACTGTCGGTAACCGTTGTCTCAGAAACTGCAATATCAGCATGTTCGCCTCTTCTGTGCGGCGAGAGCCACAGTCCTTCGGCAGGTTCGGTTACCTCTGCAAGTTTCTTTATATACCCGTCGGTTGTGCCGCAGCATCCTCCGACCACATTAAGCACATGTCCGTCGAGCAACGGCCATACGTTTTCAAGCAACTTTTCGGGCGTGCAACTGTAATGTCCCGAAGCATCGGGAAGCCCTGCATTGGGATATGCACTTATGTAATAAGGGAATCGTCCGCCAAGTTTTACAAGGAACGGTATCATCTCCCGAATGTCAGATGTGCAGTTTATGCCCACCGAAAGCACGGGAACATCTTTCAATGAGGCTATGAATTCTTCTATTGACTGCCCCAACATGTTGTGCCCGTCGTGGCTTGCGACGGTGAAACTGAGCATCAGCGGCACGCATTTTCCGGTCTTACGCATGGCATTGCATGACGCTTCTATTGCCGCACAGGCGTTTTCCGTATCGAAAATAGTTTCCACAAGAATTGCGTCCACACCTCCTTCAATAAGCGCCTCAGCCTGTTCCTCGTATGCGGAGAGCAACACATCGTAGCTGAAAGTGCCCCAACCGGGTTGGTTGGCGTCGGTAGCCACGGAACAAGTCTTGCTCGTAGGTCCCATGGAACCGAGCACATAGCGCGGTTTGGAGCCGTCTTTCTTCGTATATTCATCGGCAACAGCGCGCGCAATACGGCACGCGGCAAGGTTTATCTCACGGCAGATGCCCTCCAGACGGTAGTCTGCCATGGATATTCTTTGTGCGTTGAAAGTGTTTGTTGTGATAAAGTCGGCACCCGCATCAAGGTACTTACGGTGTATGCCTTCTATTATTTCAGGATGAGTAATGCAAAGAAGATCGTTGTTTCCACTCAGCGGACAATCGTGCGAAGCAAACTTTTCTCCCCTGAAATCGTCTTCCGTAAGATTATAATCCTGTATCATTGTGCCCATGGCACCGTCCATTATGAGCACCCGGCGGTCTGCCTGCGGGAAGTAAGAAGAAGGAAGAGTGAAGAATGAAGATTTGTTTTCCGTAGTCATATCCTTGTTTCCTGTGTTTTTATATGTTCCGTCCGTAAATTCTTTTTCAACCTTATCGATTATTTTCTCGACCTCTCTGTCTGCGTCGAAAGGCGTCTGAGAGCCTGCCGCAGCACTACCGCCGGCATGTATCACATCGTCACCGGCAGGACGTGAAGCCTCTTTCTCCCTGTATTCCTCAACTATGCGGACAGCCTGTTCCACCTCGTCCTCGTTATGGAAGTCCATCTCCAGATGCACGCCGTTTATGCCGATATTGTCCAAAAGAGGGCGAAGTTCGTCCAAAGTAACCCAACATGCCATTATGCTCTTGCCTGCTGCAAGAATGCGTTTGTACAGGTCATACCACTTAGGAGACCCACCCTGCGGCTCTCCCACGCCCGGTGTCCATTGTATGGCGTTAAGCTCTTCGATTTCGAGAAGCGCCGGCAGATGATGCAACGCACCTACTCCGTCAAGGTGATAGAGCGTATAATCAATCTTGCGACACTGCTCTCGGATGAACGGTTGCACGAAACGGCGGTAGTCGTCGACGCTTATCATCGTGGAGATGTCGCTCTGCAACTTTGCCATCTTGCCCGGAGCCCAAGCCGAGAAGTAACAGAATGCCATCTCGTCGCCCTCGCGTATGATGTCGTAAAGCTCGTCAAAGACCTTGAAGTAGATGTCATTGATCTGCTGCATCTGGCGCTCCAGCACCTCTGGTTGCATCACGGTGTCGAGCAATACCTTGTCCGTGCCTTTCATTGCGGCAAGCACATCGAGCCCTTCCATAAGGTCGGGCATACCCACATAATAGTGTCCCTGCGCCTTTTCCTTGCACGCTCGCAACAGTTCCTTGTGCAGAAGCCAGTTCGGGTGGTTGTCGTCAAACTTAATGTCGTCGGTATATTGGGGATTGGGATGTATCCATATAGTGTCCTCACCGCCCTCGAACACACCGCCGAGTATGGCTGCCAGCGAGCCGGGACCAAGTTGCGTGTTCGCCACGGGCAGCATGTCGGCTTTCAACGAACTGTGAGCCACGTACCAGTCGAGGTATTCCGCACGCCATGCAGGGTCGAACCATTTCTGGTCAAGGTTCTTCGGAACAGGCGGCATGTCTACTTCGGCATGCGGGGTGACACCGTTCTGGAAGTGCTCCCACATGTTCACTACTATTCCCTTGTGGTTCCACCAGTCGATATAATGCTTCTTTGTCTCTTCAAGATTTTGTTTCCACGTGTTCATAAGCTCACAGTATTAAATATGCCTTTAAACGTTTTGTCTATCACGATGTCTGCCTCCTTGCTCATATCCATATCGTCCGTGCACTCCACAGCCTCCGGATAAACAGGTATAACACTGCCTTCGCGAACATAAACAGGCATCTCTTCCAACGGCACGGCAACATCTTTAAGCCACCGTCCGCCCTCGACAACCTCTCCGGTGAAGAAGTTTATCCAACTGCCCTCGGGCAGATAAACGTCGCGCCGGTTCGCGCTGTTCATCACCGGGGCGACAAGGAAGCTGTCGCCGAAGTAATATTCGTCGTCGATATGCCAGCACGTCCTGTCCTCCGGATGATGATACACAAGTGCCTGAAGCAGCGTCGAGCCACTCTCCGTTGCCTTGCAGCTTTCGCGCAGGATATAAGGAATGAGCGCATAGCGCAGCTTCCACCATTTCTTTACCAACGGAGCGATATTCGGATAGAACCACGGTTCGCGCTTGTTTGTGCCATGATAGCGTATATGAGATGAGAACACACCGAACTGTGTCCAGCGTATATAAACGTCATCGTCTACCACCGAGTTCATAAAGTTGGGCAGAGTATGAAATCCCGGCACATCATGGCTCCAGAAAGCGAAGCCCGACAGGCCGAAATGAAGTCCTCCCTTGAGCGACCCTGCCATGCCGTCCCACGAGCTGCACGAGTCTCCTCCCCAGTGCAGCGGATACCTCTGGCAGCCTGCCCAAGCAGCTCTTGCCCACACGATGCCGTCGCCTGTCACATCCTTTGTTATCTCGTATGCCGCTTTCTGATAAAGAAGTGCATAAAGATTGTTAAGCAGTTCGGGCTTCATACCTTTATATATAGCGTCCATGTGTATGTTTTCGCCGAAGTCGGTCTTGATACATACCACGCCCATATCGAGCAGACGCTTAAGCAATCCCTTGTACCACGCAGTGGCTTCGGGGTACGTAAAGTCTATGGTACCCGCATAGTCGAGAGCCGAAAAATTCGAACCCTCCGACGCCTGCTTCTTTGTCAACGGTCCGATATAGTCGTTTGCGCGAGCCTCATCTATCTGTTCGGCATTCTCCGCCACGTATGGCAACTGCCACAACGACACGCGGAAGCCCTTGTCCTTAAGCCCGTGGACGAACGCCTTGGGGTCGGGAAAACGCTCTTCGTTGAACTTCCATTCGCAAAGCCAGTCGGTCTTGAACCATCCCGTGTCAAGATGTATCACGTCACAAGGGTAATGTTCGCTGCGCAGACGGTCGCATATACCGTTCACTTCGTCGGCACTGAAATACGTCATGCGGCTCATCCAGACGCCGAAACTCCACAGCGGCGGCATCGACGGATAGCCTGTCAGATCGCGATATCCGCGGATTATCTCCTCGAAAGAGTCTCCGCCGATGACAAAGGCATCGACCATCGCCTGGTCACTGAGGAACTGCACGGAACGCGTCGAATGCCCCGCAAGCGACAGTTTGCCGTGCGAGCAGGTGTGATAGAACGTTCCGTACATGCGGCTCGACACGTAGAACGGTATATTTTTATATGTACGGCGGTTGTTTACACCTTGCCCGTCCTGGTTCTTGAGCAGGAATGTCTGTCCGCTAAGGTCCATTTTGGCAAAACGCTCACCTGTTCCTGCAAAACATTCGTCCGCCTTGCACTCGAACGACAGCGTCGCCCTCTCCTTCCGTCCTTCGTTCTTGCAGAACGCAAGCGGCAGCGCATCATAGCGTGGCGGCGAGAAGTGGTCGTATGCTGCGAGGCGCACCTCGCGCTTTCCGTCGGGATACAGACGTATGTCAAGCGTTTCCTGCGGGTCTGGCTGCAGATCGCTCCAGCGGTCGAGCACCGGTTCGCGCATGTTTATCACGGCTCTCTTCACACTGTCACCGGTAGATATCGTCCATTGGTCGTCGGCAAAATCAGCATGTAGAGGCATCTTCACAATGCGGCTGCTGTATTTAAGCATCTCCGACTCGTCCGTCATCCGCTCCTCACCGAAGCCCATGAACAGACGCGTTATCTTTGGTCCATACTGGCGTATGACAAGCGTATAGACCTCTTGAGGCACATCCTTGTCGGCAGCCATATCGTTATCCAAGACTTGCTTCTGGAATGGAACGCTCACAAGGATGTCGCCGTCTTTTTCCTCAACGGCAAGCGGTTTGTAAGCCTTCCACAATGACTCGTCTTTCTTCAAATCGACATCAAAATCGAGAAAGTCGAACAAATGGTAATTTGTAGGTTTCATCTTATATTATTATTTTCAATTTCCAGTATCCGTTTTCACCTGCGGTCCGTTGTTCCTCACCACCAGCGAGGGTCCCGGGCGGTTATATCCGAACTCGGCGTTGGGGCAGCGGTTGTTTTCCACGGTAAACCCGTCGGTAGCCTCATCGAAGTATATGTAGAAGGCGCGGTTGTTCGTTGCGTAGGGCGCATCGGCAAGATTGTCGATGCGGTTGCCGATTATCACCGAACCGGGCTGGTTTGACAGGGTGTATATTCCGCCCGCATCATACAGCTGACGGGCAAAGTGATGCACGTGGTTTCCTATTATTCTGTTGTTACGCATGCCGCTCTCGAGAGCCGTCCAGCCCCACCCCACACAGATGCCTGAGTAGTTTACATGGCTCACCTCGTTGCCTTCTATCGTCACATCGCGCACATATCCCGCGCCAATGCCCACACATCCCCAGTCTTCATTTGTCGCATCTCGTATCACGTTGTCCTTTACCATAATGTCGGAACAGATGTCTTGCTTCACGGCAGGTATGTAGGGGACGTGTGTCTCAAAGCCTCCGTCGGGGAATGTGCCCATCTGCAGAGCCGTGCCGCCGATGTCTTCAAACGTGCAGCGCGACACCTCGGAGTTGCTCACGGCCGTAACATAGTCCAGACCGGTAGCTGCAATATGTCTGAAAGTACAGCCTTTAAATTCTATATCATGAGCATGTCTCACCGTAACGGCAGCCTCCGGACGCGCTATCCACGCCTGATTTTCCAGTTCCGCTTTCTCGGGAAGTCCGGGAACAGCCAGTTTATAGGCATCTATAAGACGAAAACCGCCCTGCAATGTAACATGTCCCTCGTATGAAGGGCGCAGCCACGAGGCATGCTCGAACGCCACGTTCTCAAAACGAATGTTGCCGACCGTGCGCTCACGTGTGCCCTCCACGGCAAGTATCGTTTCCGTCACAGGTACCACGACATGGCTTGTGTTCATGTCCTTACCGTCTTCCGGATAATAATATATGCGCCCTGACGGATAGTCCTGATACCATTCTCCCGGCTCGTCGAGCAGTTCAAGGGCATTGACAAGGAAGAACGACGAGTTTCCGCGCTCGCCTCCTATCACGGGCTGGGGCCACGGATGTGCAAACTCAAGCCTGCTTTCGGGATCATGGAAACGCACAACGGTGTTGCCGTTACCGTCGTCTGTCATGCTCTTGACCCTCAGTATGGCTATTGCCCAACGCTGATGCACCACCATTTCAAGCTGCTTTGCAGACTTGAGGTCAAACTTCGGCGTCGGTATCGTTATTGTTTCATCTTCCGCATTGAAGTCTTTCATGCGCTCCATCACGCCGTCGGAAAACTGCGATGCGCGCCTCGCCTTGACACCGTCCACATACATCTGGCGCGTCTCCACAATCCTGTTGCCAAGCAAAGGAGCCTCAGCCACCCATACCTTGTTCCTTACGTGCGCGGGCAGGCGCGAGTCATCGCATCCGCGCTTCCAACCCGTAACCTCCATACCGCCGCTTATCACCGGCTTTGCTCCACCGTTGGCACCGCATATAACAGTAGGCGACTGCACCGTACCGCTGTCTTCCGGACGAACGAAAATCGGAGCAGAATGCCTGTATGTGCCACCATCAAGAATTATGCGTATACCGCCGTCAGCCTCAGGCGATTTCAGCCTGCGCCATTCGCGAGCCTGTTTCAGTGCCCGGCTTATTGTAAGCAACGGTGCATTGGAGCTGCCGTCAGCAGCGTCATTTCCCCTGTCTGCCGAAACATATATGTCTCCGGCACTTGCCTGCATGCCACAGAATATCAGCATTGCAATGAGCATAAAGAACTTTTTCATGGTATATCTCATACATTTAGTAAACATGCAAAGATAGCTCAAAAAGGGTTAAACGGCAAATATACAGAAATGTTTTTACTGCTGTCAGTCCCCACATTCGGGACAAATACCTTTAAGCACATAGTTAATACAGGTAAGCCGGAAACCTTCGGGAAGCTCTACCACAGGAACATTGATATGCTCCAGGCAAAACGTCCGATGACATCTCTCACAATAAAAATGTGTATGTTCATCTTCCGGAGAACCGTTGTCATCCCCTCCGCCCACATTATATTTCAGCGAGCCACTTCCATCATCAACGGCATGTATCAGCCGGTGCATGAGAAAAAGCGACAGTGTACGTGATATTGTAGACTTGTCCACAGTGGGCAATATGCGCCCCAAATCACCCATAGACACCATCTCGCCGCCCCGGTACATGGCACGAAGTATAAGCAGCCTTACGGCAGTAGGTTTCACGTCGTGGCGTTCCAATTGGTCAAGATAGAACTTCTCGTCTGTCATAATGACTGCAAAGTTAAGTTAAGAGTTCAAGAACAAGAGGATGTGAAGTGAAAGAGCAAATTATCCTATAGGACATATAAGTCTTATAAGGCATATAAGACCTATAAAAAGGACTGTTATTTCACGGCACATCCTCCTATCCTTTCATCATCAGCTATTAATCCCCAAATCGGTAAAATCAGAATTCCACCAGCACGCGGAACACCTTTGCAGGTGCGGCAGCCCAGTCTTTCATCGCGTCATGAGCCGTCGCGGGGGTCGCAACCGCGCTTATCAGTTCCTCTTTCGGGAAGTCGTTGTGCTGCATGAAATGTATCACCGCACGGAAGTCGGAAGGCATGGCATTGCGCGAGCCGCGGATGTCAAGCTCTTTCTGCACAAAATATTTCGTGATGAAAGCTGTCTCAGCCTTGGCATATCCGATAAAGACGACGCGTCCGGTAAAGGCGACCTCGCTTATCGCGGAGTTCTGCGTGAAGGGGCTTCCCACAGCTTCTATCACCACGTCGGGACCGTCTCCACCCGTTATCTCCGCCAGACGGGCATGCAGGTCTTCGTCTTTGGAGTTTACGGTATAGTGTGCACCCATGCGGCGGGCTATCGCCAACTTTTCGTCGTCAAGGTCTACGGCAATCACCGTGGCGCCTCTCAGCGCCGCCCTTACTATCGCTCCCATTCCTATCATTCCGCATCCGATAACCATTACGGTGTCTATGTCCGTCACGGCGGCACGGCTCACGGCATGGAAACCTACACTCATGGGTTCTATCAGGGCACATTCCTTGGGTGTCATGCCCTCTGCCGCCGGTATTACCTTCTGCCAGGGCATCGCCACATACTCGCACATGGCACCGTTGCGCTGCACGCCCATGGTCTCGTTGTGCTCGCATGCGTTTACACGACCGTTACGGCACGAGGGGCACTTGCCACAGTTCGAATACGGGTTGAGCGTCACCACCATGCCCGTTTTCAGCGTATCGGGCACGTCGCTGCCCACTTCCTCTATCATGGCACCCACTTCATGACCCGGTATCACGGGAAGGTTTACCATGGGATTGCGCCCGAGGTATGTATTAAGGTCGGAGCCGCAGAAGCCCACATAGTTTATTTTCAAAAGAACCTCGCCGGCTTTCAGCTCCGGCTTTGCTATCTCTACAACCGCCATTTCACCCGGCGCTGTAATCTGTACTGCTTTCATTGCTTTTATTGTTTGTTGTTGTTATTATCTTAATATCCTATAAGGCTTATAGGACTAATAGGGCTTATAGGTCTTATAAAAACATCTCACTCCGACATGTTCTTGACATATCGCGGTATCTCAAGTCCCTCAAAACCATAGAACTTCTCGGCATTGAGACCGAGGAATGCCGCCTTTTCGTCGTCGGTAAGTTCGCCGGTCTTAAGCACGAAGTCGTATGACATCTTATAGGTTATCGCCGTAATGGTGCGCGGATAATCCGAACCCCACATCAACTTGTCGGCTCCCACAAGCCCTATCGACTCCTTTATGGCGCGCACGGCACCGCGGAAAGGATAGAACTCGCTGTTAAAAAGCCACGTAATGCCGCCCGACTCTATCATGACATTCTTGTTCCGTGCCAGCTTTATCTGCTCCTGCCAGCCCTTGGTGGTGACCATCCCGAAGTGACCCACGGCTATCTTAAGGTCGGGATACTCCTGTATTATCTCCTTCATCTCGCCCACCTGCATGTCGCCGTCGGCAAGGTCTACGGACAGGATGATGCCTTTTTCCTGCATGATGCCGAACATGCGCATCATCTCGGGAGTGTTCATCATTATCCGCCCGCTGTCCAACAGAAGACGGTGTGCCGGTATCTTTATTGCCTTGAAGCCGTTTGCGATGAGACGCTCCGCCTCGTCACAGAAGCCCGGGGCAAAGTAGTTGCACATGCCGCAGACAAAAAAGCGGTGGGGATATCGGCGCTCCACGCCGGCAAGATAGTCGTTCTGTATGCCGTCGATGAACTCCTGCGTCACCACGGCTGCCGACACCTGCGCATAGTCCATGTTGGATATGAACACCTCGGCACTGTTCACGCCGTCTATCATAAACGGCGGCACCATCTGCACCTCTTCGCCGAGGAAGTTGGAACGTCCGTTCTTAAGAGTCTTTATGGGTTTGCCGTTCCACTCCGTGTCTTGCTTGAGCCACAGGTGGGAGTGGGCATCTATTATCTTCATTTTCCTATATTTTATATATCAGAAAGTAGATAGAGGAAGATATCGGGAAGATAAGAGGGGAGATAGAAGACGTATGCTTTGTTGCTTGCTTCAATGCTATTGTCCCTTTATCTCCTGTGGCGCAAGCCACATAACTCCCTCTGACTTCTTTTAACTCCTCACCTTTATGTATTCTTCCAGCGCACGCGCATCTGGTCGCCTATAATCTCCTGCACCTCCTTGACGAGCGTTTCGTCCATCGGGTCGTTGACATATCCTATGCTCTTGAGCACATTTGCCGGATTTGCCGAGCTGAAGAGGGTCGACGCTATGCGCGAGTTGGATGTGGAATACTGCACGGCGAGCTTCTCTATGGCATAGCCTTTGGCGGCACAGTGTTCTGCGGCACGCGCGCAGGCGTCCTTCAACGGCTGTGGCGCCGGATGCCAGTCGGGTGCTCCGCGCTGCGACAGCAGTCCCATGGAGAACGGCGACGCGTTGATGACACCCACGTTGTTTGCCTCGAAGAAGTCGAGATAATCAAGAAGCATCTCGTCGTTAAGGCTGTAATGGCAGAAGCAGAGCACAGACTCTACCGTGCCTGCCGGAACATGCTCTATCACCCATTTCAGGTTCTCGGGCTGCAGGTCGGTGATGCCCACGTGCTTCACCACGCCCTTGTCGCGCAGCTCAATGAGTGCCGGCAGCGTCTCGCCCACAACCTGATTGAGGTCGGCAAACTCTACATCATGTACGTTTATCAGGTCTATATAGTCGATATTGAGCCTTTCCATACTCTCGTAAACGCTGTCGGTGACACGCTTTGCCGAATAGTCCCACATGTTTACGCCGTTCTCTCCGTATCGTCCCACCTTGGTGGAGAGATAGTAACGGTGGCGCTCTATTTCCTTCAGAGCTTTGCCGAGAACAGTCTCAGCCTTGTAGTGTCCGTAATAGGGAGAAACGTCGATGAAGTTGATGCCGTTATCGACTGCCGTGTGAACCGCCTTTATTCCTTCCGCCTCGCGGATGTCATGGAAAACTCCTCCGAGCGAGGACGCCCCGAAACCGAGGTTGGACAGTTTCATGCCGGTCTTTCCGAGTTCATTGTATACCATAGTATTATGCTTATTATGTTGTTTAATAAATGACGTACAAACACATGATTTGTTGTGTTAAGAATGTTAAAAAAGATGTCCGCGGAATGCAGTTTACAACCTTCTCTTTTTCAGGCGATTACCTTTTGCCTTCCAAAAGGTGCCCTTTCAGCCTCTAAAAGGCGACATATTGGAGTCTGAAAGGGCACCTTTCAGAACCCGGAAGGTCATGTTCCGGAAAACCCGCCGCCGTTGTCAGCCGTCAGACCTGCCGATATCCTCTATAACAAGTCCTGCCAACGTAAACCCGAAGATGCCCGTGATGTGCAGCAACGAACCGTTGGCACGCGGCTCGTCGGAGCATCCTGCATTGTCGAGCAGTTCCTCGCTGAACACGCACCGGAACTTGCGCGAGGGGACGATGCCGGCTTTCCTGAACCTGCCACGCAACGTCTTGGCAAGCGGACAGCCGCGCACCTTGCGGAACTCCGTCACCTGTATCCTTGTGGGGTCGAGCTTGCGGGCGGCACCCATTGACGAGAAGAACACGGCACGGGTGTCACATGCCCTGGTAATAAGCAGCATCTTGTCGTCTATGCTGTCTATGGCATCGATTATATAGTCATAGTCTTCAAGCCGGAACATGTCTGCCGTGTCGGCGCAAAACCTGCCGTTTATTGCCGTTATCTCCGCCGTTGGATTTATCTCGAGCAGATGTTCTTTCATCGCCTCCACCTTCACCTTGCCCACGGTATGTGTCGTCGCCATAAGCTGGCGGTTGATGTTTGATACGCTCACACGGTCGAAATCCACTATCGTGATATGCCTGACGCCCGAGCGCACCAGTCCCTCCACGCACCAGCTTCCAACGCCTCCCACGCCGAAAACCGCCACACGGGCGGAACGTATGCGCTCCATAGTCGTATCGCCGAGCAGCAGGCGCGTGCGCAAAAGCACTCCTTCTTCATTACACATGGTTGTATATTGTTTTTTGTTTTATCGCACTTGTTATTATCATCATAGGACCTATAAGACTTATAAGACCTATATGCCCCATGTCATCAACAGAATTCTTAATTCTTAACTCTTAATTCTTAATTACCCCCAAGCCTTTCCCTGCACTCCTCCAAAATGCCGATAAGCTCTTCCACCGTCGAGGCACGAAGCATGGCGATACGCGTCTGGCGGAAGTCCGGAATACCTTTGAATATGGGTGTGGCGGCAAGATGCCTGCGCGTATGCAGTATGCCGCGATACTCGTCGATGCGCTCGATGTTGATGCGCAGCTGCTCTTCAAGGATGTCGAGTTTGCTGTTGAAATCCAACGGCACTCCGGTGTTCGTGCCGTCGAGATAATCGCGTATCTCTTTGAATATCCACGGGCGTCCGAATGTGGCGCGTCCTATCATCACTGCATCCACACCATAGCGCTCGAACGCTCGCCGCGTCTCCTCCGGCGAGGTGATGTCGCCGTTGCCGATGATGGGGATATGTATGCGCGGATTTCGCTTCACCTCGCCTATAAGCGTCCAGTCCGCCTCGCCGGTGTACATCTGTGCACGTGTGCGCCCGTGTATGGTGAGAGCCTGTATGCCGCAGTCCTGCAGCTGCTCGGCGAGGTCTGTGATTATAAGGTTGTCGCTGTTCCAGCCCAACCGCGTCTTCACCGTCACCGGTGTGTTCACCGCCTTGACCACCTCGCGCGTTATCTCGAGCATCAGCGGGATATTCTGCAGCATGCCGGCACCGGCTCCCTTGCCGGCAACCTTCTTCACCGGACAGCCGAAGTTGAGGTCTATGACATCGGGACGCGCCTCTTCCACAATCCTCGCCGCCTCTACCATTGACGCCGTATCCCTACCGTATATCTGTATGCCCACTGGGCGTTCGCAGTCGCTTATGGCAAGTTTGACCACGGTACTCTTTACCGAACGCACAAGCGCCTCGGCGCTTACAAACTCGGTATAGACCATCGATGCCCCGTAACGCTTGCACAACATGCGGAAGCCTATGTCGGTGACGTCCTCCATTGGAGCAAGGAACACGGGACGATTTCCAAACTCAATATTGCCTATTTTCATATCTTTGATAATGGGGGTTCTTTATCTTTTTCTAAAAAAAGCTATCCTATGAGATGATACATTCCGCCTGCCATGGTACGCACAACACCCTTCATCTCAAGCTCGAAGAGCATGGCGGTAAGCGCACCTATGGGCACGCCGCTCTTTACGGAAAGCATGTTTATCTGCATGTCGTTGCCGCCGCGGAGCACATCGACAACCGCCGCCTCTTCTACCGACAACTCGGGAAAAAGCGTGCGCTCTATGCCTTCCGCCCGGGCACGGTCAAGCTGTGCATCGCCCTCCCAGCCCATTGCAGCTATAAAGTCGGCGGCACCGTTTATAAGTGCGGCACCATTGTCGCGTATAAGATTGTTGCAGCCTTCGGAATAGACGTCGCCGGCGCGTCCGGGAAAGGCAAACACGTCGCGGTTATAGTCGCGGGCTATGCGCGCCGTGATAAGTCCGCCGCCGCGCGCTGCACTCTCCACCAGCACCGTCGCATCCGCCATTCCCGCCACGATTCTGTTGCGACGGACAAAGTTCACCTTGTCCGCATTCGTACCGGTAAAGAATTCGGTAAGCAGTCCGCCCTGCCCTGCCATTCTGGCGGCAACGTCTCTGTGACGTGCGGGATAGATATAGTCAAGCCCGTGGGCAAGCACACAGGCGGTTTCATAACCGTTGTCCAGCGCACGGCGGTGGGCGTGTATGTCCACACCGTAGGCCAGTCCGCTGACGATGAGTGCTTTCGGGCACAGGTTGCGCAGATCTGAAATGAAACGCATGATGACATCCTGTCCGTAGGAGGTGCAATGTCGCGTGCCGACAATGCTTATCACACGCAACTGGTTGAGGTCGGCAGTACCCTTGTAGAACAGCACAAGAGGAGCGTCGTCGCACTCGGCAAGGCGTTGCGGATAATCGTCATCGTTCATACAAAGCGTCCGTATGCCGTGACGGTGGCAGAAGTCAAGCTCCGCCTCTGCCCTTTTCAGCGCTTCGTCAAGTTTTTTCAGACCTTCCAGAAGCCGCGGCGAACAGTCGGAAACAACGTCGCTCATGTCGTTGCGGTGCTCCACTATCGCCGTGGCACTGCCCAAAGTGTGGTACAGATGAAGAAGCCCTGCAAGGTTAAAATGGTTTATCCTTGTAAGCGCAAGGGCGTTTAGTGTTTCCTGTCCGTTCATGTTCAGAGCCATTTTTTAAACGCTTCGTCATACTCGGGACTTGCAGACAGTTTGCCGCCGACCATGCACACAATGTCTATGACGCCGCTGAAACACAGTTTGTTGTCCGCCGCACGGAAGATGTCCTGATAGAAAACATAGCGCAGACCTTCTTTTTTGAGGGCGAGACGCGATATGAACTCGTCGTCGCAACGCAGCGGAACCTTATATCTGAGGTTCATCCTTGCCACCACGGCATCTGTTCCCTTGCGGTGCATCTCGGCAAAGCTCAGCCCGCAACTCTTCAAAAAGAGATGGCGCGTATGTTCGGCATAGTGCAGATAGTTGGCGTTGTTTACAATTCCCTCGATATCGCATTCGTAGTCGCGTACCGACATCCGGGTTTCAAATATATATTCCATTGTATAGGTTTCTATTGCTTTTTTATTGAGGAAGTTAACTTTATATCATCGTATAATATATCTATCTGTTCTTAAGATATTCGTATCCTATGCGACAGCGCAGGCAGTCTTTCCTGTCACAATATTCTTTTTTAAGTTGCAAAAGTGCCTGACTGTCGCCGGCATCCGCCGCCTCCAGACCGCATGCTTTCCACATACGGACAACGTGATTGCTCTCGGCACGAAGCTGACCGAGCAGGGCGAGCGCCCTGTCGCACATGCGACTGTCGGACTTGTGACGCCCGTATGCGAAAAGAATAGGTATTGCCGTGTTTATGATAAGAAGGTCGGACGACCGCGAAGAGAGTCTTTTTTCGGTTCTGCAACTGGTGCTTCCGAAAACATAATGTGTCTCCCAATATGGTGTTACACAGGTGCGGAACACGTCGCGAAGTTGCTCTGCCGATGTACATTCTATGAGAGAGGACAGTCCGGCACGACGATTGTAATATAGCGTGACAAGTTGTGAAATCCTGATATGCGGAAAGTTCTGAGGGCGCATGCGCATAAAGCGCCACCGAGAAGCATCCATCGGCGTCATACCGAACTTGCGGGAGAGATATAGATATTCGTTGCGCAGCCTGGTGAAATATCCCTCGCGCAAAGCTGCGTCACGGTATCTCTCGGGTATGGCATCAAGCTCCAAAAGTCCCGCCTGCCCCATAAACATTGCCTCTATCTGGAATATGTCATCGCGATGATGAGCCACACACTGCAGTCCGAGCCCGTAAGCCCACTCCTCGAAGGCGTCTCCGTTGACACCGAAGCCGTAGTTACGGGCGAGAGTAACGAACAGGGCGTCTTCCCACGAACCGCCACAACGCTCGGCACGCCTCGCTATCGCCTCGGTCTTCTGTTCCAGACGCTCTGCCTGGAGGGCGCTCATCCATGAGCTTATCTTCATTCCCGGGATATCGGGAATAATCCTGTAACAGGGCGGATAGTGGTCGGTGGCTATAAGTTCGTTGAAATTCTGCGATATGCGGGGCGGCACGTCAAGCTGCATCTGCACTATTTCATGACCGCTGCTTGTGACCACATCCGCATCTATCTCATGCGAAACATGCAGCACCACGTTGTCGTAAGCCGCGTCTTTGTCGTGTCCGTGGGCGTACCAATCGCTCGACTTGCAGTGTATTTCCACGTTTCCCACCCACAGGGTGCCGCCAATCTTTATCTTTGCATTAAAGAAGTCGGGTCCCGAATTGTGGTTGTGCAACCCTGCATCGATAACCTCCACCGCATCGCCCGACGACGTGCGCAGTTCTTTAAGGGGAAACAGCTTGTGTTTCCAGACGTAGTGCAGGAGTTGTTCCATTGTACTTTCTTTTAACGGCAAAAGTAAAAAAAAATCCCGAACCTTATATAAGTTCGGGATAATATTTTGGCTTCTGTACCATGTTTTGCCGCTGCCGGCACAAGCACATTATTTTTTCAGAACCTTGACGGTCTTGCCGTCGACACGGCGTATTATATTGATAGCGCCTTTTTTCATGGTATCAAGACGCTTGCCGTCAATGCTGTAGATGCCCTTGACCTCATCGTTGCCACCTGCAACAACGGACGATACACCCGATGTGAGCTTTGTCCCGAACACGGCCTCAACGTTTATCGTACCACCCATGATATTCACCGGCAGGCTTATTTCCAGATAGAGCTTACCGTCCTTCATGCAGCTTCCCTCCTTTATCGTCACATGAACCTTGTTGCCAAGCAATGAGGCGATTGATCCGCCATTTGTTATTACAGCGTCCTGGTCGGTTTGGAACCATGTGAAACCTTCCGAATCATCATCGCCCTTGACGTCTGTCATCGTAACATCGCCTATAGGCAGACCGCTGAAACTGAAATTTTTAAGGACTATTTCGTAAAGTCCGTCACTGCCTTCCTTGTAGTTCACGGAAACAGTTGCATCAGAAACTGTAGGTTCGCCGCCGTTAAGTGATATGGAGAGACGATCCGTGTAATCTGCCGCAATAGCGTTCATTGCCATTGTAACCATGGCAATAAGAGTAAAAATTTTCCTCATGTTTTAAATCTTTTCTTTTTACTTTAGTTTATATACTATACCTATTGTACCGTAAATAGGATACAAAGTCTGCTCTATGGTCTTGAAACCGCTGTTGTGTACTCCGGTCAGTCCCCATGAGATATCGGCGTATGCGCCCCAGCGTTTGCAAATAGCGATGTCGGCACCGGCAACAAGTCCATACTGCATACGGCGCATCTCATCTTTAAAATCGTAGGTTCCGCGTGTGCCGGGGGTGTTTCCGAGCTCTACTTTAGGACCTGTAGGGTCGCCCACACGCAAATATCCGTCGCAGGCATAGCCGCTGAAGTTTTTTGAAAGAAGCATCGAGACATAAGGTCCGAACTTAAGCATGATGCTGTTGCCGAGCCTGTATGTCCCCATGACAGGCACCGTGAGCATGAGCTGGCGCACCTTAGTGACATTATGTCCGGTGAAGTTTCCTTCAAGCGACTCTCCTCCCCTGACAATCTCCATGTGATAGTTCTTTACACGGGCGTCGATCTCCATGCCCTTGTTCTCGACATGCAGACCTGCCATGACGCCGAATTTTGTGGAAAGACTCTTATGTGCATCAAAGCCCAAAGAGAAGTTCGGACGCAGACTGTACTTGCTAAGCGAGCGTATGGACGATGGCATATTGACGGGTGCCGTACCGCCCACGGCATAGCCAAAGCGAAGGTCGTAGGTTATACCATCGGAGAAGATGCCGCAAAATGCATATACGGGCATCATAAGAGCCACAAAGGCTAAAAGTATTTTATTCATTTTCTATTCTTGTATTTTCTCACATTCTATCCTCACCTTGTCCACAATCAGGGTGCTGCCGATGGCTCCGCGGAACAGGTCACCGTCCTCACTCGACGAGAAAACAACGGCAAGATTGTATCCGTTTTCGTTGACAAGAGACTCGTCTATCTCACACTTGTATTCAAAGTCTGCCTCGAACAATGTCCATGTGTCCGTAGTCTTGATTTCCGAAACCCTTGCAACAGCCACTATATTCTCGTTTGTCATCACATCGTCTCCATACAGTACGACATCATTTCCGTTGGCATCATGATTGCGATACAGCACCGCATAGACCGACGCACGGTCTGTCTTGCCCTCTATGATATTTCCTTTCTCGTCCTGGAATTTCTCTCCCGGCTTGTATTTGTAGTATCCGGTGAACTTCAGCGGTTTCCTGTCGAACGGCACTCCGAAACGTGTTGCCTTAAGAGTATTTGTCAATGCCATTCCAATATTGAACGAGCCGAGAAACAAGTTGCCCGCAGCTATACGCTTATTTACAAGCACTCCCAGTGCTCCTGTACTTTTTGTCTCAAGCTTTACCGCCGTGCCGTCATATCCGTCCGACCACGGAACGGTAGGATATTCGTCGGGAGCCGCACTGCCACGACTAAGCTTGAAACCCGGATTTCCCGTCGCCCAGTTGTCGGCGTCACTGCCGTCTTCTTTCTTATCGTTCCAGATATAGTACTTGCCGGAGGAATCGAGATAGAACCATTCAAAGTCGAATGGCATGACATCTGTAACTGTCTGCACCGAAGGTTGGAACACCACGGAATACATACGGCTCCACTCTCCGTTCTGCGATGTCACTGTATATGTTACAGATCCGTCGCTGAAATCGTGGATCGAACCGCTTTCCGGATTGATGACGGCTCCTTCCGTAAGTCTGAAAACAGGGGCAAGACGTGTTATGTCGGCGCTTTTTCTCACTTTGAATGTGACAGAATTTGCTTCCGAGGTAACCTTCACAAGTGTGTCCGTGGGATTGAAAAACGTTTCCGACGGGTTTTCCACGTGTACGTATGCTTCCAGAATGTCACATTCCGCGTTAAGAGGCTCATCCTTAAAACACGATGACAACAACATGCAAAACGACGCTGCCACAACCAACCGTAATCTTATCATTTTATAACAGTCTTTAAAATAAAAGTAATGCAAATATAGACAGAAAACTTTTTGCAGCCAAAAGTTTTCCTCAATAACTTACTATTACAACGGACATCTTGACTAATGGCAATACAAAACATGTGCTTTTTAGTTATTTTTGGCTGAAAATCAACGGCATATATACAAAAATACTTATCTTTGCAGCATAATTATATATACCGTGGAAGCTGCCCGGACATGGTTTTAAGGACAGCAACGGGACTTTTTACACTTACTTTAATTAAACCAAAACATGAAAATTGCATTAATAGGTTACGGGAAAATGGGCAGGATGATAGAGCAGATAGCCATAGTCCGCAACCACGAAATTGTATGTATAATAGATGTTGACAACCGGCAAGACTTTGACAGCGAGGCGTTTGCCTCTGCCGATGTGGCGATAGAGTTTACATCGCCCACAGCTGCATACGACAATTATCTGCGGGCTTTCAGCCACAACGTAAAGGTGGTGTCGGGCTCTACGGGTTGGATGAAAGAGCACGGTGACGATGTGAGACGCATGTGTTCGGAAGAGGGAAAGACGCTGTTCTGGGCATCGAACTTCTCCATCGGCGTGGCGATATTTTCCGCCGTAAACCGCTATCTGGCAAAGATAATGAACGGTTTTATACAGTATGACGTGGAAATGGAGGAGGTGCACCACGTGCACAAGCTCGATGCGCCAAGCGGAACGGCAATTACTCTGGCAGAAGAGATTGTGGACGGCATGGACAGAAAAAACGGTTGGGCAAAGGGAACGACGCTCGAGGCGGACGGAACAACGACCGGAAGCAGCATGCACGACGACGACAAGGTGGTGATAAACAGCGTAAGGCGCGGAGAGGTGCCGGGAATACACACGATAAAATACGACTCGGGAGCGGACTGCATAACAATAACACACGACGCACACAACCGAAGCGGATTTGCACTGGGTGCGGTGTTGGCAGCGGAATATACGGCGGAACACAGCGGACTGCTGACAATCAGCGACATGTTCAAGTTCTGACAGACAATGGGAAAAATAATTTTTACGGTTTTGAAAAACATATATGACAATGACATACAACAAAAAGAAAAATAACGAAAACGCCAGGCAGTGGGGCAAGTTCATCGTTGTAACGGTGCTCTACCTGCTTTTTCTGTATTGGCTTAAAAGCTGGCTGGGACTTATTGTACTGCCTTTCATCTTCGATGCCTACATAACAAAGAAGATAAAATGGCAATGGTGGAAAGACGCCGACGGACCGGTACGCTTCATCATGTCGTGGGTAGACGCCATAGTGTTTGCCCTCGTGGCGGTATATTTCATCAACCTGTTCTTCTTCCAGAACTATGTGATACCGTCATCGTCGCTCGAAAAATCGTTGCTTACGGGCGACTATCTCTTCGTGAGCAAGGTAAGCTATGGTCCGCGCATACCCGAAACGCCGTTGACAATGCCTCTGACGCAGCACACGCTGCCGGTGTTCGAGTGCAAGTCGTACATAGACTGGCCTCACTGGGACTACCGACGGGCAAAAGGTCTGGGCAAGGTGGAACTTAACGACATCGTTGTTTTCAACTATCCGGCAGGCGACACGATAACCACAGTGCCGCGTTATCAGACAGAATATTACGCAATGTGCTACGGCTACGGCAACAGGATGATAGAGAACCCACCGCAGTTGGACTCGCTGACGGCACAGCAGCGGTGGGACTACTACAGGTTTGTGTACAACGTGGGACGCAACCACGTGCTTGCCAACGTTGCCGAATTCGGGAAACAGGCGTGGCGTCCCACCGACCGGCGCGAGAACTATGTGAAGCGTTGCGTGGGACTGCCGGGACAGACATTGCAGATAAAGGATCGTATCGTTTATCTTGACGGAAAGGCAAACAAGGAGCCGGACAACGTGCAGTATTCGTACTTCGTGAAGCTGAAGCAGTATCTGCCCGACGACCTGATGAAAGATCTGGGCATAAGCATGGAGGATCTTACAAGCCTGAACCAGAACGGATACATGCCGCTGACAAAACGTGCCGTAAAGGTGCTGTCGGCACGCAAGGATCTTGTAGAGAGCATTGTGCTGAACACCGAAGCGACCGTAGGCGATACATATCCCCTGAACGGTCATACGGGCTGGACACGCGACAACTACGGTCCGATATGGATACCGCAGAAAGGAAAGACGCTTGACATCACCATGGACAACATCGCCATATACGAAAGACCGATAAAGGTGTATGAAGGCAACGACCTGAAGGTGGAAAACGGCAAGATATTCATCAACGGGAAGGAGGCGAAGAGCTACACGTTCAAGATGGATTATTACTGGATGATGGGCGACAACCGCCACAACTCGGCAGACTCGCGCTTCTGGGGCTTTGTGCCCGAAGACCACATCGTGGGCAAACCGATATTCATCTGGTGGTCGTCCGACCCCGACCGCAGCGGTTTCTCGGGCATAAGATGGCACCGGCTGTTCAACATGGTGGACAATATTAAGTAATTAAGAGTTAAGAAATAAGAATTAAGAGTTGGGGCGTGGGGTGATTAAGAGTTAAGAATTACGAGTTAAGAAATAAGAATTATATTTCACACCGCCCAACTCTTAATTATAAATTATAAATTGTCAATTATAAATTATTGATGCGTTCCCTGCTCACCATCACAGCGGCGGTAATAGCGATGCTCGTATTCCGCGCCCTTGCTTTCACCGTGTGCGCGGTGGAGGACTGTGGCATAGAGCCGCTGCTGGAACACGGCGACCGTGTGCTGGTAAACCGCTGGAGCTACGGACTGCGCACGGGAGGAGGGGGAATATTCAGATATGAGCGGTGGATAAGACAGAAGCCGGAACGCGGGGAACTGCTGGCATTCAACAGTCCCATGGACACATTGCACGACATATGCGAAAGGACGGTGTGTGCGGGATATTTCGATGCGGGCACGGGCGACACCGTAATGATAGACGGCAAGCCCATGACGGTGCCGGGAAAATGCCGCCCGGTGAAGGTGGAGCCATGGAACATCAAACTGCTTTGCAACACATACCGCATGCACGAAAGGAGAAACGCCGGAATAAAGAATGGCAAGCTGTATGTGGACGGAAAGGAAACGCGTTATGCCTGCCTTGCACAGAACTACTGCTGGATATCGAACCACGGCGACCGCAGGGTTCCGGACAGCCGCTATTTCGGCTTTGTCCCGGAGAACCACATCATAGGGCGCATCGTGATGATAGCATATTCCATAGACGGAAAGATGACCGCGGGCGGCAAAGTGCGCGAAGACCGCTGCATGAGAATTCTGCCGCGAAGGCATATGATGATCTACGGTAAGAGAAAAGAAATGAAAGACAGGGACATAACATCACGTCGGCGGACAGACTTGAATTTTTATGAATGGATGCATGAAAAAAGAAAATAGCACGGAAGCACTGCTTTCTTCAACATATTTCGGTCCGGTACAATGGTATCAGAAACTTAACCGCTACGGCACGGCGACAATAGAGCGGCATGAAAATTTTGTGAAACAGACCTACCGCAACCGTTGCATAATAGCCGCTGCCAACGGCGCACAAGTGCTTACGGTGCCCGTGGAACGTCCCGAGGGCATGTCACTGTCCAAGTCGCTCATGAAAGACATACGCATAAGCGACCACGGTAACTGGCGTCACATACACTGGAACGCACTGAAAAGCGCTTACGGAGAATCGCCGTTCTTTGAATACTACGCCGACGACCTGCTGCCGTTCTTCACACGCAAATGGACTTTCATCTACGACTTCAACATGGAGATATGTCTGAAGATGTGCGAACTGCTCGACATCGAACCGGACATCAGACACACCGAAAATTACATAGCACCGGCAAAGGACTGTGCCGGCGGCAGTCTCGCAATACACAACAACGGTGTCGACGACTACCGTTATGCCATATCTCCCAAGCACCCCATACACGACGACACGTTCTATCCCGAACAATATTATCAGGTATACGCCTCTAAAACAGGCTTCCTGCCCAACCTGAGCATCCTCGACCTGCTTTTCAACATGGGCAACGAAAGCGTGCTTTACTTATAAGATATCGCGCAGAATATACACTCGCGTTTACCAAAGACAACATCCCCACTTCCAAGAGGTGTCCTCTCAGTTTCCAAGAGACGGCATTTCGCCCTCTAAAAGGTGCCCTTTCAGCCCCTGATATGCCGCCTTTTGCAAGCTAAAAGGTATCATCTTGATTATCAACTTATTACAGACTCATAAAAACAAAGGGTATCTATCTGCCTTTATCTCCTTATTCAACCTGTTCCCATAAGAATACGTTTTATATCCCAAAGCCCCTTTACCGCCTCATGAAAAAGTGCAAAAGAGTGAAAAATATACAATTTTAGCGCTTTTTAGTTAACGTTTTATAAAAATCGGGGGGGGTAAAAACACCATGTAAATTTAGTTATTTTTGCACAAAAATTAAACAACCTACGTCACGGCATGGGGTCAAACGGGGGGCTTACTCGTGCCGTCGGAAAAATAAACAAGCCCTCTTTTAAAAATAATTTCATCTGTTATGAAAAAAACATTTTTACTATTCGGAGTGGCAGCGATAATGGCTGCATCGTGCACAACAGTAACTAAAACCGCATCGACCACCAACGTTCCGTCGTCATTGTTGTCGTCTACCGTAGCCGATCTTGAGGTTATGCCGCAGCGCATAAGCTACACAATGTCTCCGACAAAGGCGGTACGCAGAGGCGGTTTGGCAAATGTGAAACAGGCGGCGGAAAACGAGGCTCTTGCAAAACTGGGAGGAAACGCCGACCTGCTGGTTGAACCTGAGTATGTGGTAGAGAAGACCAACTATGTCTTCTTCAAAAAAGTTAAGTCGATAACGGTTTCGGGACGCCCTGCAAAATTCACCAATTTCCATTCTCTTAATGACTCGGTATGGGTTAACCCCGTATTCCGCGGATTATACAAGGACAACACAAAGAAAGGTACAGGCGGACTGCTGAAAGGTCTGCTGGGAAAATAAAACGTCGACATCATGCGCAGATATTTGGTAATAACGGCATTTGCCGGAATATTGCTGTCGTCGTGTGACACTCTGACAAAAACAGCAAGAACGGCAGATATACCCTCTGCTCAATACAACGCAACGGTTGCCGACCTGAAAGTGACAGACCGCATAAGCTATACCATGCAACCGTCGAAAGCGGTACAGCGCGGCGGAATGTCAAACGTGAAGCAGGCGGCGGAAAGCGAGGCGTTGGAGAAAAAGGGCGGAAACGCAGACATTCTGCTCGAACCACAGTTTGTAATAGAAAAGAAACGAACGCTCTTCGGCAGCAAAGTAAAATCCATAACAGTAAGCGGACGACCTGCAACGTACACCAATTTCAGGTCGCTAGACGACTCGGTATGGGTAAATCCGGTATTCAGAGGAGTCAAAGTGAGAAACGGATACAACGTTCCGAAAACGGTCAGCCACCGACAGCAAGTGTCCGACGCCATATCCTACGGCATGCGACGGACCGGTTTCGCGGCTTATCTTAACCTGTCGGGAGGATATGCAGACATAGAAAACAACAGCGACGACATCTACGGACACGAGGGCGACTCCGGTTTCGGAGAGGCTCTTCTCAGTTTTGGCTATCAGCTGGATCCGCACTGGTATGTGGGTATAGGCTCGGGAGTAAACTACAATGGCGAACTGGAAGGCTTCTTCGTTCCCATATTCGCCCATGGTCGTTACAGTTTTTCTCCGTACAAAAACTCTCTTTTCGTAGACTGTAAGATAGGAAAAAGCTGCGAGATAAACCTTGATTCGGATATAGACCCGGGACTGTATGTATCGCCGTCGATAGGCTACAGTTTCGGCTGGTTTGACATTGCCCTGCAATACACATTACAGAAATTCGATGGATATACCGACTACAACTATCGCGAAAAGGGCGGATACAAGGCCGAACATGTAGGAATATCGCTGGGATTCAGGTTCTGATACTTCTCAAAAACAAAAATTATACTTACATTCCCTTTATTGAAAAACCAACAGGTTCTTCCCTTGCCGACAACACTTCATACCGGCAGGGGAAGTTTCTTTTCATCAATCAAAACCTGAAAGAACTGTATCAATATCGATTTAAAGCCATTTCCTGCGCTTCTGAGCCATCCGGACAGGTTGGACAGAACCATTTATCCGAAACGCCGGGAAAAGCCTGATACGGCGAAAAAGAAGGTTTGTCAGCCCGTACGTGTATACTCCTTTGCATACACTTTGCCGTCAATGACCACATAAGATGCCGCAACGTCCATATAATCATCGCCTCCATAGTCTGCTCCAAACATCTGTTTCATCGTATACGGGAAAAGAAGTATGCCGTTATGCCACACGCCCTTAACGGGTGTTCTGCTGTCATCATACTGATATTTAAGCCAAAAGATGCCGTCATTGCCTTTAGTCACGGAAACTGTCTGCTCACCTTCAGCCGCGGGCAAGTTATCCGGAAGTTTGCCGCAAGCGGATATGCAGAACTTCTTCATGACATATCCTTTGGTATTGTTGAAACCCGATATGACGATATGATACCAGTCACCCGACTCTCCGATGACACGGTGAACCTCACCCTTGGACAAAACCAGATAGCCCCATTGTCCTTCCACGGCATCCGATTTCACAGTTGGACTGGTTCTTACACGGCTGTTTGTATTGAGGGCTACATAATCTTGAGACAGCACAGATACACTTCCAAGAAACATGATAAACACCGTAATACATCTTAACTTTAAGATTTCTATATATTTCATGGTCATAAATATTAAGGTGTAAAATAAGTAAAAATAAAAAAACAGGATATGCCTTAAACCGGCATATCCTGTATAAAAAAGCCATTAATCTGCCAACTTGGCCTTGATGAACTCACGGTTCAGGCGTGCGATGTTGGAAATCGACTCGTTCTTGGGGCACTCGGCTTCACAAGCACGGGTATTTGTGCAGTTGCCGAAACCAAGCTCTTCCATCTTCATAATCATCGCCTTGGCGCGTTTTGCAGCCTCGGGACGCCCCTGCGGAAGCAGTGCCAACTGACTAACCTTAGAACTTACGAAAAGCATCGCCGAGCCGTTCTTGCACGCAGCGACGCAGGCTCCGCAACCGATACATGTAGCGCAATCCATTGCCTCGTCGGCGTCCTCTTTCGGAATGAGTATCGCGTTGGCATCCTGAGCCTGTCCGGTACGGATAGTGGTGTATCCGCCAGCCTGTATGATCTTGTCAAACGCACCGCGGTCAACCATGCAGTCCTTTATAACAGGATATGCGGCAGAACGCCACGGCTCAACGGTTATCACGTCACCGTCATTGAAACGGCGCATATAGAGTTGGCACGTAGTGGCTCCGGTGGCAGGACCGTGAGGATGACCGTTGATATACAGTGAACACATACCGCATATACCTTCGCGACAATCGTGGTCAAACACGAACGGTTCTTTACCCTCGTTGATAAGCTCTTCGTTCAGAATGTCAAGCATTTCGAGGAATGAAGTGTCATCAGGGATGTTCTTCATCTCGCGTGTATCGAAGTGGCCTTTTTCTCTCGGACCGTTCTGCTTCCAATACTTCAGTGTGAAACTTATATTCTTAGCCATGATATTGCAGTTATTTATTAGTTCTTATAATTTCTTGTCTGTACCTTTATAGCCTCATACTCAAGCGGTTCCTTGATGAGTTCGGGTGCTTTGTCATCACTGCCCTGATACTCCCAGCAGCCTACATAGAAGAAGTTTGCGTCATCACGCTTGGCTTCTCCCTCTTCTGTCTGGTGCTCCTCACGGAAGTGTCCGCCGCAGCTCTCTTCGCGATGCAGGGCATCGTAAGCCACAAGTTCGCCCATAATGATGAAGTCGCGGAGATGGATAGCTTTGTCAAGCTCGACATTAAGCCCCTCTTTCGTGCCCGGAACAAAGAGATTGGTGTCAAACTCCTTGCGCAGTTCCTTAAGCATCTTAAGACCTTCTTCAAGACCTTCCTTGGTGCGACCCATACCTACATGCTCCCACATTATATGACCAAGCTCCTTGTGGATTGAGTCTACCGAACGCTTGCCCTTAATGTTCATGAGACGGTTCATCTCTGCCTCGACAGCCTTTTCAGCCTCCTCAAACTCAGGCAGATCGGTCGACAGGCGCGGCCATACGTCCTGGTCGGCAAGATAATTCTGTATTGTATAAGGAAGAACAAAATATCCGTCAGCAAGTCCCTGCATAAGAGCAGAAGCACCGAGGCGGTTTGCTCCGTGATCGGAGAAGTTGCACTCACCGATTGCAAACAGACCCGTGATTGTTGTCTGAAGCTCATAGTCAACCCAGATACCACCCATTGTATAGTGTATAGCGGGGAATATCATCATCGGATTGTAGTACTTCACGCCGTTTATCTCGTTCGCCAGCTCGCCCGGATTAACGTCTGTTATCTCCTCGTACATGTCGAAGAGGTTACCATAACGCTGCAGAACAACGTCTATGCCGAGACGTTCGATACTCTCGGAGAAGTCGAGGAACACTGCAAGACCTGTGTTGTTTACTCCGTATCCCTTGTCGCAGCGCTCTTTTGCAGCACGGCTGGCAACGTCACGGGGCACAAGATTGCCGAAAGCAGGATAGCGACGCTCCAGATAGTAGTCACGATCCTCCTCCGGAATGTCGGAACCTTTAATCTCGCCAGCCTGCAGTTTCTTTGCATCTTCGAGTTTCTTAGGTACCCATATACGACCGTCGTTACGCAGAGACTCGGACATCAGCGTCAGTTTTGACTGTTTGTCGCCGTGCACGGGGATACATGTCGGGTGTATCTGAACGTATGACGGGTTTGCGAAATATGCTCCCTTGCGGTAGCACTGAACAGCAGCTGTACAGTTACAGCCCATAGCGTTGGTCGACAGGAAGTATGCGTTACCGTATCCTCCGGTAGCGATAACTACGGCATTGGCGCTGAAACGCTCCAGCTTGCCTGTCACAAGATTCTTTGCGATGATACCGCGTGCACGACCGTCTACAATAACCACGTCTTCCATTTCATAACGTGTGTAGAGTTTCACCTTGCCTGCGTTAACCTGTGCGCTCAGAGAAGAGTATGCACCGAGCAGCAACTGCTGACCCGTCTGACCCTTCGCATAGAACGTGCGGGACACCTGTGCACCACCGAAAGAACGGTTTGCAAGCATTCCGCCGTACTCACGTGCGAAAGGCACACCTTGTGCCACACACTGGTCTATGATATCGTTCGACACCTCAGCAAGGCGGTATACGTTTGCCTCACGTGCACGGTAGTCACCACCTTTCACCGTATCATAGAACAGACGGTAAACCGAGTCGCCGTCATTCTGATAGTTCTTTGCAGCGTTGATACCGCCCTGTGCAGCGATAGAGTGCGCACGACGGGGCGAGTCCTGTATGCAGAAGTTATATACGTTGAAGCCCATTTCGCCGAGAGAAGCGGCAGCAGATGCTCCTGCCAGACCTGTCCCGACAACGATAACATCGAGCTTGAGTTTGTTCTTAGGGTTCACCAGGCGCTGATGAGCTTTATAATTGGTCCATTTTTCGGCTACCGGACCTTCGGGTATTCTGGAATTTAATGTCTTTGCCATGATTTTTTTGTATTTATACAGCCTGTTTCGCGAAGTGCCGGCGGCAACATACCGCCTTTTGCCTCACAGGCTTTTATTTCTTAATACTTGATAACTCTATACAACAAAAAGCCTTTTTCCTGAACATCAGGCTGCACAGCACAGGCTCGGAGCAACGCCGAACGCAAAGGCAAGAACAACCACGAGGAAACCCAGCATGAGCAGAGAGGTATACACAAGACCTATCGTTCTCCAACGGTTGAACCATATCTTGCCGTTCCAACCGAGAGTGTGCATGGCGCTCCAGAAACCGTGAGAGAGGTGGAACCATATTGCCACGAGCCACACGATGTACAGTACAACATATACCGGGCATGCAAACGTGTCCTTGATGTAGGCAAAACCGTCTGCCGGATCATGAGGAACGGAAATGTGCGCAACCTCGGCAAACATCATGTTATACCAAAAATTAAAGAGATGCAACAGGATGCCAAGCACAACGATGATGCCAAGAACCAGCATGTTCTGCGATGCCCACTCCACTTTTGCCGGCTTAACCGTAACGGCATAGCGCTCGTTTCCGCGTGCACGGCGGTTCTGCATGGTGAGCAGGAACGCATAGACAATGTGAGCAACCGTCAGCGCTGCCAGACCGAGAGTTGCCACAAGGGCATACCAGTTGGCACCGAGAAACTTGCAAATCATGTTGTAGGCATCTCCCGAAATGAGAGCAACAACGTTCATTGACATGTGGAACGTCAAGAACAGGATAAGCGCAATGCCGGTAACAGACATCACCACTTTCCTTCCGATAGATGAATTACATAACCACATAAATGATTGAAATTTAGGTATTTAAATGTTAAAAATAATAATATTAGACATCCTGAAACACACCTGAACGGATGCTATAATACCTTATTATAGATATAATGGCATCCTCGGCGGTGTGCAAATATACTCCATTTCAGTGATAAATCAAAGTATTTTGTTAAAAATTCAATTTTTATTCTTACTTTTGTGGCGGAATGAAAGAGCCTTCCGAACTATTCATACACAGCCCTGCAAGCAGGCGGCGGGAAGGCGTTTGCAAACAGAAAAAAGGTAAAAGATATATGAACCTGGTATACGACGTACTGGTAATAGGCGGCGGTCATGCCGGCTGCGAAGCTGCGACGGCAGCAGCAAATATGGGTGCAAGGACTTGCCTTGTTACCATGGACATGAACAAAATAGCCCAGATGAGTTGTAATCCGGCAATTGGCGGGATAGCAAAAGGGCAGATTGTACGTGAAATCGACGCCCTCGGAGGCTATACGGCACTTGTCACCGACGCCACGGCAATACAGTTCCGCATGCTCAACCGCTCGAAAGGACCTGCTGTATGGAGCCCGAGAGCACAGTGCGACCGCGAGAAGTTCATCTGGGAATGGCGCCGTGTACTCGACAGTACACCCAATCTTGATATATGGCAAGACCAAGCTGACGAGCTGATTGTCGAACATGGAGAAGCCAAAGGCATAAGAACAATATGGGGCGCGGAGCTGCGCGCACAAAGCATAGTGATAACCGCAGGAACATTTCTCAACGGACTTATGCACATAGGACGCCGCCGAGTTCCGGGCGGAAGGATATCCGAACCTGCCGTTCCGCACCTCACAGAGAGTATCACAAGCCATGGCATACGACATGCACGGATGAAGACCGGCACACCGGTACGCATAGACCGGCGCAGTGTGCACTTTGAGGACATGGAGATACAGAAGGGCGAAAACGACTTCCACAAATTCAGCTTTATGAGCAGGCGACGAACGCTGAAACAGTTGCCGTGCTGGACCTGCAACACAAACATCGACGTACACGAAACGTTGAGAAGCGGACTGGCAGATTCGCCCCTTTTCAACGGACAGATACAAAGCACCGGACCACGTTACTGCCCATCGATAGAGACAAAGCTAGTGACGTTTCCCGACAAACCGCAACATCCTCTCTTCCTCGAACCGGAGGGAGAAGACACCAACGAAATGTATCTCAACGGTTTCTCGTCGAGCATGCCGATGGATGTACAAATAAACGCTCTCAAGAAGATACCGGCATTCCGTGACATCCATGTATACCGTCCGGGATACGCAATAGAGTATGATTATTTCGACCCCACACAGCTTTATCACTCGCTCGAATCGAAGATAATAAAGGGACTGTTCTTTGCCGGACAGGTAAACGGAACCACCGGATATGAAGAGGCGGGAGGACAAGGACTGATTGCAGGAATGAACGCAGCCATACGCTGCTGCGGCGGACAGCCGTTTGTCATGCGGCGCGATGAATCGTATATCGGCGTCCTCATCGACGATCTTGTCACCAAGGGAGTGGACGAGCCGTACCGTATGTTCACAAGCCGCGCCGAATATCGAATACTGCTAAGACAGGACGATGCCGACGCCAGGCTCACGGAGAGAGCATACGATATAGGACTTGCCTCGCGCGAACGATACGACAAGTGGATTGAAAAGAAAGAAGAAATCAGCAAAATAGAACATTTCTGCAACACCACGCCCGTAAAGCCGAAGGATATAAACACTGTGCTCGAGAAACTCGGTACCACCCCGTTGCGCGAAGGATGCAAGGTTGCCGACCTCATCGCAAGACCGCAGATAACGCTTGAAAATATATCCGAGTTCATCCCGGGAATGAAAGAACTGCTCGATTCTCCGGCGGACAGAAAGGAAGAGACAGCTGAAGCCGCGGAGATAAAGATGAAATATAAAGGATATATAGAGCGCGAAAGAATGGTGGCGGAGAAGATGCATCGTCTTGAAGACATCAAAATAAGAGGACGCTTCAACTATACCGCCATGCAGCAGCTTTCCACCGAGGCACGACAGAAGCTGAAAAAGATAGATCCTGAAACGCTGGCACAAGCGAGCAGGATACCCGGCGTATCGCCAAGTGACATAAACGTGATGCTCATACTGCTCGGCAGATAAAAAGATTTATTGTTTCACGTGAAACAATAAACAATCAAACAGACTGCAAAATAGCGAGTTATGGACAACAAAACACGATTAAACCGATTAAAACAAATGCAAAGCGAGAGTATCGAAATACGAATAAAGAAACGCGACAGGAATGATAAAAGTAGATAATAAATAACAAACAATAAAACAATACAATTAAAAATGAACAACGAAACATTACTGAAGAACTTAAGATCTATCCCCGATTTTCCGCAAAAAGGAATTATGTTCAGGGATGTGACAACTCTTTTCAAAGACCCGGAGTGTCTGAACATAATGGTTGACGAGCTTTATGAGATGTACAAAGACAAGGGCATAACAAAGATTGTAGGTATCGAAAGCCGTGGCTTTGTGATATCATCAGCTCTTGCTATAAGGCTCGGTGCAGGCGTAATACTTTGCAGGAAACCGGGAAAACTGCCGGCAGAGACTGTACAGGAGAGCTACACCAAGGAGTACGGAACAGACACCATAGAAATCCACAAGGACTCGATAAACGAAAACGACGTGATACTTCTTCACGACGACCTGCTCGCAACAGGCGGAACAATGAAAGCCGCATATAACCTCGTAAACAAGTTCAACCCGAAGAAAATATATGTAAACTTCCTCATAGAACTTGTAAACGAGAACCTTAACGGTCGCAGCATTTTCGACGAAGGTACGGACATACAAACGCTTATACAAGTATAACACTAGGCGGTTCGAAACCTACGTCGCCACATCAACAATAGATTTGCAACACAATCTCCAATCCGGAAAAAGCCCAAAGCCAACACCCCGCGCTAAAGGCAAACGCGGTTGACAGCAGATTGCGTTGCAAATTGTTTTTTAGGAGGACATCCCTCAATACAAGGACAGACATACTGCATAATGCCATGAGGATGTTAGAGTGTTCATGTTTCACGTGAAACAAATTATTTTAAACCATCTCTCACTTAACGACTTACGCCTATGACAATAGAGGAAAACGAGAAGCGGCTTGCTCATCTGAAGGCTATCGTAAGCACACTGCCCAACAAGCCGGGCAGCTACCAGTACTACGACGAGCACGGAACGATAATATACGTGGGCAAGGCGAAGAACTTAAAGAACCGCGTGTCTTCTTATTTTCACAAGGAGGTGGACCGTTTCAAGACCAAAGTGCTCGTAAGTAAGATATTCGACATATCCTACACGGTTGTAAACACGGAAGAAGACGCGCTCCTGCTCGAGAACAATCTCATAAAGAAATACAAGCCCAAATACAACATTCTTCTGAAAGACGGCAAGACATATCCGTCGATATGCGTGACAAGAGAATATCTGCCACGTATCTTCAGCACGCGCGTAATAAACAAGAAGTTCGGAACCTACTACGGACCTTACAGTCATTTGGGCACCATGTACGGACTGCTGGATATCATAAAGAAGCTGTACAAGCCGCGAACATGCCGATACCCTATTACCGACGAGAGCATAAAACAACGTAAATACAAGCCGTGTCTTGAATATCACATACACAATTGCGGTGCGCCGTGCACAGGAAGACAAAGTGCGGAGGAGTACAGAAAAAACATTGAACAGGCACGCGAGATATTGAAAGGAAACACGCGCGAAGTGCAGAAAATGCTTTACGGACAAATGCAGGAGGCTGCCGAAGAGCTGCGGTTTGAGGACGCCGAAGAGCTGAAACGAAAATACATGCTTCTCGACAGTTTCTGCTCGAAGAGCGAGGTGGTGAGCCACACAATCAACAACGTGGACGTATTCACGATAACCAACGACGAGAAGATTGCCTACATAAACTATATGCACGTTACGAACGGCAGCATAAACCAGGCTTTCACATTCGAATTTAAGAAGAAATTAGAAGAAACCGAGGAGGAAATCCTACCCCTCGGCATAGTGCAGATACGTGAGCGGCTCGGAAGCACATCGCGTGAGATAATAGTACCGTTCGAACCCGACACGCAATTAGACGGAATAACATTCACCGTCCCTCAACGAGGAGACAAGAAAACGCTGCTCGACCTGTCGGCAATGAACGGCAAACAGTATAAGTTCGACCGTCTGAAACAGTCGGAAAAGCTAAATCCCGAGCAGAAAGCGGTGCGGCTGATGAAGGAAATACAGGACGCTCTGAAGCTGCCGCGCATGCCATACAGAATAGAGTGTTTCGACAACTCGAACATCAGCGGAACGGATGCCGTGGCGGGATGTGTGGTGTTTGAAAAGCTGAAACCGTGCAAGAAAGACTATCGCAAATACAACATAAAGACGGTTGTAGGTCCCGACGACTACGCCTCTATGCAGGAGGTGGTGCGCCGCCGCTATTCACGCATGAAAGAGGAAGGTTCTCCCCTGCCCGACCTCATCATCACCGATGGCGGCAAGGGGCAAATGGAGGTGGTAAGACAGGTGGTTGAAGACGAGCTGGGACTGCACATTCCCATTGCCGGACTGGCTAAAGACAACCGCCACCGCACAAGCGAACTGCTGTACGGACATCCACCGGTGGTAGTGGGAATGAAGACCGACAGCGAGATATTCCGGCTTATGACGAGGATACAGGACGAGGTGCACCGCTACGCAATATCGTTCCACAGGGACAAGCGCAGCAGGCATGCACTGCACAGTGAGCTTGACGACATAAAAGGCATAGGACCGAAAACAAAAGACTTGCTGCTGAAAGAGCTGAAAAGCGTAAGGAAGATTAAAGAGGCTGATTTACAGATACTTACCGGCATAATAGGCACATCCAAGGGTGAAACGGTATGGCGTTTCTTCCATGAAAACGGTGATGCGGAAAAGCAGGAAAACAGCGTTTTATAGACGTCTTGTAACATATTGATAATCAAGATGATACCTTTTAGCTTCCAAAAGGTGGCGTTTCAGGCTCTAAAAGGCGGCATATTGGCGTGCAATATGCCGCCTTTTGCAATGTGAGAGGTTATTGGCTGGGATTTGAGGGTTTGAAAATGAAAAACCGCCCCGAGCAGGGACGCTCCATGGAGCATCCAAAACCGCATGGCATGATGTCATGTGTAATATTGACGAATCCATAATGTAGGGACTTATGATTGTATTTGTCCGCACGCCTCACGGAGGCATCCTTCATTTCATATGCACGAATAAAATGGACGATACAACAAAATAATTTGTATTTGAAACCTTATTTCCTAATCTGAACGCATTTTCGATGCGTACGGACAAATACAAGACGTGTTGTTGAACGAAGTGAAAAATATGCCCCTAACGAAAGAGAATACAACCAAATACCCACATAATTATTACCCTATTTTCTACCAATATCCACAGATTTTACACTATCTTTGCATAAGACAAGATGCGCCTAGGCAATATGAAATGAATTTCATTGCACTCGGCTTTCATTGTCTTTGCATAATACAACAACCATAAAAGATGAGAACAGTTATACAACGTGTATCGCACGCATCGGTGACAATAGACGGAAAGGTAAAGGCTGCCATAGACAACGGACTGCTTGTGCTGCTCGGCGTATGCACGGAAGATACGGTGGAAGACGCGGCATGGCTGGCAAAGAAAACGGCATCGCTGCGCATCTTCAGCGATGAGAACGGCGTGATGAACCTGTCTGTGAAAGACATCGGAGGCAAAGTGCTGGTAGTGAGCCAGTTCACGCTCATGGCATCGTATAAGAAAGGCAACCGCCCGTCGTGGATACGGGCTGCGAGACACGACATATCGATACCTCTGTACAACGAGTTCTGCCGACTGATGACTGCCGAAACGGGCAGCGAAACGCTTACTGGAGAGTTTGGTGCGGACATGAAAGTGGAACTGCTAAACGACGGACCGGTAACAATATGTATGGACTCTAAAAACAGGGAGTAGAAATACGTAGGCTCAAAGGACGGAACACTATATAAGGGAAGAGTAAGAACAACCATGGCAAACATAAAAAACAAAGTGACAATGAGTAATGACAACTACCCCACCGCCGCCTCGATGACACTGCGCGAGGCACAGACCGCCGTAGACAGGTGGATAAAGGAATATGGCGTGCGCTATTTTTCCGAACTTACAAACATGGCATGCCTGACCGAGGAGGTGGGCGAACTGGCACGCGTAATAGCGCGCAAATACGGCGACCAGAGCTTCAAGGAGAGTGAAAACACCTCTCTCGGTGAAGAGATGGCAGACGTGCTGTGGGTGCTGCTGTGCCTTGCCAACCAGACAGGCACAGACCTTGGCGAGGAACTGCGCCGTAGCTTCGAGAAAAAGACGAAAAGAGACTGTAACAGACATATCAATAACCCTAAATTAAAATAATTATGACAGAAAAAGAAAACATGCACGCTCATTGCCATAACCACGGCAACAAGCCCCAGAGCAAGTACGAGGAAGCACTCGGAAAGTACAACACCGAAATTTCTGACGATGAAGTACGCGAGGCGGTGAAGAAAATCATCGCAGAAAAGGTACACGAAAACGATAACATCGAGACAAAGAAATTCCTTATGGGAAGCATAGAGCTGACAACGCTCAAGACAACCGACTCGGAGACAAGCGTAATGGCATTCACCGAAAAAGTAAACCAATTTGACGAGGCATACGGCGACCTGCCTCATGTGGCAACAATTTGCGTATATCCCTGTTTTGCCAAAACCGTAAGCGAAACACTCGAGATTGACGGTGTAGAAATAGCCTGCGTATCAGGCAGTTTCCCATCATCACAGGCACTCATAGAGGTAAAGGTTGCGGAGACGGCACTGGCAATAAAAGACGGTGCAACGGAGATAGACATCGTTATGCCCGTAGGCAAGTTCCTCAGCGGCGACTATGAGGGCGTTGCCGACGAGATAAGCGAACTGAAACAGGTGTGCGGCGAAAATGCCATGAAAGTGATCCTCGAGACCGGTTGTCTGAAAACCGCATCGAACATAAAGAAGGCTTCTATCATAGCAATGTATGCCGGAGCCGACTATATAAAGACATCTACCGGAAAGCTCGAGCCTGCCGCCACACCCGAAGCTGCCTACGTGATGTGCCAGGCCATAAAGGAATACTATGAGGAAACGGGCATACAGATTGGTTTTAAGCCCGCAGGAGGCATCAACTCTGTAATGGATGCACTTATATACTATACCATAGTAAAAGAGGTTCTGGGCGAAAAATGGCTCACAAACAAGTGGTTCCGCCTCGGCACCAGCCGTCTGGCAAACATGTTGCTGAGCGAAATTGAAGGGAAAGAGACGAAGTTCTTCTGAGAAAATTAATATTATATGGCTTATAAGTCTTATATGGCTTATAAGCCATATACCATAACATAATACCTGAAAAACAAAAACACCATGCCTGATATAGGAGATTTCATACCGCAAAGAGGAAACTACCGACAACTTTTTTCATATCAAAAATCAATGTGTATATATGATATAACCTTCTACTTTGCCCACAAATACCTTGAAAGAGGCGACCGCACCATAGACCAGATGATACAGGCCGCCCGCTCGTGCAAGCAGAATATCATCGAAGGCAGTGCTGCAAGCACCACATCAAAGGAAACCGAACTGAAACTGATAAACGTGGCGCGTGCAAGCCTTCAAGAACTCCTGCCGACTATGAGGACTATCTGCGCGTGCGAAATTTGGAGCAATGGGACATAAACAGCCCGAAATTCTCACAGGCAAGAAGTGTATGCGCAAAGCAAAACGACAGTAAATTTTATCGCCAAGCCATAGAAGTACGTTCTGCAGAAACCATTGCCAACATTACAATAACTCTTATCCACCAAACTGATACGTTGCTCGGAAAACTCATAAAATACTTGAAAAAAGACTTTATAGAAAATGGCGGGATAAGGGAAGAAATGTATAAGGCAAGGTCTGATTGGAATAGAAGAAACAAGAAATGATGTCAGAAGCCTTTTTATATAAGGCATATATGTCCTATAAGACTTATATGCCCTATAAAACAAGTAGGCTCTCCCCTACTACAAATCCCTCCTTATGACAAACTCCAGATAAGCCCCAAGCGCTTTCTTTATATCTTCCGCAGCCACAACACTCTCTATATATCCTACACATCTCACGCGCAACTCCTCCATCTTACGCTCCGCATATTCTATTCCGCCGCTGCTCTTGGCATATTCCACCAATACGGCAATATCCTCCTTTGTAGCCTCCAGTCTCTTCACCTTGCGCGCCACAGAAAGCATAGAATCATCGTTGCCGGAGTTAAGTGTATGTATAACGGGAAGCGTCAACTTTCCTTCCGCCATGTCGTTGCCGGTCGGCTTACCTATTGCTGATGACTCGTAATAATCAAAAATATCATCACGGATTTGGAATATCACACCCATATCCTGTCCGAAACGCCTCGCCGCATCCACATCTTCGGGAGAAGCTCCTGCCGACAATGCCCCTACCGAACAACAGGCTTCGAACAATGCCGCCGTCTTCTGACGTATCACCTGGAAATAAACGTCTTCCGAAATATCATCATTTGAAATGTTGGTAAGTTGAAGTATCTCGCCGTTAGACAGCGTCCGCCCAAGTTCCGCAAGATATTTCACTATCGTGTTGTTCTCCGTCATGGCAACATGCAGCAGAGCGGTAGACAGTATGTAATCGCCCACGAGCACAGCTATCTTGTTGTCGTACAAGGCATTGACAGATGCCTGCCCACGACGTTCGCCGCTCTCGTCCACCACGTCATCGTGCACAAGACTTGCCGTGTGGAGCAGTTCAAGACCTACAGCCGCATTAAGCGTGGAGGCGTTCACCCCACCATGAGCCTTTGCCATAAGAAGTATCAGCATAGGGCGCATGCGCTTGCCGGCACGCTCTCTTATCCTGGCAAATATTTCCTCCTGCAACTCACCGTCGTGAGTCAGCGAACTGTTGAAAAGCCTGATAAAGTCATCAAGCTCATTAACAATAGGTGCCTTTATAAGAGATAAATAATCCATAACCTGCAATTTTGATACAAAATTAGTGATTTTATCGGATTAATGGTAAAAAATTAGTACTTTTACATCTAAAAACTTTAGATTAAATGGATAAATTGTTTCTCTTAGACGCTTACGCGTTGATATATCGTTCGTATTATGCCTTCATTAAAAACCCAAGGATCAACTCCAAGGGATTTAACACTTCAGCCGTGATGGGGTTCTGCAACACGTTGCACGAGGTACTGAGCAAGGAGAAGCCCACACACATCGGAGTGGCATTCGACCCTCACGGACCTACGTTCCGCAACGTGGCTTACGAGCAGTACAAGGCGCAGCGAGAGGAGACTCCGGAAGACATACGCGCCTCTGTACCGGTAATCAAGGACATACTTCGCGCTTTCCGCATACCCATACTCGAGGCGGAAGGCTTCGAGGCGGACGATGTTATAGGTACAATATCCATAAAGGCTGCCGACATGGGCATACAGACATTCATGCTGACACCCGACAAGGACTACGGACAACTGGTGCGGGAAAACGTCTTCATGTTCCGTCCGAGACACGGAGGGGGCTATGAGACGCTCGACACCGAAGGCATAAAAAACAAATACGGCATAGAGTCGACATCACAGGTGATAGACCTGCTCGGACTTATGGGCGACTCGGCAGACAACATACCGGGATGTCCGGGCGTGGGAGAAAAAACAGCCGTAAAACTGATAAGCCAATTCGGAAACATTGAAAACCTGCTCGCACATACCGATGAGCTTAAAGGGGCTATAAAGAAAAAAGTGAAGGAGAACGCCGAACAGATAAAGTTCTCAAAATTTCTCGCCACCATAAAAACCGACGTTCCTATCGAACCGGACATGGAAGAGCTTAAGGTGAAGGAACCGAACGAACCCGAACTGCGTAAAATCTTCGACGAACTGGAGTTCAAATCGTTCGCGGACAGAATTCTAAACAAAACTAAAAATATTCAAAAAAAGGCTGAGCAACAACCCGATTTATTTGCCGTTTTTACGCCCGAGAGCACGGAAAATTCTGAAAACAGCCGTATTTCAGATATAAAAACGACACCTCACGACTATCAACTCGTTGACAGTGAGGATGATATAAATAATCTTTTTTCGCTTTTATTGACTAAATCAATTCTCAGTTTAGACACGGAGACAACGTCAACGGACGCAATCGAGGCTGAATTAGTTGGTCTGAGCTTTGCCGTGAAGGAAAATCAGGCATTCTATGTGCCTGTTCCCGAAAATCGTGAAGAAGCCCAAAGAATTGTTAATATATTTAAACCTATATACGAAAACGAGAAAATCGTGAAAGTGGGACAGAACATCAAGTACGACATGGAGGTGTTGCGCAACTACGGAGTGACCCTCGCCGGAAAAATGTTCGACACCATGATCGCCCACTATCTCATACAACCGGAACTGAGACACAACATGGACTACATGGCGGAAGTGTATCTTAACTACCGCACCATACACATAAACGAACTCATCGGACCGCGAGGCAGAAACCAGAAGAGCATGCGCGACCTCCCACCCTCTCAGGTTTACGAATATGCGGCGGAAGATGCCGACATCACACTGAGGCTGAAAAACATTCTCGAACCCAAACTGAAGGAAGCGGGAGTGGAAGAGTTGTTCTATGAAATAGAGATGCCTCTCGTCGCAGTACTTGCCGAGATGGAGATGAACGGCGTGCGCATAGACACCGACTCGCTGTCGGAGACATCGCAGATACTCACCGCCCGCATGAAGGAACTGGAGCAACGGATATACAGTCTTGCAGGCGAGGAGTTCAATATCGCATCTCCCAAACAAGTGGGCGACATTCTCTTCGGAAAGATGAAGATAATGGAGAAGCCCAAGAAGACAAAGACCGGACAATATGTAACCAACGAAGAGGTGCTGCAATCGCTGAAAGGAAAAAGCGAAATAGTGGGAGACATACTGGCACACAGGGGCTTGAAGAAACTCTTGGGCACTTACGTGGACGCCCTGCCAAAACTTATCAACCCACGAACGGGACACATCCACACATCGTTCAACCAGACCGTAACGGCTACGGGACGCCTTTCGTCGAGTGACCCGAACCTCCAGAACATCCCTGTGCGCGGCGAAGACGGAAAGGAGATACGCAAGGCGTTCATCCCGGAAGAGGGCTGTCTGTTCTTCTCCGCTGACTACAGTCAGATTGAACTGCGCGTGATGGCGCATCTCAGCGGCGACGAAAACATGATCGAAGCGTTCCGCGAGGGTCATGACATACATGCCGCAACAGCCGCAAAAATATACAATGAAGACATCGCAAACGTGAACCGCGACCAGCGTACAAAGGCGAAACGTGCCAATTTCGGCATCATTTACGGCATCACCGTGTTCGGTCTGGCAGACAGATTAGGCATAGACCGTAAGGAGGCTAAGCAGCTGATAGACGGCTACTTCGAAACTTTCCCACGTGTCCACGACTATATGGAAAAGGCAAAGGAAACGGCACGCAGTCACGGATATGTCGAAACGTTCTTCCGCCGGCGTCGTTATCTGCCCGACATCAACTCGCGCAACGCCACTGTACGCGGCTTTGCGGAGCGCAACGCCATAAATGCGCCGATACAGGGCAGCGCGGCGGACATAATAAAAGTTGCCATGATAAACATCCACCGGCGCTTCAAAGACGAGGGAATAAGGAGCAAGATTATTCTACAAGTACACGACGAACTTAACTTCTCGGTACTTCCGGAAGAGAAAGAAAAAGTGGAACGCATAGTAATGGAAGAAATGCAGAACGCCTATCCCCTACTCGTTCCGCTCACGGCAGACTGCGGATGGGGTGCAAACTGGCTGGAAGCACACTGATGAATTACGAGTTTGGAGTTACGAATGACGAGTTGTTGCGCTTTGCGCAATTAAGAATAGTAAGTTTGGAATTAACAATTTATAAATTCAAAAACAGTTTCTGTAATTCGTAACTCTAAATTTATAATTGCGCAAAGCGCAACAACTCGTCATTCGTAACTCCAAACTCGTAATTCAAAAACTCACCCCACAAGCTCTCCCCTATCGAATATGTAACGCGCAATGACATTTCCCTGCTCGTCATAATGTGTCGACGGTCCCTGCGCCTCATAACCGATGTATGTCATTGTTGTCTTCAGATCGCGCGGAACAGGATTGAGATTCCATGTAGAAACGATTGCAGGCTTGCCGTTGGCATGATACTTTGTCCATGTGGCAGTACCTTTCTTGAGGTCGCGCTGCCATTTCCAAACGGGCGTACCGTCCTCATTCCAAAGCATTTCCGTGCCCGTTTTACGCCCGTTGTCGTAAACAGCCTCATGCTGTTTTCTGCCGGACGGATAATAGTCCGTGCACTTTCCGTTTAACAGATAACGCCCTTCGACAGTTGTTCCGCCGATCCATTCAGCCTTTTTCCTGCCGTCGGCATAATGCTCCACGGTCTTCATGCACTTGCCGCTGACAACTGCCGGCGTTATATCCTTCGAGTCACTGTAAATCCATTCCTCGTTAAACTCCAGCTCATATCCCGGTCTTGATGTCGTGGCAAGCACGCATATCGTACCGTCCGGAGCCTGCCGCACGGTGCTGTATCCAAGCGTGGGCAACATTGTCCGCTCACGGTGAGGCAATCCGTATGGCAGTTCTTTGTAGTGCCATGTCTTTCCGTTATCCTTGGATATGGCTACGAAAGGGTTGTAGCTCTTGTTCCACGATGCAGGCGGAGCAATCTTCTTCTTTATAAGATAACCGTCGCTGACCAGCAGAAGGGCGCCCGACTGCAGGCGAATAAGCGACGGACGCTGTGCGCTACCCAGTATGGGGAACGGCGCAGCGGTCTTCTCTTCCCACGTCCTGCCATAGTCACGCGATATGTTCTGAGGTGTCCAGCCCTCGCAACCGGCATTCTTTCCGCCTATGGAAAGCAACGTTCCGCTGTTGTCAAGAGGCACTATCGTAGAATGGCGCGCACTTGTACGTCCGCCCATGTCACGCCACGTAACGCCTCCGTCGCGGCTGCACCACAGCATGCTCTGTGCCCCCTTGGCATCGGTAACCACATATATGCCGCCGTCATTGCCACGGAAAGCATTGGTGACAGGCTGCGCAGTATATTCCTTAAACGCGCCTTCCACCTTCGGTACGTTGAAAGTCCACGTGGCACCGTTATCCTCCGACGTGGCTATGCGGAACGGAACGTAGTCGGACATGTAGCGTCCGCCACCGAAAAACCACAGTTTCCCGCCGTCCTGCCACAGCAGTCCCGACTGGTCGTTGCCGCCGTATGTCTTGAAGAAAAGCTCGGGCATGTCCCATTCCTCGGCTCCGTAGCGGCGCCGGCACTGCACGAACGTGGTGGCTATGTCGTTCTCCGTAAGTCCCTTAGGCGCACTGAAATACACCGCGAGAGCATCCCCATTGGGAAGCATTTCAAACCCCGGAGAGTGATTATGTATGTATACACCATAGTCTATTCCCGTCAGTTCAGCCGTTTCCTTTGCCGTATAACATGGCGGAACGGGCAGAGCATAACGCACACGGAAGAAAGGCACCGTCTCCGCCAGACCGTTCTCCGCCTTTGAAGAGACAGCCGTTTTCGTTCCGGCAACAGCTGTCGCCTCCGTAGTATGGACCGCCTGCTGACTGAAAGGCACAAACTTACGGTTCTCCAACTTAAACTCCACCACTCCCCCCACTGTCTCCGGGAGCCGTCAGACAGGTACCGGGGCTAAAGCCCGAAGCCTCGACACGCAGCGTCTTAACCTGTGCCACACCGGTATGTACACAACCGATGAGCAGCGCAAAAAGCAATAATAAAGATGTTCTCATAATATTTAGTATAAATGTTTTTCATAAAGACGGGCATCGTGTCGCACCCCGACGCGACAACACAATCAAAAATTTTAATTTACAAAAATACTCATTAATATAGCCAAAAATCACAGTATTAATGTTATTTAACGTTTCGGGGGGGGTAAAAATGCCATGTTTCGCTATTTTTGCAATTAAGCAAATACCTATTAACACATATAATATTAAAAATCAAAAACAAGAGAATTATGGGATTTAAAGAAGCAGTAAAAAGCGTATTGTCACAATACGCAACATTCAGCGGTCGCGCACGCCGCTCCGAGTATTGGTTTTTCGCATTGTTCACCGTCCTCGCAGTCATAGCATCAGGCATAGTCGGAGGTATCATCGGCAACATCATCGGTGGAACAGAGACAGCCTTAGTAATAGGCATGGCATTCTATTATCTTGCCGGTCTTGCACTCCTGCTGCCCGGTCTTGCCGTGGCTGTACGCCGCCTTCACGACACCGACCGCAGTGGTTGGTGGATATTTATAGGTCTGGTACCTTTCGTTGGCGGAATAGTACTGCTGATATTCATGATTACCGACAGCAAACCCGACAATCAATATGGACCCAATCCGAAAGACATTAAATGAAGAATGATGAATGAAGAATAAAGAATTTGCTGCCGCGGTTGCCAATTAGGCTAATTGGACTAATAAGGCTAATAAGTCTTATAAGACCTATTAAGTCAACCGCGGCAGCAAATTCTTCATTCTTAACTCTTAATTCTTAATTACCCTCTCCATCCCCTACTCTGCTTTAGGGAAAACTCTTCTACATAATAGGAAAAACCCTTTCTTTATATGACACTTTTATTGTTCCTTTGCAAAAAGAGAACAATAAACACATCATGTCTCACAAATAAAAAGCATACTATTATGAAAAAGATGTTATTCATGCTGGCAACACTGTTCATGATGACAGTTCCGGCAAACGCCATGAGTTACAAGACGGCACGCGCAGAGGCTCTTTTCCTGACGGACAAGATGGCTTATGAGCTGAAGCTGAACGACATGCAGCGCAATGCCATATACGAGATAAACCTCGACTACATGATGTCGTTGAACAATTCCGGCGACATCTACGGATCGTATTGGACACACCGCAACCTCGACATCAGCTATGTTCTGAACAGCTCACAGTACCGTCTGTTCCGCGCAGCCGACTATTTCTTCCGCCCCGTGTACTGGAAATCGGGCTGGAAACACTCCATATACACACGCTACAAAAATCGCTCGCACTTCTACTACGGTCATCCGTCGGGCTACAAGAGCTATAAAGGGGCTCACTGTTGGCACAAGAACGGCAACAAAAGCTGGTATAAAGGCCGTAAATTCGACAACGGGAAACACTTCGGAAACACGGTACGTCCGGGCAACAGGCACCATTCCGCAAACAAAGGAAACAGTTCGCGGAGACACGAAAAGCCGGGCAAAGACATGAAGAAAAAGCACGGAGACGGCAAGGACAAGCACCACAGAAGTGACGGCAAAAGACACTTCGGAAGATAAGCATACGTTTACCGGACATAAAAAAACCGACAGACATACGCAGGTATACAAAACAGAGGGTGTGCCAAAAATAAGAAAAAGTCATTGCAAGGCAGATGATCGCTTATCTTTGGCACACCCTCGTAACAATTATTATAGATCGAAACAAGGAGACAGAGCATGCACCCCATCATGCCTTGTTCCTCCATACAGACGCCCTATCGCAGCATCATCTTCTTCACGAAGCGGCTGCCGTCTTTTGCCACAGCCACCACCACATACACGCCGCGCGACAGTCCTGCCGTGCTTACATACTGCGACATGCGCGATTCTGCCGCCATGCGTCCCTCAACAGAGTACAGACGCAGCGAAGCCATATCACCGTATACTATCAGGGCGTTGTCCGTCTGATACATCTCAAAGTCCCTTACAACGGGCGACACCGTCTCCACACCTGTTACAATGGGGTTTCCGTCTTCGTCAACTTCTATATAAGACTTGATTGTGAGGTCTGTAAGGAACATGTCACCCTTCGTCTCCTTGTTGCACACACGCACCGTCACGGGCTTCTTCTCCATCGTCCCTATCATTGACGCGATGTCCACCGTTGCCGTTCCGGTGCTCATTGTCTTGGTCACGGTCTTGGTCTCCGCGCTGCCCGTATATCCCCATGTCACCTCGAGAGTGCGGTTTCCGGTGCAGTAGATGTTGGACACCATTGCCGCCAGTTCGGGCACGTTGAACTCTATCCAGCCCGTCTTCGGCAGCTTATATGCACCGTATGACGTGCCCGTGCCATACTTCTCGCCCGGTCCGGCAGGATATTCATAAGAGCCGCCGCCCGATATCTTGCCATTGTAGAGCGGCATGACGCCCTGCCCTTCCAGCTGCGATTCGGCGGAAATGTACTGCCCTACCTCCGGCGCAATCACCTCGTCCTGGAACAAGTAGTTGTTTACGAGTATCTTCTCGTCGTAATACTTTCCGTCGCCCGGCGCCACAGTGACATCCTCCACGGTTCCGTCGTTCTCGGGAAAGACAAGGTCGTATGCGTTGTCCGTGCCGCCATACTCGTATGCACCGTAGTCAGGAGCGGTTCCGGCAAAGGGAACGGTGAGCGTCATCGAATAGTCCTGAGGCGCGTTTGCCGAATATTCATACTCTTTCTTGTGGGCGTCCGTGGTAACAAAATCCTTTATCACGGCACCCTTGTCGATGAATTTGCTGCCTGCCTTAAGGCGTGCAAAGCCTGTGGGAAGCATGCCGTTCTCGCCTCTCGGTCCAATGGCGGTGTTGTAATCAAGGTTCTCGAACTCACCGGAATAGTCGGGCCATGCCGACGGCTTGGCATATTTGTTGTATTTGTTGCTTGTCACCTTGTCGGTAGACTCGCGGTCGCTGATTGGCGACAGCCCGTCGATGTCGAGCCAGTTGCAGTTTTTCGAGTCGGGAATTATCGTGAATGTATGATTTCTGTCCGTGGGTGCAAAGCCTATGCAGTTGCGCAGCACCCAGTTGCCATACGTCGGTTCCTCCATGTTGTAACCATAGTTTATGCCGTTCTCGAACGCCGTGTTGTTGATGAGATACGAGCCTTCGAGGTGGTGGTTCTGGTCAAATCCCTTCTTGAGGTTGAACGCCGCCACACAGTTCATGAACACGTGCGCCCCGACAGATGTTCCGCCCTGCTTGCATCCGCCCATTTTGAAGCCGTTGCCATTGCCCTTGTTCACTCCGCTCTTCAACGCCCAGCAGTTCTCTACAAGCACGGGAAAGTTGGTATAGTACAAGTCCCAGGCATCGTCGGAGTTGTTCCATGCGCGGCAGCCGTGAAATTCGTTGCCCGGACCGGGAAAGAGTTTTATCGCAAAACCGTCCGCATCTCCCCCACCCGACCATGTGTCGTAATTGTCATACGAGTCGCAGTTCACAATAATGTTGTACCTTCCGTACAGAAAATTCTGGTTGCGCGTGTTCTCGCCGTTGCTTCCCTTGCCGAAACCTTGCTGCAATCCGGTGTCGCCGCATCCGTGGAACGTACACAGCTCTACCACGCAGAAACTGCCCTCCAGTTTCATTCCGTTGTCGGCGGCGTTGGCAATCTCCAGCCCGCGGTAGTGCCAGTAGTTAGCACCGATGTTGTGCAGAATGCCCCGCGAAGCCTTTGCCGTGGTCTCGTCGGTGTGGTTCTGCCCGCTGAAATCGAACACCGGCTTCTCATTCTCATACGCAAACACGCAGATGCGGTGATCCTTCGTTCCCGAACGGTTCACCTTTATAGTCTGCGACAAGGCATACATTCCGCCGCGCACATAGAGCGTGTCGCCTGCCTCCAGTTTTCCGATGGCGCTCACGGGGTCGCCCATGGGGTTTTCTATACTCCGTCCGTTGCCCGTCCCTCCGGGGGCAAGATACAACTTGCGTGCCTGCGTTACACCACAGCACGCTGCTACAAGGGCACATACCGCTACCCTCTTTGCAAACAAAAAATTTCTCATTTTCCTTTAGATTAGTATCAGTTTGTTCTTTCGAATGTGTAAAATTATAACAATAAATATTTTCTCATGAGTTTTTTAATATATTTAACTATAATTTGATTGAAAGCATCCGCCAAAACAGGAGAAAGCCGATTGAATATTTTCATCGATGTTGCTGCGCCTTCATCTTTTATCACCCTCGTATCCTACTGTGTACCAGCAGTTTGCAAGAGGTGCCCTTTTGGCTTGCGAAAGGCGGCATATTGGAGGCTGAAAGGGCACCTTTTGCAAGCTGAAAGGACACCTCTTGGAAAATGGGGACGAATTTGCGCCGGGTAGGGCTGTACCATGGTGCAGCCGAAGCGACAATGAAGAACAATTCGATGTGATTACGAACGATAAAAGCCATGCGGTTTCGGATGTTCCATGGAACATCCCTACAAAGGCGGTATTCACGTTTTCCGATACGTTACCGGCGGGCATGTATATTGCCAGCGGAAAGGGGTTGGCGGCATGATAAAAACATAAAATCCACGGACCAACGTTAAATCTTTATCGTTTAGTTCACTTACTCGGATTTTTGCTTTATCTTTGCACTAAATAGGCGGCACGCCGGTTGTCACCGGCTACGGCTTTCATGCTATCGTAAACAAAACTGTCTTATATACACTATGCTTATACATCCTTTGTGGACAGACGGATACAGGCTGCTACTGATGCAGCTTTACCTGCGTAAACCCGTGGGTATGAAAGCCATGTATTCAAAAGCCATGGTGAGCCTGAGTATTGAACTGCACATACCGCCGGCGGTGCTTTATGAACAGATGTTCATGCTGAGAAACAGAAAAATGCCGAGCATAGCACGACTGTGGGAAAGGTATGGCGAAAACACTTCACGACTGGCACGGGATGTAAAGAAACTCAGAGGACTGGCAGGGTTCAGCAACGCATCCGAATTTTACAGCGGTGTGGAGACAAACGAGTCGTTTGAGAAAGATTTCCGCATCATAGACAACGACACCGAGCTTACACCGGTGATGCTGATAATGATACTCGACCTGTACTTCCGGCTGACACCCGTGACAATGGTGGAAAGCACGCCCGAAGTGGCGGAACTGGCACGGATGATGAAGATAAAGCCGGGCAGGGTGGTGGAGGTAATGGAGGTGTTCCGCATCTGCGACCCTTATCTCGGCAGAGGAGAGCTTATTGTGACGCACCTGCTGCTGCCGTGCAGGCTGATATGGAACCGCTTCGGCAACGGCGACCCGTCGAAGCTGTCGGCAACGGCGGCACAGCTGAAAGAGTTTTTTGCATGACAAGGAAGCGGAAAAGACACTACTGTCAAGTGATTACTGAAACAACAGGCATAATATGGCGCAGAAACTGATAAACACTCAAAACCTGCAACAGGTACAGACACAGAAGCTCACACAGCAGCAGATGCTCGTGGTGCGCATGCTGGAAATGCCGCTTGCCGAGTTTGAACAGAATGTCATGGCGGAACTGGACGACAATCCGGCTCTGGAAAGCGCATCGCCCGACGACATGATGCCGGCTACCGACAACGGCAATGCCACGGAGGGCGACGATGACGGTTACGAAGACTTTGACAAAGAAAAGGAGCGCGAAGAACGGGAGTCTGCCCTTGACGCAGCCCTTGCAGGCATAGGCATGGACGACGAGATGCCGCCTGCAACGGTGCCGGGAGAGGGTAGGGACGGCAGCGCCGAATACGAAGAGATTGTCTACGGCGACAACATATCGTTCTACGACAGACTGAAAGAGCAGATAATGGACGTGGAACTGGACGGAAAAAGGCGTGACATACTGGAATATCTGATAGGCTCGCTCGACGGTGACGGGCTGTTGCGCAAGGATCTCGACTCTATATGCGACGAACTGGCGATATACCACGGCGTGGACACGTCGGAGGAGGAAATAGGGGAGGTGCTCCGTGTGCTGCAGACATTCGACCCTCCGGGCATCGGCGCACGCGACCTGCGCGAATGCCTACTGTTGCAGATAGGGCGCAGACGGCCGTCGGCAAAGAGGGATATGATGCGGAAAATAGTCGAAGAGTGTTTCGACGACTTCATGAACAAACACCGCAACAGGATAGAACAGCGTCTGGGAGCCGACAGCGAGACGGTGGAGGCGGCATGTGCCGAACTGCTACGGCTGAACCCAAAACCGGGGGCGGCGCTCGGAGAGACCGAGGGACGCAACGTCCAACAGATAACGCCCGACTTTATAGTAGACACCGACGACAACGGCTGCGTGACCTTCACGATAAGCCGAGGACGGGTGCCCGAACTGTATGTGTCGCCCGATTTTACGGAAATGGCACGTACATACCGCGAAAACCGCACATCGATGAACCGGCGGGACAAGGAGGCTCTGCTCTATGCCAAGGAGAAGATGGAACGCGCCAAGGGATTTATCGACGCCGTAAGACAGCGACGACACACGCTCTACGTAACGATGAAGGCGATCATAGAGATACAGAAGAAGTTCTTTCAGGACGGCGACGAGGCGGACCTGAAACCCATGATACTTAAAGACGTGGCAGACCGCACGGGACTCGACATATCCACCATATCGCGCGTAAGCAACATGAAATATGCACAGACACGCTGGGGCACCTTCCTGCTGCGCCACTTTTTCAGCGACGGAATAAAGACCGTCGACGGCGAAGAGATGTCTACAAGAAAGATAAAGGTGACTATGCAGGAGATTATAGACGCCGAAGACAAGAGCCGACCGCTGAGCGACGATGCACTGAAAGTCAGAATGGAAGAGCTGGGATTTCCGGTGGCACGGCGGACGCTGGCAAAATATCGCGAGCAGTTGGGCATACCTGTAGCAAGACTTAGAAAGAAATGAAAGAGAGAAGAATAATACTTACGGCAAAGCTCATAAGCATGCTGTTCACGCCTTTCTATCTTCCGATAGTGGGCTTGCTGGTTCTTTTCACGCTGAGTTATCTCAGTCTGCTGCCACCCATGTACAAGATAATGGTGCTGCTGATGACATGGCTCTTCACCATTTTCATGCCCACAATGCTCATAAGAGCGTACAACAGATATCAGAACTGGCGCCCGTTTGAAATCGGAACGCGCGAAAGGCGCATGATACCTTACGTCATATCCATACTGTGTTACCTGCTTTGTTCATACGTAATGGAAGTCATGCACATACCGCACTTCATGAGAAGAATTATCATCGCGGCACTCGCAATACAGATAATATGCTCCATGATAAACCTTTTTTGGAAGATTTCCACCCACATGGCGGGCATCGGGGGCATGGCGGGCGCGCTCATGGCATTTGCACAGACATTCTCTTTCAACCCCGTATGGTGGCTATGCCTTGTCATCATCGTTGCCGGCGTGCTCGGAACAAGCCGCATGATACTGCGCCAGCACACGCTGCACCAGGTGGTGGGAGGATTTGTCACCGGACTGTTATGTGCCTATTTGGCTATAATAATTTGAAATATCAAAGTTCTCTGAGAGCTCCGAACCCTCAGAGTCCTCATAGTTCTCAGAGAAAAAAATAAACCTAAAAACTCAAAATAATGACCCCACAAGTAAGCATAATCATGGGCAGCACAAGCGATCTGCCCGTAATGGAAAAAGCATTCAAGTTTCTTGACGACATGCAGGTGCCTTTCGAGGTTAACGCCCTTTCAGCACATCGCACGCCGGACGCCGTGGAACGCTTTGCCAAAGGCGCGGCAGGGCGCGGCATAAAGGTTATAATAGCCGGAGCGGGCATGGCTGCGGCACTGCCGGGAGTAATAGCGGCATCGACCACACTGCCCGTGATAGGCGTGCCGATAAAGGGAAGTGTGCTCGACGGCATGGACGCCATGATGAGCATCATACAGATGCCGCCGGGCATACCCGTCGCCACCGTCAGTGTAAACGGAGCCATGAACGCCGCCATACTGGCTGTGCAGATAATGGCGCTGGCAGACAACGAACTTGCAGAAAAGTTCGCCGCATACAAGGCGGGACTGGGCGAGAAGATAGAAAAGGCAAACAAAGAGCTTGCCGAAATAAAGTATCGGTACAAAATTGATTAATCGGTTGAGATGACAGACTTGTTCAACTACAGACGCAGAAAGAGCTGCACGGTCAATGTGGGAACGACTCCGCTTGGCGGGGATAACCCCATAAGGGTGCAGTCGATGACCACCACGCCGACCAACGACACCGCTGCCAGCGTGGCACAGGCGGAACGCATAATAGACGCCGGCGGCGAGTACGTGCGCCTCACCACACAGGGAATACGCGAAGCGGAAAACATGGAGAACATCAGGAGCGGACTGCACGCGGACGGATACACGGCACCGATAGTGGCAGACGTGCACTTCAACCCAAACGTTGCCGATGTCGCGGCGCTGTATGCAGAGAAGGTGAGGATAAATCCGGGCAACTATGTAGACCCGGCACGCACGTTCAAAAGCCTTGAATACACGGACGATGAATATGCCGACGAACTGCGAAAAATAGAGCAGAGGTTCATTCCGTTCTTGAAAATATGCCGCGACAACGGCACGGCAGTGCGCATAGGCGTGAACCACGGTTCGCTGTCCGACCGCATAATGAGCCGCTACGGTGACACGCCCGAGGGCATTGTGGAAAGTTGCATGGAGTTTCTGCGCATCTGCCGGCGCGAGGATTTCAATGATGTGGTAATCTCAATAAAAGCAAGCAACACGGTTGTCATGGTGCGCTCGGTGCGCCTTCTCGTGCACGCAATGGAGCAGGAGGGCATGGACTATCCGCTGCATCTGGGCGTGACGGAGGCAGGCGAAGGCGAGGACGGACGCATAAAGAGTGCCGTGGGCATAGGAGCGTTGCTCGCCGACGGCATCGGCGACACGATAAGGGTGTCGCTGAGCGAGGAACCGGAGGCTGAAATCCCCGTAGCAAAGCATCTCGTGGAGTATATCGCAGGCAGGGCAGGGCACACCGTGATACCCGGCAGCGAGGCTCTGCAGTTCGACTATCTGCACCCCGAACGCCGCAAGACGCGCGCCATAGGAAATATCGGCGGCAACAATGTACCGGTGGTCATCGCGAACGCCAACGGCATAAAGGAGAACATATACACGCAGGGAAAAGGCGAAGAGAGCGGCGACATGATGCCCGACTACGTCTATGTGGGGCAGGAGATGCCGGCGGAAAGGATTGAAGGATTTAAATATATAATGGACTTCGACGCCTTTGCAAGGCTCTGCGGCTCGGCAGACGGTGCTCCGGAGGGCATATATCCCATATTCCCACACAGCGCCATGCCTCTCATCTCGTCGGTAAACGCTCAGCAGAAGTTCCTCGTGCTGCAATACGGCGTGCCCGTAGAGGAATATACGGCGTGTCTGAAGGCTCATCCCGAGGTGGTCGTTGTGTGCATGAGCAGCCACCGCAACAGGCTCGGCGAGCAGCGCGCACTGGTACACGAGATGATGAACCACGGCGTTGAAAACCCCGTAATATTCTGCCAGATGTACAGTCATTCACAAGAGGAGAAGGGCGACTTCCAGCTTGAGGCGGCGGCGGACATGGGCGCACTGATGTTCGACGGGCTTACGGACGGTATATGGCTGATGAACGACGGCACGCTTTCAGCGGCGGACATCGACGCCACGGCTTTCGACATACTCCAGGCGGCACGCCTGCGCACATCGAAAACGGAATACATAAGCTGTCCCGGTTGCGGTCGCACCCTTTACGACCTACGCTCCACCATAGCACGCATAAAGGAGGCCACGAAGCACATGAAAGGCTTGAAAATAGGCATCATGGGCTGCATAGTGAACGGTCCGGGCGAAATGGCGGACGCCGACTACGGATATGTGGGAGCCGGAAGAGGCAAGATATCGTTATACCGCGGAAAGGAATGCGTACTGAAAAACATTCCGGAAGAGGAGGCGGTGGAACGGCTTTTGGAACTCATAAAAAAATGAAGAATAATGAATGAAGAATGAAGAATTTGCTGCCGCTACTATAACATATAAGCCCAATAGGACATATTAGTCTTATTGGGCTTATAATATTTGCCTGTATGATGATTTTTTATTTGTCAGAACAGCGGCAGCAAATTCTTCATTCTTCATTCATCATTCTTCATTTCCCTGTTCTTAATTACTCTTTCCGCCCTTAAAATACACGTTACGCCGAGAACGATGAACGGTATGCTGAGAAGCTGTCCCATATTGAGCGGCATGCCGTATTCGAAGCCCACCTGTATATCCTTTGTGAACTCGATGAAGAAGCGGGCGGTGAAGATGAGCGTCAGGCACAGCCCGAAGAAGAAGCCCGTGCCCACACGATCGGGGCGGCGACGGTAGAGCGCCCAGCCGATGAAGAAGAACACGGCGTAGGCAACAGCCTCGTAGAGCTGTCCGGGGTGGCGAGGCATAAAGTCCACACGCTCGAAGACGAACGCCCAAGGCACGTCGGTGACCTTTCCTATAATCTCGCTGTTCATAAGGTTCCCAAGACGTATGAAGCATGCCGTAAGCGGTGTGGCAATGGCAATGTTGTCGAGAACGCGCCATGCGCCGAGACCTGTGCGGCGGATGTAGAGCCAAAGGGCAGCCATGAGTCCGATAGTGCCGCCGTGGCTTGCCAGCCCTTCATAGCCGGTGAACGTCCAGCCGTCGGCGGTGATGCGTATGGGGAGGAACATCTCCACTATGCCCTGCCAACTGCCAAGGAAATGTCCCGGCTCGTAGAACAGGCAGTGTCCGAGGCGTGCGCCGAACATTATGCCGAAAAAGCAGTATATGATGAGCGGGTCGAACAGCTCTTCTTTTATTCCCTGCTGCCTGTAGAGGCGCTTCACGATGACGTAGGCGAGTGCAAGACCTGCGAGCCAGCACAGCGAATACCAGCGCAAGGCGAGGGGACCTATGCGGAACGCCTCGAAGTCGGGGTTCCATAAAATGTAGCTGAATGTGTTCATTGTTGTTATGGTTTATGGGGCGGGCTATAGAGACTATAGGTTCTATAAAAGCTATAGCAACTATAGAGCCTATAGCATTATCAGACGTTAAAGCGGAAGTGCATGATGTCGCCGTCCTGCACGACATATTCCTTACCTTCGATGCCCATCTTGCCGGCTTCGCGCACGGCTGCCTCGGAACCGTATTGTATGTAGTCGTCGTACTTTATCACTTCGGCGCGTATGAAGCCCTTCTCGAAGTCGGTGTGGATGACGCCGGCGCACTGCGGAGCCTTCCAGCCGCGGCGGTATGTCCACGCCTTGACCTCCATTTCGCCTGCCGTTATGAATGTTTCGAGGTCAAGCAGGGCGTATGCCTTCTTTATGAGGCGGTTCACGCCGCTCTCTTCCAGTCCTAGCTCGTCGAGGAACATCTGCTTGTCTTCGTAGGTCTCGAGCGACGCTATGTCTTCCTCCGTGCGTGCGGCGATGACGAGCACTTCGGCGTTCTCCTCGCGGGCAATATCCTCCACACGTGCACTGTATACGTTACCGCCCTTTGCCCCGGCTTCATCCACGTTGCATACATAGAGCACGGGCTTGGCGGTGAGCAGGAAGAGATCGTGCGCCGCCTTCTGTTCCTCTTTGCTGTCAAACTGCACGGTGCGGGCGTTGCGTCCCTGCTCCAGTGCCTCTTTGTATGCCGTAAGCACGCCTACTTCCACCTTTGCGTCCTTGTTTCCCGCCGCTGCCACTTTCTGCTGCTTAGCCAACCGCGCCTCGATTGTCTCAAGGTCTTTCAGCTGCAGCTCCGTGTCTATGATCTCCTTGTCGCGTATAGGGTCTATGGTGCCGTCTACGTGCGTTATGTTCTCGTCGTCGAAACAGCGCAGCACGTGTATTATGGCGTCCGTCTCGCGTATATTTCCAAGGAACTTGTTGCCCAGTCCCTCGCCCTTGCTGGCTCCTTTCACCAATCCGGCAATGTCCACAATCTCGCACGTTGCGGGTACTATGCGCCCGGGATGCACTATCTCCGCCAGACGCGTAAGTCGCTCATCGGGAACCGTTATCACGCCCACATTAGGCTCTATCGTACAGAACGGAAAGTTTGCCGCCTGCGCCTTTGCGCTCGACAGGCAGTTGAAAAGGGTGGACTTGCCCACGTTGGGAAGTCCCACTATACCACATTTTAATGACATCTTGCTATAAACGTTTATATTAAGTATGTGTGTGAAGATAATGCAAGCCGTGCGCAATGAGACCTGTTTCCGATTGCCGAGGCTGCGCTTATCCCGTGCAAAGGTAATGATTTTAGATTGAAAACCGAATATTTTAACAATTAAAGGAAAATGCAACAAACTAAAAAAAATATCTGTCTTTGAACATATATTGCACAAAAGCACACTATTTTTGCCGTCACGGAACAAAAATCCGTACACAGCGGATTGTTTTCATGATAACCGTACAGTTTAATTAACCTGATAAAAAAACAAAAGAAGCAACATGTTTTACATCAACAAAAGAACCACACCAACCGACGGCAACAACGAGAAAGCTGTTAAGGAACAACAAAAACGACAAACGGAAGACAGACTGACAGATGAACTTGCCTACATACTGAACCACGCCGCCGGCAAAAGACTGCGCTGGAAAGACAGTATCACCGACCTTATGGAAATAGTGTACACGGCATATATGTCGGGCAGCATATACGACGACAGCGGCAAACCGTGCTCTTTCAAAGAACTTGTGCACAGCACATGCCGCGCACTGCACGTAACGGAACCGTCAAATCCGCGCTCGTATATATACCGCGCACAGAACAGAAAGGGTATAAGGCAGGAGCCTTTCATAAACAGATACAGCCGCATGCTCGACAAGACGGACATCGTATATCCGCTGAGACATCGTCTCGACATGGTGTGAAAGGCGGCATATCAGGATGCGAAAGGCGGCATATCACAAGCCCAAAGGGCACCTTTCAGACGACAAGAGGTAACATAATGGTTTCCAGCGGTTTACAGATATCCACAAACACCGCCGAAAGGCAGCATGGAAGAGGGTGGGAGAGGGCACGCCGAAAGATGTATCGCATTATGTATGCACAAGTGTATCGCATAGTGTATCGCATTCGTTCTTGGAGGCAACCGATTTTTGCCATACCTTTGCAAACGAAAGCTTTCAGAAACAAAAACAATTAACCAATTCATTAACAAATTAAAAAACAACAATTATGGCAGTATTTTATAAATTGTATCAGGACAACAGAAACAACTCAAGTAAAAAAGGACATTGGTATGCAAGAGCGGTGACCACCGACACGGTAACCACCGACGACCTGGCAGACATAATGCAACGAAACTGTACGGTGAAGCGTTCGGACATTCTGGCGGTAATAAGCGAGCTTGTCGAAACGATGAAGACCGAACTGCAAAACTCGCGCCGCGTGAAACTCGACCGCTTCGGAACGTTCAAGATAGGTTTGTCGAGCAAGTCGTCGCCCACGGTGAAAGACTTCAACGCAACCAACAACGTGCGCAGCCTTCACGTGCTGTTCCAGCCGGAACTGAAGATAGACAAGAACCGCAAGCGCAACAAGCAGTTCCTTACCGGATGCAAGGTGCAGGAGCTTCCCAAGAACGATATCGTGGCGGAAGAGGAAGAGACGAAACCATGACAACGGGAAACAACCGACTTGAAAAAATAAACTGACACAAAAAGGGGATGTCTGTAAACCGCCCTTCAGGATAACACGTAAAAATAACAAACGGCAGTTACCGGCATCCCTTTATCCATTAACCTTTTAAAGAAATAAAAAATGAGCAAAATGAACAGTGAAAAATGGAAGAACGTACTTAAAATAGTAGTGGCTATTGCAACGGCTATACTCGGAGCGATAGGAGTAAATGCCACGGTGAACATGTAATTTTTTAATAAATAGATAAGGGAAGATAGAGGGAGATAGAAGTAGATAAAAGACAATACCAAATGCAGCATTTGTCCTCTATCTACCTTTTATCTCCTCATATCTTCCCTTTATCTCCTTTTAAATCACAATTATTCTTTCTCTTTGTTTTGTTCTTCACTCGGTTTGAAGTATCTTTGCAAACGCGTAACCATACATTTATTATTACGCACACACGTTATCTATAATTAAGAAACATACAAAATCATGGAATATAACTTCAGGGAAATAGAAAAGAAATGGCAACGCAAATGGGCGGAGCAGAAAACCTATATGGTGAACGAAGACAACGGCAGGAAGAAGTTCTACGTGCTCAACATGTTCCCATATCCCTCAGGAGCCGGTCTACATGTGGGGCACCCGCTCGGATACATCGCAAGCGACATCTACGCGCGCTACAAGCGTCTGCAGGGCTGCAACGTGCTCAACCCCATGGGATACGACGCCTACGGACTGCCCGCCGAGCAGTATGCCATACAGACCGGGCAGCACCCCGCCGTGACGACCGACGCCAACATCAAACGATACCGCGAGCAGCTGGACAAGATAGGCTTCTCGTTCGACTGGAGCCGCGAGATACGCACCTGCGACCCGCAATACTACAAGTGGACGCAGTGGGCGTTCATGAAGATGTTCGACAGCTACTACTGCAACGACAGCCATAAGGCACGCCCCATCAGCGAGCTTACAGAGGCTTTCGCCGCACACGGCACCGAAGGACTCAACGCCGCATGCAGCGAGGAAATGAGCTTCACGGCGGACGAGTGGAACGCCATGGACGAGAAACAACGGCAGCAGGTGCTCATGAACTACCGCATAGCCTATCTGGGCGAGACCATGGTGAACTGGTGTCCGCAGTTAGGCACGGTGCTCGCCAACGACGAGGTGGTGGACGGAGTGTCCGAGCGCGGAGGATACCCCGTGGTACAGAAGAAGATGCGCCAGTGGTGCCTCAGAGTGTCGGCATACGCACAGCGCCTGCTCGACGGACTGGACACCGTAGACTGGACAGACTCGCTCAAGGAGACGCAGCGCAACTGGATAGGACGCTCGGAGGGAACGGAAATGACGTTCCGCGTAGCCGATAGCGACATCGACTTCACAATATTCACCACGCGTGCCGACACAATATTCGGCGTGACGTTCATGGTGCTCGCACCCGAGAGCGAACTCGTCGACAAACTGACCACCGACGCACAGCGCGCCGCCGTGGACGAATATATAGCATACGTGAAGAAGCGCACCGAGCGCGAGCGCATCAGCGACCACCGCGTAACAGGCGTCTTCTCCGGCTCGTATGCCGTAAACCCCTTCACGGGCGAGAACATCCCCGTATGGATTTCGGAATACGTGCTGGCAGGATACGGCACGGGAGCCATAATGGCAGTGCCGGCGCACGACTCGCGCGACTACGCCTTCGCACGCCACTTCAATCTGCCCATAATCCCACTGATAGAGGGAGCCGACGTGAGCGAACAGAGTTTCGACGCAAAAGAGGGCACGGTGATGAACTCGCCGTGCAGCGGAGTGGAGACATTGGACGGCTTCTCGCTCAACGGACTTACCGTCAAGGAGGCAATAGCAAAGACAAAAGAGTTTGTGACATCTCACGGCATGGGACGCGTAAAGGTGAACTTCCGTCTGCGCGACGCCATATTCTCGCGCCAGCGCTATTGGGGCGAGCCGTTCCCCGTCTACTACAAAGACGGCATGCCGTACATGATACCGGAAGAGTGTCTGCCGCTCGAACTGCCCGAGGTAGACAAGTTCCTGCCCACGGAGACGGGCGAGCCGCCGCTGGGCAACGCCACACGCTGGGCGTGGGACACTGTCGGAAAGCGCGTTGTGGAGAACTCTCTCATAGACAACGTGACGGTATTCCCGCTCGAACTTAACACCATGCCGGGCTTCGCAGGCTCGTCGGCATACTATCTGCGCTACATGGACCCGCGTAACGACAGCGCTCTCGTGAGCAGCGACGCCGACAACTACTGGCAGAACGTAGACCTCTACGTGGGCGGAACGGAGCACGCAACGGGACACCTTATATATTCGCGCTTCTGGAACAAGTTCCTCTTCGACTGCGGCGTGAGCTGCATGGAAGAGCCGTTCAAGAAGCTCGTAAACCAGGGAATGATACAGGGACGCAGCAACTTCGTATACCGCATAAAGGACACGAACACATTTGTATCGCTCGGTCTTAAAGACCAACACGACACCACACCGCTGCACGTAGACGTAAACATAGTAAGCGGAGACGTGCTCGACGTAAAAGCGTTCAAGGCATGGCGCCCCGAATACAACGACGCCGAGTTCATTCTCGAAGACGGCAAGTACGTCTGCGGCTGGGCTGTTGAGAAGATGTCGAAGAGTATGTACAATGTGGTGAACCCCGACATGATAGTAGACAAGTACGGCGCCGACACGCTGCGACTGTACGAAATGTTCCTGGGACCCGTCGAGCAGAGCAAGCCTTGGGACACCAACGGCATAGACGGCTGCCACCGCTTCCTGAAGAAGTTCTGGGGACTGTTCTACGGTAGCAACAAGACAGCCGCCGCCGAACAAGACAACTGCCCGTGCATCACGAACGAACAGGCGTCGCCCGAGTCGCTCAAGAGCGTGCACAAACTCATCAAGAAGGTTACGCAGGACATCGAAAACTTCTCGTACAACACTTCCATATCGGCATTCATGATATGCGTGAACGAGCTTCAGCAGCAGAAATGCCACAACCGCACACTGCTCAATACGCTTGCCGTACTTATGGCTCCCTTCGCCCCGCACATAGCCGAAGAGCTGTGGCAGACTACGGGAGGAGAAGGCAGCGTGTGCGACGCGGCATGGCCCGCATGGGACGAGAAGTATCTTGTGGAAAGCACAGTGCAGCTCGGTGTGGCTTTCAACGGTAAGCGCCGCTTTGAAATGCAGTTTGCCGCCGACGCCGACAACAAGGCGATAGAGAGTGCCGTGCTCGCCGACGAACGCTCTGCCAAGTACACCGACGGCAAGCAGATAGTGAAAGTCATCATCGTGCCCAAACGCATGGTGAACATCGTGATAAAATAAAATGACGCGTCATGGACATAAACCAAAAGATTATCTTGAATGAGGCAAAGGACTATCTGTTCATAACCCTGGGTCTCATACTGTTCAGCTTCGGGTGGGCTGTGTTCCTCCTTCCCTATACAATAGTGACGGGAGGAGTAACCGGTATAGCAGCCATCATCTTCTATGCCACGGGCATACCCATCGAGTCGAGCTATCTTGTGATAAACATCGCACTGCTCATCGTCGCGCTGAAGATACTCGGTTTCAAGTTCATGATGAAGACCATATATGCCATCTTCGCACTTTCCTTCTTCCTGTGGGCAATGCAGAAAATGGTTGAAAATCCCGACGGCAGCTTCATACAGTTGCTCGGTCCTGGACAGGACTTCATGTCGCTGGCAATAGGTACGGGCATAACGGGCTGCTCGCTCGCCATAGTGTTCCTGCACAACGGCAGCACCGGAGGCACAGACATCATCGCCGCAATAATAAACAAGTTTCATAACTTCTCCATAGGTCAGGCACTCATCGCGCTCGATATCATCATCATAGGCAGCTGTCTGTTCATACCGGCATTCGGAGAAACCTTTGTAGAACGGTCCACAAGACTCGTATTCGGATTTCTGGCAATGGCAATAGAATGCACGGTGCTCGATTATGTGATGAACGCCCGACGCGAATCGGTGCAGTTCATGATATTTTCGAAGAAATGGCAGGAAATAGCAAACGCCATAGGAACAAAAATGGATCACGGCGTGACGATACTCGACGGTCACGGCTGGTACACCGGTCATGAGCGCAAAGTGCTGTGTATACTTGCCCGCAAGAACGAGAGCGTGATGATATTCCGCCTCATAAAGATGATAGACCCCAACGCCTTCGTAAGCCAAAGCAGCGTAATAGGAGTGTACGGAGAAGGTTTTGATTCTATAAAAGTGAAGGTGCCGAAGAAAATCAAACAAAAGAAACAACTTCAAAATGAAACTGATAGTAGCGACAAACAACAGCCATAAACTGGACGAGATACGCTCCATGCTTGATGACAGCATTTCTGTGCTGTCGCTTAACGACATAGGACTGGATGCCGACATAGAGGAAAACGGTGCCACGCTTGAGGAAAACTCGCACATCAAAGCTGCCTTCGTGGCACGCTATCTTAAACGTACGGGATACGAACATCCATATACCGTCATCGCCGATGATACAGGACTGATGGTCGAGGCGCTCAACGGCGAACCGGGAGTACACACCGCACGCTATGCCGGAGAAAACGGAGAAAGCGACAGCGAGGCAAACATGAGACTGCTGCTGAAAAACCTTGAAGGCAATGAAAACCGCAGGGCGTGTTTCTGCACCGTGATAACAATGATAGAGGAACAGGTGCCGTATCTTACAAAGATAAAGTATTTCGCCGGAAAAGTGGAAGGGACCATACTCACCGAAAAGCACGGCAGCGAGGGCTTCGGCTACGACCCCATATTCATGCCCGACGGATACGACAAGTCGTTCGCCGAGTTGGGACCGGAAATAAAGAACAGAATATCACACCGAGCAATGGCTGTAAAAGAGCTGGTTGAATATCTGTCAAAATGAAAAACGAATTGTCCATACTCATCCCATGCTACAACTGCCGGTGTGGAAAACTGGTAAACGTGTTGCACGCACTCCTCAAAAAGGAAGAGGAAAGGCACGGACGCGAAGCATTCAGGTATGAGATAATAGTTGCCGACGACGGCAGCACGGACACCGCAAGCATAGAAGAAAACAAGTATATAAATTCTCTTGACAACTGCCGGTACGTCATACGTGAAAAAAACACCGGCAGATCTGCCATACGAAACTTTCTCGCCCGGGAGGCAAAATACAAGTGGCTGTTGTTTATGGACAGCGATATGGCGGTGAATGACGACAGTTTCATAGAACGGTATCTGTCATCGGAAGGCAACGTAATAGTAGGCGGCATCAGAACGGGAGGCGACGTTTCGCTGCTCAAAAACAACATACGGTACAAATATGAAAGGGCTTCCGAGAAATGCCGAACTGCCGACCGGCGCAACATGAAATCACATAAAGAGTTCAGGACAACCAACTTTCTCATAGCCGGAGACATAATAAAGAAATATCCTTTCAATGAAGAGTTTGTCCATTATGGTTATGAAGACGTGCTGTTCGGCAAGAACCTTTATGAAAATAACATAGATATAATACACATAGACAACCCCGTAACACTCGAAGACTATGAGGAAAACGAGGTTTTCATAAACAAAACCGAAGAAGCGCTGAGAACATTGCACATGTTCGAAGACAGCATGCAGGGATACTCAACCTTATTGGACTGTGTCGGAAAGATAAACTCATACGGACTGACAACCGCCGTATCGCTGCTTTACAAGTTCGCTGGAAGAAGTATGAAGCACAATCTTTCAGGAAAAAGACCGGTCCTTTTTTTATTCAACATATATAAATTATGCTATTACATATCTTTAAAATGAAAACATTGCTCACAAACATTTTATTGCTGACCGTACTGAGCTTATCCGCCCAAAAGATAGGACAGTGGAACGCGTATATGGCATACGGCGACATAACAGACATCGAACCGGCAGGCAAAACAATATATGTATTGAGCAGTAAAGACCTCTTTTCGTATAACGTAAACGACATGAGCGTAAGTACATACAACAAGATCAACTTACTTAACGACACTGAAATATCACACATAGCATGGTGCGCCGGCGCAAAGAGATTAGCAATAATATACAGCAATCAGAACATCGACCTTCTCGACAACAGTGGAAATGTAATCAACATCAATGATTACTACAACAAGTCCATGACCGAGGACAAGACAATAAACAATATAACAATAAACGGAAATTATGCTTATCTGAGTACAGGGTTCGGTATACTGAAGGTAAACATAAAGGATGCGGAGATAAGCAACACATACAATCTGGGAATGAACATCACCGACTGCGCAATATCAGGCAACATGATATATGCGCAGACATCTTCGGGAATATACTCAGGAAACATCTCTGACAATCTTCTTGACAAAAACAACTGGCATATCACGTATGATCCTGTATCGTTCAACGACGCCAACGACATAGCCATAAGCTTCGAAAACGGCTATGCGGAATACACAGTGTACGACAATACAAACAAATGTTACTGGAGCAACCAAAGCGACGGAAAACTTCAGGGATACAAGATTGAAAGTGACAATACCAAAACAATCATTGCCAAGGACATAAATCCCGACGGTCCGAAATACAATGCTTTCGGCTTTATAAAACTTGCAGGCAATAAACTGTATACCGTGAACGGAATGGGAGAAAAAGATGCATGCATACAAATAAAGGACAACGACGAATGGACAATATACGACAATAAGTTTGCCGAAAACTTAGATCACAGATATGTGGGACACTACAGCATAGACGTCGATCCGACAGATCCGGGACATGTAATGGTAGGCGGACAAACCGGACTTTATGAGTTTAAAGACGGAAAAAACATCAATTCGTTCACAAACGACAACAGCCCTCTCAAGACAGCCACAACAGTAACCAATAATGACAAGAACTATGTGGTAGTTCCGAGCGTAATGTTCGACAACGAAGGAAATCTCTGGTGTCTCAACAGTATAAGCCCGTCAACATCCATTTTGGAATATACAAAGGAAAAGAAATGGATATCCCACCATAAAAAAGAACTCATGGTGAATGGAAATCATTCGTTCGACGACATGAGAAACATGATGACAGGCAGCAACGGTCTTACATGGTTTGTAAACAATTTTTATGTAAAGCCGTCCCTTGTATGCTATCAAATGTCTACCGACGCCATAGTAGTATACGACAATTTTACCAACCAGGACGGTTCGGCACTTACCATTAGTGAAGGCGTGAGATGTCTTGCCGAAGACAAAAACGGAAACATTTGGGTAGGTACAAGCGCAGGTCCGGTAATGCTCGAAGCCAAAGATATTGGAAAGAGCGCATACGAAGTGACATTCAACCAAATAAAGGTGCCGCGTAATGACGGCACCAATTATGCCGATTATCTGCTCAGCGGTATCGACATAACGGCAATGGTCGTAGACGGAGGAAACCGCAAATGGTTCGGCACCAACGGCAACGGAGTGTATCTGATAAGCGAGGACAACATGGAACAGATACACCATTTCACCACCGACAACAGTCCGCTATTGTCAAACAACATCATGTCCATTGCCATAAACAATGACACCGGAGAGATTTTCTTCGGTACTGACAAAGGACTGTGCTCGTATATGAACGATGCCACGACGCCAAACGAGAATATGGACAAAGATAACGTGTATGCCTATCCCAATCCCGTAGAACCGGGATACAGCGGATTTATAACCGTCACAGGACTTAGTCACAATGCCGATGTGAAGATCGTTACCGTCAACGGAACTCTCGTTGCAGAAGGACACAGCAACGGAGGAACATTCATATGGGACGGCAACGACCTCAAAGGAAAGCGCGTGGCAAGCGGCATATATATGGTTCAGACAGCAACAGCAGACGGAGGTAAAGGTACGGTATGCAAGATAGCCGTAGTAAACTAAATGACAAACATCATGAAAGATTACATATACAAACATCCAGCACTGTCGTTCATCCTCATAACCATGCTGTTCATGCTGTGGGGAAAACTTATGATACTGCCTACGTTTGATGACTGGAACACACTTTCGTCACCAAACTACGACCCTGATTTTCTTAAATATATCATGCCCTACGGCTATATATGGCGACCTTTCGATGCCATAATGGGATATATTGTGGCAATAGACTATCGCCTGTTTCCAAAGCTCAACCACCTCATAATATTCGCCGGTCATATAACAAACGTTTTCCTTTTATATAAAATATGTAAAAAAGTAGGATTCGGCAAAGCTGCCGCCAACATAGCCGCAATATATTTCTATATTTCGCCTTGCATGCTTGCAACCGTTTTCAGTTGCGACTCTCTCAATCAAACCTACTCACAACTGTGGGGACTTGCCGCCATACTGTCATATTTGTCACTAAGAGGAAAAGCAAGATATACGGTGTGGTTCGTTACCATATTCATAGCGGCACTGGCAAAAGACAACGGCATTGCATTTGCCGTGATACCACCCGTCGTGGCGTTCGCATTCGGAATGGCAGACAGGAAGACACTTGTACGCCACTTTATGTTCGGCATCTTCATTACCGTAGTATATGCGGTGATACGCCTGTCGCTGCCTTCAACATACATAGAAAACCCCGATTACTCCACATTCGACCCCAACCGCAAGTTCAAGGAGATAGCAATGCTCTTCGGCTATTCGCTGTCTGCAACCGACTATATAAGTCTGCTGCACGCTCCGAGCCGCAACTTCATATTGGCGGCAACGACATTCATAACATCGTTCCCGTTCATATACCTCACACTGATAAGAAACATAAAGATATGGAAAGACAAGACTTTCCTTCTCATCATTGTGTGTGCATTCATAGCCCTGTCGCCAAATCTGCTTATATCTCTTTCTATAATGAACACATATGCAGGTCTTGCAATGGTGTCCATGCTCATAGGATATGCCGTGGAAAAAAACAAGTGCAAAGAAAAAACACTCAATACGGCATTCATACTCTATGTTCTCACCGCCCTTGTCGTCGATGTTCACCACTGGTACATGTCATATACCACATCGCTGACGGGCAAGGAAATGGCTGTCAGGGCTATAGAAAAAACGGGCAGTCCGATAGACAAAGTATATGTGATAATAATAGAAGACGATTATCCGCGCTTCTCATCATTCTGTGTAGTGCCGAGCGATGCCTTTGGGTGGGGTATGGCTACACAACATGAAAACGGATATAAGTGGCCCAAGGAAATATGCGACACCATTATAGCAAGAAAAGACAGTGCACAGACAGACGTGATAAGAGAAAGAGCGTTTGACAAAGGATTCGAATGTGTATGGACGGTAAACAGAAAAGAAGTAAACGTTGCAAGGAAATGAAAAAAATATCCATAATAATACCATGCTATAACGAACAGGACAACATAGGCACACTGTATGACGCCCTTAGCAAGATTATGGACGGAAATGACGGATACTCGTGGAATGTGCTGCTTATAAATGACGGAAGCATAGACAACACGCTGCACGAGATAAAGAGAATAAGAAACAAAGACAAGAGAATAGGATACATAGACTTGTCACGCAATTTCGGAAAGGAGAATGCCATGCTTGCCGGATTTGACAACGTCAGCGGCGACTGTGCCATAATAATGGATGCCGACATGCAGCACCCTCCTCACGTGATACCGGAAATGATAAAGCTCTGGGAAGAGGGCTTCGATGATGTATATGCAGAAAGAGAAAGCCGTGGAAAAGAAAGTTTTATGAGAAAGCATCTTTCTCTTCTTTATTATAAAATCCTTGAAAAGACGGCGCGCATGGACGTTCTTCCCAACGTGGGAGACTTCCGCCTGCTCGACCGCAAATGTATCGAGTCTGTGAAGAAACTGCGCGAGACGCAAAGATATACAAAGGGACTTTTCTGTTGGATAGGATTCAGAAAAGGCAAAGTTACATTCAGACAGGGTGACAGAAATGAAGGCAAGTCATCTTTCAGCTATTTTAAACTCTTCAACCTGGCAATAGAGGGAATAACGTCATATACCACGGCACCGCTCCGTATATCGACGATAATGGGCATACTGGTATCGTTTCTCACAATCATATACATGTTCTATGTCTTCATCAAGACAATTTTGATAGGTGAACCGGTACAGGGATTTCCCACAATCATCATTATCGTACTGTTTCTCGGAGGCATACAACTGCTGTCACTCGGAATTATTGGCGAATATCTTGGGAGAGTATTCTACGAGACAAAGAACAGACCTGTATACCTTATAGCCGAAAAAGAATGTCCGGAATAAAAAGTACTATCTTTATCACATCATTTTATTTATTATCATAAAGTGATTATCATAAAATGATAAAAAAGTCTGTAAGCAACTACCGTTATGACATGTAATATGCTTACAGACTTTTATATTTTAATATTGAAATCAGCTCAATTCCAACATCCTTTCAATGCTCTTGACAGCTTCGCGTGCCACATCCTCCGGAACATCTACCGAGGGCCACTCGTATTTAAGGCAGTTGTAAACCTTGTTCAGTGTATTCATCTTCATATACTCACACTCGTTGCACGAACACCCCACAGAACCCTCGGAAATTTCGGGCGGCACGGCAATAAACTCCGTTTCGGGACATTTGCGCTGCATCTCGTGCAATATTCCCGCCTCGGTGGCTACAATATACCTACCAGATGAATTCTCCGTCGCATACTTAAGAAGAACAGCTGTAGAACCTATCACATCGGCAACGGCAAGCACCGGTCCCTTGCATTCGGGGTGTGCAAGAACCTTTGCGTCGGGATTTTCCTTTTTCAGCTTTACGATGGCGTCTACGGAAAAACGCTCGTGGACGTGACAGCCTCCGTTCCACAACAGCATGTTACGCCCCGTGACACTGTTTATATAAGAACCGAGGTTGTAGTCGGGACCGAAAATTATCTTCTCGTCCTGTGGAAAAGTGTCTATTATCTTCTTTGCGTTTCCGCTTGTCACGACCACATCCGTAATGGCTTTCACGGCAGCTGTCGTGTTGACATAACTCACTACTTTGTATCCCGGATGCTCGTCTTTATACTTCTTAAGATCTTCAGCCCGGCAAGAGTCTGCCAAGGAACATCCGGCGTTGAGGTCGGGACACAGAACAAGTTTGTCGGGACACAAAATTTTACATGTCTCTGCCATGAAGTGCACGCCGCACATCACTATAATCTGCGCGTCGGTCTGTGCCGCTTTCTGTGCCAGTGCCAGCGAGTCGCCGATGAAGTCGGCAACATCCTGTATTTCCTTTCTTGTATAGTAATGTGCCATTATCACGGCATCCTTTTCCCGACACATTCGTCTTATCTCTCCGGCAAGGTCTGCCGTATCATTTGTCTTCTCGTCGATGTATCCTTTTTCAAACCACTCTTTATCCACATTCATATTATTATTATCCTTCCTTTTATTTTTCTTTTAAAAAAGATATTTTGTAGTATGATGTGCCGTGGATTTGTTGATAAGTTTACACCATTAAATTTTGCTGTTTCATTATCAACCTTTTACCATGCGTTATAAACACCTTATACTAATATTTATATACTGTAAATCAGTGTATAATACGTTTTATCCACAATGCCGCACTATCGTTGCAAAGTTAATAAGTTTATATCTTTTTTCATTGGAAATCGGTGGAAAACTTCTTAAAAATGTTTTTATAACCTTGTGGATATCCACTATGGCATAATGTCTTGTTTTGTATATGTTGATAACTTATAACTTATCAACATTGTTTTCCAAGGTTTTATACACAGTTTTCCACATTCTTTGTTTATTGTTTTTTTGTTGTTTCAGAATTATATTGATTTTACGTTTTTCCAAAAGACCGTCTTTTGCATCTTGATATGCCACCTTTTGGAGTGCGAAAGGTGCTCTTTTAGAATGCAAAAGGTCGTCTTTTATTTTCTTTTTATATCCTCCTATATCTTTCCTTTATCTCCTTTTTAAAATCAAAAGTTTTGCCTTTTCAGGGAAAAAAGTTAACTTTGCATGTTGACTTAGCCCGTTTTCAGGGTATGAAAAGTACTTAAAGACACCTATTTATATATGGCTGCCAAAGAAAAAGGACTGACACCGATGATGCAGCAGTTTTTCTCGTTCAAGGCTGAACACCCTGATGCGATACTGCTGTTCCGTTGCGGTGACTTCTATGAAACTTATTGTGAGGATGCCGTAGACGCAAGTCGAATACTCGGCATAACACTTACGAGACGAAATAATACCGCGGGAAAGAAAACCACCGAAATGGCGGGGTTTCCGCATCATGCCCTTGATACCTATCTGCCAAAACTTGTTAGAGCAGGCAGGAGGGTGGCTGTGTGCGATCAGTTGGAAGACCCGAAACTTACAAAAAAGCTTGTAAAAAGGGGAATAACCGAACTTGTCACACCGGGTGTTGCCATAAGCGACAATGTGCTGAACTATAAGGAAAACAACTTTCTTGCAGCCATACACTTTGGCAAAGGTTCGTGTGGGGTGTCTTTTCTCGATATTTCTACCGGTGAGTTCATTACCGACGAAGGTTCGTACGACTATATAGAAAAACTTCTTACTAACTTTTCGCCCAAGGAAGTGCTTTTTGAAAGAGGCAGGCGCAACGACTTCTGTCGATTTTTCGGCACGCGGTTCTTTACCTTTGAAATGGAAGAGTGGGCGTTTACGGAGCAGACGGCACGCCGAAAACTACTTCGTCATTTCGGTGTGAAAAACCTCAAGGGTTTCGGTGTGGATCATCTTCATAGCGGCATCACGGCAGCCGGAGCAATATTGCAGTATCTCGAACTGACTCTCCATACACAGATAGGACATATAACATCGCTCTCGCGCATAGAGGAAGAGCGGTATGTAAGGCTTGACAAGTTTACCATACATTCGCTCGAGTTGCTTTATTCCATGCAGGATGGCGGTACATCGCTGCTCGACGTTATAGACCGCACGGTGTCGCCTATGGGTGCCCGGCTGTTGAAGCGGTGGATGGTATTTCCTATAAAAGACGAGAAAATAATAAACGACAGGCTCGATGTGGTGGAATATTTTTTCCGCAACACGAATTTCAGAGAACTTGTAGACGAGCATCTTGGCAAGATAGGCGACCTTGAACGCATCGTTTCAAAAGTTGCGTCACACCGTGTGTCACCGCGCGATGTTGTACAGCTTATGGTGTCGTTGCGGGCGATAGAACCTATAAAGAACGCATGTATGGAAGCCGGTTATGCTGTCCTGCACGACATGGGTATGAAGATAGGTTTGTGTGCCGAACTTCGCGACCGTATATCCCGTGAGATAGAAAACGACCCGCCGATGCTCGTGAGCAAGGGGCATGTGATAAGAAGCGGCGTGAACAGCGAGCTTGACGAGCTTCGCAACATTGCCTACAGCGGCAAGGACTATCTTCTGAAAATACAGGAGCGCGAGATAGAGCAGACCGGTATAGCAAGTCTCAAGATAGGATACAACAACGTTTTCGGCTATTATCTTGAGGTGCGAAACATATATAAGGACAAGGTTCCGGATGAATGGGTGCGAAAACAGACGCTTGCCAATGCCGAGCGGTATATCACGCAGGAGCTTAAAGAGTATGAAGAGAAAATTCTCGGTGCCGAAGACCGCATATTGCAAATAGAGACAAGGCTGTTCAACGATTTTGTTACGGACATGCAGGTGTATTTGCACGAGATACAGGAAAATGCCTCTGTGATAGCCCGTCTCGACTGTCTTATGTCTTTTGCCAAAACAGCCGTAGAACATTCTTATGTGCGTCCGGTGATAAGCGGCACGGATACCGCATTGGACATCAAAGGCGGCAGACATCCGGTGATAGAGACACAGCTGCCCATGGGCGAGGAATATGTGCCCAACGACATATATATAGACACCGTGGAGCAGCAGATAATGATAATAACGGGTCCTAATATGGCTGGTAAATCGGCTCTTCTGCGCCAGACGGCACTTATCGTGCTGCTTGCACAGATAGGCTGTTTCGTACCTGCCGACAGTGCCCATGTGGGTATGGTGGACAAGATATTCACGCGTGTAGGTGCATCGGACAACATTTCCTTGGGCGAGTCTACGTTCATGGTGGAGATGACCGAGGCAGCGAATATCCTCAACAATGTTACCGAACGCAGTCTTGTACTTTTCGATGAACTCGGCAGGGGTACGTCCACTTATGACGGCATATCCATTGCCTGGGCTATAGTAGAATATTTGCACGAAAATCCTAAGGCGCATGCCCGCACACTGTTTGCCACCCACTATCACGAGCTGAACGAGATGGAGAAGAATTTCGGACGGATAAAAAATTACAATGTATCGGTGAAAGAGGTTGGCAACAAGGTTGTTTTTGTGCGTAAGCTGGAGCGTGGCGGTTCCGAACACTCGTTCGGTATTCATGTGGCACAGATAGCCGGAATGCCGAAAAGCATCGTAAACCGTGCTAACAGCATATTGAAGCAGCTTGAAAATGAGAATGCCGGTGGTGGTAGGGTAGACCGTCCTGCCGTGGAGAACTTAAAGAAGGGCAGCGAAGACACTCAATTGAACTTTTTCCAGCTTGACGATCCGGTGCTTTGTCAGGTGCGCGACGAGATACTCGGTCTGGACATAAATAACCTTACTCCGGTTGAAGCGCTGAACAAGTTGAATGAGATTAAGAAAATAGTAAACAACAGTTGATATTTTATAATTTATAATTCATAATTTATAATGACGTAGATGTCATAGCACCTAATTACAAATTATGAATTATAAATTATAAATTGATTAAACTTGTCTTTGTATCCGTTGAATACGTTTATGTCTACATCTCCGTGAATACCTTTTACCCTGCCGTCCGGACTGAGCTGCCAAAATATCAGTTTCACGTCGGGTTTGTATTCTCCGTATCGTGCTATCCATATCGGATAGTCATTTTTTATGTCGGATGCAAGAGGCAGATACTTGTTTACAAACTGCTGGCTTACGTAAAGTATGGGGCGCTTTCCTGTCGCCTTTTTTACCGTCTGCATCCATGTGCGTATCATCCTGAACATCACTTCCGTGCCTCCGGCTTTCCGTATCTGACTTTCCGTGGGTTCGACATCGAGCATGGGAGGAAGATCGCCTTTGCCGAAACGGGAGTTGCGGAGAAAGTGACGTGCCTGTTTTGCGGCACTGCTTTTGAGCGAGAAGAAGTGGTATGAGCCGCAGTGTATGCCATGACGGCGCGCCTGTGCATGGTCATACAGGTAGTACTTGTTGCGAACGGTGGTGCCTTCGGTCGACTTAATGTATACAAACGATATCGGATAGTCCACTCTTCCGCTTATTCTCTTCTTGCTGAGACTCCCGAGATGGGTTATGCGCATTGCGTTCCAGTTTATCCGATATTTCTTTTTGCCTTTTTCGTGCTGATGCCTTGAAATGTCTATACCATATATACGTTCTGTGGTATAGGTCAGTTGTTCGCCCTTGTACGTGTCTTTTTTCCATTCTCCGGCTTTTATTCTGCCTGTCTTGTCCGTGCCTATGCCGAAACCGCTGCGCTTGTCTTTCAACCAGTTTCCGTTGTAGTATTTGCCTTTCGGACCTTCCATTATGCCGTGACCGCTTGCAAGGAAGGTGCTGTCAAACTCGCCGGTGTATGTCCCGATACTGTCTGTGCGCGTTCCGCTTACCATTTTCCCGTTGTTCCACAATCCCTGTATCGTCCGTCCCGTGCTGTCGGTCACCGTTCCGTGTCCGTGTCTTTTGCCACCTTTCCATTCACCGCTGTATACTGTCTTTCTCTTGTATTCCATCACGCCGAAACCGTGATATTTTCCGTTCAGCGTGTCGCCACGGTATATGGTGTCGCCGCGGACAATCGTGACTGTATGTCCCGCGTGTCCCGTGCAGCAGACAGCTATTGCCGTAAATATTGTGATGATTATCGATGACAGTGCTTTCATTGTCTTTTGCTGTTGTCAGTGTCTTTCTTTTTCTTTACGTCCAATATGCGTCCATCCTTGCTTATGCCAAGGAAAAATCCGTATTTGCTGAATACCGGAGAGCCGTTGGGTACGAGCAGATGAGGCATATTGTGTTTTCCGGCATCGGCAGCGTGTCCTCCCGAAATCATCGTCCTTGCCTTCTCTGGGCTAAAACCGCGTGTGCCCGTGCCACATATTCCGGCTGCAAAGACGGTGTCGCAAGTCGCGGCATGAAGTCTTATAACTCTGTTTATATATATTGCCGCGGCATCAGACGGCACTTTTCTGTCTTTTGTCTGTACGGTTATGAAGCCATGCGTGTATTTTTCACCGGTCTCAAGACATGCGGTTCTTGATGTTTTCTTTCCTGTTCCGGGAGTTATGAGATTGTAAGTTGTATGGCGTTTTATTGCCGTATGTTTGGCGTCGAGAGCCTTTTCGAGTATCGCTATAAGTCTTTCGGTCTTTTTCTTCTCCGCCTGTATCCTCACGGCATATTCCGCCATTGAGTTGAAACCGTCGTCCTGCACGCTGTGTGTGCCGAGATAATAGTCCAGTTCTGCCGCCTTGTCGGCTTTTCTCCTGAGTATCCTGTGCTGCCTTTCCGTTTCTTTCTTGATACACTCGTGTATGCGGCTGTTCACTATGAGCACCATGCTGTCAGCTTGTGGGTTGCAGTCGGGCACGAGTATGCGCCCACGGCACGACGGCATAAGCGGCATGTCGTTTACCCAGCATCCTTCGGTGAGCACTGTTGTGACGGCTTTTCCGCTGTCCATAGGCAATATTTCTTGGAATGAAAGACTGTCGCCTATTTCCTTGAAATAAACCATCGGTTTTCCGTCTGCTTCTATACTGTAGCCGTAGGTTTGTTCTACGAGTGTTGCCGTGCCTGCCATTCCGTTGTCGGAGAACGGAAACAGTGTTGCAGCGAGCATAAAAAATGCTATCGCCACCGGTATTAACGGCAGCGATAGCAGTATTTTACGTGTTTTGTCTTTACTCATCAGTCTATTTCTTCGTCCGCCTCGTATCCGCCCATCTCGCGTATGGCGTTTTTCAGTATGGTGTATTGCTGGAACAGGTCGTTCACCGGACAATGTCCGTCATCGTGCATCGGACTCTTCAGATAGAACGACAGCCACGTCTGTATTCCGCTTTTTCCGGCACGCAATGCGAGGTCGCCGAACAGCGCAAGATCGAGTAGCAGCGGTGCGGCAAGTATCGAGTCGCGGCACAGAAAGTCCACCTTTATCTGCATGGGATAGCCCATCCAGCCGAATATGTCGATGTTGTCCCAGCCTTCCTTGTCGTCATTGCGCGGCGGATAATAGTTTATGCGCACCTTGTGGAATATGTCGCTGTACAGATCGGGATACTCGTCGCCTTTCAATATGGTGTCTATCACGCCCAGTTTGCTAACCTCTTTTGTCTTGAAGTTTTCCGGTACGTCGAGTACCAGACCGTCGCGGTTGCCCAGAATGTTGGTGGAGAACCAGCCGTTTACACCAAGCATGCGTGTACGGAAAGCAGCTGCCAATACAGTCTTCATCATTGTCTGTCCGGTCTTGAAGTCCTTTCCTGCAATCGGTACGTTTTCTTTCTCGGCGAACTGCCACATTGCCGGTATGTCGATACATGTGTTCGGTGCTCCCATTATGAACGGTGCTCCTTCGGCAATTGCCGCGTATGCGTAGCACATGGAAGGTGATATGTGGCTGCGGTCGTCGGCTTTCATTGCCGCCTCGAATGTTTCGATGCTGTCATGAACTTCACTGTCGCGCGGTATATAAATCTCTGTCGAAGCCGCCCATACCACTACCACGCGGTCGCATCCGTTTTCCTGTTTGAACCGTTGTATGTCCTCGCGCACCTGCCGGGTCAGTTCCCAGCGTGTCGCCTTTGTGTCTTTGGTCCATGTCCCGTCGAGTGCCTTTACGTAATCAGGATCGTATACACCTTTCATGGGTGTTATTTTTTCAAGCTCTTCCTTTACCGGATAGATGTCGCGATCCCTCAATACCTCTGCCTTCATAGAGCTTTCAAAGGCATTGTCGGGAATTATGTCCCATGCCCCGAGCACCACATCGTCGAGCGAAGGCATCGAAACTATTTCCGAAATGCTTTTGTATGCGGCATCGTCACCTTTGCCTACGCGTATTTTGGCAAGCTGTGTTATGGAGCCTACCGGCTTTCCGAGTCCCTTACGTATCATCAGCACACCGGTGATAAAAGTCGAGCTGACAGCTCCAAGCCCGACGCATAATATGCCTAATTTGCCCTCTGCGGGCTTAACATTTGTATTTTTCATATTCAGCATTTTAAATTTCATTTTAGTATATCAGCCTTTATAAGCAGATATTGTATTATGCAAAGATAATATAAGCCGAACGCAATCAAACTTGTTTGTAATTGCCGAGGCACAGTTTATCTTATGCAAAGATAATAATATACGGCTTATAAAAGAAAAGAAACAGTTTGTTTTTGTATTATTTTTCAGTAATTTATATACAATGGGATTGTATTTTGTTTTGTAATTTTGCAACGTGAAGTTACGAAAAGAGTGTAATTTATTGGAAATGAGCGTAGGTTAATTGCTCTTGATAGTAATAGGTTACGATTTAGTTAGTTATCTACTGCATTATCCTTCTGCGCGTTGCGTAACCTTCAAAGA
>Ga0209064_1000044_pt1 | contig 268314 bp, 208 predicted proteins | sample Inofromicrocosms_FD_187498 | JGI IMG/M metagenome (GOLD analysis project Ga0209064, IMG submission 187498) | Mouse cecum microbial communities from Vienna, Austria - Inoculum for glucosamine and mucus D2O microcosms (SPAdes) (version 2) | ecosystem: Host-associated > Mammals > Digestive system... | reverse complement strand
ACATGCAATTGCCCTTACGTCTATCTTTTCTCCTCACTCCTCTCGGGGGAAAGCCTTAGCGGCAAGGGGGCAGACAGCCCCCGTTGAGCGCCCCGTCAGCTAATCTGATGCAAACATAGTGACTTTCAGTTTTACCCGTAAGCTCCTGCTGAGCCATTCTTGACATAGCCAAGCGACTAAAGGCCGGTTATTGGTAGTTTGTTCTCGCCAGGATGGCGAGAGCAAAGGCGGTGTGACGAATTTTTGAATTTTCGCTACACCGCCTTGGGTTGTGTTGTGGCTGGATGGAAATCAAAGGGATTGTCTCAAAATTTACTCAAAACATCTTGAAAAATTTTTTGGAAAAATTTTGGACAATCTATAAGGGTGGTTATTCCTTTATGTCGCCGTATTTCCATTCATAATCGATGTTTTCATCTTCATCATCGTCAAAGAATTCGTCATCGTATGTTTCCATCGGTTCGTCATCGTCGGTGGATGGGATGTTTTCGAATATGAATTCATCCTCTTCCCTAAGCCGATGGTGGCCGTCGAGTGGACGGTGGGTGATGGGGATGGCCTCAATGCGGTTGGAATCGTCGGTTATAGCTTTCCAAAGGGCATCCTTTAGTTCTGTCAGGCCTTCGCCTGTGACTGAGGATATGAAGACAGAAGGGAGGTCGGCCGGAAGGGTGGGACGGATTTCGGCTTTCAGTTCTTCGTCGAGCATATCGCTTTTAGATATGGCCAAAACGCGTTGCTTATCCATGAGCTGCGGGTTGAAGCGGCGTAGTTCGTCAAGCAGGATTTCATATTGCCGGGTTATGTCGTCGGCATCGGCAGGCACCATGAAGAGCAGAACTGCATTGCGTTCGATGTGTCGGAGGAACCGCAGACCGAGGCCGCGTCCCTCGCTGGCACCTTCGATGATGCCTGGAATATCGGCCATGACGAATGTGCGGTTGCCACGGTATTCTACGATGCCGAGCTGAGGTTCCATGGTTGTGAACGGGTAGTCGGCTATTTTTGGGCGTGCTGCCGAAAGTGACGAAAGCAGGGTGGATTTACCTGCATTGGGAAATCCTACGAGTCCGACATCGGCCAGTAGTTTCAATTCCAGGATTACGGCTTTCTCTATGGCGGGTTCTCCGGGCTGGGCATAGCGTGGGGTACGGTTTGTTGCAGATTTGAAATGCCAGTTGCCCAGGCCCCCTCTGCCTCCACGAAGGAGCTTCACTTCCTGTCCGTCGTCGGTTACCTCGCAAAGGTATTCGCCGGTATCGGCATCGAAAACGACTGTGCCGCATGGCACTTCGATGGTCTTGTCTTCACCGTCTTTGCCGAAGCTCCGGCAGGCAGAGCCGCTTTGCCCGTTTCCGGCAAAGATGTGGCGGCTGTATCTCAGTGGGAGGAGGGTCCACATGTTTTTATTACCACGAAGGATGACGTGCCCTCCACGCCCTCCGTCACCTCCGTCGGGACCTCCCTTGGGTACATATTTTGCACGGTGGAAATGGAGAGAGCCTGCACCGCCTTTGCCCGAGCGGCAAAGGATTTTAACATAGTCTATGAAGTTTGAATCAGCCATGGTTTCTTGGTTGTTTTTGCTGTTGGGCGTTGTTTATAACGGGAATCAGCGCTTGTTTCAGATAATAAACGTTGGTCAGCAACGGTTTGTTAGCGAGCGGTGATGTTTCATGATTTCTTCAGCTTGGCTGAAGTCGGCCGGGGAACCGATGTCAATCCAGGTGCCGTTTATCGGGTAATATGTCACTTTCATACCTTCGTTGATCGCTGCCTCGATAAGGTCGGTGGCATCGGTGCGTTCGTCGGGACTCAGTGCACTCAGCACACGGTTGGAGAAGATATATATGCCGGCATTGGCGAAGTAGGAGTAGGTTGGTTTCTCTTCGATTGTTTTGACCCTGGAGCCATCGGTTGAAAGTATCGCATAGGGTACGGAGAGTGAATATGGAATTGCCGCTATTGTTATGTCGGCGTGTTCGTCGACGTGGCGGATATACATTTCCTCAAGGTCGATGGTGGTGAGGAGGTCGGAGTTCATGACCAGTGTGTCGCCGTCGATGTTTCTAGGCACCAGGGCTGCCGCCCCGATTGTGCCGAGCGATTTTTCTTCTTCAATGCATTTCACTGTGATGCCGTGGCACGGGTTGGAGAAGTATTCTTTGATTTGCCCGGCGAGATATTTCACCGTTACCCATACGTCGGAAATTCCGCAACGGGCCAGGTTTTCCACGTTATAGTCGATAATAGGGCGTCCGGCGATTTCCAACAATGGTTTTGGCACCGTGAGGGTCATAGGGCGTAGCCGTTCCCCTTTCCCTCCGGCCATGAGTATTGCCGATAGCGGGAGGATTGTATGGGTGCGTGTGAGGTCGATAAGACGAGAGATGGTGCCGTCGGCATTCAGCTCCGGCAGCAGCTTCAGATTTTTACGGCGGGCATGGCGCATAGCTTCGACGCGTCGGCGTGGTGTGGCATCTGCACGGAGATAATGGAATGCCGTATGGGTCACTGCCGAAAGCGGGTCATCCGGGGTGATGCCGTTGAGCAGTCCCCGGCGTATGTCGCCATCGGTCAGGGTTCCGAGCATTTTGTCGTTATCGTCGGTCACAACCAATGTCATGACCCCGCCCGATAGTTCGTTCAGCTGGCGGAGTGCCTGGATAACGGTGCTGTGGCTGTTGATTATGTGTCGGTTCATTGCTTGCCGGTTTGGTTTTGTTTCATCAAAGTCTCGGTTATTACCCAGTCGAGATGGGTGTCGATGTCGACCGAGCGGATTGTCGGCATTTCGTAGGGTATGCGTGCCGGAAATGCGCCTAGGGGCATTTGGCGAATCGAGGCAGGGTTTATTACATACACTGCGCCATTGAATTCCCATGCCTTCGGGGCATCCTGACGACGGGATAGAAGTCCGTCACCCTTTGATATTTGTAACATCCCGTTGGAAGGATTGGTTTCAAAGCAGTTGTAATAGGGATTTGCCGCCGCTTCCTTTACGCTTACGACCATATCGGGATGTGTGGCTTCATAAAGGTCCAGACACCCTTCTACATCATCGGCAGTGCGTAACGGGGATGTTGGCTGTAGAAGCAGGATGCAGTTATAACCTATGTGGTTCGTATCGGCATAATCCATGGCATCCAGTATAACTTCGCGTGAACCGGCGGTGTCGGTAGCAAGCGATTCGGGGCGTCGGTATGGGACAGGCAGCCCGCATGCTTCAGCCATGGTTGCAATCTCGTCGTCGTCGGTCGACAGTATGATGTTGCATTCCGTGAGGTTATGTTTGTTGCAGACAGCTTTGGCAACATCGATGGAGTAGGCGATGAGCGGTTTTCCGCAAAGCAGCTTTATGTTTTTGCGCGGGATACCTTTGCTGCCGCCGCGTGCCGGGATTATAATCAACGGTGTCATTCGCATTCTGTATAGGGGGGTGTATGGATGCCGGCCGCGTGCTGGCTATCCATCGGATAAGGGTCGATAAACCGCTTAGTCCGCAAAGTTTCAATGGGGATTGATAGAATCGCATCCACGATTAGCCGTAGGGTGTCAGGTTTGAAATAGGGGTTTCCGGCCTCGCGGGCAATCTTTCGGCCATCGGGTGACAAGGCGGTCGCTATAGCTGTGGCTATTGATTCAGTATCCGCATCGCAATGGATTACCGATTCGGATGCGATGCGCCCTTGCTGGCGGATGCCGATGTCTACGGTAGGGATATGCATCGACGGTACTTCAACAATGCCGCTTGACGAATTGCCGACAACGGCACTGACATAGTGCAGTGCCGACAGATAGCGTTTGCGTCCGAGCGACGGTACAACGACGGCACGCCCCGGGTTGCAAGCTGTGTAGCGTTCGATGAGGTCGATAATCACTTTTCCATCGGGGTCGTTGTTAGGGTAGGTGAAAATGATGTGCGACTGGGGGAAGCGGTCGAAGGCGGCAAGCATGTCGCGGCATCTTTTCTCAACCGGCGCGGCATCGAGAGTGGCTGGATGGAGGGTTACAAGCAATGTGCCCGGTGTTATGGCCAGCCCGATTGAGCGTTCAAGTTCCTCTTTTGGCATTATCGGTTCGCGTGTCAGATTATTGACCCCGATAGCTCCTGTGTTTATCACGCGGCTGCTATCCTCGCCCATTGCGATTACGCGGTTGCGGTAAGGTTCGGTAGCAGTGAGATGGAGTGACGAGAGTTTTGTTATGGCGTGGCGGATGCAATCATCGAATGCGCCTTCCGAAATCTCCCCTCCTGCGATATGCACAATGGGGATACGCATAATAGTGGCAGCCGTTGCTACCGCAAGCATTTCGTAGCGGTCGCCGAGAATCAACAGCATGTCGGGGAGGATGGATTCGAAAGCATCGGCCATGCCATGCATACATTGTGCTGCAGCACGCGCCGTATCGGCCGGAGAATCGCTTGCCGAAGCCATCTCGACACGTGCGGCGATATCGAATCCGTCAGCCACGATTTCGTCCACGGTCATGCCGTAGGACGGATTAAGATGCATATTGGTGGCGATAATGCTGACTTCTGCTTTCCCGCTACCGCGTAAAGTCCCGGCAATATCCCTCAGAAGCCCCCAGTCAGCCCGGGTACTAGTCACAATCGCAATCTTTCTTTTCGTCGGCTTTCCCATCTACTCTAATTGTCAATGAGCCATGTTATGACCATTTTAATACAAAGTTACGCAAAAATCCGCTTTAAAGCGGATTTTTGCGTTTGGAAAATATAGCAAAGCGAATCAGGGGAAATGTACTGTAACTTATCGTTGTTTTTGATAAGGGTTATTACGGCACCATCTCCGGCTAAGGGTCGAATTCATACCTTTGGCCGGAGATGGTGTGAGTTTTATCAATACAGTTAAACCGTTATTGCGTCATCGTTATTTGCGGCGGCGGACGGAGCGGACGGCCGAGGATGAGGATTTTGCGGCTTTGGGTTTATGTGCTTTGGCTTTCTTCTCCTTTTTGGCCGGTTTGTCGGCGGTTTCTTTTTTGCGAGAGGAGCGTGAGGCAGAACCTCGGCGTGAACGGGAGGTCTTTTTCTCTGTGGCTTCCTCTTCCGCATTGCCGTCGCGTGCCTGAATAGGGGTGCCTTCTGCGGCTGCCTCGGCTGCTGCTTCGGCAGCTTCGCGGGCTTCACGAGCAGCTATGACTTCTTCACGTGACGGAACCCATATGTTTTTGTCGAAGGTGTCAAGACGGTTCTGTATGCTATCCTGGGCGCGTTTGCGGTCATCAGGATCGGGGAACATCTGCACCATCGACTTGTTGGTGAGGTTGCGGGTTTTGTAGATATCGCCGTCGTACATCGTGAGGGTGAAGAAATCATCGTAGGTGTACTTTGGCAGATTGTTGTCGTCGTCAATGAAGATGTATTGCTGGGCGAGATAGGGGCGGAGTGCATCGAGCTTTACCCAGAACATGGGGTAGCGCACGGCGTCGGCACCGAAATCATCAGAACGGTGCAACACCGGGCATATGGCTTCGACACGGCGTTTGGTCTTGTTGGAGCGGGCGTCAAATTCCCAACGTTCGAGAATGTAGTAGGAAAGTACTTCGTTGGCCGGTACGTCGCTTTCCTCGATGGTGAATTTAGGGTTCTTTTCAGTCGATCCTTTCGCATCGGTGTAAAGCACGTGGAAGCGGTCGAGCATGTCGCGCACTTTAAGCTTGTATTTGTCGGTAAAGATTTCCTTGCCGTCGAGATATTCGTAGGCTGCAATCTGATTATCGGCCAAAAGGCGCATGATTATACGGAACAGGTTTTCCTGACCGTCGATTACTTCTTCCGGGTAATATAAAGCCGCGTTCTTTGGGTTGTCGAGTTCGAGTGCGCGGTAAATTACGCGCATCCACAAACGGTCGGCATCGCTCTGCTCGTTCTGACGGTAGAACTGTTGCATGCGGTCGGTTACTCCGGGCGTTGCGGCGGCATCACGTTCGCGGCCGCCTGCGCGTCGGCGCACGATTGATGATGAGCTGGAAGATGAATCCTGGGCGGCAAGTCCGAGTGCTGTTGACGACAGGGTAATCGCCGTCACTATATATTTTATAAGTGAGTTCATGTGCATCAGTTTACTATTACTTCAATCGGGGCGAGGTCGCGGGTTATGCCGTCGGGACCGACTGCCTTCACACGTGATATGTAGAATCGTTTGCCACGGCTTAGGCGGCGGAACGAGTCTTTCTGTCGCTGGGAGAATTGTGCCCCGTTGGATACTTCAGGAATGGCGTTACCCATGGAGTCGAAGAATACGGTTTCGAAGCTTAGGACGTTGAAACTGATGTTTAGCAGGTCATCGTCGATGGCAGCTTCAATGCCTGGGGCGGAGAGGAGGAGGGTTTTCGACAGGCCGCGGCCACCCCCCTTGTAGTGTGATGTGTTCCCGTCCTTATCCTTGAAAGCGATGAAGGGTGTAGGGTCGGGCAGCTTTCGCACGCGAAATTTCGTTTCGGTCATCTTCATGGGGCGTCCGTCCATTTCGGCTGTCACGCTTACCGTGGCATCATCGCCTACTTTTGAAGGATGGGCCACCCAGTGGTCGCCGTTACGTTTGAGGGTGCCGTTGGTCATTGATGCCGATACGGCATTGTTGGGAACTCCTGGTACGGAGATAGAAACCGGGTTGTCGATACCGGCATAAAGAACGTTCATCATCGTGGCCGATACCGTGGCGGTAGGCTCGATTACGGTGTAGGACGATTCGAAGGGGTGGCGGGTTACAGAGCCGTCGCCGTGAGGCACCTCAAGGTAACCTTTGTAGTCGAATGTGCCTGTGGCACCGGGGTTGAGTTCATACAGGCCTCGGTCGTTGGGGAGTTTGTTCCCGTTTACATAAACTTCTGGGCGTGCCGTAGTGTCGACTGCGGCGAGGACTATGTTGGCGGAATATTTGCCGCCGCGCATAACGAAGCGGCTTTGCGGTATGACGAAGGCGTTTAGTTCGTTAACACGGACGTCGCCGGCATCCACATTTGCCAATAGGGTTTGCAAGGCTTCCCCTTCGGCATACTTCACATCGTTCTGCAGTTTGGTCAGGAGGGTGACTGCTGCAACTACTGGCTGATTGTCGAATTTGGATTCCTCCCACGATTGTTTGCCGAGTGAGCCTTTTCGGAGCACGTTTTCTGTTGAAAGCGCTTTCTCAATAGATGTGCGTTTCACTGAGTCGGTCATCAGAGAGGATATGTAGGTGCGGTAGCTGTCGATTGCGGTTCTCAAGCGTGCCCCACGCGGATTTGTGCCTGAAAGCATCACGTAGGATGCCGCTTCCAGGTTATCGCGGTTCAGGATGTTTTCGGGGTCGGCGTCGGAACCGTCAGCTTCTTTTACGATTAGTTGCTTTAGGGTGTCGATATGGAGGTAGACCCCGTCGGTGATTCGGCGCACTTCGGCGGCTTTGTCATACCATCGTTGTCCTTTGTCGGGGTTTTGGGCGGCGAATGCCTGAAGGGTGTTGAGTATGGCGGCATTGCGTTCCTCTACGTTGTTGTTGGTGCGCTTCAGCCCTTCTTCAACCTGGGTGAAGCCGTTGAGCACATCGCTCGACACGTTCAGAGCAAGCATGGCGGTGAGGACGATATACATTAGGTTTATCATCTTCTGACGCGGTGAAAGCCTTGTGTTGTTGCCCATTGTGAGAAGTTGAGAAGCTTAGAAGTTTAGAAATTGAGAAGTTAAGAAGTTAAGAAGTTAAGAGGGATGAGGGGCTTAATTTTCAGAACTTTTGCGGGATAATTAGGATTTATGCCTATGGAGGTATATAATCCTGTGTCGCATAGTGGCTTAACTTCCGGTTTGATGAATTAATCTTTTGAAGGTGTGGGAGGAACAGGTATGTCGCCAGGGTTGACCATCGGGCGGTACATGTTGATGGTCATGGCGGTAATCATCTTTTCGTAAACGGAGTTGAGCTGTTGCATGTAACGGGCCATCTTCTCGGTTTCCTCGCAGTAGCGGGCGCTTTGTGCCGAGGATTTCTCATACATGTCGCGTATATCCTTTATGCCACGGTTTACACGGTCGATGGAATCGAGCTGGGACGAGACGCTTTTCAGCTGGATTTCATAGATGGTGTTGAGGCCGTTGATGTTGCGGTTCAGATCCTGCATCTGCTCTACGTAGCCTTTTGAGCTGCGGGTGATGTTCTCGGAATTCTCGGTTATGGCCTTGTAGGATTCGAGAAGCACATCGCTGACGGTGTTGAGCGAACGTGTGGTGTCCTGCAGATGGCGCAACTCGTTGGTCATTTCCGTTATTTGCGAGAGGTAGAGCTGTGTGGCATCCGTGACGCGTGCCATCACTTCGGCAGGGGAGGCTCCTTCGGACAGCACCGGGGCTGAGAGATTGCCGGCATATGCCCCGGCAGCGGCATTTGCTGCGCCACCGTTGATTACGACGCCTGTGCCTGATTTAAAATCGGGGCGGTCGTCGGGATTGTTGCTGTCAAACACGGGAAACACGTTTTCCCATTTATATTCGCGTGGCGGGCGGTCGAAAGCGGTGAGCATGAACATGAACACCTCGGTCCCCATGCCTAACGACAACAGGAAGTTGCCACCCGGTAGATGCAGGATTTTGAATAGCGCACCCCAGATTACGATGGCTGCGCCGATAGAGTAGGCAAAGTTGAAGAACCGTTGTCCTTTCTCGCTTGAAATGAAGGCGCTGAGACCGCGCTTATATGTTTTGATTTTTCCCATTTTGCAAGTTTTGCTTTTCAAAGAGGGTGTAAACCGCCGGTGGGTTATTTGTTCTTGTTTTTAAGCTGTTGGCCACGTGCGAACCCGATTTGAGAGCGTACACATCTGAAGCCGATGTAGGAGCGCTGCTCGTTTTGGAATTCCCACATGCGTATATCGCTACGTATGTTGTGTGCCACATCTTTCCATGACCCGCCTCTTACGATTTTACGCTTCATTTTGTAAGGGTCTTCCTTGGCCGCATCGTAGCGGTATTCGGGGTTGAGGTCGTTGGTGAGTTTCGATACCCCCTCGGTATAGGCTGTTGATGTCCATTCGCTTACGTTACCGGCCATGTCGTAAAGCCCGAAATCGTTAGGGGAATATGTGCCTACCCGCGAGGTAATCAGGTGGCCGTCTTTTACGTAGTTGCCGTCGTTGGGCTTGAAGTTGGCGTAGAAGCACCCTTTATCCTCGCTGATGGGGAGGTCGCCTTCCCAGGGGAACATGTTGTCGTTTTCCCCGGCACGGGCTGCGAATTCCCATTCGGCTTCTGTGGGCAGGCGGTAGGGTTCGATATAGACACCTTCCTTGCCAAGCGCGCGCTTCAGGAAATCGGTCCGCCAGTTGCAGAAAGCGTTGGCCTGTTCCCAGCTGACGCCGACAACGGGGTATTCGCTGTAGCCTCCGTGGCTGAAGTACATTCGCACGTAGGGTTCGTTGTAGGCGTTTTCAAAGTCGTTGACCCACACGGTTGTGTCGGGATAAACGTTCACTATGTAGGTGTTAAGGAAATCATATTCGCCGGTGAGGCCGCGAGTTATGGTTTCACGTATGATTTCCCCCTCGTCGTTCAGATATGCCGTGTCTTTCGAAATTACGGGTATATCTGTCGGGACGGGACGGTCGGTGTTATATTCGCGTTTGCGCGGGTCGAGGCGGTTGCGGCGTTTCACGGCCTCGGTCTGGTTGTAGACCTCGTAGCGGTAGTTGAGCTGTTCGGGGTCAAGTTCGCGTGCCCCTGTTATGGGGTTGGTGCGGTAGAGGCTTTCAATGGCGCGTGCCTCGTCTTCCCCGGGGTTTCGCCAGGGTATAGGCTTGTTCCAGTTGAGATGTGGCGTTATGGGGTTGCCCTCTTTGTCTTCCTCGATTTTGTATTCCTCATTGCCTCCGAAAGCAGGGTCGGCAAGGCGTTCGCGGATAATGGAGTCGCGAACCCAGAATACAAACTGCTTGTATTTCGAGTTGGTTATTTCGGTTTCATCCATCCAAAAGGCATCAACCGACATCCCTTTGGGGTCGGCTGCAAGGTTCCAGGCGCTGTCGGCTTTCTGCGGCCCCATCTGCATGGAGCCACGGCTTACGAGCACCATGCCGTAGGGTGTAGGTTCGGCCCATGATGTGCCACCGACCCCGGTGACCTCACCGCCCGAGGCGCTTCGGTGCCCGGCGGCGCATGATGCAGCCAGCAGGCCGGCCGTTACCGGCAGCAGATATAGCGAAAGGTGTTTCTTCATATGATGAATTCCTTTGGTTGGTTCTTGTTATGGTTGGTTCCGGTGACGTCCATATATAAGTATAAGGCGCGTCACATGATACGTATGCTTTTATGCTTGTGTCGGTTTTTGTCGGAGAGGTCGAGTTTCAGGCTGTAACCGGCAAAGATTTCGTGGCTGCCCGACGAGGCTTTGGCTATTGCCGATGTAGGATAGTCGTAGCTGTAGCCTATATAGAAACCTTTGAATTCGGCGGATAAAACCGCGTAAACTGCGTCGTTCCACCGATAGCCCACACCTGCCGACAGGAATTTGTTGTAGCGGCAACGGACTGTGGCCTCACCTGTTGTGAATGTGAAATCAGATTTCACAAGCATTGACGGTATCACTTCAAATAACGTGTTTTTAATGGGAATATTGCTTCCTGCCATGAAATAGAGGGTGCGTCCCATTTGAAATTCGTAATTCTTCTCATTGCCGTTTTCGCCGGTTTCTGCGTTCATTTTCATCGAGGGGGAATTGAGGTGAGTGGCTGAGATTCCGGCCCAGAACCAGCGGTGGGTATAGAGGATGCCGAGGCCTACGTCGAATGCGTTGCCGCGTATGTCCTGCTGTGGGATTGCGTCGTCGGTTGACTGGTGGTAGTCGTCATCGTCGGGGATGTAGACTTCGGTTCCTTTGAATGACTGGTCGATGAACCCTATTTGTGCGCCTATTGAGAGCACCCCTTTGAAAAGTTTCTGCTTGTAGGCTATTTGTGCGCCCAGGGTCATGTTTTTGAACAGGCCCAGGCTTTCCTGCTGCATCACAAGGCCGACGCCGAAGCGTTTGTTGATGAACTTGAACGGCATGTCGGCGGCCACAAGGAATGTGCTGGGGGCGTTTTTGATTCCTACCCATTGCATTCGTGCCCCGGCACGGATTTTAAGCAGGTCGGTGGTGCCGATGGCTCCCGCGTTATAATAGTTCGGGATTTCGAAGTACTGGGAGAATTGCGCGTCGGCCTGGGCTGCCGCTTTTTGCGGGCATAATGCCAAGATGGCGGCAATCATTATGCCTGCCTGTAGCAGACGGTTGTGAATTGACGATGTAGTTGAGTTGAACACTTGCCGTTGGTGGAGGATAGGGGTATGGTTTATTCGAAGTAGAATGACAGGACGACCATTTGTGTTGTGGCTTTTTTTACCGAATTGGATACGCCGAGCCTCAGCGGGTCATCTACAAGGTCGGGTCGGTCGTGTTTAAGCACGTCGGTCAGGCCGAAACAGAATTTCAGTTCGGGAATCAGTTTGAAATAAGGCAGGTAGATGTCGCACCCGAAACCTACGGAGACCATGAAGTCGGAGGATTTCATGCGGAGGTAGTCTGACCTCTTTTTCAGTACGTCGAACGCGGGCATGATTCCTCCCACCATGTAGGGGCGGATGTTGCGCATGCGTTGCGACGAGAATTTGAGGTCGACCGGCAGCACGAGGTAGGCTGATTTGATGTCCTGTTTTGCCTCGTCGCCGTTTGTTGTATCCTTGAACCGCACGATGCGGTTGCCGAAATACATGCCAGGGGTTACGCGCACGCTGAAGTAGTCGTTGAGGCGCAGGTTGAACAGCCCCGTGACGCAGAATCCCGGCGAAAGGTCGGGCTGCTCCATGAACCATGTCTGCCCCTCTTCGGTCACGAACCCGTTGTGATGAAACGAGAGGTCGAACGCATTCAGCCCCACCGAAAAGCCTAAATGCCACCGCCGCATGTCGGAGTAGGGGCGGTTGAGCACCTTGTCGTTGAGGCGGTCGGCTTGCGCATGGGGCATGCTTCCGAGCATAAAGCACAGGAACAACACCCCTTTCAAGGCGCACCACGTGGTGATATGCGATTTCTTTCGGCCTGTCATTAACCTTTTAACGCGTTTTGTTGCGGATTATTGCTGTAAAAGTCGGCATAATGGAATGCAACCCGCCACAGGCGGCCTGTGGCGGGTTGATGTAGTGTCGGCTTTTCAGCAGGTATTGCCTTCCGGGGATTAGGGCTTATTTTATTATTATTTTTCGGGCGGTTCCGCAAGCCTTTATCATGTAAACGCCTGAGGTGAACTTATCGGTGGAAATCCGTGCGGTTGTCTCGTCAAAGAAGTTCCTATAAACCGAGTGCCCTTGCATGTTGAATATCTCCACATCGAGAATCGGCGATTCGGCTGTGATACGGATTTCCCCGTTTTCGACGGTTATCTCTACTTTCCGGTTGTCGTTGACAGTTACCGGTTCCACCCCTGCCTGAAGCCTGTTCCCATCGATTGAAAGGATTTCGTTGCCGTTGCCATCAACTACTGAATATAGCAACGTGACATAGCCTTGGCCAAACCCAAAACCAGCTACCATAGGGGGATAACCCAGGAGGTCATATGGGGTTTCTGATAAGGGTATACCATCTGCATCGGTAATTATATATCCGATTCCCTCGGCCATGCAATATGTGTGTTCATTTATGTTGAAACAGTACCCCCTTATCAGGCCAATTGTTGAAGGGATGTTTATTGTTAAGTCATATTGGGTTGTGTATCCGAAATTACATGATTGCTTGTTATTGAAATCGTATAGGGCGTACTCTGTTTCTTCGAGATTTGGGTTTGGGATAGGCCAATAAAAGGCATGGTGAAAGATTGGATCGACACCATAATTCTTGTTTGGTCTGAAATAGACGGTACGTTCAGAGATGTTTTCCCTGAAATAGCCATAGGGTTCATTCATGTCGGGAGTCGTCGCTTCGTCGGTATAAGCGTTTACCACAAAGTATGTCTGTCCGTTAATTTCCCTGGTTTCATCTACTTTGAGGGTCCGTATGCGATTCGGTTGTGTTTCCTCAAAAGGATTGTCCGGCCAGTAGAGCTGGTACCTCCACTCTTTGCCAATTTCAAACATGGGTAGGTATTCGGTCGTGGATGGCTCACCCGCAGGTTCATCTGAGACGTTTTGTGACGAATTAGCCATTGCAGTTGGATGCAAGATTGTCATCAGCACGCTTATGAGTAATAACATGCTTAATCTGTTCATGGTTTCGTATATTTCATGGTGATGATGTTAGAAACTTGATTAAACGAATTGTGTTTGATGAATTGCTAAATTCTGTTTATTATTACAAATATATAGATATATAAGCGCGTATGTCAAGTATGGCATGGTTAAATATTCTTAAACGGAAGCGTCCTTGCATTTTTCGCTTGTTTTAAATGCATGAAGTTTTACATCCGCATTATGGAATTATGGTGCGGGTTGACTTGACTGATTGACTAACGTTTTAAGAGATAGTGAAGTATGAGACAGGATTTGAGGGATAAGGAAGGGCTTACGGGCCGTATAGGGCTGGAAAAGGCGTGTGAGGGTGTTGACCGTGTGTCGGCTGCGAAGCGGCTGGGGCGGATGGTGGCATTGGCGATGGTGCTGTTTGCTTCGCTGGTGGTTGCCGTCGGGCTGACGTCGTGTGTGGACGACGATAATGACGGGCCGGAAACCGACTGGTATTTCAGCGGAGTGTGGCAAAACAACGAGTACCTGGACGAGGATATGGTGTTCTATAGTGACGGCACGGGCTATTGGGAGTCGGTAAGCACAGGGGCTTATCTGGATTTCGATTATTATTGTTATGGGAACTGGGTCTATTTCACGTTTTATCCGGTGGAGTCAGCACCTTATACGCTCGACTGTTATATCGACTTGATTAATGACGGGAACATGAGCATCACATGGCCTGCCGGGTCGTTTTATGGGGCGACTACCATATATTATACGCGTATAGATTAAGGGAATGTCTGAAACCCGTTTGGGGAAATTTTTAGACAATCTCTGTGCACTGGTCATTCTATGGCCGGTTGCCGGTTATGCATTCCCGGAATGTTCCGGCTGGCGCAGGGGCTGTGTGGGGTACGCGGGATGTTTGCGGGGGTTAGGGATTTGTTGTAATTTTGCAGGGAATTACAACACCGAGTGCTTGCTACCTCGTTAAAAACAAGAATTATGAAAAGAAACAAAATGCATGTTCCGGGGACGGAAGTCCCCGATTCCCAGTATTCCGATTCGAAATTTTCCGAAGCAACCTCCAATCCACCTGTTGCCGGTTCTTCGGCAGCGCCACAAGCTTCCCTGCCTGACGACGGGGGGCATACCAAGGGCGCCGGAGGCTTGACTGTGCCGTTCATGTTGCTGTCGGTGATGTTTGTGGTGTGTCTTATCGTTTCCAACCTCATTGAGATTAAGACCGTTGATTTGGGATGGTTCACCGTCACTGCCGGTTTGGTGGTGTTTCCTGTGTCGTATATTATCAATGACTGCGTGGTGGAGGTCTACGGATTCCGTAAGGCAAGGTTGATGATATGGGTGGGGTTCGGTATGAGCCTGCTCACGGCGTTGTTCCTGAATCTTGCCATTTTGCTGCCCGGTGGAGCCGAATGGCAGGGGCAGGAGGCTATGGAGGCTGTTTATGGCGCGGTGCCACGCATCATGGTGGCTAGTTTTGCGGCTTTCCTTTGCGGGTCGATGGTCAACGCCTATGTTATGAGCCGGATGAAGGCTGCTGCGGGGAGGGGTATGAACAGCCGTCGCAGTTTTTCTTTGCGCGCGATTGTGTCGACTTTATGGGGAGAAAGCGTTGACTCGCTTGTGTTTTTCCCGATTGCATTCGGCGGGGTGCTCCCATGGGATGTGGTGTTTTCGCTGATACTTACGCAGGCTTTGCTGAAAACCGCTTATGAGATTCTGATTCTCCCGGTAACACTTGCCGTTGTCGGCAAACTGAAATCGTTCGAGCATCTGGATACGGTCGATTCGAGCGTGGATTACCGTTGGTGGCGGGTTGCCGATATATGATGCGGATTAGGAAACATGGCGCATCGCCGGGCAGAGGGGTTATCCCCCTAAGGCGTTTATTTCAAAAAAATTAGCGAAAAGTAGTGTGAAATAGCGCTTGAATGAAAAAAAAGTGCGATATTTGCACTTGCAAAATTTGCCCCTGCGGGCGAACGGGTCGCTACGCTGTTAGCGGTCAACGCTTTAACAGGTAAATCAATCAAAAATATAACTTAAAGCATACTTAACAACTATGACTAAAGCAGAAATCGTAAACGAGATTTCAAAGACCACCGGCATTGAAAGAGCCGCAGTTTTGGAAACCATCGAGAAGTTTATGGAGGTAGTTAAGGATTCGCTGTCGCATGGCGAACCTGTTTATCTCCGCGGCTTCGGCAGCTTCATCATCAAGACCCGCTCGCAAAAGACTGCCCGCAATATATCAAAGAACACCACCATCATCATCCCCGAACACAAAATCCCGGCATTCAAGCCCGCCAAGGTGTTTATGGAAGATGTCAAATAAAATAGAGATATATAAATAACCACACCCCTTAAATATTTACGAATATGCCAAGCGGAAAGAAAAGAAAAGGCCACAAGATGGCTACACACAAACGTAAAAAACGTCTGCGCAAGAATCGCCACAAGAAGAAATAAGGTTTGACCCCGGCGGCGGGCTTGACCACCTTAGGGCAGCGCCCGGCCATCGTGCCGGTTTTGCGGCCGAGGAAAGAAAGCCTCCGGCAGTCAGATTCGGACTTGAAACAAACTTTTATGTGGCCGGTGCCGTAAGCGGCGATTGCGGGCCCCATGGAAGTTTGTTTCCGTTTTAACCCATGTGCCGAACCGGCACGCCATTTTTGATTCGGTGTCTGACACCACAATCGGAGCGCCATATGCCCGTTGCGGCACACCCTTGTATCCTCCCTCTTCCAAAATAAAACAAAAAATCACAAATCCATTTAATGAAAAGCGAACTCATCGTCGATGTGCAACCCAAGGAGGTGTCGATAGCCCTTCTTGAAGAAGGCCGGCTCGTATCCCTGCAAAAGGAGAGCCGCAACCTTGCCTATGCCGTCGGTGACATTTATGTCGCTAAGGTCAAAAAGCTTATGCCCGGCCTTAACGCAGCCTTCGTCAACGTGGGCTATGAGAAAGACGCGTTTCTTCATTACCTGGATCTTGGCCCGCACTTTGCATCCTATTCCGCATTTCTGAAACAGGTGCTCGACCCGTCGAAAAACGGAGGCCGCATGCCCGATATTTCGAAAATGAAGCTGCTGCCCGACATCGACAAGCATGGCACGGTAACAGAGCAGCTGACCTCGGGAGAGGAGCTTATGGTGCAAATCGTCAAGGAGCCGATTTCATCGAAAGGCCCGAGGCTTACAACCGAAATCGCATTTACCGGTCGTTACATGGTGCTTATACCTTTCAACGACAAGATTTCGATTTCGCAGAAAATCAAGACTACCGGCGAGAAGCTCCGTCTGCGTCATCTGATGGAGAGCATCAAGCCGAAAAATTTCGGGGTAATCATCCGCACCTCGGCCGAAGGGAAATCGGTGGCCGAGCTTAATCATGAGTTGCAGACCCTGCTTAAATGCTGGGAAGATGCCGTGGCGAAGGTGCGCACGGCCCCGGTCCCCTCTTTGATATTCGAAGAAGAGAGCCGCATTGTGGGGGTGTTGCGCGATGTGTTTTCGACCGACTTCGAAAACATCCATGTGAATGATGTGGAGGTGATGACCCAGATTAAGAAATATGTGAGCCTCATCGCCCCGGAAAAGAGCGAAATCGTAAAGCTGTATGCCAAGGATGAGCCTATTTTCGACCATTTCAGCATCACACGCCAGATAAAGTCGTCGTTCGGCAAGACGGTATCCTTCAAATCGGGTGCATATATAATCATCGAGCACACCGAGGCGTTGCACGTAATCGACGTCAACTCCGGCAACCGAGCCAAGGCCGGTACGGATCAGGAGAGCAATGCCCTCGACGTCAACATCCGTGCTGCCGACGAGATTGCACGTCAGCTGCGTCTGCGCGACATGGGCGGCATCATCGTTGTCGATTTCATCGATATGAACAAGGCCGAGCACCGGCAGGCGCTTTTCGACCACATGAGGCAGGTGATGGCTAATGACCGTGCCCGTCATAATATACTGCCTTTAAGCAAATTCGGCCTGATGCAGATAACGCGTCAGCGTGTGCGTCCGGCTCTCGACATAGTAACTACCGAGGCGTGCCCGTCGTGCTACGGCAAAGGGGAAGTGCAGCCGTCGCTGCTTTTTACGGACACCTTGAAGGAGAAACTTACTTATCTGCTTAAGGAGCTTAAGGTTAATGATTTCATTGTGTATGTGCATCCGTTTGTGGATGCCTACCTTAAAAAAGGCTTGATATCGCTCTATCGCCGCTGGCGTATGGAACTTGGCGGCAAATTCAAGATTATGCCCGACGAATCGCTTGCCTACCTTCAATATAAGGTTTTGGACAAGAAACGTAACGAAATCGACCTGAAAGAGGAAAAAGATCTCGATAAATCGTCGACAACAAAAACAAAGACAAAGGCCAAGAACAGGACAACGTAGAAGCCCTGCAAATGTCTCCGACACAAAAAAAACGGCCGCACCCCATACCGGGTGCGGCCGTTTTTTTGTGTGTGAGGCGGAGCGGTGTGGCCGGGTGTGCAGGGCGGCGGAGGGTGGGGCCGTTGCCTCGTGGGTTTTGGTGTGTGCGGCATATCGGTAAGAAACCTTTGTTGTTTAACTGATTTTAACAGTTGCTGGCTAAGTGGTGGCGCGATGTTCGGGTAGTTATATTTAGAAGTTCAAAATCCCGGTGCGGAGTTGCGTGGCCGGGAGTTGGATTTGACAATTTTGCAATGATTAAGAATCAGAAAACCACATATGTCAGACGTGTTGTCGAGATTTTCGCCAAAGGGCGCTATTCCCGTCCCACCGAGGTGTGTGTGGCCCGTTGGCTTACCGACGGGGATGATTCGGACGCGAAAGGGGAAGCCCTTAGGGAACTTTGGGATGAGTCGCTTGCCGACCCTGTTGACAAAGCTGCCACAGATGCGGCCTATGCCGGATGGTTGACGCGTATGGCCGTATCGCATAGCCGTGAAGCGGGATGCCGCCGTGCGCCTTCGCGCTATCTCAGGTTGTGGCAAGGCGTTGCCGCATGCCTGTTGGTCGCGGTGGGTGTGCTTGGGGCAATGCTCATGTCGCGTCAGCCTGACCGGGCGCCTATGCTCCAGGTATATTGCGCAGCGGGTGAGACCCGTGAGCTTGTACTCCCGGACGGTACGGCGGTCGTGCTTAACGGGGCGACATCGATTGTGTATCCCGAACGTTTCGACGGCGGATGCCGCGAAGTGCTTCTTATCGGGGAGGCTGCTTTCAAGGTGGCAAAAGATGCCGACCACCCGTTTGTGGTCAAAAGCGAGGATATGAATGTCACGGCTCTTGGCACGGAGTTCAACCTGAAAGCATATCCGTCGCATGAAGAGGTGAGGTCGACCCTTTTGGAGGGGAAGGTCAAAGTGTGCTACGGGGGCGACAAGGGGGAGTTCATCCTCCAGCCGTCGGAACAGCTGACCTACAACCGACTTACGGGAACGGCATCAGTGTCCCATCCCGTAATCAGGGATGTGACGGCCTGGCAGCGAGGTGAAATCGTGTTCTGCAACACACCGCTTCCCGACATCATCCAGGAGCTTGAAACACGTTTCGGCTACGAGTTCGTGTATAACGCTTCCCGGCTGCCTGCCGACCGCTATACGTTCCGGTTCCGCCGGGGTATGACGCTTGAGGAGGTGATGGGGATAGTCGGCGATGTGGCCGGAAATCTTTCGGTCTGCATCGACGGTGGCAAATGCAACATCCGGCAAGGTCGAAATGTATGACAGCCGAGTTTGAAATGCCTTTACGGCATACCTGACAGAAAAAACATATCAAGCCGGGGCAAGCCTCCGGGTGCATCAAAATAAAACTTATTAAAACACTGATAATACGCCTTAAATGCCGGTGAAAAAACAAAATTCCATGCCACATCTGGAATCATGAACATACGTTATGCGGCTGTCGGCTCCCTGCCTTGCGTGGTGGTGTCGCCGATCTGTGTGTATGGTTTGCTACGGCATGTCGAACCTGTGTTCACTATCACCTAAATATAAAAACCAACCTAATTTATTTATAAACTACTAATACCTAAGCTAAATGCCTAACTTATTGAGTAAAGCATCGGTGAACTACCCCCCCCGGCTTACGGGGCGCGTTTTCGCCGTGCTATTAGCCATCTTTATTTTCTCGGCATCGGCTTTCGCACAGGATGCGTCGCAGGCGCGAATCAACATCCAGCGAAGCGGAATTTCGGTAATCGAAGCTCTTAAGGAAGTTGAGCAGCAGAGCGGACTCTCGGTCGGCTTCAACAACTCCAAGCTCGAAGGCCGTCAGACCAGCCTCAACCTGAGCAATGCCGATTTGTCAACCTCGTTGAGCCAGATTCTCAAAGGAACCGGCTACACCTACGAGATTTCGGGAAACTTCATCAAGATTGTGGGTGAAAAAGGCGCTGCCGCAGCAGGGAACGCCAAGGCTTCGCAGGGTGCCCTCGAAACCATCACCGGCCAGGTAATCGACCCGGAGGGTGAACCCCTTATCGGTGCCACTGTGGCAGTGAAGGGAACTTCGACCGCTACATCGACCGACATCGACGGTAACTTCACGCTGAAAGCCCGTCCCGACGATACCCTTCTGTTCACCTACATCGGTTATGCCGCACAGGAACACAAGGTTGGCGCCAACACCACATTCGACATCACCATGAGCGAGGACTCTAAGATGCTCGACGAGGTGGTTGTGACCGCCCTCGGCATCAAACGTGAGCAGAAATCGCTGTCATACAACGTGCAGCAGCTCAAGGGCGATGTCCTGTCGGAGAACAAGGATGCCAACTTCATCAACGGCCTTGCCGGTAAGGTTGCCGGTGTGAACATCAACGCCTCTTCGTCGGGTGTGGGTGGTATCTCGAAGGTTGTGATGCGTGGTACCAAGTCGATTATGCAGTCGTCGAACGCCCTTTATGTTGTTGACGGCATGCCTATGCGCGGAGCCAACTCCGGCGGTTCTACCGAGTTCGGTTCGCAGGGCTCTACCGAGCCTATCGCCGACCTCAACCCCGAGGACATCGAATCTATGTCGGTGCTTACCGGTGCTGCCGCTGCCGCACTCTATGGTTCGGAAGCTGCCAACGGTGCCATCGTCATCACCACCAAGAAGGGCCAGGCCGGAAAGACCAAGGTGACCTACAACAGCTCGCTCACCTGGGACCGCGCACTGATCACCCACCGCATCCAGAGCCGTTACGGCACAGGTACCGGCGGTGCATATGTCCCCACCAGCAACATGTCCTGGGGTGCGCCTCTGACCGCGCTCAACAACTACGGCTATGACTATGCCAACGATTACCTGCAGACCGGTTTCCTTTCGACCCAGGCCGTGACCTTCTCGACCGGTACCGACAAGAACCAGACTTATGCTTCGGTTGCAGCCGTTAACTCGAAAGGTGTTGTTCCCAACAACCGTTACGACCGTTACAACTTCAACGTGCGCAACACAACCTCGTTCCTCAACGACAAGATGACCCTTGACGTGAACGCTACCTACATCAAGCAGACCGACCGCAACATGGTCAACCAGGGTACCTATGGCAACCCGATGGTGGGTGCGCTCCTGTTCCCCCGTGGCAACAGCTGGAACGATATCAAGAGCTATGAGCGTTACGACGCAGAGCGTAAGCTCGACACGCAGTACTGGCCCGTGGGCGACTACGGTATGACCGTGCAGAACCCCTACTGGATCAACTACCGCAACCTCAATGAGAACAACAAGGACCGCTTCATGCTCGGAGCCCACCTGAGCTACCAGGTGCTTCCCTACCTTACCCTTGCAGGGCGTATCCGCGTTGACAACTCCTATAACGACTACACCCAGAAGAACTATGCTTCGACCAACGACCAGCTCACCGGCGGTTCTAACCGTGGTTACTATGGTATCACCAAGTCGTCGGACAAGCAGATTTTCGGTGACTTCCTTGTAAGTTTCAATAAAACTTTCGGTACCGACTGGAGCGTACAGGCAAACTTCGGTGGTTCTATCTCCGACATGCGTTATGACGCACTTGCTGTAAACGGTCCCATCGCCGACGGTGTGAACGACAAGTTCAACGGTGTTCCCGTTGGTCTGCCCAACTTCTTTGCCGTGCAGAACCTCTCCACACCCCATATGACCAACATGCAGACCGGCTGGCATGAGCAGACCCAGTCGCTCTATGCATCGGCCGACATCGGTTACCTCAACACCTACTACCTGACACTTACCGGGCGTAACGACTGGCCTTCGCAGCTTGCAGGTCCCAACAGCCACAACTCCTCGTTCTTCTACCCGTCGGTAGGTTTGTCGGTGCTGATGAACAACCTTCTGCCCCAGATTCACCAGAACATTCTCCAGCTTTGGAAAATCCGTGCCTCATATGCGTCGGTGGGTTCGGCTTTCAGCCGCTACATCGCCAACCCGCGTTATGAATGGAATTCAAGCACAAACTCCTGGAGCGTGCTCACACAATACCCGATGTATGACCTCAAGCCCGAACGTACGAACTCGTTCGAAGTCGGTATGAACTTCCGCTTCCTCAACGATTTCACTTTGGACGCAACCTACTACCACGCCGATACGAAGAACCAGACCTTCAATCCCGAGTTACCCGTGAACCAGTACTCGAAGATTTTCATCCAGACCGGTTCTGTCCGCAACTGGGGTATGGAATTTGCCTTGAACTACGGCCACACCTGGGGTAACTTCACCTGGAACACCGGCTTGACCTACTCGTTCAACCGCAACAAAATCACCGAGCTTGCCGACAATGCCGTAAACCCTGTTACCGGCGAACGCTTCTCGATGGACGTGCTCGACATGGGCGGTCTCGGCTCGACCCGCTTCCTGCTGAAGAAGGGTGGCACGATGGGCGACATCTATTCGACCATCGACCTCGTGCGCGATTCAAACGGTGCAATCTATGTTGACGAGACCAACGCCGTGTCAACTTCTGCAATCCAGGATAAGGAAGACTATATCAAACTCGGCACAGTTCTCCCCAAAGGGAACCTTGCTTGGAACAACTCGTTCTCCTGGAAGAATTTCGGCGCAAGTTTCATGGTCAACGCACGCTTCGGCGGCAAGGTGTTCTCACGCACCCAGGCCGTGCTCGACTTCTACGGTGTGTCGGAAAATTCGGCAGTAGCCCGCGACAACGGCTTTGTCACACTCAACAACGGCGACCTGGTTGACCCGCAGATGTGGTATTCGATTATCGCAGGCGGTACGGCAGTTCCCCAGTACTATATCTATGATGCTACCAACATCCGCCTCGGCGAAGTTACTGTAAGCTACAATGTGCCGCGCCGCTGGCTGGGTAACGTATGCGACATCAAAGTGTCGTTCGTAGGCCGCAACCTGTGGATGATTTACAACAAGGCTCCGTTCGACCCCGAATCGGTGGCTTCGACCGACAACTGGTATCAGGGAATCGACTACTTCATGATGCCCTCGATGCGCAGCTTTGGATTCAACGTTAACTTCACTTTCTAAAAAACGCCTGAAATGCACAAATATATAAACAAGTTCCTCATTGCCATCCCGGCTTTGGCGGCAGTTGCCTGCACCGGCGCTTATGAGGATATCAACTCCAACCCCTACGAACCGGATGACCTGACCGGCGACGGCTACGCGCTGAACTCGCAGATGAACAATGTGGCCGGTTGCGTGATGTCATCGGATGTGAACACCATCCAGTTCACTGACGCACTCCTGGGTGGCACTCTCGGCGGTTATTTCGCCGATGCCAACGCAGGCTTCACCGAATCGTTCGCACGTTATAACCCCAAGAATGACTGGAGCCGCGTTTTCCTGAAATCAGACCAGATTATCCCAACGCTTTATGCCAACCTCAGCCAGATTGAGGCTATCTGCGTAAACAGCGGTCAGAAAGTGCCTTATGCCGTGGCATCTGTAATCAAGATTGCCGCAATGAGCCGCGTGACCGACACCTATGGCCCGATTCCTTACTCGGCAATCGGGACATCGTCAGACCTCGCAGTGCCTTATGACAGCCAGGAGGCCATTTATAATTCCTTCTTTAAGGAACTGACCGAAGCCATCGAGGTTCTCGATGCCAACCGTGGCGAATCGCTCTCACCGATGGGCGACTATGTTTACAGCGGTGACATCAACAAGTGGATACGCTATGCCAATTCGCTCAAACTCCGTCTTGCAATGCGTGTTTCGTTCGTAAATCCGAAACTTGCCAAGCAGATGGCCGAAGAGGCTGTGCGCGGTGGTGTTATCGAGAGCAATGACGGCAACGCCACATGGAAATATTTCTCGACCATTACCAACCCGCTTTATACAGCCTACATGTATAACAGCTCTGATTCAAAGACCGGCGGCGACACCCATGCCGCAGCCGACATCATCTGCTACATGAACGGTTATAACGACAACCGCCGCGAGGCTTATTTCAGCAAATCGCAGTGGGAAGGTATCGACTATGTGGGCCTGCGCCGTGGATGGGAAGTGTTTGACAAGACCTGGGGCTTCAACTTCTCCGGTCTCGGCCTGAAGGCCAACGACCCGCTGATCTGGATGAACGCCGCCGAGGTTGCCTTCCTCCGTGCCGAAGGTGCCGCAGTGCATGGCTTCGACATGGGTGGAACCGCTGAAAGTTTCTACAACCGTGGTATCGAACTCAGCTTCGAGCAGTGGGGTGCCGCTGGTGCCGCCGCCTATATGGCCGACGGTGCTTCACTCCCCGCAGCCTATAATGATCCTTCGGAGCAGAACCCCTACACAGGCTCTGTTTCAGACATCACCATCAAATGGGATGAATCGGCATCGGCTGAACGTAAGCTCGAACGCATTATCACCCAGAAGTGGATTGCAAACTATTACAATGGTAATGAAGCCTGGGCAGAACTCCGCCGTACCGGCTATCCCAAGCTGATCCAGGTGCAATATAATGGTTCCGGCGGCATTGTCGACATCAAGCTCGGCCCCCAGCGTATGCCTTATCCACAGGAGGAATACACCAACAACTCGGTGAATGTCACGAAGGCTGTCAACACAATGCTTGGTGGCCCCGACAACATGGCAACCAAGGTTTGGTGGGCCCGTTATTAAGTCGGGTATTGTGAGTTATAATTGCTAAAGTTATAATAAGCTGTAACGACTTAAGATATAAGTAAACAAGCTATAAGTCATACCCCCCGGTCACAGTCGGCGATGTCGATGCCGGCCAAAGCCGGGAGGGTTACAAAAAACAAGATAAAACCAATGAAAAATATCTTCAAATATGGCATGATGGCTTTCGTGGCTGCCGTGGCTGTTTCCTCCTGCGACTGGACTGATCCGGAACCAGTGGATGTGAAATACGACCAGATTACGGAGGCCGATCCCGATGCCTACCAGCAATATCTTGCCAATCTCCGCGCTTACCGCAATAACGGTCACAAAAAAGTCTATGCGTGGTTCGATAACAAATCATCATTCGCATCGCAGGCCCACCATGTAAGTGCCGTGCCCGACAGTATAGATGTGCTAGTGCTTACCGCGCCACATGCCATCTCACAGGCCACACTCGACGAAATCAACGAGAAGCGCTCAAACACCGGCATGCAGATGGCCTATGTGGTCGACTATGCCGCCATCCGCAAGGCATGGGATCTCAAGAAGGAACTTGAAACACCCGAAGCCCCTGTTAAGGAATGGAGCGTATTCCTTGCCGACAGTGTAGAGATTGCTATGGGCTATTTCAACAACGGCGGCTTCGACCGCATCATTGCTTCGTATAACGGTAAGGATATGAACATTGCTTCTGATTCCGATAAAGAGGCTTACCGTGCCGATCAAGAAAATTTCTTAAAACCCTTTGTGGCATGGAAAAAGGCTCAATCCGACAAAGGCTTTGATTTCATAGGTATCCCGGCAAATGTTCTTGATGCTTCGTTCTTCGATAATGTCGGTGTAATCTTCCTTTCGGAAAGTAAAAAAGCGACTAATGTCAATGAACTTAGTTTCCTGATTGGACGCAACAGTGTTGCAGGAGTTCCTACCAATCGTTTCGCAATGTTTGCCGCACTTCCAGTCCTTGACGAGACGCAGGCTTCCGTAGGTTTCTGGGGAGACAAATATTCGGCTTGGGAAACTGCTCGCTGGACTCGTACCGCCGATGGGGTAACTGCTATGGGCATGACCAACCTTGCTGATAATTACTACCATCCAACTTTCATTTATCCCGTATGCCGCCAGGCTATCCAGATACTGAACCCGGCTGCCCGATAAAATGTCATATTAAAATTTTTGATAGTAACATGAAAATGAAACAATATATTCCGGCAGTGCTTCTGATGGGTGCGGTGTTCACCGCATGTCAGGATAATATGGAGGATTTTGATAACTCCGTTTATGCCCCCTCTGTGGATACATCGTCTACCATCAATGTAAAACCAGGCATGGAAACTGCCACAGGTTATGTGGAAGGGCGTCTTTCGAAAGAGGCTGATGGTGATGTAACTGTGACTTTTGCTGCCAACCCCGCAAAGGTTGCCGATTATAATGCCTATTATACACAGAACTGTCTCGAACTCCCTTCAAAGTATTACAAGATTCCTGAAGCCTCGGTAGTAATTCCTGCAGGTGGCAATTCTACAGGTAAAGTGGCTGTGGATTTCGTGAATCTTACCGAGTTGGATATCACTAAGACATATGTGTTACCGGTAAGCATGGAATCGACTGTAGGCTCACTCAGCAACAACACCTACTATTTTGTTCTGAAAGAGGCTTCGCTCGTATCGGTAGTTGCTAATATGAAGGAGAATTATGGCGTTTACGTGGCTGGTGAGCAGGCTCCTCTTATGTCGGGCATCACTCAGATTACAGTAGAGGCACTTCTCTATCCACGTGATTTCCCCAATATGCTTGCAACCGTGATGGGTATTGAAGGGGGCTTCCTGGTGCGTATCGGTGACGCAGGTATACCTGCAAATCAATTGCAGCTAGCTACTCCTAATGGTAATCTTACTGATGCTGCATGGCAGTTTGATACCAACAAGTGGACTTTCGTTTCGCTGACTTATGATACTGCTACGGGTGAATGCAAAGTTTATTTTGACGGTATACAGAAAGGTGCGACACAAGTCGGCGCTTTCCACGATCCAATCAATTGGAATACCGCTTCCGGTGATATCACAGACGGCCCGCGCGGCTTCTATGTAGGTTATGCATATGATGCCAACCGTTACTTCGATGGCGAAATGTCAGAACTCCGTGTATGGAACCGCATCCTTACCAAGGAGGAAATTAATGAACCCTACCATTTTTATACAGTGGACAATAATGCCTCCGGCCTGGTGGCTTACTGGAAGATGGACGAAGGTTCAGGCAACCTGATTCATGATTATGCCAATGGTTACGACCTCAAGTGCCAGAAAGCTCCCGAATGGATTCCGGTTTCACTTCCGGTGAAGTAACTTCTGACAGACATAGGATTATTTCCCCGAAAAATACTCATTCCTCCTCCCTCTCGTTTATTTTATATTTCCTTTAATCATATAATCAGGAAACTACAAAATGAATAATAAAAAATATATTTTCCGTTCGCTTCTATGTGTAGCTGCTGCGGCTTCCCTGGTGGCGTGCGATAACGATGACTTGTATCTTGGCGCAGCCGATACCGATGTTCTCGGCGGTGCTGACGGCAATGTCATCTATGTTACCGATGCGCTGGGCAACAGTGACGATGCGTCGTTTACTTTCACCGGTTCCGGCACTTTCAACCTTTACGCTCACACTTCCAAAGCCATAGCCGGAAACTGCTCCGTTACGTTCAATTATGACGTATCGGCACTCACGGACTATAATACTGCCAATGGCACCGATTATGAGGCTGTCGCTCCTGACATGGTAGTTTTTTCAAACAACGGTGTTGCATCATTATCTGCCGGTGCTTTGAAATCGGCTCCCCTTGCTGTAACTGTCAACGGCCAAGGTAAACTTGACCCTGACAAAGTTTATGCGCTTCCTCTATCGTTTACCGTTGCCAATGGATCGGCTGTCGGAGGTGACAATAAGATGGTAGTGCTGGTTCGTGATACATCATCATATCCCGGTGCTGACAAGACCTTCAATGGCGCACCTGGTATGAAACTTATCGCTGCAATCGAGGTCAATGGCAATAACCCATTGAATGCACTCAGCTTCATGTTGAAGGATTCGGGTAAGCAGATGTTTGACATGGTGGTTTTCTTCTCGGCCAATATCAATTATGACAGCCAGACAAACCGTGTCTATGTAAGCCGCAATGAAAATGTGCAGGCTTTGCTCGACAACCGTGATAAGTATATCAAACCTTTCCAGGATCGTGGGGTAAAGGTTATTCTCGGTATTCTCGGCAACCATGACGAATCTGGCATCTCCACCCTCTCGGATGAGGCGTGCAAGGAATTTGCCCAGGAAGTGAAGAATGTGTGCGATGCTTATCAGCTTGACGGCGTTTTCCTTGATGACGAATACACTAACTGGGAGGCAGCCAAGGCTTCGACCAATCCTAAGTTCCGTGAGTCATCATATGAAGCTGCTTCCCGTATGGCTTACGAAATTAAAAAGGCTCAGCCCGAGCGTCTTGTTATTTCATATAAATGGGAGCGCCTTTATAGTGCAGTGGCTATTGACGGCCATCAGCCCGGTGAGTTCTTCGATTATGTTGTGAATGACTATTGTGATACTGAAAACCCTGTCAATACCTATCCTGGTCTTCGTCAGGACCAGGCCGGCACGGGATCTTGGAACTGTTCCGATGGCAACTGGGTTAAAGCTCGCTGGTTCCCGGGCATGGGTTATAATTTCAGTGATGGTTCGCAATGGTTCTATGATGAGTGGTTCCCGCTCGCAGGTATGCGTGAAGAAGGCTATGGGGCTATGTTGGTCTATAATTTCGATGTTAGACCCGACAGCTGGCTGACTCCATATATTGTTGATGCCATGAAGTCTACAGCGAAGGAACTTTATAACGGGGAGCTTCAATACGACGGAAGCTATTTCCCCAAGGATTATTAATCCGTCTTTCTGACAAAAATCAAAAACGCTACAAAGCGGGAGTGCCATTTATGGGTGTTCCCGCTTTGTAATTTTATGTTGCCGGTATGTCGGGAGTAGGATGCTGGATAAAGAATGTTTAATGATGTGTAAAAGAGGGTGTAGGATTATGGGAAATCGCGGGGAAATCATTAATTTTGTGATTACGAATGCAGAAGCGCACTCTGCAACCTGGCAGATCAAACACTAACATAAACATACAGACAGAAAATGTTACCAATATTCAGCTTCGAGCCGGTTTTCAAATCGGTGCTTTGGGGTGGCAAGCGTATTGCCGAGTTCAAAGGAATCCCCTCGCAGGGCGACCATGTGGGTGAATCGTGGGAACTCAGCCCTATGCCGGGTCATGAGTCGGTTGTTGCCGACGGGCCGTTCAAGGGTGAAACCCTTCCCCAGCTTCTTGCGGCACACGGCAGGGAGATAATGGGTGAGAAACTTTATGAGCGCTATGGCGACAAGTTCCCCCTGCTTATCAAGTTTATAGATTCCACACAGGATTTGTCGATACAGGTGCATCCAGATGACGAACTGGCTGCCAAACGTCATGATTCGCTGGGCAAAACCGAGATGTGGTATTCAGTGGTTCCTGCCGAAGGTGCATACCTTTATGCCGGTTTCTCGCAGGAGATGGATGCCGACAAGTTCCGCCGGATGGTTGCCGACAGCACCATAGTCGATGCCCTGTCGAAATATTATACCAAGCCGGGTGATGTGTTCTTCCTTCCCGCCGGGCGTGTGCACGCTATCGGGCAGGGTAACTTCGTGCTTGAAATCCAGGAAGCAAGCGACATTACCTACCGCATCTACGACTATAACCGCCGTGACGCCGAGGGGAACCTGCGTCAGCTACATGTCGACGAATCGGTCGATTCCATCAACTATGAGGATGTTGCACAGGAGGTGAAGAATGTGACAGCCGCCCCCGGCCAAGAGGCTATGGTTGAGGACTGCCGTTATTTCACCACCACGCTTGTAAATGTTGGCGGTACTTTCGACCTCCCGCTTGCCGACCGCAACTCGTTCACCATCCTGATTGCCACCAAGGGGAATCTGAAGGCGGTTGCACCCAACGGCGAGGAGTTCCCGCTGCCGCAGGGACAAACCCTCCTGGTTCCCGCCGAGATGCCCGGAGTGGCGCTGTGCGGCCAAGGGGAGGTTGTGACGGTGTATATCAAATAAAGTTGTAAGTTGTAAGATATAAGTTATAAGCGAGAAATCTGAATTTCATAAGCCTCGTCGGAAGGCTGTAGATTTCCTTATTTCTCCTTGAATTTATTTATCATGGGAAACTTATGCTTACAACTGACAATATTTTACATTTTTCGCTTATCGCTTATAACTGAAAACTTATAACTGGATATGTATCATTTCGATAACAGAATCGTTATTACGCTCGATGCCGGGGGAACCAACCTGGTGTTCGGGGCGATGCGCGGCTGCGAGTTCATCGTAGAGCCGGTGACCATACCTTCTCGCGCCGATAATCTTGACCTCTGCCTCCAGGCCATGGTCAACGGTTTCAAAACCATAATCGACCTTCTTGATGAGAAGCCTGTGGCTATCTCGTTTGCCTTCCCCGGCCCGGCCGACTATCCTAACGGCATCGTGGGCGGGTATCTGCCCAATTTCCCAAGCTTCCGCGACGGTGTGGCTCTCGGCCCGTTCCTTGAAGAGAAGTTCGGATTGCCGGTGTTTATCAACAATGACGGCGACCTGTTTGCTTTCGGCGAGGCTACCGCCGGGGCGCTTCCCGAAATCAACAACCGCGTTGCCGAACTCGGCTCGAAGAAGCAATATAGGAATATCCTGGGTTATACGTTCGGCACCGGGTTCGGTATCGGTGAGGTAATCGACGGCAAATTGAACCTTGGCAACAATGCCTGCATCGAGACTTTCTGCCTTCCGTCGAAATCAAACCACGATGTGATGGTTGAGGATTCGGTGGCAATCCGTGCCGTAATCCGCGAATATCTCCGCCTGTCGGAGAGCGGTGAGACGGGGCTGACCCCGAAGGATATATGCGACATTGCCGACGGCACCCGCGAGGGTGACCGCGATGCAGCCATCGAAAGCTTCCGCCTGTTCGGCGAGGCAGCCGGTGATGCCATGGCAACCGCCGTGACGCTTACCGACTCGCTGATTGTGATCGGTGGCGGGCTGACCGGGGCCGCACGCTATATCATGCCGTCGCTGCTGGCACAGCTCCGTTCCACAATCCACACTATCAACGGCGAGCAGTTGCAACGTGTGCAGATGAAGGTGTTCAATCTCGACGATGAACATGAATTTGCTGAATTTGCCAAGGGTGATGCCCGCGAAATCAAGGTGTATGGTTCGGATAGGACTGTTACTTATGACCCGATGAAGCGCACCGGTGTGTGCATTTCGAAACTCGGTGCTTCCAAGGCGATTTCAATCGGCGCATATACCTATGCGCTGTCGCAGATCGATGCACGCACAGAGGCGTGAGGGGGATATTGAAATTGTAGAGACGGGATAGCATCCCGTCTCTTTTTTATCCCCGTCTCTTTTTGATTGTGTGGGGGTGTATTGTGGCAGCTGGGGTGCTATCTGAATGGGGCAAGATGCTGTCAGAATGGGACGGGGATGTGATTTGAATTAGGTGGGTGTTATATGACTGAGACGGGATGCTATTAGAGACGGGATGCTATTAGAGACGGGATGCTATCAGAGACGGGATGCTATCAGAGACGGGATGCTATTAGAGACGGGATGCTATCCCGTCTCTACGGGGGGTGGGGGAGATTGTGGGGAGGGATGTTGTGGGAATGCGGGAAAGGTGCTATCTTTGTTGTGGCAATCGCTTTGCGGTTGGATAATTGGAAAACGAATGAAAATCAATAGGATACAGAGGCTGGGGACAGCTGTGGCTGCGTTCGTAGCGGGCGCGGTGATGTGTGTTTGCGTATATGGGGCGGTTACGGAGCTGCCTGTAACCACCGTGAAAGGTGTCAAGTGCTACTACTACGAGGTGCAGCCAAAGGAGTCGATTTACCAGGTTTCGCATAAGCTCGGAGTGACGCGCGAACAGATTACAGAGCATAATCCTTCGGCTGCCGACGGGCTTAAGCCGCGTATGCGTCTTTATTTCCCTGTCAGCGATTTCGCTGCCGAGCCGGGCACCCGCAAGGCTGTGTATGCCGCAGCCGCAGGGATATCCACCCATGTGGTCAAGAAGGGTGAGACGGTTTACGGCATTGCACGTCAATATGGCATGTCGCCCGATTATCTTGCCCGCCTGAACCCCCAGGCTGCCGATGGTATAAAGGTTGGCGATGTGTTGAAAATCACCGATGACGGTGCTGTGGCTGAGGCCAAGGGGGGCGCAGATGCGCCGGTTGCAACGGCTGCACGTACCGGCAAGCCCGCCGGAGGACTGATTGATGCCGACGGGTATCAGATTTATGAAATAAAGCCCGGCGACACGCTGTTTTCAATTTCAAACAACCATGGTGTCACCCTGGAATCGGTGCTTGAGGCCAATCCGGGGCTTGACCCGATGCATTACAATGCAGGGCAATATATCCGCATACCTTCGGCCTCGGAGGTGGCTTCGGCTTCCGTAGGGGCAGGGGATGTGGCCGCAGGGTCGGAGCCGTCGGCACCGGCCCCGGAGGATATGCCGTTGGCGGCATCCACTGTAACACCGGCACCTGTGGCTGCTGTGACGCCTGCCATGGGTTATGATGATGCGGACGACGAAGGGGATTATGCGGAGTCGGACGGGCTGGCAGCTACCGATGACGATGATGATGCCTTGGCGGCGGTTGAACGCGAGGTGATGAATGTGGCTGTGATGCTGCCGTTCATGCTTGGAGAGGATTCCCCAAGCCGCACCACACAGCTCTATACGGAGTTTTTCAAGGGGATGCTGATGGCCGCCGACACGTTGCGTAATGACGCCGGGGCGCAGGTGAAATTCCATTTTTATGACACTTCGGCCAGTCTTGATTCGGTTAACGCGATTATGCGCCGTCCTGAAATCGCCGATATGGATATGGTGGTGGCTCCCGACAATTCGGCGCAACTGGCGGCGATTGTGGGTGCGGTAGACCCCGAGACCCTTGTACTCAATATTTTCGCGGTGAAAGATGAGACTTATAAACATCACCGCAACATGATTCAGACCAACATACCGCATGATGCCATGTATGCCAGGGCGATTGATGCGTTTATGGATAAATACCAAGGGGTGCTCCCCGTGTTCCTGAGCCGCAACGGCGGCCTGGCCGATAAGGAGCCGTTTGTGAAGGCGCTTAAGGAGAGGCTTACGCAGGAGGGGCGCGATTTCCGCGAGGTGTCGTTCTCAAGTTCGCTGTTCGACGATGACCTGGCTGCCTTCGACCCCGAACTGACGCCGGTTGTGTTCGTGCCTAATTCAGGTTCGAAAAACGAGTTTGCAAAATTCGTAGGGGCGGTGACCACTTTGCGTGGGAAGGCGTCGCGCCCGTCGAACGTCACGGTGTTCGGCTATCCCGAATGGATCACGTTCCGTGGTGAAAGTTTCGACGAGCTGTGCGACCTCGATGCCACAATATATTCCCGTTTCCTATCCAACGACAGCCGTCGCGATATACGCGAGCTGAAAGACCGTTATAAGGCTCTTTACGGCGAAGAAATGTTTGAAGCCGTGCCCACGCAGGGAATCCTGGGGTATGACACCGGTGCCTTTATAATAAAAGGCTTGCGCCGAATCGAGGATACGGGCACATTCCCGTCGGAATATGACGGTGTGCAGTCCTATCTCAAACTCGGCTGGAGCGGTGAAACGTCGACCGACCCTGTTTCCGGGGAACTTAAATCGGAAGGGGGACTGGTCAACGAGGCGCTTTACATAATCAATTACCGTCCCGGGGGGATTGTGGAATGGAAGAAATGAAACAGGCGGCTCTGAATCCTGCCGGGTGGGTTGTGCGGTTTGTCGTGGCGGTATGTGTGGCCGTCGCGGCCTTTGGAACTGCTAATGCGCAACGCCATTATGTGCCGCATGTGCATGTGGGCGCGCATGCCGGTATGTCGATGTCGCGCGTTTCCTTCTATCCGAAAACCAAACAGATGAACCTGCCCGGTATGCAGTTCGGTTTGTCGTTCCGATATGCCGAAGAGCGGCATGTGGGGCTTTTGGCCGAGCTTAACATAGAACAGCGCGGCTGGAGGGAGGATTTCGAGGAAGCAAATCATCAGTTTGAATATTGGCACCGCACCACCTATGTGGAATTGCCGGTGATGACACATATCTTTTTCGGTTCACGGGTGGTGAAAGGATTTTTCAACCTGGGGCCGGAAATCGGCTATATGATCGGCGACAAGGTTCATGCCAATTTCGACTATGAGAATCCGGTTTCAGTGCCGGGATTCCCTTATGAATACCGTCAGCTTGACCAGATGAAGCTGAAAATCAAAAACCGTTTCGACTATGGTATCACCGCCGGTGCGGGGGTGGAATTCATTATCCGCAAACGCCATTGCATACAATTGGAAGGGCGGTATTACTACGGGTTGGGCAACCTGTTCCCTTCGTCGAAAAAAGATGAGTTCAGTGCCTCGCGCGGTTCGTCGATACTGGTTACGCTGGGGTATATGTTCAGGCTTAAGTAGTGCCGACGGATTTGGCGGCAACCTTCATACGCCTTAGAGTTGAATAACATGCCGGTTGCCATCTCCTCTCACTACCACCATTATGTATGGCGGACTGTAGGAATTAAACTCTGATGGGCGCCGACTTTAACCGATAAATTATAACCGTTGATAAGATTTTTGATGCCATGAAAAGAATTGTGCTGAGCCTGCTGCTCGGTGGCGGGGTGCTTACCGCCGTGGCGGCTGACGCGCTATGGATGCGCGATGTGAGAATCTCGCCCAAAGGCGACAGGATTGCCTTTGGATATAAAGGTGACATCTACACGGTGCCTGTTGCCGGAGGGGAGGCACGTCGGTTGACAACGTTGCCGAGTTATGAATCGAACCCGGTGTGGAGCCCCGACGGATCGAAAATCGCGTTTGCCTCTGACCGCAACGGGAATTTCGATGTGTTTGTTATGAATTCCGACGGCGGCCCGGCGAAACGGCTGACCTTCAATTCGGCAGGCGAGATTCCCGAAGCATTTTCCACTGATGGGAAAAATGTGTATTTCTCGGCTGCGATACAGAACCCTGCGGAGTCGGCAATGTTCCCTTCGGGACGTATGACCGAGCTTTACATGGTGCCGGTAGCCGGAGGGAAGTCGCGCCAGGTGCTGGGCACCCCGGCGCAGATGCCGGTTTTCAGCAAGGACGGCACGAAGATGTTCTACCATGATGTCAAAGGATTCGAGGATGAATGGCGCAAACACCACACCTCGTCGGTGTCGCGCGATGTCTGGATGTATGATCCGGCTACGGGAAAGCATACCAATGTGACCAACCGTCCCGGTGAGGACCGCAACCCGGTGTTGAGTGCTGACGGGAACACACTTTATATTCTCAGCGAACGCGACGGCGGCACATTCAATGTGTGGGCTTTCCCTGTTGCAAGCCCTGCTTCCGCCCGTCCTCTGACTGATTTCACCACCCATCCGGTGCGGTTCCTTTCGCGTGCCGATAACGGTGTCATGGCTTTTGCCTACGACGGGGAGATATACACCATGGCGTCGGATAACGCCAAGCCAGTCAAAGTTCCAGTAGATATTGTTGCCGACGGGGATGCCTCGGTTATGACTATGAATGTGAAACCTGCGGGTGCGGTGGTTTCGCCCGACGGCAAATCAGTGGCATTCATCAGCCGTGGCGATGCGTTTGTCACCTCTGTGGAATATCCCACCACGGTGCAGGTTACCGATACTCCTGCCGCCGAGCGTCATCTGAGCTGGGGTGACGACAACCGCACACTTTACTACACGTCGGAACGTTCGGGACATAAGAATATCTACCGCGCCACGCTTGGCCGTAAGGATGACCCGAATTTTGCCAATGCTACAGCTATCAAGGAGGAGGCGATGTTCGATGTGAAGCGTGGGGAAAAACTGACTGATGCGACAGCTGAATATTCCCACCCGGTAGTATCGCCCGACGGCAAGCAGATGGCATTTGTCAGCAACCGCAATGAAATCAACGTGATGGATCTGGCTACCCGTGCGGTGCGCCGTCTGACCGACGGGAGCACTTATCCCGGCCAGGATGACGAGATTGTGATGGTGTGGTCGCCCGACAGCCGCTGGCTTGCTACGGAGCTGATGCCAGCCATGCATGACCCGTATGCCGACATCGCATTGGTGGAAGTGGCCACCGGGAAGGTGACCAACATCACGCAGTCGGGTTATTTCTGCTCAAATCCCCGGTTCGTGCTTGACGGGAACGCCATCCTGTTTTTCACCGACCGCTACGGCATGCGCAACCATGCGTCGTGGGGTTCGCAGGAGGATATAATGATTGTGTTCCTCAACCGTGAGGCACGCGACCGCTTTATGCTTTCGGAAGAGGATTTCGCGCTTCTTGAAGAGGCCGAAAAAGCCGAGGAGAAGGTAAAGGAGGGGGAAAAGGGTGATGCCAAAAAGGGGAAAAAAGGTAAGGATGCCGATAAGGCCGATAAGAAAGAGGATAAGGCTATAAAGGTGGAACTTGACGGAATCGAGACGCGCATTATGCGGCTCACGCCCTATTCGTCGGATTTGTCGGACGCGATAGTGACCGCCGACGGTGAGACCCTCTACTACCTGTGCAGCTTCGAGGATGGTTATGACCTTTGGAAACTCCCCCTGCGCAAACGCGAACCCAAGCTGGTGTCGAAAACCAATACCCATAACCGTGTCAGGTTGCAGGCCGACAAAGATGGGAAAGGGATTTTCCTGATGGGGCCGAAAATGCAGAAACTCGATCCCAAAAGCGATAAGCTGACGGCTGTGGCGGTTTCCGCAACCCAGAAGGTCGATGCAGCCGCCGAGCGTGAGGCCATGTTCGACCATATGGCGGTGGAAGAGGGCGCACGTTTCTATAAGAAGGACATGCACGGGGTCGACTGGCCTGCCATGACCGAGGCATACCGCCGTTTCCTGCCGCATATCGGCAATAACTATGATTTTGCCGAACTACTCAGCGAATTGCTTGGCGAGCTGAACGTGTCGCACACAGGTGGACGTTACCGCCCGGTTACCGACAAAGGAGCTGACCGCACTGCATCGTTAGGGCTGCTCTATGATATGGCATATGACGGCGACGGGCTGAAAGTGGCGGAAATAATCGCCAACGGGCCTTTTGACAAAGCCGCGTCGAAACTTGCACCTGGAGCAGTGATAACATCGGTTAACGGCAAAAGCCTGGCCGGGGATGCCGACCTTGCGGAAATTTTCAACAACCTGGCCGGAAAGAAAACGCTTGTGGCGTTCTCGCTTCCCGGAGGGAACGTGGTTGAGGAAGTTGTGACCCCTGTAAGCACCGGCAAAATCAGCGACTTGCTTTATGACCGCTGGGTTCGCCAGCGTGCCGAGGATGTGCGCCGTTGGTCGGACGGGCGTCTAGGTTATGTGCACGTTGCACAGATGAGCGATGATTCGTTCCGTCCGATGTATGCCGACCTGCTCGGTAAATATAACAACTGCGACGGGGTGGTTATCGACATACGCTGGAATGGCGGAGGCCGAATGCATGAGGATATAGAAGTGTTGTTTACAGGTGAAAAATACCTGACGCAGGAGATTCGCGGCAAGGATGTGTGCGACATGCCTTCGCGACGTTGGAACAAGCCTTCGATCATGCTTGTGGCCGAGCCGTGCTATAGCAACGCCCACGGCACCCCCTGGGTCTACAAGCATCAGAAAATCGGCAAGGTTGTGGGCATGCCTGTTCCCGGCACAATGACATCGGTCAACTGGGTTACCATGCAGGATCCGACCATGGTGTTCGGCATCCCGGTAATCGGCTATCGCACCGCCGAAGGCACCTATTTGGAAAATTCGCAGTTGGAACCCGATGTAAAGGTTGAAAATTCGCCCGAAACAATTGTGAAAGGGGAAGATACCCAGCTCAAGACGGCGGTAGAGACATTGCTGCGCGATATTGATGCAAAAAAATAAGCGTAACCGTTTTTACTCCCGATTAGTTCAATTTCCGATTATAGGATACGAATAGGATATAACAACGAAGCGCGGCGTTTCTTAACGCCGCGCTTCGTTGTTATATCCATGTCAGGACTATATTCTATGTCAGGGCTTTTGCAGGATGTAGGGATAGGGGGCGCGCAGTGTTACCGGCGAGGATTCGGATAGGGAGTGGAGGGCGGATACTGCACTGTCGAGCGATGCGGTGGTCAGGGCGCCGATATAGTAGCGTTCGTCCTTATCGGCGAGCAACACGGCATCGGGGTAGCCGTTGTCGCGTAGCCGTGTCATAAGTGAACGGGCGTTGAACTGCTGCCTGAAGGATGCCACTATTACATTGTAGCGTAACGCCTTGTTGTCCACACCTCCTTCGATATGTTTTACGTACATGCCTTTAAGAGGTATGGAATCGCCGTTGTACACGGTTCGGGGCATAGCCTCTTCACGTTGCAGTCTGGCTATTTCATCTGCTGTAAGCCCTTCGGTCTGTTTTGCTTTCGCCACTTCATAGGCGTTGCGGTAGTTTTCCTCGGTTGTTTTACATGACGGGAAGGCGATAGCTGCAAGGGCGGCTATCGTGGTAAGGCGTGTTATTTGTCGTATTTTCATAAGGATATTGTTTTACAAGGATATAAAGCGGGTGAATAAGGAGAGGGCAAACCGTCAGACCTTGAATTTTCCTAGTTCGATAACCTCGAGGTCGCGCATGTCGGCCCCGTCGATAACGAATCTTATCAAAGTCCTTTCCTTGTGCCATCCATGATAGCCGGCTGCGCCGGGATTGATATGCAGCAGGTCGAGTTCGCGGTCGAACATCACTTTCAGGATATGGCTGTGGCCGCACACGAAAAGTTTTGCCCCGCTGTCGATCAGTCGGCGTGTTATCCCTGGGCTGTATCGCCCAGGGTAACCGCCTATATGTGTCAGATAAACCGTCACCCCCTCTACGGTAAACGTCTGTGATTCGGGAAATGTGCGTGCCACTATGCCGGAATCAATGTTCCCTTTTACGGCGCGTACCACCGGCACCACCTTTTCCAGGTTTTTGATAATATCGATGCATCCGATATCGCCAGCATGCCAAACCTCGTCGCATCCGGCGAAATGGGTCGCGTAACGCTCGTCCCAGCAAGAATGGGTGTCGGAAAGTATCCCGATTTTTTTCATATGTTTATCGCGTAAAAGGGTGGGGTTTGTCAGAAGTTCTGCAGGATAACGACCTGTCGCGGGGCAAATGTCATCTCCCCGGTTATTGTGACAGGGCGTTCGGAAACGATGTCGGTCATGGTTGTGCCGTAAGGGAGGATTTCCAAAGTACGTTCCATCGTGGTGGTTACAGGTGTGTCGTTGCCGTTCATCATCACCACCACGCGTTTGTCGCCGAGTCGGCGTTCATAGGTGTAAATCCCGTTTTGAGGCATGAAGTGCTTCAGGCTTCCCTTTGCAATCACGTCGTTCGCCTCACCGCGACGCCAGCGCAGGAGTTTTGAAAGGTAATCCCAAGCTTCGTTCTGTTTCGGAGTACGGCCTTCGGGAGTGAAGGCATCGGTGGTGTCGCCGGGGAAACCGCCGGGGAAATCAAGGCGGATATGCCCGTCGGAGATTTTCTTTGAGCCATGCATCAGGATTTCCGTACCATAGTAGAGCTGCGGGATTCCGCGAGAGGTGAGGAGGAATGCCATTGCCTGCTTCCATGAGCCGAGCGAATCAGGCTCTTCGAGCAGGAAACGGTCGGTGTCGTGGTTGTCGAGGAATGTGAGTATGTGCTGTGGGTCGGGGAACAGATAGTCGAGCGCGAGGTGGTCGTAAAGGTGGTTCAGCCCGTTCCATGGGTCGGTCTGGGCGTCAAACATTTTGTGTGCGTCAATCGACAGTTTGAAATCCATTACAGTGGGCAGGTTGGTTTCCACCGGGTTGATTTTGCTGCCACGTTGCCAGAATGCCGACCCGGCCTCGTTGCCATACCAGCATTCTCCCACGATGTTGAACGAGGGGTATTCGCGAAGAACGTCGGCAGCCCAATCTGACATCGCCTTCATGTCGGCGTAGGGATATGTATCCATCCTTATGCCGTTGATTTTCGAAGATTCCACCCACCAGATCGAATTTTGGATAAGATATTTCATCAGATGTGGGTTACGCTGGTTCAAGTCGGGCATGTCGGGGACGAACCATCCGTTTACAGTGTGGTCGAGGTCGTAGTCGGAAACATAAGGGTCGTGGAGGGTTGACAGGCGGAAATTGGTCAGGTTCTTTCCGTCGGGGTGGTTATACCAGTCGGCCGACGGCATATCCTTCATCCATGGGTGGTTGGAGCCTGAATGGTTGAAAATCATATCCATCACCACCTTTATGCCTCGTTTTTGGGCTTCGGCCACCAGTTGCTGCCATTCCTCGTTCGAGCCGAAGCGCGGGTCGATGCGGTAGTAGTCGGTAGTGGCATACCCGTGGTAGGAGCCGCCCGGCATGTCGTTTTCAAGCACGGGGCATACCCACAGGGCTGTCACCCCAAGCGAGTCGAGGTAGTCAAGGTGGTTCATTATGCCTTGTATGTCGCCGCCGTGGCGTGTGGAAGGTTGCGTGCGGTCGGGCGTGGTTTGGTATTGCAGGTCGTTGCAACCGGCATTTTCAGTTGTGGCACCTTGGCTGAAACGGTCGGGCATCAGGAGGTAGAGAACATCGGCCGAACTGAACCCGTCGTATTCCTCCGGCTTGCGGTCACGGGCTTTGAGCTGGTAGTCGACAGTTGTTTTGCACCCTTTTAGATTGAATTCCAGCTGCAGTGTGCCAGGTTTTGTGTCGGGAGAGATGACGAGGTAGAGGAATTTGTAATTCGGGCTGTCAAGGGCTATTGCTTTGTCCAGGCTTACACCCGGGTAGTCGAGGTTGACCGATGCGTCGGCTATGCCGGGGCCTGTAACCATAACCTGCAATGTGTCGTTTTGCATGCCTGTCCACCAGTAGGGCGGTTCGACATTGGTAATCATCGGAGCTTTTTTAGCCCCGAACAAAGACGCCCCGGCTAAAAGCGCTAATGAAAAGAGTGAGAATCGTTTCATTGGTAAATTTGCTTTAAAGTGTTATTATGGATAAATGTAAGAGATTTGCATCAATTGCTGTGCGACCGGTCTCGGCTGTTGCCTGCATGCCTTACGTCATCATGGGGACGTGCCTTTTCGCCAAGGTCGATAATCCGCACGAAGTCGGCCACGATGGTGTTGGCTGTAGGGTCGATATAAACCGGTGTTGGCTGGTACAGGCGCATCATGATTCTGTTCCGGCCTTTCCGTAATCTCACTTTCAGCGGATTGCTGAAAGCTGTGAGGTTCTGCCATCCGTTGCCTGATTCTGCATCCCGGCTCATCGGCGTTTGTTGGGGGAAAACGAATATCCCGCTATAGCCCCCGTCGATGTAGAGTGAACGCAGCGCTGTGCGTCGGCGCGGGTTGACGATTCCAAGGCCAGATATATAATGGACGTCGACCATATATTCCCCGTCATGCGGGGCGGTGTAGTAGAACGCGAGGTCGCGGTTGCGCCGGCGGTCTGATTCCACAAACCTGGCGGCAAGCTGTTTGTCCTGTATGATTCGTGTGCCGCCCTTGGCCACCGAGGCAAGATAAATCATGGAGAGCTTCCCCTGGGGGATGTAGAGCCGTGGTTCGGCAGAAAAACTTACCAGTCGGTTGTTCTCAACGCTTACGAATTGCACTGTCACGGGGTCGGGAGCGTCATACATGTGGTAGGTATGCGATGCCAGCTCCTCGGTCAGAACCCCGTCGAGATAGACGAAGCCTGAATAAGAGGTTGGGAACGATGTCGGTTTATGTCCGTTGGCCGATGTTTTTGCACCGGTGCCTACCTGGGGAAGGATTGCGGCTTCACGGGTTGACGCCCACTCCACTATAGGCGGTGAGGGTAAAACCGCGCCTTCGGTTTTGTTTACGGGATTCCCGTTTTCGACATGGTTGCCAGCAAGGACGATTTCGATTTTGTGGCGCCCTTCGAGCCCGGAATGGACGAACGGTTCGGCTGTTTTCCCGTCGATAGTGAATGAGGTGATAACGGTTCCTGTCCCTTCGACCGATATGTCGAATATTGCCTTTCGGTACCGCATATCCGTTATTGTTTTATGTCCTGGCATTGAATGAGGCACTGAGGGCTGGAACCATATCCCGTCGAATGCGAATTTCATGCCGAGAAATCCCCGGAGAACCAATCCTGAAATCAGGTTGTCGAATCGTCGCGGGGAGTTATCCTGCCTTGTCAGGACATAGGACGCTGCTGAATAAAGGAGTGCCCCGACCGCCGTGTCGTATGCCTGCCAGCTGCCGTTACGGGCGGTTGCCACGGCCCAGAACGCGCATGCCGCAGGGGCGATGTCGGCTAAAGGCGCGTCGGGCGACGGGGTGGGGTAGAAGGTCGAAATCCCTGCGGGGGATAGCGGTGTGTTACGTATTACGGCCTTACCCATTTCAGGTGAGGTCAGACCTGTCACCACGGCCAGTCCCTGGGCAAGGTTGTCGGAGCTTTGCAGCTGCAACGGGGTGGCAGGCGCGCCATAGAGCAGTGCGCTGTAACAACCTGTGTTGGGCATCCATAGCTCACGGTTGATGGCGTGCAGCAGTGAGTCGGCATCGACAGGCATTTCCGGCAGGTGCGAGTTCTCGTTTTTCCTGGCCATTTCTGATGTAATGGCGTTCATGGAATTAAGCGCTCCCCAATAGGAGGCGTTTACTGCCATCGACTGGGTGGCGAATATGTCGGAAGGGGCCATCCAACGTGGAAAAAGGTTTTCTACCCCCGCCATATAACGCGGGATTCCAAAGAACAGACCTGTGGCCGGATTCCTGGCAGCCTTGCAATCTTCACCTATGACCTTTTGTGCGGTCTCGCCTATGGTTGCCAGCCACCGGCGGTCGGCGCCGGTTCTGAAAAGTTCGCATGCCGCGAGGAGCCATAGCCCGTTGTCGTTTATTACAGGCCATGAATAACGCCGGGTTTCGGGTGGGATTATGTACCCGTTTTTCAGCCGTTCGGCAAGCAGGCGGATTCCCCGTCGGCTGTCGAGGGGGCATAGGTAGATTTCGTAAGGTGTGAACCTCCACCACCCTTCAGGCCCGGGGGCTGAGGCTTCCAGCCGGTAAAGTGCGTCGAAAACCGGGAAATCGGTTTTGACGCCGAATGCATTTTCCCGCAAAGGGGGGAGTGATATGGTGCGCAGCACATGGCCTTCCACCCTGACCTGTAGGATGGAATCGGCATATGCGCGCAATATAACGCCGTTGTGGAAGTCGATGCTGTCAGGCCATATGTCGATTTCAGAATTATGGACAATGGGGGTGGAAGCAGGCGCAGGCTTTTGGCGGCATGAGGCAAACAAAAGGGAGAACGCCATGACAATCCATGGCGTCCACACCTTAAATCTTTGTGTATGCCTGCGTTTCAACGCAGTTTCTTGGCTATGTCAGAGGGAATCGCATCCTTATGGACAAGGATGTTGAGTGTCTTCGCGAGGAAATATGGCTCGGATACATAGAAGAACCCGTCGTAAACCTGGTTGGTATCCCAGGAATTTTTTACTTTGTAATAACGGTTCCCTTCCTGGTCGGTGGCAGTCCCAACGATTTCCATCCCATGGTCGTCGGTGGTTTCCTGACGGTCGAACATTTCCTGACGGGATTCCTGTGTCACCACGATTTCCTCCACCGGGCCTTTGATGTCGAACTGCTTTTCCTGACGCTCGCTGTCGCTTAGTTTCACCCACCGGGCAAGTTCCGTACCCTCCATGTCCGATTCGCTGCGTTCTTTCGGCATAAGGGCTACACCCTCTTTCCATTTGAACCCTCCTTCGCTCACATCGGCAGCCCATACCACCGGGTAGCCTTTGGCAAGTGCGTTGTCGACCACGGCCTTGAGGTCGTCAAGAGGCAGGTTCCAATATTGTGCCCAAAGCCAGTTGTCGGCCACTTCGAGCGGGAACGGTTCATAGAACGGATGGTGGGAAAAGGAGGTAAGGGGGAGGTAGTCGTCGGCATTGACGCCAAGTGACGCGGCGTAGGTGAGCGGGGTATAGGTGCGTCCGTCTACGGTGAACGATTCGGGCACTTTGCCCAGGTAGGCATCGAGAATCGCCTCATAGCCCTGTTTCCATGCCGTGGAGATGCGTTTGTTAGGTTTCCTGATTATTGCATCAAGATACGCTTTGAGAACGGCGTCGAGTTCGCCATGCACATGTTTGTCCTCCCCGTAGTTCAGGCCGTTATATATGCTGTCGGGCACAGCCCCGTACCGCTTCCATACGTAAGGCACATCCATAATGCTGCCGCCGGGGCCGAAGTTGATGCCCCCATACATGCGGACGTATTTGTCGGCTTTGTCGATGTAGCACTGGCGTACGGTAAACATCTCACTTAGGTCGAGAGGTTTGCCTCCCTTGCGCACAATTTCGTCCTCCATCATGGATGTCCCGGAGAAACACCAGCATGTGCCGCTCTTGTTTTGGTCTTTGACGCTTGTTGTCGGTATGGTGACGATGTCGGTGAATGTGAACCCGGTGCTGTCGGCTGTCTCCGCCGTTTTGCCCGGCTCGTCGGCCTTGATATCCGGGAAATTGGTTGCCGACATTCCGAATCCGGCGCATAAAAGGGCGATTGCCGCCAAATATGTTTTTTCCATTGTCTTAGGTGGGTTTTGTTCTATCATGCAAACTTACGAAATTTCCACGTTTCCACCTGCGCATATCATGCACAAAAACAGGAGCGTGATATAAAGATTGCCGCCTGTTTGCATAATTGGGTAAAAATCACTACCTTTGCAGACCGTTTTTACATATTAAACGGGAAAGCGCGCCCCGCTTCAAAGCCTTTGGCCTGGCTTGCTGCGGCGACGTTGCTTGTGTAATTAATTATTTATTAAACTTTTAGAAGTGGATACTTTAAGTTACAAGACCCTCACCCCCAATGCGCAGAGCGTAAAGAAAGAGTGGGTGCTGATCGATGCCACCGACCAGGTGCTCGGCCGCCTCTGCTCCCAGGTAGCTAAAATCCTGCGCGGCAAACACAAGCCTTGCTACTCTCCTTTTGTAGAGTGCGGCGACAACGTGATCATCATCAACGCCGACAAGATGGTTCTGACCGGCAAGAAGATGACCGACCGTATTTATTACACCTACACCGGCTACCCCGGCGGCCAGCGCGAGCTCACCCCCGAAGTGCTGATGAAGAAATCGTTAAACAAACACCTCAAACCGGGCATGCACCCGCTGTATATCCGCGTGGTAAAGGGTATGCTTCCCAAGAACCGTCTTGGCCGCAAACTCATCAAGAACCTCCACGTTTACAACGGCCCCAACCATCCCCACGAGGCTCAGAACCCCCGCGTTCTCGATTTAAACAAAGTGAAATAATCGCCTAACCTATCTCAAATATGGAAACAGTAAATGCAGTAGGCCGTCGTAAAGCAGCCATCGCCCGCGTTATCGTTACCGAAGGCAACGGCGAAATCACTATCAACCACCGTACACTCGACAAGTATTTCCCCTCGTCGATTCTCCAGTACATCGTCACCCAGCCCCTCAAGACCCTCGACGTTGTTGAAAAATACAACATCCGTGTAAACCTCGACGGCGGCGGTTACAAAGGCCAGGCCGAGGCTCTCCGTCTCGCCATTGCCCGCGCACTGGTTAAAATCAACCCCGAGGATAAGAAAGCCCTCCGTGCCGAAGGCTTCATGACCCGCGACCCGCGCGTTGTTGAACGTAAGAAACCGGGACGTCCCAAAGCACGCAAGCGCTTCCAGTTCTCCAAGCGTTAATGTTGATGCAGGGAAATCCTGTTGCCCCTTATCACATGCCGGCATTGCCGCGTAACCGCGCTCACAGGGCATGATGCATACGCCCCTCTCACTCCGAGTTTAGTATCTAAATCCCGCGGATGGACCGCGTTCCCTACCCCGGGGTTGTAATTACCAAAAAGAACGTAAACAACTCTTTTACAAAAATGTCAACACCCACATTTGACCAACTTCTCGAAGCAGGTTGCCATTTCGGTCACCTCAAGCGCAAATGGAATCCTGCCATGGCTCCTTACATTTTCATGGAGCGCAACGGTATCCACATTCTCGATCTCTATAAGACAGCTGCCAAGGTTGAAGAGGCTGCTGCCGCATTGAAATCAATTGCAAAATCAGGCAAGAAGGTTCTCTTCGTCGCCACTAAAAAACAGGCCAAACAAGTGACTGCCGAAAAGGCCCAGTCAGTAGGGATGCCCTACGTGATTGAGCGCTGGCCCGGCGGTATGCTTACCAACTTCCCCACCATCCGCAAGGCCGTTAAAAAGATGGCCACCATCGACAAGATGACCAAGGATGGCACTTTCGACAACCTCTCGAAGCGCGAGAAACTCCAGATTTCACGTCAGCGTGCAAAACTGGAAAAGACCCTCGGTTCTATCGCCGACCTTAACCGTCTGCCCTCTGCATTGTTCGTGGTCGACGTGCTTAAGGAGCGCATCGCTGTTGCCGAAGCAAACCGTCTCGGTATCCCCGTGTTCGCAATGGTCGACACCAACTCCGACCCCTCGGATATCGATTTCGTAATCCCCTGCAACGACGACGCATCCAAGTCGATCGAGCTTATCCTCGACACCGTTTGCTCTGCAATGGCCGAAGGCCTGGAAGAGCGCAAGGTTGAAAAGGTTGACTCGAAGGATGCCGATGCCGAGGCTGCCCCCCGTCGCGAACGTCGCCGCGCAGTGCGCCGCAACGATGCCGAAGGTGAGGCTGAAACCGCAGAAACAGCCGAAGCACCTGCTGAAGCTGAAGAAGCAGCCGAATAAAAAAACTATTGCCGGAATGACGGTGTGCCTGATTTCCAAATCCGACACACCGCCGTTTCCCCCGGCAATAACCTTTCTCTCCGGCGGGTCATAAGGGCTTACCTTAGGAATCCGTTGATTATCTCTCCTAATAAAAATTTAAAAACTCCATAAAACTCCACATATCATGGCAGTAACAATGGCAGAAATCACCAAGCTGCGCCACCTTACCAGCGCAGGCTTGATGGATTGCAAAAAGGCGTTGGCTGAAACCGACGGCGATATCGATGCAGCAGTCGAGATTCTCCGTAAAAAAGGCCAGGCCGTGGCTGCAAAACGCGAAGACCGCGTAGCAGCCGAAGGTTGCGTGCTCTCGAAGAACGAGGGCAACTTCGCCGCCGTAGTGGCTCTCCAGTGCGAGACCGACTTCGTGGCCAAGAACGCAGGCTTTGTAGAACTCACCCAGAAGCTTCTCGACCTGGCGGTTGCAAACCGTTGCAAATCGCTCGACGAGCTGAAGGCCGTAGTTGTTGACGGCCGCACCGTTGCCGACCTCGTTGTAGAGGAAGGCGGCAAGACTGGCGAAAAGACTGAACTCGGCGCTTACGAATATGTTGAGGCTCCCTCGACCACATCCTACAACCACCTTGGGAACAAGCTCGCCACTATCGCAGGTTTCAACCTCGAAGGCGTTGACTTCCAGGTTGGTCGCGACGTGGCCATGCAGGTTGCTTCGATGAACCCCATTGCAGTTGACCGCGACAGCGTTGACCAAAGCGTAATCGACAACGAGCTTAACGTGGCTATCGAGAAAACCAAAGAGGAACAGGTTAAGAAGGCCGTTGAGGCAGCTCTCAAGAAAGCCGGTATCAACCCCAACCTCGTTGACAGCGAAGCCCACATCGAATCCAATATCGCCAAAGGCTGGCTTACCGCCGAAGAGGCTGACAAGGCTCGCGCTATCGCCAAGGAAACCGCCGAGGCCAAGGCTGCAAACCTCCCCGAACAGATGATTCAGAACATCGCACAGGGACGTTTGAACAAGTTCTTCAAGGAATCGTGCCTTATGGAGCAGGAATTCATCAAGGATGGCAACCTCACCATCGGCAAGTATCTCGAAGAGAGCATGAAGGGTCTTGCAGTAGTTACCTTCAAGCGTGTAAACCTCAACGAGGACTAATCCCCGGGGCTATAAAGAAATAGTCATAACACTCTATTATAGTGAAATCGCCTGTAACCATTATGGTTGCAGGCGATTTTCAGTTTGTAGTTTTGATGGGTATTTATGATGGTATCCCATATGTGTCATATGGTAGTTACAGCGTACTTTATTCTGTAGATATAGCGGCTGGAAGAAGACTGTGGGAAACACCAAAATCATAGTCCGTTGAGGGAGGGTGCTGTCAGAATGCTCATATGGGTCGTCGCTTGTGGGATTCGGCTTCGGTCATTGACCTAAGTCAACTCCCTTCAGCCTTACCCTCAAACTACTACCATCTGAACCATTCTGACGGCACCCTCGCAATCCGGGCGAAAACCAAGGCGGTGTGTCAAAATTCAATATTTTGACACACCGCCATTGATGTTTGTGGGGGGATGAGAGGTGTTTGGAGAGGGGGAGTGTCAGGTGGAGATTGACGGGTGGGTAGGGAAACGGGCGGGGGAGGGGGATTATTCCGCCGGGGTGCCGGTGAAGTTGACGGAGTAGGGGGTGCCTCGGTAGGTGCAGATGAAGGTGAGGCTGATGGATTTGCCGGGGATGAGGGTGGCGGTGTAGTCGGTGATGGGGAAGGCCGGGAAGGGGCGTCCGGCGATTTCGGGGGTGATGGCGCTGGATGATAGCGACAGGGTGTTGGCGGTTTCGTCAAAGCTGCATGTGATGGGCTGGAACAGCATTTCGCCTAGCTGAGGCATGCCTTGCAGGAAATCGGCGTTCTGAATGCACATCACGGCGCTTTCCACATCTTTTGCCACAGCGACGGTATATGTCGATTTGGTAGAGGTGTAGATGCTTTCAGGGGCATCGACCGGATAAGTTGTGGTGGTGCCGGAGAAAATGAATTCGGCGCCGCCTGGATTAGGTGCCGGTGCAGGCTCAGGCTCGTCGTCATTGCCGCAGGATGCGAGGGGCAGGATTGCGATGATAAACAGAAGGCTTTTCAGGAAGCCGGTGGCTAAGGGTGAGATGAATTTAGTCATTATCATGAATTAAATGTGTTGGTGCTGATATTTCGGTATTGTTGGTGGCCGCATTGATTGGCCTGTGTGAAGGAGAGGATGGTGAAAGGTGGCATCAGTGGAACGGTAGGGTATAGCGGAGGGTTACACCGCATGTGAACGGGTTGCCCCGCTGGAGAAAAGAGTTGCCTATGGATACGAAGTAGAAGGTGGCATAGCGGGTAGATGTAATGTTATCGGCCCAGAATTCGATTGAGAAGTCGCCACGGTCGGCCCGCACGGATGCGTCAAGCAGCATTTTAAACGGTTGTGAGAGGGTGTTGGCCTCGTCCCAGTAGATTGAACCGAATCCCCGGGTGTTGAGGTTCGCGGTAATCATGTCGATTATTCCGTGGCGGAATCCGTGCCGGTAGGTCAGGCCGAGGAAAAGTGTGTTTGATGGTGCATATGGCACACGGCATCCGGCAAAGTTCGTTTTACCGTTTGAGAAATCGGTGAAACGGGCATCGGTAAATCCGTAGGAACCCCGCAGCTTTAGGTCGGCGGGGAGCGACACCTCGGCTGACACCTCTACGCCTCGGGAGCGGGATTTCCCGGCATTGGCCATGATGCGTCCGGTCACACTCCCTTCGGGAAACATTGTGAGCTGCTGGTCGCGGCATTCAATCCAAAAGGCAGCCATGTCGAGTTTCAGGCGTTGGTCGAACATGGCCAGGTGCGCCCCGATTTCATAGTTCCATGTTTTTTCGGGGGCATAGCTGATAATGTCGTCAACGTCATAGCGTTCGGCAATACCCATCTGCCCCATAATGCGCTGTTGCAGCACGTCGCTGAACATCTGGGTGTTGTATCCTCCTGATTTGAACCCCTTTGTGACTGACGCGAAAAGGTTTCCGAGGCCGGAGGGTAGCGTGTAACTTACAGCCAGCTTCGGCAGCAGTTGGGAGAATGATTTCGAAAGCTTGCCACGGTCATCGATTTCTACCGGGATATGGCCTTTGTAGACCTGTTCGTTTGCCGGGTCGGTGGCATCGTAGATGGTATAGGTAGAGGACGAGCTACTGTGATAGCGTATGGATGTATGTTCGTAATCCCATCTTACCCCGAGTGTTATTGTGAACGGATTAAGTTGCATGGAGCTTTCGTGATATACCGATATGCCATTGGCGGGCATGATGAAATCACTCCCTAAAAGCAGGTGGCGTTGATCCCAGCGAATCGGGTATTGCGGATTAAGGGCATTGGCATTATTCTCTATCAGCGACGAAAGCCCGTAGTCGAAAAATGTTACAGGTGCGTCCATGTCGGAGCGCCTTGTAAAGGCGAATGCCCCTGCCAGCCAGTTATAGCATGTGCCTGCATTACCTTTGGCAACGACATCGGCCGTGAATGCGAATTCGTGCCTACGCTGGGTCAGTGTGAAGTAGTCGAGCGGCAGGAAATCCTGGTCAAGGGTCATATTGTCGTTGATATACTGGAAGCTGGCGATGCCCGACAGGCTTACGTTGCCTGTCTTCCAGTTGGCGGTAAGACCGTCGGTAACCGTAAGGCGGCGGTAGAAGCAGGTGTCGTTGTAGGCAATTCGGCCTGTGGCAACCGATTCGTAAGGATAGCCGTTCTGTTGCGACTTCGATATGGTCGCTGTGTTTTCAAGCATCAGCGAGCTGCCAGGGCGCCACTGGGTTTTCCATCGTGCGCTCCATTGGCGTTCGCGTCCTACTTTGCTGTTGTCGTATGTGTTGTGGTAGAATCCGTCGGTGCCTGTCGCATAGAGATTGAGCGACATCCCGAGTGTGCGTGCCAGGCGGCGGTAGATTCCAGCGGTAGCCTTGTAGGAATTGGCCGAACCGTATTCGGCCTGTAGCTTCACACCTTCGAAGCTCAGAGGGGAAAGGGTATAGATGTTTATCAGGCCGCCCATTGTGTTGCGGCCATAGAGGATGTTTTGCGGCCCGCGCAGAATCTCTATCCGTGTGATGTCGGAAAGGTCGAAATCGAAATTGTCTTTGTTGATAAGTGGCACATTGTCGATGTTCAACCCTACGACAGGTTGGTCGATACGTGTGCCAAGCCCGCGCACATAGACTGACGAGGTCATCCGCGAACCGTATTGAGGCATGTAGAAATTAGGTGCGATTTCGCTTACCTGCTTTATGTTTACAAGGTTCAGCCGCTCGATTTCTGCCTGTCCCAAGGTAGTGACGGCTTCGACGCGGTCAGGCTGTGCGCCGCTTTTTATATATGTCACCGAAACGGGTGGCAGGGTCATTACCGTGTCGGCGAATTCGGTTGTGGAAGGCTCTGCCATCAAGGATTTTGATGCTACATATAAAGCCAATACAGCCGAAACACGGAGTTTGTAGGTATGTGACACGGATTATGATTCTTCTTTTCGGATTTGCGGAGGAAGTCAATGCGACTTCGATGCCGTTACTGCTATCTATCTTGATGCAAAATTACGAAAAAATCCGCGCGGAAAAAAGAGTTTTCCGCGCGGATGATGTTTGAAGCGAAGCCGGCATAGCTTCGTTTCACCCTATCATTTATTTCACAAGTATTTTGCGTTTGTTGATGATATAGATGCCTGCGGGCAGGTTGTCGAGTGTGTCACCGTGGTTGAGAGTGGCGACGGGGCGGCCGTTGAGGTCGAATACCACGCGCATTGTTGCGGCGTCATCCCCTGCAGTTACCAGGTCGATGCCGGAGAGGGATGCCTTGACTATGTTATAGCCGTTCCATGATGTGTTGGCAACGAATGAGTCATATGCGCCGTCGGGCACCACGATGGTGAGCTGTTTGCCGCGTGAAGGGAGTGAGCCGGTTTTGAATGCCGGTGCTTCCGACCCTTCGAAATCCGACCAGTCGATTTTGGAGAGCGAGTTGCAGCGGTCGAATGTGCCGGATTCGAACTGGAACGACCCAGGTAATATCACAGTTTCCAAGCTGCCTGCGCCATAGAATGCGTCGGTTGCATCGTTGATGCCGGTGCATCCGCCAAGGTCGATATAGGCGAGGCTTTCACATCCGTAGAATGCGTTCTGGAACGAGCGGAATCCGGCAGCCTGGTCGGGTGCGGGCATCGTTACTTCGGCCAATGCCTTGCAGTTTTGGAAGAAACCTTTTCTGACGGTTCCGAAAAGCACACCAGGATAGTCGGCGCTAAGGTTGGTTGCAATTGCGATTTCGGCAGCGCTCATATCGATTGATTCGAGCACGTTATTGCCGGTTGTCCCGCTGTTGTTACCGATAGCATCGGATAATGCCTTGAATGCGGCAGAGTCCCACAAGCCTTTGATTATCACCTTGCGTGCATCTGACAGGTCGCCGGGGATGTTGTTGGCATCAAATGTGTAAGTGCCTTCTTCCTGGGGTTGTACGGGTTGCAGGTTTACATATTGCCACACTTCTTGGGCTTTGAAGGCTTCGTAGGCGGAGGCCGGTACCATTACGGTTATAAGGGCCTGTTCTTCCGGGGTGAGGTTTTCGAATATCAGGGTCTCGGTGGTTACCGCCGGGGCCTGTTCGTCGGCATACAATCCCCAGTCGATGAGGCGGAGTGATGTGCAGCTGTTGAATACATATTTCCCAAGGGTGAAATTGGCCGGGAGGATAACCGAGGCGAGTTTCGAGCATTTACCGAACGCGTCTTCGCTTTTTGTCACGTTTTCCCATGCGGAGAGGTTGACCATAGTGAGTGCCGTGCCATAGAAAGCATCGGTTATATTGGTGACACCTGTAAGTGCTGACACGTCGCATGATGTTAGCGATTCGCAATTCCAAAAGAGGCTTTGAATGCTGGTGATGTTGGCTACGGAAGGGTTGGATGGGAATTTGACAGATTTCAAGGCTTTGCACATTTTGAACACACCTGCATTCTGCATCCCGGCCGACACGAAGAAGGAGGTGTTTTCGGCAAATGTAACCTCCGACATGTCGACTGATTCAAGCTTGTTGTTGCCTACAGGCGGGAAGCCGATATTGGCGCCTATTGCCTGGCAGAGTTTCTGAAGGGCGGCAGTGTTCCACTCGCCTGTCATTTTTATGGTCACGGCATCGGCAAGCGATGAGGGAATGTTTTCTGCGTCGAAGATGTATTCGCCGGGTTTGGGGGGAGCGGGAACTCCCATAACCACCGGGGAGGGTTCGAATGTGAGGTTGGAGTCGTCGACGAAGTTGCCCATCTGCCCCCAGCGGTTTGAACCCCAGCCGTAAAGGGTGCCGTTTTTGTCGAGCAATATTGAGAAACGCTGGCCTGAAGATAGGGTTGCGGCAACAGTCTCTTTTGGTAGTGCCACCTCTACGGGTACATAGCTGTATTGGTTGTTGCTTGATTCATATGCCTCACCTTTCCCGTTGCCGAGAGCGCCGTTGGCGTTTGCACCCCATGCAAGCACCTTGTCGCCTGCTACTACGGTGCGTACATATTCGCATCCGCTCATTTGGGTCACAGGTTGTGAAATCGCGGTTACGCGGGTAGGGGTCACAACATTGGTCAAGGTTTCGTCCTGTCCCAGTTCCGACATGTCGGAGTCAAGTCCCAGCAGGTTGCGCTGGTTATCGCCCCATGCCCATAAACTTCCGTCGGCTTTAACCCCGAAGGATGAGTTGTCGATTGCATATACCGCAGTCCAGGTGTCATTGCCGAGACGTGTCGGGACTTTGACGTTCACGCCGCTGTCGTTCATCAGCTGCTTATACGGGGCGAATCCCCAGCCCCAGAGTGAACCGTCGTTTTTGAGTGCCAGCACGTGTGTCGAACCAATGCTTGCCTGCTTCCAGTCGTTGTCGGTACCAACCCTTGTAGGCACGGCTTTGCTGTCGACATTGCCTTGGCCGAGGCTGAATGACGAACCATCGCCCCATGCCCAAAGCGAGCCGTCGGTTTTTATTGCAAGTACGCTGTAGCACCAGGTCACGGATGTGTAGACATCTTGCCAGTCGGTATCAGTGCCTACCTGGACGAGTGCGGTGTGTTTGGTCACACCGTCGCCTACGCCCGACATCCCTTTCTCATTAGAACCGATTGACCATAGCGAGCCATCTTCTTTGATGAAGAATCCGGCACCTCTAGCACCGTAGGCTGCTTTCCAGGTGTTGTCATCACCGATCTGAACAGGGGTCGACGAACATTTCATCCCTTCTGCGGCAGTGCCGAGCTGCCCCTGCTCGTTGTCTCCCCATCCCCACAGCGTACCGTCGGCCTTTATGGCATAGGTGGTGTTATCGCTTGCGGATACGGTTTTCCATTGCGGGTTTTCGTTTTCTGCGGCATAGGAAGCCGACGTCAGGCATACGGCTGCCGTTAGCAGGCTGCATCTTAAAATTTTATTCATAAGCCAGTGTGTTAGAATGTGTTTTGTTTGCTATCTTGGTTTATCTCACGGCGAATTTGGCAACTTGCCCCGATGAGGTGCGTGCAACATATATGCCGGATTGGAATGTTTCGGCGGGGAACGATGCCATTCCGTCGGTTATGTTTCCACGGAGCAGTGTCTGCCCCGCAATATTGGCGATTTCTATTGCGGCATCATCGCCTGTGAATGTGATTGCGCCATCGTTTACCGTTACCTGGAGCGGCTGAATATTTTCGGCCACAATCGATGTGACAGAACCTAACGGAGTTTCACCGCCGCGCACAATCGGGCATATCATACAGCTGCCGTAGTTGCCGCCGTAATAGCTTACCGGGCGCAGGTAGTCATTTTCCCCCTTCAGGCGGACGAATGAATTGTGTGCGAGCATATTTTGGGCGTGTTCAGGTGCCATTTCCTTGTTCGGCATAACGTCCATGAGCATTTTGAAATCCTCTGTAGACGGATCGTCGCTCCAGCCATACACATCGATGAATATCATCGGTTTGCCGAAAAGTTCGATTGGAAGTGTGCATTCAAGGTGCAGGACTGCGCCACCTTTTACGGGAACCCATGCCCCGTCTTCTTCGGTTTTGATGTCCTCAAACTTGAATTCGCCACCTTCAAGGGGTATGGCGGCAAGTTGCACATCCGACTGCCCGATATTGGCCATCCATATACGGATTCCGATTTTTGCACCATCTTTCCATTTGGTAGGTTTTGACGGGAGATAAACGTTTACACCGTCGAGGAATCCTTCCTCATTAGCTGTCATAAAAAGGTTGCCTACCCCTATAATGTCAAGTTTGTTGGTGCCTCCGAGGGTGCCGTTGACGGCGCCACCCTGGTCATCGTAAGCATTTACCCCAAGTGCATATGTCTGGAGCCATTCGCGGCAGTCGGCCAAACAAAGTTCTGCAACCCCTCCCACTTTCAGTTTAAGTGCTGGTTCGGTTGTTTTTTGCGCATCTGGATATGTGACGGTCAGTTTCGGGAACTGGTATGTCCCTGGCTTGTCATACAGGATGGAGGCATCCTGCGAGGCGGGGTCTCGGAGTTCCCCGCCTGATGTTTCCCATTTCCAGGATTGCGGAGCCCCGGTAGATGTATCGGTATATGTGACGGAACTGCCTACGGGCGCCCAAAGGAATGCCCCGTTATTGATAGGGTTCCTTGTGGTCAGGTTGCACACAGGTTGCTGCCTTGTGTTGCTTATTGTGGCGAGGTAGCGTAATGCGGTAGGGTGGTCGTAGTTTGCTTCCTGCGCCTGCATTGGACTGGCGGCTGCGATTAGTGCCGTGAGGCAGATGTAGAATTTTTTCATAAGCGCGTTTTTGTTGTTGATGTTTTCGCAAAATTGAGCAATTAGGGGGCGTAAAAGCAAAAATATACGGTCTACTGAAGGTCTACCAGTGTATTATTTGGCGGGAGGCGTTACTTTTTGCTATCTTTGGGGCATGAAATTGCTGCCTTTGCTTTCGTTTTTCTTTCTTTTGGCGGTTTCGTGTATCAACAAAGGAAAGAGGCTGGAACCATTTCGCTGGGAATCGGTTTCAGCCCCTGTCGATTCGGTTATGACCGATCTGGAGTATAGCTTCTATGATTACTCCCCGGTTGAAAGCCTTAGCGCTAAAGTAGGGGTGTTGGAAAAACTTGCTGGGCATAATGACACTTTGGATATAATGCGAATCCGCAGTGTTTATTGGCGCGGGCGGTTATTCCAGCGTATGTCGGTCAGGGATTCGGCCAGGAAGCTTGCCAAAGCCGGTCTTACAGCTACGGATTCAGCTAAATATCCGTATGAATATTTCAGGTTCCGTGCATTCGTGCGCCAGCTTGAACGTGTAAGGGATGCCCAATCCTATCGCGATCTTGACGAGGAGTTGCGATATTATACCCGGATAGGTGATGTGCCGATGGTAGCCTCCACATATATAAATATGGGCACTCTGCTGTATTTTATGGGCGAGTTGGAAAAGAGCCTGGAATGTATGGAAAAGGCTGATATGCTCAATTCAGAAATGGGGTTTGAAAAAACTGTTACCAGAAACGCTATCAACGTAGCCAATATCCATTTCCGCCAGGGGAACCCGGAAAAAGGCCATGAGATGTTGCTTGCCTTGCTCGCCATGCCGGATATACAACATGACAGTGCGGTATGCAATTTGGTTATGCGCAACCTGTATGCTTATACCAAGGATGTTGAATGGCTGTTGAAAGCTTATGGCGGTGTTAAAGGTGATGACGCATCCCGTGGGTTGCAAGGGTTGTATGAGATGCTTCTCAGCCGCCATTATGATGAGAAAGGTGAGAGTGATTCGGCTGTGTTCTACAGCAGGCTGGCGATGCTTAATTGCGACCATGTCGACGATGACGGGTATAAGGGTATGATTATGCAATCCTATGCCTCCACTATGGAGAAGGAGGGAAAAATCGACAGCGCCTTGTTTTATGAAAAACGCTACATAGAATACTCCGATTCCGATATAACCCATATGCAGCAGGCCGAGGTGTTGCGGATGGCCAATATGCGCGAGGTGTCGCTGGCTATGGCGCGTGAGAACGAGCGCGCCCAGCAGATGCGGCTTAATTTCATAGGGATTCTGTTTGTGGTGGTCATGGGGGCTTCCGTTGTGTATTTCATGCTTTACCGCAGGAATAAACGCCATCAGATTGCAAGCCGCGACAGCCGTCTGGAGATGGAGAAGAGCCGGCGGCACCTGTTGGCGGTAATGTTGGCCATGGAGGAGAAGAACAATCTTTTCAATTCGATGAAAGGTGACCTTGAGCGTATGCGCAAGGAGGGGTCGATAGGGGCCTCCGAGGCAATGACCCTTGAGAATACGATAAAGGTCCACCTTGCCGGAGAGGAAGAGTGGGATACGTTCCAGCAGCTTTTCGTGCAGGTACACCCTGATTTTGTGGAGCGCATGCACAACGCTTATCCCACCCTGTCGGATACATACCTCAAACTGGCCACATATATCTACATGGGGCTTGACAACAATAAAATCGCAAGGATGCTTGTGATACGCCCGGAGTCGGTGAAACAAGCCCGCTGGAGGCTGCGGCGTATGATGGGACTGGGGAAAGATGAGTCGCTTGACGAGGCTATACGCTCGTTGAAGTGACGGCCGCAGGAAGGGTATAACCATCTGCGTCGTTTATTTGATTTAATTGTAATGGATTGCAATGCAGTACTTTACTCAAATTGCTTGTACTAATAATGTACGAAATGGGCAATTTAAGTACATTCAAAAGCAATCATTTAAGTTTAATTTTCAGCCATTAGCTATTTTTTAATTGCGGTTGCTTGCCTTGATTTTCTTTTTTCGGTGGCAAGTATGATGTGGTGATATGAGGCTAATGAAAAGAAAAAAATCAGTGTGGGCATTTCTATTTTGCCCAGCATATCTGTATGGGTTTGGTTCAGTTTATATATCTATATATAGAACCAAACTTTTTTGCCCAATCTATTGACTCGCAATCAAAAAAATATTAATTTTGCAGAAAAACATAGAATATGAAAAAATTCTTATTACTCCTCGTTGGCAGCTTAATAGCTGCTGTCTCTGCTTTTGCAGACGATAGCCCTGATGAATATCGCGTAAGACTTACGAAGGCTGACGGAACGGTCTTTGAGGGTTATAACGACACGCGATTGAAGAACTGGCTAAAGCCAGCTGTTACAACCTTATCTATTAGCGAGGAGTATAAAGGCTCAACAACAAAATACTCTGGTGAAGAAGTAAAACGAGTGGAATTTGTTAAATCGCTATTAGATTCAATCCCTGTCGTGTTCGATGCAGTCAAGGCTCAAACCAAACTTCCAAACCTTTTTAGCAAAAATCCCAAGCCATACAAACAGCCTGTATTTCTTCGATTGGTTTATGATGGAGAAAATGTAAAAGGTTATGCAATGCCTTATACAGACCACACAATGACCCCCAATAGGACTGTTATACATTTCACTTGGAGATATTTTTATTTATTGAAGGATTCAGATATAGCCAAGGCTTATTGGGATGATACCGATGGCGTCATTCCTAATATGAAAAAGGTCATGAAATTCTATTTCAGAGATTTCCCAAAACTCGTAGAAATGGTTGAGAATGGAGAAATAACAGCCGATATGTTTAGAGATAATCCTGCAATGGTTCTTCCAATTATGGATAGGACATATAGTCCGAAAAATTAAATGAATTGCATATTCTCCCCTATATAATCGCTCCAAAATGTTGTATTCAATGCACAATATTTTGGAGTTTCTATTTTGAGATATACAATTGTTGGGGTTTCAAATGGGATGCCCTTTTGGCATATTGGGGGGCATTTTTAGCATTGTTACGGACAATGCGGCTCGAAAAATTCCCTAATATGCTAAGGAATTTCCTAATGGTGTAATTTCCTTGTTGCTTCGGAACTGCTCAAATTGCTGCTCTCGGTATAGCGGTGTGCCATTGTACCGAGTGCAGTGATTGTAGTCGGTTAAGGGTGGCGATTTTAGGGATTACGGGTAATACCTAAACATAAACTCGCTCCACCTTAAAAACGACCTTTTATGGCAAAGAGAAAAACAAAGAGCGGTCACGGCAGTGGCTGCGGTTTCGGCGGAGGCTTTTCGGAGGAAAAGGAATCCCGAAACATATCCTTGCACTCCTTTTTTCTCATCGACTTTCGTCATTGTAATAACCATAGTCACTATAATGACATCAACGATCGTCGGGAGCTGACGCTCCTTTTTGAGCCGATAGCCCTCCCTGTCCTCCAAAAACTCCTGCTCACGCTCAAATCGTATCTTCTCAGCAAGGGCGAGTGTGTTCTTGTTCTGCAACCGCTCCTGCGTGTTGCGAGGATGCAGCCAAATGTAAAGGTTGAGGTTATCACGCTTGCGGATGTGTTTCACTTGGTATTTCGGCTTTCCTGCCATTGCTCCCGAAGAGTAGAACACTTGGTTTCCCTCATCGTCAAGCACGGGAGTTTCGGAGCGACCGATGTAGAATTCCAGATAGAGGCTCGCACGACCGTCTTTGAGTTCGGACTGTTGCAGTTTGGGATTTTGTTTGTTCTTGCTTTCTATTTTAGCCATAAATGATTATCTTTGTTGAGCGCAAAGGTAATTAGAGGGATTGAAACGTAAAAACGACCCTCAACATCTATGTTAATTCATTTTCATTCAATAGTATTTAAGGTATAAAAGACCTGCCAGGTATCAGTTGCCAATAGGGGTGATTTATACGCTGCCTGCGAGTAACTATTCAGCGAATAAGTAAAACAAATAATACTAATAATCAATGATTTATAAAATATGTTATTTTTGAGACCAACAAAAATAACATCCATTTTCTGTGATTTATGAAATTGGCGCATTGGTAAGCGTCTGAAAATCAAGAAAGGATTTCGCTGAATAGTTACGCCTGCGATTAAAAAGCCTAATATTCATTAAAATGGGGCTTAACCAAGCGGTAATGTCGGATTTTTATGTTAAATTTGCAAAGAAAGAGAAGCGACTGCGTTGCAAATAATGCCCGATTGCGTTTATAAGCTCAGACAAATAGAGTTCAAACGGGCGGGGCATTCTGGCATTCATTCCCACGCAGGCCATAAAACATGGGCAGAGAGATACCACAGGAAAATAAACAGCTGATTGAACGGCTTCGGCAACCTGAAAGTTGCCGTGGGGCGTTCAACGAAGTTGTACGCCTGTATGCCGAGCCGCTTTACTGGCAGATACGTAGAATTGTCGAGAGGCATGATGATGCGTCGGATGTTTTGCAGAACACGTTTCTGAAAGCCTGGCAGTCGGTTGAAAATTTCCGTGGGGATGCCAAGCTTTCGACATGGCTGTATAAAATCGCTTTGAACGAGAGCATTACTTTTTTGGGGAAAGAGAGAAAACGCCTTAACCTGTCGCTTGATGACGAGGAGTCGCATCTGGTCAACCTCATCGAGGCTGATGAATGGATTGACGGTGACGATTTGGCACTTCAGCTGAGAAAGGCTGTGGCCTCCCTGCCTGAAAAGCAGCGTATGGTGTTCAATATGAAGTATTTCGATGAGCTGAAATATGAACAGATGTCGGAAATCCTCGGCACCTCTGTCGGGGCATTGAAGGCATCATATCATCTTGCAGTTAAGAAAATAGAAAAATATTTCGGGGAGACGGATTGAAAAACTGCCGTAAATTCCCTGTTACCTGTTAGAGATTGTCTAAAAATCTTTTGGAAAAAATTTTAGACAATCTCTTAAACCTTTCACCTCCCGCCAAGTCAGAAATTTCAGACAGAGTGGTAAAACGATACATTATCGAGACCTCTCAAACAGATTTCTATGAAAAAGAATAGCGACATATTGATAAAAGCCGCCCGACGCGACGGGATGACGGTTCCGGAGGGGTTCTTCGAGGATTTCGCCGCCAAGATGTCGGCCTCGCTCCCGGTGCGTCCTGAGGCGGAAAGCGCCACAGAGAGAATGATTCCCCCGAAAACGGTTTGGGAGCGCATCCGCCCGTATGTATATATGGCTGCGATGTTTGCAGGGATATGGTGCATGCTGAAAATGTTTACCCTCATGAATCCTGCCGACGTCGACCTTTCGATAGAGGGCAACCGGATTATGACGGAAGCCCTTGGCGATGACAATTTCGTTTATGACTATATCATAGACGACATCAACGACCGCGAGCTTTTTGAGGAGATGTGGGACGACAGTATAACAATCGACGAAATGCCGCCTGTCGACAGCCTTTCCGAAGGGGTGTCTGAGGCAGAGTGATTTCGCAACCGTTAAAATAGGAATCGTATGATTAGGAATATTTGTCTGATACTGGTTATTGCGGCAATGTCGGCAATCTCGTCACCTTCGCTTCATGCCCAGGGTAAAATTGACCGTGAGCAATGGATGAATGAAATCCAGCAATATAAACGCGGTTATTTCGCCAAGGAGCTTGGGCTGACCAAGGAGCAGCAAGATAAGTTCTTCCCCCTTTATGAGGAGATGGAGCAGCAGACACACCGCATCGAGGAAGAGAGCCGGATAATGGAAAAACGTGTTTCCGAGGCCGAGGATGCCACTGCCCTTGAATATGAAAAGGCCACGGAAGCCCTGTATGACGCCAAAGTCAAGGAGGCTGACCTGGAGCGCGAATATATGGTCAAATTCAAGGAAATCCTTGATTCCAAGCAGCTTTTCGAGCTTAAAGCCGTTGAACGCAAATTCACCCGGGAGATGATGCGCCAGCATCACCGCATTCGCAGCAGCCGTGTGGCGGAAACCCGTTGAAAGGCTATGCGCCTGAAAATAAACAGAGCCCCCGCCCGTGGCGTTATTATAATGCGTCCGACGGCGGGGTGCGTTGTATTATAGTGAGCCTGGACGGCTTCCCCGCCCTGGCATAACAAAGATAAAATTAAACAAATCAACGTGATTTATGAGACGGATAGCGATAATTTTTTCAACGCTGTTGGTTTTTATGACGGCTATGGGACAGATTACGAACAAGGGGAATGCTCGTGGCAACAGCTCAGGTGCACCCGATTTCGCATATCCCGAAAAGGTCGAAGCTGCGGCCTTGAAGGATATTGATTCGGCACTTAAGCGTGGCGACGGGCCTGCCACGGTCAATGCCATGGTTCGTTTAGGGCTGGCAAAGGCAGCTGTATCCTCCGATTCCCTTCCTGCGATTCTGGCACAGATTGATGCGCTTGCATCGGGCAAGGATGTGGATGTGGTGACCGGCTCCGTGCTGAAATTGTTGCAGGCCAGAATCTACACGGCTATTTATGATGAGGATGCGTTCAGAATCAACCGTCGCGCCACGTTGGCCGGGGTTTCTGCCGGTGATTACCGTTTGTGGAGCAAGGATAATTTCCTGGCAAAGATAAAGGCTCTGACATCGGAGGCTTTGGCAAACCGGCAGGCAATGCTTGACACACCGTTGGAAACATACCGGGGTGTGGTCGACTATGAGCGTGATGCCCTCACGTTCTATCCTACCCTTTATGATTTCGCTGCCTACCAGGCAATCGAGTGCCTGGAACCGTTCTCGGACTATATGGGGATTTTCAACAGCCGCCTGGCTGTGGCCCCGATGGATATGTCGCTATATCCGCTGCGCCGCCCCGGAACGGTGTCGCCTGATGTGCTGGCTATATACCATAACCTTGCAGAGGGCAGGGGGGATGAGGCACCTGCTATTCTTGCACGCCGCAACCAGATTGCGTATATCCTTCCGAGGTTGTTTGCCTCACCGGGCATGGAACAGCCGGGTGGGGCATGGGGTAAGCCATCGGATTCCTCACGTGAGTATGAGGCGTATATGACGGCTTATCGCGAATGTGAAAGCTCCCCCTATGCGATAGAGCTGCTGCTCCCGCTTGATAACGATCAAATGACTGATGGTGAGAAAAACGCATTATACCGTCTTACCGGGCAATTTATTGCCGATAATCCTGCCTATTTTAACCTTAATGCGGTTAAGAACCTTCATAACGGGCTGGGAAGGAAAGATGTGAATGTGAACATCCCGTTACAGGGCGCAAAAGGTGAGACCTTGAAAGCGATGGTGAAATCCCGGAATGTAGGGAAAGTAACCCTGAAATTGTATGACGTCACGAAAATGGTCGACGATAACGATGACTCATATTTCAGGCTGCCGAAAACATTGCCTGCACCTGTGCAGACTGTGGGGGTTGATTTTGAAGGCGAGGTTCCTTTTATTGCTGAAAAAAGCGTGGAAATGACATTGCCCGAATACGGGCTTTATGTTGTTGTGGCTTCATTCGACGGGCAGGAAAAACCGGATAGAAGCTATCCTGTCATAGCATGCTCCGACTTGTCGCTCGGCGTGTTTACAGGGATGGGCGGAGCGGAAGCCGTTACCGTGAATGCCGTTAGCGGATTTCCAGTTGACGGCGCGTCGCTGCTTTTCCGTCCATGGAGCCGTGCATCTGCAAATGTGACATTACCGGGTACGACCAAGAACGGTGTCCTGCCGATTGGAAAAGACAAGCCGGGCACTGTGGAACCCCGTCTGGGTAAGGATATATATTCCCCACGTTGCAACTTCTATAATGTTGCCGAAGGGATTACGCGAAAAAGCCTGCGTGGCGAGATTTTCACGTCGTTAAATCTCTACCGCCTCGGCGACAAGGTTGATTTCGGCGTGGTGGTTTATGAAAGCGAAAACGGTAAGAATGCTATTGCCGGCGGGCAGCAGGTTACTGCCGTGTTGCGCGATGCCAACTACCAGGAGGTTGACACCTTGATACTTACCACCGATTCATGGGGGCGTGCGGAAAGTTCGTTTACCCTGCCTTCGGATGCGTTGACAGGTAACTTTTCCATAACATTGTCGGACGGACAGCGTTCCGTGGCAGCCAGAAGGTTTATGGTCAGCGACTATAAGCTGCCTACTTTCACAGTGGAAGTGACAGGTGTGGAACGTCCGGCCCGGCCCGGTGATTCTGCCCGGATTTCAGGAGAAGCCTCTACTTTTGCCGGGTTCCCGGTTGAGGAAGCTGATGTCAAAGTGCAGCTCAGTGTCAGATATGGGTCATGGTTCTGGAGTTCGACATCGCCGGTGTTTTATGAAACTGTTGCAAAAAGCGATGCCAAAGGTGCATTTGCCATCGAGATTCCTGCCGAGGTGTTGGCGTCAAGCCCGGCCCCTGCAGGGTGCTTTATAGCCGATGTGGCTGTAACCTCGGCCGACGGGGAGACCCATGAGGCAAAGACCTCGTTCAACATGGGTAAACCCTACAATATATATGCAAATTTCCCGGATGTGTTTTCCCCTGGTTCCGATAGGGAGGCGGAAGTTGCAGTACGTGATTTCGACGGTGATAGCAGTGATATGGAATTGGAATACGCCATTAAGTCGGTGGATACACCTCTTTATGGGGGGGAGGCGACTTATAAGGATGTGAAATCAGGCAGGATGCATCCAGGTGATTTCGGCACTGTGCTATCAACACTTCCTTCGGGGGTATATACGGTTAGATTTACACCTGTCGATGCCTCGCTGGCTGATGCCTATGTTGTTGACCGTGTGACGGTGTTCCGTCCCGATGATAAGGAATGCCCTGTCAACACCCTGCTTTGGCTGCCTGAATCGGATTTTACTGCCGATGAGAACGGGGAGGCCGAGATAACCTATGGCACTGCTGTGGGGGATGCCAAGGTGTTTATGATTAGCAGCAACAACGATGGCAGGATAATAGGCCACCGTTGGCTGACACCGGCACGTGGTGTCGACAAGGTCAAGGTAAAACTTCCGTCGGCCGATATGCAGATAAAGGTTTATTTTTATATTGTCAGCCGGTTGCATTCGGCATCGGCATCTGCGACGGTAAGGCCCCTCTCGTCAAGCCGTGCTATCTCTGTCAAGACGGAGACATTCCGTGACAAAGTAACGCCTGGACAGACCGAGACTCTGACATTCAAGGTGCGTGGTGCGAATGGAGCTTTCCCTGAAAGTGCCGTGATTCTCGACATGAGCAATAAGGCAATCGATGTGCTCAGTCCCAACCCGCTGAACTTCGTGCCTGCAAGCTATTGGGGGCGCGGCATCAATGCCGACGGTCTTTATTTCGGACAGACGGCAATGTCGTTCCAAGGGATATACAATTATCTTAAGCCGGTGAATATAGAGGTCCCGCAATTTGAATTTTACGGTCGGGGCTTCTTCCCGGAGGATGCGCTTAACGTTGTCAGGGAGCATAAGCAGATGCTGACTACCTCGGGAATTAAAGTCCGAGGTGCTGCCAAGAGCGCTGATGCGAAGGAAGAATACGCTTCAGATGCAGCGGGTATGGTATTGGAAGAAAAAGCCGCTATGGCTGATATGGATGGAGGTATGACGGGTAGCGGAGACAATAACGCCTTTGACGGGGAAATGGACAACTATCGTCCTTCGGAAATCCCGTTGTCATTCTTCCGCCCGATGTTGCAGACAGACAAAGAAGGTAACCTTGAAATTACCTATACCGTGCCTGATGCCAATACAACCTGGGTGCTTAGGGCGATGGCTTATAACCGCGAATTGCTGTCGGCATCGGACGAGGTGCAGATTATGGCATCAAAGCCGCTGATGGTTTCCACTAACGCACCCCGTTTTCTCCGCACAGGCGACAAAGTGAGGTTGCAGGCATCGGTGATGAATGCAACCGATAGTGCCGTGGTAGCCGTTTCATTTTGCGAAATCCTTGATGTAGCTACAGGGAATGTGCTGTCGACAGCACAGCATACCGATACGGTAGGTGCAATGGGGCGCAGTGTCGTTTCTGTTGATTTTGAAGCGCCTGCCGGTGTGCAGGGTGTTATATACCGCGTCAAGAGCACTGCGGGCCTATTTACCGACGGGGAGCAGACCCTCTTGCCGGTTATCCCGTCGGAGCAGGATGTCGTTGAGTCGGAGATGTTCTACATAGCTCCCGGCCAGGATTCATTCTCGATGCCGCTCGATGCCGTTGACAACGGCAGGGCTTATCTCAAGTTCACCGAAAATCCCGCATGGGAAGTCGTGTCGGCGCTTCCAGGATTGCGTGAATCCGCAATCAATTCGTCGATTGAGGCCGCTTCGGCGATATTCTCAGCCGCCGTGGCCGAGGGGCTGATGCGTGATTATCCCGAGATTGCACGCGCGTTGCGTAAATGGCGCGATAATCCTTCTGATTCCGTACTGACCTCTCAGTTGGAAAAGAATGAAGAATTGAAATCTATTTTGCTGAGTTCCACACCATGGGTGTCGGATGCATTGAACCAGACAGAAAGGATGCAGCGCCTGGTGCTTCTGCTCGACGGACGGAACACAGCCCGTGTAATCGACCGTGGTGTGGCCGACCTTGCCAAAAACGTGGCTTCAGAAGGCGGGTGGAGTTGGACCAGTCAGTATCCCGAAGTGTCGCCGTGGTGCACAGCCCGTGTTCTCGACATGTTCGGCGACCTCAACCGTCTTGGCTGGCTCCCCGAAAACGGGAAATTGAACACGATGATTGAAAATGCCCTGGCTTATTATGACAGGGTTGCGGCACGTGATTTTTCAAAATATCCCAAAGGCGATTACAGCACTTATTGCTATACCCGCAGCAAGTTCCCGTCGGTGAAACAGTCGACTGCGGCTGCCAATGTGACACGTGCAACCGTGCAACGTATCATCGCCGGATGGAAGAACCATTCGGTAGTAACCAAAGGTGTGGATGCAATCATATTGAATGCCAACGGATATAATGCCACAGCCAGGCAGATTCTTGAGTCACTGCGGCAGTATGCAACCGTGACGCCGGAAAAAGGGATGTGGTGGCAGCAGCTTGAAAACACATCGGCTTACTCGATGGATAAGGTAGGATGCACGGCTATAATCCTTGACGCATTCGCCTTGACCGATCCCGGGAACCCGGCTATCGACCAAATCCGTCAGTGGCTTGTGCTTGAAAAGACCAATACCGACTGGGGGAATGCCGTGATTACCTCGCAGGTTGTTTCGTCGATACTCACTTCAGGGAAGAAGTGGACGGTAAATCCCGCAGGTACCGCCATACGTATCGGGGACAAGCTCCTTACCCCTGCCAAGGAGGAATCTGCCACAGGGGCATTCACCGAGCAGATTACCGATATGTTGTCGCAACCGACAACACTGACCATCGACCGCCAGGGTGATTATCCCTCGTTCGGGGCCGTGGTGACCATGCGCCGTGTCGACATGGATGAAATTTCCGCAGTGGGCTGCGCCGAATTGAAGATAACCAAGCGCATGAGTGTGTTTAACGGTCGCGAATGGGTGCCTGCCACCGCTTTCAAAGTCGGTGACCGCGTTAAAGTGACCCTTATCCTTGAGGCGGATGCCGATATGGATTATGTGGTTATCCAAGACCACCGTGCTGCCGGGCTGGAACCTGTGAGCCAACTGCCCGGTTCCATATGGAGCGAAGGACTGTGTTTCTACAGCGAGCCGCGTGATTCCCAGACCAATATCTTTGTCAGCAGAATGGCTCGTGGCACATATATCCTTGATTATGAATTGTTCGCATCGCAGGGCGGGGTCTTTGCTTCAGGTGCAGCCGAGGTTCAAAGCCAGTATAACCCGTCGATAGCAGCCCATTCCGCAGGAGCGACGATTACAATTGAATGAAGCTCTTTTTTATGATTGATAAAATATTGAAATCAGGCATAGCCGCCGCCCTTGTATGGGTGGCGGCTATGCCTGCGTTCGGACGTGATGTGGCGTCGTATGCAATATCTGAAGCCCCCAAGCATGAGATGCGTGGGGCCTGGGTGGCCACTGTCTACGGTATCGACTGGCCATCTAAAACCGGCGTGACTTCCGCCGTGGCCGAAGAACAGAAAAGGGAACTGCGTGAAATTCTCGATGAGTTGAAGAATGCCGGACTGAATGCGGTGATGTTCCAGGTTAGGTCGATGTCGGATGCCATGTATGCCTCCTCCTACGAGCCTTGGAGTGCCTACCTTACCGGCGAACGCGGTGTGGCGCCTGCCAAAGGGTGGGACCCGCTGGCATTCGCTGTCGAGGAAACCCATAAACGCGGCATGGAACTCCATGCATGGGTCAACCCGTTCCGGCTTGCCAACGGCGCCGCGCCTGCCCCGGAGCATGCTGCCAAAGGGAAGGGCGTTTTTTCTCCGCAGGAGAAGGGGTGGGTGATAAGTTTTTCGAAAACCGAAAAAGGGGCGGCCCCGGCCAGGCGCAAGGGGAAGAAAGGAAGGCGTGCAAAGAGTGTTGCAGCCAAACGCCGTACTGTCAGCATACTTAATCCAGGGCATCCCGGGGCACGTAAACATATAGTTGACGTTTGCCGGGAGATTGTCAGGAATTATGATGTCGACGGATTGATTTTCGATGATTATTTCTATCCTGACGGTTTGCCGCTCGGTTCCGGCTATGATTATACCCAGTGGAAAAAGGAGTGTGTGGCCTCAGATGGGAAGGAGGCCATGAGTCAGGCCGACTGGCGTCGTGAAAACGTGGCTAAAACGGTGAAGGCCGTAGGCGATATGCTTGCAGAGGAGCGTCCATGGGTGAGGTTCGGAATCAGTCCTGCGGGAGTGGGCGGCGGCAATGGGAAGGCTACCGAACGGTTCGGGCTTAATCCGCCGTCGGTCGGTAGCGACTGGATGTATGACAGGATATTCTGCGACCCGTTGTCATGGCTGGCGGACGGCAGTGTTGATTACGTGTCCCCGCAAATCTATTGGTCGTCGGATCATGCTACCAACCCGTATATCCCCATAGCTTGTTGGTGGGAGGATGTGGCGCTGCATTTCGGCCGTCATTGCTATCCGAGCCAAAAGGTGCTTGCCAAGGCCGCAGGGCCGGAAGCCTGGGAAGAGCAGGAGTTGCAGGTAAAAACCAACCGGAGGAATTGCACGGGGAGCGACGCCGGGAGTGTTTTCTATTCAACGGCACATTTGTCGGGAAAGAAAGCCCGCGGACTTGGGGAGCACCTGCGCAAACATTGTTATAACACCCCGGCCTTGATGCCCCCCATGCCTTGGAAGAAGGCTGAAAATCCCGGTGCTGTCAAAGATTTGGAACGTAGGGGCAGCGTTCTGTCATGGTATCCGGCCAATGAGATGCGCTATGTGGTTTATGCGGTTCCCGAAAGCCTTTCGTCTCTGGACGTTATATCCGGGTCGGGAGCCAATTTCATGGCGGAATATATAGTGGCTGTAACCTACGGGCATTCGGTTACGCTGCCGTCGGATAAGCTTTCGGGCTATTGGTATGCGGTGGCTCCATATGACCGTTATGGTAATGAGTGGGAAGCCTCGATTATTGATGATTGACCAGCCGGTCGTTGACCAGGTAAGGCATAAACTTTACTGTTTGATTTATGGATAATGAATTATACATGCGCAGGGCGATTGCCCTGGCGGAAAACGGCAAGGGATTCGCATCGCCTAACCCGATGGTGGGTGCTGTGATTGCGGCGCCAGGCGGCAGGATAATAGGGGAGGGGTGGCACCGGCGTTGTGGCGAGGGTCATGCCGAGGTCAATGCCGTTGCATCGGTCAGGGATTGTGACCGGAGGCTGTTGGGTGAAAGCACCATGTTTGTAACCCTTGAGCCATGCTCGCATTACGGCAAGACCCCTCCCTGTGCAGAACTGATCATACGCACTGGGATTCCGCGTGTGGTGGTGGCCACGACCGACCCTTTTGAGAAGGTGGCAGGGCGTGGCATAGCCATGTTGCGTGCTGCCGGGATAGATGTTGTTACAGGTGTTTTGGAAAAGGAGAGCCGTGAACTCAACCGACGTTTTTTTACGGCGCATACACTCCGGCGTCCGTTCATAACTTTGAAATGGGCGCAGAGTGCCGACGGGTTCATGGACTGGAAGCGTGGTGCAGGACGCCGTGGCGCATGCCGGTTTTCGAATGCTTTGACCGGGTTGTCGACAATGCGTCTGCGGTCGCTTCACGACGCGGTGTTGACCACTGGTGCCACCTCGGAGGCCGATAACTGCCGTCTGACAGTCAGAGATTGGGACGGCAGGCAGCCTAAAGCCGTTTTGCTCGACCGTAGCCGGAGGGTGAAAGCTGACGCCCCGCTGTTCTCGCCAGATAACCGTGAGGTAATTGTTATCGACGATGTGGATTTTGATAAGGGACTGGCGCCGTTATTCCAGTCGCTTTATGCTGATTCAGGCATTACATCGGTTTTGGTGGAGGCTGGCCCTACGCTTTTGTATAAGCTTGTAGATGACGGGCTGTGGGATGTTGCCAGGGTTGAAACCGCCCCGTTCATGCTTGGGGACGACGGGGCAGGCAAGGCACCTTTGCTTCCGTCAGTCCTATGCTCGAAACGGGAAACGTGGGGCGGGAACATAATGGAATGGTTTACCCCGGTGCAATGATTACGCTCGTTTAAACTGGTGTGAAAAGAATTGAAAAATTATTTAAAGCGTTATCTTGAATTGTCTGATTGTGAGGGATGTTATACCTTTGTGAACAAGTTATGAGGAGGATTTTGGCCGATTTGGACGCGTTTATGGCTTGAAGTTGGCAAATTCTTTTTAACTTTGCAGGTTGAAAATCAGTAGTTTTTCGGGCGGTTTTATGCCTTTATGCGTTGGTGCATGGATTCCCGGTATGCATACCGTAGCCGGGCGGCAATAGTTTATACCTGTCAAGAGCTGCTATTATTCAATTGTTTATGATTACAATTAAGGCATTGAAAGCCTCTATGAACAGAAAGAACAGTATATTTTCAGTGTTGGCGCTCGTTGGGGCGTTGATGATTTCGGCATGTAATTCGACCGATGACGAATTGTCGTTCGAGGCTGACCAGCAGAATCTGAGCGGCATGGCCGTGAAGGGATTCTCGTTGCGTCCGGATGCCGCTGTGCTCAATAACCTTGACTCGGTGTTTTTTTCCATCGACCTTAACAAGGCCCGCATTTTTAATGCCAACCCACTCCCATACGGAACCGACATCAGCTCGTTGGGTATCAAATTATCCTACGATGAGTGCAAATCGGTGACTGTTTTTGCCCCTGAAGAGGATGGCGGCGTCAAGGAAATCAATTATATTGACGACGAGACTGCCAAAATCGATTTCAGCAAGGGTGATGTGAAGCTGAAAATAGTGTCGTATGACGGCGAGCATTCTCGCGACTACCTCATCAAAGTCAGTGTGAACACGGTTGTGCCTGATTCGCTTTTCTGGAGCGAGATGGCATGCAAGGAACTGCCGGGGGCATTGCAACATCCCAAAAGCCAAAAAACCGTCAAGATTAACGATTACGCATATTGCCTTACGTTTGACGGTGCGGCATATAATATGTCGGTATCAGGGAACCCCTATGACTGGCGTTGGGACGATGTGAAGGTGTCGTTCCCGAAACATGTCGATGTCCGCTCACTCACTGCCACCCCGGCATCGTTCTACATATTGGCCGAAGACGGGGAACTACTGAAGAGCGCCGACGGCCAGGCTTGGGAAACCACCGGTGAATATTGGCGTTCGATTGTGGCTCCTTGGGATGACGTTACAATTCTCGGATTGAAAGCCTCGGCAGGAGGTGCATTGATGCATGTGACCTATCCGGCATCGACCGAAACCGTTGCAGCTTCGGATTTCCCTGTTGGAGGGAATTCGGCTTCTGTGAAGTTTACCTCGAAATGGGCTTCGCAGCCTCAGATTTTGACGATGGGCGGACGCAAGGCTGACGGGACATTTACAGGCGCCACCTGGGCCTACGACGGTTCGTCATGGGCAAGGATTTCTGAAAGTATGCCTGCCGCCGAAGGTTATGCCGTCACCCAATACCCGATATGTGAAACCGACACCATGTCGTGGCGCTTGAAAATCAGTGATGTGCTGATTGCATTCGGCGGCAAAAATGGCGCCGGTGTTGTGGGGCGTGATGTGTATGTGTCGCGCGACATGGGCATGACCTGGAAAAAAGGTGGTGAAACCCTACAGCTTCCTGAATACATGCCGTCGGTTTACAATGCCGATGTGGTGGTGTTCGCTACGCAGATGAGTGCCGATGCGTCGGTTTCGGCTGCAAACTGGCTTGAAATGCCGGTGAAAGGCGCGCACCCGTATTACACCCGTATCCTGCCTAAATCACGGATAATATCGGCGACTGAACGTTGGGATTGCCCGTATATCTACATGTTTGGCGGCGTTGAAGAGGGGGGAGCTTTGCAGGATGCCGTTTGGCGAGGGGTTGTGAACCATTTCACATTCCGTCCGCTGGAATAAGTAACGGGTTCTGATGTAATGAGCAGGATTCTTGTCATACTGATTCTTTTTGTATCGGCTGCCGTATCTAATAAGGTGGCTGCACAGGAGGAGACCTACCGGTTTGATATCGGCGGGCAGGTTGGTGTGGCGGGCTATCTCGGCGACGCGTCGTCGAGCATATTCTCAAAACCTGGCTTTTCGGGAGGTGTCTCGTTCCGTTACCTTCCCGATGTGCGATGGGCCGTCAGGGGGGTGCTGAATGTGTTGAGCCTCAGCGGCGATACATCGACGATGGATGATGTGCTGCCAGGCGGGGCGCAATATTCCTTCAAATCTACAGCCTATGACCTGGGCGGAAGGATAGAGTTTAACTTCTTTGCTTACGGCATAGGAGAGACTTATAAGAAACTTAAACGCTGGAGCCCGTATCTGACCGTGGGTGCAGGTGTGACCTTGGCTAAGTGCGGAAGCGAAAGCAATGTGGGGTTCAATATCCCTATGGGGGCGGGAATAAAATATAAACTTAAAGAGAGGCTTAACCTCGGGCTGGAGTTTACGATGACCAAGGTTTTCTCCGACCATGTTGACGGGGTTTTGTCAGACCTTTACCAGATAGAAAGCTCGTTTATCAAAAATACCGACTGGTACTCCAACATATCCGTTTCACTGACATACGAGTTCGGCAAACGGTGTGCCACATGTCATTATGTAGACTGACCTCGCAGCCGGAGAACCATAGGAAAAAACTTACCCGAACCCTCATCATAACGACAAATGAACGCATCAAGAGAGGAAATCGACAATACGCGCATCCCCGCACATGTGGCCATAATCATGGATGGCAACGGGCGCTGGGCGCAGGCTCGCGGGCTTGACCGCTCCGAAGGGCATGTGGAAGGGGTGAACACCGTGCGGCGTATTACCGAGGCCGCATCGGAGGCCGGGGTGCGGTTCCTGACACTTTATGCGTTTTCGACCGAAAACTGGAACCGTCCACAGGCAGAGGTCGATGCCCTTATGCACCTCATCGGGATTGCGATAGAGCGTGAGACACCCGATCTGATTAAGAACAACGTGCGTCTCACCATGATTGGTGATGTGGAGCGTATGCCGGCCGAAGCCCTTGACAGGTTGCGTGGCAGCATTGCCCGCACGTCGCATTGCACAGGGCTTACGCTTAACCTGGCGCTGAGTTATTCGGCCCGCTGGGAGCTTGCCGATGCTGCACGCCGGATAGCCGCCGATGTCAAGAGCGGCGTGCTGGATGCAGACGGGATAGGTGAGGAAACCGTGAGCCGTTATCTGACAACCGGCGGAATGCCTGATCCCGACCTCCTGATTCGCACAGGTGGTGATATGCGGGTAAGCAACTTCCTGCTGTGGCAGATTGCATATGCCGAGATTTATGTCACCCCGACATACTGGCCTGATTTCACAAAAGAGGATTTCCTGGCGGCGATTGCCGGTTTTCAGAAACGCGAACGCCGTTTCGGACTGACAGGCGAACAGGTGCGGGAGCGGTCGGATAGAAAGGGTAACCGTGTCTGATTCCCCCGTTATCGACAAGCCATAGATAAACCATATAATTAGAAAAAAACAATATCACGTTATAATCACGTTATGCGATATAAGCTGCTAATCACGCTTCTCTCCCTAATCGTTGCCACGGGTTTCATGAAAGCCCAGGAGCGCGTCGACACCATATATAATCCTCCGATAGTGTATTCCGGGCTGCCGACGAGCTATGAGATTGCCGACATACGCGTTACAGGCGCCGACAATTATGAGGATTATATCGTAATCGGTTATTCAGGCTTGAAAAAGGGTGATGTGATTGAGATTCCCGGCAATGACGTGACCACAGCGGTGAAGCGCCTTATGCGCCAGGGGCTTTTTGCACAGGCACAGATTATTGTTGAAAAGGTTGCTGGCAAAAAGGCTTGGCTCCTAATCAACCTGCGCACCCAGCCGCGTATTTCGGAAGTGAAATATTCGGGAATGAAGAAAGGTGAGCGCGAGGATTTGCAGAAGCGTCTGCAATTGATGAAGGGTAACCAGATTACCCAGAATATCGTAAACCGTGCCACCGATATTACCAAGAAATATTTCGATGAAAAGGGTTTTGGCAACGCCGATGTCAAAATTTGGCTTCAGGAGGATTTGTCGCATAAAAATGAGATGATTGTCAATATCGACGTTGACAAACATTCGAAGGTGAAGGTGCATAAAATCTATATTACCGGTAACGAGGTGCTCAGCGACGGTAAGCTGAAGCGTGTAATCAAAAAAACGAACGAAAGCAGCAACTTGCTGAAACTGTTCAGTCAAAAGAAATTTGTTGAAAATGACTACCGCGATGACCTTAACCGTATCATACAGAAGTATAACGAGCTTGGTTACCGTGATGCGAAGATTCTGAGCGACAGCGTTGTGCCCTACAGCGATAACAAAGTCGATGTCTACATCGACCTCGAAGAGGGGAAGAAATATTATATCAGCGATATATCATGGGTGGGGAACACGGTTTTCAACACCGCCGACCTCGACTACCTGTTGGGGATGAAGCCGGGTGATGTATATAATCAAAAGGAACTTGAAAAGCGCCTCAACACAGACGAGGATGCCGTGTCGAGCGCTTATATGGATAGAGGATACCTGTTTTACCAGCTTGTTCCGATTGAAAAGAACATACACGGGGATTCAATCGATTTGGAACTCCGCATGTTCGAGGGACCGCAGGCCCGTGTCAACAAGGTGGTGATTAATGGTAATGACCGCCTTTATGAAAAGGTTGTGCGCCGCGAATTATACGTAAAGCCCGGTGAGCTTTTCAGTAAAAGCGACCTCATACGTTCGGCTCGTGAAATCGCCCAGACAGGGCATTTCAATCCCGAGACCATGGATCCGCGTGTCGAACCCAACGAGGAAAACGGTACGGTCGACGTGGTTTTCAACCTTGAGTCGAAGGCCAACGACCAGATTGAGTTCTCGTTAGGATGGGGGCAGACCGGTATCATAGGTAAAGTGGCGTTGAAATTCACCAACTTCTCGATGAAGAACCTTTTCAACCCCAGCTCTTTCAAGGGGCTTATACCGCAGGGTGAAGGGCAGACATTCACTATCAGTGCCCAGACCAATGCACGCTATTATCAGATGTATTCGGTGTCGTTCCTTGACCCGTGGTTTGGCGGAAAGCGTCCTAACTCGCTTCAGGTATCGGCATATTATAGCCGCCAGACCGGTGTTAACTCGTCGTATTATAACAGTAACTGGTCGAATCCCTATCTTTACGGAGGATATGGTTACGGGTATGGATATGGTTATGGGTCGAACTATAACGACTATTATACCAACTCGATTCAGAATGCGTACGACCCCAACAAGGTGCTCCAGATGGCCGGGGTGACTGTGGGATTCGGAAAACGTCTCAATTGGCCCGATGACTATTTCACCCTTACGGCGGAACTGAGCTATAACTGGTATTATCTTAAAAACTGGGAGTACCTTTATTATATGAACAACGGAACGTCAAACGCGCTCGTGCTCGGGCTTACCCTTGCACGTAACTCCATCGACAACCCGTTATATACCCGTCGCGGATCCACATTCTCGCTGAGCCTGCATATGACACCTCCGGCATCGCTGTTCAGTGGCAAGAAGGATTGGGAAAAACTTTATAACGATAATACCACTGCTTCGAAGAAGGAGCTTTACAAGTGGATCGAATATTGGAAGCTGCGTTTCAAATCGCGTACATACACACCGCTTACCGATCCTGACGGGAAATGGACGCTTGTGCTTATGACCCGTGCCGACGTAGGTTTGCTGGGGAGCTATAACAAATGGCTCAAGTCGCCTTTCGAAACATTCTATGTGGGTGGTGACGGCATGAGCGGCTCATACACCTACGCCACGGAAACCATTGCATTGCGCGGTTATGAAAACGGCTCGCTCACCCCGTGGGGACGTGAAGGTTATGCCTATACCCGTTTCGGCCTCGAACTCCACTTCCCGTTCATGTTGCAGCCCACCACCACCATTTACGGCCTCTGCTTTGTGGAGGGCGGTAATGCCTGGACTTCTGTAAAGGATTTCTCACCGTTCAACCTCAAGCGTAGTGCCGGTGCCGGTGTGCGAATCTTCCTCCCGATGGTTGGTATGATGGGTATTGACTGGGCTTACGGTTTCGATGATGTGTTCGGCCAAAAAGGCGGTTCGCATTTCCACTTTATCCTCGGTCAGGAATTCTGATAAGGCCGGTGCTTGCACGCTATTTTCAGGCAAGGTGCCAGGAACTGGCGTCAGGTGGTGTAAAAGGTAAAAATTTAAACCTTTTGACGGCTCAAACGTCTATATTGGTATATAACCTGATTTTATAAATTAACGAAACTGACTTAAAGATGAAAAAAATAATTCTCTCCCTGATGCTTTTCGCCGGAATCGCGTTTGCCGGTTCGGCGCAGAAATTCGCCTTGATCGATATGGAGTACATTCTTAAGAATGTGCCGGCCTATGAAATGGCCAACGAGCAGCTTAACCAGCTTTCGCAGCGTTGGCAGAAAGAGGTGGAGGCTGCAAGCCAGGAGGCCGACGGCATGTATAAGCAGTACCTGTCGGACAAGGTGTTCCTCACCGAGGAGCAGGTCAAGAAACGTGAAGAGGAAATTGTGGCAAAAGAGCAGGAGGCAACCGAGTTGCGCTATAAGTACTTCGGCCCGGAAGGGGAGCTTTATAAAAAGCGCCAGACGCTTATGAAGCCTATCCAGGACGACATCTACAATGCAGTGAAAAAGCTTTCGGAGGAGCGTGGCTACCAGGCCATATTCGACCGGGCTTCGTCGGCCAACATAATCTATGCCTCGCCACGCATCGACGTGAGCAACGAGGTACTTTCAAAGTTGGGCTACAGCAACTGATGCATTTGCCCGGACTTATGGAAATCGGAAGGCCGGATTGCTGATAACAGGAATAATTTAAAACAAATACATACTAAAATCACAATGTTTAAAAAATTTCTTTTGGCGCTGGTTGTAGCGCTCCCTTTCTGCGCTTTTGCGCAGGCTCCTAAATTCGGTGTAGTGGATGTTGAAGGTATCATCCCCAAGATGGCTGAATTCGTAGAGGCTCAGAACAAAATCGGCGAGGCTTCAAAAACCTTTGAAAGCGAATATGCCAAAATCAACGAGGAGCTTCAGAAGAAATATGCTGAATTCCAGGAACTGGAAAAAGACCCCTCAACCCTCCAGTCAATCAAGGAACGCCGCATCCAGGATATCCAGGAACTTGACAAAAAGGCACAGCAGTTTGCACAGACCGCCCAGCAGGATCTCCAGCGTCAGCAGGCACAGCTTATGCAGCCCATCCAGGAAAAGGTTATGAACGCCATTAAGAGCGTCGGCACCGAAAACGGTTTCACCATGATTTTCCCCGAAGGTGTACCTGCTTTCGTAAGCACGGACGTGCAGGATGTTACCGCTCTCGTAAAAGCAAAACTCGGCGTAAAGGAATAATACTACACGCTTTTAATAACGACGAACAGGTCTGCTCCAACCATAGATGGAGCAGACCTGTTCGTCGTTATGCATTTGGCTTGAAGGGTGCTTGAGTGTTTGATAGCTGTTGTTGTATATATCGGAAACGGTGCGTTCTTATCATGTGCGGGGAGGATTTTAGGGAACCTATTGCTGATATCTTTGCTTTTGGTTGGGGGATATGGTGGGAATGTATTAATTTTGGCTTTGAAGCCATTATGGCGGTATAATATTTTTTTTGTAAGTAAACCTAATAAGTAAGTCGTGGAAATTATTTTATATTGTCTGAGAGCATACTTTCAGTCGATTTTTGTCCGAAGATGAAGGAGTGTAGCGAGCTACACGACTGAAGATGAGGATAAAAAGCGGCGAAAGGATGCCGCAGAGAATATAAAGCCGGATTATAGGTTTTATGCGTAATAATTTTCAGGACTTACTTATTGCTGGATTTATTCCAGTGAGAGCCGGTGTAGGCTCCAGCGCGCGGGAATTATTAATCTCAATATTTCGTTAAAAACGAAAGGACTGACATCCTTAATGGCGATGTGCATTGTGTCGGCGTCCGCCTTTTCGCAGACTGCCGATATAGGAGTGGGTTATGTTGCCCATTATCCTAGCCTTAGAGATGGGAAAAGTGATTTGACGAACCAGTATATATCGCTTGCCAATGCCGCCGAATCAAAATTTTATTCCCCGAAGACCGAATATCTTGATTCGCTTAATTCCACACCCGAAGGGAAGGCCAGGTATCAGTAGATGACTAAGAATGCCTATCTCGGAGGCAAAATGGAAGAACTTCCCCGTCGTGACGGCTCATATTATGTGGTGAAATCGATGCCTGACAACAAGCTTCTTCATTATGACTCTGCGGGCATGGATAAATATTTCTATGAGGAACAGCCCGGTGAGTGGAACTGGGAAATCGGGGGTGCGGTTAAAGGGATTTTGAGATATGAATGCATCGAGGCGACCACTGAATTCCATGGTCGGAAATGGACTGCATGGTTCGCTCCTGAAATCCCTGTTCAAAACGGGCCGTGGAAATTGGGCGGCCTCTCCGGGCTTATATTGGAAGCCTGTTCCGAGGGGTATCAATATAGGTTTATTGCCACCGGAATCCAGCAGCCGGCCAAGCCGATCAGCCCGGTTTATCTTGCGAATGAATATGAAAAGACCAACCGTATGGATTTCCTGAGGGAAAAACGTTCATTTCTGAATAACCCTCTAGGCAAGATCAATGCGCAGTTAAATGGAGAAATAAAGGTCATGAAAACCGAAGGGCAGGATGGCTCCTCGCTATTTGCATCCGAATCGGTAGTCGATTTCATTGAAACCGACTATAAATGACGGGCGTTTTGCCCGGTTACGCATCCTCTTGCCCCGTTGCCGGTGATTGTTAAAGCCGGATTAGGATGCGGGTGTTGATAAGTCCACGGAATTTAAAATCGTTAAAATGGGTTTTAATTCGAGAAAAAAGCTTATCTTTGCCCTCGGAAAATTGTGCTAGGCCGTTGATTTGGGCGTTTATTTGTGGCTGGAGTGCCACGTAGCTGTTGACGGATAGAAAGTTAACCTTTTGTTTGCACCCGATTGCCTTGCATGGTGACTATATGTTGCCGCCATGGCATCATTTTGGCCTTTTGCAAAACCTGTGTGCGTTTGCACGCCGAGGGGCATGCAGAATAGGCTCCATGGAAAAAGAATAACTGAAATTTCAGAGACATTTATGATATCATTAGGAATTTTTGGTATTGACAGTGCAGTGCTCGCCATAGTGGCGCTCCTGACGGGAGCCGGCCTGGTGGCGCTTGCAATGTGGTTGGCGGGGCTTATTTCCCCCCGTTCGTTCAACCCGCAGAAAGGGGAGGCTTATGAGTGCGGTATCCCGACGCGCGGTGTCAGCATGACCCGCTTCAATGTCGGCTACTATCTCTTCGCCATCCTTTTTTTAATGTTCGATGTCGAGACGGTGTTCCTCTTCCCCTGGGCTGTGTGCCTGCGCGGGCTGGGTGGAGCCGGAGTGGCAGCGGTAGCGGTGTTTTTCGCAATTTTAGTGCTGGGATTGGTATATGCCTGGCGGAAAGGAGCACTTGAATGGAAATGAGAGAGATAACCACCAAGTCCATGCCCTACGACGCATGGAAGGATAACGAATATATCGAGAAGCTTGTAAAGGAGCTTCAGGATAGCGGCGCCAACGTAATCGTAGGTTCGCTTGACAAACTTATCAACTGGGGGCGCAGCAACTCTATCTGGCCGCTCACTTTCGCCACCAGTTGCTGCGGCATCGAATTCGTGTCGCTTGGGGCGGCGCGTTTCGACATGGCGCGTTTCGGCTGGGAAGTGGCGCGTTCATCGCCCCGCCAGGCCGACTTCATCATGGTCGCAGGTACGATTGTGAACCGCATGGCGCCGGTGCTCCGTCGTCTGTATGACCAGCTTGCAGAGCCTAAGTATGTGATTTCTTGCGGTAGCTGTGCAATCTCCGGCGGCCCGTTCCGGAAGTCTTACCATGTGGCCCGCGGCATCGAGGATATAGTGCCTGTCGATGTGTATGTACCCGGATGCCCCCCGCGTCCCGAGGCTATGATTTACGGAATCATGCAGCTTTCGCGCAAGATAAAGGTGGAACGCTTCTTCGGTGGTGTCAACCGCCAGGAAAGCCGCAAGCAATATCTTGCCGAGCACCCGCTCGAAGCCGATAACGCCTGACGCCTGGCGTTGCCAATTCAATTATCACGCCCCGCACAGGCATCCACGGTGATGCGGAAGGGGATAAACCGGAATAAGTAGAAAACAAATAATATGGCTGAATTGCAGGATAAGATCTCAAAGCGTTTTCCCGATGCCACTTTCGAGAACGGTGAGATTCTGCTCATTAACATAGCGGACGCACAGCTTCATGACCTCGTTAAGAGCCTCCGCGACGAACATGGGTTCGATTATCTGGTTACTATAGTGGGTATGGACTGGACAACCTCTATGGGTTGTATCTATTATCTCACTTCCACCGCCACCAGGCAACTGGTGTCGGTGAAGGTTCAGACCGCCGACCGCGACAAACCGATGCTCCACAGCATTGCCGACCTGTATCGTATCGCAGGCATTTTCGAACGCGAGGTGTATGATTTCTATGGAATCGTGTTTATCGGCAATCCCGATATGCGTCGACTTTTCCTGAACATCGACTGGGTGGGCTACCCCCTGCGCAAGGACTATGACGCCACTCCCGAACTCAATCCCGTTTCTATTGAAAACGAGCGCCAGAGCGATTCTACCTATACCTGGGTCGAACAGGCTGACGGCACGGTTGAGAAAAAGGAGGTCGCCGTGTTTACCGAAGAGGATTTCGTTGTAAATATCGGCCCGCAGCACCCTGCCACCCATGGTGTGCTCCGTTTCCGCACTTCGGTTGATGGCGAGACCATCAAGAAAATCGATGTGTACATGGGTTATATCCATCGTGGTGTTGAAAAACTCTGCGAGGATTTGTCATATATGCAGACCCTCCATTTCATGGATCGTCTGGATTACTTCTCGGCTCACAACTACCACCACGGTCTGTGCCTCTGCATTGAGAAGGCTGCCGGTATCGAGGTGCCTGAACGTGCCCGTGTAATCCGTGTGCTTATGGACGAGCTTTCGCGTATCGCCTCCCACTGCCTGTTTATCGGGACGTTCTGCATGGATCTCGGCGCCACTACGATGCTGTTCTACACCCTGCGTGTGCGTGAGCAGATTCTTGACATAATGGAGAAGACCTGTGGCGCCCGCATGACCTTCAACTACGACTGTCTCGGCGGTGTCATGGCCGACCTTGACCCTGATTTTGTGAAGGATGTGAAGGAGTTGCTTGCCGTTATCCCCAAGAACGTAAAGGAATACAACAAGATATTTACCGGCAATGTCATCGCCAAGAACCGAATGGAAGGTGTAGGCGTGCTGTCGCGTGAGGATGCTATTTCCTACGGTGTTTCCGGCCCGTCGGGTCGCGCTTCCGGCTGGGCTTGCGACGTGCGTAAGACCCATCCCTACAGCGGTTATGAAAAAATCGAGTTCGAACAGGTTGTACGCACCGAGGGTGACTCGATGGCACGTTTCAAAAACCGTGTCGACGAAATCCTGCAGAGCGCGCATATTATCGAACAGCTTATCGACAATATCCCTGAAGGGGAATGGCTTGCCAAAGTGCCCAAGGTGCTCAAGCTCCCCGTGGGGCATTGGTTCCAGCTTGTGGAAGGATGCCGTGGAGTGTTCGGCGTGTATATCGAGAGCGACGGCGGCACAAAGCCTTACCGTTTGAAGCTTGTGACACCGAGCCTTACGGCAGCGGCTGTGGTCGACCATATTACAAGCGGCCAAAAGATAGCCGACCTTATCACAATCGGTGGTTCGCTTGACTATATCGTCCCCGACATGGACCGTTGATGCAGCCTTGAAATCATTGAAATCCAACACAGAGTAATTTTGCTATATCATATCAGGTTATGGATAACTACACGATAGATAATTTCCATAGTTTCACGGCATGGTTCGACCAACTGCTCAACAGCGTGATGCCGTCGTGGCTTGCAACAACGCTCGAATGCGTGCTTGTCGGTGTCGGCTTGCTGCTGGTCTATTCGGTACTTGCCCTGTTCTACATCCTTTACGAGCGTAAGATATGCGCTTATTTCCAGTGCCGTCTCGGCCCGAACCGTGTCGGCCCCTGGGGATTGTTGCAGAGCGTGGCCGACATGTTCAAAATCCTTATCAAGGAGCTTATTTCGCTTAACCATATCGATAAATTCCTGTTTGCCCTTGCTCCCTATCTGGTGATTATCGCCTCGATGCTGGCATTCGCCGTATTACCCTGGGGTAACGGGTTGCAGATTATCGACTTCAATATCGGCATCTTCTTCCTGATTGCATGTTCTTCAATCGGTGTGCTCGGTATCCTTCTGGCCGGTTGGTCGTCGAACAACAAGTTCACCCTTATCGGTGCGTTGCGTTCCGGTGCGCAGATGGTCAGCTACGAACTTTCAGTAGGGCTTTCAATCCTTACGATGGTGGCGTTTGCCGGGACAATGGATGTTGTCAAAATCGTAGAAGCCCAGGCCGACCATTGGTTTATCTTCTCGGCACATATCCCTGCAATCATCGCTTTCGTGATATATATGATTGCCGGTACGGCTGAGACCAACCGAGGCCCGTTCGACCTTCCTGAGGCGGAAAGCGAGCTTACCGCAGGTTATCACACGGAATATTCGGGTATCCATTTCGGATTCTTCTATCTTGCGGAATACCTCAACCTGTTTATCGTTGCAAGTGTGGCCACCTTGATGTTCTTCGGCGGCTGGATGCCTTTCCGCGTTGCCGGTTGGGACGGCTTCAACGAGATTATGGGCTATATCCCCTCGGTGGTATGGTTCCTTGCCAAGGCTTTCGCACTTTCATTCGTGATTATATGGTTCAAGTGGACTTATCCCCGTCTGCGTATCGACCAATTGCTCGCACTCGAATGGAAATACCTGTTGCCTATTAACCTGGTGAACCTTGTATTGATGGTGATTATCATCTGGCAGGGATGGTATTTCGGGACATTTTGATTTGGCGGGAAACTGAAAAAGATTATAAACGCATAACATACAGACTCTCACAATGAGCGATAAATTCGGAAAAATAGCGCAGGTAATCGGCCCGGTAGTGGACGTTATCTTCGAAGGTGACGACAACATCCTTCCCCCTATCTATACGGCGCTTAAGGTTGACCGTCAAGACGGTTCGATGTTGATTCTTGAAGTGGAGCAGCATATCGGCGAGGATACCGTGCGCTGCGTGGCCATGGAGAGTACCGACGGCTTGCGCCGCGGTCTGCGTGTCGACAACCTCGACCGTCCGATTGCAGTGCCTACCGGCGACCAGGTGAAAGGACGCCTGCTCAATGTAATCGGCGATGCCATCGACCACCTTCCCGCGCTTAACCGGGAGAATCTCCGTCCCATCCACCAGCCTGCACCCGAGTTCGAAGACCTTACTATCGGTACTGAAATCCTGTTTACAGGTATCAAGGTTATCGACCTTTTGGAACCCTACAGCAAGGGTGGCAAAATCGGTCTGTTCGGTGGTGCCGGTGTGGGTAAGACCGTACTCATTATGGAGCTTATCAACAATATTGCCAAAGGGCATAACGGGTTCTCGGTGTTTACCGGTGTAGGCGAGCGTACCCGTGAGGGTAACGACCTTCTCCGTGAGATGATTGAGAGCGGTGTTATGAAATATGGCGACAAATTCCGCGAAGGCATGGAGAAAGGGGAGTGGAACCTTGCCGACGTGGATATGAAGCAGGTAGAAGAATCACAGGCCACACTCGTGTTCGGCCAGATGAACGAACCTCCAGGTGCACGTCTGCGTGTGGCACTCTCCGGCCTTACGGTTGCCGAGCAGTTCCGCGATCAGGACGGCGGCGGTAAGGATATACTTCTGTTCATCGACAACATTTTCCGCTTCACACAGGCTGGTTCGGAGGTTTCGGCGCTTTTGGGCCGTATGCCCTCGGCCGTAGGTTACCAGCCTACGCTTGCTTCGGAAATGGGTTCTCTCCAGGAACGTATCACATCGACCAAAAACGGGTCAATTACCTCTGTACAGGCTATCTATGTGCCTGCCGACGACTTGACCGACCCCGCTCCGGCCACCACATTCAACTTCCTTGATGCCACAACCGTGTTGAGCCGTAAGATTTCGGAGCTTGGTATATATCCGGCTGTCGACCCGCTTGAATCGACTTCACGTATCCTCGACCCCAATATCATCGGTGAGGAACATTATAATACGGCACAGGCTGTCAAGCAGCTTTTGCAGAAGTATAACGAGCTTCAGGATATCATCGCCATCCTTGGTGTGGATGAACTTTCTGACGAGGACAAGCTGGTGGTGTCGCGTGCCCGCCGTGCACAGCGCTTCCTGTCGCAGCCGTTCCATGTGGCCGAACAGTTTACCGGTCTGCCCGGTGTAATGGTTCCGTTGAGCGAGACAATCCGTGGTTTCAAGATGATTCTTTCGGGCGAAATGGACGAATATCCCGAACAGGCGTTCCTCAACGTCGGAACCATCGACGAAGCTATAGAGAAGGGCAAACGCATGCTTGCCGAGGTGAAATAACCCCGCATTGGCAAACGCGAGTAGCAAACTTTAGAAGTCCCCAATCAATTCGACACAAATGACACTAAAAATCATATCTGCTGAAAAAATCCTTTTCGAAGGTGAGGCCGATTCTGTGACCTTGCCAGGTGAGAAAGGGCAGTTTACAGTGCTTCCACGGCATGCGTCGCTCATTTCCACCCTTGTGGCCGGCAAAATCCGATACAGGCTTGCCGGTGAGGAACAGGAGCTTGCCGTTGCAGGTGGAATTGCCGATGTGGATCACGATGTGGTGTCGGTGTGCGTTTATTGATTTGAGGTATAATTAGATATTACCGGCGTTGCCGGTATGGATATAACGATTAAGGAAAGAATCTTCCCGATTGAGATATGAAGCGACTTTTATTCATATTGTCCCTGTTGGTTGCCGGTTTCAATGCCGCGTATGCCGACAATGCCCATGAGGGTGAAGCGGGGCAGGAAATCACATCGCAGCTGGAAACTGCCGAAGAGGCTGCCGAGGATGAAAAGCCTGATTTGAAGGAAACCATCTTCGCGCATCTTGGCGACGGTTACGGTTGGGAAGTGCCTTTCAACCATCATAAGCGCATCCCGTTGCCTGTAATCGTGTGGGGTAAGGACGGTCTTCACGTGTTTTCCTCATCGCATTTGACCCACGGGGATGTATATCACGACGGTGATGCCACATTCAAAATTGCCACCGAAGGCGATTATAAGGGCAAGGTAGTTGAAATCATCGATGGTAAGGAGTACAAGCCGTGGGATTTGTCGATTACCAAAAACGTATGTGCGATTTTCATTGCCTGTATCATAGTGTTATGGTGTTCGATGATGCTTGCCCGCTGGCATAAGAAAAATCCGTTCAAAGCCCCGCGCAAGGGTTTGGGCGCGTTCGAATCCTTGGTCGAATTCATCTATGTCGGTGTCATAAAGGCTACCCTTAAGGATAAGGCCCCTAAATTCGCTCCCTATCTTCTGACAGTGTTTATGTTCATATTCTTCATGAACCTGTTGGGTTTGATAGTGGTGTTCCCCGGCGGCGCTAACGTGACAGGTAACATTGCGGTTACCATGGTGCTGGCTATCATGACGTTCGTTATGACCAACCTGTTTGGTACCAAGCACTATTGGAAGGAAATTTTTTGGCCTGATGTACCTATCTGGCTTAAGTTCCCGATTCCCATCATGCAGCTTATCGAGGTGTTCGGCATCTTTACCAAGCCTGCGGCTTTGACGGTGCGTCTGTTCGCTAATATGATGGGCGGCCATATGATTGTGCTTGTGCTGACTTTGCTGATTTTCATTTTCGGTGCGATGGGCTATGCCGTGGCTTCGGGCACGGCGGTTGTGTCGGTGCTTTTCTCGGTGTTCATGTTGCTGATTGATGTGTTGGTGAGCTTTATCCAGGCATATGTGTTCACAATGCTTTCCACCATCTTCATCTCCTTGGCGCAGGAAAGCCACGACAGTCACGGGCATGATGAGCATGCTGCTCATGAAGCGGCCAATACCGTTGGTTGACGGGCTGCATTGGATTTGTGAAGTGGATTGGCCGGTCAGTCCGGCTGCATAACAAAGAAATAACAAAAACGATAAAATAACTCTCAAAACTCAAACAACTATGTTAGGATTGATTTTAGCAGCAGAAGCTCTCTTAGGTCTTGGCGCATCAATTGGTGCAGCTATCGCAGCTATCGCAGCTGGTATCGGTATCGGTAAGATTGGTTCTTCGGCTATGGAAGCTATCGCACGTCAGCCTGAAGCTGCAGGCGACATCCGTTCGAATATGATCGTGATTGCGGCTCTTGTCGAAGGTGTGGCTCTGTTTGCCGTAATCGTGTGCGTTCTTGCCCTGTTCGTATAATCCGGGCTTGATAAAAAGAGACACTTTCCCGTCGGGAGCAATGTCTCCCGGCGGGGGAGATTTCAAGGGCGCATTGATAGAGTTCCAGTCTGGTGAACGTGTGCTTTAAATGGCATGCCGGATGAGGCTGGTGCTAAGGAATGCAGCCTTCCCCCAATTACCCTCATAAATTAAGAAAAGGATTTTTTCTATAGGTTATGGAACTATTCAAAGTAGATTTCGGATTGACCGTGTGGATGTTCGTGGCGTTTGCGATCCTCCTGTTCATTTTGTGGAAATACGCATGGCCCGCTATCCTTAAAGGCGTGGACGGCCGCGCCGACTTAATCGACAAGGGTGTGGAATATGCACAGAACGCCAAAGAAAAGCTCGACAGCGCTCATGCCGAAGCACAGCGTTATGTTGCGGAGGCACGTCACCAGCAAGCCGATATAATTGCAGAGGCAAACAAAATCAAATCGCAGATTATCGAGGAAGCCCGCGACGCCGCCAAGGTAGAGGCCCAGAAGGTGATGGATGCCGCCAAGGTCTCCATCGAGCAGAGTCGCAAGGAAGCTGAAAAGAGCCTGCGCGACGAAGTAAGCCGTTATGCCCTGGCTATTGCAGGCCAGGTGACCCGTGAGCAGATGAAAGATGCGAAAGCACAGCAGAAGCTGGTTGATTCGCTTCTTGACGAAATGGAGACGAACAACTGAATCCGGTGAGCCGCATCGCAGGATGCGGCCAAGGTTCAGGTAACAATTTAGACGCGATGAACGAAGGATTGATTCCAAGACGATATGCCAAGGCGCTGCTGAAGTTCGCGGTGGGAAATGGTGCCGATAAGCGGATGTATGCGCTGATGACAAACCTCACGCATAGCTTTGCCGCCAATCCGGCTCTGGATTCGACTGTGGCCAACCCTTTCATATCCCCGGCCAAAAAGGAAGAATTGCTGATTACGGCAGCGGGGGCTGAAGGTGACGATTCGGTATATCGCGATTTCCTAAAGCTGTTGCGCACAAACAACCGTCTGCCATTGGTGCGGGGCATAGCTTTGGCCTATGGTGATGATTACCGAAAGGCTAACGGCATCTACCGTGTTGAAGTGACTGCGGCAGCACCTATGGATGCCGCAGGGGAGGAGCGGCTGAAAAAGCTTATCCTTTCCCATCTTGACGGAGGCACGATGGAGTATGATTTCAAGATTGATCCCGAACTTATCGGCGGGTTCACAGTGAATATCGGTTCAGAGAGGCTTGACGCATCTATAAAGAACGAACTTAAGCAGTTAAGGCTCAAACTTCTCGGTTGACAGAGGCTGTGAATGCCTGTGATATATACACGAGGCGTTCCGCTATAAGGCCAGCCGGAGTGTTGCTATCGGTGCGGATGGCAATTATCGGGGGGAACGGAAACGGGCGGAAGGAAAGATATTGCGGCCGGGGAAATGACCGGCTGTGTAAGAAAATGAAAGTTAACACCACTCTCTTTATACACCCAAAAGAATGATTAATCCAAGCGAGATTTCTGAAGTTTTAAAGCAACAGCTTGAAAGCGTCAACAAGACCGTGGCCTTTGAAGAGGTCGGCACAGTGCTGGAGGTGGGCGACGGTGTGGCTCATGTCTATGGGCTTGACAACGTGTGCGCCAACGAGCTTGTGGAGTTTGAGAACGGCGTGAAAGGCGTTGCCCTCAACCTTGAGGAGAGCAACGTGGGCGTCATCCTGCTCAACGACGTGAACAAGGTGACGGAGAACATGTCGGTTCGCCGCACCGGCGAGATCGCTTCCATTCCGGTAGGGGAGGGAGTGTTCGGCCGTGTAATCAACATCCTTGGCGAGCCTATCGACGGCCGCGGCCCTATAGAAGGGGAGCGGTTCCTGATGCCGTTGGAGCGTAAGGCTCCCGGTGTAATTTTCCGTCAGCCGGTTAACCAGCCGTTGCAGACGGGTATCAAGGCTGTTGACTCGATGGTGCCCATCGGTCGCGGACAGCGTGAGCTTATTATCGGTGACCGCCAGATCGGCAAGACCGCCATCGCCATCGACACGATAATCAACCAGCGTAAGAATTTCGACGCCGGGAAACCTGTCTATTGCATTTATGTGGCTATCGGCCAAAAAGCTTCGTCGGTAGCTGCCATTGTTGAGACCCTGCGCCAGCATGGTGCACTCGATTATACCTGCGTGGTTGCAGCCACCGCTTCGGATTCGGCTGCCATGCGTTATTACTCGCCTTTTGCCGGTGTGGCAATCGGTGAATATATCCGCGACACCGGGCGCGACGCCCTTATCGTTTACGATGACCTTTCGAAACAGGCTGTCGCATACCGTGAGATATCCTTGATTTTGAAACGTCCTTCGGGTCGTGAGGCATATCCCGGCGATATTTTCTACCTGCATTCGCGTTTGTTGGAGCGTGCTGCCAAGATTATCGATAACCAAAAGGTGGCACAGAGCATGAACGACCTTCCCGAAGTGCTGAAAAGCAAGGTTAAGGGTGGCGGTTCGCTCACAGCCCTTCCAATCATCGAAACCCAGGCCGGCGACGTTTCGGCTTATATCCCGACCAATGTGATTTCGATTACCGACGGTCAGATTTACCTTGAAACGGCGCTTTTCAACCGTGGTATCCGTCCGGCAATCAATGTGGGTATTTCCGTGTCGCGTGTGGGTGGTAATGCCCAGATCAAGTCGATGAAGAAGGTGGCCGGTACGTTGAAAATCGACCAGGCACAGTTCCGTGAGCTGGAGTCGTTTACCAAATTCGGTGGCGACATCGACCCTGTAACCGCGCGCGTTATCGACCGTGGCCGTAAGAACGAGCGTCTCCTCATCCAGCCCCAATACAAGCCTTGGGCGGTTGAAGACGAGGTTGCCGTTATCTATTGCGGTGTCAACGGCCTTCTAAGCGATGTGCCGGTAGAAAAGGTGGCTGAGTTCCAGGAATCGTTGTTGCAGTTGCTCCATGCCCGTCACCAGGCTGATGTGCTTGATGTTATCGGCAGCGGCAAGTTGACCGACGATTGCACCGCCAAGCTTACCGAGGCTGCAAAAGAGGTAGCTTCACGCTATAAATAAACCAAACAACACGGATTGCCGGATTGTGTGTGAAAAATCTTACGAAGTATCCACACACAATTCATGAATCCTGTCAAAATAAGAGATTTCTAAAACGGAAAGTCATCACAAATGGCAACATTAAGAGAATTAAAGGGACGAATCGGCTCTGTGGCGTCGTCGGAGAAAATCACCGGCGCCATGAAGATGATTTCATCGGCTAAGATGCACAAGGCTGAAACGGCTTTGAAGCAGTTGCGTCCGTTCCGTGACCAGGTAGAGATGGTCATAGCGAATCTCCTAAGCTCCGATGCCACGTTCTCGTCACCGCTTATGAGCGGTCGCGCGGTTGAAAAGCTTGCCATCGTGGTGTGGGGTTCGGACGACGGCCTCTGCGGGGCTTACAACGTGAATATTTTCAAACTCCTGCTCCAGCATCTGGCCGAATGCCGTGCCAGGTTGGGTGAGGGGGTAAACATCACGATTATCCCTGTAGGTTCCAAAATAGCCAAGGCTGCCAAGAAACTGCGGTTGCCCAGGGTAGAGGTGTCAGTGCCCGGAGGTGTGGATTCCAAGAGCACCGATTCTTCGGTCAGGGATTTTACCTGGCGTATGCGCGACAGCTTCCTTAACGGTGAATATGACCGTGTCGACATGCTCTATATGTCGTATAAGAGTGTGAGCCGTCAGCGTCCCGAATATATGGCGCTCCTTCCGGTCACTTATGAGGCGTTTGCCTCGGGTGCCGGAGACAAGGCTGTGAAACCGTATATTTTCGAACCGTCGCCCGAACGTATTTTCACCGAGATATTGCCGATGTATCTTTTGTCGGTGGTTCAGGATGTGTTCATCGAGAACCGTGCGAGCGAGCAGGCCGCAAGGGTAATGGCTATGCAGAGTGCCAACGACAATGCCAAGAAACTCCACGACCAGTTGCAGCTCGAATTCAACAAGCTTCGTCAGCAGGCTATCACCACCGAGCTTCTCGACATACTCGGCGGCCAGGTCAAATAGCATGTCCTTCCGGATGAGTTCACAACCTGGTCTCTAGAATAGAAAAACAAGGAAAAAGTAATAATAAAAATGGGTAGTGTAAAAGATTATTTTTCATCCTTAGGGAAAGGTGTCGCAAGCCTCTTAAAGGGGCTTGAGGTTACCGGCAAGGAATTTGTTACCCCTAAGATTACTGAAAGATACCCCGAAAACCGCGACGAGATGAATGTTGCACCGCGTTTCCGCGCCACGCTTGAGTTCATCTACGACGCCGAGGGGAACCATAAGTGCATAGCTTGCGGTACATGCGAACGAAACTGTCCCAACGGCACCATCACAGTGGAAACCAAGATGGTAGATACCTGGGACGGTAAGAAAAAGAAAAAACTCGACAGGTATGTCTACGACCTTGGCAGTTGCACTTTCTGCCAGTTGTGTGTCACCACCTGTCCGACGGATGCAATCCGTTTCAGCAATGATTTCGAGCAGGCTGTTTTCACCCGTTCGAAACTTGTGAAGCAGCTTAATTACCTCCCTGAAAAGCCCGAACCCAAGCCTACGCCTGAGCAGATTGCCAAGATGGAGGCCGAAAAGAAGGCTAAAATCGAAGCTGCAAAAGCGGCTGCCGCAGCCAAGAAAGCTGCCGGTGCAACCGCGCCCGCCGGGGAAGCCGCACCGAAGGCTGCCGACGACAAAGCGTCGAAGGCTCTCGCCGCTGCCGGTGGCGACCCTGAAAAGGAGGCCAAAATCAAGGCCGCACTTGAGAAAGCAGCCAAACTGAAAGCCGAGCGTGCAGCCGCCCAGGGCGGGGCTGCCCCCAAAGCGCCGGGTAATGAAGAAACAAAAAAATCATAACGTAATATGGAATCAGTAGGAAGTATCATCGTCTATGCGGTAATCGCCTTGACGATTATCGTATGCTCGGTGCTTGCTGTCACAACCCGCAAAATCCTGCGTGCCGCCACCTACTTGCTGTTCTCGCTGTTTGCAACGGCCGCCCTCTATTTCCAACTCGACTATGAGTTTTTGGGCGCGGTTCAGATCGCGGTTTATGCCGGAGGTATCGTGGTGCTGTTTGTGTTCTCGATTCTTCTGACAAGCAAGCCTGGCGACAACACCCCTGCGCTTGCATCGAAGAAACGTGTGCTTGGTGGGATAGGAGCCTTGGCAATGTTCCTTGTGGCAGGATATTCGTTGGTCAGCCGCACGTCGATGTTGTCGGCAGTGGCAGCAGGCGGTAACCCTTCAATGACCGAAATCGGCACCGCGCTGATGGGGACGGGTCACGGCCAGTATCTGTTGCCCTTCGAGGCTATCAGTGTGTTATTGCTCGCATGTATTATCGGCGGTGTGGTTATCGCCCGCAAACATTAAGAGGAAAAACCGAGAATCATGGATTTGACAATATTATATTACCTAATTCCGAGCCTTTTCATGTTTTGCTGCGGTGTTTACGGTTTCATAACCCGCCGAAACATGATTGCCATCCTCATTTCGCTTGAGCTGATGCTCAATTCGGTTGACATCAATTTCGTGGTGTTCAACCGTTTCCTGTTCCCCGGCGAGATGGAGGGAATGTTTTTCTCGCTGTTCGCCATCGGATTGGCGGCTGCCGAGACTGCACTGGCTATTGCGATTATTATCAATGTGTTCCGCGTGTCGGAGAATATCGACGTGCGTGATGTAACGAAAATGAAATTTTAAAGCGCCATGCAACCTGTCATACCTATCATTATCCTTGCCTTGCCGTTGGCCATGTTCCTGGTCCTCGGTCTGTTCGGCAATAAGATGAGCCACCGCTTAGCGGGAGTGCTCGGCACTGCGGGGATGGGCGTAACGATGGTGCTTGCCTATATCACCGCGTTCACCTATTTCTTCTCCGGAAGCGGGGAATTTTATGATGCAGAGACCCATACACGTCTGCAGTCAGTGATATTCAATCACGACTGGCTGGCATTTACCGACAACCTGGTTATCCGTCTGGGCTTCCTTCTCGACCCGATTTCGGCCCTGATGCTGGTGGTTATCACCACCATTTCGTTCATGGTGCATCTTTATAGCAACGGCTATATGCGCGACCATCACGGGGTGTGGGAGAAAGGCTTCCAGCGTTTCTATGCGTTCCTGTCGCTTTTCAGCTTCTCGATGCTGGGTCTTGTGGTGGCCACCAACATTTTCCAGATGTATATGTTTTGGGAGCTTGTGGGTGCTTCGTCCTACCTGCTCATCGGTTTCTACTATACCAAGCCTTCGGCTGTGTCGGCTTCGAAAAAGGCGTTTATCGTAACCCGTTTCGCCGACCTCGGCTTCCTGCTCGGTATCCTTGTACTTAGCTTTTACACCGGTACGTTTAATTTCACCGACCTTACTTCGACAGAGGTTGCCGACGGTGTTTACCGCATCAGCGAAGGCACTGCCGAGGGAATCAAGAACATATTCGCCACCAGCGCCGCTCCCGTGTTTATGGGCGGTTCAGTGCTGACCTGGGCGCTTGTGTTGATTTTCATGGGTGGTATGGGTAAGTCGGCGATGATGCCGTTGCACATCTGGCTGCCCGATGCAATGGAAGGCCCCACCCCTGTGTCGGCACTTATCCATGCCGCTACGATGGTTGTGGCCGGTGTCTACCTGGTAGCCCGCCTGTTCCCGCTTTATCTGATGGAGACTGCGGCAATGGATATTATCGTGGTAGTGGGTGCCCTGACGGCGTTGTATGCCGCGATGGTGGCTTGTACGCAGATTGACATCAAACGTGTGCTGGCATTCTCCACCATTTCGCAGATTGCGTTTATGATGGTGTCGCTGGGTGTGGCACGTCCTGAATTCCATCATGGGCTGGGTTATATGGCCGGTATGTTCCACCTGTTCACCCACGCCATGTTCAAGGCGTTGCTTTTCCTTTGCGCCGGTGCATTGATTCATGCTATCGGTTCGAACGACTACACAGCCATGCACGGTTTGCGCAAGCATATGCCTGTGACCCACATCACATTCCTGATTGGCTGTCTTGCCATCGCAGGTATCATACCGTTTGCCGGTTTCTTCTCGAAAGATGAAATCCTCACGGCCACGCTCGGTCATTCCACTTTGTGGTATGTATGGATGTCGGCTGTAGCCGGTTTGACCGCATTCTATATGTTCCGCCTTTACTATCTGATTTTCTGGTGGAAGGAACATAAGGTGCCTCAGGGGCATCATGCCCCCCACGACCAGCCTTGGACTATGACCCTCCCGCTGGTGATTTTGGCCGTGGTTTCATGTTTTGCAGGATTTGTGCCTATGGGCAACCTTGTTACATGGAACGGTCATGAAATGTTCGACAATGTTTCATTCTTCACCAATCTCGGTGCGCTTGACTGGTCGGTTGCTTCAATCAGCCTTTTGGTGGCAATCGCAGCCATCGCTTTGGCAACGGTGATGTACAAGAAGGAGAACCCGCTTCCTTCGAAAATGAAGAATGCGCTACCCAACCTTTGGCGTTGGTGCCACCATCGCTTCTATTGGGACGAGCTTTATATGTTCATCACGCATAAGATTATTTTCGGCTGCATCAGCAAACCCATCGCCTGGTTCGACCGCCATATCGTTGACGGCACGATGGATGCATTCGCAACTATGACCCAGAAGGCGTCGTATGCCATCCGCAGCCTCCAGTCGGGCAACATACAGATGTATGTATGGTTCTATCTCATCGGCGCCCTGTTGCTCGGTGCTATCACAGCCATATGCCTGATGTAATCTATCCCGGTTTGAAACACAGATAAAATATAGTAACAGAGATGTTTTCCAATATACTTATTTATTTCGTGATAATCCCGTTGCTGATGCTCGGCGGATTTTTCCTCTGCCGCGACATCAAGCAGATACGTGCGGTTGCCGTGACAGGCTCCACGTTGCTCGTAGCCCTGTCGGTGTGGTTGCTGGTGGATTATCTGGCGCTCCGTGCTGCCGGTGAACAGGCGGAGATGCTTTTCACAGACTCCTGGACATGGTTCGGCCCGTTGAATATCAATCTCGCGGTCGGTGTCGACGGTGTGTCAATCGCCATGCTTATCCTTTCGTCGATAATCGTGTTTGCCGGTTCGTTCGCATCGTGGAAGATTGACGATGCACGCCACTTCTTCATGTGGCTGCTGCTGCTTTCCACCGGTGTGTTCGGATTCTTTATCACTGTGGACCTTTTCACGATGTTCATGTTCTATGAGGTGGCCCTTATCCCGATGTATCTTCTCATCGGTGTGTGGGGTACCGGGCGCAAGGAATATTCGGCCATGAAGCTTACCCTTATGCTTATGGGTGGCTCGGCCTTCTTGATGCTCAGCCTCATCGGCATATATTATCATTCGGCACCCGAAGGTGGCGAGCTTACATGGAATATTCTTGAAATCTCCAAGAATGCCTCGATTTCGACAGGGTGGCAGTATTTCCTCTTCCCCATGTGTTTCGTGGGTTTCGGTGTGCTAGGTGCCATGTTCCCCTTCCACACCTGGAGCCCCGACGGTCATGCCTGCGCCCCGACTGCGGTGTCGATGCTTCATGCGGGTGTGCTTATGAAGCTGGGTGGTTACGGTTGCTTCCGTGTGGCCATGTACCTTATGCCTGAGGCTGCCAACGACCTTGCTTGGATATTCCTTATCCTTACAGGTATCTCGGTGGTTTACGGCGCGTTTTCGGCCTGTGTGCAGACCGACCTCAAATACATCAACGCATACTCGTCGGTGTCGCACTGCGGCATGGTGCTTTTTGCAATCCTGATGATTAACACAACGGCGCTGACCGGTGCAATCATGCAGATGCTTTCGCATGGTTTGATGACGGCCCTGTTCTTTGCGTTAATCGGTATGATTTACGGACGTACACACACACGCGACATCCGCCTGATGGGTGGCCTTATGAAGATAATGCCGTTCCTGGGTGTGGGATACGTGATTGCCGGTATGGCATCGCTCGGTCTGCCGGGTCTTAGCGGTTTCGTTGCCGAGATGACAATTTTCGTCGGCTCGTTCGAACATACCGACATGTTCCACCGTGTGTTCACCATCGTGGCTTGTTCGTCGATTGTGATTACGGCGGTGTACATCCTCCGCGTTGTCGGCAAGCTGCTTTTCGGCCCTGTCCAGGACGAACATCACCTGCAGCTGACCGATGCCACATGGTGGGAACGCCTGTCGACCATCACCCTTATCGTGAGTGTGGCTGCAATAGGTTGCTTCCCCAACTTCTTTGAGTCGTTAATCAAGTTCACCTTCAGCCCGGAAATTTTCCGCGCAATCGGACTGAACTAATCTGAATCTCCTTAGATAGAAAGAAACAATGGATTATTCACAATTTCTTGCAATGCGACAGGAGATCGGCCTGCTGATTGTTTTCCTGTTGGTGTTTCTTTATGACACGTTCATGCCTAAAAAGGCTCTTAACGCCACAGCCGGGTTCACCACGGTGTTGTTCCTGCTGTTTACAGTGGCAAGCTTCATCTGGGGCAACAGCGGCGAAATAGACGCCTTTGCGGGGATGTATAACACATCGCCTGTATGCTCGATGATTAAGAACATATTGAATGTGGGCGTGCTGATTGTGCTCATCCAGTCGTGCCGCTGGGCAAACGGCGAGCTGATGATTATGCGCCGCGGCGAGTTCTACGAATTGTTGCTTGTAACGCTGTTCGGTATGTATCTCATGATTTCGTCGCGTCACTTCCTGCTGTTTGTCATCGGCCTTGAAAGCGCCTCGCTTCCGTTGGCTGCTATGGTGGCTATGGATAAGAACCGTTATGAAAGCCATGAGGCTGCCATCAAGTACATGCTTACAGCTGTGTTCTCGTCGGCAGTGTTTATGATGGGTCTCTCGTTTGTCTATGGTTTGGCAGGTTCGCTTTATTTCAACGATATCGCCCTGCAGCTCGGCACCCAGACCGATACGTTGCTCGTTGTAGCGCTCGCATTCGTGATTTCGGGTGTAGGTTTCAAGCTGTCGCTTGTGCCTTTCCACCTTTGGACTGCCGATGTTTACCAGGGTGCGCCCACTTCCGTCACCTCCTATCTGTCAGTTATCTCAAAGGGGGCAGCCGCATTTGCCTTTATGGTGATATTGGTGCAGGTGTTCGGCCAGTTCTATTCCGGCGCATGGGAATGGATGCTTTATGCTCTGATTATCCTTACCATCACTATCGGTAACCTTTTTGCAGTGCGTCAGAAGAATATGAAGCGCTTCCTTGCGTTCTCGTCGATTTCACAGGCCGGTTATATTATGCTCGGCATAGTGGGTTGTAACGAGATGGGTATGGCCGCTATGATGTACTACATCCTTGTTTACATATTCTCCAACCTCGCTGCATTCGGCGTTATCGGGGCGATAGAGAACCAGACTGGCAAGGTTTCGATGACTGACTATAACGGGCTGTCGAAAACCAATCCCTGGCTGGCTTGCGCCATGATGCTTGCCATGTTCTCACTGGCAGGTATCCCCCCGTTTGCAGGATTCTTCAGCAAGTTCTTCATTTTTACCTCGGCTATCAACCAAGGTTCTGTAGCAATCTATATCCTGGTACTCATCGCATTGATTAACACCATTATATCGCTCTACTACTATCTGTTGGTTGTAAAGGCCATGTATATCTCACCCGAAGAACCGCAGATTCCCGCCTTCCGTTCGGCTTGCACCGAACGCCTGGGGTTGTGGATATGCGTAGGCGGCATTGTGGCTCTCGGTATCGTAAGCTTCTTCTACGACACAATCCTTGAAGCTTCCGCCTCTACCGGCATCTTCGCCTTCATAGGATAAGTTGCACTGAGGTTTTTTAATATAGCTACTACAAAACACTGCGGTGAGCCGATTTCGGCTCACCGCAGTGTTTTGTAGTATTATGATGAGATTGTATGCAAGAATAGGTGTTTGTGCAAGGCTGTATGTATTCCTCGTGATGCCTCTGCTGTGAATTATGATGAGGGAACATTGGCATGAGGATATAATAAGTAAGTCATGAAAATTATTACGCATGAAAGGTATAATCCGGCTTTATATTGTCTGAGAGCATACTTTCAGTCGATTTTTGTCCGAAGATGAAGGAGCGTAGCGAGCTACACGACTGAATATTAGGACAAAAAGCGGCGAAAGGATGCCGCAGACAATATAAAATAATTTCCACGACTTACTTAGAGTATTGATTGTTGTGAATCTATTTTGTATGAGGTATCATATGAAGAATGTGGGGATGTGGTGTTTTGGGGAATGGTATAAAGGGAAGTGGTTTCCTGCCGGAGCATTATTACATACAGGCGACGCATAGGAAGGATGCATGCCTTTGGAGGCTTTCCATCTCGGCTTGTTGCATCATGTTGTATATTATATGCTTGAAAATTTGCAGATTAAGCGCCTTTATTATTATATTTGCGGTGGAAGTTGTTATCGTGCGTTAAAATATCGAGTACATCATTAAAAACATTTTATCATGGAAACGCAGATTTTTATTAAATATATTATGCTATGAAACAGATTTTTGGATTTGTGCCTGCTGCAGCTGTGTGCTGTTTGCTGGTTACGGGTTGTTCGAATGAGAACGATGTGAACGAACCTGGGGTCGAGCAGGTGATTGACCCTGTTGAACAGGTGGAATATACGGTGGCTGAGAAAAACGCGGTAGCCGCCACCCAGGGGTTTGATTATGATTTTTTGAAAGCGGTCTGTGCGTCGGAAAGCTATGATGAGAATGTTGTCGTGTCGCCGTGGAGCGCACAGATGCTTCTTTCCATGATGGCCAATGTTACTGATGCGTCGAGCACGGCGGAGATTATCCGGGCGTTGGGGTGTGACGATGTTTCGTCGTTGAACAGTTTTAACGGCAAATGCCTGAGGGTGCTGCCTCATGTTGATGCTTCAACTAAAATAGCATTGGCAAATTCCGTTTGGTTTCATAATGCCTACACTATGAATCAAGCTTTCGTGGCAACGGCAAATGACTTTTATGATATGGAAGTGTTCGGGCGTGATTTTGATGTGGCCGGGCCGGTTGTGGATGAGGTAAATGGTTGGTGCAATAAAAAGACATCCGGCCTGATTCCGAATATCATTAATGGGCTTGACGGTGTGTCGATAATGATTAATGCCCTTTATTTCAAAGGTGAATGGGCCAACCCGTTTGATGAGGCCGAAACTGAGATGAAGGATTTCAACGGGCAGGCCGGTGTTGCCAAGGTGAAAATGATGCATAAAAAGGGGATGCAGCATTATGCCGTGAATAATGATTATGAAGCAGTGAAGCTCGAACTTGGAAACGGGGCTGTTTCAATTGCCTTTGTCCTTCCCGAAGAAGGGAAAGATATGGATGTGTTTATGAAGGGATTCGATTACGTGGCGTTTAAGAACGAGCGTTACAGCGACAGGGTGATTGACCTTTCATTGGTGAAATGCAACCTGGCGCCCGGAAAATTCGACTTGCAGACTGCGTTGATGTCGCTCGGAGTAAATGGGGTGTTTGCTCCCGGTCAAATCTCGTTGTTTGAGGAGGCATTGGATGGTCAGTTCAGGATTTATCAAAAATCGGCTGTGGAATTTAGCGAAAAAGGTGCCGAGGGTGCTTCCGTTACATGGAACACCGAGGTGATTGCACCCGGTGCCGGGGATGTTGCAGAGGTTCCAGTAGTGACTTTCGACCGCCCGTATCTTTTCTTTATTACAGAGGCTCAGACCGGCGTATGCCTTATGGCCGGTCGCGTGATGAACTTCTGAGGATAAAATCAATGGTTGTCTGTCATCGTGACAGATAACTTTGAATAGAGACTGTGAGGTTTTAATTTGTTTTTGGTAGACGACTTAGTAGTAAATTTCTGATTAATAGTCAATTTCTGACATCTCGAAATCAGGGGTTAATGTCAGTATGGGTTGTCCCGCCAATTAGATATGCAGGGAAAAATGAAAGCGTTGTGTCAGGATGGGAATCTTGACACAACGCTTTTGAATGGGGGAGGGGATGTTATCAGGGGTTTACGAGGTTGTGGCCGGTCATTTCGGCAGGCTGGGGTATGCCCATGATGTGGAGGATGGTCGGGGCTACGTCGGCGAGGATGCCGTTTTCAACTGTGGCGGCCTTGTTGTCGGTTATGTAGACGCATGGCACGGGGTTGAGCGAATGGGCGGTGTTGGGTGTGCCGTCGGGATTGATGGCGTTGTCGGCGTTGCCATGGTCGGCGATTATGATTGCCTCATAGCCGGAGGCCTTGGCAGCCTCGATGGTGTCGCGCACGCAGTCGTCAACAGCCTTGACAGCCTTTTCGATTGCCTCGTATATGCCGGTATGGCCTACCATGTCGCCGTTGGCGAAGTTCACCACGATGAAGTCATATTTCTCGCTGCGGATGGCCTCGACGAGTTTGTCTTTGACTTCATAGGCGCTCATTTCAGGCTTAAGGTCGTAGGTGGCCACTTTGGGGGAGGGGACGAGGATGCGGTCCTCCCCTTCGAATTCGGCTTCGCGTCCGCCGTTGAAGAAGAATGTCACATGGGCGTATTTCTCTGTTTCTGCAATGTGGAGCTGGTGCTTGCTTTCCTTTGCGAGATATTCGCCGAGGGTGTTCTGCACGTTCTCTTTGGGGAATAGGATATGTACGCCGGTGAACGATGCGTCGTAAGGGGTCATGCAGTAGTATTGCAGGCCGGGGATGTTGGCCATGCCTTCCTCGGGCATGTCGTGCTGGGTGAGCACCACTGTTAGTTCCTTTGCGCGGTCGTTGCGGTAGTTGAAGAATATCACTGCATCGCCGGGTTTGATTGTGCCGTCGACGGTGGAGTTGTTGACGGGCTTTACGAATTCGTCGGTAACGTCGGCATCGTAGCTTTCCTGCATGGCCTGCACCATGTCGGCAGCCTGTTTCCCTTCACCTTTCACAAGGAGGTCGTAGGCCACTTTCACACGGTCCCAGCGTTTGTCGCGGTCCATGGCATAGTAGCGGCCGACTACGGAAGCGATTACGCCTGCGCTGTTCTTGCAGTGTTCGGTGAGTTGCTCGATGAAGCCTTTGCCTGAACGGGGGTCAGTGTCGCGTCCGTCCATGAAGCAGTGGAGGTAGACTTTTTCAAGGCCGTATTCCTTGGCGATGTCGCAAAGTGCGAAGATGTGTTCGAACGATGAGTGAACGCCTCCGGTGGATGTCAGACCCATGAAATGGATTGCCTTATCGTTGTTTTTTGCATAGGAGAAGGCGTTTTTGATTTCGGGGTTGTCAAGAATCGAGCGGTCGGCGATGGCTTTGTTTATTTTCACGAGGTCCTGGTAGACAACGCGGCCTGCGCCGATGTTGAGGTGGCCTACTTCGGAGTTGCCCATCTGCCCGTCGGGGAGGCCGACGTTTTCGCCTGATGCCTGTAGCTGGGAATGGGGGTATGTTTCAATCAGATGATTCCAATATGCGGGATGTGCCGAGTAGATGGCGTTGCTTTTGGTGTCGGCGCCGATGCCCCACCCGTCGAGAATCATTAGTAATGCTTTATGTGCCATTAGTTTTTTTGAGTTATAGGTTTGAAGTTGATAAGTTGTAGGCGTGCTTAAGTTTTTTGAGCAATATCCCATTTAAGGGGTAGCCTGCAACTCATTTGAAATGTAATGGGATGCAACAGCAACCGGCGGATTGCTGCCGGTTGCTGTTGCAAGTTGTTATTTTGATGCTTCGGGCATTTTCATTTCGTGGCGTTTACTTCTGAACGGGGCATCCGGCACATTTCTGCTGGATTTCCTTGAAGAAGTCGTTGCCTTTGTTATCAACAAGAATGAAGGCCGGGAAGTTTTCCACTTCGATTTTCCAAATGGCTTCCATGCCGAGTTCGGGATATTCGAGGAGTTCTACTTTTTTGATAGAATCCTGTGCCAGGATTGCAGCCGGGCCTCCGATTGAGCCGAGGTAGAAGCCGCCGTTGTTTTTGCAGGCATCTGTGACCTGCTGGCTGCGGTTGCCTTTGGCAATCATAATCATCGAGCCTCCTGCTTTTTGGAACTGGTCGACGTAGGAGTCCATGCGTCCGGCGGTGGTTGGGCCGAAGGAGCCTGATGCCATACCTTCGGGGGTTTTGGCCGGGCCGGCGTAGTAGATGGGGTGATGCTTGAGATATTCCGGCATCGGTTCGCCGTTGTCGAGGCGTTCTTTGATTTTGGCGTGGGCGATGTCGCGACCAACGATTATGGTGCCGTTGAGCGACAGGCGTGTTGCCACAGGGAACTTGTCGAGTTCGGCGAGGACTTCGCTCATGGGGCGGTCGAGGTCGATTTTCACAGCATCGCCTTCGCCTGCGTTGCGCAGCTCTTCGGGAATCAGTTCGCCGGGGTTGGCGTCGAGTTTCTCAATCCAAAGACCCTCTTTGTTGATTTTTGCTTTCACGTTGCGGTCGGCCGAGCAGCTTACGCCCATGCCGATTGGGCAGGATGCGCCGTGGCGCGGCAGGCGGATTACGCGTATGTCGTGTGCGAAATATTTGCCTCCGAACTGTGCACCGAGGCCGATTTGCTCCGATGCTTTTTTAAGCTCGTTTTCCAGCTCGATGTCGCGGAAGGCGCGGCCATATTCGTTGCCTGTGGTAGGCAGGTTGTCGTAATATTTGATTGAAGCCTTCTTGACTGTCTCGAGGTTCTTTTCGGCAGAGGTGCCGCCGATTACGAACGCGATATGGTAGGGTGGGCAGGCGGCTGTGCCGAGTGTTTTCATTTTCTCGACCAGGAATGGCACAAGGGTCTTGGGGTTGATGATGGCCTTTGTTTCCTGATATAGATAGGTCTTGTTGGCGGAGCCGCCACCTTTTGCAACGAATACGAAGTGGTATTCGTTTCCTTCTTCGGCATGGATGTCGATTTGTGCCGGGAGGTTGCAACCGGTGTTCACCTCGTCATACATGTTGAGGGGGGCGTTCTGCGAGTAGCGGAGGTTATCGGTGGTGTAGGTGTCGTAAACCCCTTTCGAGAGTTTTTCGGCATCGTCACAGCCGGTGTAGACGCACTGGCCTTTTGCGCCGTGAACTATGGCTGTGCCTGTATCCTGGCAGAACGGGAGCTGCCCTTTGGCTGCCACTTCGGCGTTGCGGAGCATGGTCAGGGCAACATATTTGTCGTTTGACGATGCTTCGGGGTCGGAGAGGATTTTGGCCACCATCTTGTTGTGTTCGCGGCGGAGCATAAAGGCGTTGTCGTGAGTGGCCTGTCGCGCAAGCACGGTGAGTGCTTCGGGGTCAACTACGAGGAATTCATGCCCACCCCAGTTCTCGGTCTTTACATATTCCGACGTAAGGTGGTAATACTCGGTTGTATCAGGCCCTAACGGGAACATTTCCTGATAGTGAAACGGTTTTGTTGCCATATATCGTTAAAAGGTTGATTTCTTTGTTGCAAAGATACGGATTCGGCCTTGGATTGGCAAATTGCAGTGAACGGAATTAACGATATTCCGGATGAAAAATTGCTATAAAAAAGCCAGAGAGGGTGTGTCATAATGGCTCATCTAGGTCGTCGCTTGTGGGATTCGGCTTCGGTCATTGACCTCGGTCAACTCCCTTCAGCCTCACCCGCAAGCTCCTACCATCTGAACCATTCTGACAGCACCCTCGTCATCCGGGCGAAAACCACGGCGGTGTGCCAAAATATTGAATTTTGACACACCGCCGGTCGGCAGGATGTGTTGTGGGGTTATTTGGTGGATTTGGTGAAGGTGAGGTCGGTGTGGTTGATTTCGCAATGCATTATGGAACCTTCGATTTTTATGTCGTCGATTTCGGTGATGTTTGAGAATGCATTCTGCGCGGCGCGGTTAATCTGCTGGGTGGCGAGGATGGCTGCGCCCGGTTTTAATTTTTCAACCAGGGGTGCGGAGGTCGCGGTCGCGATGTTGTAGTTCAGCTTTACGGCATCGGGGTCGACATTGACGTTCATCGAGGTGGCATCGAGGCTGATTGTCAGTTCGTCGTCATCTTTTGCCTGGTAAACGCCGGTTATGGTTGCTACCCCGCTTGCTGTAATCTGGAGGGGTGTCACAATTGAGTCGTTCGACTGCATGGTGTTTTCCACCGTGATTATGGCGGTCATGGTGACTGAGCCTTCGGTGTCGGCGGCGCCTTTGGTGAATTCAAGCGTCCTTACCATGGATGCGGATGCGGCACCGGTATCGAGCATTTTTTCAGGATTCCCGGTCCATTTCCCTTGCACCGATTCGGCAAGTTTCGCCTTGGTGTCGCATGCGGTCATGAGGGTGAGCATACCGGCCACTGCGGCGGTTGCGCAAATCACGGAGGTAAATTTTTTCATAATGAATTATTTAGGTGTTTGAATTATTTTTAATACGTTATAACATGATAACATTCCGGGTGTGTAATCGTTCACGGATATTTTTCAAACGTCGTAAAAAGTATTAAAACATGTTTTCCCGGTGGTGTTATCGGTCGTATTTGTTGGCAGGGTGTCCCCGATTGCCTAACTTTGCCATGACGGCATGTTGACTGCCCGCGTTTATAATAGACTTTTACAAAATCCTTATGTCTGACCTTGGAAAAAACTCCCTTAATGATTGTGGCTGCGATAATGCGGATGGCGAAAAGCCGGTTCGCCGCCACCGCCCCGGTCTTTTGCCTAAGATTATCATCGCAATAGCACTCGGCATCGGGGCCGGATATGTCTGCCCGCTGTGGTGCGCGCGCCTTATGTCCACGTTCAATGCCGTTTTCAGCCAGTTTCTCGGCTTCTGCATCCCGTTGATTATACTTGGTTTCGTGGCACCTGCCATTGCCGATATCGGGGCGCGTGCGGGGAAGATGCTTGTGGCCACGGCATTGCTGGCCTATGTGTTCACATTGTTTGCCGGATTCCTGTCGTATGCCACCGGGGTGATGTTCTTCCCTTCGATGATTTCGGCTGAGGAATATGTGGCGGAAACATCGCATGCGGTGTCAATAGCGCCATATTTCACTATCGAGATGCCACCGCTGATGTGCGTCATGTCGGCACTTGTGGCAGCCTTTATCCTGGGGCTTGGAGGGGCGTTCCTGCAAACCGATGCGCTGAAAAACCTTTTAGGGGAATTCCGGGAGATTATAACCAAGGTTATAGCCAAGGTCATTATCCCGTTGCTCCCGGTTTATATATTCGGCATTTTCCTGAATATGACGGTGACGGGTGAGGTGGGGTCGATACTCTCGACGTTCATCAAGATTATCGCTGTGATTTTCGGGTTGCATGTTTTTGTGCTGGTATTCCAATATTGCGTCGCAGCACCGTTTTCACGCGGCAGCCGCAATCCTTTCAAGCTGTTGTGGTCGATGATGCCGGCCTATTTCACAGCCCTTGGCACTCAATCGTCGGCAGCCACGATTCCCGTAACCCTTGAGCGCACCATCGCTATGGGGGTGAACAAGGATGTGGCTGGCTTTACGGTGCCGTTATGTGCTACCATCCATATGTCGGGCAGCACCCTCAAGCTGGTGGCGTGTGCTTTGACCTTGATGATTGCCAACGGGCTGCATTTTGATTTCGGTATGTTTGCGGGGTTCATAGCCATGCTCGGCATCACTATTATAGCCGCGCCAGGTGTGCCTGGCGGTGCCGTTATGGCCGCCCTCGGCCTGTTCACTTCCATGCTTGGGTTTTCGGAATCGGATTGCGCCCTGATGATAGCCCTCTATATAGCCATGGATAGTTTCGGCACTGCCTGTAACGTGACCGGCGACGGCGCCATATCCGTTATAATAGGGCGTCTGTTCGGTGGGAAGGGATGTTGCTGATTATGAGGGTGCGTCATAATGGCTCACCTTCAAGCTCCTACCATCTGAACCATCCTGACATCACCCTCGCCATCCTGGCAAAAAGCAAGGCGATGTGCCAAAATTCAATATTTTGACACATCGCCTGTTTTGTAGGGGAAATGCGATGTTTTCTTGCCGTTATCCCGATGGTCACGGCATGTTATTCTTCGCCGAGCATGGCCAGGAATCCGGCTTCGTCAATGATGGGGATTCCCAGGGCGGTGGCTTTTTCGAGTTTGGAAGGCCCCATGTTTTCTCCTGCGAACACATAGTCGGTTTTTTTAGAGATTGAGCCGACATTTTTGCCGCCATTGCGTTCAATCATGGCTTTGTATTCGTCGCGTGAATGGTGTGAGAATGTGCCGCTGATTACGAATGATTTTCCGCCTAAAATGTTGGTCTGTCCCTCGTCGCTTACTTCAGGCATCGACATCTGTAGCCCGGCAGCCCGAAGCCGTTCTATGATTTCGCGGTTAAGCGGGTTGGCGAAATATTCCACGATGCTGTCGGCTATTCGGGGACCTATATCCTTGGTGGCTGCAAGTTCTTCGCGCGATGCCGCCATGAGCCTGTCGATATCGGGGAATGCCCGTGCAACTTTTTTCGCCACGGTGTCGCCGACGAACGGTATGGAAAGGGCGTAGATAACGCGGTCGTAGGGTACGCTTTTCGATGCCTCCAGTCCCTCCATCACTCGTTCGGCACTTCGCGGCCCGAAACCTTCGAGGTTGAGAAGTTGCGCGGGACGAAGGTCGTAGAGGTCGGCAATGTTTTTCACCAGCCCGTTGTCGAACAGCTGTTGGGCGGTTTCCTCACCGATGCCGTCGATGTTCATCATTTTGCGGCCTACGAAATGCTCCACACGTCCGGCAATCTGGGGCGGGCATCCGAATTTGTTAGGACATTGCCATGACGCCTCCCCCTCGATTCGTATCAGCGGGGTGCCGCATGCGGGGCAGTGGCTTATGAATTTGACCGGCAAGGCGTCCTTTTCGCGGTCGGCCTCGCTGACGCCGGTGATTTTAGGTATTATCTCGCCCCCTTTTTCCACATAAAGCATATCATGTTCGTGGATGTCGAGGTTCTTGATTATATCTTCGTTATGGAGCGATGCGCGTTTCACTATAGTGCCCGACAGCAACACCGGCTCAAGATTCGCCACAGGGGTGACAATGCCCATTCGCCCCACTTCGAACGATACGAAGCGCAGGCGCGTCAATGTGCGCTCGGCGGGGAATTTATATGCTATAGCCCAACGTGGTGACTTTGCCGTGAAACCCAGGTTGAGCTGCTGGCGGAGCGAGTTTACCTTCAGCACCAGGCCGTCGGTGGCAACAGGGAGTTCGTGGCGTGCCTCGTCCCAGTGGCGGATGAATCCGTCGACTGATTCGAGCGAGTCAAGCAACGTCATTATTCCCGATACTTTGAAGCCCCACGAACGTGCCGCCATCATGTTTTCATAATGGTTGTCGGAGGGGAGGTCCGGTCCAAGCAGGTAATAGAAATAGGCATCCAGCCCGCGTCGGGCCACTTCGCGCGAATTGAGGGTTTTTAGAGTCCCGGCAGCGGCATTGCGCGGGTTTGCGAACAGGGGTTCTTCGTTGAATGCCCTGTCCTGGTTCAGGCGGTCGAACGCACTCCACGGCATCAGTATCTCGCCTCGGATTTCAAAGAAATCAGGCCATCCCGACCCTTGCAGTTGCAGGGGGATGCTGCGTATGGTCTTTATGTTTTCTGTAACGATGTCGCCACGCTCTCCGTCGCCGCGTGTCACGGCACGCACCAGGCGTCCGTGTTCGTAGATCAGCGAGATTGATGTGCCGTCGAATTTCATTTCCCCGACCACGCTGAAAGCCTCTCCTTCGAGGGCTGTGCGTACGCGGTGAAACCACTCGTCGACTTCGTTGATTGAATATGTGTTGCCGAGCGACAGCATCGGATGGATATGCTCTGCCTGTTCGAAACCATCAGAAATGTCGCTGCCGACACGTTGGGTTGGCGACAGAGGGTCGGCCATATCGGGGTATGCCTCTTCAAGTTTTTCCAGCTCTTTCAGGAGCATATCGAAATCCCTGTCGGAGATTTCGGGCGCGTTAAGCACGTAATAGTTGTGGTTATGCCTGTTTATTTCGTCGCGCAGGGCGAGGATGCGTTGCCTGTCGGGTGCCATTTGCGGGGTCAGTCGTTCATTTTTAAGTGGTTGAGGGCGCGGAGCACGTTGCAGAGGGTGGCGCTCCAATAGGCACGGAAATCATCTTTGATTCCGAGCAATGCCACCTGCATGGTTTCGTCGGTGGCGTCGCGGATGGTGTTTATGAAGTTGTAGAGTGCCTGGAAAATATCGGCCAGCCCTTCGGATATGCTTGCTGCCACAGGGGTGTCGGAATATTTCATGTCTTCCTCGAAGACTTCGAGATAAACATCGTCAGCCCCCATCAGCTCCTCCATGTTGCGCCGGAGGGCTTCATAATAGTCTTCTTCAAGAATGTTTTCGATATATGGCTCCTCATATCCGCTGCTCTCGGCCTTAAGGTCGGATGCGGCTATATAGATGCGTGGCAACAGGCGCAGGATATGGTCGATGAATTCGCCGCGTTCGCTTTCGCGGGCGTTTTCCACCTCGACGCAATATTCGTTGCACAGGCCGATGAATGCTATGGCGTTTGTGTTCAGGTTGCTTTCCATAAATTTGTTTCATTTTTACCGATATAACCCGTGGCGGCTGATATAGTTTATCACTTGCGGGGGGAGCATGCCGTCGACACTTTCACCCTTGCGAAGCCTTTCGCGTATAATGGTACTCGAAATGTCGTATTGCGGCAGGTCGATTGTGCCTGGACACGGGTAGCCCGGGCGGGGATAGACAATGGGGGGGTAGTCGCGCATTATTTCTTCATGGCATTTCCATCGGTCGAAAATCAGCATGTTGTCGGAGCCGATTACAAGGCGGAAGTCGGTCGATGGATATGCCGCCGAAAGCGCACGCAGGGTGTTGATGGTGTATGACGGACGCGGGAGCGACAGCTCGATGTCGCAAACCCGCAACCCAGGCACCCCGTGGGCCGCAAGGTGCAGCATGTCAAGGCGCATGATGTCGGAAACCAGCTCTGACGGATTGGCTTTCAGGGGGTTCAAGGGTGACAGGGTAAGCCACACCTCGTCGACCAAGCCGTTGCCTACCAAGGCTTTTGCCAATATGATATGCCCGTTGTGGACGGGGTTGAACGAGCCTCCGAAAATACCTGTGGTCATGAAATCTCCCAGCTTTGTGTTGTCACAGCCGTTGCGTTGCCCGGTCAGGCTTCGATGAAGCCTTTCATCAGGGTCTCTATTTCGGCTATCGCTTCGGGGAGGGTGTCGTTTACCACCACATGGTCGTAGTCGTTACGGAAATTGAGTTCGAATTCCGCGCGTCCCACACGTTCCTCTATATCCTCGTCGCTTTCGCTTCCACGCTTTTTCAGGCGCCAGCGCAGTTCGCTGATGCTTGGGGGCGCGATGAAGATGCTTATGGCGTCATCGCCAAACAGTTTCTTCACATTGACGCCGCCCTTCACGTCGATGTCGAGAATCACGTTGTGCCCTTCCTTCACGCGGTTTTGGATTTCGCTGCGCAGGGTGCCGTAGAATCGTCCGGGATAAACCTGTTCGTATTCTACAAAAGCCCCTTCGGCAATGAGGTCTTTGAATTGTTCGTCGGTCAGGAAGTGGTAGTTGACCCCGTCAACTTCCCCTTCGCGAGGTTTGCGGTTGGTGGCGGATACGGAGAACTGGAGGTCGAGTTCGCCGCGATCCATGATGTCGCCGATTATGGTCGATTTGCCGCATCCCGAAGGCGCGGATATTATGATGAGTTTTCCTTTCTGTTCCATATTCAAGATGTAGGGTAAATAGTTAGGTTTGCCGGACGGTCTCAACAGGATTGAATCGTTTTACATCACGTTGAGAACCTGTTCCTTTATCTGTTCAAGTTCGTCTTTCATCTTTACTACGAGAATCTGCATTTCGGCATGGTTGCTTTTCGACCCCATGGTGTTGATTTCGCGTCCCATCTCCTGGGATATGAACCCGAGTTTTTTGCCCTGCCCTTTAGGGCCGTGCAGGGTTTCCATAAAGTAGTCGAGGTGTTGGCTCAGGCGTTGTTTTTCCTCGTTTATGTCGAGTTTTTCGATGTAGAAAATCATTTCCTGTTCCAGGCGGCCTTTGTCGTAATCCACTTTGGGGAGTGAGGCGAGTCCGTCCTCGATGCGGTTGCGTATTTTCAACAGGCGCTCGGCTTCGAATCGCGGCACTTCGGCCAGCAGTTCGCTGATGTTGTTGATACGCTGGGTGAAGAACTCCTCGAGTTTACGCCCTTCGGTGGCACGGTAATCCATCAGGGCTTGTGCTGCACGGCGCAGGCCGTCGAGCACAGCGGAGCGTTCGTCGTCGCTTACCTCGGTTATAACCTCGCTTTTCACGGAGTCGGGAAAGCGCAGAAGCACGCTGTACCAGTCGTCGGGTGTGGGTATGCCGAGGCGTGCCGAGGCTTCCTCGACCTGCCTTTTATATCCTTCCAGTGCGGGGAGGTTGAGCTGGACTGCGGATTCGGAACCCGTGGTTTCCACATACATGTTGAGTTCCACTTTGCCCCGTTCGAGCAATCCGGCTATTATGTTGCGCATATCAGGCTCAAGTGCTCGGTATCCTGCGGGGATACGCGTCGAAAGGTCGAGCTGCTTGCTGTTGAGTGATTTCAGCTCGAACGTGAACTTTTTGTTCTGACATTCGACAACGGCACTGCCGAATCCTGTCATTGATAACGTCATGATGTTTCTTTGCTTTTTGTATGTTGCAAATTTACAGAAATTCGGCTGAAAGCCGTAAATTTGCATGGAAAAAAATCACATTAAGTTTGCCAGCCTGAATTATGCCGACAATACTCAACATAGAAACCTCTACGGAGGTATGCTCTGTGGCACTCACCTCGGAAGGTGCGGTGCTGGAGCATTTCGAGGAATTCGAGGGGCGTAACCACGCCACTCTTCTCAGCGGTTTTGTCAAAGGGTGCCTTGACCATCTGCGCCGCCATGACATGGAGCTTGACGCTGTAGCGGTGTCGCTCGGTCCGGGCAGCTATACCGGGCTTAGGATCGGACTGTCGGAAGCCAAAGGGCTTGCATATGCCCTCGATGTGCCGCTGATAGGGGTCGACACGCTGAAGCTGATGTCGGTGAACGTTATGTTCGGCAACGACGTATCCCCCGAGGCCATGTTTGCCCCTATGATTGATGCGCGCCGCATGGAGGTCTATACGGCAGTTTATGACCTGTCGCTGAACGCGCTTGCCGACCCTGCGCCCCTTATCCTTGATGCCACATCTTATCAGGAATGGCTTGAACGCGGGGAAGTGCTGTTTTTCGGAAACGGCAGTGATAAGGCCAGGGAGGTTATAACGCATCCCAACGCGCGTTTCATCCCCGATGTGAAGCCGTTGGCGCTCGATATGCTGCCGCTGGCCGACCAGGCATTCCGCGCGGGTCGTTTCCTCGACCTTGCTTATTCGGTGCCGACTTATCTTAAGGATTTCCAGGCTACCAAGCCTAAGAGCCTTTTCTAGCAAAGCCCAGGCTTATAGCCCTTATTATCGCAAACCATTAAAACACAATGAAAATATGGCTACTACAATAGTTCCCGAACTGAAATATATAGGGGTCGGCGATTACGACCTTGGTCTTTTCGAGAGCCAGTATCCTGCGCCGAAAGGCATCACCTATAATTCCTACCTTATTCTTGATGAAAAGGTGGCGTTGATGGATACTGTTGACGCACGGATGACCGAACAGTGGCGTCAGAACCTCATCGATGGGTTGGGGTGTAGGAATGTGGACTATCTCGTGGTGCATCATCTTGAGCCTGACCATTCCGCAAATATCCGCCTGGTTATGGAAATGTTCCCGGATGCCGAAATCGTGACTTCGGCTGTTGCCGCGAAAATGTTGCCGCTATATACCGACGGGCTGTCGCTTGAAGGGCGGGTGAAAGTGGTTTGTGAGGGTGATGAGCTTCTGCTTGGCACCCGCCGGTTGCGTTTCATCTCGGCGCCGATGGTGCATTGGCCGGAAGTAATGATGAGTTATGAGGAAACCTCGCGCACACTTTTTTCAGCTGATGCATTCGGCACTTTCGGCACGCTTGACCAACAGGATGACGATTGGGCAGGAGAGGCGCGGCGTTACTATTTCAACATATGCGGCAAATACGGCCCACAGGTTCAGTCAGTACTCAACAAGGCTGCCTCGCTGCCTATAGAGCGCATATGCTCCCTGCACGGGCCAATCCTGACCGGCGACCTGAGCCGTTATTTTCAGCTTTATGACATATGGAGCAGCTATGCCCCTGAAACCCACGGGGTTCTGGTGGCCTATGCTTCGATTCACGGCAACACCGCCGAGGCAGCGCGTTTTCTTGCGGGCCAACTGCGTGAGGCAGGTGCCGGGAAGGTGATTCTGACCGATTTGGCGCGTGAAGATATGTCGCAAGCTGTGTCGGACGCTTTCATGATGGACTCGCTGGTGGTGGCAGCCTCGACCTACGATGCATCCATATTTCCACCTATGCATGATTTCCTGCATCATCTCAAACTGAAAAACTTCCAGTGCCGCCGCGTGGCCGTGATCGAAAACGGGTCGTGGGCGCCTGTGGCTGCCCGCAAAATGCTGGCAATGCTGGAGTGTATGAAGGGAATGGAAATCGTTGCGCCTGCCGTTACTCTGCGGGGGCAGTTTAAAACCTCTGACCGCGAAGCGCTCGCCGCACTTGCCGCAACGCTGGCAGAAAAATAGATTTTACGGATACTAATTGAAGGGGACACGCTGGCTTCCAGGTAATCGTTTGTGAGGCTGTGCCGGTGATTGACCTAAGTCGACACCATTCAGTTGAATCTGCAAGCCAATATAATCTGAACCATTCGTCGTGCGGCGAGACGTCTAAGGATGCTATGACTGACAGCGCCGTCGCTATGCCGGCTAAAAGCAGGGCTGTATGCAAAAATAAAGTGTACCCAAAATTTTTGATTTAACTTTTGGGTGCACTTTATTTGTCGGTGGGGGTATATAGAGGTTACATGTTCCTTTATTCTATGCCGAGGTGCCGGCGCATCAGGGCGATGTTTTTCTTGAATTTGTTGTTGATTATGATGCCTATGATGGCTCCGATAACGCATCCGCCTATTGCGCTGAACAGCAGTGCCGGTTCTTCTTCATGGTCGAGAAGGCACACCATGGTTATAAGCAGGGGTACCGCCAGGCATATCAGGATGGTTCTGCACCGGGCGCGGACTATTGAAAAACGTTTTACAAAACTGATGGCTTCAACAGTGGTTGCCGTCGGGAAATCAACGCGGTTGAGCATCCTGATTTGTATGAAATTGAAAATCACGGCTAATATGAAATAGCCTATATAGAAAGTAAGGAACCATCGTGGAAGTTCGATGATTTTCAAAAGGGATGGAGCCGACATGCATGCCAATATTCCTATAAGCAGCATTCGCTTCTGCATGCGGAGGATGCGGTTTTTGATGGAGCGCGGAACTTCACGGCGGATTTTCCCGTCGCCCGAAGGTGCGTCAGGTGCGGGGATGTCGATTTCCCGCCATTTCCGTTTAAGTTCGTCTATATCTTTCATCTGAATGTCTGTTCAAGGTTTTGTTACTTGCATTTAAGGTTTCCCGAGGTGAACTGGAATGTTGCCGGTTCAGGTGTCGCTCATGGCTGCCAGCTTCTGTTTGCAGCGGTTGAGGCGTGTGGCCACGTTGTTGCGCGTCAAACCGGTTACTTCGGCGATTTCCTGATAGCTTTTCTCGTCGAGCCACATAAGGATAATGGCTTTGTCGAGGGCAGGCAGGCGGTTTATGAGTTCGTACATCTCATGCAGGCACCGGGCGTGTTCGTGATCGTCGGTGGCATTGTCGGCCACGGCGAGCATTTCCTGCGGGTCGAGGGTAACGGTGTCGGCATGACGCCGTGTGTGGCGGAAACAGCTTATGCAGGTGTTGATGGTGATGCGGTAGATCCATGTCGACATGGCGGCTTCTCCACGGAATTTATCCAAGGCTTGCCAGATGTTGATCTGGGTTTCCTGGAATAGGTCTTTGAAGTGTTCGGCATCGGTTGCATACATGTAGCATACCTTGACTATGACCGCCTTGTTGGCGGCCATAATCCTTTCGAAAGCCTGTTCTTTGTCGACCGGATTTTGCATCTTAATTGGTTTGACGCATGATTACGGAAAAAGTTACAGCGAAGGAGTTGAAAGTTTATGGTATGGGATTTTGCAGTCGGGTTGGAGGTATAAAGCCGATGTCATCCGAGGAGGTCGGATGGCGAAAGTGTATATGCCCTGCATCGAACTTGTCAGCGGGCAGCTTTGAAATATAGGATTATGGCGATAATTGTGTAGAGCACGTTTGGAATCCACATGGCTATCATTGGCGATGTGAGTCCGGAAATGGCAAACGACGATGTAACGGTCATGAACAGGATGTAGCTGAAACTCAACACCAGTCCCAGGCCGATGTTCATGCCCATGCCACCTTTCACTTTCTTCGAGGAGAGCGACATGCCTATAATGGTGAGGATGAATGCCGCCGCGCACATGGCATAGCGTTTTTCGTATTCGATTTCGAATGCCTTGATGTTGGCAACGCCGCGTTCCTTCTGGCGTGATATGTATTCCTGGAGCTGCGGGGAGGTGAGGGTTTCCTGGTCGTTGCGTGAAATCAGGAAATCGCGCGGTTCAAACGGGATTACGGTGTCGAGCGAGTTTCCCTTTGTGATAAATTCACGGTCGCCTTTGAAATCGCGTATCATGTAGTCGCGTACCTGCCATTGATAGAGTGTGTCCCATTTGATTGACAGGGCGGTGAGGCGCGACACCAGTTTTTTATCCTTGAATTCCTCTAACGAAAAGCGATAGCCTGTCTTTGTGGTGTTGTCGTAACGGCTCATGTAGGCAATCTGCCCCGGGGCAACCTGCATCATTATGTTGTCGCCGTAGTCAACTCGGCGGTTGCGCACATAGGTGTTGGTGTAGTCGATGCGCTTCACATTGGCCGGGGGGATAATATATGCCCCGAGCACGAATGTGCCGGCTGCGATAATGGCCGCCGAAATCATATACGGGCGCAACAGGCGCCTGAAGCTCATGCCGCTTGAAAGCATGGCTATGATTTCCGAGTTGTCGGCAAGTTTCGAGGTGAAGAAAATCACCGCTATAAATGTGAAGAGGGGGCTGAACTGGTTGGCAAAATAGGGGAGGAAGTTGAGGAAGTAATCAAAAACGGTGGCTTTCAGCGGGGCCTGCAGAAATGATTCAAGCTTTTCGTTGATGTCGAACATCACGGTGATTGCCAGAATCAGCATAATGGCAAACATGTATGTGCCCAGGAACTTACGGATAATATACATATCCAGTATGTTCACAGGAGCCTTTCTCCAAAAGGATGTCATTGCCGCAAGCTTCTCTTTGTTCATGGTGTCCTTATAACTTACATTTTACCTCAGAGCCGTCGTGTGACGTTTTCAACCATTACGGGTTTCCATGTGGCGAAATCACCGGCAATGATATGTTTGCGGGCTTCCTTGACGAGCCATAGATAGAAAGCGAGGTTGTGGATGGATGCAATCTGCATGGCCAGCAGTTCCTGGCTGATAAACAGGTGGCGCAGGTAAGCCTTTGTGTAGACGCGGTCGACGAAGCATTCGCTATCCTCCTGGATCGGGGTGAAATCGTCGGCCCATTTCTTGTTGCGCATATTCATGATGCCGTGGGGGGTGAACAGCATGCCGTTGCGCCCGTTGCGGGTGGGCATAACGCAATCCATCATGTCGACACCACGGTCGATTGCTTCGAGTATGTTGGCCGGTGTGCCCACCCCCATGAGGTATCGTGGCCGGTCGGATGGAAGGATTTCGTTTACCACCTCGATCATTTCATACATGGTTTCGGCCGGTTCGCCCACGGCCAGGCCGCCGATGGCGTTGCCGTCGGCACCCAGTTCCGCCACTCGCATGGCGGCTTCGCGGCGAAGGTCGGGGTATGTGCATCCTTGCACTATGGGGAAGAAACTCTGGCGGTAGCCGTAAAGCCCGTCGGTTGCATTGAAGTGTTCCCATCCGCGTTTGAGCCATCGCATGGTGAGGTCGAGCGATTTCCGGGCATATGCTTTGTCGGCGGTGCCTGGGGTGCATTCGTCGAGTGCCATCATAATGTCGGCACCTATTTCCCGTTGGATGTCGACGGTGCGTTCGGGAGTGAAAAGATGTTTCGACCCGTCGATATGGCTGCGGAACCATGCCCCTTCCTCGGTGAGCTTACGGTTATCGGCCAGTGAGAATACCTGGAAGCCCCCGCTGTCGGTCAGGATGGGGCGGTCCCACCCCCCGAATTTGTGCAGGCCGCCTGCCTGCCGCAGAATCCCGGTGCCGGGGCGGAGATAGAGGTGGTATGTATTGCCGAGTATGATTTGGGCATTTATATCGTCGCGAAGTTCACGCATATGAACCCCCTTCACGGCGGCGCATGTGCCTACGGGCATAAAAATCGGGGTTTCGATTGAGCCGTGGTCGGTCTCGATGATTCCTGCCCGCGCGTTGCTTGACGGGGCTGTGGCTGTCAGTTTGAATTCCATATCTCCTGCAAAGTTACGAAAAAAATGTAATCTATTGGGAATGAACCGCACCCCAAAAGCTTGAGCGTATATCTTGAAAAAATTGAGTTTTGTGTGTTTCGTTCATCGATGTTATTGCGCTTAGCCATTAAAACCATATTTGGGAATATGATGCCTAACCTGCTGGAAATCCATTGAAAATAATTAAATTTGCACATTGGGGGATGATGCGCTTAAACAAATTGAGGAATATGCAGCCAATAACAATTCTTGATAAAGATTATCTCACATGGGTACAGACACTATGCGAGCGTTACCGCACAAGTCAGATTAAGGCTGCTGTAAAAGTCAACCAAGAGATGCTGCACTATTATTGGCTTCTTGGTAAAGAAATTGACGAAAGAGGTGATGAGAATAAGTATGGTTCGGCATTTTATGCGACACTCAGCCGGGATTTGAAAAAGCGGATGCCAAAGGCGACAGGATTATCGGAAAGAAACATTCGGTATGCACAAAGTTTTTACCAGCTTTATTCTAACTTTATCCAAAATTTGCAGCAACCTGCTGCAAATTCGCAACTGGCTGAAAATGAGGGAAGCTCTCTTGACTGCTCAAATCTGCAACAACTTGTTGCAGATTTGATGGATGGTATATACCATATACCTTGGGGACATCATATGCTTTTGATTGACAAATTTTCAAATAGATCAGATAAAGCCGTATTCTATGTAGGAGAGATAATAAAAAATGGTTGGAGTAGGGATATGCTTCGTAATTTCATAGATTCTGATTTATACGAGCGTCATGGCAAAGCTTTGACCAATTTCAAACGTACTCTCCCGGATGTTACGAGTGACTTGGCTCAAGAATTAACCAAAGACCCATATGATTTTGCTTTCACCGGCATAACGACAAAATATAATGAGAAAAACCTCAAAGACGCTCTGTTAAATAATATCACTCAGTTTCTAATCGAACTCGGTACAGGATTCGCATACGTTGGTCGTGAATATAGGTTGTCAATTGGTAATACAGAAAAGTTTATCGACCTGTTGTTCTATAATCTGAATTTATCGGCATATGTTGTAGTCGAAGTCAAAATCGGAAAATTTGATTTTGCCGATGCAGGGCAGCTTGGCGGTTATGTGGTTGCATGTAACCATATGTTGAGAAAAGAAGGCCGAGATAATCCTACTATTGGTATTCTTATTTGCAAAGAAAAAGACAATCTTGTCGCTCAGTATGCTCTTGAAGCGAGTAGTTTGCCTCTTGGAATTTCAGAGTATGACCTTGCCCGCTTATATCCAGAAAACATTGAGGGAACGATTCCAACTATTGATGAACTGGAGAAAGGCATATTATCAGAAGAATCAAAAGGCAATAGCCTCGATTCTTAAATGTTACATCTGGTGTGTCCCCCAAAAGTCAGACTGGGGACTTTTGGGGGGCAGTTCAGACATTTATCGTGGCACAGGCTGTCGGGGTGTGCGTTAGGTGTTATCGGTCAGGTGATTTGTCAGGGGTTTTGCTTTACGATTTGGTTATAATGGGGCTATTGGTAGTCGTATTTTGCAGCTTCACCGGCCTGATTGGCCGAACGGATAGGCACCAGGGTAAATCCCCAATCATATTCATGGTTGGCAGGAATCTGATAATGAGGTTCTGGCCGTGATCCCCAGCTGTCATATCCGCCGACTCCCTGCTGTTTCATATCCACGCAGACTTCCACAAAGTCTCTCGGGATGATGTCGTTGACATGATGCATTCTTCGCAATACGTTTTTGGCCGCATCCTCGTCATGGTTGGCAATTTCTTCCGGGCTGAAGTTGTTCCATTGATAAGGGTGGGGGAGGGCTTCTTCCGAGTCGAAATCCTCGATAGGGTTACGTAGGGCATTGAACCCGATCAGGCTGTCGGCTATGATAGCCAGGCCGTTCCCCTTGTCGGGCGATAAGGCAATCCAGCGGGTATCCGTGCGGTGTCCGTTTTCCTGCGGACGTACATAATTGAAATACATTTTGTCGGCGGTTGTTTGATACACTCCTACAAGCGTGCCGTGATTGCGGTCGATGTAGTTCTCTTCCGGGCCGCGACCGAAGTATTCCACGTTATTCATCCGTGCAGGCAGACGGAAACGCATACCGATGCGGGGGACTTCCAACTTGGAAGCCGCCTTGCGTGCAGCATCACTTCCGGGTGTGAAGGTGGCCATGCGGGTGGCTTCGGAGACCTCTGTTTCTGAAGCTTGCATATCGGTAGATGTAAATTTGGCGTTTACGTTTACCACCCCGCTCGGATATATCTTATAATTCACGACATATAGGTTGCCGGCAGCCAACAGATAATTCACTTTCAATGAAACTACGTTGTTATCCGAAGTAATGACGGCATCGGTGACATGGAAATTACGACTCGATTGCTTCCATACCTGCAAACGTTTTGGAGCCCCGTTGCCGTAGTCATTGTCAGTCGGGGCGCGCCAGAAGTTGGGTTGGATTCCGAATCCGTCGTTGAAATACTCGGTTCCGTCCACTTTGTAGGAAGTTACCAACCCGCTTTTTTTGTTGAATACGAAGTTGACTTTTGATGAATAGACTGTCAGTTCATCGCCCTGTGTAGATGTGCTCAATGCAGGGCCATTCCCTTTGTAGGTTACCTTCCTGGCATTGATGGGGAGCCGGAACTGGTCGTAGGCTATTTCGTATCCAGCAGGAATCAGGGGTTCGGGTTCGGTAGTTGTCACGCTGAAGTTGACAAAATATTCAGTTCCCGGTTGTGCTTTCAATCCCTTTACCGGCACAGTGAGCTCTTTCGATGCCTGCGGGGCGATATCCAGGGATACTTTTCCTCGCCGGATAATCTTGCCGTTGGCAACGATGTTATAGTTAATCTGATATTTGGTCAGATTGGTAAAATAGAACCGGTTGGTAATTTTAAATTTGCCGGATGCAGGGTCGGTTGCCTCAAAGCCTATGTTTTGGTGAACATATTTCACCTCGGCCATTGCCGGATGCGCTTCCCTGTCGGGATTTACGAGGCCGTTACAAAGGAAGTTGCCATCGCTGGGCATGTCTACGCCGAAGTCGCCCCCGTAAGCCCAATAGGCTTTTCCGTCCTTGTCTGTCTGAAGGATGCCTTGATCCACCCAGTCCCAGATATATCCGCCTTGCAAGTTGGGATATTTATAGATTGCCTGCCATTGCCCCCACAGGTTGCCGGTTGAATTGCCCATGGCATGCGCATATTCGGAAGGGGCTATTGGCCGGTCGCTGCCGTTCTGCCCGATGCTTTCCAGCCAGTCGGCACCGGGATATTGGGGAACATACATGTCGGAATTCCATTCCCATTGGGCACGTTCGTAGTTAACCGGGCGTGCCATGATATTTCGGTCGGCTTCTTTAAGCCATAGATATGTCTGATAGAAGTTATACCCGTTTCCGGCTTCATTACCCAATGACCAAAAGGTGACACTCGGATAATTCTTGTTGCGTTCAAACATATTGATGGTGCGATCCATATGCGGTTGCAGCCATTCGGGGTTATTTCCCAAAGTGCCTCCTTTGCGGAGATTATAGTACATCCCGTGGCTTTCGATATTGGCTTCGTCATACACGTACAGTCCGTATTCGTCGCAGAGTTCATAGAAACGGCGGTCCTGCGGATAGTGGCAGAGACGCACACTGTTTAAATTGTGCTGTTTCATCAGCTCAAAGTCACGGCGCATCAGTTCCTCGGTTATGTAATGGCCTGTTTCGGGATTGTGTTCGTGGATGTTGACGCCTTTAAGTTTAAGTGGTTGGCCGTTGATAAACAGGCAGACATAGGGTTGGCCGTTGGCAGCTTTTTGTTCGGTTGGTTTGATTTCAATACGGCGGAAACCGACATTGAAGGGGACGATTTCCACAAACTTGTCACCATCTTTGATATACATCAACAGCTTGTAGAGGTCAGGGCGTTCGGAACTCCATGTCTTTACGCCGGGTATATCGACCGTCATTTTCTCGAAACAAGGAACCGTCTGGTTGGCATTTAAGGCCGCATGTATTTCAGATTCTGCAATTACCTTATCTGTTTTCGTGTCGGTCAACTTATACCCGATAGTGTAACTTTTGGATTGTTCCGAGGAGTTGTTGCGTACATCCATCGACAATCGGAAAATACCGTTCTTATACGTGTCGTCGAGCGTCGATGTGATGCGGAAATCCCTTATTGCCACTTTGGGCTGTGAGTAGAGAAATACATCACGTTCAATGCCGCTGATACGCCAGAAATCCTGACATTCGAGGTAGGACCCCGTGCTCCAGCGGAAAATTTTCAGTGTCAGCACGTTTTTGCCGGGTTTCACATACCGGTTTATTAAGAATTCGGCAGGATTCTTTGAATCTTCGCTATATCCGACTTCTTGGCCGTTGAGATAGACATACACACCTGATTTTGCTCCTGCCAGATGCAGATAAATATCCCTATCGTCCCAATCGGCAGGGATGTCGATGTCACGGCGATATACGCCTACCGGGGTTGCCTCTGGTAGGACGGGCGGTTGCGGATTACGGGCTTTGAATTCGTAGCCGTGATTGGTGTAAATGGCTACTCCGTGCCCTTGCAGTTCCCAGTTGCCCGGAACCTGGATATCATGCCATGCATCCGTGTCAGTATTTGGATCGGTGATGTGGTCGGGCAGATTGTTATAGGAATCCACATAGTAAAACTTCCATGTCCCGTTCAGTGACCGATAGTATCTGCTTTGTTCGAATTTGCCGGTCAGAGCGTCGTTCATGTTATCATAGGTCATAAACGAGGAACGTGGATACTCCTTGTTGACGGCTACAACCTGCACATCTTGCCAATAAGGTTTTGGCGTATTATCAGCCAAGAGGCCGGTTGCCATTAAGGAAAGGATTCCTGCAACAATGTTTTTGGTTAAAAGGGAGTTTAATCGAATTTTCATGCTTCCAATATTGGTTTTGTATTCATTATATAGTCTTTAGCCTCACGGATAAGACTCGGTTCCGAGGATTGGGGATTCGGGGTTAAAATGCTTTGGCTCATGCCAGTCCCATTCCCGGAGAAAATCAAGGAGGTGTGTCAAAATTTTGAATTTTGACACACTCCCTGGCATTTTTCGTGCAAAAATAGCGATATTCTGGGTTATTTTGCAAAAGCGTGACGGTAGCCTTGCACCTTGTTCCAGCTTCCACGGGTGAAATCAGGGACTTCGACCGGTGCCGAATTGTTTTCGATTGACAGACGGGTGAGTTCTGCCATACAGCACCATTCTGCAAGGTCATAAACATCCATATCCAAGGGGAGGCCATTGCGCAGGCAGTAGACCAGTCGGTAGTCCATTATAAAGTCCATGCCGCCATGTCCGCCTACTTTTTTGGCGGTTTCCTCCAATTCCACGTGGATGGGGTGTTTGTACTTTTCCATCAGGGCTTGTTTCACTTCGGCAGGAACGGAACCATGTGCGTTCAAATCTTCGTGGTCAGGCATGTCGTCGGATTCCACTTGTGAAGGACGCAGGCAATATTCCTGAACCGGATATTTGCTCGCATAACCGTCGGTCCCTACTATCTGGTACATGCGGCTGTAGGGGCGCGGAGTCATGACGTTGTGCTGTATCAGCATAGTCTTGCCGTTTTCTGTGCGGATCAAAGTCGAAGTCTGGTCGCCGTTTTGGAAGTCTGTTACTTCTTCACCTGTCTGCTTTTTGATATATGCCGGGCCGTTTACAGCTTTTGTATCCATTGACACAAGGGTTTTCATGCGGTCTCCACGATGGATGTCGAGTAATTGGCAAGCCGGGCCCATGCAGTGGGTTGCGTAGATGTCACCACGGTGTTTTTGGTTGTAATCCATACGCCAGTTGTTCCAGTATGCGCCCCAAAAATCTTCCAGATTGTGGATGTAGGAACCTTCGACATGAAGCACTTCTCCGAATATGCCTTGTTGTGCCATATTCAGGGATGTCAGTTCAAAGAAGTCATACACGCAGTTTTCCAGTTGCATGCAGTGTTTGCGGGTTCTTTCCGAAGTGTCGACAAGTTTCCAGATTTCGTCGAGCGTCATAGCCGCAGGGACTTCTATGGCCACATGCTTTCCATGTTCCATTGCATAGACTCCCATTTCAGCATGGTGCTTCCAGTCGGTTATGATATATACGAGGTCGATATCATCCCGTTCGCACAGTTGTTTCCATGCGTCTTCCGACCCGCTGTAGGCAGCGGCTTCGGGCATCCCTGCCTTTTTAAGGATTTCTTGTGATTTTTCCACGCGTTCGGGGAGAAGGTCGCACAGGGCTACGACTTTGGTTCCCGGAATCTGTGTCCATCGCGACACTGCACCGGGGCCACGCATGCCTAACCCGACGAACCCGACACGAACGGTATCGATTTTAGGTGTGACGAGTTGGATTACATCCTCCTGACCGGCAGGGCGGGCAGGGATTTCCACTTTGATAGGGGCAAATGCTTCTTGCTCTTTTTGCTGTGAGGTGCAGCCGGTGTGGCAGGCTAGCAAGATACCGAGCGATGCGACTGTGAATAACTTTTTCATCATGGTTTTGTATTTTTGATTTGAGGGTTATTTGCCGTTTCCCGTTTGGTTTGCCAAAAGTAGTAATTAATTCAATGATGCATGTATAGAGAGGCCGGTTTTGTCCTGTTTTGTATCACGTATGTCAAAAGTAAAGATAGGGATTTCAGAGGTGGCCGCATGATTTGCTTGAAGAAACCTGTGTGGTTTTTATCTATAGCAGCATCGAAAATCAGTGCAAATCTCATTTGGTATTATCCATTTTATCTGTATGGCTTTTGGCATTGGAATTTATAGCTTTGATGGTTTCAAGATATGCCCGTTCTACCGGTGACAGTTCGCGTACTTGGAATATACGATATTCTCGTTCTGCCTTATCCATGGCTTGTTTATGGCTTATGGAACTTGGATGGTTTAGTAATGCTTCCCCTGTGGATGAAAGAATGTTGTCAAGTTGTGTTACATAGTCGCTCATATACATAGGTCGGCGACGCATAGCTTGTATTTCTGCAAAGTCAAAGTATCCTGATACCAAATTGTTTAAAATTTTCAACTCATCTTCGCTGAGATAGTTTTTGGCAATTTTAGCATCATGCAATGTAGGATGGTCGCCTTTGAATGAAGTAAGACCCATTAAAGGAGACTTTGCATTTGCCCGGTTAAAAATAACCTCTGCCGCTGTATGTCCGTGTGCTGCGAAATGTAGTTTGTTCTGAACAATTTTGAAAAATTCAATGGATATATCTGAACGTGGGTCATAATCAACAGCGGTGGCATAGAGATCGAGAACCTGACGATACATTACTTTTTCAGAACTACGTATGTCGCGTATGCGGTCAAGGAGTTCACGCCAATACGAACCTCCACCGTTCCCTTTTAACCGTTCGTCATCCATAGTAAATCCCTTTATGATGTACTCTTTCAAACGTTCAGTAGCCCATCGTCTAAAGTGCGTTGCAATCACAGACCTTATTCTATATCCTAACGAGATAATCATATCAAGATTATAAAATGGGATTTCACGTGACACCTGCCTATTACCCTCTTGGCGAACTTGTCGGAATCTCCGACAGGTTGCAGGCTCTTCCAATTCCCGTTCATCATATATGTGTTGGATGTGTTCAACCACATTACTTCTTGAAGTCTGATACAATTCAGACATCTGCTGCTGCGACAACCATACTGTATCTCCAGTAAACTTGACCTCAATGCGGGTTTCTCCATTCTCGCCTTGATATATTATTATTTGATTATTCTCATTCATGCTTGTCATTTCCGGCTAAAAATAGTGATACTCATACAATCAAGTTTTAGTTGTACTGCCTAGTTGGCATTTCGAATATAGATACTTAAACCACAAAGCTAATAATTTTTTGTGATTCCGTAGTTGTATAAATGTTTAATTCGATGGCGTATTCTATCCGATTCTCGTTCAAAACTAGATAATCAGAATAAATTACAGCTATCGAGATGATGTTATCTGGTTTTCATAACGGGAAAAGTGTCGGCGCATGCCTGACTGCTTTTTATTGCGAGCCTGCATGCGCCGACATAGGGGTGTTTTATGTGGGTGGCTTTTACCTGACGGCTACTTTGTGGGTTGCGCCGTTGATGGTTACCAGGTAAAGCCCTGCCGGGAGATTTATGTAGGATTCTTCCCCGGTAGATGCATGTCGGTGGATGATGCGTCCGTCGGGGGTATATATGGCTATCGATTCCCCTCCTGGCAGCCCGCTGATTTTAATCCCGGATGCATTAGTGGTGATGCTATAGGGGGTGGCTGTGGCGGAACCGATGGTTTCTATTGATGAAACCTGGGCGATTGTGCCGAATTCGTTCCATTGCCCGGCAGCCTTATAGGCTTCGATACTTTCGGAAGGGACGGTAAGGGTGCAGTTTGCCACATCGGTCTTGTAGAACGCATATGAGCCGAGGACGGGTGGGGTAACCGCTTTTACTGTCATATGTTTCAAAGAGGGGAGCATGGAGAATGCCTCTTGGCCGATAGTGCTGATGTTGGAGCCGAGCGTGACGGAGGCGAGTTTGGCGCAACTGTTGAATGCATAATCGTCAAGCGAGGTTACCGATTCCGGCACATCGACGGTTTCGAGCGAATTGCATTCGAAAAACACGTTCCATTCAATGGTTTCGAGTTTTTCGTTCCATATTATTTCCTTGAGTGAGGTGCAGTCAAAAAACGCACCGTTTTTGATAGTGGCAGTTGCTTCTCCCAGGGTTACTTTTTCAAGCCCCGTGCAGTAATAGAACATCTGGGTGCTTATCTGCGAATAGGTGTCGGGGATTACTACCTCTTTCAGGGCAGAGCAACGGTTGAAAGCCTTGTTGCCGAACCACGGCTCCTGCAAAGGGAGATGCAGGGTTGTCATTTCATCACATTCGGAAAAAGCATTGAAACCTATTGAAGTGAGTTCTGTAAGTCCTCTGAGGTCGAGGGTCTCAATCGCGGTGGCTTCGAATGCGTAGTTGCCGATTTCGGAAAGGGTTGGATTGAATGTGATTTCTTTTAATGTCACACAGCCCGAAAACGCACTGGCACCGATGGTTGTGAGGGGGGCGGGAAGCACCACCGATGCCAGGGAGTTGCACATATAGAAGGTCTCTTCGCCTATGGAGGTTATTTTGTCGCCAAGATTTACAGCTGACAGGTTTTTGCAGCTGTTGAACACACCGTCGGGAAGTTCGGTAACCGAGGTGTGTTCGAGATTGACTGATGAAAGGGATTCGCAATTATAGAAGCACGATGTCCCGATTGCAGCCAAGGCATTTGGAAGTGTGATTGATTGCAGGGCTGTGCATGTGGAGAATGCCGCATTGCCAAGGTTGGTAAGTGTGGATGGAAAGGTTGCAGACGTCAGGTTGTTGCAGTCCATGAACGCACCGCGTCCGATGGAGGTAAGTCCTTCGTTGAATATTATGGATTCGACGGCCGAATTTTGAAAAGCATATGCCCCTATGGCTTCCACGTTTTTAAGCACCTCATCGTCGGCAAGGTTTATTTCGGATTCGGTTCCGGTCCATTTTTCAATAGTCTTGCCGTCGGCACTCAACGTGTAGGATGTCGACGGTATTGCGGCTGAGGCAAAGAATGTGATGCCAAATGCCATCATGGCTGCGAGGGTGGAAGCTTTTTTCATAAGTCTGGCGGTTAAGCAGTTAAATAGCGGGTTGTGCTGTGGGATTATTAATTCGATTGCGAATATACGCTATTGACTGTAACCTGATATTAATCCAGATTAAGAAATTGGCTGTTTTACGTCGATTTCCCTGAAGAATGAGTTGATGTCGGCTCTTGAGCCGAAAGCTTTGAGTGGGATGATAAGTTCGGTTGCGCCGGCTTTGCGTCGGCTGGTTTTATCCATATGGCATACCACTACATAATTACCCTCGATATGTATGCTTGTAATGTCGTGTTTGGCGATGGTCCGTGCGGGTGGAATCCTTGTCGCGGTTGCCACGATGTCGTTGTCAGTTGTTTCAGCCTCTTCGTTTTTTGGCAGTTGTAAATATTCGATTATTATATCCCCGCTGTCGGATAGATGTATGCTGTGCGGGAAGATTCCGTTAACGGACTCCGGGCGGGAAGCGATTGCAAACCAGGCAAACATTGCTGCCGTGGGTGCAAGTATGAAAATCACTGCAAGCGCTACCACAAGCCATCGCCAGTCGGCAGTACCGAGAGCCAGGAACGTGGCCACGGGGATTGCCGCACACCACCAATAGCGCACGGCGATACGTGTGAAATATCGTCGTGCCGACACGGACGGGCTGATGGTGAATTCCGATGTAACCTGGTTGGCCATTACCTGATGTTCTATATGCCGGTTTGTTCCTGATTACTTCGCTACTTACCAGCGGCCTGAACTATGCGACTTTCTGTACCGCGATGCAAACGGTGATGGAAAGCCCGACACAGATGACCGTGTGGAGATTGGCTACGGAACACTTCCCGGCATTACCCTACGGTGCCAATCTCGGACTTGCATTTGAACGGTTGAATGTGGCTTGCATTAAATTTATTGAACATCCCACCATTTAATAAACTCGGTTGAATTGCCGTCAACGGCGTTGACAAATTCCGTAGAAACGATTTTGGTTGACATACGGTTGACGGAAATAAAAAAGGGAATCCTAAACATTCGAATGCCAAATGCTTAGGATTCCCTAAAGTGTCCGAAATGAGACTCGAACTCACACGACCAAACGGTCACTACCCCCTCAAAGTAGCGCGTCTACCAATTCCGCCATCCGGACAATCCAAATCATGCTTTATGTTATATCCGTTTTAGTTGCCATATCCATTTAGGATAGGGGTCTTAACGGACTTGCAATGACCTTGCAGGTGAGATTCGTGGTAAAAATGATTCAGAGCGAAAAACGGGACTCGAACCCGCGACCCCGACCTTGGCAAGGTCGTGCTCTACCAACTGAGCTATTTTCGCATTAGTGGAACCTCCGCGAACCCGCTTGGCAAAAAACATGATTTATTCAGTATGTAAAAGAACTATTGAGCGAAAAACGGGACTCGAACCCGCGACCCCGACCTTGGCAAGGTCGTGCTCTACCAACTGAGCTATTTTCGCATTATTTTCGATTTACAAACGCCGTTGTGCCTCGCTTGGTACCCCGTTTTGTCGTTTGCGTTGCAAAGGTAGGCATTATTTTTGAATTGGCAAGCGTTTTGGAAGAAAATTTTCACAAAAAATGCTTTCAGTCCCGTTTTGGGGGATTTTTGGGTCTTACAAAAGTGTTTTATTTGGTTATTTCGGAGGTAAATCCATATCTTTGCGGGGTAGGTAGCTGGCAACAGTAAAATGTGTTCATGTCAGATACCTGTCATTAACAGACCTTAAAATAATCCCATTACTAACAACCTTAACAGTCGATCACAATGGCTAAAGTAAAACCTTTCAGAGGAATCCGTCCGCCGAAAGAATTTATCGAAGAGGTGGCGTCGCGCCCCTATGATGTGTTAAACTCCGAAGAGGCCCGTGCGGAGGCCGAAGGTAACCCCAAGTCGTTATATCATATAATAAAGCCGGAAATCGATTTCGAACCCGGAACCGACGAGCATGACCCTAAGGTTTATGACAAGGCTGTGGAGAATTTCCGTTCGTTCCGTGAAAAGGGATGGCTGGTGCAAGACGATTGCGACCATTATTATATATACGCGCAGACAATGGACGGGCGTACCCAGTATGGTATTGTAATTGCTGCCAATGTTCACGATTATGTGAATGGTGTGATTAAAAAGCATGAGCTTACCCGCCGCGACAAGGAAGATGACCGCATGAAGCATGTGCGCATCAATAATGCAAATATCGAACCTGTGTTTTTTGCCTTTCCCGATAACGAGCGCCTGGAAGAGATTATCCGCACTGTTGCAGCCGGTACGCCTGAATATGACTTCACTGCACCCGACGGGTTCGGGCATCATTTCTGGGTGATTGACGATGACGCTATGACGGCTGTCATTACCGAGGAATTCGCCAAGATGCCTCATCTGTATATCGCCGACGGCCATCACCGTTCGGCTGCCGCTGCACGTGTGGGGCTGGAGAAGGCCGAAGGGGATTCCTCGCATACCGGCGAGGAAGAATATAATTACTTCCTCGCTGTTGCTTTCCCGGCATCGCATCTTCGTATCATCGACTATAACCGCGTGGTGCGCGACCTGAACGGGCTTACTCCTGAAGAGTTCCTTGCACGCCTCGAGAAGGATTTCGTGGTAGAAGAGAAGGGCGCTGAAATCTATAATCCGGCAGCCTTGCACAATTTCTCGCTTTACCTTGAAGGTCGCTGGTATTCGTTAACTCCGCGCGAGGGACGTTATAACGATGCCGACCCGATTGGAGTGCTTGATGTGACGATTTCTTCAGACCTGATTCTGCGCGATATTCTTGGGATTACAGATTTGCGTAGCGACAAGCGAATCGACTTTGTGGGGGGCATACGCGGGCTTGGCGAGCTCAAACGCCGCGTTGACTCAGGCGAGATGAAGGTGGCTCTGGCTCTGTATCCGGTCTCTATGAAGCAGCTTATGGATATTGCCGATACCGGCAACATAATGCCGCCAAAAACCACGTGGTTTGAGCCCAAGCTCCGTTCGGGCCTCGTGATTCACGAACTGGTATAACAGATTGCCGCATTGTATCAATTAATAAACTTTATGGAACATGGATTTTGAGGCATGAAATGGTCTCACAGTCCATGTTCCGTTGGTTTAATGTGATTTTATATGTAATTGTCTCAGGAAATGATAAAACACCGGGCGATGCACCATTGATTGTGGTGCGCCGCCCGGTGTTTCATGATAATGGATGTGGTTGCCGGAACGGGATTATTCCTCTACGGCAATAGCCTCTGATTCGAGGATTTCAGTCCGGGGCTCCTTTATGTTAGGCTCTTCAAGGCCGAGACCCTTGCGGCGGTCGATGACTTTGAGGATGAGACCGAGGATAAGGGCTGCCACTCCGAGGCATGCCAGCATCACCAGCGGCCAGGTGTAATTGTAGCTCACGGCGGCCACTTCCGGGGTCATGGTGCCGTCGGCAACAGCTTGCGACACCTGTGGATTGGTGCTGTCGAGCACCTTTCCGATCAGGAGCGGGAACAGCCACAGACCTATGTTCTGAATCCAGAAAATCAGGGCGTAGGCAGAACCGATGATTTTGGAGTCGACGAGTTTGGGAACGCTGGGCCAAAGTGATGCGGGAACCAGCGAGAATGATGCGCCGAGCACAAGAATGGTGAGATAAGCTACACATACGCCTGCAATGTCGTTGCCTTTGAATGTGGGGAGGATGAATGCGAAAGTGAGGTGGCATGCAATAAGCAGGAGCGCTCCGAGTACGAGCATGGAGGCCGCTTTTCCCTTATAGTCGACATATTTGCCAAGGATGGGGGTAATTCCCACTGCGAGCAGGGGGAAAACCGCGAAGATGGCGGCTGCAGATTGGCGTTTGTAGCCCATGAAGCAATATGTTACCAGGGCGATAACGGCGATTGCAAGGGTCACGTAGCGCACGGCCTTATTTTTGGAGAAGTTGCTTGCAAAAGCTGCCGCAGCCACAATGATCATAATTACATACTGGATTACGGTAACGGAATCAGATGCCCAAAACGAGCCTTCGAGCGGGGCATTGAGGGTGATGTTGCATTGCAACATATTTACGGCATACTTCTGGAAGGGGAAGATGGCCGAGTAGTAGAGTACGCACAGCAGGGCGACCAGCCAAAAACCGGTGCTTGAAAGGATTTTGCCAAGGTCCTTGATTTGGAACGGTTCGTCTTTCTCCTCCTCGGCATGGGTCTGCTCATCGAGTTTCTTATCCATGAAGAAGTAAACGATAAACATTATCAGGGCTATCATAAGCAGCACGACGCCGAATGCCACAGAGCGCGCAACACTGATTTCGCCGCCAAGTTCGGCAAACATAGGCGAGAAAATCATACATGTGGCAACGCCGAGGCGTGCCAGTGCCATTTCCGAACCCATGGCCAATGCCATTTCGCGGCCCTTGAACCATTTCACAATGCCTCGGCTTACGGTAATACCGGCCATTTCAACGCCGCACCCGAAAATCATGAAGCCGACAGCCGACAGTTTTGCCGATGCGGGCATCCCTTCGTAGAATGGTGAGATGCCGAGTTCGTCGAAGCCCGGTATGTAGTTGAGGTGGTTTGTGAACCAAATGTCAAGCGAGCTGCCTAAGAAGCTGTCGGTAAGTGCATACCAGTTGATTGTCGCTCCCACGAGCATAACAGCGCCTGAAAGCAGGGCTGTGAACCTGACCCCCATTTTGTCAAGGATGATTCCCGCGAAAATGAGGAAGAAGATAAACACGTTGAGGAATGTTTCCGATCCTTGCATTGTGCCGAATGCCGTTGAATCCCACCCTCGGGTTGACTGAAGGAGGTCTTTGATCGGGGATAGGATGTCCATGAAGATGTAGGAACAGAACATGGCGAAGGCGAGCAGTCCGAGTGCGGTCCAGCGTGCCCATGCCTTGTCGTTAAGGTTGCGTAGTTCAGCTTTTGCCATAAATAGAGTAATGTTGGTTTTGAGTGACAAAAGTAACTAAAAATGTCGCTAATTGGAAATTTAATGAGTATTAATGAGTAATTTTGCAGGGCTGCACGGCAGGCTTTTCATTGTCATCAGTTGTTTTGCCGGGTATGCAGCCATTTTGTTTCTTTAATAATTCCTTATAATCTAAATGACGACTTCGGCACGTCCCTATACGTTCGACCGCGTTGTGCGGCTTCTGATTTCCGTTGCTGCAGTTGCTGCAGCGGTGTGGTTTATCGACATGCTAAAAGATGTGTTGCTCCCGTTTCTAGTGTCATGTCTGATTGCCTACCTGTTAGAACCGTTTGTGCAGTATAACCGTTCGATACTGAGGCTCAAGGGGCGCATGGCTGCCGTTTTTATCACCCTTTTCGAGGCTGCCCTGTTCTTTGCCATATTGATTTATTTCTTCGTACCTTCGATTATCGACGAGTTGCACCAGATGGCAGAACTGATGCGTAAATATTCGGCGTCGGATATAACCATACGTTACCTGCCCCCGGAAATCCATGACGTACTCAAGCGTAATATCGATTTCGAACATCTGGCACAGAAATTGATGAATCAGAATCTCAACGCCATGCTCGACAATGCTATGACCGTGATTCACGGGGGGCTGCATGTGATTCTCGGCATAGTGGGGTGGCTTATTGTTTTCCTGTATGTGATTTTTATCATGCTGGATTACGACCGGCTTATGCGTGGATTCAGGCTGCTGGTGCCCCCGCGATTCCGTGGTGTCGCCTATAAGCTCGGTAATGACATGAAAAATTCCATGAATCATTATTTCCGTGGTCAGGCATTGATTTCATGTTGTGTGGCCGTGGTCTATTGCGTGGGGTTCTCGTTGTGCGGGTTGCCGTTGGCTGTTATAATGGGGTTGGGAACTGCTGTTTTGTTCATGATTCCCTATTGCCAATATATTTCGATAATACCTGTGACGTTGCTATGCCTGGTCGACGCTGCCAACGGCACAGCTGATTTTTGGACGAAATGGTGGGAATGTATGGCGGTGTTTGCCGCAGTGCAGATTGTGGGCGACCTCATCCTTACACCCCGCATCATGGGCAAGGCTATGGGGCTTAATCCTGCAATCATACTGTTGTCGCTTTCGATATGGGGGTCGCTTTTCGGTTTTGTGGGAATGATTATAGCACTTCCCCTCACCACATTGCTCCTGTCATATTATGAGCAGTATATAATAATGCGCAATGATGACGAAACTCCGGCACAGCGTAAGGAGGAGGTGCAGGAACTGAAGGATATGACCAAGCTGGACTGAAGGAAGGGCGATTTGGTTGACAAATCGGTGTTAATGTGTAATTATTAGTAAATTATGTAAAGGCTGCTTTATGCCAGCGGTCGATTAGCGCGGTCATGTCGGGGGGTACAGGGCAGGAAAAGAACATTGCCTTGCCGGTGCGGGGATGGTTGAATCCGAGTGTACGGGCATGTAGCGCCTGACGCGGGCAGGTGTCGAAGCAGTTTTTTACGAATTGGCGGTATTTTGCAGATGTGTTGCCGCGCAGTATTTCGTCACCGCCATAACGTGCATCGTTGAAAAGCGGATGCCCTGTGTGCATCATGTGAACCCTTATCTGATGTGTGCGCCCCGTTTCCAGCACGCATTTCACCACCGACACATATCCAAGTTTCTCGATTACTTCGTAGTGGGTTACGGCATGCTTGCCTATTTCCCCGTCGGGAGGGAATACGGCCATCTGCAGCCTGTCTTTCGGGTTGCGGGCGATATTACCGGTTATCGTGCCGCTGTCGGGGTGGGGGATGCCCCACACAAGTGCGACATATTCGCGTTGGGTTGTTTTGTTGAAGAACTGTTTGCCAAGGTTGGTCTTGGCATCGGGTGTTTTAGCTACGACAAGCAGCCCTGAGGTGTCTTTGTCGATGCGGTGAACCAGTCCGAGGCGCGGGTCGCTTACATCGTAATCAGGCGTGTTGCGGAAATGCCACGCAAGGGCGTTGACCAAGGTGCCGCTGTAATTGCCGTGACCAGGGTGTACGACCAATCCGGCAGGTTTGTTCACCACCAAGAGGTCATCGTCTTCATACACTATGTCGAGAGGGATATCTTCGGCAATTATTTCGAATTCATAGCGGGGCCGGTCCATCACCACCGAAATCACATCGTCAGGCTTGACCCTGTAGTTTGACTTGACCGGTTTGCCGTTGGCCAGGATGCAGCCTGCTTCGGCAGCCTGCTGGATGCGGTTGCGCGATGATTTCTGGAGATGGTCTACAAGGAATTTGTCGACTCGAAGTAGTTGCTGCCCTTTGTCGGCGACGAATCGGAAATGTTCGAACATCCCACCCTCACCTTCGGGATCCTGTTCCTCTAAGTCGGTAAGTTCGTCGGCATCGTCGTCATATGGCATCCCGGTGACAGCCCGGCTGCCGGTTGTTTGATGATGGGTGGTTTCGTACATTTTGCGTATGATTTCTGTCGCGTTCCTATTCTATGTTCAGTTCGTCGATGGCGTTGTCGATTGCCATCGAGTCTATATCGGCACCTGTTTCGAAACTTTCTCCATAGCCTGTGCCTACTTCGATGGTGACTACCGCCGATATGGGGATACGTGCCCCGGGCTGCAATGCGACGCCGTTGAATTTCGCCCCGAGAACAAGCCCGGCATATTCCGATGTGACCGGCACTTCGCGTATCTCCTTGATTCCTATACCTTCGAACATCGACCGTGCCTGACGTGCGGATACATTATAGAAATCCGGCACTGTTATGAGTTTGGGGCTGAATGCGACTACGGTCAGATACACGTTGCCCCCTTTCTTGATTCTTGCCCCGGGGATAGGTGTTTGCTCCACAACTGTGCCTGGGCGGCTGTAGCTGTCGAAAACAGAGTCGGAAATTATGGCGTTCAAGCCGGATATGTCGACATTTCCGGCCGCGCTTTCGTAGGTCTGTCCTTTGACATCGGGCACAACGCGTTCTTCGCCGTGGAATGTCCAAAAATCGAGAAACCACAGTAACATCCAGATTAACAAGCTTCCTGTCAGGATAATGTACAGGAGGTTCATAAGCACGGGATGGCGCTTGCGGAATCCTTCAGGCCGGTTCTTCACCGGGTCGTTGTTATCGTAGTGGTCGCGGTTATCATAATATTCCATATCTCTCTGACGTGGCTGCCTTTGGGGGCGGCGGGGAGCATAGTCATCGTCGGGGTGTCGTAAGCGCCCGTCGGCACGTGTTGCCAGGTCGTCGGCCCAGTCGCTTTCCCTGCGCCCGCGCTGGTGAAGTCCGAATTCGCTGTCGTCGAATTCAATTGGCCGTTGACGGGTGTTGCGCCCGCTGCCGGTATATTCGTCATCGTATCCGTTCATTGTTCGGTCAAAGTATTGTTTCGCCTGATGAGGCATTTGGAATGCAAAAATACGAAAATTCCTGTAAATCCGAAACTGAGTGAAACCACACGGCAGACGCATCTTAAATAAACTTAACGGCTGTCAACCGATTTATATTGGTCAACAGCCGTTAAGTTTATTTAAGATGCGTCTGCCGTGCTCCAAACCCTGCAAATTTCCAAGGTAAAAAAGATTAATAGACCTGTTGGTTGAATTAAATTAGCGAATATTTTATCTGCCCAATCGGACGATGATTAACGAAATTGACATATTGCATGAACGTCATTGCTGCGATTTTGCCCGCCATACGGGTGAAAAGACCGCAGGATTGTTTTGCGTAGTTTCGTATCATCATCAGATTGTCGTTGAGCTGGGAGAATATCGTTTCAATCCGTTTGCGGAACCTTTTGTAAGCCCAAGTCGGCGGGCGCCAGTTCTTTTGATTCAGCCGATATGGAACTTCAAGAGTGATATTTGCCGATTCAAAGAGGTGCTTCTGAATCTCGGCGCTGAGATAGCCCTTATCTCCAAGCATCATGCAATCGTGATATTCCCAACGTGCATCATTGAGATAATGGAGGTCATGGACACTTGCGGCAGTCATGTCATAGGAGTGTATAACGCCATGTATCCCACAGACAGCATGGAGTTTATATCCATAGTAATGTGTGCCCTGCGATGCGAAATACCCCCCAGTCGGGAGTCGCATTGGCATTGTCCCGCCCCATGACGCAGCGATTCGTCCGCGCGTTTTGGCATACCTTTACCGGCTTGGAGTCAATGCAGAGTACATCCTCGGAGCCATCAATGGCTATAGCTACTTCCTTGCGGATTTCTTCAGCAAGCCGAACCGTAAACTTGCGTCGGGCATTGAACTGTCTCCGACTGATCAGGTTTGGAAAATCCTCCTTACACTCATTATGCAATCGATGAAAAAGAAGATTTTCGCTGTCGAATCCGAAGGCTTCGGCAGTTATGCCGGGAGCAATTACTTCGAGGTCGGAGAACTTGGGGACAACGCCACATCTGGGGACATTGCCGAGTTCATTAACACGATTTCCGGTGAAATCCTTGCAGATTCCGAGGATTCTGACGAAATTTGCTATGAAGTTGCGCATAAGCAGGCTAATAGTAGTTAACGGTGTGGTTGCCACTAATTTGCTAATAATCTGCGTATTGTGCAACTTTTCCATTTATATATATATTTAGAAATCTAATTCAACCAACGAGTAATTATTATTTAATGCCATACATAACGACCAATCAGGTTAAGTAAGTCATTTATGAAGAAACAAATCACAATTCTTGCTATAGGCTCGATGATTGCCGGGGGCGCCTCGGCAAAGGTTACCTTGCCTCGATTTTTCACCGACAATATGGTTGTGCAGCAGAATTCCGTGCTGACTTTGCCGGGAACTGCCGAACCGATGTCGCAGGTTACGGTTAGAACCGACTGGAGCGATGATGTTGTAAAGACAAAGGCCGGGAAGGACGGCAGGTTCTCGGTCACGCTTCCCACTCCTGCTGCCGGAGGGCCGTACACCCTGATTGTGTCGGACGGCACGGGTGACGACACAGTGCTTTCGAATGTGTTGTCGGGCGAGGTTTGGCTCTGTTCAGGCCAGTCGAATATGGAGTATCCCGTAAAGGGGTGGACGCAGGTTATGAATGCCGACGAGGTTGTAGCCACGGCCCAGCACCCCGACATACGGTTGTTGCAGGTTAGAAAGAATATCTCCTACGCACCGCTCGATGATGCCGAAGTGAATATGGGGGGATGGGTGGAAGCATCGCCTGCCACTATGGATTTTTCGGCAATCGCCTATCTGTATGCCTTGCAGCTGCATAACGAGCTTGGTGTTCCTGTGGGGGTTATCGACTCGACATGGGGAGGTACGCCTGCCGAAGCATGGACAGGTTACAGCCACCTTCTTGGTGTGCCGGGATTCGAAGGGGAACTTGCCGCCCTTAAAAACAGCAGTTTCACGCGCGACGGGCTTCAGGCCGACTATGACAAGCGGGTGAACGAATGGTTGAAGGAGGTTGAAAAGATTGATGTGCAGTTTGACCGTGGTGTGTATCAGACCGGGGCGGGATGGGGCATGATGCCTGTTCCGGCACTTTGGGAAACCACGGTGCTTCCCGATTTCGACGGGGTGGTGTGGGTGCAGAAAAAGCTCGAGCTTCCCGCCGAAGCCGCAGGCAAGCCGGTCGAACTTCATCTCGGTATAATCGATAACGAGGATGTAACATATTTCAACGGCCAAAAAGTAGGGGGGATGAACGGCTGGGATGCCCCGCGTGTCTATAATGTTCCCGGTAACCTGGTAAAGAAGGATAACGTGATTACAATCCGTGTGATTGACTTCGACGGTGGCGGCGGGATAGGCGGACGTCCTGAGGATGTGTGCGCTATAGCCGATGGCAAGGCATATCCGCTTGCCGGCGACTGGAATTACCTGGTGGCAGGCGATTTCCGTTCGCTTCCCCAGCGTCCGTCGGCTGTAGGCAGCTCAAGCTATCCCACGGTGCTTTATAACGCCATGATTCACCCGTTGCGTGTTATGCCGGTGAAAGGTGTGCTGTGGTATCAGGGATGTGCCAATGTGGGTCGCGACAAGCAATATGCGCCTTTGTTCAAGGCGTTGATAAACGACTGGCGCGAGCTTTGGAAAAAGGATTTCCCTTTCTATTTCGTGCAGCTCTCAGGTTTCCAGACCCCTAAAAACGTCCAGCCTGATTCCCCGTGGGCTGATTTGCGCAACTCGCAGGCAAAGGCTTTGGAACTTCCGAATACCGGGATGGCAGTTTCTATAGACCTCGGGCATCCGGGCGACATACACCCCTCGGATAAGCAGGAGGTAGCCCGCCGATTGTCGCTGATTGCGCTTAACCGTGATTACGGGAAGGATTGCGAATATGCCGCACCTGTGTGCGTTGCGGCTACACCCGCCGACGGAAAGATTCAATTGAAATTCAATGGAGCGGTGAAACCGACATCATCGGCACTCACCGGCTTTATAATCGGTGACAAGGATGGCAATTTCGCATATGCCAACGCACGCCTTGTTGGCGATGACACCGTGGTTCTGTCATCGCCTTTGATTAAAGCCCCTGAGGTTGCCCGTTATGACTGGGCCGACTATCCCGGCGGTAATCTTTATGGTGCGAACGGGCTGCCTGTAGCCCCGTTTGCGACGGATAAGTAAAATATTTGCCAAGTAAGTTGTAATTAGGATAATAACGACACAATAATATAATGAAAACCAATCTAATTATCTCGACTTTTTTTTGTGCCGGGACGCTGGCGGCAGCCGGGGGGGATGTGATGATTCCCGTAACGACCCCTAACACCGCCCTTGTGCTTGAAGTTGGCGACAACGGGCGTGTCTATCAGCAATATTTCGGTAAGAAACTTGCCAATGAAGGTGAATATGCCAATGCCAAGAAGGGGGCGGAGGCATACATCACCCATGGCATGGAGGATTATTTCGAACCTGCCCTGCATATAAACCATGCCGACGGCAACCCCTCTACGTTGCTTAAATATGTCAGCCATGATGCGGAGACGCAGGCTGACGGGTCGACATTGACCACAGTGCGTCTGGCCGATGACAAATATGGCGACACGGTGAATCTGTGCTACGTGACATATCCCGATGTTGATATAATCAAGAGCTACACCGAAATAACCAACGGGGAGAAGAAACCTGTGGATATGGAGAAATATGCATCGTCGATGTTGCATTTCAATGCCCCGTCCTATTATCTTACCCAATTTAACGGCGACTGGGCTGACGAGGTGAATGCCACGGAACTTCCGTTATCGTTCGGCAAAAAGGTTATAGATACGAAACTCGGCTCACGTGCCAATATGTTTGTATCCCCCTTCTTCCAGCTTTCGCTCGGCGAGCCTTCGCAAGAGGATGCAGGCGAGGTGCTTGTAGGCACACTCGGATGGACCGGCAATTTCCGCTTCACTTTCGAGATCGACAATCTCGGGGCGCTTCGTGTGATTTCAGGCATCAATCCTTATGCGTCGCAACGCACCCTGGCGAAGGGTGAGACTTTCCGTACACCTGAATTCATTTTCACACTCAGCGACGAAGGTAAGGGTAAGGCCAGCCGCCAGTTTCATGACTGGGCACGCAAATACCAGGTGCATAAGGGGCAGGATTCGCGCATGACATTGCTGAACAACTGGGAGGCTACATATTTCGATTTCGATGAGAACAAACTCATCGACCTTATCGGACAGGCCAAAGAGCTTGGTGTGGATATGTTCCTGCTTGATGACGGGTGGTTTGCCAACAAATATCCGCGTCACAGCGACACACAGGGATTGGGCGATTGGGATGAAACCCGCGACAAACTGCCCAATGGCATCGGACGCCTGACCCGCGAGGCAAAGGAACAGGGGATTAAATTCGGCCTTTGGATTGAGCCTGAGATGGTCAACCCCAAGAGCGAACTTTATGAGAACCATAAGGACTGGGTAATAACACTCCCCAACCGCGACGAATATTATTTCCGCAACCAACTTGTACTCGACCTCAGCAATCCCGAAGTCCAGGATTATGTTTACGGTATTGTCGACGGCCTTATGACCAAATATCCCGACATCGCATTCTTCAAATGGGATTGCAACAGCCCGATTACAAATATCTATTCGAACTATGAAAAGCGCCAGTCACATCTTTATGTGGATTATGTGAAAGGACTTTACAATGTGCTGGACCGTTTGCAGGCAAAATATCCCGACCTCCCTGTCATGATGTGCTCGGGTGGCGGTGGCCGCACCGATTATGAGGGGTTGAAATATTTCACCGAATTCTGGTGCTCGGATAATACCGACCCGATAGAACGTCTGTACATCCAGTGGGGTTACAGCCAGATTTTCCCTTCCAAGGTGCAATGCGCACACGTAACGACATGGAACAAGAATGCATCGGTGAAATTCCGCACCGATGTGGCCATGATGGGCAAACTCGGTTTCGACCTTAAGCTTGACGACCTCACTCCAGAGGAAACGACTTATGCCAAAAACGCCATAAAGGAATATAACCGTCTGAAACCGGTGATTCTCGAAGGTGACCAGTACCGTCTGGTATCCCCTTATTCGGGTAATCATACTTCCACCATGTATGTGGGCAAGGATAAGAAACAGGCAACCGTGTTTGCATTCGATATTTTCCCGCGTTATCAGGAATACCTGCCCGTGGTGAAACTCAAAGGGCTGGATGCCACCAAGAACTACACCGTTCAGGAAATCAACCGTGCCGATGCATCCAAAGGTGAGGCCAAAACCTATTCGGGTGATTACCTGATGAAGGTAGGGCTTCCGCTCTTCACCCTCGGCAAGCTTGAAAGCCGCATTTACGAGCTTAACGCTCTTTGATTTTTCCTTACAACAGGGATTCCGGGTCGCAGTATCGACGGCCTGTCATCCCTGTTTTTATGCACCGAAGTCGATAAGAGATTGAAGTCATCTTGACTTCAATCTCTAAAACTTCCCCTATAATACCAATTTATCACCATGAATAAAATATTTGTTGCGACATGGCTTGCGGTTGCGGCTTCATTGGCAGCGCCGGTTTCAATAGCCGCCGGATACACCTCGTATGTCAATCCCTTTATCGGCACCGGGTCGATGGAAGGCGGCCTTTCAGGCAATTGTTATCCCGGGGCTACGTCGCCTTTCGGGATGGTGCAGCTATGTCCCGACACTCATAATAATCCTGACTGGTATAACGCATCGGGCTATCATTATAATGATTCCACAATCTACGGGTTCAGCCATACGCGTCTGAGCGGGACAGGAGCATGCGACCTTATCGACATCACACTCTTTCCCACCATTGGCGATAAGACCGTGACTGCCTTTTCCCACAGCGATGAGACTGCTTCGCCGGGATATTACAAAGTGTTGATGCAGGACGAGGGTATCACCGCCGAACTCACCACGACACCCAGGGTGGGGATTCATCGTTACACTTTTCCTGCTTCTGCCGCCGAACAGCGCCTTTGGATTGATGTTGACCATTCCTCGACAAAAGGGAGCTGGGGACGTCAGATTGTAAACGCGCAGGTGAGGCAGACGGCAGCTAATGCCGTTGAAGGTTACCGCGTGATTACAGGTTGGGCCAAGCTACGCAAAATATATTTCCATATGGAATTCGACCGCCCGGTCGAAGTTGTGTCGCTGCACGACGGTAATCGGACTATCATAGACGGCACGACGGTGATTAACGGCACGGCGCCCAAAATGCTGCTCCGTTTTAAGGGGGATGGGAACCAGGTTGTGTGTAAAGTGGGGCTGTCGGGAGTCTCGGTGGCCAACGCACGGGAGAATATGGCTACGGAAGCCCCGGGTTTTGATTTCGACCGGTATGTGGCCGAAGCGGATGCCGAATGGGAAAAGGCACTTGGCCGTATCGAGGTAGAGGGTGACCGCGGGCAGATGACCACATTCTACACCGCTCTTTACCACACAATGATCCAACCCAACTTGTTCAGCGATGTCAACGGGGAGTTCATGTTGCCTGACTATTCCACTGCCAAGGCTGAAGCAGGGCATAACCGTTACACCACATTCTCGCTTTGGGACACCTATCGTGCTGCCCATCCGCTCTACACCATGTTGTTCCCGGAGCTTACCCGTGATTTTGTCAACAGCATGATTGACCATTACGAAAGCTACGGCTATCTGCCTATATGGTCGCTTTGGGGTAACGATAATTATTGCATGATCGGGAACCACGCTATCCCGGTTGTAGTCGATGCGGTTCTCAAGGGGATTCCAGGCATTGATTCCGGGCGTGCATGGCGTGCGGTTGAGGGCAGTTCCACGATGTCGCACCCTAATTCGCCTTTCGATTTATGGGAGGGCTTGGGATATATGCCTGAGGATGTGCAGACGCAGTCTGTGTCGATAAGTTTGGAAATGTCGTATGACGATGCCTGTGTTGCACGGCTTGCAGCCCGTCTTGGCAAAACAGGCGAGCAGGCACGCTTCGAGGCACGTTCTCGTAACTATGCCAATCTTTTTAATCCGGCAACAGGGTTCTTCCAGCCTAAAAACGCCGCAGGGGAGTGGATGGAACCGTTTGACCCGTTGAAACATGGCGGTAACGGCGGCGCGGCATTCACCGAGGGGAACGCATGGCAATATTATTGGTATGTGCCTCATGACATCAGTCATCTGGTTGCCTTGACAGGTGGTAAAAAAGCTTTTGAGAAGAAGCTCGACACTTTCTTTACCCTTGATGAGAAGAGCGGTGACCAGAATAACAACGTTTCAGGGCTTATCGGGCAGTATGCCCATGGCAACGAGCCTTCGCATCATGTGGCATTCCTATATAACCACGTAGGGAAACCTGAAAAGACCCAGGCACTTATCCGCCATATCATGGCAACCCTTTATGACAATACCCCGGCAGGATATTCCGGTAATGACGATTGCGGGGAAATGTCGGCATGGTATGTGTTCAATGCCCTGGGATTTTATCCTGTCGACCCCGCTTCGGGACGTTATGACCTCGGTACGCCGTTGTTTGACCGTGCCGTGATACACCTGCCTTCCGGCAAGGATTTCACAATTACCGCATCACGCAGGTCGGCTGACGATTTCCGTGTAAAATCGGTTAAACTTAACGGTGCGAAATATCATGACATTGCCGTAGACTATAGCGACATCATGAATGGCGGCAGCATGGAATTTTCGATAGGCAGATAGTGCTTCTGTACAGTTACAAATAAATTAAACGAGGGTGTGTCATAATGGCTCATCTGGGTCGTCGCTTGCAGGATTCGGCTTCGGTCATTGACCTCGGTCAACTCCCTTCAGCCTCACCCGCAAGCTCCTACCATCTGAACCATTCTGACAGCACCCTCGCCATCCGGGCGAAAACCACGGCGGTGTGCCAAAATATTGAATTTTGACACACCGCCGTTTATGTTATTGGAGGGGCAGGGGGGCTGTCGGGAAGGTGCTAGTGGCAAGTGCCATCATTACCTTCATCCTGCCTTCTCATGCGATACGCTATTATTTCAGGCGTGAATAGGAGTAACCGAACCGCTCGAATGCCGCGCGGTCAAGGCTTTCGCGGTCGGCAGGGTTGGCGATGGATATAAGCAGCTTTGCACGCTCGGGAAGGCTTTTGCCGCGTAGGTTCACAGCTCCGTGTTCGGTAACTACATAGTGCGACTGGAAGCGGGTGGTCACCACCCCGGCACCGGGTGTAAGCACGGGCTTGATTTTTCCAAGCCCTTTGTTGGTGGTGGAAGTCATGGCAAGGAATGACATGCCTCCTTCGCTGCGTGAAGCCCCGTAGACGAAATCATGCTGGCCTCCGATTCCCGAGAATATGCGTGTACCGATTGAATCGGCGCAAATCTGGCCTGTGAGGTCGATTTCAAGGCATGAATTTATGGCCATTACCTTGGGGTTCTGGGCTATGATGAACGGGTCGTTAGTCCATGCCACATCTTTGAAAATCATATCACGGTTATAGTCCATGAGGTCGTACAGACGCCGTGAACCGAGTGCCAGGCAGGCCACTGATTTCCCGGGATGGATTTTCTTCAATGAATTGTCGATAACCCCTTGTTCGATAAGGGGCAGCACGCCGTCGGTCATAGCCTCGGTGTGAAGTCCGAGGTGTTTGTGGTTTCCGAGGGCGCGAATCACGGCGTTGGGTATGCCGCCCACACCGATTTGCAAGGTAGCCCCGTCGGGAATCAGTTCGGCAATGGCATTACCGATGGCGATGTCGTTGGCCGAGGGTTCCGGGGTTGGTACTTCCACCAACGGGTCATCGACTTCGACCGCTGCGGCCAATTTGGATACATGCACAACCGGGTCGCCGTAGCTGAACGGCATGTTCGGGTTGATTTGCGCTATGATGGTTTTCGCGCATTGCATGGCCGATGTGGCAAGGTCGGCCGAAACGCCGAAGCTTACATATCCTTCGTCGTTGGGACGCGAGCAGTTCAGCAGGACCACGTCGACAGGCCATGTGCCGTCGCGGAACAACGACGGTACCTCGCCGAGGAACCGGGGGGTTGTCGCCCCGTAGCCTTCGGCAATCCATTTGCGCACATTGTTCGAAACGAAGCATGTGTCGACAATGAACGAATCCTTGTATTCAGGCTTGCAATAGGGGGCTTCACGGTCGGCTACCGAAAAGCCCGAATACAGCACTACCCCGCGAAGCTCGTTGCCGCGCCGTGTCATGGCGGCTACAAGTGTTTCAGGGATGGATGTGCTGCCTTGGATATATACGTGGTCGCCGCTCTTAATCAGTTTTACGGCTTCGTCAGCCGACATGAGATTGGGTATCATCATTCTTTCAATGGTGGTTGATGGGTTATTTAACCGGGTGGTCGGCTGCAAAGGCTTGCAGGCGTTCGTTGAGACGCGCGAATGTGGCATCATCTTTCAGCATTGACACGCACACACGCAATCCTTCCTGGCGGCTTCCTGTCGACGGGAGGGAGATGGTGGATATGCCGTAGCGCAGGAGGTCTTTCTGAAGGTCGTCACCTTTGTAGCCGGGATACCCCACGGTGAAGAAGAACCCGTCGGAAATAGGTTCCTCCCCGTCGCGGTCGTAAACGATATAGAAACCGTTGTCGGTGAATGCTTTTTTCGCCAAACCTGCGCGACGTCCGTATTCTTTGGAAATATCCACAAAATCGAGCTCTCCGTCGACGGCGGCACGCAGCATTTCGGCAAATGCATATTGCGACGAATGGGTGGTGCCTGACGATGCGCAGTAGAGTACGCCGAAAATATATGCGTCGCCCAATGTCGGTATTTCGTAGAATTCCTGGAAATATGGATAAACGCGGTCGGCTACTTCGGGGGTCATGCACACCATGGCTATGCGTTGCCCGGCATAGCTGAAAATCTTGGATGCCGACACAAGCATGATGCAGCGCGAGGTGTATTTTGCAATCGTCGGTACGAACGGTTCCTTGTAAGGCACCCCGTAACGTTGGCGGAAATCCATGCCGAGGTATGCGTGGTCTTCGAGGATGATTACGTCATGTTTTTCTGCCATCCTGGCCAGGATTTCATATTCCACAGACGTGAGGTTTATCCAGGCCGGGTTGTTCGGGTTGCTGTAGAGGATGGCAGTGATGTTGCCTTTTGAAAGGATTTCGTCAAGGCGGCTTTCGAGCGCCTCGCCACGGCAGTCGTATATGTCGAGCGATTCCTGGTTGAGGCCGAGGAGTTTCACCTGGTTATGTTGTGCCGGGAACCCCGGGTCGAGGAACAGGATTGTGTCGCGTCCGGGAAGGCGTTGGCCAAGAAGCATGAAGAGAGTGAAAGTTCCTTGCATCGACCCCACTGTCGGAACGATGCACCGAGGTGGGATGTCGATGTCAAGGAATGCCTTGAGGAACCGGCTCCCGTTCTCTTTCAGAGTAGGGATGCCGGCAATGTTGGGATATTGGGAGGCTATGCCTTCGAGAAGGGCAGCCCGTTCGGCCTCGATTCCCACTTGCGATGCCGGAAGGCCGGGATTCCCCATTTCGAGATGCACGAACGGGTCGCCGAGGTGGCGCTCCAGACGGCTTGCCAGTGCTAGAATCTGTCGTATGGTGGCAGAGGCGATGTTCGGTATGTTCATCGCCTGCATTTCGTTGTGTAGCAGATCGTGTGAAATCGGTTGCATGGTGTTTTTTATACTTGAAACGTGAAGGAGTATTGTAAACGGGTGAATGCCGTTATAGAAGTCTTAGACAAACTCTTAAGGCATCCACCCGTTTTTTATGTTTAGCGCTGTTCAATCCCGGCGGCACGAGCTACTCCCGCGCGGAATGCTGCAAGATTGCTTTCAACGATTTTTTCGCCTTTGGCACGGAAAATTGTGCGGATTCCGTCTTCGATTTTATCGGTCGGGATTCCTGTGAAACGTGCTGCTGCCCCCAGGAGTACCATGTTTGACGACCTTACGGTGGCCACTTCCTTGGCTGTTTCATCCATATCGAATGCAACCACGTTGGGATATTTTGCCAATGTCTCGGTGAGCTGTTCTTCCGCAGGATAGTTGGTGATGTTTACAAACGGCACCGTGTTGGTGATAATCCAGCCGCCGGGGGCGAGCCATTGCACATAGCGCAGTGCTTCCATCGGTTCGAGCGACACGATGATGTCGGCTCCACCCATCGGGATAAGGTCGGATGCGATTGGTTCCGAACTCAGGCGCAGGCACGACATTACGTCGCCGCCACGCTGGCTCATGCCATGCACTTCGGCCTGTTTCAGATATAGGTTGTCGGTAAGTGCGGCCGCTCCGAGGATGGTGGCAATCGACAGAATACCCTGTCCTCCCACTCCGGCCAGAATTATATCGGTTTTCATGATTTTTCTTATGCTTTTTAATGGTTGCTGAGATGTCCGGGCAACCACGTGAAATTGGAGGGTTGTTATTTGGTTGCGGCTTTTTTAGCGTGACGACGTGCGGTCTGTATGCATTCGCGTCGCGACACGATTACCGACAGCCCGCGGTAGTTGAATTCGTCCTCGAACATGCGTTTCATCTCCTCATGGTTCTTGGGGAGCGAGTCGATGGTTTTGAGGTGGTCGGGGCTGACGCCGAGACCGAGGCATATATCTTCGAGTTTGCCTGTGCCTTGTGAATCCTGGCCGCCTGTCATGCCGGTGGTGAGGTTGTCGGAAATAATCAGCGTCATGGGGGTGTTCTCGTTGACGGCATCGAGCAGCCCGGTCATGCCGGAGTGGGTGAATGTCGAGTCCCCGATTATGGCAACTGCGGGGTGCTGGCCGGCATCGGCAGCTCCTTTTGCCATTGTTATCGAAGCACCCATGTCGACACAGGTGTCGATTGCATTGTAAGGCGCGAGCCAGCCGAGGGTGTAACAGCCTATGTCGCCAAACACTTTCGGCGATTCGAATGATTCGAGTGCCTCATTCAATGCTGCGTAAACGTCGCGGTGTCCGCATCCCTGGCAAAGGGCCGGCGGCCTGGGCACAACTATGTCGGCGGGGGCGCCTGACTGGCGGATGAGCTTGTGGTGCATGTCGGGTATTAATCCGGCAACAGCTGCTGCAACGCTGTCGGGGGTAAGTTCGCCGGTGCGTGGCAGGTGGCCGTCGAGTTTGCCGTAGATTTTCAAACCACGGTCAAGCAGGCCGCGCATGCATTCCTCGATTACCGGCTGCCCTTCTTCGATTACCAATATGGCATCGCATGTGTCGGCAAGCTGTGCCACCAGTTTTTTAGGCAGTGGGTATTGTGAGATTTTAAGCACCGGGAACGGGCATCGGCCTGCGAAAGCCTCGTTGACATAGTTATATGCTATACCTGATGCAAGAATGCCTATGCGGGTGTCAGTGCCGGGTATGAGGCGGTTGAACGGGGATTCTTCCGACAGGCGTTCCATATCATCCTTTTGTGCGAGAAGTTCGCGATAACGGACGCGTGAGTTTCCTGGCATCAGCACCCACTGACGTGCTTTTTGCGGGTATGACAATTGGTTTTCAGCAGCTGCGTTTTCTTCTACTTCCACAACCGCGCGGGAGTGGGCAAGGCGTGTCACCATGCGTACCATAACAGGCAGGCCGAGTTTTTCGGAAAGGGCGAACCCGTAGGCACCCATGTCATATGCTTCCTGTTGGTCGGACGGTTCCAGGGCCGGTATGATTGCGAATGATGCGTAGAAACGGGAATCCTGCTCGTTCTGAGAGGAGTGCATCGAGGGGTCGTCGGCGGAAATTACCAAAAGTCCGCCGTTGGCGCCTGTCATTGCCGAGTTTACAAACGGGTCGGCAGCGACATTGAGCCCCACATGTTTCATCGATACGATGGCACGTTTGCCGCAGAACGACATGCCGAGGGCTTCCTCCATAGCGGTCTTTTCATTTGATGACCAGTGGGAATGGATTTTGCGCTCGCAGGCAACCGGGTTTTGCTGTACAAATTCAAGAATTTCGGTCGAAGGTGTGCCGGGGTAGGCATATGCACCCGAAAGCCCGGCGTCAATTGCGCCGAGAGCCAGAGCCTCGTCTCCAAGCAAAAGCTTTTTCTGTTTCATGGTGTTCTGATTTAATATATCGTTAAATTACAGATAATACGTGATATAATGATGGCTGGATTGCTGTAGTCGGTGAGAATGTCGCATTCCGAAAGGCTTTTTTGCGATTGCGTATAAAAAATGCCTTGTGCAAATTTACAAAACGATTTTAAAGGATTTGTAATTAAAGATTATGTTATGCAACACAAATCGGGAAGCAAAACAATCCCCAGAACAATCCCTCCAAGACAAGCTTGAATTGGGTTTTGATTGACATTGTGTTGACATTGTGTGCCGGTTTGGCGGTTTTGTTGTGCTTTTTATTTAAAGGTATTTTTGGGCGAAAGGATAAAATGTGCTATTTTTGTTGTTGGTTTTTCCACATCATCGGTTGGTGGTGTGTGCCAGGCTGCTTTTCCATCTGTCAGTCAGTGTTATGTGTAGTCCGAATTCAGGTTGCATAGTGTTCCTGCCGATTGAAAATATAATAGATAACAGTAATATAAAGATATATGCTTAAAAGATTTTTCATCTCCATGCTCGGCTCGTTGGCCGCTATCTGGATTTCGATGATGCTTATCATCCTTTTGGGAATGATGTTTGCCATTGGGTCGGTGGTGAATGCCTTCGCCGGGAAGAATGCAGCCACCGAAGTCGGTTTTAATACGGTGTTATGCCTTCGTCTCGACAGGGTTGTCGAGGAGCGGACTTCCACACCGACGTTCTACGACCTGATAAACGAAACCCCGCAGAACCAGTCGCTGGCCGATATAGTTTCGGCACTGGCCGCAGCAAAGGATGACGACAATATAACAGGGCTTTACATTGCCTGCGACGGTGCACCGGCACGTATCGCCACATCGGAAGCTATCCGCAAGGCTGTGACTGATTTCGGCGAATCGGGTAAATGGGTTGTGGCGTATGCCGACAATTATACGCAGGGTGATTATTATATCGCCACGGCTGCCGACGAGGTTTATCTTAACCCTGTCGGTGGTGTCGACCTGCGTGGTCTGGCTTCGGGCATACCGTTTTTCAAAGGTCTGCTCGACAAAGTGGGGGTTGAGATGCAGATTGTGAAGGTCGGCACTTTCAAAAGCGCGGTGGAACCTTACACGATGACGCACATGAGCGAGGCCAACCGTTTGCAGACGCACGTGTTTCTCGACAACATCTGGGCGCGTATCGCCGGTTCGATAGGGGAATCCCGTGGTATATCCACCGATTCCATCAACATGATGGCCGACAGCCTTGCAACCCTTACCGCACCTGAACGCCTGGTGGAAATGAAGCTTGTGGATGCTCTGAAATACCGTAACGAGCTGTCAGATTACCTGAAAGATAAAACCGGGACTGACCGTGACGATGATTTGGCCATGGTGACGGTTTCCGAATACCTTGCCTCGGGTGTAGAAGTTCCCAATGAAAAGTCTGAGAAGAACAAAATCGCTGTTTATTATGCATATGGCGATATCACCGAAAGTGCCAAGGACGGGATTGCTTCTGACCGCGTTGTGCCCGATATTCTAAAGCTGGCTGACGACGATGATATAGAGGCCATGGTGCTCAGGGTCAATTCGGGCGGTGGCTCGGCATTCGCTTCCGAGCAGATCTGGCAGGCTCTCGAAGTGTTCAAGGGGAAAGGGAAAAAGCTTTATGTGTCGATGGGCGATTATGCCGCTTCGGGTGGCTACTACATATCCTGCGGCGCCGAAAAGATTTTCGCACAGCCTATGACCCTTACCGGTTCCATCGGCATTTTCGGAATGATTCCGTGCTTCAAGGAGCTGGTTAACGACAAACTGGGTGTGAACATTGATTATGTTTCGACCAATGCCAACAGTTCCGGCCCTAACTCGTTCGAGCCGCTCACCCCGTTCCAGCATGCAAAATTGCAGGGAGAAGTTAACCGTGGCTATGAACTTTTCACCTCGCGTTGCGCCGAAGGGCGCCATGTGTCGCAGGATTCGATAAAGGCTATTGCCGAAGGGCGTGTGTGGGATGGCTCTACAGCCAGGAAAATCGGTCTTGTCGACGAACTCGGCTACCTCTCCGACGCCATAGAGGCTCTTGCGGAGGAGATGGGTTACGATAAATACCAGGTTGTGGCTTATCCGGATCCCAAAACCTCGTTCTGGGATATTGTGTCGGAACTCAACTCGCAGATGCGCATAAATGCCGCGAAAGAGGAGCTTGGACAGTACTATCCGGTGTATAACCGTATTAAGGAAATCAAGGATATGGCTCCGGTGCAGGCCCGGATGGAAGAAATGGTCATATTCTGATTACTGACGTTTTAGGACTAATCTAACGCGAACATAGGTGCAGCGTGGCGCGTAGCAAAATCATATCCACACTTTTCCTTCTCCCGATGTCGAAGCTCTATGGCTTGGGCGTGGGGATGAGGAACCTTATGTTCAAATGGCATATATTGAAGCAGCGCGAATTCCCGGTGCCTGTGGTAGTGGTCGGGAATATCGGTGTAGGGGGGACAGGCAAAACGCCGCATACGGAATATGTAATCGACCTTTTGCGTTACAAATACCGCATCGGGATGTTAAGCCGCGGATATAAGCGAAAAACCAAGGGTTTTGTGCTTGCCACCCGGCGGTCGTCACCACTCGATATAGGCGACGAGCCGTATCAGATTTATCAGAAATTCGGAAGCGACATAACGGTGGCAGTGTGCGAGGACCGCTGTGCAGGCATAGAGGAGATGCTCAGGCTTGACCCGAAAATCAACCTTATAGTGCTTGATGACGCGTTCCAGCACCGCTATGTGAAGCCTACGGTTTCGATTGTGCTTACAGAGTTCAATAACCCTGTGTTCTACGACAGGCTTCTGCCCTTGGGCAGGTTGCGTGAACCGCAAAGTTCCATTTACCGTGCCGATATGGTAGTGGTGACTAAATGTCCCGAACAGTTGCAGCCGTTGGAATACCGCATATTCAAGAACAGCCTGAAACTGTTCCCGTTTCAGAAACTGTTTTTTTCCAGGTTCGATTATCCGGCATTGCGCCCCCTGTTTCCCGACTATGTGCCGACAACACTGCATCTCAGTTGGCTGTCGTCGGCCGACACAATCTATGTCCTTTCAGGCATAGCCAATCCCAAACCTCTTGTGCGTTATCTCAAAGGGTTTAAGGCGAAAGTAAAGGTGAAGGTCTATCCCGACCATCATAACTTTTCGCGTCGTGACCTGGAAAACATTACCCGGCGTTTCAACGAATTGGAAGGGGAGAGGAAGTTTATAGTAACCACCGAGAAGGATGCCGTAAGGCTGGTAAACAATCCGTATTTTCCCCATGAATTGAAAAACAGCATATTTTTCCAGCCAATCGAAGTCAAATTCGACCCCAAGAATACCGAGCGTTTCGACCTCGAATTGCAAAAAATGCTGCTTAATGCCGTAAGGTAAGGATTTTGTGGGGTCTCTCACTTTGCAGGCTGGCTGAAACAATACATGCCTGCACAACGTTCAACTTAAGAAAAACAAATTCGAAACCATGTTAGAAAAAATCAAACAGACTGCCGATTTCCTTCGTTCGAAAATCGACGATATGCCCAAACTGGCAATAATCCTCGGCACCGGCCTTGGCCCTTTGGCCGATATGGTAGAGAACAAAACCGTTATCCCATATTCGGAAATCCCCAACTTCCCTGTGTCGACAGTGGAGGGGCATAGCGGCAATTTTATTTTCGGCATTTTGGCCGGTAAGCGTGTTATGGCCATGCAGGGCCGTTTCCACTATTATGAGGGCTATGACATGAAAACGGTTACCTTCCCCGTGCGTGTTATGCGTGCGTTAGGGGTTGAGACTCTTATCGTGTCGAATGCCGCAGGCGGTATGAACAAGGAATTCCGTGTGGGTGATGTGATGGTTATCACCGACCATATCAACCTTTTCCCGGAAAATCCTTTAAGGGGGAAAAACTACAAGGAACTGGGCGACCGCTTCCCGGCCATGACCGAAGCCTACAGCCACCGGCTTGTGGCTTTGGCCGACCAAATCGGTGCGGAGAAAGGAATCCGGCTGATGCATGGCGTTTATGTGGGCACCACAGGCCCGACTTTCGAAACGCCTGCCGAGTATGAATATTTCCGTGTAATCGGCGGAGATGCTGTAGGGATGTCGACTGTCCCCGAGGTTATTGTGGCACGCCATGGTGGCATGGAGGTTTTCGGCCTGTCAGTAATCACCGACCTTGGCGGCAAGGACGTTACCGACGTACCCTCGCATGAGGAAGTGCAGCAGGCGGCTATCAAGGCCGAGCCTGTGACCAAGGAGCTTGTAAGAACCATTGTTGAGCGGCTTTAATCTGCATAAGGTTCAGGAATCAATATGATGGAGGAGAAGCAGACTGAAATTTCGACACTTGGTGAGTTCGGGCTTATCGACCGGCTGACCAAGGATATAGAGCATGTCAACGATTCCACCCTGACAGGAGTGGGCGATGATTGTGCCGTGATGTCGTATAAGGATACCGATGTGCTTGTGTCGACCGACCTTTTGGTCGAAGGGGTGCATTTCGACCTTACATATGTGCCTTTGAAGCATCTGGGCTACAAGGCGGCCGTTGTGAATTTCTCGGATATATATGCCATGAACGGCCATCCGCGTCAAATCACCGTGTCGCTTGCCATTTCGAAGCGTTTCACTGTGGAGCATATCGAGGAGCTGTATAGCGGTATCCGGCTGGCATGTGAGATATACGGGGTAGACCTGGTGGGTGGCGATACCACCTCCTCCAGGGCGGGTCTTGTGATTTCAATCACGTGTATCGGTGATGCCCCGAAGGATAGGATTGTATATCGTTCGGGTGCCCATGACACCGATTTGATTTGTGTATCGGGCGACCTCGGCTCGGCATATATGGGATTGCAGCTGTTGGAACGTGAAAAGGTGGCATCGGCGGGGCAGAAGGATTTCGTGCCACAGTTTCAAGGCAAGGAATACCTTATCGAGCGCCAGCTGAAACCTGAAGCACGCCGCGACATTATCGAAAACCTGGCCAAGGCCGGGATTATTCCTACGGCGATGATGGATGTTTCCGACGGATTGTCGTCGGAGCTGCTGCATATCTGCAAGGCTTCTAATGTAGGATGCCGTGTTTACGAGGACCGCATACCTATCGACTACCAGACCGCCCTTATGGCCGAGGAACTGAACATGAACCTGGTTACGGCGGCTATGAACGGCGGCGAGGATTACGAGTTGCTTTTCACGGTGCCATTGCATGCGCATGAAGAAATAAAGAAAATCCCCGGAGTAAAAGTCATAGGCCACATCACCCGGCCTGAGCTGGGATGTGCCATGGTGACACGCGACGGTGCCGAGATGGAGATAAAGGCCCAGGGATGGAACCCCCTGGCGGCAGAGGGCTAAGAATGCTGAAAGCATTTCGGAAATCAGCATAACAATAAAAGTGGTGTCGGGACTTTGAAGAATAAGTCCCGACACCACTTTTATTTGACTACCACGATAAATAAAGTTGCATGCCGTAATTTTATGTGTATGCAGCTTCATTATCTATATGTGGCCATACGGATTGTAGTGTAGTTCCCCGTTATAATATTTTTGAAAGTTCAGGGGGATATCCATACGGGAGGGGGATTCCGTTCTTATTCCGATTACGTATGATTATATAGAAAAACGATTCGGGCAGAACCACGTTATAGAGGTCGATGGCTTTGTCGAAAAGCGGGGCAATCTGTTCATCTGTGAAGCCTGCGATGCCGCAGCCGATGCGGGTGACATAGAAGGTGTTTTCGTCCCAATATGAAGCAAGTTCGAGAAACTCGTCGACATATGGTTTTATAGTGTCGATGCCTCCCTGCATGGTCGGGATGGCATAGGAGCGTCCCTGTACGCCTACGCCCTGACCCCATATGGCCCCGAAGTGTTCCATGGCTGTGCGGGCAGCCCCGGCACAATGGTGCCCCTCAAGATTGCTGCCGAAAACAAAAAAGTCGTCAGGCTCGAGATGTGTAATATTCTCTGGTGTAAATCTCATATCATTATATCGTTATTGGTTCTAAGTAAGTCATGAAAATTATTACGCATAAAACCTATAATCCGGCTTTATATTCTCTGCGGCATCCTTTCGCCGCTTTTTATCCTCATCTTCAGTCGTGTAGTGAGCTACACTCCTTCATCTTCGGATAAAAATCGACTGAAAGTATGCTCTCAGACAATATAAAATAATTTCCACGACTTACTTATCAAAAGTGCTGTTATTTTTTTAACGGATTACTATGGTTATTGTTTTTGCCGGTAGCGGGTAGGAGGAAGTTGGTTATCCATACTCTGACAAGATTTTCGTAAATTTGCATTATTTTTTATGGAAAATCTGGATGACTTCGGAGCATAATGGAAAAGAAAATGATAAAGTTATCGGTGCCGCATCTTGCGGGAAATGAGGGGAAGTACGTCAGCGAGGCTGTGGAATCGACATGGATTGTGCCTTTGGGCCCGTATGTAGATGAATTTGAGAAGCGTCTGGAATCATTTCTTGGCACACAGGAAGTGGTGGCGCTTTCGGCCGGGACTGCGGCAATACATCTCGGGCTTATAATGGCCGGGGTGAAAGCCGGTGACGAGGTTGTCTGCCAGTCGCTCACTTTTTCTGCAAGTTGTAACCCGATAGTATATCTCGGGGCAAAACCTGTGTTCGTCGACAGTGAGCCTTCCACCTGGAATATGTCGCCCGTGCTTTTGGAAGAGGCTATTGCCGACCGGCATCGGAAAACGGGGCGTTATCCGTCGGCAATCGTCGTGGTGCATCTTTACGGGATGCCTGCCATGATGGATGAGATAAGGGCTGTGGCGGCGAAATATTCCATCCCGGTTGTAGAAGATGCCGCCGAGGCGCTCGGCTCGGAATATAAGGGGCAAAAATGCGGCACTCTCGGACTTTACGGTGCTTTGAGCTTTAACGGCAACAAGATTATAACCACTTCGGGGGGCGGTGCTTTGGTGTGCCCTGATTCCGAAGCGGGCAACAGGGTCAAGTTCCTGGCAACACAGGCACGCGAAAACCGGCCGTATTATTATCACACCACAGTGGGCTATAACTACCGTCTTAGCAATGTGTCGGCGGCTATCGGGTGTGCGCAGATTGAGGAACTTGCCGAAAGGGTGGCTCGCCGACGTGCCATTCACGATTTATATATGAAGGAATTGAACGGGGTTAACGGTGTTTCCGTGTTTGCCAACCCTTGCGCGGATTTTGAATCAAACTACTGGCTTACAACAGTGTTGCTGAATCCGGAAATCATCCGTCGAACTCCCGACGAAATCAGGGTGTTGTTACTTGAAAAGGGAATCGAGACACGCCTTATATGGCGGCCGATGCATATGCAACCCGTCTTTGCCGATGCCCCTTGCTATGGCGGCGCATGTGCCGGACGGATTTTTGACACCGGTCTTTGCCTGCCAAGCGGTTCGTCGCTTACAGATGAAGAGATTCGGGAGGTTGCAGAGGCGTTGAAAGCTGTGGCGGTGTAGTGTGCTTGGTTTCCTGTTATAAAGAAACCACGAGGTCATAAATGATTTCGACCTCTAAAAAACGTCTACATTATGTTTGTTGCCGATCTTGATGACACCTTGTTTGATGAAATTGATTATGTACGTTCCGGTTACCGTGCAATAGGCCGCGAGCTGGAACATTACTCCATAATGCCGTGTGCCGAAGCGGTGTTGTTTCTTGAAGCCTCCTCTACAACAGCCGAAGGTTTTGATGACTTGTCGGCCAAGATATGGGTTGACCATCCCGGAAGCCGCTTCAATGCTCAATGGATGGTGGATACATATCGTTACCATATTCCCGATATAAGTTTGCGCCCCGGGGCGTTGGATTTGCTTGAAGGATTGAAACGAAGAGGGGTGCCTATAGGCATTATAACCGACGGGCGTTCGGCAACGCAACGTGCCAAAATAAAGGCTCTCGGGCTTGACAGGTTTGTTGCTGATGGCAATATAATCATTTCGGGTGAAACTGGGGCTGATAAAACAACCAGCCTGCCGTTTGAAACTTTGGCAAATCGTAATCCCGGATGCAGCCGCTTTTTATATCTGGGTGATAATCCTGCCAAAGATTTCCGTTGGCCTAACGCGATGGGGTGGGATACGGTGGAAATTATCGACAGCGAGGGCATTCACATACACCCGCAAAACATAGAAGTCCCGCCAGGGTATCGTGCGCATTACACCATTTCCAGGCTTCCCGAGGCACTTGCCATATTCGATCAGGATAGATAAAGATAGAAAACAAGAGGATTCGCATCGTTGTCTGATTAAGACTGATGCGAATCCTCTTGTTAGGTTTGCTAGCTGTACGGGCTTATTTTATGAGGTACTGCGACGAGATTGACTCGTTGTTGTGAACGCGGCGTATGGTGTCGGCGAAAAGTTTGGCCACCGACAGTATTGTCGCTTTCTTGCAATCCTTGTTGAATGGGATTGAGTTGGTGAAAATCATTTCTGTCAGGCCGCAGTTTTGAACGCGTTCCGATGCGGGTTCGCTCATGATGGCATGAGATGCGAGTGCACGCACTGATTTTGCACCTTCGGCCAGCATCAGGTCGGCAGCTTTGGTTATTGTGCCTGCCGTGTCAACCATATCGTCGACAAGAATCACATTCTTATCCTTCACGTCGCCGATTACAGTCATGTTGGCAACCACGTTGGCTTTTGCACGCTGTTTGTGGCAGAGCACCAAAGGAACGTTGAGGTATTTTGCGTAGCTGTTGGCACGTTTTGCACCGCCTACGTCGGGAGTGGCTATAACCAGGTTTTCGAGGTTGAGCGACTGGATGTAGGGGATAAACACCGACGATGCATAGAGGTGGTCGACGGGGATGTTGAAGAATCCTTGAATCTGGTCGGCATGGAGGTCCATTGTGATTACGCGGTCGGCACCTGCTGTGACAAGGAGGTCTGACACAAGTTTTGCAGCGATTGAAACGCGTGGCTTATCCTTGCGATCCTGACGTGCCCAGCCGAAATAGGGAATAACTGCGATGACCGATTTTGCCGACGCACGTTTGGCCGCATCAATCATAAGCAATAATTCCATAAGGTTGTCGGTGTTGGGGAAAGTTGATTGCACGAGGTAGACTTCGCAACCGCGGATTGATTCCTCAAACGACACTTCAAACTCTCCGTCGGCAAAATGCTGGATGTTCATTTGGCCAAGCTCGATTCCGAGGTCTTTGCAAATTTCTTCCGCCATGTAGCGTGACTTCGTTCCGGCAAAAACCTTGATAGGGGGTAACATGGAATTCATAAAATGTTTGGGATGAAATGGTGATGCAAAATTAAGCATTTTTTGCATACATATCCCAAAAAATCCCATCCAAATTCCATTTTTGTATTCATGATGCGACGGCACTGCGCCGAATCTCGATGCAGTACCGTCGTATATTGTAGGGCATAAGGGTTATTTCATTTTCCAGACCACTGCGCCCCAGGGTGGGAGGGCGGTCAGGAAGGGGACGGTGGATGAGAGGGTGCGGTTTTGTCTGCGCCCGGAAAGCAACTCGGTGGCTGTGCGTTTCCCCTCCTGGATGCCGTACATGTCGAATGCCAGCCGGGGGATGTTGATGGCTATATCGGTGGCCTTGTCGGAGAAGTTTACGGCTATCAACAGGGTAGTGTCGCCGTAATGGCGAAGGAATGCGTAGTTGTGATGGGGGGAGAAATGCGGGTTTTCGAAATTGACATACATCACGTCGAAGAAGTCTCCTTTGCTTATGGCGGGTTCCGAATTGAGAAGGTGGAGGACTTTGGCGTAGATGGCACGTAGGTCGCGCTCTTCGGCTGAGAGGGCTCCTCCGTCGGCTTTCCCCCCGTTCAACCAGCGGCGCAAGGTAGGAATCGACCAGTAGTCGAAAATGGTTGTGCGGCCGTCCTTCCCGCTGAACCCTTCCGCATCGTCGGCTTTTTCCCCTAGTTCCTGGCCTGCGTAAATCATAAACGGGGCGGTGGATATCATAGAGCTTACAATGAGCGAGGGGAGGACTTTGGATGCATCGCCCGCGTATTCCGCCGATGCGAAGCGCTGTTCGTCGTGATTCTCTAGGAAATTGAGCATACGCGCCCCGATTCCGTCGATTCTCTGCCAGCAGTCGGTGATGGTGGCAGCCGAATGATGGTGGCATTGCACGTCGCGGAGCGTGTCGTAGAGGTTGACTTTGTCGTAAAGATAGTCGAAATGCCCCCGGAACAGGAAGTCGCGATACAGGTTCACATCATAAATCTCGGCGATGAACTGGATGTGGGGATAGGTATCCTTTACCTGCGGAATTGCCCATTCCCAAAAGTCGAGTGGCACCATGAACACCATGTCGCATCGGAATGCATCGATTCCTTTGGCAGCCCAATAGCGCAGGATATGGAGCATTTTGAACCATGTGGGGGGGATGGGGTTGAAGTGGCATGTGCCGTCGCCGTAGTCGACCCCATAGTTGAGTTTCACGGTCTCATACCAGTCGTTGCGCGAGGGGAATGCATTGAAGCAGTCGTTGCCTGAGGCTTTGGCCGGGAATTCGTTGTAGTCGCCGATTGGGAACTGCGGCTGGAACAGCTGGCGCGGGATATAATAGAAGTTATTCGCAGGTGAGAAGAACTTGGTGGAGTCATCGCCTTGTCCGAAGTCCTCAATCCCGGTTGGCGCGGCATCGGAGTGGTAGCAGCGTGCCACGTGGTTAGGCACGAAATCCATCACTACCCTCATCCCGGCATTGTGGGTGCGGTCGATAAGTGCTTCGAATTCCTTTATCCGGTCAGGAACAGAGACGGCAATGTCTGGGTCGATGTCGTAATAATCCTTGATAGCATAGGGTGAGCCTGCTTTCCCTTTCACAACGGAAGGGTCGTCGGGGGTGATGCCGAATGCGGAATAATCGGTTGCATGGGCATGTTCGATTACGCCGGTGTACCACACATGGGTGGCGCCGAGGTCGTGAATCGAGGCAAGGACTGTGTCGGTTATGTCGTTCAGCTTCCCGCAGCCGTTTTGTGTTATGTCGCCGTCGGGCATGCAATTCTCGTTCATGTTGGCAAACAGTCGCGGAATCATCTGGTAAATCACAGGTTTATCCACAACCGGGAGTTTGGGTTTCCTTTTTGCCTTTGGCATGTTTTTGGACGTCGGGCCGGTCGCTTTCCCGGTTGGCGTTACGGCTGGCACCGTGGGACGTTGTATTTTTTCAGGGCTGCTCATCGTGATATTGTTGGTTTATCGGTTCGATACCAGAGCCTTCATTTTCATTCTGCCAGTCTTTTATGGCACGGTGGGCGGCTGCATAGCCGCTGAGGTAGGCTTTGTTGATATCTTTGAGGTTAAAAACTTGGTAGCCGGAGAGTTCGGGGGTTATAATCACACGGTCGCACATTTTCATGTCGTCAAGCTGGTTGGCTTTTGCCATGAGATTATAGGTGCGGAGTGCTATTTCGAAAAATGATTTTTTGTAACGGAATGTTGTAAGGGGGGAGCAATTGATGCCTATAAGCTTTTCGCATTTGTCGCGGATTATCCATGCCGGAAGGTTGCGCAACACACCTCCGTCGACATAATGGGTGCCGTTGATTTTGACAGGCTGGAACACAATCGGGATGCTGCATGAGGCCATGACGCGTTCGCCCAAAGGGCCGTCGTGAAACTCGGCCGGCACGCCGTTATCCAGGTCTGTGACCCCTATGTAGGTCGGGATTTTCAGGTTTTCGAGACGGTCGACCCCGGTTGTTTTCTCGATGAATTTCTTGAATTTAGCCAGCGAGAAAACCCCTTCCCCTTTACTTATGGAGAGTTTGCAGAAGTCGGTGAATTTCGATGCTGTGAACATTGAAAGCATCTCGTCAAGCGGCACCCCGGCGGCATACATGACCCCGGCTACCGAACCGGCCGATACCCCGGCAATTATGTCGGGTTTCAGTCCGGCCTCTTCCAGGGCTTTGAGTGCGCCTACATGTGCGAAGCCCCTTGCACCCCCACCGCTTAGTGCCACCCCTAATTTATATCTGCGGGGTTGTGCGTCGGGGCTGGCAGCGGCTGGTATCGTTGTTTCCGACATGGTTTGGAATAAGGGTTTATCTGATTTGTTTTTCAATGTGGCAGCCGTTAGCCAGCTGCTGCAGGAAGGTCGTTTTTGCTTCTGTCTCAGCCCATTCTTCGTCAGGCACTGATTGCGGGGTGATGCCCCCTCCTCCGTATATGCAGTAACGGGAGGTGTCGAACTGCATGCAGCGCAGGTTTACGAATGCTTTATAAAACCGTGGTGATGAGAAGGCGACAAAACCTCCGTAACATCCACGTGGATGTGCTTCGAATTTCCTGAGGTCGTTGATGGCATCGGTTTTGGGATAGCCGCATAGTGCCGGGGTAGGATTCAGGGCATCCATTATATCCGGCAGTTGCCCGGGATTGGCTGTGCCGTGGATGTGTGCACACAGGTGTTCGATTTCCCCGTATGCGACCTCTTCCAGGGGTGCGACCTCGGCTGTGATTCCGAGCCGTGAAAGCGAATCGGTTATAAAGTCGATTACGAATCTGTTTTCACGTATGTTTTTTTCGTCCCAGGGAGAATTTCCGGCTTTTTTGCGTGTTCCGGCAAGTGCCATCGTGCGGAACTCCCCGGTGGTTTTGTCGAAATCCAGCAGGATTTCGGGGGTGGCCCCGAGCCAGCTTCCTGTCTGAGGGGTGTGGTATATGAAGCGTAGGCTGTTGGGATGGGCTTCGAAAAGCGACCAGGCAATTCGGCCTGGTGTGGTGGAGGGGTCGATGTGGCCGCATATTGCACGTGAGTACACGGTTTTGCCGCTGCGTTTGCTGCAACTGCCTATTACGCCTTCCACACCGTTGATGTATTCGGCATGTGATGTTGAGTGCCGGTGTACCGGCATCGGATGTGTACCGGCGGCTGTGGTCGTGGTCGCTGTGTCGCCATCGCCTATGACCAAACGGCTGGCGAACGGTGCAAGCCAAGGCGCGACCTCCATGGTCATCATGCCGGAACCGTATCCTTTCCCGAACCATCTTGGTTCGTTTTCTCCCGGCAGAAGCAGCATGCCGAACTGCTCGCCTGAGGCGAGGGCGCGGTCTATCTGTTGTGACACTGAACCGCCAGGCTTGTTTTTCCCTATCGAGTCCTTGTTCATTCGGGGATGGCTATCAATTCGAAAGGCATAGCCTCTGTAATAAGAACGTTGCAGAACATGCCCGGTTGAAGTTCTCGTGTCTTTTTGACCAGGACTTCTGGATCGACTTCCGGGGAATCCCATTGTGTCCGTGCGATATAGAAGTCGTCTTCTTCGCGGTCGATAACCACTTCAAGCGTTTTTCCGACTTTTTCCTGCTGGATTTCCATAGAGATTTCCTCCTGGAGGGCCATTAGGCGGTCAAGGCGCTCCTGTTTCACATCCTCAGGCACATTGTCGGTGTAATTACGCGCGGCAAATGTGTCGTCCTCCTCGCAGTAGGCAAACGCGCCCATCCGCTCGAACCGTTGTTCTTTGACGAAGTCGAGCAATTCATTGAAATCTTCATCGGTTTCCCCGGGGAATCCTACCATCAGGGTGGTGCGGATGTGTATGCCGGGAACTTTTCGGCGCATTTCGGCCAACAGGCTGCGGGTCTCGTCGGCAGATATGTGCCGGCGCATATTGTTCAGCACATTGTCGGAAATGTGTTGGAGGGCTATGTCGAGATATGTGCACACGTTTTCGCGGCGTGCCATCACGTCAAGAAGCCCGTGGGGGAATTCCGTAGGGTATGCGTAATGCAGGCGAATCCATTTCACCCCGTCGATATCGGCGAGACGGTCAACCAGTTCTGGTAGCTTCAGTTCGCCATAAAGGTCTTGGCCGTAGCCTGAAAGATCCTGGGCTATGACGTTGAATTCCTTTACCCCGCGTGCTACCAGCGTTCTGACCTCTTCCTCGATTTCCTCTATCGGCCGCGATTTATACCGCCCTGTAATGAGCGGGATGGCGCAGAAGGCGCAGAACCTGTTGCACCCCTCGGCTATTTTGAGGTATGCGTGGTGTGAAGGGGTGGTGATGACACGGTCGTAGGATATGGCTCCGGGATGTCGCCGCGTCAGATCGGTAACAAGCGAAGTCCAGTCGAATTTGCCGTAAAACCTGTCGACTTCGGGAAGCTCTTTCTGCAAGTCCTGACGATAGCGTTCCGACAGGCACCCCATCACGTAGAGTTCCTTTATGTGCCCGAGGTTTTTGGCTTCGACCTGTTCGAGGATTGTGTTGACCGATTCCTCTTTGGCGTCGCCGATGAAACCGCAAGTGTTCACCACCACTATGTCGGTAGGGGATGAGGTTTCGTGCGAGGCTTCGAACCCGGAGTCGGCGAGCATCTTCAATACCCGCTCCGAGTCAACAAGGTTTTTCGAGCAACCTAGGGTTATAAGATTTACGGTACGCAATTTTCCGAATTGAAATGGTTAAGATACAGTTCCTGACACGCCGCACATGGCGGGACCCGGTCAGGGATGCCGCGATGCGGGGTTATTTGGTCATGCTCCGAAAAGCGATTCCACAAATTCTTTCTTGTGGAACACCTGGAGGTCATTGATGCCTTCACCGAGGCCGATATATTTTACAGGGATTTTGAATTGGTCGGAGATACCTATCACCACGCCGCCTTTGGCTGTGCCGTCGAGCTTTGTAACGGCAAGCTCGTTGACGTTGGTGGCAGCCACGAACTGGCGTGCCTGTTCAAAGGCATTCTGCCCGGTGGAGCCGTCGAGCACCAGGAGGACTTCGTGCGGGGCATCGGGCACCACTTTCTGCATGACGTTGCGTATTTTCGACAGCTCGTCCATCAGTCCCTTCTTGTTATGCAGACGTCCGGCCGTGTCGATAATCACAACGTCGATATCGTTGGCTTTGGCCGACTGGAGCGTGTCGAATGCCACTGCGGCGGGGTCGCTGCCGAGTTTCTGCTTTACGACCGGCACGCCTGCCCGTTCGCCCCATATGTCGAGCTGTTCCACGGCTGCGGCACGGAATGTGTCGGCGGCGCCGAGCATCACTTTGTTTCCGGCAGCCTTGAATTGTGCCGCGAGTTTGCCTATCGTTGTGGTCTTCCCGACGCCGTTTACCCCGACAACCATTATTACATGGGGTTTGTGCCCGGCGGGTACGGTGAAATCCTCCTCGGCCGATTCGTTATTGTTCTCGGCAAGCAGTTCGCATATTTCTTCGCAAAGGAGTTTGTTAAGCTCCGATGATCCCACATATTTATCCCTGGCCACACGCTTCTGGATGCGGTCGATAATCTTCAGGGTGGTTTCCACCCCCACGTCGGAGGTTATGAACACCTCTTCGAGATTATCGAGCACATCGTCGTCGATTTTCGATTTCCCGGCTACGGCACGGGTTATTTTTGAGAATAGGCCTTGTTTGGTGCGTTCAAGGCCGTTGTCGAGAGTCTCTTTTTTCTCTTTTGAGAAAAGCTTGTTGAAAAATCCCATTATGATGCGGAATGTCAAGGTTATGTAAGACTTGCAAAATTACGAAAATGCCGTCATATAAACAAATATCGCGACCACACCGGGGGCGAGGTCGCGATATGCGGTAATATTTACCTTAGTTATGGCAGATGATGTCGGAATGTCAGTCGACCTGTATAACGAGGAAGTTTGTTACGCTCCAAAAGCGTGCGGGGCTTGTAATTTTAAGAACCTTGCTGCCATTGGGAGCTTCTGTTATCGTGTAGGAGTCAGACGGCTGGTTGGTCAGCACTTTTGCCTTTTTCGAGTGCAGGTCGATAGAGGTCAGGGTGCGTTTGTCGCCCATGGTGAAGTAGCTTTGTTCGAAATCCTCGGGCATGATTTTGGTTTTGCGGAGGAAACCGGTTTCAATGAGTTTGTGCTCTTTGAGTTCGCTTTTGCTTCCGATTGCGTAATAGCATGTGTTGAGTTCGTTTGTGAGGTCGGATGCAACCTGTTCAACTTCCTCTTTTGCTGCCGTTACCGATGCTACCTGGCTGTTGAGCGAGTCGAGGTTGGCCGTGAGGCGCTCTATGTGGATGTTGGCGTTGGAAAGGTCTTTGCGAAGGGCCTCGATTGTCCCTTCCTGGTCAGAAATCTGTTTCTTCAGGGTCTGTATCGATTTTTGCAGGGTCGAGTTGTTCGACGAACTGTTCTGGAGTTTTTTCTCAAGCTCGGCAAGACGGTCGCGCCGCATCTGCAATGTCTGCTGGATCACAAGCATGTCGTTGCGTATCTGCTGGCGTCTGTCTTTTGATTCAGCCGAAAGGTCGTTGGTCGATGACAGGATGTTCTCCATCTGTTTAATCTGGGCCATACCGTCGGCCACATCGTTCATAAGCACCAACAGGCTGTCCTGGTTGGCAAGTGCGATGCGTAGTGAGTCGCCGGTGGTGGGGATGTCGGCAACCTGCGATTGTTCGGCACGGTGGTTACAGGCTGTTGTAAATACGAGGCCTGTGATTGCTAGCAAAGCTAATTTCTTCATAAGTAAATAGTTGTTAATGTAATTTCCTTGAGTTGTTTATCACTGGTCACGACCCGGCGCCTTAAACGGCTTCTGCAGCCGTGTTTTGCGATATGGTTTTTATTCTTCGTCGTCGTTGTCGCGATATTTGTTACGATGAATTTTCTTAACTGATTTATCATCCCTCTTCCCTGCAATGACTATAACGATTTCCCCCTTCGGATTGTTCATGGTGAAATATTCTGCAAGTTCACCGAGGGTGCCGTTACATGTGGTGTTATGCAGTTTGGAGATTTCGCGCGACACTGATGCGTCTCTTTCGGAGCCGAATGCTTCGGCCAGCTCTTTGAGGGTTTTGGCCAGGCGCATTGGTGATTCGTAGATTATCATGGTGCGGGGTTCCTGGGCGAGTTCTGCCAGACGTGTCGCCCTCCCTTTTTTCATCGGTAGGAATCCTTCGAATGTGAACCGCTCGCACGGCAGCCCCGAGTTGACCAGTGCAGGCACGAATGCCGTAGGGCCCGGGATGGTTTCGACCTCGATGCCGTTTTGTCGGCATGCACGGGTGAGCATGAACCCGGGGTCGGATATGGCCGGTGTCCCGGCATCGGAAATCAAAGCTATGCATTCCCCGGCCAGGAGGCGGTTTACAATCGGGGCTGTGGTTTCGTGTTCGTTGAATTTGTGATGCGACTGCATGGGGGTGGTTATGCCGAAATGACGTGTAACCACGCTGCTGGTGCGCGTGTCCTCGGCAAGAATCAGCGAGCATGTTTTCAGAATTTCCACGCTGCGGGGTGCCATGTCGCCAAGGTTGCCTACCGGGGTAGGGACTACGTATAATTTCCCTTTTGGTTCCATTTTTTTGTGTTATGCGGAGGTGTGGTGTTTATTCGTTGAAAAACTGGCTTATTGAGCTTATGAAATCTTTAGCCTCTTCTGTATTCAGATTGATGTGTCCCGTTTCAGAGAGGAATGCTTTCACATCGCTGATTGATTGCAGTGTGGCTATATGGGCCAGGGCTTTGTCAAAACGGTCGGACGAACCTCCGAACAGCGTTCTGCGGTAAAGGAACATGTCGTTAAGAGTCAGCGAGTTCCTGAGCTGTGATGCTGTCAGCACGGGGATGGCTGTCGGAGCCGTGTTGTCTCGGTCTCCGGCATCCTCCGTTTCCTCGAATTCGGCACTCTCGGCATTGTTATGCATATCCTCCTGAGGGGTGTGGGATTCGGCTTCGTTTGTTTCCCATGCTTCTGATTCGGCTTCCTCCACTGTGGGTTCGCCATCGTTATCTGCGTTATCAGCATCGACATCATTATTTTCTTCCTGCAGGGGCTGATGCGGGAATGATGACGAAGGTTCGCACTGATGGTCGTCCGTGACTTCGTTGTTTGGAATGTCGTCGGTTTCGGATAGTTCCGCTTCCCGGCGTGCTTCGTCGATAAGTGCATCGGATGCCATGGCGTCGGATACTCCTGTTTCCGCCTCTTCCCTAAGCTCATTGGCGCGGTCTTGTATGATTGCTTTGGTGATTTCCTCTATGCGGTCATCGGCATTTTCGCCGACATTATGGTCGGCGATGAATGATAGCCTGCGGATTTTCCGGCACAGTTCCTCGTCAACGTCGTTGTCGGTATCTTTGAGCCGCAGGAGTTCCTCGGCTATATCTGCTGTAAGGTGAAGCATCTCGTTGATATACTCTTTCATAATGTAGTGTTTGAAATAGGGCAGATTGTGTTTGCCGGATTTTTGAGATTTGGAAGCCCAGATGACTTCTCACTATGATTATAACATTCCTAACGGCTTGTTTGTCAGTTGAACTGGCGCAACAGGAAATCGGATATGGCTTTTGTTACGAGGACGCGTTTGCAGATGAAGTCGTTCACCATGATTACGACAACGTGGGAGGGTGAGCCGTCGGGTGCCAGCCGGTAGCCTGCATAGCATTGCACCCCGTTCATGCTTCCGCTTTTCAGGGCAAGCTCGCCTTCGAGCGGGGTGTCACGCAGCAGTTTTTTGACTGTGCCTTCCAAACCCGCTTTCGGGAACAACGATACGTAAAGTTCCCCGGACGGGGCCTTGGCGCTACGTTCCAGCAGGTCGGCCATGAATTTGGGAGTCAGCTTGCTGTTGCGTGTAAGGCCGCTCCCGTCGAATGCCACGAGGGCATCGGTGTCGAATCCTGCATCGGCCAGTATTTTGCGTTCGCGGTTAAGTGCGTCGGCCATAGTGCCTCCCGGCGACAGCAGGCGGAGCATTCCTTCGGCATAAAGGTTGTTGCTTTTCTCCATCATGGTTCGCAGGATGCTTTTCACAGCCGGGGAGCGATGGGTGTAGAGTTTGCGCGGGGCTGCTGCCAGGCAGCCTACCTCATGCCAGCCGATGTTGATGCTGTCGGCACGAAGGCGGCTTTCGATTGCGTCGACGAATGTTTCGCCGGGTTCTGTAAGCGCCCTGTCGCCGGGGCATGAATTGTCGTTATAGTTCAGAGGGTATAAGCCTGCGCCATATGACCATTTCAGATCCTCTACTTCCCATTTCTGCACGGGGCCTTGGTTCTTGAACCCTACGGAGTCGATGGCGATACCGCCCGTTATCTGCTTTATACCCAGGCGGCATATGCGCGATGCGATAGAGTCGGCCATTCCGCAGTGTCCGGGGAACTGGCGGCTTTCGGTTGTCGGGTCGCCGATACCCTTTATGATGATGTCGCCATAGAGTGTGCCGTCGGGGCCGATTTCCCCGTTAAGTGTGGTTTCGGTACATAATTCGTCGTTTTCATGCCCGTCGAGAATGACGGCGGCTGCGGTGACGCATTTCAGGATGCTTGCGGGTGTCAGGAATTTGTCGGGATTTTCCGACACGATATCGTTGCCGGTTTGCAGGTCGCGGATCAATATCCCTATGTTTGCCCCGCGTGAGCGCGGGATGTTGATTGCCGAGGGCCTGGCTGCGGCGGCCATAGCGCTGACGGCGGCGCAAATCAACAATATAGCTTTGATTTTATGGGTCATGCTTGTGATATACATAGGTTGATTGTTGTGATTGCTGTTTTGTTTGATGCAGGACGATTTTGATGCCTTCATGTTACGGCGGGATAGTATCCCAGGTAATTTCACCACGAAGTTAGTAATATTCCATGAAGCACCCAAACCGCCAAAGTTGTCATTTGGCTGACGTTATGTGATAATTTTTGGCAGTTGACTTATTTTTTTGTAATTTCGCACATTGAAATAGGATGGCTTCAGGCGTTGTTTGTCTGCGGCTTGTCTGATTCGAAGGAGCATTACAGGTACTTTTTTCCATCACGAACCGAAACAGCAGCATGGTAAGCAAGACACGAGAACGCCTTATCGAGGTGGCCCGTCAGCTCTTCGTCCGAAAAGGGGTGGAGAACACGACCATGCTTGACATCGCCAACGCCTCTGACAAAGGGAGGCGCACGATTTACACTTATTTCAAGAATAAACGTGAGATTCACCAGGCGGTTATAGAACGTGAGAGCGAGCAGATTGTTTCGCGCCAAAGGCAGATTCAGACAGAAACCGTGTCGGCAGCCAAAAAGCTTGAAAACTTTATGAGGGCGCGTTTTGAGATTCTGCGTTGCCCCACCTCGCAGAAACCTCATGAAATGATGTCGCTTCTTAACCTGCTGGAGGGGAGCAGGGTGGGGAAGACACGTAGGCTTGCTGCCCAGAAAGAGGTGGAAATCCTTCACAAGATTATACAGGAGGGGGTCGATAACGGGGAGTTTGTCCCTGAAATGGCTGCCAATCTCGCCTCGATGGTGGTAATGGTCATGCAGGGGGTAGATAATACCGTTGCGGCCGAAAACATGGAAGTTCTCGGGTTTGAACGGGAAGCAACGTTCAATAACGTGATTTCATTCATCCTCGACGGCGTGAGAGCCCCTGGCTGCCGTCTGCCTGATTCTGATTTATAATAAACAACAAGACCAAAAAACATAACAATGAAATTACTTGAAGGAAAAACAGCAATCGTGACCGGCGCCGCACGCGGCATCGGTAAGGAGATTGCCCTGCGTTTCGCGCGCGAAGGCGCAAATATCGCATTTACCGACCTCGTAATCGACGAGAACGGCAAAAAGACAGAAGAAGAAATCGCAGCCCTCGGGGTAAAGGTTAAGGGTTATGCATCGAATGCTGCCGATTTTGCTCAGACCGAGGAGGTTGTGAAGCAGATTCACAATGATTTCGGTTCAATCGACGTGCTTGTGAACAATGCAGGTATCACGAAAGACGGTCTGATGATGCGTATGACCGAGGCTCAATGGGATGCCGTTATCGCCGTGAACCTTAAGAGCGCTTTCAACTTCATCCATGCCGTGCTGCCGATCATGCTCCGTCAGAAGAGCGGTTCGATTATCAACATGGCATCGGTTGTCGGTGTGCACGGCAATGCCGGTCAGAGCAACTATGCCGCTTCAAAGGCGGGGCTTATCGCCCTTGCCAAGAGTGTGGCACAGGAAGTAGGTTCGCGTGGTATCCGTGCGAATGCCATCGCCCCCGGTTTCATCGAGACCGCTATGACAGCCGCCCTGCCCGACGATGTGCGTGCCGAATGGTGCAAGAAAATACCCCTTCGCCGAGGCGGCCAGGTTGAGGATATCGCCAACGTTGCAACCTTCCTTGCCTCCGACATGGCAAGCTATGTTACCGGCCAGGTTATCCAGGTTGACGGCGGCATGAACATGTGATGCCCTGACGGCTTTATATTTATATATGGAAAAACAGTAGCAGGCGCTGTGTGGCGGCAACGCCATGATGCGCCTGCCTACTTTATTATCGAGTCATTATGTTGAACTACAATACCGGGCTGCGGCAACTGGTGCTTCCGGAATATGGCCGGAATATACAGCGGATGGTTGACCATTGCCTGTCGATTCCCGACCGCGAAGAGCGCACGTCGTGTGCCCATGCCATAATCCGTTCTATGGGTAACCTGTTTCCTGAATTGCGCGCGCCTGAGAACGAACACAAGCTTTGGGACCACCTTGTCATTATGTCGGGATTTAACCTCGATATAGATTTCCCGTGCGAGGTTATCCAGGCTGCCGACCTTGCAACAGCGCCGCAAACCGTGGCTTATCCCCAGGCACCCATCCGTTATCGCCATTATGGCAAAATCATCCAGGAGATGATTGACAAGGCGTCGGCTATGGAAAACAGTCCGGAACGTGACCAGATAGTCCTTTTGCTGGCCAACCATATGAAGAAGCAGATGCTGGCGGTTAATCCTGACGGTGTTGACGATGCGAAGGTGTTTAAGGATTTGCTTGAGCTTTCGCACGGTGCGATACGTCTTACCCCGGCCGATACACGCCTTCACGAATTCAAGGAGATGCCGGTGGCCCCGACGGGGAAGAAGAAAAAGAAGAAATGACAGGCCGGTAGTCAGCAAGGATTATAATCTTACCATTATGATAAGGGAAAACGAATTGAAGGTTGTCGGCAGGCTGCTCAAGCCTCACGGCATATGCGGCGAAATCACCGCGTTGCTTACCGTTGATGTGGATTTGTCGGAGCTTGGCTGCATAATGCTGAAGCTCGACGGCATATTCGTGCCGTTCTTCCTTTCGTCTGTGCGTCCGAAAAGCGCCGAAACCGACCTCCTGACCATTGACGGGATTACTGACGAGCTACAGGCCGCACGTCTGTGTCCCAACGATATATATGCTTTGGCCGAAGAGCTTCCGGGTTTGGATAAGGATGGCTTTTATGCAGCAGATATGGAGGGTTTCGAGGTTGTGGCAGACGGGAACCCGTTGGGAAAAATCATAGGTATTGATGACACAACCGCCAATTATTTGTTTATAATAGAGACACCTTCGGGCAACAGGCATCTTATCCCGGTGGCCGACGAGTTTGTGACAGGCGTCGACATGGACGGGCGGCGTGTGACGATGGAACTCCCGGAGGGGATTCTCGGCCTTTGAACAACGGGGAATGCCGGTTGGCTGCCGATGCGGGCGTTTCCCGATAAAAGGATTGTAAGTAAGTCATGAAAATTATTACGCATAAAACCTATAATCAGGCTTTATATTCTCTGCGGCGAAAGGATGCTCTCAGGCAATATAAAATAATTTACACGACTTACTTGGGATAATTATTGGATATAAGAGATTTTTAGGCAATCTCTAAGTTGTTGATTGATATAAGTTATGGAATTTGACGAACAGAAAGCGATAGAGTTTATCAACCTCCGGCTTACAGAAGCGGGAAGGAAGCCTTATGACGAAGATGAGGTGTTTAACATTATCGACATGATATGGGATTATTATCAGGAGAACGGGCTGCTTGAGGTGGAGGCCGATCCCGATAACGACCCGGATGACATAGAGGGGGAAGTGGTGGATTATGTGACCCGTATGCTCCGGAAAGATAAGGCTGCCAAAGTGGCGCCGGAAGATGTGCCCGTTATGGTGCGTGCCGAGATGGAGTATGAAGACTCCATAATATGACATAAGGGGCGCCGGTGTGTGCCCTTTCTAACCAAACACGTTGTGCCATGTTGCGTTTGATGACTTTTATAACCGGCGTTGTTACGGTAGCAGGACTCTCATTTTGGTCTGTGCAACACGTTTCAGCCCAAAAGAAGGATGCCTCGCAGGAACAGCTTGTCGACCTGTCGGAACTGACATTGGAGGAAACCCTGATGCTGCCCGATGTACCGGCAAAGCAGACTGCATATATCAAGAATTATATGAACCGTGAGGCGCATGCCCTGCATAAAATGGGGTATAAGGTGGAGACTACCCGGAAAGGGGAGGTGGTAATAGCCTCCATCCCTGCCGACGAGCTGTTCGCCCCGAATTCGACCACCCTTCTGCCTTCGGCTCCCGAAAGGTTGAAAGCATTTCTGCCTTATTTCCGCACGCATGGCAAATTCAAGGTGATTTTGGCGATGCATTCCGATGATACGGGTTCGGATAAGTACCTCTACAGCCTGACCGAGCAGCGCATACTTGCCCTTTACGGATATTTCGACTCCCATGCCGCGCAAACCGACATGCTTCAGGGTTACCCTATGTCCGACAGCGAGCCATTGAAAGATACCCCCAACACCTCATATGCCAACCGCCGTGCCAACCGCCGGCTGGAAATCTATATAGTGCCGGGGCCGATGCTTATAATGGAGGCAAAATCAAAGAAATTATAGGCTCTTAGCGAAAAAAATAGTAATTTTGCAATCGCAAATGGTTTGTGCCGGCCACGGTGATACCATTCATTCATGTGTCAACAACAAAACGAAATAGAAACAGTTTGCGATGGCAAAAGAACTCAAAGATCTGACCAAACGCAGCGAGAATTACTCGCAATGGTATAACGATTTGGTCATTAAAGCAGATTTGGCCGAACAGTCGGCTGTGCGCGGATGTATGGTGATAAAGCCTTACGGCTATGCCATTTGGGAGAAGATGCAGCATGAACTTGACCGCATGTTCAAGGAAACGGGTCATCAGAACGCATATTTCCCGCTCCTTATCCCGAAATCATTCCTCAGCCGCGAAGCGGAGCATGTCGAAGGGTTTGCCAAAGAGTGTGCCGTCGTGACCCACCACCGTCTGAAAAACAATCCCGACGGCTCCGGTGTGATTGTCGACCCTGAGGCCAAGCTGGAAGAAGAGCTTATTATCCGCCCGACCTCTGAAACCATCATATGGAACACGTATAAGAACTGGATTACATCGTATCGCGACCTTCCCATCCTCATCAACCAGTGGGCAAACGTGATGCGTTGGGAAATGCGCACCCGTCTGTTTCTCCGCACTGCCGAATTCCTGTGGCAGGAAGGGCACACCGCCCATGCCACCCGTGAGGAAGCCGAGGAGGAAGCTGTAAGGATGCTCAACGTCTACAACGATTTCGCCCATAATTTCATGGCCGTGCCGGTAATAAAGGGTGTCAAATCGGCAAACGAGCGTTTCGCCGGTGCGTTGGAAACCTATACTATCGAGGCTATGATGCAGGACGGCAAGGCGTTGCAGTCAGGTACCAGCCACTTCCTCGGACAGAATTTTGCAAAGGCATTCGATGTGAAGTTTGTCAACAAAGAGAACCAGCCGGAATATGTATGGGCGACCTCGTGGGGTGTTTCAACCCGTTTGATGGGAGCCTTGATTATGTCGCATTCCGATGATAACGGCCTTGTGCTCCCCCCGCATCTTGCACCGATCCAGTGCGTGATTGTGCCTATCTCGAAAAACAGCGAGCAGCTTGCCGAAATCAGCAAGGTGGTAGAGCCTATCGTCAAGGAACTGCGCGCCCTCGGGGTCAGCGTGAAATATGACGATGCCGATAACAAGCGTCCCGGCTTCAAGTTTGCCGACTATGAGCTCAAGGGTGTGCCTGTGCGCCTCGCAATCGGTGCACGCGACATTGAAAACGGCACAGTGGAGATTATGCGCCGCGACACTCTCGAGAAGCAGGTAGAGCCGCTTGAAGGGATTGCCCGTTTCGTGAAAGACCTTTTGGAGGATATCCAGGCCAACATATATCAAAAGGCTCTCAAGCATCGCGAGGAACTTACCCGCGAAGTCAATTCTTACGAAGAGTTTAAAGAGGAAATCGAGAAAGGCGGCTTCCTGCTCTGCCACTGGGACGGGACTCCTGAAACCGAGGAGAAAATCAAGGCGGAAACCAAGGCCACGATTCGTTGCATACCGTTGGACGGCGACAAGACCCCGGGCAAATGTATGGTTACGGGCAAGCCTTCGAAGCAACGCGTGATTTTTGCCCGCAACTATTGATGCCGGTTTTACGCAACAATCTCGGCTTATGATTTATCGGATGTAATAACAAGCTAGCGGATTTGTTGTTACAGACCATATATAAGATTATTTATAACACTGCGTCGGGGATAAATATGTCATTGATTCCCGACGCAGTTTTCTATCATGAATATCGCCATGGGAACTACACCTGTAATCGCCATTGTGGTGCCTTGTTATAATGAAGAGCAGGCTTTGCCGCTTTCGGTTCCTAAAATGCTTGATGTTATCGACCGTATGGTCGCTGACGGGATTGCGTCGGCTGAAAGTTATGTGCTTTTGTGCAATGACGGCAGCAAAGACCGCACATGGGATGTGGTTCAGCGGCTGCATTTGGCCGACAAACGTGTCAAAGGCATATCCCTGGCACATAACCGAGGCCATCAATATGTGCTTTTGGCGGGGCTGATGACGGTGCACGGACGTTGTGACGCGGCAATCTCCATTGATGCCGACTTGCAGGATGACCCTATGGCGATTGTGGAGATGGTGAAGAAATTCCGCAGCGGGAAAGAGATTGTTTACGGCGTCCGTTCGTCGCGTGCCGCCGACACATGGTTTAAACGCACCACCGCCCATGCATTCTATTCCTTTCAGAAAAAAATGGGGCTTGAAACAGTCTATGACCATGCCGACTACAGGCTGATGAGCGACCGCGCCTTGGGCCTGCTCGGGCAATATGGCGAATCCAACCTGTTCCTGCGCGGTATCGTGCCGCAGATCGGGCTTGAAAACGATGTTGTGACATATTCGCGCGATGAGCGCGTGGCAGGGGAGTCGAAATATCCGTTGGCCAAGATGCTTAGTTTCTCGATTGATGGGATTACCTCGTTCTCGGCACGTCCGATGCGCTGGATTTTTATGACCGGGCTGGTGCTTTTGGTGGTGGCGCTGCTTGTGGCGGTGTATGTGTTCACGTCTTATTTCTACAGCGACCATATAAGTGCCGGGTGGGCCTCGATTATGCTTTCGATATGGGTGCTGGGATCGATGATTCTGATTGCAATCGGTATAGTAGGGGAATATATCGGCAAGATTTTCAACGAGGTCAAGCACCGTCCGCGTTATGCCGTGGCCGACGAGGTGTGGGATTGAGAGATTGAAGTCATCCTGACTTCACAATCTCTGAATGTTCCTAAAATCTTTTCGGGAAAAACAGGTCGGCCATTAAGGATGGTGAACGGCCTGTTAACAAATATTTTGGCTGCGACAGGGCTTTTTACGCTGGAAATGATTAACTTTGTAGCTTGAAAGCCGCCATCGGGGCGTTCCCGTTGTGCCTGAAACGTTTTTTACCCAAGGGATATTCCACAAGATATGCGCATTCAACTTATTAGCCGGGTGTTCCCGCTCATAGCGGGTCTGCTTTTGCTTGCCTCGTGCGGCGAATATCAAAAAGCACTTAAAAGCCCGGATCCCAACTATAAATTCGAATTCGCCAAACGGGCGTTTGAAGAGAAGAAATACGTGCAAGCCTACACCCTGTTGCAGGATGTGGTGACGCAGCTCAAGGGTTCCGACAAGGCGGAGGAGTCGATGTATCTTCTTGGCCTGAGTTATTATGAGAACAAGGAATATCCCGATGCCGCAGCATATTTCAAAGCATATTACCAGCGTTATCCCAAAGGGAAATATACCGAACTTGCGCGTTATTACGCAGGCTATGCCTATTATCTTGACTCGCCTGAGCCGCAGCTCGACCAGTCTGAAACCATCAAGGCTATAGAGGAACTTCAAGGGTTCCTGGATTATTTCCCGCGTTCGGATAAAGTGACCCTTGCGCAAAACGCGATTTTCGAGTTGCAGGATAAGCTTACACTTAAAGAGCTGCAAAACGCCCAGCTGTATTATAACCTAGGGTCGTATCTCGGCAACAACTATGAAAGCGCTATCATCACCGCCAAGAACGCCATAAAGGAATATCCATATTCGAAATATAAGGAAGATTTGGAAATGCTGGTGCTCAAGGCCCGTTACCAGGAGGCAAACCTTTCGGTTGACGAACGCAAGGCCGACCGCTTCCGCGATGTTATAGACGAGTATTACAGCTTCATCAACAATTACCCGGACAGCCCCCAGCGAGGAGAGGCCGACAATATCCTCAAAATCGCACGGAAGTATGTCAAGGACTGACATATCGCCCGACCGGGTAGGCCGCCGGTTTTGAATCCATATCGGATTTTAATTTAGCAAATAAAGAAAACGACATAAAGATTATAGCAGTACTGACTATGGACTACAAAAAGACAAATGCCCCGCTGAACACCGTCACACGTGATATGATGGATCTCTGCAAGGACACAGGCAACGTCTATGAAACAGTGAGCATCATCGCCAAACGTGCAAACCAGATTGCAGGTGAGATGAAGCGCGATCTTGACAAGAAACTCCAGGAATTCGCATCGCTTAACGATAACCTTGAGGAAATTTCCGAAAACCGTGAGCAGATTGAAATCTCACGCTATTATGAGAAGCTGCCCAAGCCCACGCTTATAGCGGCTCAGGAATATGTTGACGGGAAAATCCATTTCCGCAACCCTGCCAAGGAAAAAATCAATCTCGACGACTAAGCCGGGTATAGCCGATAAAAGCATTGAGTCTTCACAATCCCGTTTGAGAAACAGAGGGGATTGTGAAGACTTTAGTTTGTATCCATACCCTATGTGGTTGCTGTGGTTCCGGGTAATCCAGGTGGATAATCCGTCAATTGATACCACGGCGAACAACTAATGGCAGCGGCGCGGTGACCAAATGCGTCACCGCGCCGCTGCCATTAGTTGTGTTCGCGTTGTGTTCAGCGTTCGATGGTCTGTGTGCGGTCAGGCCCTACGGATACTATCACTATCGGGGTGCCGAGTTCCTTTTCAAGGAATGCGACGTAGTTGTTGAATGCTTCGGGGAATTCCTTTTCCGAGGTCATTGACGACATCGGGGTTTCCCATCCGGGGAGTTCCTTATACACCGGCTTTACCTTGTCGGAGTCAATTGCAAACGGGAAACGGTCGGTCACTTTTCCGTCGATTTCATAAGCTGTGCATGCCTTGATGGTATGGAAGCCGTCGAGCACGTCGCTCTTCATCATGATGAGCTTGGTCACACCATTAATCATGATGGCATATTTTAATGCTACCAGGTCAATCCATCCGCAACGGCGTTCGCGGCCTGTCACGGCACCATATTCATGGCCGAGTTCGCGGATTTTGCTACCAGTCTCGTCGAAAAGCTCGGTAGGGAAGGGGCCGCTGCCCACGCGGGTGCAGTAGGCTTTGAAAATGCCGTAGACGTCGCCGATTTTGTTGGGTGCTACCCCAAGGCCGGTGCATGCACCCGCGCATACTGTGTTGCTTGAGGTCACGAAGGGGTATGACCCGAAATCAACGTCGAGCATGGTTCCCTGTGCGCCTTCACATAACACGCTTTTTCCCGAAAGGAGAAGGTCGTTGACGAGATATTCGCCGTCGACGATGTCATATTCCTTAAGGTACTGTATGGCATCGAGCCACCGTGCCTCCAGGTTTATAAGTTCATATTCGTCGGGTGTTGCGCCAAGGGCTTCAAGGCGGGCGAGATGGCGGGCCTTTGCTGCGGCGTATTTCTCATCGAAGTTGTCGAAAATGTCGCCTATACGGAGGCCGTTGCGCGATGTTTTGTCTGTGTAGGTCGGGCCGATGCCTTTTCCTGTGGTACCGATTTTTGCATCGCCTTTGGCACGTTCGTTTGCAGCGTCGAGCAAGCGGTGTGTGGGAAGGATAAGGTGGGCTTTTTTCGATAGTTTCAACGATTTTTTCAAATCGATGCCGCTTTCACAGAGTGCTTCGGCTTCTTCGCGGAAAAGCACGGGGTCGAGCACCACTCCGTTTCCGATAAGGTTTGTGTCGTTCTGGAACACTCCCGACGGGATGGAGCGGAGTACATATTTTTTGCCGTCGAATTCAAGGGTGTGACCGGCGTTGGGCCCTCCTTGGAAGCGGGCCACGGCGTCGTAGCGGGGTGTGAGCACATCCACTACCTTTCCTTTTCCTTCGTCGCCCCATTGCAGGCCGAGCAAAACGTCAACTTTCATCTTTTTAGATAATGATTTGATTCTGTTATGTGGGAATTATTATTTTTTCGTTTGTCAGTGTGCCTTGGTCGGGGAGGTCAGTCCGTGGTGCCGTTCTGTTCCGCAGACCCGTTTTTCTTGATTCGTTTCTGGCATCGGGAGCATAGCCCGTAGACGTAGAGGGTGAAAAACTCGGTTTTGAAGGTGGGGTATTTCAGTGCGTTGATCCGGTTCATCAGTTCGGGAGCCTTGATGTCGCGTATGCGGCCGCATGATGTGCACACCAGGTGATGGTGGCTTTCGGTTATGCCTTGAAGCACCCGTTCGTATTGGGCGGGTTGGTTGCCGAACTGGTGGCGCCTGACCAGGCCTGCTTCCAACAGAAGCTGTATGGTGGAATAAACGGTGGATAGGCTGACATGGTAGCCGTCCAGTTCAAGGGCTTCATGAAGGGCATCGGCATAAAAATGCGCATCCGTCGAGAAAACTTTCTCCAGGATGGCATATCGCTCGGGAGTGCGCCGCATTTTTTTCTCTTTGAGAAATGACGTCAGTGCCGTCCGGGCGGGATTCAGAAGCTTGTCGTCGTTCATAGCCTATTCCGTTTACAAAGATACGGCTTTTCGTTGGAACCGCCAATGGGGCAACGTGATTTTATGGGGTGACGATTATAGGCAATGGAATAAGGCGGACGCCGTGGCTGTCATAACAAAAGAGGGATGTGTCAGAATGGCTCATCTGGGTCGTCGCTTGCAGGATTCGGCTTCGGTCATTGACCTCGGTCAACTCCCTTCATCCTAACCCGCAGGCTCCTACCATCTGAACCATTCTGACAGCACCCTCGCCGTCCGGGCGAAAACAACGGCGGTGTGCCAAAATATTGAATTTTGACACACCGCGATTCACTGACGGGCATTTTTGGATGAACGGTGTTTTTACTGTTTTGGGATTTTTATGGCTATTGTGCTGTAAGGTTGTAGTGTCGGGGTGTGGGGACAATAAGAAAGCCGGGGCGTTTTGACAACGCCTCCGGCTCTTGTTGAATCTGTTGTTGTTGATGGATTAGATTACGCCTTGTTCCATCATGGCGTTGGCAACCTTCATGAAGCCGGCGATGTTGGCGCCTTTCATGTAGTTGAGGTAGCCGTCGGCTTCAACGCCGAAGGCAACGCACTGTTCGTGGATTGAAGCCATAATCTGGTGAAGTTTGGCATCCACTTCCTCGGCGCTCCACTGGAGGTGTTCGGCATCCTGGGTCATTTCGAGACCGGAGCATGCCACACCGCCTGCGTTAACAGCCTTGCCGGGTGCGTAGTTGATTTTGTTTTCGATGAAGCAGTCGATTGCTTCGGGGGTGCAACCCATGTTTGAAACTTCGGCAACGAGTTTCACGCCGTTTGCAACAAGCTGCTTGGCATCTTCGCCGTTGACTTCGTTCTGGGTTGCGCAGGGGAGTGCGATATCAACTTTCTGTTCCCAGGGTTTGCGGCCGGGGAAGAAGGTGGCGTTGGGATATTTCTTGGCATAGGGAGCCACGATGTCTTCGCCTGATGCACGGAGTTCGAGCATGTAGTTGATTTTTTCGCCGCTTACGCCGTCGGGGTCGTAGATGTAGCCGTCAGGGCCGGAGATGGTCACAACTTTCGCGCCAAGTTCGTTGGCCTTGATTGTAGCACCCCATGCCACGTTGCCGAAGCCTGAAACTGCCACTGTTTTACCCTTGATGGTATCGTTGATTCGAGCGAGCATGTTCTCTACGAAATAGAGGGCGCCGAAACCTGTAGCTTCGGGACGGAGGCGTGAGCCGCCGAAGTCGAAGCCCTTGCCGGTGAATGTGCCGGTGTGCTCGTTGACGAGTTTTTTGTACATGCCATACATATAGCCTACTTCACGGCCGCCTACGCCGATGTCGCCAGCGGGAACGTCGCGGTCCGGGCCGAGGTTTTTCCAAAGACCGAGGATGAATGCCTGGCAGAAGCGCATGATTTCACGGTCGCTCTTGCCACGGGGCGAGAAGTCGCTACCGCCTTTGGCACCACCCATGGGAAGGGTCGTGAGGGCGTTTTTGAATGTCTGTTCGAAGCCGAGGAATTTCAGAATCGAAAGGTTTACAGATGCGTGGAACCGGATTCCGCCTTTGTACGGGCCGATGGCGTTGTTGAACTGCACGCGGTAGCCGATGTTGTTTTGAACTTCGCCGTTGTCGTCGAGCCATGTCACACGGAAGGTGACGATGCGGTCGGGTTCGACCATGCGCTCGATGATGCGGTTTCTTTCAAACTCGGGGTGACGGTTGTAGATGTCTTCAACAGAAAGAAGCACCTCGCGCACTGCCTGCAAGTACTCTTTTTCTCCCGGATGCTTTGCTTCCAGGGCGTTCATGATATTATTTACATCCATAGCTATAAATTGTATGAATTAGGTTAGGTCTGTTTTGATTGTCTGCCTTAAAATCTGTGGAAAGGATTGTGGGCAATCTTTAAAGTTGCAACATCGCGCCGTTACCGGTTACGATTTATGTTACTGCGGCAAATGTAATACTTAATTTGCAATACGCACACAAAAAAACGATTTATTTTTCATGCCCTAAAACATAAATCAAAAACAATAGAAAAGCATAACGTCATCACAATCCGTTAATTTTCGGCGCAAGGGTGCCGCGAATCATGGTGACGTTATGCTTTTTGCAGGTGTTATGCCCGTATGGCTATTCACGGTGATACCGGAATAATCGAGGGCTCCCCGGGGTTATTTATAGCGTGCCCAGCGTATGAAGTCTTTTATCGTGGGCTTTTTCCCATACATGAAGATGCCGACACGGTAGATTTTGGCTGCAACCCAGGCCAGCCCTACGAACGAGAGATAGAGAATGGCAAGCGACAGCCATATCTGCCATGATGCGATGTCGAACGGTACCCTGGCAAGCATCACCATCGGTGATGTGAACGGTATCATCGACATCCATACGGCTGTGGCGGAATTGGGGTCGTTGCCGACGCTTATCGAGAATATGAGGGCTACGATTATGGGTATGATTGCGAACGATTGCAGTTGTGAGGCGTCCTGGATGTTGTCGACAGCCGAACCGATAGCTGCGAAAATCGAGGCGAAGAAGAGGAATCCGCCGATGAGAAACAGGGTCATTATGCCGAATAGTTTCGCTATATAGCCCACTGATCCGAGGATGCTTACCATCTGGATTAATTCAGGGTCGAAATTGGCCGAGGCGGCATCGAGGGCGCCTGTCCCGGCAAGTGCCACTTCCTGCGAGAGGCTTTCCGGCATCAGCAGAGGCAGAAGGAAGGCGCTCATAAGGCATATCAGCACGCCCCATATAGTCACCTGCACCACGGCCACCAGCCCTACGCCTATGATTTTGCCAAGCATAAGTTGCAGGGGTTTGACCGATGACACCACAAGCTCGAGCACCCGGTTGTTTTTTTCCTCGATTATCGAGGTCATCACCATCTGCCCGTAGATGAGCAGGAACATGTACAGGATGAATGTCATTGCCAGCCCGATGAAGAACGATAATGCCGACGAGGTGCTTTCGCTTTCGCCGGTTTCGTTGACACGTATGGTCTGTAGATGTACGTCGGCATCGATTTCTGCAAGGATTTCGTTGAGATTCTCGATGTTGTAGTGCTTGAGGCGTTCGGTTTCAACGGTTTGTTTTATTATGGAGGAGAATGCTGTTTCAAGTTCCATCGAACCGGCGTCGCGGAGATAGAGTTTTACGTCGGACGGGTTGTCGACTATGTTTTTGCCGATTACCAGCACCCCGTCGAATTCTTTGTTTGAGGCAAGTGTCAGGGAGTCGGCGGTAACGTTGCTTTCCTTAATGGTTATATAGTCGGGAACACTTCCTTGTGCCTGGAGTTGCGGGTATATGAGGCCGCTTGCGTCCGACACGGCGATAACCCTTTCGGAGGGGGTGGAGAACTGGGCGATTAGGGCCGGTGCGGCCATTAGCGCCAGCATCAGCACCGGCATGAGGAGGGTGGTGATGATAAAGCTCTTTTTTGCGACACGCTCGGAAAATTCGCGCGAAATTATAATGCCTATGTTTGATTGCATGGGTATGGCTGGTTAAAAGGATGTTGTAACTAGGGATTAAGTGACTGGATTATCGTAAATCAGACATCAGCGGCGGCTTCGGAATTTGCCTTTTCAACGGTTTTGATGAAGATTTCATTCATCGAAGGGAGTGCGCGGTCGAATGTCACGATTTCCACAGCATCATTTGCATCACGTATGAACCGGCGCATGTCTGTGTCGGGGCGCAGGGTGAATTCCGCGCTGACAGTCAGCCCGTCGGGAGTTTCTTTAGGTGTCCCCATTTTATGTGATGCAACGGTGTCGCCGAGGGCTGCAAGCAGTTTTGCAGGGTCGCCAAGGAATGTGAGTTTGTAGTTATCCTTGCCCATGGCGCGGCGGATTTCGGCCACATTGCCTGAAAGGATGTTGTGCGAGCGGTTGAAAAGGGTGAAATTGTCGCAGAGGGCTTCCACACTTTCCATGTTATGGGTGGAGAAGATAACGGTCGCGCCTTCGTCGCGCAGACGAAGGATTTCCTGCTTAAGCAATTCTGCGTTTATTGGGTCGAACCCTGAGAACGGTTCGTCGAAAATCAGGAGCTTGGGGCGGTGCAGCACAGTTACGATGAACTGTATTTTCTGTGCCATCCCTTTCGAGAGTTCCTCTACTTTCTTGTTCCACCATTCCATTATCCCGAAACGCTCGAACCATTTTTTAAGTTCCTCGGTGGCTTCGCGTGTCTTTAAGCCTTTGAGTTTTGCAAAGAACAGGGCCTGGTCGCCGACCCGCATTTTCTTATAGAGGCCGCGCTCCTCAGGGAGGTAGCCTATGTTGGTCACGTCGCTGGCTGTCAGCCGGTGGTCGCCGAACCACAGTTCGCCGCTGTCGGGGGCGGTGATGTGGTTGATTATACGGATGAGCGTGGTTTTTCCTGCCCCGTTCGGACCTAGCAACCCGTAGATTGAGCCTTCGGGTATGTTAACCGTCACGTTGTCGAGGGCTGTGTGACCCGTGTATCTCTTTGTGATGTTGTCAGCCTTTATTATATCCATTATTAATATTGTGGGAGTGAAGTAATCGTGGTGATAGAGCCATACCTGCCGGTGTAACATTACACCTGTCTACATATGACCTACTTTATTTGTCGCAAATTCGCATGCAAAGTTACACAAACCCTCGTTAAGTTGATAACTTATCGCTATCTTTGCGTAAATTGACCTATTTTGCAGATTATGGCAGATAATACATCTCCAAAAGCCCTTTATGACTCGTTTCTTGCGAAATTCCCGCTTGAATCTCTGGAAACAATGCCATTGGAAGTTTACACCAATACCAATCATGACTCTTTTTGCTATTGGCTGGAATCGGTTGCAGACCGACTTGGCAGCATATGGGGCGGAAGTGCGTATAAGTTTGGTATATATAAGTGTGCGAATCTTCCGGTTGGCATGAAAGGCAGGATGTCGGACGGTGAATATGCCTGGTATGCCAAATATGGTCAAACGCGTGATGAGGCTTTTTCTGCCGTAAGACGTATAGTGAGTGATATTGCCCGATATGCGGCTTCGGGTAATTTCACTGCGATAGATTCTATTGATCTAGGTACTGCCGTGAAATGGAAAATCGCATTTATCTATGCTGATTTTCAATTGGTCGGGGTGTTCAAGCATGTAATGTTGGCAGCGGGTGCGGAATCGGTAGGCATTGACGGTTCTATGAAGCTTTCTATGTCGCAATTGCAACAAGCAGTGATGGCCGTGAAGCCTGCCAACCTGGATGTGTTTGAATATGGGGAAATGCTATGGCATGAAGCAAACCGGATTTTATCTTCACGGCGAAATGTCTGGCTGTATGCGCCTGGTGAAGCGGCTTCTAATTGGGAGACTGATCAGAGCACATCCACGATGGCCCTGGGTTGGGATGCAATCGATGATTTACGTCAGTATAAGACAAAGTGGGACTTGACAGAAATTCTCGCATCGGAATATGGCATTGATAAAGACCACAGTGTCAGTGCCAAATGCTGTTATGATTTTGTAAACAGCATTCAGGAGGGTGATATAGTGATTGCCAAGAAAGGGTTACGAGAAATCATCGGTGTAGGCACGGTGACCTCGGATTACCGTTACGACGAATCGCAAGGGGAGTTCCCCCACATAAGGGATGTGGAATGGGACGAGGTGGGAACATGGCCGATAGATGGCAGGTTCCGTCAGAAGACCTTACCTCAAAAAACTCTGACGCAGAAAGATTATGAATTTTATTCCCATGTTATGGCATTGATAAAATCAAAAAGAATGGAAAAGAACGAATCCGATCCTAATATACGCTTGCTTAAAAGCAAGAAACAGATTGTGGTGCAAGGAGCGCCCGGCACGGGGAAAACCTATCTTACTGCGGAATTGGCCGTGAGGTTGTGTTCACCTGATTTTGGCGATTTCGACAATAGGGGGAAACTTATGAATGAATACCGGCGCCTCATTGATGAGGGCCGGATTGCATTCACAACGTTCCATCAGTCGTTGGATTATGAGGAATTCGTCGAGGGGCTCAGGCCGGTCGAGGGGGAGGCCGGTGTAAAGTTTGAACCGCAGGCCGGTATGTTGCTTTCGATGGCTACGGATGCGTTTTTTGCAGCTGTTAAACCGGGAAATCACAGCCTGACTGATTCTATCGGCTTTGATGACGTAGAGGATTCTTTGGTTGAGGATATCAAATCGAATGTGTTCAAGGGGTTCACTACTAAAACCGGGGTTAAATATGGCTTTCCCAAAATCAGCGGCCAAGGAAATATCCGGATAAAAGGGGATGGCGAAAGTGCCCCTACATATACGGTATCGTTCAGAAGGTTGCGGAAATTGTATGATAAGTTCCCTTCTGTCAAATCTTTGGATGAGATGGGGAATATAGAGTCGGCAATCAGAGGGGTTATCGGTGGATGCAACGTGCCTCTTTATTGGGCTGTGCTGAAGGAAATCCTTGTACGTAAAGAAAAGCATGCGCAAGAAGTAGGGGTGGAGCATGATGCGGGTTCGTTCAGACAGGAACTCGGTGAAATGGATTACAGGAAGAAGCTGGCACTGATTGACGAACTGATCCAGGCCGATGGGGCTGACCTTGATTTTAAAAATGCTGATGCATATGTGATGATAGTTGACGAAATCAACCGTGGCAACATTTCAAAAGTTATGGGTGAGCTGATTACATTGCTCGAAGCTGATAAACGCATCGGGGAAACAAATGCTGTCACGGTTACTTTGCCATATTCAAGGATGAAATTCGGAGTACCGTCAAACCTATATATCATCGCTACCATGAATACCGCTGACCGTAGTATCGGCACGTTGGATTATGCCATACGCCGTAGGTTTGGTTTTGTTTCCGCCCCATCTGATTTGAACGTGATTTTAAAATATCCGTTCCCGTCGGCGGAAGTCAGGGATGCTGCAGAGTCATTGTTCCGGCAGGTGGAGGCATTGATGAGCCGTTTGAACGGTTCCTTCAAGAAATCGGATATGATGATCGGTCACAGTTATTTCCTGGCATCGTCGATGGATGAGTTGCAGATGAAGCTTGAATATGAAATAAAGCCGTTGCTGCGGGAATACTGTACGGACGGAATCCTTATGCTGGATAGGAACGATAACGGGGAATATCCTGATATTGATAACCTTTCATTTGACTGATATTGAAGCAACCGCATTGCATGTTTGAATGTAATAATGACATATTGTTCCTGAATTTGGTTGAACATGGAGTTTCGGAGCCGGTGGAATGTGTTTATAGCGGGTTGGGAAGAATACTGGATTCCTGCAGTTATACTCCTGCCGATCCTGATTTGCTTTTGGGCGTTGACTGGGCTGACCGTGGGCGCACATCTGTCAGGGCCGGCTATTTTGTAGGGATGAAATGGATTGAGCCAGGTGTAAGTGCCATGTGTGTAACCCCTAAAATAAAGGGGCTGGATGTGCTCGGTATGTTCATGCATTGTTTCAGGGATGATTGCCCTGAAATGCGGGCTGCTTTAGGTGAAATCTATAGAATTGATTTCGATAGCCCTATGATTCCGGCATCGGGAGGCCAGGTGGAGCTTACCCCGTTTATTGTTGCCCATTTCCTCTTGCTGCTCGAAGGCATAGTAAGGAAGGGGTTGATGCGTAATTATATAGGGAGGGATGCCTCGTTGCAAGGCAAAATAAAAGGCAAAGTCTGTGTGGGGACTACGCTGAAACGTCATCACGCGTCCAGCCGGTTTGACAAAACATATTGCCGTTACCATGAATTCTCGACTGATTGTGTCGAGAACAGGGTGTTAAACACCGCTTTATTGTTTTGTGAGCGTTTTTTGTCAGGATGTCATGGCATGAATAATTCAGACGTCCTTTGGGAAAAAGCGAATTATTGCCGTGGCTCTTTTGCCGGAATCGGAGAGGTCGATCCGCGGGCTTCTGTTCCGGTTTTGAGGATTAACCGGCTTTATCCGGAGTATTCCGAGGCTTTGCGTGTGGCATCATGGATATTTCGGATGTTCGGATGTGATTTTGATAACGTGTTGCATGGGAATAAGCATATGATGCCCCCGTTCTTTATCAATATGCCATTGCTGTATGAGCTGTTTGTGTTGTCTCTTTTGAGGGATGCCTATGGTAAAACCATTGTTTATCACCCTGCTACATTTGGAAACGAACTTGATTTTGTAAAAACTGACGAAAAACTTATTATTGACACAAAATATATACCGCGATGGAAAACCTATACGGTTCATGAAAATGTGCGGCAACTTTCGGGTTATGCGCGGCATAAAAAGATTAGACAACGGGTTTTGGATGATTGTGAACGGGATTCTTCGATTATCGACTGCGTTATTATATATCCTTCAGACCAAGGATTGAAATCGTTCCCCGGAACAGTTCCTTTATTGGAATTGGCAGAGACCTCGGAGATGTATGTGTCATTTTATCTTCTTCCTGTGTGTCTGCCTGTTATTGGGGCGGGTGGATGAACGTGGAGTTGCGATGTTGTTTGATGTCATTTGGTGTTAAAGGTTTCAAAAGCTTGTGAGGAATGCTTCAAAAAGCAAACCATGAGTGAGGAATTGATGTTATTCGGATACGTAACATCTAAAAACACAATATTTATGGATACGACATCAAAAAAACAGGTAGTAGCCGAGGCGGCGGCTGATGTTTCCCGCAAGGCGGCGAATGTGAGTGCACAGGCTGCAAAGGTTGCGGTCAAGGAAGAAGTCGGAGCCGCCAAGGACAAGGCCGTTAATGCGATCTCCGATGTAAAGGATAAAGCTGCCGATGCAGTTTCTAATGCAAAGGACCATGCAGCCGAAATGGTGGCCAACGCAAAGGATAAGGTTTCTGACGTTGCCCAGGCCGCAAAAGAAAAAGCCGGTGATTTGAAGGATAAAGCTGCCGAAAAAGGTGCGTCGATTCTCGACAAAGTGAAGGATTTCACGGCCGATACGCTCGAATCGGCTGCCAAAGGTGCCGGGCACCTTGCCGACAAATTACGGGATTGATACTTGGACGGGTAAGTTGTTTATGAGGCGGTCAATTGACAGCCCACTTCCCATCGATAGGTAAGTCATGAAAATTATTACGCATGAAACGTATAATCAGGCTTTACATTATCTGCGGCATACTTTCAGATAATATAAAATAATTTCCACGACTTACTTATGAAAATGCAGGCAGCGTGTCAAAATGAAAGTTTTGGCATGCTGCCTTGTTTATATAAGGAGGGCGGAAACTGCCTCATCGCTTATCTACATAGAAATAAAATCACTTTGGCGGCCTTTGGCCTGGGATGTGAATAATGATATAATCATGAGTGAACAATACACTAAGAAAACAACTATGGGGAATTTTGTAAAGGGGAATTTGTGCATATTGACTGCCACGATATTTTTCGGGGTCAATATACCTGTGGCTAAAATACTTATCCCGCACTGGATGACCTCGATGGATCTTACTGTGTTCCGTCTGATGGGTGGCTGCCTGTTGATGTGGATTGCCTCGATATTCCTTAAAACCACAAAACTGCAACGCGAGGATTGGCGTTATGTGATTCTCGGCGGGGCATTGGGGATTTTCCTGTTTATCTTCCTGTTCAACATGTCGTTGCATTATGGCAACCCGATTGATGTTGCTATTATAATGACCCTTCCACCTGTGTTTGTTATTCTGATAGGGGTTATATTCCGTCATAACCGCACTTCGTGGCTTGAAATATCGGGCGTAGGGGTGGCCTTTGCCGGGGCTTTCCTGGTTATAGCGACCGGCCACGATGGTGACGTGCATGGCGGCGGTTCAAACCGGTTGCTGGGTGATTTGCTTGCTTTGGCAAGTGCGCTATGCTATGCATTTTATCTTGTCATAATCGAGAAACCTTCGAAAACATACAGGCCGGTTTCCTTGCTGAGATGGGTGTTTCTCTTTGCATCGGTTCCAGCCCTGGCTTTGCTCCCGGCATTCCCTCATGCCGAGATTTTCCATCATATCCATGATTATGAGCCATGGGCGTTGATTGCGTTTGTGATGTTATGTCCTACGTTTTTGGCTTATTTCCTTTTGTCGCCTGCTACGAAGCTGATTGGTAGCGAGCTGGTGTCGATTTACCAATATCTTGTACCTGTGGTTGCCACGATTACTGCCGTGGTTATTGGGATGACGACGTTGCATTGGGTGCAGGTGGTGTCGATGGTGGTGATAATCGTCGGGATGATTTTGGTCAACATTGCAAAGAAGCGGATGGGGGCAGCGCATACCCGGGCGCAAATTTAGGCTACCGCCCTGGTATGGTTTGCGATTATAGGCCGGATGTAGTAATTTTGCTGGTGCAAATTATGTAATATTTATGGATTTCAGGATTTTTGCTGCTCCTATGCAGGGGTTTACCGATGCGCCTTTCTGCCATTTCCATACAGAAGTGTACGGGCAGGGGATTGATGCGTGGTTCTCGCCGTTTATCAGGGTGGAGAAGGGAGATGTGCGCCGACGTGACATAAAGAATATCACATCATCGCTTAACTGGAACCATACGTTGATTCCGCAGGTCATTTTCAGGGATGAGGCCGAGTTCGGGATATTGTGTAACGGTGTTGCCGGTGCCGGGTTCGATAGAATGGATTTGAACCTTGGGTGTCCGTTCCCGCCTCAGGTAAGGCATGGGAGGGGATCGGCGTTGCTACGCAAGCCCGAGCTTTTAGATGCGGTTGCAGGGATGGCCGACGGGCTTGCATTGTCGGTGAAAATGAGGCTCGGTGTTGAACGGCCTGACGAATGGATGGGGATAGCCGACACTTTGAACAGGATGAAACTGAGCCATGTCACGGTGCATCCGCGTGTTGCATCACAGCAATATGGGGGAGAGATGTATATTGACGAGTTCGCGGCCATTTATGAGCGCATTTCGCATCCTGTCGTATTCAATGGCGACATAATTTCCCCGCAAGGCATTGATGCCGTCACATCGCGCTTCCCGCGCTTGGCCGGGGTTATGATAGGCCGAGGGCTGTTGGCACGTCCGTCGCTTGTGGCTGAATGGGCCGAGGGGCGTGAATGGGGGCACGAGGAGCGTGTTGTGAAAATCAGAAGTCTTCACGAAGGTATCTATGGTTATTATTGCGACACTTTATGTGGCGCGACACAGATTCTTGCCAAGATAAAACCATTTTGGGAATATCTTGAGCCGGAAATAGGCAGGAAGCATGCAAAGGCTATAAAAAAAGCCTCCTCATTGGCAAAATATGAGGAGGCGGTAAGGAATATCATGTAATGGACGGGAGGATTCATGCCGTCTCATCCCGGAATACCTTTATAAGCTTTTCGGCGCTTATTTGCAGCAGCACGTTTTTTGGTCAAGCCAGGGATTAAGCTCGCCCCATTTTTCAATTGGTGGCATAACTCCCATCTTGATTACCTCGTCGCGGAGGTTGCAGAGGTGGCGGTAGCTCTTTTCGAGATCCTGCTCTTCCTGGGGGGTGCCTGACAGTTTTTTGACACTTACGCCGTCTTTTGTTATCGTGGTTTCCATAGCCATCATTATATGGCTGAAACGGTCGTTGTTTACATATACGCCGGCCGGCCAGCGGAACGGTTTCCCGCCCATTGCGGCAGCTATCATTTCGATTGAAAGATAAGCCGGGCTTTGGAAGGAGGAACGGCCGCGAAGGTCGATGATGTTTTTACCGCCCTGGATTACACGTACTTTAATTTCCTCCCAGTCTTTTTCGGGGATTTGTTCAGTGCCGATGATTTCGGTAAGGGGCTTTCCGTTGACCGAGGTGGTCGAAGCATAAACCGCCATTTGCTCGCCATGGCCGCCATATGTGCGGCAGTTGACGATTTCGTCGGCGGGGATGTGCAGGTATTTGGAAAGCTCGCTGCGCAAACGCGTGCTGTCGAGTGCGGCCAATGTGGTTACCTGTGAGGGTTTCAAGCCAGAATAAAGCAATGTTACCAGGCCGGTTATATCGGCCGGGTTGAACACCACGGTGATGTGTTTCACATCGGGGCAATATGCACGCACATCTTTGCCAAACTGCTCGGCTATGGCGGCATTACCTTTCAGCAAATCCTCGCGGGTCATTCCGGCCTTGCGTGCGGCACCGCCGGAGTTTACAATATATTTGGCTCCTGTCAGAGCTTCTTTCACATCGGAGGTGAATGTTATGTTCATCCCTTCGAAACCACAGTGAAGCAATTCTTCTGCGACACCTTCAAGAGCCGGTGCGTAAGGGTCGTAAAGGCAGATGTTCGGGGTGAGCTGCATCATTATGGCGGTTTGCGCCATGTTTGATCCGATCATGCCGGCTGCGCCGACGATAACCAGTTTGTCATTTGTAAGAAATTCCATAAATCGAATTATGTTTATAATGTTTCTGTCGCTATAACAATCCGCCTTCCCGGATGGTTGCTGGCTTATGTGGCAATTTGTAACGATTGGAGTTTTTTAACTTTTACAATAACGGTTGATGACGGGCATAGGGCGTAACGGTGCCAAGAGGCTTCCGCTTAGGGGTAGTTATTTGCCGGGACTGGTTTTAATGAAAATTATGACAAAATGGCATGCCGGATAGTGTGGCATTTGTTTTGCAGATTGTTATTATGAAATGTGGGAGGAGGGCATAATCCTTCCTTCAGAATTGTTTAAACAAATAGCATAATCAAATTTTAAAGATACACATCATGGCAAAAACAGGTACTATCGGGGTTACTACCGAAAATATTTTCCCCGTTATCAAGAAGTTCCTTTACAGCGATCATGAAATTTTCCTGCGTGAGCTTGTCTCGAATGCGATAGACGCCACCCAGAAGCTTAAAACCTTAGCCTCGTTTGGTGAATTCAAAGGTGTGTTGGGCGAGATGGATGTCCGCGTATCCGTCGATAAGGAGGCTGGCACTCTGACGGTTTCCGACCATGGCATCGGTATGACTGCCGACGACATTGAGAAATACATCAACCAGATTGCATTTTCGGGAGCCGAGGAATTCCTTGAAAAATATAAGGATAATGCCAATGCCATAATCGGTCATTTCGGTCTCGGTTTCTATTCGGCATTCATGGTGGCCAAGAAGGTTGAAATCAACACCCTGTCGTATAAGGATGGGGCGGAGGCTGTCAAGTGGAGTTGCGACGGTTCGCCGGAGTTCACTATCGAGGCATCGGATAAGGCCGGGCGTGGAACTGATATCATCCTTTATATAGATGACGACAACAAAGAGTTCCTGGAGCAGGCGCGCGTCGACACGTTGCTTAAGAAATATTGCCGTTTCCTCCCCGTGCCTGTTATTTCGGGCAAACAACAGGAATGGAAGGATGGCAAGATGGTTGATACAGACCGCGACAACGTGGTCAATATCACCGAACCGGCATGGACGAAGAAACCGGCCGACCTCACCGACAAGGATTACCGTGACTTCTATCACGAGCTGTATCCCGGCCAGGACGACCCGTTGTTCTGGATTCACCTGAATGTGGACTACCCGTTCACCCTGACAGGTATTCTCTATTTTCCAAAAATCAAAAATAATTTCGAGGTTACCAAAAACCGCATCCAGCTCTACTGCAACCAGGTGTTTGTGACTGATTCGGTAGAAGGTGTGGTGCCGGAGTTCATGATGCTTTTGCAGGGTGTGCTTGATTCACCCGACATCCCTCTGAATGTTTCGCGCTCGTATCTGCAAAGCGATTCGGCGGTTAAGAAGATTTCGTCGTATATCACCAAAAAAGTGTCGTCGCGTCTCGAAGAACTGTTCAAAGCCGACCGTAAGGAATTCGAACAGAAGTGGGATGACATCAAGATTTTCATAGAATACGGCATGCTTACCGACGAGAAGTTCTGTGATGCGGCTATGAAATTCGACCTCCTGAAAGATACCGAGGATAAATATTTCACTATCGAGGAATACAAGGAGCTTATCGCGCCTTCGCAGACCGACAAAGACGGCAACATCATATTCCTTTATGCTACCGACAAAACTGCGCAATATACTTATATAAAGGCTGCCACCGACCGGGGGTATTCGGTTCTTGTGATGGACGGGCAATTGGACAGCCATTTCGTGGGTCTGCTCGAACATAAAATCGAAAAGAGCCGGTTCGTTCGTGTCGATTCGGATGTGGTCGACAACCTTATCCCCAAAGCCGACCGCAAAAGTGTGGATCTTTCAGCTGTTCAGCGCGATATACTCACAACACTTTTCAATTCGCAGCTTCCGAAGGTTGAAAACGCGCAGTTCTTTGTCAATTTCGAGGCCATGACCGAGAAGGATGCCCCGATTATAATCACCCAGAACGAGTATATGCGCCGTATGAAGGAGATGGCCGCCATGCAGCCTGGCATGAACTTCTATGGCGAGATGCCCGACAGCTATTCACTTATTGTCAACACAGAGAACCCCATCATAAAGAAAGTTGCCTCAGAAGCCGATGGAGCGCTTGCTGCCAAGGTGCAGCCTATGATGGATAGCGTCAATGCCAACAATGAGAAGATTACCGCCTTGCGCGATAAAGATAAGGATGGCAAGCCTTCTGATGAGGATAGCAAGGAAATCGAAGCGCTTCAGGCTGCCAATAACACTTCACGCGAAGAGCAGACGAAACTCATTGCCGATTATGCCTCGGCCCAGCCGGTTGTGGGGCAGCTTATCGACCTTGCCCTGCTTGGTAACGGTATGTTGCGTGGCGCTGATTTGTCGCGCTTCATTACCCGTTCTCTCTCGCTGCTGTAGAGATAACTCGCAGGCAGGCAGGATGCCGCCTGTAATATATTGACCCCATGTCACTGCAACCGGCCGCCGGATATGCCTCATGACGCGTGTAAGCGATGAGGATGCCGGCGGCCGGTTACTTTTTCATGGCCTGAACCGTTTTATCGGTCATTATTTGCCATGAGGATTTGTGCCTGATCCGGCTTACGTGAAAAAAATGGGAATTTGAATGATTTTTTGTGTTGTGGTATTGCGGAATCAAAAAAATGTAGTACCTTTGCAGCGTCAAACCGCAAAGAGGCCGTCAGAGGCAATGCGTGATGACAGCAAAACATGGTGAGATTAGCTCAGTTGGTTAGAGCGTCGGATTGTGGTTCCGAAGGTCGTGGGTTCGAAACCCACATTTCACCCTACAAAGCGTGGAGCAGACTTTTGGTTTGTTCCACGCTTTTGGTTTTAAGATGTGATTTATATTTGCAATAAGCTAAAACGATGTCGTGCCGGCCGTAATCGGGATTTCCTTTTGAACATGGGACGTCGGTTTGCGGAGATTGCGACATAAAAGACATATATTCAGGCTATAATGACAAAACAACATGACACAATAGCGGAATTTGACGAGGCGATTGCCCGTTGCCGCTCGGTTTATGAGGCTAAATTGCGTGATTATGGCGCTGCATGGCGCCTGATGCGCCCGTCGTCGCTCACCGACCAGATTCTGATCAAAGCCGACCGTATCCGCTCGCTTGAAACCAAAGGGAATGCCCAGGTTGACGATGAGGGGATTCTGGATGGTTTTATCGCCATTGTAAACTATGGTATAATAGCCTTGATCCAGCTCGAGAAGGGTTTTGCATCGGGTAAGGATATAGATGTTGACGAGGCTTTGGGGCTTTATGACAACTATATGGGTGAAACCCGCAGCCTGATGCTGCGCAAAAATCATGATTATGATGAAGCCTGGCGCAAAATGCGTGTAAGCTCCTACACCGACCTGATATTGATGAAGATTATGCGGACAAAGGAAATCGAGGATCATGACGGGGAAGCCCTTGTGTCGGAAGGGGTTGACGCAAATTATCAGGATATGGTGAATTATGCCTTGTTCGGGATAATCAAACTGACACATTGACGATATGCCGGTCTGGAAACATGTAACGGTATGGGTGCTCCGCCTGCTTATCGGCGGGGTGTTCGTAATGTCGGGCCTGGTCAAAAGCCTTGACCTGTGGGGCTTTGTGTTTAAGATAGAGGAATATCTTGCGATATGGGATATGTCGCAACCACGCACGATAGTGTTTATGCTGGCCATGGGTGTTGCCGGGTATGAGTTCGTGCTCGGTCTGTTGCTGGCAATGGGTTGTTATAAACGGGTGGCTCCATGGGGCTTGTTTCTGACCATGGTTGTGATGCTGCCGCTGACAGCCTACATATGGATTGCCGACCCTGTGAGCGATTGCGGTTGTTTCGGTGATTTTTGGAAGATTTCCAACGGGGCTACTTTCCTTAAGAATATTGCCATAACCACCGGGCTTTTGCTGCTTCTGAAATGGAACAGTGAAATCAGGGAAGCATTGTTCAATCCTGCGATACAATGGATGGTAGGGGCGTGGATTTCGTTGTATATAATTATAATCGGGCTTTATGGGTACAACGCCCAGCCTATGATTGATTTCCGCTCGTTCCCGGTAGGGACGTCGCTTGTGGCTTCCGGCGATGACGATGCCGGCTTTGCCTTTGTGTATGAGAAAGACGGGCAGCGTCAGGAATTCACAATCGACCAGCTGCCTGATTCCACCTGGGAGTTTGTCGACCGAATACCTGTTGGCGGGACTGAGGGTGGCAACGGTGCGGAACTGGCTGTTTTCGACGGGGAGGATGAGGTGACAGCCGATGTAATCGAACCTGAAGGTGTGCAGCTTCTGCTGGTGTTGTCAGAACCGAAGCGTGCCGGGGTCACATTCACATATACCATAAATGAAATATATGAATATGCCGACAGTATAGGTATCCCGATGATTGCCCTTCTCGGTACTGACAGCCGCGGGGTTGCCATATGGCGCGACATGTCGATGGCTGAATATCCGTGTTATACCGCTGATGATACGCTGCTTAAGGAACTTTCAAGAGGCACTATATCGCTTGTCGTGCTTGAAGACGGGGTGGTAACATCGAAAACAACACTCAGCTCGATTTCGCCCGATGTCATCGAATCGCCTGAAAGTGAGGAAGAATTTATGGATGAGCTGAAAGGTTACGGAAACCGTTGGTTTACGGCCACGAACATCATATTCGGCGGGGCATTGCTTGCCTTGTACCTGTTCCAAGGGTTAATTCTTGCTGTCAGGATGAAAATTAAGAGTGCATATCGGAAAAAAGCCATGAAAAATTCGTAATTTTGCATGAAGTTTGACTTTGAAGTCATCAAGGCTTTTTCTTATATGGCTTCATGGTTCGTCGGGCATGACCCTGATAGTTCCATGTTTTCAATTAAGAATCGTAGATTGAAAGAAATTTAATCATAAAATAAAAATGAGAAAGAATATTGTAGCAGGCAACTGGAAGATGAACACCACCCTCACAGAAGGCGTGGAACTGGCAAAGGAAGTAAACGAAGCCCTTAAAAACGTTTCGCCCAAGTGCGACGTAGTAATCTGCACACCTTTCACCCACCTTGCATCGGTTGCAGCCGCTATTGATTCGAACAAGCTCGGCCTTGGTGCCGAAAACTGCGCCGACCATCTCAAAGGCGCTTATACCGGTGAGGTTTCCGCCCCCATGGTGGCATCGACCGGCGCTACATATGTAATCCTCGGACACTCGGAGCGTCGTCAGTACTATGGCGAGACTTCAGAAATCCTTAAAGAGAAAGTAAACCTGGCGCTTGCCGAAAACCTTACCCCGATTTTCTGCATCGGCGAAGTGCTCGAGCAGCGTGAAGACGGCACATTCTTCGATGTGGTTACCACTCAGATCGAGGAAGCCCTCTTCGACCTTTCAGCCGAGGATTTCGGTAAAATCATCCTTGCTTACGAACCCGTATGGGCTATCGGTACAGGCAAGACCGCTACAGCTGAGCAGGCAGAAGAGATGCACGCCCACATCCGCAATGTAATCGCCGGTAAGTACGGCAAGGAAGTTGCCGACAATACCTCGATTCTTTACGGTGGCAGCTGCAAGCCTTCGAATGCCGCCGAGCTTTTTGCAAAGCCCGATGTTGACGGCGGCCTGATTGGCGGTGCTGCCCTTGATGCAGCTTCCTTCATGGGTATCGTTACCGCATTCTGATTCAGGTAAGCAATCCAATCATAAAATATATGGCCGCGAATCCCACGGGGGTATAACCTTTCAGGGGTTTGCGGCTGTTGTTTATAGAGGTTGTGAAAATGAGACTATATCTGTGATTTATATACCCGGCTCTCTTAACGGCCTTCCCGGTTGGGTATATCTCAGGCTTCTTATAAAGCACCCTCTTAAGAATGTAGACTAACCAAACAAACGCCAACTCATGCCCCAACCTTTCTTGAAATCGGTGTCGAAGGGTTTTACAATCCTTTTCATTTTCGTGACTGCCATCCAGGCAGGATATGCGCAAACGGCTTTTGACGCTCCGGCTTCGGCGGCTTCTGATGTTGTAGAATGCGATGATTCGCAGAATGCACCTGACACGGCCACGAAAACTGCCATCGGAACTACCATAGTGGAACGTTTGAGCCTTCCTGCATCGGGTGTTACAGTAGAGGGGCCTGCCGCATTGATGCAAAGGGCACTCCCCACAACAGCTGCACAACATGCCGATACCGAGGTAGTCAATCCTGACGAAGCTGATGATGAAGCAGAGACCGAGCGCGTGGTGAGAACCAAATCCGGCAAAACCGTCGGATTCCGTGTGCAGGTTTATGCCGATAACAATGTGCGGTCGGCCAAAGTGGAGGCCCGTCAGCGTGAGCGGGCTATCGGCCAGCAGTTCCCTGCTTATTCCACTTATGTGTCATATGCCTCCCCGTATTGGCGTCTGCGCGTGGGCGATTTCAGCACACAGTATGATGCGGAAAAGGCGGCATCGGAAATACGTAAGGCTTTCCCTCGTTATGCCAGGGAGGTGCGTGTGGTGCGTGACCGTATAAACGCGCGTTAGTTTGAATATGAAAACGAACTATAAAATCGTGTTTCATTGATTATGAGTTGCGATACATCGGAATTTGAAACCGGCGGATATCCGGCAGACGAGCTTCAGAGAATCGAGGCTATTGCCGGTCATTACCGGGAGATACTAAAGCTGATAGGGGAGAATCCCGAAAGGGAGGGGCTTCTCAAAACCCCTATGCGTGCTGCCAAAGCCATGTGGTTTGCAACACAGGGATACCGTCAGCAGCCACGTGAGATTCTAGAGCAGGCTATTTTCGAATATGCCGGTTCTCGGATGGTAGTGGTCAAGGATATAGAGTTCTACTCGTTTTGCGAGCACCATATACTGCCTTTTTTCGGCACTGTCAGCATAGGTTATATCCCTGACGGTTCGATGATCGGGCTGAGTAAACTTCCCCGGCTTGTAAATGCCATAGCCCGAAAACTTCAGGTACAGGAACGGCTTACCGCCGAAATATGCCGTGAGGTTACCGAAACCTTATCGGCCAAGGGGGTAATCGTGGTGTGCAATGCCCGGCACTTGTGCATGCAGATGCGCGGGGTCGAAAAGCAGATGGCTGTTACCGACACTATTGATTATTCCGGCGAATTTGTGAATAATACCCAACTCAGACAGGAATTTTTCGCTATGATTTCTCGCTGATGGTGGTGAGACGGATTGATTATGTCATATGAACCGTTTGTGAACGGTCTGTGTCCATGCGGTTATAGAAAAGATATGGCGGTGTGTCAAAATGCAATATTTTGGCACACCGCTTTGGTTTTCGCCCGTATTGCGAGGGTGCTGTCAGAATGGTTCAGATGGTCGTTTAATTGAATTGTGGATTCAGGGGATGGTAAAGCCAGTTACGGTATTTTGCCCCCATCGAGCGGACTATGTGGTACCAGAACGAATCGCCGTCCTCACGTAAAATCTCGCTGTTGGCAGGACGTGGTGCCACGGCCCATACATGGCGGGTTATTTCCTCTTCAAGCTGCCCCGGATCCCAGCCGCTGTAGCCCACAAAAAAACGTATGATACCCTCTGTGGGTAGCCCCATGTTGACATAGGATTTGACGCTTTCGAAATCGCCGCCGATATACAGGTCATCGGAAAGCTTGCGGGAATGGGGAAATTCGTTGCCAAGAGAATGGATGTAGAACATGCGGTCGCATGACACCGGTCCCCCGCAATAAATCGGGGTGTCGATGTTATCGTCGATACCCTCGATGGCTTCTCCGAGGGTATAGCCTGTGGGTTTGTTCAGCACAAGTCCCATTGATGATTTATCCTTATCGTATTCGATGAGGGTAATGACAGCATGATTGAAATAATCCTCGCGCAAGAATGGTTCTGCAACAAGCAGCACCCCTGGCCTTGGTTGGGATGTGGGCAGGTTTATCCTGAACAGGGAGGAATCTAAATTTGGCATATCCTTTCCCATAGTGAAAAAAGATTACTGGTATTTTTACTATGAACGGATGGCTGTTGCACACCCGGTGGTAACGACTTTCGTATTATTCTCATTAAGGCGTTGCTGTGTCGTTACTGATTGACTGCTGGAATTGTCCGTGTTTTTGACAGGCGGAAAAGGGGGAAGGGGGGCCGGAGCCAAACGGCTCCGGCGTTCACAGGGTAAAGTTGTATGCTATGTAGGATAGTCGGGCTGATAGGGAACCTGGCAAGATGTCGCCAGGGAATCCACTAAGAGATTGTCTAAAAATCTTTTGGAAAAAATTTTAGACAATCTCTAAGTGCCCTCTTATAATTAATCCTCGATGAGGAAGCGCTCGGCATCCATGGCGGCACGGCATCCGGAACCGGCGGCATTGACAGCCTGGCGGTAGAACGGGTCGCTGACATCGCCTGCGGCGAATACGCCTGGAACGCTTGTGCGGGTGGATGGTGATTCGACCTTGATGTAGCCTTCGGCATCCAGGTCAAGCTGTTTTTGGAACAGCATGGTGTTCGGGGTGTGCCCTATGGCAAGGAAGACCCCGTCGATAGGCAGGTCGAATCGCCGTTCATCGGGCGTGCCAAGGTTTTCCACGATGTGTGCGCCTTCTACCACGTCGTCACCATACAGCCCTTCAGTGTTGCAGTTGAATAGCACTTTGATGTTGGGTGTGTCGGCAACGCGTTGCTGCATCACCTTAGATGCACGTAAGAATGGTTTGCGAACAATCAGATAGACCTGCGATGCGAGCGATGCGAGGTAAACGGCTTCTTCGCATGCCGTGTCGCCGCCGCCCACCACTGCTACTGTGCGCTTGCGGTAAAAGAACCCGTCGCATGTGGCACATGCCGATACCCCCATGCCCTTATATTTTTGTTCGTCGGGTAGTCCGAGATAACGTGCTGACGCCCCTGTCGCTATAATGACTGTGCGGGCAACTATTACATCGCCGTTATCGAGTGTAAGGCGGAAGGGGCGCTGTGACAGGTCGGCATCCGTTATAATTCCGAGCCTTATGTCGGCGCCGAACCGCTGTGCCTGCAGGCGGAACTCCTCCATCATCTCGGTGCCGCTTACACCTTGGGGATAGCCGGGGAAATTTTCCACTTCGGTGGTGGTGGTCAGCTGGCCGCCGGGTTGCATCCCTTCAACGAGGATTGGTGCCAGATTGGCCCGTGATGCATAGATTGCGGCGGTGTAGCCTGCAGGTCCTCCGCCGATGATTGCGCATTTGGTTATAATTTCTGCCATGATATTTTTAATGTTAGGTTTTCACGTTGGTTTTGATTGCAGCCTTATCTCAAATCGACTATTTCCACTCCCGGATAAGCCTTTTGACTGAAACGGAAAGCTGAATCTGAGAGTTTCTTCCCTGTCCGGATGCTGCGGATTTTAATCGTTGTCGTTGAGTTGTCGACCGATGTCACTGCTATTTCCGACGGGAATTTCGTAGCGCCGTTAAAGGTAACTATAATTTTCCGATATTCACTCTTCCCTTTCGGGATAAGTTCTATGCGGTCAGTCCCGGTGGCGCTTTGCAGGCGTCGTGGCGTATAATCGGCCTGCATACCTGCGATAATGGCAAAGGGATTTATTTGCCGTAGCTCTTCGGCGGTGGGTTCCGACAGGTTTACCTCGCCTGCTGCCGGGGAATATGCCCACTGGGTTCTTCCGTCGAACCATGTGGTTATATCGGGCGTGGAAAGTTTGAAACGGTTACCTGATAACAATATGTTGCCTGAGGTGGAAACGTTGCCCGATGTAGCTGTGAACGCAGCTTCGATGGAAGGCGCTTTTTTCATCGTTGCGACAGCCTGCCTGAGCACTTCTGATGCGGAAGTGCCGGCGCTTCCGGCAGCGTGCATTACAGCTGGCAACAATGCGGATAACAGTATGATTATTGTTCGGAATTTCATCATAAAGGGTAACAATTGTTAATGCGCCATGGTTCTTGCGCATAGGGTCTGACTTCTGTCGGATATCGAGGTAATCGCAATTACGGCAGTTATTCAAATGAGCGGATAATGGAACCGAGTTGCATCTGGTCGATTAATACCTGACGGGGTTTGCCACCTTGTGAGGGACCTACGATTCCTGCAGCTTCCAATTGGTCCATTATTTTGCCGGCGCGGTTATAGCCGATTGAATAACGCCGTTGGAGCGACGATGTTGAGGCCACTCCTGTTGTTACCACGATTTCGGCCGCTTCGTCAAACAGCGGGTCGCGGTCGGTGAGCGAGCCTGCTGCCGACGGGTCTGCCTCGATTATGGGTTCTGGGAGATAATAGGCATGTTCGTAGCCGGCCTGTGCGTCTATATGGTCGCATATGGCTTGGACCTCGGGGGTGTCGATAAACGCGCATTGCACACGGTCGAGGGAGCCGTTATGCGAGAACAGCATGTCGCCGCGCCCTATCAGCTGGTTTGCACCGGTGCGGTCGAGGATTGTTTTCGAGTCGACCATCTGCGATACGCGGAATGCGATACGGCCTGGGAAGTTGGCCTTGATAATGCCGGTGATTACGTTGGTCGACGGGCGCTGGGTTGCGATAATCATATGCATCCCCACGGCACGTGCCTTCTGTGCGATACGTGCAATCGGCTTTTCCACCTCTTTTCCTGCGGTCATAATAAGGTCGGCGAACTCATCCACAATCATGACGATGTAGGGGAGGTAGCGATGCCCTTTTTCAGGGTTGAGGCGCTTTTCGACAAACCGTTCGTTGTATTCGGTTATGGAGCGTACGTTCGCATCGCGCAGCAGCATATAACGTTGATCCATCTCCACGCAGAGCGAGTTAAGGGTGGCCAGGACCTTATCCATTGATGTGACCACGGCTTCTTCCTCGTCGGGGAGTTTTGCGAGGTAGTGACGCTCCAGGACGCTGTAGAGGCTGAACTCCACCATCTTCGGGTCGATAAGCACGAATTTAAGTTCGGCCGGGTGCTTTTTATAGAGCAGCGAGGCTATAATGGTGTTGAGCCCGACAGATTTACCCATACCTGTCGCACCGGCCACAAGTAGGTGCGGCATCTTGCATAAATCTGCGATATAGACTTCGTTAGATATTGTTGCCCCCATAGCCATCGGCAGCTGTTGTTTGCATTCCTGGAACTTTTTTGAGCCCAGGATGGAGCGTATGGAAACCGTCTGTGGGTCTTTATTGGGGACTTCGATGCCGATTGTGCCTTTTCCGGGTATGGGTGCGATGATGCGGATGCCCAATGCGGCGAGGCTCATGGCTATGTCATCTTCCAGTCGTTTGATTTTGGCGATGCGCACCCCTTCCGCAGGTATGATTTCGTAGAGGGTTACGGTGGGGCCTACTGTGGCCTGGATGTGGCTTATGGCTATTCCGTAGTCGTTGAGGGTTTTGGTGATTCGTTCCTTGTTTTCCTCCTGCTCCTCCAGGTCGACACTGTTTGCTTTTACCGGGACATCGCGCAGGAGGTCGAGTCCGGGCATTCTGTAGCGTGACAGCTCGGCTGTGGGATCGTAGGAGGAGGTGTTCTCGGATTTTGCAACTTCGATGGAGTTTGTCACCACCTCCAGTGCGGGCATTTCAAGTGCGTTGTTTTTCTCAGTTTTTTCTACGGCAACCGGCGCTTCAGTTGGTTGGGGTTCCGGCTCTGGCTCTTGACGGACGGTGGTTGTTGTAGGCTGGGAGTACCCGGCCGCTTTGTCCTCATGATAAACTTTATCCTCATGATAAATCGGTGTGTGATGATTGATCTGAGGTTCGGCAGTTGTTGCAGTCAGTGGGGCGGTATCGGGCGTTTCATCTTCGCGATTATATGCGTCATTATGGTTGTAAGCCTCATTTTGTGCTTCGTTGCGCCATAATCCCTGTTCGGCAACGTGGATGTGTTGATAAGCGGGTTGGATAGGTGTGCGTGGCGTGTCTGCGTTTATTGCATACATATCCTCGTCGTTCTCGGCAGGGGTGTCCTCGAAACCGAGTGATACGGGATGTGATTTTTCCGATGTGGCTGTTTCTGCTTCCGGCTGTGGTTCATTCTCGTCACGGTCGGCCTCGGCCATTGCGCGGCGAACCTTTTCGCGGCTCTCCTCTAATTCCATCCTGGCCTGTTCGGCTTTTGCCTTATGCGCATTGCGCATTGCACGGTAACGGTTATAGAGCTTGAGGATGTCGTTGATATATACATAGAACACGGATATTAACAATAGCAATCCGATAAGGCTTGCGCCAATCCAGTCGAGATAACCGATAATTGCGGCATTTATATAGTGGCCGTGATAGCCTCCCAGGTTGGATTCCAACCCTAGCCAAAGGCTTATAAGTCCCAGCACCATGGATATGGCTATAGCCACTAGCAAGGATTTGAAAGTAAGCGACCAAAAACCTGTTTTACGGAATCCCATCAGGGATAATCCGACCAATCCCAGATATATTACCAAGGCGACGGAACCCAATCCAAGCCCTTCCACTATTACGGATTGGGCAAGACGAGCCCCGACAGGCCCGGCACTGTTTCCCACTTTTGTGCCGGTTTGGACAATCTGGCTGACCGACATGGAACTTACCACGCTTTGGTCTTCGGAGCCGGAACGCAGGAATGAAATTGCTGCGACGGAGATATACACCGCCAAAAATACCAAAGCCACCCCGACAACGGCATGAAAACGTTTGTCGCAGAGAAATTTAACAATACCTGCCTCTTTCCATGGCCGTTTTGCACGGCGTGGCTTGCTTTCACGTTTGCGGGCAGTGGTGTCGCGGGTGTTTCTTTCTTTTGGGGGTGCCGTGGTTTCGCGTCGTGCCGATGTTTTAGCCCCGTTGTCGGTCTCGTCCGAACCTCTGTCACGGCTGTTGTCGTTTATACGTTCGTTTCTTTGACGCCTCTGCAACGGGCGTTCGGCAATAAGGTCGGGATCGTAATCTACCCGGTAGTCAGCACCCTGGGATGCATAGTTATATTCGTTCATTGTGATAAGTCAGGTGCAAAGTTTACGCAAAATTACTCAAAAAATCCCTATAATCCATGCGTCGGAGGTGTTGTAGGCAACGAACTTTTGTGAAATCGCCGCTGACATTGCCAAATTGCCTGTTTTTGAGGGCGGGCGGGTGAATTTTAACAGCAGCGGTTTTGCAAATCGGCGGAAAGTTGCTAATTTTGCAAGGCTTTTCGCCGAGTTGTGCCCCGGTGGTGCCCGAAAAGCCTTATTGTAATAGTAAATATTTAAATATCAAAGAAATAATAACGATTTATGGCAACCACAGCTGATTTTAAAAACGGCATGTGCCTCGACATTGACGGCAACTACTTTTTTATCGTTGAATTCCTTCATGTGAAGCCTGGCAAGGGGCCGGCTTTCGTGCGTACGAAACTGCGCAACGTGAAAACCGGACGTATCCTCGACAAGACCTGGAACTCAGGAGTGAAGGTAAACGAAGTGCGTATCGAACGCCGTCCCTACCAGTATCTCTACCATGACGATATGGGCTACAACTTCATGCATACCGAGACATTCGAGCAGATTGCCCTTCCCGGTGAAAGCATCGAAGGTGTGCAGTTCCTTAAAGAGGGGGATATTGTAGAGGCTATGGTTCACGCAGCATCGGAAACAATCCTTACCTGCGAGCTGCCTGCAAACGTTGTTCTCGAAATCACATATACCGAACCGGGTATCAAGGGTGATACCGCTACCAACACCCTCAAACCTGCAACTGTTGAGACCGGGGCTGAAATCCGTGTGCCCCTGTTCTGCAACATCGGTGACAAAGTGCGCGTGGATACCCGCAACGGTAACTACCTCGAACGTGTAAAGGCATAATACGGTTTCAATAATCGTGAATAAAACCAATCGCGGTGTGTCAAATATTTCGATTTGACACACCGCGATTGGTTTATATGGACATCAGTGTGGGGCGGCGTCCACTCTTGGAATCAGCCTTCGATGCTTTTGGGATTGACGTAGCCGGATACGGCTTTCCAGCACACAGCGGCTAGGAGTGCTCCTGCAAGCGGGCCTACAACCATAATCCAGAAATCAGGCCATGCCTCGGGGCTCCAAAGTGCCGGGCCGAAGCTGCGGGCGGGATTGACCGAGCAATTGTCAACGGGAATCCCTACTATATTTACCAAACCGAGAGCCAGGCCGATGGCCAGACCTGCAAATTTACCGAATCCTTTCTTTTCATCGGTGGCTCCTAGGATTACCATCACGAAGAAGAATGTGAACAACCCTTCCATTACCAATGCCATGCCTGAATTGGCTCCCGGCTGGAGCACATTGGTGGCGAGGTTGCTGTTGCCGGTGATGCCTCCGAATTCAAATCCGGGTGCCATATTGACAAACCAAAAAAGGAATCCGGCACCGATGGCGGCGCCAATAAGCTGCGACACAACATAGCCGCAAAACTCATTGAACTTCATGCGCCCGCTGAGAAGCATGGCAAACGACACGGCTGGGTTGACATGGCATCCTGAAATGTTGCCTATGCAGTAAACTAGGCACAACAAAACCAGGCCGAAACAAAGGCCGATACCTAACACTCCGATTTTCGGACCGGCCAATACGGCGCTGCCGCAGGCAAGGAGGACCAGGAACATCGTTCCGATACACTCCGCAAGATATTTTTTCATAAATGTGTTAAATAAAAACGATTAGTTAAAACGTTCTAAGGATAAGACAGCATGAAGACTGGAAAAGTTTAATCGGAATCTGATATTTTTTACGCATCCACCGACTTTTTCTTATGTATCGTTGTTGCTATGGGGCGGGGATTTGATATTTTGATAAGTACAGGCATGTCGTGGATTTGCACATGCCTAAAGATAACTGTTTTGATATGGATAAAGATAACTCGTTGCTTTCGGCAACAGGCAATAATGGGGCGTTACCTGTTGAGCGCCATCCATGGGCACCTTTCATGCCTGATAATGCCAGGATATTGATTATGGGGACTTTCCCTCCGAAGCCGAACAGGTGGAGAATGAATTTTTATTACCCGAACCCGACCAACGATTTCTGGCGAATAATGGGTATTATTTTTTATGGCGACCCGTTGGCGCTTTATGATTCGGATAAAAAGGAATTCGACCTTGCCGAAATCAAAGTGCTGTTGCGCAGGGAAGGGATTGCGATGAGCGATACCGGTCATAAAGTTCGCCGTCTGCGCGACAATGCCAGCGATAAATTCCTTGAAATCGTGGAACCTGTCGATTTGGATGGGTTGTTGCGGTCGATGCCAGGTTGCCATGTGGTGGTGACCACAGGGGAAAAGGCCGCCGCTGTTATAGCCAATCTCACCGGCACCGGGATTCCGCGCACAGGCGAGTATGTGGATACCGTTTATGAACCACTTGGCCGGGAGCTGCGGATATGGCGGATGCCGTCGACTTCACGGGCTTATCCGCTCCCTGTGCAGCAGAAGGCTGCCTTTTATTCCAGGATGTTTGAAACAACCCCGGATGCCCGATAGCCTGCTGCATAGAAAGCCTATGCGGGGCATTGCACAGTCGGATATTCCAAAAATGTAGTTGAAGCAAAAGTCAGGAAGGCTTCTATGTTGCCAACCGATGCTTTTTGCGTATCTTTGTAGAAATTTGCAATAACAAGACTTTAAACGAAGATGATTGATTTAATGAGCACCCTTGCCATATCGGATTATGCAAGTGCGCACTACCTGCTTGATTTGTTTATTGAAAACGCGGGCTATTGGCTTGTGTTCCTGTTCATGGTGATTGAGAGTTCCTTCCTTCCGTTCCCGTCGGAAGTGGTGGTGCCGCCTGCTGCTTATCTGGCTGTAACCAAAGGTGACATGAATATATTCCTCATAGTGCTGGTTGCAACAGCCGGGGCCGTTGTGGGGGCGCTTATCAACTATTTCCTTTCCGTGTGGCTCGGACGTCCGATTGTCTATGCCTTCGCCAACAGCCGCATAGGCCATGCCTGCCTGATTGACCGTGAAAAGGTGGATAAGGCGGAGCGCTATTTCGACGAGCATGGGGCGGTGTCGACTTTCATCGGGCGGTTGATTCCTGCCGTGCGCCAGCTTATTTCCATTCCCGCCGGACTTGCGCGCATGAATATCGGCAAGTTCGTGATTTTCACGGCTCTTGGTGCCGGGGTGTGGAACTGCATCCTTGCCGGTCTTGGTTACTGGCTTGGCAAAACCGTGCCTCTCGACACCCTGTATGAAAATGTAGAGAAATATAATTCATATTTCACAATAGGCGGTTTCATCCTCCTGGCAATCTGCTTGCTTTATATTATATGGCAGGCCATGAAGAAGAAAAAGTAACCATATTACTACTTTTATAACCAGTATATCACGTCATGCTTGTTTCCCCCTCAATCCTTTCTGCTGATTTCGGCAATCTGCAGCGTGTAATGGAAATGCTCAACAGCAGTGAGGCCGACATGATTCACCTCGACATAATGGACGGGGTGTTCGTGCCCAATATCTCGTTCGGTTTTCCTGTTATAAAGGCCGTCGGCGCCCTTTCGTCAAAGCCGCTCGATGTGCATCTGATGATTGTGAACCCGCAAAATTATATAAGCCAGGTTCGCGATTCCGGCGCGACGATTATGAACGTGCACCAGGAGGTCTGTGTGCATCTCGACCGCACCGTGCAGGCCATCAAGGCTGCGGGGATGAAAGCTGCGGTAACCCTTAATCCTGCAACGCCGTTGGTTATGCTCGAGGATGTAATCGGCGATCTTGACATGGTGCTGCTTATGTCGGTCAATCCCGGTTTCGGAGGGCAGAAATTCATAGCCAATGCGGTTGAAAAGACCCGTAGGCTCAAAGCTATGATTCAGAATAGCGGCTCCAAGGCCATAATCGAGGTTGACGGAGGTGTGAATGCCGAAACCGGCAAACTCCTGGCCGATGCCGGTGCCGACATGGTGGTGGCGGGCAATTATGTGTTTGCCGCCCCTGACCCTCATGAGGCTATACGGACTCTGAAGCGGCTTTGACCGGGCTCAAGCCGGGAATGAACCCCGTTATTCTGTCGATAACATGCGCTTAACATAAACCTTATCGGAATCATGAACGAAGGATCACTAAACCAGCTATACCTGAAAGATACCGCTTTCCAGGACCTTATGCAACGGCGCATTTTCAATGTGCTGCTTGTAGCCTCTCCCTACGATGCGTTTATGATGGAGGAGGACGGGCGTGTGGAGGAGCAGCTATATAACGAATATGTGGCCCTTCATCTTTCATCGCCGCCACGCATCACACGGGTGATGCATATTTCCGATGCGTTGGCGATGATGGAGCGCAAGCAGTTTGATCTCGTAATCGCTATGCCGGGCATGGATGTGAGCGAGACTTTCGAGAATGCAAAACTGATGAAAAGGGCTTTCCCGCAGGTTCCGATAGTGGTTCTGACACCGTTTTCCAAAGAGGTGTCGCGTAGGCTCGCGGCGGAGGACTTGAGCGGTATCGACTATGTGTTTTCATGGCTTGGCAACGTCGACCTCCTGCTTGCCATAATCAAGCTTCTTGAGGATAAGATGAATGCCGAGCACGATGTGCTCGAAGTCGGTGTGCAGATGATTCTCATGGTTGAGGATTCGGTGAGGTTCTATTCGTCGGTTCTGCCTCATCTCTATAAGTTCCTTTTGAAACAGAGTGTGGCGTTTTCCACAGAAGCCCTTAACGAGCATGAGAAGATGCTGCGCATGCGCGGGCGTCCCAAGGTCATCCTTGCCAGGGATTATGAGGAGGCGATGCGGCTTTATGAGAAGTTTTCCTCTAAAATGCTGGGTCTGATTACCGATGTGTCGTTTATGCGCAACGGTGTCAAGGACTCGCAGGCCGGGATTAGGTTTGCAAGGCATGTGAGGATGTGTGACCCGTATCTGCCTATCATAGTCGAGTCGACCGAGGGTGAGAACAGCAACCGTGTTGCCGATTTCGACGGCATTTTCCTTGACAAAACATCTAAAAAGTTCCCTGTCGACCTTGGAAAGACTGTTAAGGAGTGTTTCGGTTTCGGTGATTTCTCGTTCAAGGACCCGGCAACGGGTTTGGAAATCATGAGGATTTCATCGGTAAACGAATTGCAGAGGCGTGTTTACGACATACCGTCGGATTCGCTGCTGTATCATGGCCGGCGCAACGATATTTCCCGCTGGCTTTATTCAAGGGCCATGTTCCCCATTGCCGATGTAGTGAAACTCCATCGTTTCAATTCCGTTGAGGAAGCCCCGGCAGTTAAACGGCTTTTTTTCGACCTTATCGTCAAATACCGCAAGATGAAGAACCGCGGGGTGGTGGCGGAGTTCCGTAAGGACAGGTTCGATTACTATTCCAATTTCGCACGTATAGGCCAGGGTTCCCTCGGCGGCAAAGGGCGTGGCCTGGCGTTTATCGATTCTATCATCAAAAAGCATCCCGAATGCGACAACTTCAACGGGGTTGCGATTTCGATACCTCGCACAGTGGTGTTGTGTACCGACATCTTTGATGATTTCATGGCCGACAACGACCTTTACCCCATCGCTCTGAGCAATCTTCCTGACGAGGAGATTTTGGCGGCGTTTCTCAAGGCGAGGCTGCCCGAACGCGTTATCGACGATCTCAAAGCACTCACCGAGGTTGTTGACCGTCCCTTGGCGGTGAGGAGTTCGAGCCTTTTGGAAGACTCGCATTACCAACCTTTTGCCGGGGTGTATTCCACTTATATGATTCCGCATGTGGATGAGCCTCAGGAGATGCACAAATTGTTGCGTGATGCCATAAAAGGGGTGTATGCATCGGTGTTCTATGCCGAGAGCAAAGCATATATGACCGCCACATCGAATGTAATCGACCAGGAGAAGATGGCGGTTATCATACAGGAAGTCATAGGTAAGACCTACGACGGTTTTTATTTCCCGTCGTTTGCCGGTGTAGGGCGTTCGCTCAACTATTACCCGATTAACGACGAACTCCCGGAGGAAGGTGTGGCGGAAGTCGCCATCGGGCTTGGAAAATATATTGTTGACGGTGGCAGGGCTTTGCGTTTCTCCCCGGCGCATCCTAAAAAAGTGTTGCAGACATCGACGCTCGACCTTGCGTTGCGCGATACCCAACGTGAATTGTGCTGCCTTGACCTGAATAATGTAAACGATGATTTCAAGGTCGACGACAGTTTCAACCTGACCATGGCAAATGTCCAGGATTTCAAGCACACCGATGCCTTGAGGCATATGGTTTCGACTTATGATGCCAACGACGGGCTGTTGCGGGATACTGCCGAAGGCCCCGGACGGAAGGTGGTGACTTTTACGAATGTGTTGCGCGATGATGCATTCCCCCTCGCCCAGGCAGTCAACCTGATGCTTACAGAAGGGCAGAAGGCTATGCAGCGCCCGGTCGAGATTGAATTTGCCGGTATTATCGAGGATGGTGTCCAGAAAGGGCGTATCTACTGGTTGCAGATACGTCCGATAATCGACCGTAAGGATGATGTTGACGAATCGTTACTGACCCTTCCTGACGATAAACTGATTTTGAGGAGCAACACGGCTTTAGGGCATGGCACTACGGATAATGTCGCCCGTATCCTTTATGTACGCCCGGAGCAGTTCTCGTCGCTGCGTAATCCTGAAATAGCAACTGAGATTGCTGTGTTGAACCGGAGGTTTGTTGAAACCGGGGAAGGGTATATCCTTATAGGCCCGGGACGTTGGGGCTCGAGCGACAGCGCACTTGGTGTGCCTGTGAAATGGGCGGATATTTCGGCTGCACGGCTTATTGTGGAAACCGCTCTTGACAATTACCGTATCGAGCCGAGCCAGGGCACGCATTTTTTCCAAAACCTGACGTCGTTCGGCGTGGGATATTTCACGGTGAATCCTTTCGGGGGGAATGATTATTTCGATGTGGGTTATCTCGACAGCCTGCCTGCTGATTATGAATCGGAAAACCTGCGCCTGGTAAGCTTTACCTCCCCGTTGATGATTGGGATTGACGGGAAGAAAGGGCGCGGGGTCGTGAAGAAAGGCGACGGAGGCCAATAGGTCGGATTTGACGGTTGGTGAAATCATGAATTGATTTCCACGGCTTCGTTATGGCCTTATGGATGTGCTGACCGATGACAGTCCGGCATACTGACTGAGATGTCAATATGACTTCAATCTCTAAATCCCGAAGGATGTTGAAACTTTGGCGGGATATGGTGGCGTTGAATCACGGATTTTTCTTAATTTTGTAGAAAATGCGGGTTTGGCCCGTATGTCACCGTAATGCACCAACCGGCCGGCATCTTTGCCGCTATATAGTAATTTGAATGGCACTCTTCAAAACGTTAAAAAGAGCTTTTGGATTCGGGGATTCCGAAGTGGAGGATAATGGGCATGAGGGTATCGACGCCCGTGTGAAGCCTTTGCGGAAACCTGATGCGGATGAGGTTGCCGACGGCGAAAACATTGCAGGCCGGGATGCATCCCCAGGTCAGAACGGTGCCGATGATGCCGGTTCCGGGACAGATGCGGTTGATTTGCAAGAGCAATCGGTTGTGCCAGCGGCAATTTTTGAAACGGTTGTGAAAATTTTCAACGAATCACTCCCCGATTTCATACGGGAGGCTGTTGATGAAAAGACACAACGGGAATATATCTATAGTGCGCTTGATTCCTCGATGCATGAATATATGGAGCAACTTGCCGTTGATGCAAGGCGTCGTTGCGATGCCCGGTGGGAGAGCGAGCGGAACGGTTTGATGTCGGAATTGGACTCCTTGCGCAGGCAGTCGCGGAAAAAGGACGAGGATAACAGCGACTCACGCAAGCAGCAGCTTAGTGCCGAACGGCAGAAACGCGCTTTAGTGGAACGGGTGAACGACCTTGAAAAGCGACTCGGGGAATTGCGTGCAGAAAACGAGCAGTACATCCTTGAAAACAAAAGCCTGATTAACAAAATCCGTGTTACGTCTGTGCTTGGCAGTGACCTGGCCGGAGGTATCGACGATGCTGTGGCCGACAAGGTCAACGAGCTGACCGACAGGCAAGGCGAGTTGCAGTCGGAATTGTCAATGGCTAATGAAGCCCGCAATGTGGCAGAGGAATCGGTGGCACGGCTGACTGCTGAAAATGGCGGCCTGCGTGACGAAAACCTGGCGCATAAGAAGGAAATTGCCAGCCTCAGGGATGCGTTGGAACAGTCGAGGGTAAAGGATGACCTTGGTGATGCCATGCTGTCGGACTTGAATGCCAAGCTGGCTGTGGCTATGGAGAACCTGCGTTCGAAATCGCAGGAACTGGCCGATAAGGAGGCCGAGGCTGAAAACCTGCTGCGCGAAAACGAAACCATTCACCGTGAATATAAGAATCTTAAGATAAGATATAACACAACAAGCGAGCAGTTGGCAGAAGCAGTTGAAAACCTGGCCGTTGTGGAGCAGCTGCACCGGCAGCTCTCGGCTTTGGAGGAATCAAAGCTTGCCAATGAGGCTTTCCTGCGCAAGCAGAAAGACGAGCTGATGCAGAAGGATGAACTTCTGCATGTGCTTGAAATCGAGAAACGGGAAAATGCCGAATTAATCAGCAAAAAGGATGATACAATCCGGGCATTGGAGGATATTGCCGACAATCTGCGTAAAACTATAGAAGACAACCTGTATGAGCACACGCAGGCTGAGAGCGCATTGCAGTCGGAAATAGCAAGGCTTAAGGAAACGCGCATGTTTGCTGACGAAAGTGCCTGCGCCGTTGCCGAGCCGCCGGCCGGATATGAAGCACCGAAGGCTGATTTCGAAATAACCGGCAACAAGTCGGGGGCTACGGCGAAAGGGCGCAAAAGCAGGGGTGCGAAAAAATCCAAACTAAAGATTTCGGCTATCGACGAATCCATCGAGGATACGGACTGGCTGATTGCCACACCGCCGCCCCCTTCCAAAAGGAAAAAGGAACAGGCCGATGAGGATAAACCCGAATTCGGATATAAGGAACCGGCCCGGAAATCGGCTCCCGACAATCCTGCACAAATGTCACTATGGTAATTATAAAATAATTTCCACGACTTATATACTATTTATATTTTATGAAACATATAATCGAAAACTCAAATATAGGGCTGGCTTGCCAAAAGGCATGTGTGGCATTGTCAGCGCTGTTGTTGTCAGCTGTTGTGACTGATGCCAATGGTGCGCCTGCGCAATATAACGGTTCGCTTGCCCCGTCGCAACTCCCTGTTGCCGGGATTGCCAAATATGTATATCCGTCAAATGCAGCTGCCACACCCGGCAAGACCGTGTTTATGCCCGATGGGGAAAGTTACCTCAAGCTTGAAGACGGGGGTAGAAAGATTGTAAGATATGAAACTGCCACAGGCAAGATGATTGATACGGTGCTCGACACTTCCCATACCCGTGAGAACAGCATTTCAGGGATAACGGATTTTTCGCTCAGTCCTGAAGGTAGCAAGCTTTTGGTTTACGGTGATAGCGAGCCTGTTTACCGGCGTTCGATGCGGGCTGCCTACTATGTGTTTGAAATAAAGCGCAACATTCTCCGCCCGCTTTCGAAAAATTTCCGCATGCAGCAATCCCCGCTTTTCTCTCCTGACGGGCGTATGGTGGCATTCGTGGTTGATAACAATATCTATATCAAGAAGACCGATTATGATTCGGAGGTGCAGGTCACTACCGACGGCAAACGTAATGAAATCATCAACGGTATTCCCGACTGGACTTATGAAGAGGAGTTCGGCACCGACTGTTCCATGACATGGGCGCCCGACAATTCTACATTGTGCTTTATCCGTTATGACGAGTCGAAAGTGCCGACTTTTGCATTCAGCCTTTACGAAGGGTGGTGTGAACCAAAAGCCGATTATGCGTTATATCCCGGGGAATTCTCATACAAGTATCCGGTTGCAGGCCAGCCTAATTCGCAGGTGAGTGTGCACAGTTATGATGTGGAGACTCGCAAAACAAAGGAAATCGCGCTTCCTGACCCTCAGATAGAATATGTGCCACGTATATCATATGGAACCTCGGCTACTGCCCCGTTGATGGTGGTGACACTGAACCGTGCGCAAAACCGTATGGAAATCTATGCTGCCAACCCGAAATCGACCGTTGTCAAATCAATCCTGGTCGAGCAGGCCAAAGGGTGGCTTAATCCGGCTGCCTATGAGAATATCTCGTTTGGAAACGACGGGTTCGTGGTGTTTTCCGAGCGTAGCGGATGGAATCATCTGTATAAATATTCCTATAACGGGCAATTGTTGCGTCAGATAACTTCGGGTGATTACGAGGTGACTGCTTTCTATGGGGAGGATGCTTCAGGCTTTTCTTATTTCCAGTCGGAACCATGCACCGTTTCCACTTCCTCAAATCCTCGGAATGCCTTGAACCGCGTGGTATATAAAGTTGACCGGCAGGGCAAAAAATTTGAAAACCTTTCAGAGACCGAGGGGTGGGGCAGTGCGGAATTTTCCCCGTTGATGAATTATTATGTGGTGAATTACAGCAATGCGTCGACACCTCCGGTTTATACCTTGTATAATGCGAAAGGGAAGCGTCAGCGTGTGATTGAGGATAACGGTGACTATGCTGCGCGTTATGCCGGGTGTGCTGCAAAGGAGTATTTCACAATGCAGTCAGATGGCACGACATTGAACGGGTATATTATCAAACCGGTCGATTTTAATCCGTCGCGTAAATATCCCGTGATAATGTGGCAGTATAGCGGCCCCGGCTCGCAAGAGGTTACCAACCGTTGGAAAATGGACTGGGACTATTTTGCGGCAACACAGGGCTTCGTGGTGGTGTGTGTTGACGGCCGTGGCACAGGTGGCCGTGGCACGGCGTTCCGCGACGTTGTTTACAAACGTCTTGGACGTTTTGAGACAATCGACCAAATCAATGCCGCATCCTATGCCGCATCCCTGCCGTTTGTTGATGGCGACCGCATCGGTATAAGCGGTTGGAGCTATGGCGGGTATGAGACTTTGATGGCCGTAACATCGTCTGACAGCCGGTTTAAGGCAGCGGTTGCCATCGCCCCTGTAACTTCATGGAGATATTATGACACGGTTTATACAGAGCGATTTATGCTGACCCCCCAAGAGAACGGCGACGCTTACGACGAAGGAGCCCCGGTGAACCGTGCTGACAAAATGAACTGCCGTTTGTTATTAATGTCGGGTACGGCCGACGATAATGTGCATCTATCCAACTCAATCGAATTTGCGGGTAAACTGCAGCAAGCCGGGCGCTATTGCGATATGTTCCTTTTCCCCGGGATGAACCATTCGATTAACGGATGTAATGCACGCGCGTTGGTTTATGGCCGCATGATAGAATATTTCAAAGCAAATCTGTAAACAATAAGAATGTTCAGAGCAAACGAACGGTGTCAAGGCATGAGCGCCGCTATATTCGGTTTATGGCGAAACTGGGCGGTTGCAGTGGGCTTGCTCACGGTGCTCACGGTGCTTGCACCTGTTGTGCCGCGCCAGTGGCTTGCCCCGATTAATATCGGGTTCTATATATTGCTGCAAATTTTCCATACAGAGCTTCGCAAGCGTGATTTCCCGTCGTGCTCGCGTTTGATCCAGCAGGTTTCGGCGGTTATGATGATGACTGCTGTAACCCTTGTTGCCTTGTACTTTTTCGGGCTTGGGGAGAATCCGCATGAACTCACCGGCCAGCCTTACGACATAAATTCGCCCATAATCGCGATACTTATAACCGCCCCGGTGGCTACCATTGTCACATTGTATTACTGGTTGAACCGCCGTGAACCGCTGGTGTGCCAGCAATGCAAGATGCGCTACGGGAATGTTATCGAGCATGGATTCGTAGGAGACCTGTATCGCAAGGAATGGCGTTATCAGACGAAGTTGCTTTTTGTGTTGTCGCTGGTGCTTTCCGTGGTTGACTGGGCGTATTACATGCTTATGTATGTGAATACGAATCTTAACCGTGCCGACCTGTTTTTCTTTATATGGATGCCGTTGGTGATGTATGTGCTGTCGTTGGTTTATCTCGGGGCGCGATATCATTCCCTTTGGGTTTACTTTTGCCAGAAAGATGAAGAGCATTTTGTGGAGCAGCCGGGTTCGACCACGTTGCGTTTCCTTGTAATCTGCAATGACAGGTTGCTGTTGAATTTCTATCCTACACAGGTGGTTTATGCCAACGGGGCTCGTGTCAAACGGTTTGACACGCCTGTCATTGCGCGTACCACCTATCATGAGCGTGAAAACCTGCCAGAGGCGGTGAGCATATTTAAAAATATTACCGGCATACCCGATGCCGAGATAAAGTTCGCATATTCAAGTCCCGACAATATCACGTATAGGAACATATTCCATTATTTCGCCTTCCTGGATGATGATGCCGAACTGATTGATTCTTCGCTTGAAGGTGAATGGCTTACTTGGGGAAATGTGCAGCAACTTGCCCGTCAGAGCCTGATTGACCGCGACCTTGTGGCCGAACTTCACAGAATCTACCGCATTGCCATGGCTTGGAAAACATATGATGCGGATGGTAAGAGGTTGTATAAAATCAAGCATTACCGTCCCACATTCCGATTGCGTGACCTCAGGAACTGGGAAGTGGATTTCAATGACCACCGTTGGCTTAAGGTGGCGCATAACAACCAGGATAGTTTCTGGTATTCGTTAAGGCGCCTGTTGTCGAGGAGACCGGGACTGAAACGAGGCTGACGCAGAGCGTTTTTGCTGAATGCGCCATCTCATTTCCACGTTATATATTGCCGTGTGCATTTGTTGTCGGAATCAGATATATAGGCGGCAAGTTGCATTTGGCACGCTAATTATCAAACCGATTCATTAAAAAAAGTAATCTGCATGTGTGTGTCAATGCCGATATTGGCCGTTGTTGGGCCTACGGCCTCCGGCAAGACCCGGAGGGCTGTGGAATTTGCAACAGCGCTTGATGGGGAAATCATCAGCGGGGATTCGCGACAGGTGTATCGTGGCATGGATATCGGCACAGGGAAAGACCTTGCCGAATACGGGTCAGTGCCTTACCATATGATCGACATAGCACCTGCCGGGTCGAAATATAATCTGTTTGAATATCTTCGTGATGCATCGGCGGCTTTGGGCGACATCTGTTCCCGGGGCAAGGTGCCTGTTGTATGCGGCGGAAGCGGTATGTATGTCGAATCATTTTTGAAAGGGATGGAACTCCCCGCAGTGCCTGAAAACAAGTTGTTGCGTGAAAGCCTTGCGGGTAAATCCTTACAGGAACTTACCGATATACTTGCCGGGATGAAATCGCTGCATAATGTCACGGATGTGGATTCGGTGAAGCGTGCCATCCGTGCCATCGAGATTCAGACGTATTATGCCGCGCATCCTGAGACGGCGGAATCGGTGACCCCGTCAGCACCGCGTGACGCCGTGGTTGTGGGGATTGAGATAGGCCGCGACATGCGCAGGGAACGAATATCCCGACGCCTTGACGCGCGGTTGAACGAAGGTATGGTCGACGAGGTGCGTAGGATTCTTGAGTGCGGGGTCACTCCTGACGACCTTATGTATTATGGCCTGGAATATAAGTTTGTGACCCAATATGTGATAGGGCAGATTGATTATGAATCCATGCGCCAGCAATTGGAAACCGCAATCCATCAGTTTGCCAAACGTCAGATGACATGGTTCCGCGGGATGGAGCGTCGTGGGTTTGAAATAGAATGGCTGCCATATGACATGGACTCGTCGGAAATGATTGAACGTGTATCGGAGATATACCATAAGAAACAGCACGGTTAGTGCATTATACCACCTTTATGGCTTTTCAGAATCAATCATTGCGCATCATAGCGGCGGTAGCGACGGCTTTTGCGTGGTGTGCATCTGCGGTTCATGCAGATGAGGTTTATCGCGATATATCTTGTGCTGCCGGGGAATATGTGGAAGTTGCCATAGGGAAGGATAATGGCAGGCATTCGTTTGAAACCGGCGCGTCAATTTCGGGTAACCGAAACAGCAACGGGGTGGGGAAAGCTACATGGGGAATGGAATGGGTGGATTCGTCAGGGCAGGTTTTGCGCCGTGTCGGGCTGCATTGGGGTAATGAATGTCTTGGTGACCCGTTCGACCGGCGTTTTCTGCGTGTAACGGTTGATTCGGTTTCAACCGACGGCCGGCCGCATCAGTTGCTCTGTCATGATTTTTATGATGGTGTAGACCTTTATGGGGGGCTTAACACCCTTTCGGTTGAAGAATCGGGGGAAGGTGGGATGTCGATATGGGTCGGCAATGACCTGGAGTATTATGCGGGTGCATGTGGTGCGGTGAAAGGGGCTTCGGCCGTCAGAATAGGAGGCAACAGGAAAATGAAAATCAGGTATGCGGCTTACAGGTACCGCCCTGAACCGTCGCTGTTGCTATGTACGGACTGGACTGAGGCATCCGTGGGGGATTATTTATCTGGTAAAGGCCCCGATGGGATTGAAGGGATATGGGATTTCTTGGATAGGGATAACGATGCCCGTTGGGCACAGCCGGGAGGTGCGTATCGATTGGCTGTTGTGAAACATTCAGGAAATGAACCCGGTTCGCCTGCATATGATATACTTTATCTTGGTGGCGGAAGGGTGAATGCCGAATCTTGGCAGCCCTGTATGCTTAAGGGGAGGTTATATCCTACAATATTCCAAAACCATTATAACCTGGAGTGGTATGATGCCTATATGGAACCGATGACAGAGGAAGTTTCCGCCAATCTGGTTGATGGTGTGATTCTTTCGTTTGAATTCCCTTTGTTCCGTTCGCGTATGCGTTTTTCCCGCGTTCCTGCCAGGTAGCGGCATTGATAGCGGGGTTGGTTACAAACAAAAATCACACGGCCTTGCATCGGGTTCCGATGGCAAGGCCGTGTGATTTTTGTTTGTAACCCGTTATTCAAAGATGTATGAATAGTTTGAGAGAAGTTGCGTGAGCCGTGTGCCTTTACGTAATGGCGCGATGTTGACGCGGGCATCATCGTTTACGGTCAGGTTATAGCGGTTTGCATATCCTTTATCGAGGGCTTTCTCGATGCATTCGAAACCTTTTTCAGTTTCTCCAGCCTGTGCATACAGGCATGCTATGGTATAACTTACCGAGCCGTCGGTGTCGCGGTTGTCGCGGAGGGTTTCTTCCGCCCATTTCAATGCTTCAGCCTTTTTCCCTGCAAACAGGAGGGCGAAGCCGTGGAGTGATGCCGCACGTGAATTGTCGGATGCGATGTCGAGCATACGTTTGTAGATTTTCGAGGCGTCGCCCGATTTTTTCTGCCCGTCGGCCATTACCCATGCCCGCAGAAGGTAGTTCATAGGCGTTTCGGGATAATCCATTATCAGTTCGCCGAATATTGTAGAGGCATCATCATAGCGTCCGAGCGAATACAGGATGCGGCCTTTCCAGGCTTTTGCCGCATCTGATGCCGGAAGTTTTTCGATTGCGGCATCCACGGCTTTCAGGGCATCATCGTAACGGCCCTGAGCACGGCATATCTTTGCCAGTGTAAGCTGGTAATCGCCGTTTTCGTTGGTCATGCCTATCGCACGGTTTGCATTGTCTAATGCCTCGTCGAACCGGCATAGCGCGTATTGGCATTCGGCAAGCGACCCGTAAATCCCGGCGTAGTTATACATGTTTTCGTCGATTATTTTGTTATAGTCGGCGATGGCCGAGGGGAAATGGTCGTGAGCCTGGGCTATGACGCCACGGATGTAATAGAACATGCCCTGTTCAGGAGCCTGGTGCACGGCGTTGCTCAATGCGGTGACAACTGCGGGGTAATCCTCGTTGCTGATTTCGATAAGTTGCTGGAATGCTTTGGGGCTGTTGTCGATGCTTATCGACATAAGGAGATCCTCGACGGCGCCGGTGTTGTTGCCGAGCATTCGGCGCACCGAGCTTCGGCGCACATACACGTCGCTGTCGGCAGGCATCATTGCCACGGCATCGTCCATATATTCCGATGCTAAGCCGAGGTTGTTTTCCTTAACGGCGATACGGGCAAGCCCTGTGAGTGCTTCGGCACTTCGGGGGTTGTTTGACCTGATGCGGGTATAGTCGGCCTTGGCTGCGGCATAGTCGCCCAGTTCGTATTCGCAATTGGCTTTTTGGTAGAGAGCCATGAACGAAGTGGGGTCGAGCTTCAGTGCTTCGGTGAAATCGTTGAGAGCTTCCTGGGTTTTCCCGAGCATCTGGTAGATGTCGCCACGCAGTGATAGGCATTGGAACATGAAATCGGCATCGCCCTGTGGGGCATATTTGATTGCGCTGTCGATGTCGGATAGTGCGCGTAGATACTGGTTGAACTTGTAGTATTCGTTGGCACGGCGGAAATAGACGTCATAAGCCTGCGGGTTTGCCGTGATTTCCTGGTCGTAAACTTCCATCATGGCCTTGGTCATGGGGTCGTTCAACCCGTTTTGTGCAAATGCGCCCATGGCACATCCCCCGGCCAGTAAAATTGAAACGATTGTTTTCTTAATAGTCATAAATGTGAGAATAAACTTGTTGAAAGCTGTCGGAAATAGAAACAACATTCAGGTGTTATATGTTCAATGCCGACGGTTACCCGGTCGCGTCGATTTATTGCAGGCCGGTTGTGGCGATGCTGTTGGTTGCGGCACGAATCAAAGTCAGGTGCGAGAGCAATTTGCCCATCTGGTCGAGCGGGAGCATGTTGGCACCGTCGCTTTTCGCTACCGAGGGGTTCTGATGGGTTTCGATGAAGATGCCGTCGACCCCTACGGCGATGCCTGCCCTGGCAATGGTTTCAATCATGTCGGGGCGGCCGCCGGTAACTCCTGCCGTTTGATTCGGTTGCTGCAAAGAGTGCGTTACGTCGAGGATTACGGGGCATCCGTTTTTCTGCATTTCGGGAATCCCACGGTAATCGACGATAAGGTCCTGGTAACCGAACGTTGTGCCGCGTTCGGTGATTGCAACCTGCTGGTTGCCGGCATCGCGCACCTTCTGCACGGCGTGGCGCATGGCGTCGGGCGACAGGAACTGTCCTTTCTTGATGTTGACCATCTTGCCGGTTCTGGCAGCGGCCACCAACAGGTCGGTTTGACGGCAAAGGAATGCCGGGATTTGCAGGATGTCGACATATTCCGCAGCCATTTCAGCTTCCTCAGCGGTGTGTATGTCGGTCACTACAGGGATGTGGAATGTGTCGCGCACCTTCTTCAGTATCCCGAGAGCCTTAATGTCTCCTATGCCGGTAAATGAATCTATCCTTGAGCGGTTTGCTTTGCGGTAGCTGCCCTTGAAAACGTAGGGGATTCCGAGGGCCGAGGTCAGGGAAAGGACTCGTTCGGCAATGTCGAGCGCCATTTCCTCGCCTTCAATCACGCAAGGGCCTGCAAGCAGGAAGAAGTTGCCTGTCGGTGATGAGTTGATGTATTGGTTTATTGATTCGTAGTTCATTCGTTATGTGGATTATCCGTTTATTTGATTAATTATGTGGCATGTCTGGCATGCTGCCAGTGCGGCAGTTTCGGTTCGCAGGCGTGCATCGCCCAGCGACACGGCGATGAACCCGGCTTCGGTTGCCATCTCGATTTCCTCGGGGGAGAAATCCCCTTCAGGGCCGATGATTATAACCGTATCCACCCCTGCGCGGTATTCCTTTGAAAGCAGGCGTCGCGGCTGTGAATCATCGCAATGTGCAATGAATTTCTGCGGGAACCGCTCGGTGGCCTCGATAAAGCGTTTGAACGGGGTCATCGGGTTTACAACAGGGCAGGTGCCTTTCAGGCTTTGTTTCATTGCCGAAACAGCTATTTTTTCAATCCGTTCTGTCTTGATTTCCTTGCGTTCCGACCACCGGCACAGGAGCGGGGTGATTGAAGTGACGCCGGTTTCGGTAAGTTTCTCGGTGAGCCACTCCATCCTGTCGAGATGTTTCGTAGGCGCTACCCCTATTGATATGTCGTTTGGCCAAAACGGTGGTAGGTCGATACGTTCCAATATCTCGACCGTGGCCCGTTTGTGATGGGCTTCAAGCAACCTGCATTTGAACCTGTGCCCCTTCCCGTCGATTACATCTATAACATCGCCTGACTCTTTACGCAACACTTTCACACAATGTTGCGACTCGCTTTCAGGCAGGGTGGACGATGTTTCGATGTCAGGGACATAAAATTGTATCATATCGATGATTAAAGGGGTTGATGTCAGATTGTTTTGTCGTTTACGAATCCGTCGGGGTCTTCATTGAAGCCGGTTGACGGGATTTCCCGTCTGTTTTTCCCGGAGTTATTATCAGGGTTTTTAAATACCAGCATAAACAGCACTGCTACGACGAGTGCATATGCAGCGAAAACAATCCATGCCGATTCCCAGTCGCCTACGAGGACTCCGTTTTCCCAATGGCAGAAGTGATTGACCACTATGCCGGCTCCCAGGGTGCCGATTGTGGCTCCAAGCCCGTTGGTCATAAGCATGAACAGCCCTTGTGCCGATGCTTTGGTGGAAGGGTCGCATTCCTGGTCGACATAAAGCCCTCCCGATACGTTGAAAAAGTCGAATGCCACACCATAGACTATACATGACAGGAAAAACAGCGTCACACCGGGGAATGTCGGTGCCCCGATGCCGAAAAATCCGAACCGTAACACCCATGCCGACATGGCCACCAGCATGACAGTCTTAATCCCGAACCGTTTGAGGAAAAACGGGATGAGAAGTATGCAAAGAGCCTCGCTGACCTGCGATATAGAAACCAGCATCGTTGCATTGTTGGCTGCAAAGCTGTCGGCTATTTCGGGGAGCGGGCTGCTTTTGAAGCTGGTCAGGAACGGGCCTGCAAAACCATTGGTTATTTGCAGCGACATGCCTAGCAACATGGAGAATATGAAAAACAGCGCCATCCTCCGCTCTTTGAAAAGCTTGAATGCGTTCAGCCCTAACTGCTCTGAAAGCGACTGGCGCGGTTTGGTCACCAGCCTGCACTGTGGCAGTGTAAGGCAGTAGGCAAACAGGGATAGGCTCAGGATACCTGATACAAGGAACTGGCGGTAGGTGTATTGGAATTTGAAATCGTTTTGAGCCAGGGTGAAGCCGAATGTCCCGTCCTCGAATGTGGCGCAGTTTACAAACCACATTGAAATGATGAAGCCCACGGTGCCGAGCACCCGGATTGGGGGAAAGTCTTTGACCGTATCCATCCCGTTGTCTTTCAGAATGGTGAACGCCGTTGTGTTGGATAGGGCAAGTGTCGGCATATAGAATGCCACGCTGACGGTGTATAAGGCTATGAATGTGGTTTTGTCGGGGCACTCGTTAGTCAGACCCATATAAAAAAGCGCCAGCATCGCTAGTCCGGCAACAAGATGGCATATGCCTAGCAGCCTTTGCGGCTGGATGAATTTGTCGGCGATTATACCCATCAGTGTGGGCATAAATATAGATACTATGCCCTGGATGGCATAAAACCATGCGATTTCTTCACCCATCCCGGCTTTACCGAGATAGTTGCCCATGCATGTCAGGTATGCCCCCCATACGGCGAACTCCAGGAAATTCATGGCCGAAAGGCGTATTTTCAAGCTATTCATGGTGTGGTAGTGTCAGTTTTTTATGGTTGTTTAATCTTTGTCGCCCCGCAGGGTTGTAAGGATGGCTTTGATTTTAGCTGCTTCCTCATATTCTTCGTTTTCAATGTGGCTGCGCATGATTCGCTCAAGTTCTTCGGGCGTTTTCCCGGCATACGGGTCGCTTTCGTCCGCATCGTTTCCGGGGGTGCCCGCTGTTGCGCCCTCCTCCTTGATTTCCATGATAAACCCTGTTTCCTCAAGGATTTCAGGGGTGGTGAAAATCGGGGTGCGTGTGCGCATGGCTATGGCTATGGCATCTGATGTGCGTGCATCGAGCATGACTTCGCGCCCGTTGCGGTCTTCGAATGTTAGTTCCGACGAGAATATCCCGTCCTCGAATTTATGTATGAAAACATCTTTCAGCTCTATGCCGTAGGCTTGTGCCAGGGAGGTAAAAAGGTCGTGAGTCATTGGCCTAGGGGGGATAATCCCTTCCATCTTTATGGCAATCGACTGGGCTTCGGCCGCCCCTACAACCACAGGGATGCGGTATGGGCCGTCGGTCTGTGCCAGAATCAAGGCATAGGCGCCTGCCTGGATCTGACTGTAGGAAATGCCGAGTACCCTTAGCCTTATCCTTTCGGGTTTACTGCTGTTATGTTCGTTTGATGCTGTCATTTACGTGTTGTTGATTGACTGTGACAACCCACGTCTATATCACTATGTTACGTCCGGTGATTATGCCGCTTCCATAGCATATTCTGCTATCTCGGTCGTAGATAACCCCGAACTGTCCCGGGGCAATCCCCTGGATTTTATCGCGTGATTCCACAAGGTACTCGCTGTCGGTCAACCGGGTTATAAGAGCGGGGGTAAATCCCGGTGCATGGCGGTTTTTGAAGGTGATTTCAACCTTGTCGGCGCTGTCAGGCCATGGGTTGCCTGATATGAAATGCATTTCGTCGAGATGCACGGTGCGCCCGTATTGTTTTTCACAATCGTAGCCGTTACTTACGTATATAACATTGTCGTGCACATTTTTTTTCACCACATACCACGGGCCGCCACTCAGTCCGAGTCCCTTCCGTTGCCCTATGGTGTGGAACCAGTATCCGTTGTGTTCGCCGAGTTTACGCCCTGTTTCTATTTCCACAATCGGTCCTCGTTTTTCTCCGAGGTGGCGGCGGATGAAGTCGTTGTAGTTGATTTTTCCCAGGAAGCATATCCCCTGGCTGTCCTTGCGGTAGGCGTTAGGCATCCTGGTTTCGATAGCGATTTCGCGTACTCGTGATTTGGGGAGTTCCCCTATGGGGAACATCAGATGCCGCAATTGGTCGTAGGAAATCCGGGCCAGGAAATCAGTCTGGTCTTTTACCGGGTCGGCAGCTGTGGCAAGCCATACCTTCCCGTCGATGGTGCGGGTGGATGCATAATGCCCTGTGGCGGTCATGTCGAACTCATGCCCCCAACGTTGTTCGAAGAATCCGAATTTTATCATTTTGTTGCACATGATGTCGGGGTTGGGGGTAAGCCCTTCTTTGACAGTGCGCAATGCGTACTCCATCACGTTGTCCCAGTATTCCTGGTGGAGCGACACGATTTCGAACGGCAGGTTGAATTTCGCGGCAATATAGCGGCACATCTCGATGTCCTCCTCGGCCGAGCAATCACCCTCGTCGTTATCCATACCGATGCGGATATAGAAAAGGTGTAGGTCGTGTCCCTGTTCCAACAGGCGGTAGACGGCCACTGCACTGTCTACGCCACCGGAAATCAATACGGCTATTTTCATTGTCGATATAGGGGATTTATTGCGGTGTCATCTTGTTTCTGACAACACGGAATGCTTCGATAAGGTTGTCGATTGCAAATGTTTTGGAGAGGATTGAATGTTCGCCGTTGAGGTAATATATCACAGGCGGGTTGCGCATGTCGTAGATTTCGTCAACTTCGGGTGCCGCCCCGACAATCCATTTTTTATTGTATGTGGCGGTTTTGGCTTTCCATTCATCGTCAGGCTCGCCGGGATAAATGCTCATTACTTTTATAAGTCCGCGGTCAACCAGGTCGTTGAGGTTGAAATCGGCAGCCAGGCGCACACGGGCAAGTTCGCATTCGTCGCAGTCGGGGTTGTTGAAAAACAGAAGTACGTAGGCTCCTGCCGGCATGTCGCTTAGGCGGCCTTTCGTACCCTCGGGGGTGGTGTATTCGAAGTCGGGTGCAGTCATCCCGACCTGTGACCCGCCCAATGCCTTTGCCTGGTATTCAAACCGTGATTTTTCGGCTTTTGAAATTTTGCGGTTGTCGGCAACTGCCTGTGCGAATGGGAGGTAGCATTCGTCGCATACGATTTGTGCCGTGTCGGAATAGAGTGCGCCTTCGGCCATCTCGGCAAGTGACAGGAGGTTGCGCGGTTTTTTCCCTACTTCTTTAATCAGCTTTTCAATAGCTGAATGGACCACGGCTGCATCTGCATAGGGCATGAATGTCACGAAATCGTTGAATGCGCCTTGCATTTTTGATTTCGAGGAAAAAGCCGATTTGAAGTTGCAGTGATTCCAGAAATTCTCCAAAAAGAAGTTGGAGCGATCGGTGAGTGTGGAGAGGTTGTCGGGAACCGTGGGATATGGGAAATAATGTCCTGTGGTTTCCTGGGCCGTGACATTATGGCAGGCTGATACGGCGATTAGCGATAATATGACGTTTCTGATGGCTTTCATTATATGCCGGGTAAAAGGTTGTTGCAAAGCGTTCACGAAGCTGTGGAACAGCCTCGGCTGCTTCAATATGCAAAGTTAGCGAAAGGCGGCTTTATTCGCAAATCGGATTTGGCCTCACATGGTGGTGTGCGGAAAAAAACATTCTGGCATAAGGTTTGTTAATAGTGTATAAGTAAGTCATGAAAATTATTACGCATAAACCGTATAACTAGGTCTGATATTATCTGCGGTATACTTTAAGGTAATATGAGATAATTACCACGAATTACTTAACAACATGATATGTAAAACATACACGTAATATGAATTTCAACAGTTTCACTATCAAATCACAGGAGGCGATTCAGAAAGCCCTTGAATTCACAAGGGGTGCCGGTCAGCAGCAAATCGAGCCGTTGCACCTGCTTAAGGGTATTTTCTCAGAGGGAGAATCGCTGGTGAAGTTTATCTTCCAAAAGGTGGGTGCGAACATGGCTGCCGTTGTTTCGCAGACCGACCGTGAAATCGACATGCTGCCAAAGGTGTCGGGTGGTGAGCCTTACCTGAGCCGCACATCAAACGATGTTTTGCAGAAGTCGCTTGACATAGCCAAGAAGCAGGGCGACGAATATGTAACCCTCGAGGCAATGCTGATGGCCTTGTTCCAGATAAATTCGGCCGCATCGACCGTCCTCAAGGATGCAGGGCTGAATGAAAAAGAACTGCAAAGCGCTATCGATGAGTTGCGTAAGGGGAAGAAAGCTACCGATCAAAGTGCCGAGGAAACATATAATTCGCTTAACAAATATGCTATAAACCTCAATGAGCGTGCCCGTTCGGGCAAACTTGACCCCGTAATCGGGCGTGACGACGAAATAAGGCGCGTGCTGCAGATTCTCAGCCGCCGCACTAAAAACAACCCTATGCTGATTGGTGAGCCGGGTACTGGCAAGACAGCCATCGCCGAAGGGCTTGCACAGCGCATCGTGCGTGGCGACGTGCCTGAAAACCTCCGCTCCAAGCAGATTTTCTCGCTTGATATGGGTGCTTTGGTTGCCGGAGCCAAGTATAAGGGCGAATTCGAGGAACGTTTGAAAGCTATCGTCAACGAAGTGACCCAAAGCGACGGCGAAATCATCCTTTTCATCGATGAAATCCACACCCTGGTTGGTGCCGGTAAGGGTGAGGGTGCTATGGATGCCGCAAATATCCTTAAGCCTGCGTTGGCACGCGGTGAATTACGCAGCATCGGTGCCACCACACTCGACGAATATCAGAAATATTTTGAAAAGGATAAGGCTCTCGAACGCCGTTTCCAGAAGGTTATGGTCAACGAGCCTGACGAGATGAGCGCCATAGCGATTTTGCGAGGCTTGAAAGAGCGTTATGAAAACCACCACAAAGTCCGCATCCGTGACGAGGCGATTATTGCCGCCGTGCAGCTTTCGGAGCGTTATATCACCGACCGTTTCCTGCCCGACAAGGCAATCGACCTTGTTGACGAGGCCGCATCGAAACTGCGCCTTGAAATAGATTCGGTGCCGCAGGCCCTTGATGAGATTTCACGTATGATTGCACAGAAGGAAATCGAACGTGAGGCTATCAAGCGCGAGGGTGACAAGGCCAAAGTGCGCGACATAGAGAAAGACCTCGCACAGCTTCGCGAGGAAGAGAAGGAGTTCACGGCAAAATGGAAAGCAGAGAAAGAACTGATAAACAAAATCCAGCAGAACAAAATCGACATCGAGCAGCTGAATTTCGATGCCGAGAAGGCCGAACGTGAAGGGGATTATGCCAAAGTAGCCGAAATCCGCTACTCGAAGGTGCAGCAGAAAGAAGCCGAGAATGTGCAGATTCAGGAGCAGCTGAAATCGATGCAGGGTGAGAAAGCCCTTATAAAGGAGGAAGTTGATGCCGAGGATATTGCCGATGTCGTGTCGCGGTGGACGGGAATCCCTGTCAACAAGATGGTGCAAAGCGAGAAGGAGAAACTCCTGCATCTTGAAGAGGAGCTGCATGGGCGTGTGGTGGGGCAGGACGAGGCCATACGTGCTATTGCCGACGCTGTGCGCCGCAGCCGTGCCGGCCTTAACGACCCGCGCCGACCTATCGGTTCGTTCATATTCCTAGGCACGACCGGAGTGGGTAAGACCGAGCTTGCAAAGGCTTTGGCGGAATATCTTTTCGATGACGAGAATATGATGACCCGCATCGACATGAGCGAATACCAGGAGAAGCATGCCGTGTCGCGACTGGTCGGGGCGCCTCCGGGATATGTAGGTTACGACGAGGGTGGCCAGCTTACGGAAGCCGTGCGGCGCAAGCCCTATTCGGTGGTTTTGTTTGATGAAATCGAGAAAGCCCATCCTGATGTTTTCAACATCCTGTTGCAGGTGCTTGATGATGGTCGCCTGACCGATAACAAGGGGCGTATGGTCAATTTCAAGAACACCATAATCATCATGACCTCAAATATGGGGTCGGCGGTTATCCGTGACAATTTTGCCAAGATGACTTCCGATAATCATGACGAAGTTGTGGGGCAGACCAAGCAGCAGGTTCTCGACATGCTCAAACAGACCATCCGGCCTGAGTTCCTGAACCGAATCGACGAGACTATAATGTTTACGCCCCTTAATGAGGCCGAAATCGAGGAGATTGTGGGATTGCAGGTGAAAAGCGTTCAAAAAATGCTGTCGGCTAACGGTATAACGCTCGAAGTCACGCCTGCCGCGTTGAAATTCCTGGCCGAGGAGGGTTATGACCCCGAATTCGGCGCACGCCCTGTGAAACGTGTAATCCATAGATTGGTTCTTAACCGTTTGTCGAAGGATATCCTTGCGCAGACTGTCGACAAAGAGAAGCCTATCGTAATCGATGTCGAAAATGACGATTTGGTTTTCAGGAATTAAGCTTCAGGGCATGCGAAGATGACAATGTGATGCATGCCGGATATTAAGAGATTGTCTAAAAAATTTTTCAAATGGATTATCTGCCGATTTTTAGGCTCTTTTTGGTAAATTTTCAGCTTTTAATCGGTCACGATGCCCGCATCGCTCCCTCTTCAAACTTCGAAATTTACTCAAAAACACCTCTAAAAATCTTTTGGAAAAAATTTTAGACAATCTCGAAATCAAAGTGACTATTTAACCGAAGCCGGGGCGCATGTCCACGCCCCGGCATTACCAAAATTCAAAGGGATATGAAGAAGTATTTTTATTATCTGCTGTTTTTACTGCCATTGACGTTTGTTGCGGTGGCTTGTGATGACGATGATAACGACATTCCGAACGTCGGCATACAGGCGACAATTTCGGGGGGTGTGTTTGAAGGTGATGAAATCTATGTTGCCCAAGGGGATGAGCTTGTTATAGACGCCCTGACCCTTATCAACAATACTGATAAAGAGGGCGCGCTCGGTGCTGTTTCCTATTATTGGGATCATTATCTCATCGGCACCAACCTTACCCAGCCTTTCGAGCTCAAGCTTGAGACAGCCGACCAGCCGGTAGGGCGTCACCTGCTCCAGGCCCAGATGCCTATCTATGTGGTTGACTATCCGATTTGCTGGGGCTATATCCAGTATTATGTCAATATCGTCGAGGCCCAGGACGACCTTCCCGACAGCGGTGGCGAAACCTCCAAGGTTGTCAGCGGAATTATCAAAGCCAAGGAATGAGAGTGCCTTGCCGGGTTGAATTAATATCGGCACGGTAAATTATGTGGCTGAATTACAGTGGGGTATTATGATGAATCATGATGCCCTGCTTATTTTGTCCCTTCCGGGAATAATAACAACTCGAAATTAACGTTATTAAATGGAAAAATCTATGCGGCACGGAGCGGCTTTTGTCAGCCTGTGCGGCAGTAGCGTGAAAGCATGTTGATGATAAAGGCATCCTTTTGCGCCATGGTTTTTGTGCTTGTGTATAAAAAAGTGGTTTGAACCGATTGAATCACTTCAAAATAATGGCTTTATGCCCCCTGTTCCCTATGCGGATAACCTCATCTATAGTAACATACAAAACCGATGTCGCAGAGCTGCAAAAATGCCTTGCGTGCCTTTTGGGCGATTCGGTCGGCAAAGTGTATGTTTGCGACAATTCTCCCGATGATTCGTTGAAGGGGGTGTGCGAGTCTTATCCCGATGTGACCTATATCCATCTGCCTGAGAACCCCGGTTACGGCACCGCCCATAATGTGGCCATGCGCAAGGCGATGGAAGAGGGGAGTACCTATCACCTGGTCATCAATTCCGATGTGTGGTTCGATAAAGGGGTGATAGCCTCTATCGCGGCATTTATGGATGCCAACCCCGATGTAGGGCAGCTGGCACCGAAAATGCTTGCGCGTGATGGCAGCCTGCAATATTCAGCCCGTAAACTGCCTACCCCTTTTGAGGTGTTTACCAAGCGCTTTCTGCCTGAAAGTTTTTTCCGTAGCAGCCTTAACGATTACCTGTTGGCCGACTGGAACCATAACGCCGCGGTCGACGTGCCTTTCCATCAGGGAAGCTTTATGTTTTTCCGTGTGGCGGCATTGCATGAGGTGGGCTTGTTTGACGAGCGTTTTTTCATGTACACCGAGGATATCGACCTTTCAAGGCGTATGCATAAAAAATTCCGGACACTTTATTGGCCGGAAGTATCGGTGACGCATCTTCACCGTGCTGAAAGTTATACAAGTTTCCGGATGATGATGGTGCATATCACTAGTATGATACGTTACTTCAACAAGTGGGGATGGATTATCGACCGTGAGCGCAAGGAACTGAACAAGCGGTTGAAAGACGAACTTGTGCGCCTCAAACAAAGATAACCCCCTTGCGGTGATGCCGCGCCGGTCTTTGTCAGGTGTCCCGGATTCCGGTATCTTTATTATTATCTATGTCGGTTGCGGGCGTGTTGCGCCCTGTTGTTATTGTTTTTCCGATAATTCTAGCCAGCGCATCTCCTTTTCGTCAAGAATGTCTGCCAGTTCGTTGTAGCGTCGTGATTTGGTCTCGATGTCGGTGATTGTCGCCCCGCTGTTGAATTCGGCTTCTAGTGCAGCGCGTTCGGCTGTGAGTGAGTCGATTTCGGCGGTCAGTTCTTCGAATTCCTTTCGTTCTTTAAACGTCATTTTGGCAGGCCGGTTGTCGGCCGGTTTGTGCCGTGTGTTGGTTTGTGCCGCTTTTTTCTGTTCTGCCGCGGCTTTTTCAGCCTCGTCGGTTTCCTGTTTCCATTTGCGGTAGTCGGTATAGTTGCCGGGAAAATCCTTTATCACGCCGTCACCTTCAAGCACGAACAGGTGGTCGACTATATTGTCGAGGAAATACCTGTCGTGGGATATGACGATTGCACATCCTTTGAAATTCGCCAGATATTCCTCGAGTATGCCGAGGGTTACGATGTCGAGATCGTTGGTCGGCTCGTCGAGAATCAGGAAGTTCGGCGATTTCATCAGCACCGATGCCAGGTATAGGCGGCTTCGTTCGCCTCCGCTGAGTTTTGCTATGAGTTTCTGCTGGTCGGCTGGTGTGAACAGGAACTGTTGCAGGAATTGCGACGGCGATAGCCGTTGCTGGCCGTCGTTAAGCACAATGTCCTCGGAGATTTCGGTTATGGCATCGATGACTTTCTTCGAAGGGTCGAACGAGATGCCGTCCTGGTTATAGTATCCGAATTTTACGGTTTCACCGATGTCCCATGTCCCGCTGTCGGACGGCTCGATTCCGAGCAGCATTTTGATGAATGTGGATTTACCTACGCCGTTGCGCCCGATTATGCCCACTTTCTCATAGCGTGAGAAGATGTAGCTGAAATCGTCAAGTATTGTCTTCTCGCCGAATTTCTTGCATATATGGGTGGCTTCGAAAATCTTCGAGCCGATATATGATGATTTTACCGACAGCTCCACATTGCGTTCGCGCAGGTCGACGGCTGCACGTTGTTTGAGGTCGTGGAAAGCATCGATGCGGTAGCGTGCCTTACCGGCGCGAGCCTGCGGCTGGCGGTTCATCCATTCCTGTTCGCGGCGCAGGGTGTTTTTCACCTTTGCGAGTTCCGAGGTCATGGCTTCGATGCGTTCGCGCCGGCGGCGCAGGTAGTTGGCGTAGTTCCCTTCGTGGATATATATTTGCGAGCGGTCTATTTCAATGATTTTGCTGCATACGCGGTCGAGGAAATAGCGGTCGTGTGTCACCATTAGGAGCGTTACCCTCGACCTTGAAAGGTAGTTTTCTAGCCATTCGATTGAAGAGATGTCAAGGTGGTTGGTCGGTTCGTCGAGTATGATAAGCTGGGGGCTTTCAAGTATGATTTTTGCGAGTGCCACACGTTTTTTCTGCCCTCCTGAGAGCTGGCCTACGGGTTGTGTGAGGTCGGAAATGCCGAGTTGCGACAGCATTTGTTTGAGCCTGTCCTCATAATCCCACGCCTGGGCGGCGTCCATCAGTTCGCTGGCCGCTGTAATTGCCCTGGCATCGTTGCTTGACAGGGCATGTTCGTAGGCATCGATTGCCTCAGTTATTTTGCCATTGTCGGCAATGCAGGTTTCAAGCACGCTTTTATCGTTGTCAAGATTGGGAATCTGTTCTAAAAAGCCGGTCTTTAACCCGTTGCGGAACACGACAGAGCCGCTGTCATAGCCCTCTGTTCCGGCTATGCAGCGCAGCAGCGTGGTTTTACCCATGCCGTTTTTAGCGATAAGCCCTATCTTGTCACCCTCGTTTACCCCGAAGGTTACATCGGCGAACAGCACACGGTCGCCGTAGCTTTTGGTCAGATTTTCAATTTGCAGGAAACTTGCCATGTCCGATTTTTTGTAATGCGTTTGCAAAGGTAGTGATAATGCTATTTATCTCTATCCATTTCCGGTTTCTTTTTGATGGCCGGTTGAATGGATGAGTATGCGTATGTTTTGGATATGGTTGCCTGATTAAGCGTTATTGCGCATGGGCTGAAGTGGCTGATGGCTATGTCTGCACTGGGTGAGCCTGAGCAGAGGGCATGGCGGTATATCCTCTCATAAATTATGGCAGTGTGAATATGGCAAAAATTTGCTGTTAAAATGATGAAGTTTCATTAATAATTAGTAATTTTGGCGGTGATTGATGGCCTACAGGCTTTCAATCGGCCGTTGATTCGTGTCTAATAACCATGTGAAATATAACCCAAACTATTTTTATACCTAACCATGGCAGATAACAAAGAAAAACTGTTCACTCAGTTTCCGCCCGTGAGCTATGAAACATGGCGCGCGAAGGTGGATGCCGACCTCAAGGGTGTACCCTTTGAGAAAAAACTGGTGTGGCGCACTAACGAGGGCTTCGATGTCCAGCCGATGTACCAGCGTCAGGATATTGCAGAACTCAAGACCACGGATTCCCTTCCCGGTGAGTTCCCCTATGTGCGCGGAACCCGTGACAACAACCATTGGCTTACCCGTCAGGAGATTCTCGCCGCTGACCCCGCCGAGGCAAACAAAATTGCCCTCGACGTGCTTCAGAAGGGTGTGAATTCCTTGGGATTCAACCTGAAGGAACCGACCGAGGATGCTGTTGCAACAGTTCTCGGAGGCATCGACCTTGAAAAGGTTGAAATCAACTTCAACACCTGCCCCCGCAAGGCACTCGACCTTGCCCGTGCGCTGGTGGCATATATCAAGAAAAACGGCGCCGAAGAAAAATTCCACGGCTCCATTGACTATAACCCGTTCAAACGTGCTTTCCGTCACGGTTCGGCTGTTGACGCTGCCGCTGTGGCGGCCGATGCAAAGGAGCTGCTTGACATTGTGAAGGATGTTCCGGCTCTCCGTTGCCTTGCCGTTGATTCGGTTGTGTTCAACAACTCGGGTGCCTATATCTTCCAGGAATTGGGATATGCCCTCGCCTGGGGTGCCGAATGGCTCACATTGCTCACCGAAGCCGGTGTGGATGCCGTAACGGTGGGTTGCCGCGTGAAATTCAATATGGGTGTTTCATCCAATTATTTCATGGAACTGGCAAAATTCCGTGCTGCACGCATGATGTGGGCACAGATTGTGGAGCAATACAATCCCGAATGCAAGTGCGCATGCAAAATGATGGCACATGCCGTTACGTCGCGCTTCAACCAAACTATATATGACGCCCATGTGAACCTGCTCCGCAGCCAGACCGAGGCCATGTCGGCCGCATTGGCAGGCGTGGATTCGATTACCGTCACCCCGTTTGACGCGCCTTACAAAACCCCCGACGAATTCTCGGAACGCATAGCACGCAACCAGCAGCTCCTGCTTAAGGAGGAAAGCCATCTTGACAAGGTCGTAGACCCCGCAGGCGGTTCTTACTATGTGGAGACCCTTACCGTTTCCATCGCACAGGAGGCCTGGAAGCTGTTCCTCGGGGTAGAGGAGAAGGGCGGTTTCGTTGCATGTGTGAATGAAGGCGAAATCCAGGCAGCCGTGAATGCCTCGTCGGTAAAACGTCACCAGGATATGGCCCGCCGCAAGGAAATCCTTCTCGGAACCAACCAGTTCCCCAATTTCAACGAGTTCGCGGCAGAGAAAATCGAAAACGGAGGTTGCTGCTGCGCCAAGAAAGAGGGTGAGGCTGCTTCGTGTGGCTGCGCTTCGGAAGGTGATGCCGCCAAGGCTCTCCGCAGCGAGCGTCAGGCCAGCGATTTCGAGGCATTGCGACTGGCAACAGAACATGCCGCCAACCGTCCGAAAGTGTTCATGCTCACTATCGGAAACCTGGCCATGCGCCTTGCCCGTGCACAGTTCTCATCGAACTTCTTCGGTTGCGCAGGCTACGAGATTATCGACAATATCGGTTTCAAAACCGTGCAGGAAGGCCTCGACGCGGCTATGGAAAAGAATGCCGACATCGTTGTGCTTTGCTCATCCGACGATGAATACGCACAGTTCGCCCCCGAGGCATTCAAGTTGCTCGAAGGCCGTGCGGAATTCGTTGTTGCCGGTGCGCCCGCATGCACCGACGAGCTTAAGGCTCTCGGCATCGAGAACTTCATCCATGTGCGCAGCAATGTGCTCGAAACCCTTCAGCAGTTCAATCAGCGTCTTTTAAAGTAAGTCAGCCATGAAACCCGATTTCAAAAACATAAACATCATAGCCGACGCTTTCGGTGCGCCGGCAACTGCCCCTGCGGCAGCCGGTGAGGATTGGCTCACTCCTGAGCTGATTCCCGTCAAACCCGTATATACGAAAAACGACCTCGAAGGGATGGAGCATCTCGACTATGTTGCCGGTCTGCCCCCGTTCCTGCGCGGCCCATATAGCGGTATGTATGCAATCCGTCCCTGGACAATCCGCCAGTATGCCGGATTCTCTACCGCTGCCGAATCAAACGCGTTCTACCGCCGTAACCTGGCTTCCGGCCAGAAAGGGCTTTCGGTTGCATTCGACCTTGCCACACACCGTGGTTACGATGCCGACCACCAGCGTGTTGTAGGCGACGTAGGTAAGGCCGGTGTGTCGATTTGCTCGATCGAGGATATGAAGGTGCTTTTCGACGGTATCCCCTTGAACAAGATGTCGGTGTCGATGACCATGAACGGTGCCGTGCTTCCCGTGCTCGCTTTCTACATCAACGCGGGTCTCGAACAGGGTGCCAAGCTCGAAGAGATGGCCGGTACGATTCAGAACGACATCCTTAAGGAGTTCATGGTGCGTAACACCTATATCTATCCACCTGAATTCTCGATGCGTATTATCGCCGATATCTTCGAGTACACTTCGCAGAACATGCCTAAGTTCAACTCGATTTCGATTTCCGGCTACCATATGCAGGAGGCAGGTGCGACCTGCGACATCGAGCTGGCCTACACACTTGCCGACGGTCTGGAATACCTCCGCGCAGGTGTCAACGCCGGAATGGATATCGACACCTTCGCACCGCGCCTGTCGTTCTTCTGGGCTATCGGCATGAACTTCTTCATGGAGATTGCCAAGATGCGTGCCGCACGTATGCTCTGGGCCAAGATTGTGAGCCAGTTCAATCCCAAGAACCCCAAATCGCTCGCACTCCGCACCCACTCGCAGACTTCGGGCTGGTCGCTTACCGAGCAGGACCCGTTCAACAACGTGGGCCGCACATGTATCGAGGCAATGGGTGCCGCATTGGGTCATACCCAGTCGCTCCATACCAACGCCCTCGACGAAGCTATCGCCCTTCCCACCGACTTCTCGGCACGTATTGCCCGTAACACCCAGATTTATATCCAGGAAGAAACATACGTATGCAAGGAAATCGACCCGTGGGCAGGTTCATACTATGTTGAATCGCTTACCAACGAGATAGCCCACCGCGCATGGCAGCACATCCAGGAAATCGAGAAACTTGGCGGTATGGCCAAGGCTATCGAGACCGGTCTGCCCAAGCTCCGCATCGAGGAAGCTGCCGCACGTACGCAGGCCCGTATCGACTCAGGCCGTCAGACCATTGTAGGTATCAACAAATACCGCCTTGCGCATGAAGACCCCATCGATATTCTCGAAATCGATAACACGGAAGTGCGCAACGAGCAGTGCGCCCGCCTTGAAGAACTCCGCAAGGATCGCGACGAGGCTGCCGTAAAACAGGCTCTTGCCGACATCACAGAATGCGTACGCACGAAGAAGGGCAACCTTCTCGACCTCGCCGTCAAGGCTGCCGGGTTGCGTGCGTCGCTTGGTGAGATTTCCGATGCCTGCGAAGATGTAGTAGGGCGTTATAAAGCTGTAATCAGAACAATTTCAGGCGTGTATTCAAGCGAAACGAAAAATGATCCCGACTTCCTCAAAGCTCAGAAAATGACTGAGGAATTCGCGAAACGCGAGGGTCGTCAGCCCCGTATCATGATTGCAAAAATGGGTCAGGACGGTCACGACCGTGGTGCCAAGGTTGTAGCTACAGGCTATGCCGACTGCGGTTTCGACGTAGACATGGGCCCGTTGTTCCAGACCCCTGCCGAGGCTGCCCGCCAGGCTGTGGAGAACGACGTGCATATACTCGGTGTATCCTCGCTGGCTGCCGGTCACAAGACCCTCATCCCGCAGGTTATCGAGGAACTCAAGAAACTCGGACGTGAGGATATCATGGTGACCGCCGGCGGTGTTATCCCCGCACAGGATTATGACTTCCTCTATAAGGCAGGTGTTGCCGCCATCTTCGGCCCTGGCACCCGTATCCCTGTTTCGGCAATCCGCATGCTCGAAATCCTCAACGGCGAAGCCTGATAGCTTACCGTCGGTAGTATAAAAAAACAATCGGTATTGTGTCGTCAGATGCAATACCGATTGTTTTTTTACTGGATTTACGGACGTTGCCGCCTCATTATGTCGAGGTATTTTAATTATATGTATCGCAGTATGATAAGCCCTATAGGGGAAGTTAATTATATGATAGAAATACAAACGGCGATGTGTCGAATGTCAGACACATCGCCGTTTTTAGGGTATATGGATGGGTTTGTCGGATATACCCAACTGCAGTTATAAATGTAACACCCGGAAAAGGTCTCAGGGTTTGTTACCTGGCTATGAACTTGGTGTGGCTGGCGGAGCCATCGGCGTGGATTTCGGTGCGGATAACCACTGTGCCCGGGGCGGAAGTGAGGATGGTGCGGCCTGAAAGGTCGGTGTAGCGGGTTTCGATTACTTCGCCTGCGTTATCGGCGGCAACGTTTTCAACCCCTGCAAAAGAACCGACTTCATGGATTGCGGATTCCACCCCGTCGATGTTGACGCCGAAGAAGTCGTTGCGGTGTGCGGTGACCGAGAATCCGTAGGATGTTTTGGGGTCGAGGCCGGTGAAGGTGTGTGATGTGGTGTTGGCCACGCGCTCTGTCGACAGGCGGTTGTATGCCTTCTTGCCGGGTTCAAGCTTTTGTGAAATCTTGATATAGTCGAGCATGAATTTTTTGAGGCTCTTTGATTCAAAGCGTACAGTGCCGTTTACAGAGGCATTGGGTAGGGTGATTACCTCTTCCACGATGCCGTTGTCGGGAACTGTCAGCACTGTTGCATTTGCGGCGTTGAATTCCCCGGTGTAGACGGTGATGATGTCTTCAGGAATACCTTGCAGTTTTACGCTTACAGTGGCTTCACCGCTGTTGAACCCGATTTCGGGAGAGTAGATATACCCGCCTCCGTAGGGACGGCCTTGGATGAATGTGCCTCCGAATGTGCCGAGCATACCGTCCGCGATTATTGCCGAGTTGATGTACCATCCGGGAACCGTGGTGTAGTTGTCGGGCGTGATGTTTTCAACGGGGGCATCGAACGTACCCTCGGTGGCTTTGGAGAAGTCGTCCTCGAGCAGTACTACTTCCGTGCTGCCGTCCTCTGAGCCTATGAGAACTTCATAGTTGGTGATTGTATAGGCTGTTGCCTTGGGGTCGGCCACCCAGTTGGCAGTGTAGGATGTTTCGGTAAATGCTGAAGCCCCTGTTGTTTCCGATGGTGTGAGGCATTCGATGCGTGCGAAAGCCGGGGCGGATGTCTCGTCACCGGCCACGGCACGCACCATTGCGTAATAATCCATCGTCGGGTCGAGGTTGCCGGCTTTGTATGTCGTGCCGTCGGTTATTTTTGCATCCTTTACCAGATATACGTATGGGCGGTAGCTGTAGGATACCCCGCTGATGTTCATTTCGCCTACGGCTTCTTCGTTGTAATAATATGCTGCCTCGATTTGGATGGATGATGTTTCCGGACTGAGCACCGAGGGGAAGATTATGTCGGTGCCAAGTTCGTTGTAGGCTGCCAGCTGACCCATATATATATCGGAGCGGATAATCGAGCTCATGTTGCCATATGCGTCATGTTCCCTGAAAATAAGGTAAGGGGTGTTTTCGTTTGCTACACCGTTTGTCCCGGTTACGGAGAATGTGAAACTTGCTTCTGTCAGGTATCCGGGAACGGCGGGTGAATTGTATGTCGGATTCTCTTTGTTGAGGGTGTGGTTCTGAGCCTTTTGGCCGGTCATTGATTCACCAAGGGAATAAACTGAAACCAGGTAGCCTGTGGCTCCGGGAACCGCATCCCATGTGAGGGTGATATCGGTGCCGGTATAATCCGATTTGTTTAACTCATAAGGGGCATCAATTGCCAGTGCAGCCAGTGACAACGGAAGGAGCATCGCTCCGAAAAGTAAACGTTGTTTCATAAAAGTTGAAATGTAAAATTAAATTGGTGTATTATACTTGTGAATCGGTTTTCAGGATTGTAATGTGATTTTGGTTATTGGTTGTAATAATCGGAGAGCAACCGCTAAGTTACGACAAAAAAACTAAAAAATCCCCCGAACCCGATATGAAAAGTTTTGTTCCATATGCGGATTCGGGGGGATTTTCACCAGCATGCCGTGTGTCGCACGATTTTGTCCTGCTGTTTCTTATGTTTTCAATCTTCGGTGGAATCAGTCCCGTCCGCAGGTTTGAGCCAGCGGTCGAGCCAGCGGAAGAATACGCGCTGCCACAGGATGGCGTTTTGGGGCTTGATAATCCAGTGGTTCTCGTCGGGGAAGATTACCATTTCGGCAGGTATGCCGCGAAGTTTGGCGGCATTGAATGCCATTTCACCTTGCGATGAGAGGATACGGTAGTCGAATTCGCCGTGGGTAATCAGAATCGGGGTGTTCCAACGGTCCACTAAACGGTGGGGTGAGTTGGCAAATGTGCGTTGTGCAACGGCGTTGTCCTTGTCCCAGTAGGCGCCGCCCATATCCCAGTTGGCAAACCACATTTCCTCTGTTTCGAGATACTGCGCCTCGATGTTGAATATGCCTGCATGGGCGATGAGGGCAGCGAAGCGGTTTTCATGTATGCCTGCGAGCATGTAGACCGAGAATCCGCCGTAGCTTGCGCCTACGGCACCGATGTGGTCGCCGTCAACATAGGGGCGTTGCTTCATGTAGTCGACAGCTGCAAGATAGTCGCGCATGTTCTGTCCGGGGTAGTCGCCTGAAATCTGTGCGTTCCATTCTGTGCCGAAGCCGGGCAGGCCGCGACGGTTGGGTGCAATGACGATGTAGCCGTTCGATGCCATGAGCATGAGGTTCCAGCGGTAGCTCCAGAACTGGCTTACTGCCTGTTGGGGGCCTCCCTGGCAGTAGAGGATTGCGGGATATTTCTTATTAGGGTCGAAATTCGGGGGGAGCACCACCCATGTGGTCATGAGTTTGCCGTCGGTGGTTGGCACCATTTCCTTGGTCATCGTGGGCGCGGTGATCTGTCCGAGGATATCCTTGTTGACCGATGTCAGCGCTGTTGCAACCTGGTTCTTGACCGAGAAAATCTCGTTGGGGTAGAGGTAGGAATGACGCATTGTCACAATGGCGTCGGTGCCTACGGGTGCGAGTGCCGCATAATCGCAGATGTCGCTTCCCGAGGTGACCATGGCAACTTTTTTCGAGGCGAGGTTTACGTTGAAAATCGGTGTCACGCCTTGGTAGGGAGCCAGGAAGTAGATTGATTTGCCGTCGGGGTTCCATGCGATGGCATCGGCTGTATAATCCCAGTTGGCGGTGAGGTCGGTTTTCACGCCGCTTGCCATATCCATGATGAAGATGCGGTTTTTATCCGATTCATAACCGTCATGTTCCATCGAGAGCCATGCCAGCTGTGAGCCGTCGGGGGAAAATGCCGGGTTGGTGTCATAGCCCGTCATCCCTTCGGTGAGGTTGCGTGTGGTTCCCGATGCAAGGTCGTAGAGGTAGAGGTCGGAATTTGTGGAAACGGCATATTCCATCCCGGTTTTCTTGCGGCTGGTGTAGACGAGCTGTTTGCTGTCGGGCGACCAGGCAAACGATTCGGCCCCGCCGAAAGGTTTCATTGGCGATTCGTATGGCTCATCCTGCATTATATCCTTTATGTTCTTCACACTGTAGCCGTCGAAATCGGCCAGGAAGGGGTGGGGGATTTCGGTGACCCATTCGTCCCAGTGCTTGTACATGAGGTCGTCGATGATGCGTGCGTTGGCTTTGGGGAGGTCGGGATATACATCCTGCGGCGTGCGGCCATATTTCACGGTCGAGATTAGCACCACTTTCTTGCCGTCGGGTGATACGACGAAGCCGCCGACGCCGTTTTCCATGCGGGTTACCACATGGCGGTTTGTCCCGTCGGCATTCATTACCCACATTTGGGGTTTCCCGTCTTTTTCGGCCACGAATGCGATGCGCCTGCCTCCGTCAATCCACACGGCTTCGTTTTCCGAATAAGGGGTGGTGGTGAGACGGCGCACGTCGCTGCCGTCGGTGTTCATCACATAAAGCTCGTTGTTGGATTTGTTCTGCTCCACGCTCTCATAGCTCACGCCATAGAGAATCCTGGTGCCGTCGGGCGATACTTTCGGGTTGCTTACGCGTCCAAGCGCCTCGAGCGCCTCGATGTCGAAAATGCCGTTGGCCGATTTGAAATCGGGCTTGTCGATAAGCTTCTGGCAATTGTCGCAGCAGCTTGAAAGTGCGCCTGTCAATAGCGTGGCTGACATAGCTAACGGAATGATTAATTTATTCATCTGTTATAAATGGTTAGATTATATGGTGCGGATTCATGTCCCTGTGTTGGCTTTAGGGAAACCGTCACTGCAAATTTAGTGATTTTAATCGACTGGTAAAAGGGAAGAGCGTTAATCCCGGAATATCGGCAGGCATGTGGCGGGAGGGTGATGTCAGGTCTTGTTTTTGAGTTAAAAATTAGTTAAATTTACTTGCTGCGCGTAAATGGTGTTTTGAGTTTGTTTTAACATATCGCATTTTTGTTTTATGTGCTGTAAAAAAGCGGATTGTTTGTTGCTTATAAAGGGGCGTATTCTTATTTTTTTTGGTTCGGTTTAACATTTACCCCCCCCCCATTTTAACGATTGTTTAGATTTTTGAGATTTTTTATTGTAATAATATAAAATTAAATTTGCAGCGAAATAATGTAAAAACACCCCCGAAAAGGGAAAGAAAGACACATGGCAGATACCATGCTTCCTTCTATCAGTAGAGATTAACGAAATCGATATACTTACATTCCGCGGATTCCATCATACCATGAAGATATTTCCGCAACTATACTGAAAATGATGAAACGCATTTTTGCATTTTTTGCACTTGCCTGGGCAAGTATCGGCTTTATGCTGAACAGCCAGCCGTTAGCGGTGAAAACGAACCTGCTGGGCTGGGCTACGACTACTATGAATGTAGGGGCTGAAATAGCCGTTGCACACCGGCACACCGTGCAGTTGTTCGGCGCACTTAATCCTTGGACTTTTTCCGGCGGACGCCGCGTCCGTTTCTGGTCGGCACAGCCTGAGTGGCGTTATTGGCTGTGCGAAAGGTTTAACGGTCATTTTTTCGGTCTCCACGCCTTAGGTGGTGAGTATAACGTGAGGAATGTGGATATGCCTTTCGGCATCCTGCCCCACACCGAAAAGGGGAGGCACTATGAGGGTTGGTATGTAGGAGCCGGCCTCACTTACGGCTACCAGTGGATGCTTTCGCGCCATTGGAACCTCGAGGCTTCGATCGGTGTTGGTTACGCTTATTCGCCCTATAAGTTATACGGGCGTTGCGACCGCTGCCTTGACCGTGGCCACCGCAACTACGTAGGCCCCACCAAAGCCGCCCTCAGCATTATCTACATATTCTGACCCAATCATTTTTGCAAGTTATCCCCCAATGAAACTCAACATAGCAATTGCCGCTTTGTTTGGTTGCGCTGCCGTTTCCGGCAATGCCAACAACGTTAACAATGCCGCCTCGGTAACCGCCGAATCCATAGCCACCGGGCGCGTCGGCGATAAGATGTATCTGTCGATGGTTCTGAACCTCGACTCGCTTGAAATCGAATCCAACCGGCGTATCATCTTCACCCCGCTCCTGATTGGTTCGAACCTTGCTGACACGGTTTCGTTCAGCGAGGTGATGGTTAACGGGCGGCGCCAGCACATAGCTTTTGAACGCGGCAACGGCGGATTTGCCGGAACCGAGGTCAGGCGCATGAACAACACCGCGCAGCGGCTCACCTACAGCGATTCCGTGCCTTATGAGGAGTGGATGGAATATGCAACCCTTTATCTGGCCAATGACCTCTGCGGGTGCGGCAACGTGCTCGACCGTGGTCGCAACGAGTTGGCGGTTATTGACATGCGTCCGGCTCCAGAACCTGAGTTCGAGGCATTGACATGCTTTGTAAGCCCCGAGGTGGAGGCTGTGAAAACTCGCAGCGAACGTGGCAGCGCGTTTATCGACTTCGTGGTCAACCGCACCGAAATCAAGCCTGATTACCGTGGTAACATGGCGGAACTCATAAAAATCACCTCGACAATCGACCTTGTGAAAAACGACCCGGATGTGTCGATAACCGCTGTGAAGATTCACGGATATGCATCGCCTGAAGGCTCGTTTGCCAATAACAAGCGTCTGGCCGAAGGGCGTGCAAAAGCGCTGGCCGAATATGTAGGCCGTCTGTATAGTTTCCCTTCGGGTATGATAAAGGTGGAATCCACCCCCGAGGATTGGGAGGGGCTGCGCCGGTATGTGGCCGATTCGCTCAAGCTTGACGACAGGGATGGAATCCTTGCCGTTATCGACAATACCGACCTTGCGCCCGATGCCCGCGAATGGAGGTTGAAATCGCGTTTCCCGCAGCAATACCGCATCCTGCTTGACAAGGTTTACCCGGCCCTGCGCCATTCCGACTACGAGGTAGAGTATGTTGTGCGCCCGTTCAATCTTGAGGAAGCACGGGTCATGCTCTCCGAAAATCCCCGCATGCTCAGCCTGCACGAACTCTATATGATTGCCAAGAGCTACGAACCGGGCAGTGATGAGTTCAACGAGGTGTTTGAGGTGGCCGTGCGCCTGTTCCCATCCGATCCTGTGGCGAACCTGAATGCAGCGATTACGGCTTTCAACCGCCGCGACATCCCCGCCGCAGAGCGCTACCTGGCTAAAGCCGGAAACCATCCGCAGGCAGCCGTGGTGCGCAAGGCGATTGATGAATCGAAGGCGCTTTCCGACTGAAATACCAGTCTCGGAGTATGTTTACTTTCAAATCAAACGTACTCTGAAACTTCAAGTAATGCGTTAGAATAAAAGTAATTACATTATATTCATCTTTAACTTTAATTTTATGAATTTTAAATCCATTTTTTCAGCTGTTGCGTTGTCGGCGCTGATGGTCGGATGTTCGTCGGACGATTTGGACGTGATGCCGGACAATTCCAACCAGGGGGGAGCAGATTCCTCAACCGTCGGATACCTCAACGTAGACATCAACCTTCCGTCGGTAAACGCTGCCGGAGGCCGTGCGTCTGACCAGTCGAACGACCAATTCGATGATGGCCTGGCATCGGAGTATGCCGTAACAAGCGCCCACCTTGTATTGTTTGATACTGATGATGAAACTTCGGCTAAAGTTCACGGTGTGTTCCAATTCACTGATCTCAAGCCATGGAACACTGACGACAATATCGACAATGTGACAGCAAATGCCAAATCAGTCATCAAGATAGATGTGCCGAGTGTTAACAAGAGCCTTGGTGCGATTGTGATGCTCAACGCCCCTGAAGACCTGTTGGCAAAGATTAATAATGACAAACCTACCTTCAAGGCATTCTTTTCCGAGGCTTATGTTTCAGGCGCTGAGCTTGCAAACACATCGGCCGACAAGGGCTTTTTCATGACCAATGCACCCCTCTATGATGCCAAAAGTGCTAAGGCCAGAAGCTTTGTCAGCATCCCGTCACAGAGCATATGCTTCACACGTGAAGAAGCGCTTACGAAAACCCCTGTCGAAATTTTTGTTGAACGTGCCGTGGCCAAGATAAATGTTTCCACAATCAACAACGGCGCGTATGACCTCACTTTGGATTCGGATAAGTATGTTGCCACTGTGACCGGATGGGATTTGGATATTACCAACAAAAAGTCCTATATCGTGCGCAATGTCAATGCCTATAACGGTGACGACGGTTTTGATGTATGGAAAGATTACACATCAAAGGCCGGAAACGGACTCCGCTTCTACAGCACGGCTTCCAACCGCATCTACTGGGCACTTGACCCCAACTATAATGCGGCCCAGCATGCCGATCTTGATGCGAACTTCAACACAATCAAGGTGGTATCGTCGAAGGCGATTGACAGGAGCGAATACATCCTTGAAAACACGTTTGATGTTGCAAACCAAATGCGTAACCGTACGACCCGCACCATCATCCGTGCCACTTTCGCACCTGAGGGCAAGGATCCCGAAACATTCTATCAGATTGGTTCGTCGAGCACAATCTATGATAAAGCCGGTATGCAGACACTGGTTAAGTCGCAGGCTGTGAAAGTGCTCACCGATAAGACAGATGCTGAAAAATATGTATTTGCATCCAATACGTCTGTATCGGCAACTGCCGGAGAGCATCAACTTCAGTTTGGCGACGTAAATTACGACGGCACAGACCTGACCAAAGATGAACTGGATGCCCTGAACGGGGCGCTCGGCGTAATTACCACCTATAAGGATGGTATCTGCTACTATGTGGCCCGCATCCAGCATTTTGGTGACACATATACCCCCTGGAAAAACGGAGACCCCACTTATGGTGACCCAGGCGTTGAGACCGACAAACTTTACCTTGGCCGTTATGGTGTGGTACGTAACAACTGGTATGAACTCCAGATTTCGGAAATCAGGAACCTCGGTCATCCCACCATTCCAGAAGCTCCCAGCACCCCTGACGACGAAAACAACTATTATATCTCGTTCAAGGTCAATATCCATTCATGGGCTAAACGTGTGCAGAACGTGATTCTTTAATCCGGCCTGTAAACGACAGACAACACTTGACTTAAAGAACCGGGGGCGCGTTGCGCCGTCAGCAGGGCATAGCGCCCCCGGTTTCCCTTATCTCTCCCCGATGTAAAAAAACGCAATATAAGCCAATCACAACAACCAATCAGCAATGACAGCAAAACACCTGACCGTAGTAATTTCGGGCATGCTCTGTCTGGCGGCGGCCGGACTCAGCGGATGCTCCCTGATGCACGACGACCTGGATCCGTGTCCGTCGGGAGTAGACCTTAAATTTGTCTATGACTACAACATCCAGCGTGCCGACATGTTTCCCGACCACGTGGGCGGGGTGACTGTTTATGTTTTCGACCGGTCAGGCCGATATATCACACAGCAGGAGGATTTCAACACCGCCGCCGAACATCCCCTGGCATCCCATTCCTACTCGATGCATCTCGACCTTGCCCCGGGCAGTTACCAGTTTGTGGCACTGGCCCATCAGCGTGGCATGGCTGACTGCCTTGCAGATGCCGGTGCGAAATACCGCCGCACCACTATGATACCGGGACAACACTCGCTCTCTGACCTTAAAGTGGTTCTTGACCGCATTGACGGCGAAGTTGTGAACGGGGGCATGCACCTCGACACATTATGGCACGGCATGAGCGCCACCCCGTTGGAGGTGCGCGACATGGAAGCTGCCTCGCAGACCATAAGCCTTATGCGCAACACCAAGAACCTCACCGTAAGCCTGCACCAGCTCGATGACCCCGCAGGCATCGACAGCGATGACTTCGACATAAAGATAACCGCCTCTAACGGTGTGACGGGCCACGACAACACCCCGTTGGCCGACGAATCCCTGACATATACCCCTTATGCCACCTGGACAACGGAATTCCCGGCGGCTGACGAGGGAGACAACGAAAACCGCACGGTGCAGGAACGCACGGCGCATGCCGCATTAAGCTTTAACAGGATAATCTACGACCGCACCGGGGCGGCCTACGGTTCTGACGCCTTGCTTACAATCTACAACAAGCATTCGCAGAAAACCGTGGCCACCATAAACCTGGCCGACTGCCTGGCCCAGGGACGCGGAGCTTTCGAATTCTATAACTATACACCGCAGGAATTTCTCGACCGAGAGTATGACTACAAGCTTGATTTCTTCCTTAAAGGCGATACGTGGCAGTATCTCGACCTGAAGATTTCGATTCTCTCGTGGTCCAAACGCATCCAGCGTGTGCAACTTGACTGACCAGCCTCAATATGATAAGTAAGTCATGAAAATTATTATGCGTAAATATTGAATAGTTCCCGCGACTTACTTAAGTCAGAAAAAATATCACTTAAGCATCCCCTTTAAATAAGATTTCACCGTCCGAATAAGAGATTGCCTTGAACACACTCCCATGAATCTGATTCATTTACGATATAGACTGTTTGTTGCCGCTTTCCTCGCATGCTGCGTTATCACTTCATGCTCGGAGGAGGGTGTGGAAGCCCCGGTAGTGGCTCAGCCGGGCACGATGACCATCTGCCTGGACGCAGGCGGGGCAGGTTCGCGTGCCGGGCAGGCAGATATCCCCGACAACATGTCGCCGTCGACTTACGACGAACGCACCATCAACGACCTTCGTTATTTCGCCTTCCCGGCCGACGCTTCGGCCCCGGGTGCCAAGGTGCTGAAAGGGCGTCTGATCCCTCCGACGCAGGAGGAACTTGCCGACGGGCGTTACAAGGAATATGTGGTGCGCGACGTGGAGCCTGGCAGCTACCGTGTGTATGTTGTGGCAAACATGCCGGAATGTGCGGATGCCGCCACCGAAAGCCAGTTGAAAGCCCTGCGGCTCGACTACGGCAAATCCACGCTTCCCGAAGCCGGCAACCTGCCGATGATTCACGAACCGCAAGGTATCACCGAGGTAGCGGCGGGTGGCACCGTGGTGACAGCCACCCTGCATTTCACATGCGTGAAGGTGAGGTATAACCTTATATTCGATAAGGAAAACAACGAGAACACGGCTACGGCATTCGGTAACCGGGGGCTTATTATCAAATCGGTGAACGGGCACAACCTGTCGGCCTCCACCCCCCTTGTGCTTGGCGGTGCGACAGCCGGTGAGGCTGCTTCGTTTTCGTCAGAGCTGCCTTCAGGGCGTTATTATGCCACATGGGGGCGCAACGATAATGCCGCAGGCCACGAGGATGTGATCAACGGCGTTGACGGCGTGCCTGCAACGTATGCCGACCGCTGGGTGTATCAGGGCACACTCTATCTGCCTGAGCGTTACACCGCCGACAGCGAAAAACAAAGCGCACTAAGCATAGAGGCCGTAGTGGTTGACAACACCCTGGCTCCTGATGCCGACGGCAAGGTCGATCCGGCCGACATACCGACAGGGTCGGTGAACACCTACCGCATAGAGCTGGGGCATGAAAACGAGAAGGGGCAGCCGCGCCAGTTCCCGCGCGGGACATATTACGAGATAATCGGCCAGATCGAGACCACCGAATTCACCGAGTTGCAGGCCGAAGTTAAGGTGGCCGAATGGGTGCCTGTGGCAATGGCGCATATGGGTCACACCACCTTGTCGGTCGACAAGACCGAGGCCAAGGTGACGTCGATTGAATCGGATTCGATACGCTACGTGTCGAATGCCGCCGAAGTGACGCTCGGATGCGACGATATGATTGACGGCAGGCCTGTGATTGTGCAATACGGCCAAAACACCCAAAGCCGGGTAATCAAATTCCGTATTAACCCCGACATACCTATAGGTGCCTTCGCCGAAGGTTCGAAATATCCTCCGACAGGCAAAGCAAAAATCTGGATTCAAGCCAATCATCTGCGCAAATACCTGGATGTGAGCTATAACGTGCAGCCATTTTTCGAAGTGACCCCCAAGGATGTCGCAATCAGCTGGCTTGAAAACATTGATTCGGATCCTACATACACAAAGACATTCCACTTCCAGACGAATCTCGGCGGCATAGCGGGCATTGACTTCCCCGCCGAGATGAGTGTAGGCTCGGCACGCATCAAGGTGGAATGCGACAATCCGTCGGCATCGGTGGGCACATTCACCGTCACGGCGCTCAACAACCCCGGCACCACAACCCTGTTCAACCTTACACTTAAGCCGGGCGACGGGAGCAATCCCGGACTGGCAGAAACCGTGACTGTGCGCGTCAAGCCGCCGCTGGGCGATTACCGTGTTTATTTCCGTCCGATCAACGATGAGCAGGGGGCAAATAACTGGCATGATGCACCATTTAATACTGTCGTTTTGCCGGAAGGGGGTGAGAATAACTGGACTACCACCTGGAGCGGCCCATTCTTCTATTGTTATTCGCAGATGGGAGAAACCATAGGCGGGGTGATTCCCGAATATTATGTGTGGCTGTTCTCTGAGGCGTGGCCCGGCAACCTTATGACTAAGGATCAGACCAACAAGGGATGGTATTATTTTAATATCGCCCCCGATAAAATCGCGACAAACGGAATGGACGGCTCCACGAAGACCATTATTCCCGGAGAAACACTCATGATGTTTAATTCGGGAGGTGACGGTGCGCACCGACATCGTTGCACCCATCACCTCGATCCGGGTTTACAGCTGTTTGACTATGAAGACCGTGAGGGGTGGGTGCTCTACGACCCGCTGCGTGCCCCATATTACAGCGTATATGACATGCGGCCTGAAATAGTCAACGCCAGATATGACATCTACACCCAGTTGCTCCCTACAAAATGGGATATATCATACGGGTTGATAGATGCGGAAAAAGGCAAACAATGCACCATATTCGGCACCCCGGTTTACACACAGGAAGAAGTGAACGGTGTAACGCTTTATCACACACAGTTTGAGTTCAAGGCTCCTGTAGGCGACCTGGCAAAGAACATTGTCATTTATTTTGCCGACGGTTCCAAGACGATGCTGTTTGACGGCGACAACTATGCCACATCCGATGCCACTGCCGAAGGCTATTGCTATAAACTTGAAGGCAGACTGACATGGAGCCGCACTCCGGTTGACATTGAAATACCCATGCGCAGGATTTATCTGAAAAATAATGAAAATTGGGCTTCGCCTTACCTCCATTATTGGATTGACGAAAATAACACTACTAGCTGGCCAGGCATAGCCATGAAGCAGTTACAGGATGGCAGCCAATGGTGGTATCTTGATATACAGGCCGAATACAACCATATAATTGTTTCAGATAACGGTGCCTCTCAGTCGCCTAACCGTCAGATTACGACTGGTACTGATGATTTGTATATCAACAATCAAGGCATCGTAATAGGTGACCGCCCGTAATAACAGATGTATCATAAGTAAGAGATTGTCAAAAAAATTTTTGGAAAAAATTTCAAACACTCTCTAAATCGTAAAAATTATAATGAGACCACGATTTATCAATATACTGCTGTGCTGCCTGTTGCTGGCATCGTGTAGCGATGACACGTCGGAATGGCTTGAACCGGAGCCGGAACAACCCGACAGGGTGAAGCTCACATTGCGTCTTCCCGGATTCAAGACAGCCTCCCGTGCTTCTGTCGACGACAATTCCATAACCTCCCTTCAGGTGCTGTTTTTCGACGGCGCCGGAAAATACCTTTCGGAAACCGGGGTCGAACAGTCGAAAATCACAGGCAGCGGCTCTACCTATGAGGTCACTCTGCCTATATTGCCTACTGCGGCATCTGTGCAGCTGGTGGCCAATTTCGGAGGGGAGCTAGGAGGGGATGCCGCCGCTGTGGCCATGACAGGCGACCCTAACAGCCGTGCCGACATCGTGTTCTTCGGGGAGGCATCGCTGGCTTCATTGGAAAAGGAGAATCCCTCGGTTACGTTGACCAGGTCGGTGGCCCGCACAGAGATTATTGCGACCGCCCCTGATTTCGAAATAGAAAAGGTCAGATTTTACGGCACCCCGTCAAAAGGACTGGTAGGGTGTGAACAGGCATCGGCGCCCAACCTTCCCGCCGGAATAAGCTATGCCGCCGAAGGGGCGGATATGGCAACCGACGGCACGCCCTATTATCATTACGAGGCGGAGGCCGGTAAATGTAGCCTTGTTATAAAGGGTAGCTACAAAGGGGTAAGCGGATGGTATAAGGTAGGGTATATCCCTGCTTCGGATGAAGATGCCGATAAAGGGGAAGAGGTTGCCCTGCTGCGCAACCACCGCTACAGGTTTACCATCACAGGGGTGACCGACAGCGGATGGGCAACTGAAAAGGAGGCTGCCGAATCGAAACCCGACAACCGCCTTGTCACGGATTTGCGCGACGATACGCCTGACATATATAATATAGTGGCATGCCGCGACTATATGCTTGGTGTGAGTGAGGATGTGCGTGTGGCATGCAATGCCGAATCGGCCGAATTGCATATCATCACTTCGTTCCCCGCCAAAGCGGGCAGCCCGCAATATACCGTCACCATCGATACGGAGGATGCGGAGTGGGTGACAGGTTATACGGAGACTGCATCCGGGGCTGTCGACGAAGGTGGCACGCAGAGTGCATGCACGGAATATACCCTGACATTCGGACTGAAGATGAACGACCGTTCGGAATTCGACCGCGAGACTACTGTAGAGATACGTTCGGGCGACCTTGTAAGGACGGTAAGGATAATCCAGGACGGCACCGATTTCAAACGCGACCCCACACGCCGGGTGATGATACACGGGCTTGAGTACCACGACGAAGCCTGCGATTATTTTGACTTTATCGACAACGAGCTGCAAGGTGCAACAGCCGAGGAGATGCGTGTGGCCCGCAATAACGGGCTTCATTTCCGGGTGTGCGATAACAGTTACTATTATACCATACCGATAAAGGATGGAGACGAAGCCGAGGTGCTGTCGGGCATAGGAAAGATACAGTTGTCGCGCGAAAATGGCAACTGGGTTATAAGGTGCATCGATAACACTGACTACAGCATGTGGACAGGGCGCATACGCATTTCAAACAGCGGGCTGACACGTGATGATTTGATAACGGTGACATATGATGTTTTCCATCTGGGGCTGTTCCATAGGCTTACCGGGCAATATCAGATTCCCGGCCCGGACGAGAGCCGGGAACGGTCGGGGTGGTTCTATTATGAGCAGGTAAAGGTTACAGGTACCGACGGGAAGGATTATTATGTGCTCGACCGCAATATGGCCGCAACCGGCAACAAATTCTATTCCCTCCACAGCTCGTTTTCACAAGGTAACGTGGAGTCGCGCGGCGGTTATTTCAAAATTGCCGACAACAAGAACGACACGCATCTGATTGACGGGCTTCCTCCACAGGGGTTCAGCATCCCCGAGGCTTACCAGTTGCAACAGCTCGGCATCTATGCCAAGAACGATGAAGACGGCACGGTGGCTCTTAACGTGACGGAGGGTGAGCTGAAGGAGGTGTACTTCCCCGGGTCGGGATATATGGAGGGAAGCATACACAAGGATGACAGCCACACATGTATATGGTCGCGCACGTTGTTGAGCGGAGCCCAGGGTTTTGCCGAGGATTCCCCGGAATATGGCTACTGGTTCATGTATCTTGACGTGTACGGGCAGAGTGTGAGCCTTGGCAATATGCGCCTGGCCACGCGCAGCAGCATAAGTCCTGACGGCATCGGTGCTTACAAGGCTATGCCTGTGCGCTGCATCATGGGTCCGGAGCCTCCTGTAGGGTGGAACATCCCGAAACCTGCCGAAGGGCGCCGCCGCGTCATCCTGCTCAACCTTACCGGGGATAATGTGACCATAAGCTGGAATAACGGATATCAGCCTGAGGCTGAGGCATGGCCGGATATGTATGATTGCGGCGGCAATGCCTTGTATTACGACATACCTGCCGTCGCTACCGAGATTACTGTTGACAACCACAAAGGTTACCGGCGCACATTCACATTGCCGGACGGGGAGCAGATTTCCACTATCGATGCAGGCTGACATTAAAGCCGGCTGAGCCATCGTTAGGCAGCAAAGATGCGGATAGAGGCTGTTGTTTGGCAGATTTTTTGTAATTTTGCATCCATAAGTAAGTCATAAATAAATTTTATGGCTTACTTGTTTTTCAAACGATATTCAGACACTAATTCAGAATTCAGAAATGCTGGCGACAAAATACAATCCTGCCGAAGTCGAGGACAAATGGTATGCTTACTGGATGGAACATGACCTGTTCCATTCCGAACCTGACGGGCGTGAGCCTTACACCATCGTGATACCTCCCCCTAATGTGACAGGGGTGCTCCACATGGGGCATATGCTAAACGAGACTATTCAGGATATCCTTGTGCGGCGTGCGCGCATGGAAGGGAAAAACGCTTGCTGGGTACCCGGCACCGACCATGCATCGATTGCCACCGAGGCAAAGGTGGTTGCCAAGCTCGCCAAGGAAGGGATAAAGAAAACCGACCTTACGCGTGAGGAATTCCTGCGCCATGCATGGGACTGGACCGAGCATCACGGTGGCATCATCCTGCAACAGCTCCGCAAGCTCGGCGCTTCGTGCGACTGGAGCCGCACGGCATTCACCATGGATGATGTGCGCTCACGCAGTGTTATCCGTGTGTTTTGCGACCTTTACAAAAAAGGTTACATATATCGCGGTGTGCGCATGGTCAACTGGGATCCGGCTGCCCTCACGGCACTTTCTGACGAAGAGGTCATCTACAAGGACGAGCATTCGAAGCTGTTCTACCTTAAATATTATGTAGAGGGGGAAGACCGCTACATCGTTGTGGCGACTACGCGTCCTGAAACCATCCTCGGCGATACCGCCGTATGTGTCAATCCAAACGACGAACGTTATCAATGGCTCAAAGGGAAGAAGGTTGTCGTGCCTTTGGTAGGGCGTGCCGTGCCAGTGATAATGGATGAGTATGTGGAGATGGATTTCGGCACAGGCTGCCTCAAGGTAACGCCTGCCCATGACGTGAACGACTATATGCTCGGGGAAAAATACAATCTCCAGGCAATCGACATATTCAATCCCGACGGCACAATTTCGGAAGCCGGCGGGATGTATGTGGGGCATGACCGTTTCGATGTCCGCAAGGAAATCATTGCCGACCTTCAGGAAAAGGGCCTGGTTGAAAAAATCGAGGATTACGACAACAAGGTGGGGTATTCGGAGCGCACGAAGGTAGTAATCGAGCCTAAGCTCTCCATGCAGTGGTTCCTGAAGATGGACGAACTTACCAAACCTGCCCTCAAGGCCGTTATGGATGACGACATCCGTTTCTATCCTTCGAAGTTCAAGAACACCTACCGCCACTGGATGACTGACACCAAGGACTGGTGCATAAGCCGCCAGCTTTGGTGGGGGCACCGCATTCCTGCCTATTTCCTCCCGGAGGGTGGGTATGTGGTGGCCGAAACCCCGGAAGAGGCGTTGACGCTGGCACGGGAGAAAACGGGTAACCCCGGTTTGCAGGCGTCAGACCTCCGCCCTGACGAGGACTGCCTCGACACCTGGTTCAGCTCGTGGCTGTGGCCGATATCGTTGTTCAACGGAATCCTTGACCCTGATAACGAAGAAATCAAATATTATTATCCGACTTCCGACCTTGTGACAGGCCCGGATATCATATTCTTCTGGGTTGCCCGCATGATTATAGCCGGGTATGAATTCAAGGGGGATATGCCTTTCAAAAATGTGTATTTCACAGGTATCGTGCGCGATGCCCTCGGCCGGAAGATGAGCAAATCGCTCGGTAATTCGCCCGACCCGCTCGACCTTATCGCCACTTATGGCGCCGACGGGGTGCGCATGGGGCTTATGCTTGCCGCACCTGCCGGAAACGACATCCTTTTCGATGACAAGCTGTGCGAAACAGGCCGGAATTTCTGCAACAAGGTCTGGAATGCGTTCCGCCTTGTAAAGGGCTGGGAGGTGTCGGAACAGGCCGCTACCCCCGGCGAAAGTGCCGTGGCGGTGGAATGGTTCGGCGAGAAGCTTGCTGAAACCGCTGCCGAAGTTGATTCGTTGATGAAGAAGTTCAGGCTTTCGGAAGCCCTGATGGCAATCTACCGACTGTTTTGGGACGAATTTTCGTCGTGGTATCTTGAAATGGTGAAACCGGCCTATGGTTCGCCGATTGATGCCCGTACATATAACGCCACTCTCGGATTCTTTGATTCCCTGTTGCGGTTGATGCACCCCTTTATGCCATTCATTACCGAAGAGTTGTGGCAGAACATCGCGCCGCGCCGCGAGGGTGAATCCATCATGTATTCTGCCCTGCCGTCATGTAACGGTGGTGCGGCATCCGTACTCGCCGATATAGAGGCTGCTAAGGAAATCATAGTCGGTGTGCGTGCAGTCCGTGCGCAGAAAAACCTTCCCAATAAGGAGGCCCTTGTGTTGAACATAGTCGATGCCGACGCCCCGGCCGGAAATGTTGCGGCGTTGATTTCGAAAATGGCCAATCTGTCGGCCATCAACGGCAATGCCGCTAAAGATGCGGCGGCCGCCTCGTTTATGGTCGGTACGCAGGAGTATAACATACCCCTGGCCGGAAGCATCGACGTGGAGGCCGAGCTTAAGCGCATAAACAAGGATATAGAATATTACGAAGGGTTCCTTGCATCGGTTATGAAAAAACTCTCCAACGAGCGGTTCGTAGCCAAAGCCCCTGAGGCAGTGATTGAAGCCGAGCGCCGCAAACAGGCTGACGCCCAATCGAAACTCGAAACCCTCCGCGCCAGCCTTGCCGCGCTGACCAAGTGATTCCGTGTAATTCTATGATATAAATGACGGTGTGTCAAAATTCAATATTTTGGCACACCGCCTTGGTTTTCTCCCGTATGGCGAGGGTGCAGTCAGAATTGTTCGGATGGTAGGAGCTTGCGGTTGAGATTTGAATGCCCGAAATTTGTTGCTTTCTGACAAAATGTGGGGTGTGGTTGTTTCATATAAGAACGTTGACATTTGCTGATATGAAGTTGTCGGCGTTACTTTGGGTTTTCCGTATTCTTTTAATATGATTGTTGTATGCGCCGACTGATAAATAATTTCACTGACGATGACCTGTATAAATTCACTATGAGCTGTGCCGTGATTGATAATTTCCCACGGGCGCAGGTGAGGTATGAATTTATCGACAGGAACGGCACTGTGTATCCTCCGGGGTTCGCTGCCGAGCTTAATAACCAGGTTGCTATGCTTGAGGAGCTGGTTATTACCGACGAGGAAGTGGACTTCATGAAAAAACGGTGTAGCTATATCCCCGTGTGGTTCTATAATTTCCTTAAAGGTTTCAGATATGACAGGCGCCAGGTCAAGGCGTCGCAGGATGCATCCGGGCATCTGTCGGTTGAAATCGAGGGGTGCTGGAGTGAGACGATTTTGCTTGAGGTGAAATTGTTGGCCATAATATCGGAGTTATACTACATCATGACCGGGCAGGACGGTAAAATCAGTCTTGATATGTGCCGGGCTAAATCGGCGGAGAAAGCCCGACGCCTGGTGGAGGCCGGATGTGTGTTCAGTGATTTCGGCACCCGGCGCAGGGCTTCGTTTGCCGCGCAGGATTGCGCTGTCGGGGCGATGGCATCCTGCCGGGAGGGGGATTTGCATGGGGAAGGCAGGTTTGTAGGCACAAGTAATGTTTATCTCGCTATGAAGTATGACCTGGTTCCTGTCGGGACTATGGCTCATGAGCTGATTTGTGCCATCGCAGGAATGTTCGGCCCCCAGATGGCCAATAACCTTGCTATGCGTGTATGGGCTGCGACCTATCGCGGGGCACTTGGCACATTCCTTTATGATACATACGGATGGGATATTTTCAGTCTTAATTTCTCGGAGGATTATGCCAACATGTTCAAGGGATTGCGCGTGGACAGCGGTGATAACCGTGATGAACTGATGAAGATTGTGGAGAAATACCGTTCGTTGGGAATCGACTCCCGTACAAAGCAGGTGGTGTTCAGCAACGGACTTGATACCGATAGCGCGATAGAAATCCAAAGGTATGCTTCGTCGCTTTGCAAGCCTTCGTTCGGCATCGGCACGCATTTCACTAACGATTTCGATGGGTTAAAGCCTATGAATATCGTAATCAAGCTGGTTGCAGCCAAAATCACCGAATCGTGGAATTTTTATAACGATACTTGCAAGTTAAGTGAAGACCGGGGCAAATTCACCGGCAAGCCGGAAGTTGTAGACCGGTTTCTTGAAACCCTGCATCTTGTAAAATAACGTGTGCCGGAATCGCGTTAAGACAAAGGGTGTGAAGTGTGTGGGGAGGAACAGGTAGGGGATGGTGAAACCGGCAGGCACAGGCAATGGAGCGGAAGATAATCCATGTGGATATGGATGCGTTTTATGCATCGGTGGAACAGCGCGATAATCCCGCGCTGAAGGGATGTCCTGTGGCTGTGGGGCATGACGGCGGACGCGGGGTGGTGGCTGCTGCAAGCTATGAGGCACGTAGGTTCGGGGTGCGTTCGGCCATGGCTATGTCGAAGGCGAAGCGGTTATGTCCGCAATTGGTAGTGGTGCCGTGCCGGTTCGATGTCTATTGGGCGGTTTCAGGGCAGATTAATGAGATTTTTCATGAATATACCGATTTGGTGGAGCCTATTTCGCTTGACGAGGCTTTCCTGGATGTAACCGCCAACAAGCCGGGCATAGAATTGGCAGTTACTATTGCAAAGGAAATCAAGCGTAAAATATGGGAACGGTTGCATCTGCGGGCATCGGCAGGAGTGTCGTATAACAAATTCCTGGCCAAAGTGGCATCCGATTACCGCAAGCCTGACGGGTTGTGTACCATTCATCCCTCGCAGGCAGACAGGTTCCTGGCTACGTTGCCGGTGGAAAGCTTTTGGGGAGTGGGGCCTGTGACAGCACAGAAAATGCATATGCTGGGTATCCATACCGGCAGCGATTTGAAGGCATGCTCCCAATCAATGCTGACATTGGAGTTCGGCAAGGCGGGCAGGTTGTATTATGATTTTGCACATGGCATCGACCCACGCCAGGTCGAGGCTGTGCGTGAGCGGAAATCGGTGGGATGTGAATCAACGTTCCAGCAGGATATTGTATCTCGCCAGGAGATTGATGCGGAGCTGGTGAATATAGTGGATGAATTGGTGCGACGGCTTTCGAAGAAAAATTTCAAAGGGCACACCCTCACACTGAAGGTGAAGTTTTCCGATTTCTCACAAATAACGCGTTCGGTTACCGAGCCGCGAGCCATCCCTGGTGGCGACAGTATCCTGGAGGTTGCACGCCGGTTGACTTCGATGCCGGGGATTTTGGAGAAGCCGGTGAGACTGCTTGGGCTTACAATGTCGAATTCACATGATGATGAGCCGTCGGAACCTTATACGGTTCAATTGCGGCTTGACATTTGAGTGCGTCGGCTGTTATAAGGGATTATCTAGCAGTCTTTTTGAAAAATAGGCAATCTTTATGAGTTCCTTTACCGGCTGTTGCTGTCGGTAAGCCATGAGGCTATTTCGCGTTGAAGGGTGGAATCACGAGGCGACATAGCCCAGCCGTGGAACTGGTTCAACGAAATCTCCAGCGAGGCATCGAGGTCGGGATAGCGCCGGAGGAGCGGGGTCGCCACCCTGGCACTTACAACCGCGTTCGGGATTTCGCCCAATGCGGTCATGATTATCAGCTGTTCGGATGAATATTGCGGGTCTTCTGTCACGTAGATGGTGTCGCCTATTTCATGTGAAAGGTTGCGCAGGCGGGAAATGAACGGTGAGTTGTGAGGCACTGTCACATGTTTGCCTGCAAGGTCGAACTGGGTGGCGCATTCCACCTCCCCGGTTGTGTCGCGGCGTTGGACAAGCACCTGGCGGTCGATTTCACCAGCCTGGATGAAACGGTAACGGTTTTTGAGTTCGGATGTAATCGGGATGTCGCTGACCACTAACTGGTAGCGCCCTTCGTCAAGGCCGGTCAAGGCGGTTTGAAGCTGTGTGAAAGGGTGAAACTTCAGCGGGCGCCCGTGTTTGGATGCCAATTTGTTTATCAAGTCGTAATAATAACCTCCCAGGGTGTCGCCCAGGGTGGTGACCCCCATGGGAGAGATTTCAATTGCCACGTTTATGGTATCGCCACCGGCCACTTTTTCAGAGCGTTCAGGCAGGTTGCGTGCCGAGCATTGCCGCAAGCCTATCATCAAGCCTATGGCAATGAGAAGCAGCAGTAGATACATCGGGAAACTCCCTTTTTTATGCTGTATTCGCTCAAACATGGCTGCGTTTTAGTTTTATATTGTCGTTATCGGCTTGAGGCGTGTGGCGAACCGGGACGGACGTCGCAGGATATATGACTATAACAATCCAGCCTGGCGGTTCAGTTTGCAAAATCTATACTCAGGCCCATCTGAAGGCGTCGCGGGTTCATCGGATAATGAGGCATTGAGAAATAGTTGGTGCCTGTCATGCCCTGGTTTACGTGCGACATCATGATGTAGAACCGTGTGCGTGACAGCTTGCAGTTGAGGTAGACGTTGACAAACGGGTAGTTGCCTATGTCGACTTTGCGCTGGTTGTAGAAACTCATAGTAGCGGGTTGGAAATCCACGCCTTTGTACTTTGTGAAATAATCGCAATTTGCCCCGAACTGCACGAAAAGGGTGGCAATCCTGAACGTCACATAGAGGTTGGTATTGATGGCAAGTTTCGGCATTGGGATTACGGCGTCCTGCGTGCAGGTCTGGTATGTTACCAGGTTGTCCCAGTGCAGCACACCGAATTTAAAGTTCTGACGCAGTGTTGCGCTGAACACCTGTGCACTTCCGCCATATTGCGCGGGGAGGGCGTTTTCATCGAAATAAAGCTGGTTCTGCACATTTTCCACGGCAGCCGAGAACCGGGTATTAGTCCAGGGTATGGCTATTTCTCCACCCAGACGCAGGGAACGGGTTTTGTGGAAATTGTTATCCCACATGAAGTGGTTTGACCAGTAATGCTGCATAAGCCATGGTGCCGACAGGTTGGTGAAATGTCCGAAGGCACGGACAGGCACGGTGTCGCCGAAGAGCGGGATGCGGGTTGTGATTTCACCATTGACTTTTATTTCTCCTGCCGCAGGGCCTACAAGGCCGATTTCGCCGGTAACATTGTAGTTGAACAGTCGGCCTTGCTGCTTTGTGAGTTGGGCGCCCACCCACAGCAGGTTCTGTTTTTCCTGGCGCATCATGTCAGGATAGGGGTTGGGGCGCATTGTCTCCATTTGTGCCTCGGTCGGTGCCTGCTCCTCGCTTGTCATGTCGTAGCTTCTGATTTCGTGCGTAAGATAGGCGGCAAGCCCGGCTTTGGCATATTTGTTGAAGCCTTCGAGCAGCGAAATCCCGACGGTGTTGCGGAGCTTCCAATAATCCTGCACATCAACAGTGTAATCGGGGTTGAGGTAGGTGTTTTCCCAAAATTCAAGATTCTGGGTGGCGTTTAAGTTCCTGAATTTATGTATGCCGTCGTTATATTTCAACGTCCATATCAGGCTCGTCACAGGCACAAGCGTGCGTTTCACGGTGGTGTCGTTTACCTGTTCTTCTTTCCAGAATCCCAGTTTATACCTGTTGTTGAGATATAGTTCTGTGCCACGGATTCGGTTGAATGCGTCGGTAAGATTCGTCGGTATGTCCTTTGCGTTTACCGAGGTGTTACCGCCCTGCACAACCGCCGGGTCGGTGATATAAAGGTCGTCGGTGATGCCGCCGTTCTCTTTCAGCAGCATGTTGAAGTGGGTGAAATAGCCTTGGAACTCATATCGTTCGCCGAGGTATGACGCTGACACCCCCCAGTTCAAATCTTTTGCCGCCTGATAGTTGTAACTGCCTTTGGAGTAGATGTAGTCAATCATCGCCCCTATCTGCATGCGGGCATTGGCATTGGCCGAGAATATGGTTGAAAACCTGTCTTGCCCGATTTCCTTCCCGCCTCCGAAATTATAAGAGAGGAGGGTCATCGGGATGCGTGTGTTATAGAATTTAGCTTTTGATTCGGATGGAATCCAAGGCTTGATTGCATCGTCGAAGAAAAAGTCGCTTATCGGCTCTCGCTCCATGAAAAGCATGTTACGCCCTTCGGCACAATAGTTGCCGGTGGCGGCATATGCGCTCGACACCTCCTGCGGGATGAATTCCAGTGAATAGTTTTCAAACAGGGTGTCGATTGTGGCCGGTTCCCGCAAGCCGAGCGGCGGCACGAGCTTCCATGCATACGACGGCTCCAACCGAGTTTTTTTTGCTTCCCCTGACAGGGCTGCGCAAAGAGCCAGGCACCCAAGGATTAGGAATGGTAATATCTTTTTTGTCACAGGTAACCGTTCTATTTTGTAATCAGCTACAAATTTACACAGAAATTCCCGACCCTCCGCCTATCCGGCTGAAAATTTGGTTGTAGGATACAGGGTGGTCAGGATGGTTTCGATATCCGGCAAACCTACAGGCCCTACGAGGTTATAACGGGCGGTAGGTGGTGAGTTCGTCGCGTAGGTAGCGGCGGAAGTAGCGTGTGCCGGAGTTGTCGTCGTCGAGGAGTTTTGCCAATGAGGCCAGGAGCTTGTCGGCCACTAGGTTGCGGTCGGCTGTTTCTACCATTTTCAGCATTATCGCGCTTATGCCTTTCATCAGGGTTTCACTGAAATAGACCGATGTCTCGCTCATGAGGGCGAAACTGACGATATAGTGCATGAGTTCGATTTCCTTGTCGTAGCCTGGCTGGAAACCTTCAAATTCTTTAAGCAGCTTTTTTATCACCGAGATACGGGCTTTCGAATGGCCTCGTTTGCTGCGGTTGAATTCCTTTGATGCCGCTACTTTGTATTTTTCAATCAGTTTATCTACATCGGGATTAAGGAAGAAATCGAAATATTCCTTGATTTCCTTACGTGCGGCATACGCATCAAGAATCATTTGCTCAAGCTGGTGGCGTTCGAGCTGTTTTATTTCCTTGGTAAGTCTGAGCTTCGACATCGGTTAGAAATCTATTGTAAGGCGTACGTTGAACTGGCGGCGTGTGAGGTAGTTGGGCACGGCATACTGGATGCTGTTGACGTCGGTTACCCAGTAGTAGCTTGAAACGTTGGATATGTCGAGAAGGTTGAACACATCGACACCAAGCCATATGCTTTTCAGCCATCGGTGTAGCCCCGATGGGTTTTCCCCTTCGGCCAAAGGTGAGAGGAGGGCGTAGTTCAATCCCACATCGACACGCTTGTAGGCCGGTGCGCGGAAGTATCCCTTGTCGCGGGTGGAGTGCGGCGCAGTGGTTGGAAGGCCGTCGGAGAAGATTCCGCGTAGGGAGAATTTCAGTTTGGGGAATTTCGGGAAGTAGTCGGTGAAGAACAGCGCAACGGAATAGCGCTGGTCGGTGGGGCGTGGCACAGTGATGCCGTTGAGGTTCTCGCCGGTTTTCATCAGTGAGAAACTTATCCATGAATCAGTGCCCGGAACAAACTGACCGAATAGTTTGAGGTCAAGCCCGGTGGTGTATCCGTCGGTCAGGTTTTCCCCCTGGTAGACGACTTTGAGGTTGTCGATTTCATAAGGGATGAGGTTGTTGAGTTTTTTGTAGTAGGCTTCGGCCGACAGTTTGAACGGGCGGTCGAGCATTCGGAATGTGTAGTCGCCTCCGAGGATAAGGTGTATGCTCTGTTGCGATTTGATGTCGGGGTTGAGGTTGATGACGGTATTACCGTCGGCATCCTCGACAGGTCGGCGGAATTCTTTATAAAATGGCTGCTGGTAGTAAAGACCTGTGGCAAACCGGAAAGTCCATGAATTGTTGCGCTCGGGTATAAATGCAACGTTAAGACGTGGCGACACCAGGAATTCCTTGTTGAAATCCCAGTAGGAAAAGCGCAGTCCGCCGTTGAATGCGAAATAACCCAGCGGGCTGTTAAGCCTGTAGGAATCGGCGGCATAGAATGCCATGCGTGTTGTTGACAGGTCGTGGCGTGATGTAAGGTTGTAAATCATGCGTATATGCTGCCCGTCGGAGGGGAGGGTGTAGCCCGCCGAATCGCGCAGTTCCCATTCCCTGGAACGCTCCATGATAGTCTGGCGGTTCATGGTGGCCCCATAGCTGAGGTTATGGTTGTTGAGCGATGTGTGTCCGTGCAAGCCGATTGAAAATACAGATATCTTAAGGCGGTTGCGTGCGTGTTCGTGATATCGCCCCACGCCGAGTTCCCCTCCGACAGCGTTGTCGGGATTGCCTTCGCCGGTTGTCCCGGCCTGGTCGAGCCAGTATTCCCCGGAAATGTCGTAGGCTACAAGTTCGTTTGTAAGATAGCCGGAGGCAAGCAGGGTGAAGTCGGTGCTTTTCGAGTGGCGGTAATTAAGGTTGAACGCTCCGAAATATGTCTCGAAGCGGTCTTTTTCCTGGCCGTCGAAATATACTTTGAACTGTTTGGCATCGTTGGAGGTGCCGAAGTTGGTTTCGCGGTTTACGGGTATGAATTTATAGTTGTTTACAGCTATGTTGCCAAGAAACGAAGCCTTCCATTTCTTGCCCGTTTTAAACGTGATATTTGTCTGATAATCGAAAAAGTCAGGGTCATATTCCCCTTTGGTCTCAAGGGAGCTCAGGAGTGACGAATTGCGTTTGTAGCGCACGCCGTGAAGCTGGGAGAATTTTCCCGAACTTTGCCCTAGTGACACGGAAAAGCCCATGAGGCTTCCGCTGACAGAGCCTTCGAATGATTCCGGCTCGCGGTAGGTTATATCAAGTGCCGACGACATCTTGTCGCCGTATTCAACACCGAACCCGCCGGTCGAGAACCCGACAGAGCCAACCATGTCGGGGTTGATTATGCTGAGCCCTTCCTGCTGCCCGGAGCTTACAAGCTGTGGGCGGTAAACCTCTATGCCGTTGATATAAACTGAGTTCTCGTCATATGTGCCGCCACGGACGGAATATTGGCTCGACATCTCGTTGTTGGAGTTGACGCCCGCAAGTGTTGTCAGCATCGATTCAACGGAACCGCCGGTGGCATCTGCCGCCAGGCGGTAGGAATCGGTGTCGATGGTCTGCATCTGGTCGGTCTGTTTGCGGAAGTCGGTAACCTGTATCTCGGTGAGCTTGTGGTCCTTCGACTGCATCCTGACATTCAGTGCCAAATCTCCTTTGGGATTAATCAGCTGCCGGCGTAACTCGTCATATCCGATGCATGAGAACACCACTGTCAGGGTGTCATTTGCAGGGGTAGGGGCCGAGAGCTTGTATGTGCCGTCAAGGCCGGTGTTGGTGCCTATTGCCGTCCCGTCGATTCTTACTGTAACGAACTCGATGGGTGAGTTTTCGGCATCGACTACCTTGCCGTGTAGTTTGACTTGCGCCATGCCTTGCAGGATGGTGACCGCAATGGCGATAATTGCCAGATATATGCGTAGGTGTGTAACCTTCATGTTTTTTCGTTGGTTCTATAGTTTATTTAACGTGTTTTGGCTTTGCAAATTATGTAAGGGCTTCAAATTATAGGGATGCAGGGGTTGGTTGAATTGCAGATAAGACTTTGGTTTTAAATTTTAACAATGGAATTATCGTTTTTTAGAATCTTTTGGCAGGCAGACATGCCACAAATTAGTGCGGTTATATTAATTTTGCACCAATTTATCGACGAAAAAGTCAATACGGCATCAAACTCCAATTTAGACTGTCTTTTTTTCTCACCACAGACAAAATAAGCGCTTTATAAGCTTTTTGGTGCAAATATATTTCTATTCGTTTTGATAACGATAGAAGTCAGGATGATTTCATAATGTTTTACGGTTAAAATTTAGTGGATAATGAAAGTACGGACTGTAAAGAATCCTCCCCTTTGGCTCAGTGTGTTGCCGGTGGCTGCGTTGCTGCTGGTGTTGTTGGTTATAATCCTTGCGAAAGGGGCCGGTGCTGTTTCCGAATGCAGCCATTTGGTTTTGTGTGGTGCGACTGTGTTTGCGTTGGTGTTATCATTTTTATGTGGCAGTTTCAGCAAACGCGGCATGCTGACAGGGTTTATCCGCAGCAGCCGCCAGGTTATGCCTGCAATTCCGATGCTTTTCTGCATTGCGATGGTTGCCACGACATGGATGCTCGGTGGCGTTGTGCCTACCCTTATCGATTATGGGTTGCGGATGTTGCACCCTTCGTTCTTTTTGGTTACGGCTTGCGTTGTGTGTGCTGTAATCTCCGTGCTTACCGGCAGCTCATGGTCGACTATCGCCACGATAGGGGTGGCCTTTATGGGCATCGGGCATTTGATGGGGTTCCATCCCGGATGGGTTGCAGGAGCTGTTATTTCGGGCGCTTATTTCGGGGATAAGATTTCACCGTTGAGCGACACTACCGTTTTGGCCTCTTCGGCTTGCGGTGTGGATCTGTTCAAGCATATGAAGTACTTGATGCTCACCTCAGTCCCGGCTCTTTTTGTTGCGCTTGTGGTGTTTCTTGTCGCCGGTTTTGCGTATGGTGACGCCGAAGTGGCGCATTCGTCCGAGCTTTTCGGTGCATTGCGCTCAACTTTCAACATAACTCCTCTTACATTGATAGTGCCGGCATTGACCTTGCTTTTGATTGTGCTCAGGATGCCGACATTGATTACACTTGCATTGAGCGCATTGCTTGGTTTTGTTTCTATTTTTATCTTGCAGGAACATGAGGGACTGTCGGTAGCCGGGGCTTTGTCATCACTATGGGGCGGCAGCTCGCTTGCAACAGGTATGCCGATGCTCGACGAACTTGTGTCTACCGGGGGGATAAGGGGTATGTTGCCTACAATCATGCTGGTGCTTAGTGCCATGTTGTTCGGCTCTGTTTTAATGGGTTCGGGGATGCTTGCTTCCATCACCGGGGCTATAACGAAGCGGCTGCGTAGGCGAACATCGATTGTCGGCGCCACGGTGTGCAGCGGATTGTTTATGAATTCGGCCACGGCTGACCAATATCTTTCGCTGATTGTTACAGGGAATATGTATAGGAACGTGTACCGTCGTTTCGGGCTGGAACCGCGTCTGTTAAGCCGCACGATAGAGGATTCCGTGTCTGCCACATCGGTGCTGATACCTTGGAATTCATGCGGGATAACACAGTCGACGGTTTTGGGTGTATCAACCTTGGTTTATTTCCCGTTCTGTATTTTCAATATACTTTCCCCTTGCATGAGCCTGGTTATGGTTTGGACAGGTTATCGCATACGTTCACTTTCTCATCGTCGCATGGTTGCAGCTTCATGATTTTCCCCAGGTTGGGGAATCGTCGGGGTTGCCCACCGTTCTTACCTTATAGCAAACGGCGCCGGAAATTTTCCGGCGCCGTTTGCTATAAGGTAAGAACGGTGTCTGAATTACATAGATTCAACGCGTTTGAGGTTTTCCTCGTCGTTGAGGTTGTAGTAGATGCTGCGGAGCACCTGGCGGGCATCGCTCATGGTGTCGTCAATCTGATAGGCTTTTTCAAGGTAGCCTGCCGCTTCCTTCAGAATGGGGTCGACTTTGGTTGAGCGGAATTCCTGATACTGGGAGTTTGACATGTTGCCACCCTCTTTCTGGTCGAGGTCGCACGCTTTCTGATAAAGCTTGTAGCCATACTGCATGAGTGCGTTGGCGTTGTCGGCGTCGAGCGAGATGGCTTTCTTGAATTGCTCGAGAGCGGCATCTTGCTTCCCTTCGCTGTCGCAGAGCACGCCTTTTACGAAGTAGAGCTGTGCGTTATCGGGGTCGTCGGCGATATATTTGTCGATGAGCGCGTCGGCTTTGGCATATTCCTTTTTGTCAATGAGGTTGTTGACCATGAAGCCGATGTAGCGGCTGTCTTCTTTGCCGTAGAGAGCATAAGCCTGTTCGGCGATGTCGGCCATATCCTGTGGGCGCTGCAGTTGCGAAGCTGCTGCGATGGCATAGTCGAAGGCATTCTTTTTGGTGTAGCCGTGGGCGATAGCGTCCTTGAAGTTTTTAAGGGCGGCTTCGTTATCCTGTGCCAACGAGTTCCCGATACCCATGTTATACATGATTTCGGCTATCAGGGTGTCGGCCGGAGCCTTGATTCCGCCTTTTGCAAACACCGGGTTGTTGGGCAGGGTGGTGTAGAGTTCCCAAGCCTTTACCGCGCCGGGATAGTCTTCGGCTTCCCAAAGGAACAGGGCTGCGTTGTTGAAGTCGTTATAGTGGTTTACAACCTGCTTTACGATGTCTTTGGAATATTTGGTTTTTACTTTTCCTTTTGAATCGGTAATGGTGTCGAGGGGGAGGGCTTTCGAAAAGTAGTCGAAACCTTCGATAATGGATGAGCCAATCTGTTTTTTGTTGACTTCCTTACCCATTTGTGCGAATACGCTTTGCTGGTCGTAATAGTCGTATGCACCTTTTCCGGCAACAAACCATGTGTAAGCGTCGGTCGCTGTTTCAGCGTCGGTAAAGGCGGGAGCGAGTTTCTTCATTTGGTCGGGATAGCTCGCAGCATTCGATTTCATTTCGCGTTCTACTTCCTTGACGAGCTGTTTTTGTGCGGCAGCTGTGCCGAGAGTGAGAAGGCAGAGACCTAAGATACTGATTTTTTTCATAACTTTCGGTTCTTATGGATTAATAGAATTAAGAGATTTCTAAAAAAAATGGAAAATATCATACAATCGAGTAGGTTGATATGATGTTTTTAATCTGCCCCCCGGACATCCGTCCGGGAGGCTTTTGGGGCGGTTTGGTGTTGAGAACCGCGTTGGGGTTATTCGTCAGCGGTTTCTTCAGGCGCTGCTTCGTTGTCGTCGTCGGACTCATCAGCCTCGTCGGTGTCGAGGGTGTTGTCAATCGGTTCTTCCGGGAGTTCTTCCGGGTTTTCGATTGTTTCTACAGCTTCTTCTTCAGGGTCGGTGGCCACACAGCATACGGATGCTATTTCGTCGCCTCGCTTTTCGAGGTTGATGATTCGCACGCCTTGTGTGGCACGTCCCATCACGCGGATGTCGGCAACACGCACACGGAGTGTGATACCCGAACGGTTTATGATTACGAGGTCGCATTCGTCGTCAACACTCTTCATCGCAACAACAACACCTGTCTTTTCGGTAATGTTCATTGTCTTGACACCTTTACCGCCTCGGTTCGTGATGCGGTAGCCGTCGAGCAGCGAACGTTTGCCGAACCCGTTTTCGGAAATCACCATCACGTTCTTGTTATCGTCGGGGTGCATGCATATCATGCCGATAACCTCGTCGTTGTCATCGTCGAGTTTCATGCCACGCACGCCGGTCGACACACGTCCCATCTGCCTTACGGCCGATTCGTTGAAACGGATGGCACGGCCGTTGCGGTTGGCCATGAGGATTTCCGAGTTGCCGTCGGTGAGTTCCACGCCGATAACCTGGTCTCCTTCGCGGATGATGATGGCTTTCTTGCCCTTAATGTTGACACGCGCATATTCGGCAAGCGATGTTTTCTTTATGATACCTTGGCGGGTGGCGAACACAAGGTTATGGGTAGAGGTGAATTCCGTATCCTCGAGGTTCTTGCAACGGATGAATGCGTTGACCGAATCGCCCGGCTCGATGTTGAGAAGGTTCTGTATAGCCCGTCCCTTGGTGTTTTTGGCGCCTTCGGGAATTTCATACACCTTCATTTTGTAAACCATTCCTCGTTGTGTGAAGAAGAGTATGTTGCTGTGCATCGACGCGGGGTAGATGTACTCGATGAAATCCTCTTCACGGGTGTTGCTGCCGCGAGAGCCTACGCCGCCACGGTTCTGTGCGCGGAATTCGGTCAGCGGGGTGCGTTTGATGTAGCCCATGTGCGAGATAGTGATAATCATCTCGTCGTCGGCATAGAAATCTTCGGCGTTGAAATCGCCTGCGGTATAGTCGATTTCGGTGCGACGCGGATTGCCGTAGGCATCGCGTATCTCTATCAGTTCGCTCTTTATAAGCTCGCGGCACACATGCTCGTCGTTGAGTATTTCCTCCAGGTGTGCGATAAGCTTCTTGATTTCCTCGTAGTTGGCATGTAGCTTGTCCTGTTCGAGGCCGGTGAGCTGGTAGAGTCGCATGTTGACGATTGCCTGAGCCTGCACTTCCGACAGTTCGAACCTTTCCATAAGGGTGGCCTTGGCCGCATCGGTCGATGAGGCATGGCGTATGATGGCGATAACCTCGTCGATATGGTCGGATGCTATAATCAACCCTTCTAGGATATGGGCGCGTTCCTGGGCTTTCCTGAGCTCAAAGCGGGTGCGGCGCACAACCACTTCGTGACGATGGTCGACAAACGCTTTTATTATATCCTTGAGGTTTAACAGTTTGGGCCTGCCGTTGACCAACGCTACGTTATTGACGCTGAATGCCGACTGCATCGGCGTCATTTTGTAGAGTTTGTTGAGCACCACATTGGCGTTTGCATCTTGGCGGAGCTTTATGACTATGCGCATACCCTTGTAGTCGCTTTCGTCGTTAAGGTCGGCTATGCCTTCGAGTTTTTTCTCGGTTACAAGGTCGGCGATGTAGCGGATCAGTTCCGCTTTGTTGACGCCGTAAGGGATTTCGTTGACGATGATTACCTCATGTTCCTTTTCCTGCTCTATGACGGCTTTGGCACGGATTACCACACGTCCGCGCCCGGTTTCGTATGCTTCTTTTACACCGTTGTAGCCGTAGATAGTCCCGCCGGTAGGGAAGTCGGGTGCAGGTATGTACTGCATCAGTTCCTCGACAGTCATTTCGGGATTGTCAATCATTGCCACGCAGGCGTTGATTGATTCGGCCAGGTTGTGTGTAGGCATGTTGGTGGCCATACCTACGGCGATACCCGACGAACCGTTGACCAGGAGGTTGGGGATGCGGGTTGGGAGCACTACGGGTTCTTTTGCGGAGTTGTCGTAGTTTGGCTGGAAATCGACTGTTTCGGAGTCGATGTCGCGAAGCATCTCTTCGCCGATACGTTGCAGGCGTACTTCGGTGTAACGCATCGCCGCAGGGCCGTCACCGTCGATTGAGCCGAAGTTACCGTGACCGTCGACCAGGCATTCACGCATAGCCCAAGGCTGGGCCATACGCACTATTGTGCCGTAGATTGACGAGTCGCCGTGAGGGTGGTACTTACCCATGACCTCTCCGACGGCTTTTGCAGCTTTTTTATGCGCCTTGTCGGAGTTGTTGCCCATTTCATTCATGCCGAACAGCACTCGGCGGTGAACAGGCTTCAGGCCGTCGCGGACGTCGGGAAGGGCACGCGACACGATTACCGACATTGAATAGTCGATATATGCCGCCTTCATTTCATTCTCGATGTTGATCTTGATTATGCGATCTTCTTCAAGCATTTTTGATATGTTCTACTCTTGTTTTTTTATTTAAGGCAATACGCTTATTCGTCGAAAAAACGGGCGTACCGGCCTATTGGAATTATAGTACAAAGATACGCAGAATTCGCGAGACTATGGCAATAAATGGGGAATAAAGTAATGTGTTGAGAGTTAGGAGAGATTGGCGTTGTTCGTCCGAAGGGTGCTTTCGGCGGAAAATTCGGTTTTTGGAAGGGTTAGGAGATTAATTCCTCAATGCCCGGAAATAATTCAAGATTGGTACTCATTGTTCCTTGTGTGTATTTCCCCATGAGTTTTCCATCTTGTTTTCGTCCGGTAAACGTCAATCCGATGCGTTTAACCGTTACATTTACAGAATCCGCCGAAATGAAATTCACTTCTCCGGCTATTCCGTATGCTCCCTGATCCGGAGAATCAAGCGTAACTGACGGTTTACTATCTTCGCTTGTCTTGAAATTGAAAACAATCTTTAACTCCACTTGCGGAGTTATTTTCAACGTACCATGCCATGTCCCCGAAATATTATCAT